>OJKP01000005.1_pt1 | contig 263823 bp, 246 predicted proteins | sample 1596521 | NCBI WGS metagenome assembly OJKP01 (sample SAMEA4350130, study PRJEB24818) | metagenome | biome: human; feature: gut; material: faeces | place: Denmark | collected 2013-09
GCATGCGTGCTTTGTACAAGGAGAAAGGACTTGAATACAAGCCTGAAATATTAAGCTGTGGAGACACTCTTAAGCAGCTTATGGTAAGATGCAGCAGGTTGCTTGTAAGAAAGCCGAATGACTGGACCGAATCACAAGCAGAAAGAGCCAAGGTTCTATTCAGTAGATTTCCGGACATGAAAGAGTTTTATTATCTTGCTTTAAGATTGGGTAAGATATATTCGGATTACGATAACAAGGACGTGGCACGACCCAAACTCGCATTATGGTTTAATCAGGTTGAGCAATGGAACTGTGAAGAGTTTAATACAGTCATCAAAACGTTTCAAAACCATTATGACAGAATACTGAATTTCTTCAATGACAAAAGAACTAACGCCAGTGCAGAATCGTTTAACTGCAAGCTAAAAACATTCAGGGCTGAATTCAGAGGAGTGAATGATCTGAAGTTCTATCTTTATAGGGTAAAACAGTTGTTTGCATAAGAAATACAGATTGTTAAAAACACAACAATATTATATGAGCCCCTACATCGGCTGCTTTCCGTTGGGGTAGGGAAGCGTAATATACAGAAAAAGAGGACATTACGTAAAGTAATATCCTCTTCTCTTATTTTTATTCGTTAGAAATTCTCATGGAGTTTTAAAACTCTATTTGAACTCTGTGTGACTCCGGCAGGATTCAAACCTGCAACCTTCTGATCCGTAGTCAGATGCTCTATTCAGTTGAGCTACGGAGCCTCCTAATATTAAGCAATTAGGCTTGTTCCTTAATTGCGAATGCAAAGGTACGCATTTATTTTGAAACTCCAAAATATTTGCGTACCTTTTTCGTGGTTTTCTTTAATTTTTCTTCTTTCCGAGCGACTTTAGCCAGTTTAATGGCTTTTTAAGGATAGTTGTAAGTGTGGTTGGCTGTTTTATAGCTGGCACATTGGGAGTGGATTTTGCTGTGGTGCTCTTTCCATTCTCCTTTCTATCCTGCTTGCGATTCTGATTTGAACGGCGTGAAGCGTTGTCCTTACGCTGGAGACGTTGCTGATTGTTGCGTTTTGTCTGTCCGCCATCACGGTTAGGTTGTTCGTTGTTTTGCTTTGCCTGTTCGCCATCACGTGCAGCACGTTCATTGCGTCTCTTGGCGTTATCGCCCTTGTTATTGTTTGCATTGCTCTCTTTGGCTTCATTCTCCGCCTGCTGATTGTTGCCGCCTTCTGCATTGGCAGGCTTGCGGTTCGGCTTGCGTCTGCGCTTCTTCTGCGTAGTGGGTTGTGTGCCGTCCGGAGTAGTTGTTTCTGCAACGGTCTCTTGAGCATTTGTGGTCTGTGGCGTTTCTGTAGCAGAAGTCTCGTTATTGTTCAGCTCCTTTGCGCCGTTCTTCTTTCTCTTGTCGCGGCGTTTGTTGTTGTCGCCCTGCGATCCATTGGTTTTAGAGTTGTTTCTTGGGCGTTTTTCGTCGCGTCCCTTTCCGCCTCTGCCTCTTGAGCGTGGTGCGTTGTAGTCAGGAGTCTCGCCGAGACCTTCGGGCAGTTCGTTCTTGTCGACAACACGTCCGAGAAATTTCTCTATTTGTTTGAAGCTGCTGATTTCGTCTTCGCTTACGAATGTGATAGCGATGCCGTCGCGTTGTGCTCGTGCAGTACGTCCTATACGGTGGACGTAGTCTTCCGGGTCGTGGGGCACATCGAAGTTGATGACCATGGCGATGTCGTCGATGTCGATGCCGCGAGCCACGATGTCAGTAGCCACGAGAACGTCAATTTGTCCGGTCTTGAACTTGTAGAGGATGTCATCGCGTTCAGCCTGCTCAAGGTCAGAGTGCATCTCGCCAGAGTTAATCTTCATCTGCTGCAGTGTGCGGTTGATAGCCTTCACCTTTTGCTTCTTGCCCGAGAATATTATTACGCGGTTGAGGTCGCCTTTGCGGAACAGGTCTTTTACGATACCTATCTTCTGTGTTTCGTAGCAGACGTATGCGCTCTGTTTGATTTTCTCTGCAGGCTTGCTCACTGCAATCTTTACCTCTACGGGGTTTTTCAGCAGACTTTTTGCGAGTTCTTCAATTTTTTCGGGCATTGTAGCCGAGAACATGATAGTCTGGCAAGTGGCAGGCAATTTGCTTGCAATCATTTTGATGTCCTCAGAGAATCCCATGTCGAGCATTCGGTCTGCTTCGTCGAGAACGAAGAAGCTCACCTTGCTAAGGTCGGCAGAGCCGAGAGAGATGTGGCTGATAAGGCGTCCGGGCGTGGCTATTACCACATCGGCACCCATCTGGAAGCTCTTCAGCTCCTGATCGTAGCGGTTGCCGTCGTTGCCACCATACACAGCCACGCTGCTCACGCCGTTGAGGTAGTAGCCGAAGCCTTGCATAGCTTGGTCTATCTGTTGTGCGAGTTCGCGTGTCGGGCTCATGATGACGCAGTTGATGGCATCGTGCGGATAGCCACCGTCGTCGAGTTTTGAGAGTATGGGGAGGAGATAGGCTGCAGTCTTGCCCGTACCTGTCTGCGCCACACCAAGGAGGTCACGACCTTCGAGGATAGGCGGAATACATTTTTCTTGTATTGGTGTGCACTGATCAAAGCGCATATCATATAATGCGTCGAGCACATTGTCATTGAGTTGTGTTTCGTCGAAATACATATTATGTTATGGGTTTTATTTTTTTTAATTAGGGGCTTTTTTATAGCAGAAATACGCAACGATTGCAAAGATGAAGTTCGGAATCCATGCAGCCAAAATAGGTGGCGTATTGGCATTTATGGCAAATGTAGACGATACTGTTTGTAGCATGATATAGCCGAAGCTCAAGGCGAGTCCCATGCCGAGATACATACCCATTCCTCCCTTGCGTTTGCGCGATGATAGCGACAGACCGATGGTGGTCAGGATGAACGATGCGAACGATGAAGCTATTCGTTTGTGGTATTCCACTTCGTATTGTACGACGTTGCCGTTACCACGATTTTTTTGTTTGCCGATATATTCTTTCAGTTCCGGATTGGTGAATGTTTCTTGCTGTCCTTTCGAGTAAACGAGATCGGTTGGCTCCATCTGTATGATGCTGTCGCGCTTTATTCCGCTTGTGATATGTTCGCGTAGTCCGCGCAGCTCACGTATCTTCCAGTTGGAAAGAGTCCAGTGATACTTTGAGTCGGAGATGGTGTCGTACTGGATATCCATTGCCGTAAGATGGCTCACGAGTTTCTTGTTCTCAAACTTGTCGAGAGAGAAGCCATATCCACATTTTTGATTGTTGTCGTAATGCTGTATGTACGCAATAGTGCCTTTGTCCACTTGCAGCATAACGTTCTCTGCTGATGTGTTCTTCTTTTTGTTTTTGTACATCGTCTCGAAGTTCTGTCTTATCACCGTACCGTGTGGAATGACGTATGCACTGAGGAAGAACGATAGTGTAGAGATGAGTACGCACGAAATCATGTAAGGGCGCATGAGGCGCTTGAACGAAACTCCTGCAGCAAGCATGGATATGATTTCGGAGTTTGAAGCCAGCTTGGATGTGAAGAAAATTACCGCAATGAATACGAATAGCGGACTGAACAAGTTGGCAAAGTAAGGCACGAAGTTGGCATAATAGTCAAATACGATAGCCTTTAGCGGTGCGTGGTATTGCGTGAACTTTACGAGGTTCTCGTTCACGTCGAACACGATACTGATAGAGATAATCAGTATGATAGAGTAGATGTACGTGCCGATGAACTTGCGTATGATATACCAGTCGAGAATGCTGATATAGTGGAATGGGTTTATCACGTTCAAGACACGGAGAAAGCGCAGCTTATGGCATAGCCATGCCCAAGCTGTGCGTATTCCTTTAGTCTTTCTGCGTACTGTCTGCTGCAGATGTAGCAGTTTGTGTAAACGCCTGATGTTTTTTATTTTCATTTAAATTCTTCTTCCGAGGTTGTCTATAACGCTTGCTTTCCATTGTACGAAGTCGCCTTGCTCAATATGTTTGCGTGCGTCAGTGACCAGTCGTAGATAGAAAGCCAAGTTATGAATGCTTGCAATCTGCATAGCCAACAACTCCTGTGCTTTGAAGAGGTGGTGTAGATAAGCTTTCGAGTGTATTCGGTCGATGTCGCATCCGTCGGGGTCAATCGGCGAAAAGTCCTGCTCCCACTTCTTGTTGCGTATGTTTATTGTGCCCTCGTAGGTGAAGAGCATCGCATTGCGTCCGTTGCGGGTAGGCATAACGCAGTCGAACATATCCACGCCGCGTTCTATTGCCTCAAGGATGTTCTGCGGTGTGCCCACGCCCATGAGATAACGTGGCTTGTCCTTCGGCAAAATCTCGTTCACCACCTCAATCATTTCGTACATCACTTCTGTCGGTTCACCCACAGCCAATCCGCCGATGGCGTTGCCGTCAGCTCCCTTGTCGGCGACATGTTTCGCCGCCTCACGACGTAAGTCCTTGTATTTGCAACCCTGCACGATAGGGAAGAGGCTCTGGTTGTAGCCGTAGAGGGGTTCTGTCTCGTTGAAGCGCTTGAAGCAGCGGTCGAGCCAACGTTGTGTGAGTCCGAGACTCTTCTTGGCGTACTCGTAGTCGCTTTCGCCTGGAGGGCATTCGTCGAATGCCATCATTATGTCGGCTCCGATGATGCGTTCTGTGTCCATAACATTCTCTGGTGTGAAGATGTGCTTCGATCCGTCAATGTGTGAGCGGAACTCGCAGCCTTCCTCACGCAACTTGCGTATGCCGGTGAGCGAGAACACTTGAAAGCCGCCAGAGTCGGTAAGTATCGGACGGTCCCATGTGTTGAACTTATGCAATCCGCCAGCCTTTTGCAGAGTGTCAAGACCTGGACGCAGGTAGAGATGGTAGGTGTTGCCTAAGATAATCTGTGCCTTCACCTGTTCGCGGAGTTCGTTGAAGTGTACTCCCTTCACAGAGCCAACTGTGCCTACGGGCATGAAGATAGGGGTCTTTATCTGTCCGTGGTCGGTGGTTATTATACCAGTGCGAGCGTCGCTACACGGGTCGGTATGTTGCAGTTCAAAAGTCATTCTTTCGTTTCTTCTTCAATTTTAAAATTAATCGGATTGTCTACAATCTCATCAGTGAGCGCAAACTTCCATACATCCTGTATATTTTCCACATAGTGGAAGTCAACACCCTTGCGGTACATCTCAGGAATTTCCTCAATGTCCTTGCGGTTTTCCTGGCACATAACAATGTCGGTGATGCCGGCACGCTTGGCTGCAAGAATCTTCTCCTTGATGCCGCCTACCGGCAGAACCTTTCCGCGGAGCGTTATCTCGCCTGTCATGGCTGTGTTCTTGCGCACCTTGCGCTGTGTGAGTGCCGAGGCGATAGACGTAGCTATTGTGATGCCTGCCGACGGACCATCCTTCGGCGTTGCACCTTCTGGTACGTGGATATGTATGTTCCAGTTGTCGAAGATGCGATAGTCTACGCCGAGCGTGTCGATGTGAGCCTTTACGTATTCGAGGGCAATGACAGCCGACTCCTTCATCACGTCACCGAGATTTCCGGTCAGTGTCAGCTTGCCCGTCTTGCCCTTGCTGAGCGATGTCTCGATGAAGAGAATTTCGCCGCCCACGCTTGTCCATGCCAAGCCCGTAACGACACCTGCATAGCTATTACCTTGATATATGTCGCGGTAGAAAGGTGCTTTGCCGAGCAGTCCCTCAATTTCGTTAGGCGTAATCTTCTCGTTTACGTCGCTGTCGAGGGCTTTCTTGTATGCAATCTTGCGCAGTGCCTTGTTCACCTGCTTCTCCAATTGGCGTACACCGCTTTCGCGAGTGTATTGCTCAATCACTCTCTCTATGGCTGCCTTTGTGAATGTAGGCTTCTCCTCATCCTTGTCCAATCCGCAGTTCTCTATCTCACGCGGAATGAGATGGCGTTTCGCTATCTCAATCTTCTCCTCCGTTATGTATCCGCTCACTTCAATAAGTTCCATACGGTCGAGCAGCGGACGCGGTATAGTGTTGAGGTCGTTGGCGGTTGCAATGAAGAGCACCTTCGAGAGGTCGTAGTCAACATCAAGATAGTTATCGTGGAAGGCGTTGTTCTGTTCAGGGTCGAGCACTTCAAGCAAGGCTGATGACGGGTCACCATTGACGGTGTTCTGTGTCACCTTGTCAATCTCGTCGAGGATAAACACGGGGTTTGACGAACCTGCCTTCTGTATGTTCTTGATAATTCTGCCAGGCATGGCTCCCACGTAAGTGCGGCGGTGTCCGCGAATCTCGCTTTCGTCGTGCAGACCACCTAATGACATACGTACGTACTTGCGCTTCATGGCAGCAGCAATACTCTTGCCAAGTGATGTCTTGCCGACTCCCGGAGGGCCGTAGAGGCAGATAATGGGCGACTTGAGGTCGCCGCGCAACTTCAGTACAGCCATGTATTCGAGAATGCGTTCCTTCACCTTCTCCATGCCGTAGTGGTCGTGGTTGAGCACGCGCTGGGCACGTTTCAAGTCAAGGTTGTCCTTGGTGTATTCGCCCCAAGGCAGTGCAATCATCGTCTGCAGATAGTTGTACTGTATGCTGTATTCTGGGCTCTGCGGATTGAACATGTCCAGTTTGTCAAGCTCCTTGCGGAAGAGCTTTGCCACATCCTCCGACCAGTTCTTCTTAGCTGCTTTCTGCTCAAGCTCCTTGCGTTCCGGTGATCCTTCGCCTCTGCCCAGCTCCTCTTTGATGTTTTTTATCTGCTGCTGCAGGAAGTATTCGCGCTGTTGTTCGTCGAGATCTTCGCGAGTCTTCGTGCGAATGTTCTGTTTTAGTTCGAGCAACTGTATCTCCTTGTGCAGCACCTTCAGTGTCTTGATGACACGTTCCTTAATAGAACTTGTATAGATAAGTTCGGCTTTGTCGGCTATGTCGAATGGCAGGTTTGTGCAGATGAAGTCTACTGCGATTACATCATTCGAAATGTTGTTCAGTGCAAACTGCGACTCATCAGGCAAATCTTCGTTCTGTCGGATGTATTCCGTAGTGGTAGAACGCAAATCTTCCATTGCCGTGTTGAACTCCTTGTCGTCTGCATCAGGCAGTTCCTCCATGGCTGGTGATATTTCGCCCATCAAGAAAGGCTTGTTAGCGGTGAGCTTGTTCAGTCGGCAGCGTCCTAAACCTTGGATGATTGCGGTGATGTTATTTCCAGGTCCGGGCAGTTCGAGTATCTTCACGAGGCGTGCGTACACTCCATACTCAAAGAGGTCTTTGGTGTCTGGGTGCTCAACTTCCTGGTCGTGCTGGCAGAACACGGCAAAGCTCGCATCCTGAGTCTTGCGTATATGGTTGAGCAGATTAAGACTTTGTTTTCTTCCAATGATTACGGGAGTAATCACTCCCGGGAACATTGCCATGTTACGTGTGGCAAGAATGGGCAGTTCGCCTTCTATGTTTACGTTGAACAAATTTGAAATATCGCCGTCATAATCGGCTATCATCTGTATTGAAGTACTCGTTCTCTTATTCATATCTCGTTAACTGTGTATCGGGGGCGTGTGTATTTCCGTGCAAAGTTACTTAAAATTCTGCTAATGAGTGAATTTTTGTTGTTATTTTATATAGAAATCGGCGGTCAGTTGTGCGTACCATTCTGATCTTGAACCATCAATATCTTGTAGGCATACTTCTTCCATTTCTCTCTCGCATTTGTGGTCTGCGTGGTGGAATGCTACAAGGTGGCGTTTGGGCTGTTTGCGTGGAGTGGTGCGCACAACGCATTGGCGCGACATGGCAAGTCCTGCCTTGTATGCCTCGGCAATGAATGCTTGTAGACATTCGGTTGGTATGATGGCACTGAACTCGCCGTCTGTATCGAGCAATGCTTTCACGGTAGCGAACAACTCGCAGTATTTCAGCGTGCAAGCATGTCTTGCTGTAGAGCGTTGTGCGTTGGGGTTGAGCAGACTGTCGATGAAAAAGGGAGGGTTTGATACGATAGCGTTGTACTTGTCTTGGGTGGAGTAGTGTTGTATTGCTGTCTCCACTATATTTATACGGTTTGCAAACTCGGTGTTGCTAACGTTTTCGTATGCTTGTAGAGCTGCGTCATGGTCAATCTCTACTGCATCAATGATGGCATCAGTATAGCGTTGCGCCATCATTAGTGCAATGAGTCCGGTGCCAGTACCAATGTCGAGAATACGTTTGCCGCCATTTGCCCATGAACCAAGTAGTACGCCGTCGGTACCAACCTTCATGGCGCAGTGGTCTTGGTGGATTACAAACTTTTTGAAAGCGAACATTTATGATTGTACGATGTTGTTGTGGAAGGCTTAGTGCCTTCGCTGTTGTTTACAAGTCGAATTTGTGCTGTACGGCTTTACTCCATTGTTGCAGTTTTAGTCGACTCTTGCTTATTTCTTCGCGTATTATGTTTATCTCGTTGAATAGTTCTGTGGCTGCGTTCTGTAGGGCATTCGGCTTTCTGAGATTTCGGTCAGCCTGTGAGTTTACCACAATCTTAATGCCTTTTGGCTTCAACTCTACGTCGATATCAGCACCCGTCATAACTGGGTCGCCGTCGTAGTGGATTGCTCCTGGTGAGTGGCGATGCACGCGTAGTTTCTTGCAGCGGAATGTCTTAATCTTCGAGTTGTTCTTATCGAGTGTTTTGTTGAACATCTCAATGCTGATTTGTGGGGCGTCAATCAGTCCGAATGGCTCCATGATGATGACATCCATTAGTCCGTCGCTCATAGACGCTTGTGGTGCGATGTATGCGTTGTTGCCATATTGTGATGCGTTGGCGCACGATATTAAGAAGGCTTTGTGCAGGCTCGTCTCGTCGTCAGCCATCACTGTGTATGTTTCAGGTTCGTACTTCAAGCCTTCTCTAAGTACATTTTCAATGTATGTTAGCGGACCGCGTTTGCCAGCTTCTGCGAATTTTAGACTGATGAAGGCATCAAAGCCCATGCCGCATGTGCAGAAGAATGGGTATCCGTTGATGATGCCATAGTCAAGATCGCGCACCTCAAAGGTGTTTAATATTTCTATCGACTTCTTTACATTAATAGGTAGCTGTAGGTGGCGTGCAAGTCCGTTTCCCGAACCGCATGGTATTATGCCAAGTGCGGTGTTGGAGTGTACTATGGCACGTGCTACCTCGTTGACGGTGCCGTCGCCTCCGACTGCCACTACCAAGTCGACGTTTGCGTCTTTCGCCTTTGATGCAATCTCTGAAGCATGGCCAGCATATTGAGTTATTGCGATTTCATATTCGAACTTCTCTTTGTCAAGAAGTTGCTCAATCAGTTCGGGGATGGCAGCTTTGTCAGATGTGCCAGAAATTAGATTGATTATGAAAATGGCTTTTTTCTTCATATTTATTGATGCTATAAATAAGGCACAAAGATAATAAAATAATGTTATAAGTAAGGTTGTGGTTTGGTGAAAAATACCAAAAAGTCAGATTTCTTATGAAAAACGTGCGTGTTTAACATATTTTTTGTACCTTTGCACCTTGGAAATAACAAAATTGAAATATACCTATTTAATATTATAATGGGACAGTTACAAGAAAAGTATAAAAGCTATCGTCTTCCGCAGAAGTACATGGCGGAAGGTGTTTATCCCTATTTTCGTGAGATTACGAGCAAGCAGGGCACAGAAGTAGAAATGGGCGGACACAAAGTTCTGATGTTTGGCTCAAATGCTTATACAGGTCTTACTGGCGATCAGCGCATCATTGATGCTGGTAAGGCAGCTCTTGATAAGTATGGTTCTGGTTGTGCAGGTAGTCGCTTCCTGAATGGTACGCTCGATATCCACGTGCAACTTGAAAAAGAACTTGCAGAGTATATTGGCAAGGACGACGCTCTTTGTTTCTCTACTGGTTTCTTTGTAAACAGTGGCGTTATCCCTGCAGTTGTTGGTCGTGGCGACTATATCATCTGCGATGACCGCGACCATGCCAGTATTGTTGACGGACGTCGTCTGTCGTTCGCAACACAGCTCCACTACAAGCACAACGATATGGAGGATCTTGAGCGTGTGCTGAAGAATCTTCCAGAGGAGGCTATCAAGCTCATCATCGTTGATGGTGTGTTCTCAATGGAGGGCGATCTCGCAAATCTGCCAGCTATCGTAGAACTGAAACACAAGTACAACTGCTCTATCATGGTTGACGAGGCTCATGGTCTTGGCGTATTCGGCAAGCAGGGTCGTGGTGTTTGTGATCACTTCGGCTTGACAGACGAGGTAGACCTTATCATGGGTACATTCTCTAAGTCGATGGCTTCTATCGGTGGCTTTATTGCTGGTGACAAGGATACAATCAACTGGTTGCGCCACTCTTGTCGCACCTATATCTTTAGTGCGTCAAACACTCCGGCTGCCACCGCTGCCGCTCTTGAGGCGCTTCACATCATTCAGAAAGAGCCGGAGCGCATTGATGCCCTATGGAGAGTCACACGTTACGCACTCCGTCGTTTCAAGGAGGAGGGCTTTGAGATTGGTGAGACAGAGAGTCCGATTATTCCGCTTTATGTTCACGATGTTGAGAAGACATTCGTTGCGACAGCTAAGGCTTTCGAGTATGGTGTGTTTATCAATCCGGTTATTCCGCCGGCTTGCGCACCGCAGGATACGCTTGTTCGTTTTGCACTCATGGCTACCCATACAGAAGAGCAGGTAGAACGTGGCGTTCAGATTTTGAAGCGCGTGTTCAAGGAGTTGGATATCATTAAGGATTAATATCTGCGCTCTAATACTATTTTAGTAAGAAGTATATTAAACTATATAATAAAGAAAAGGCAGGCTGTCCGTGTGGATAGCCTGCCTTTTTATTTCTGTCAGTTGCTGTTGCTTGCTGATAGCGCAGCGACCTCTTTAGCAATCGCGCTGTGGAAACATGGTTATAGTAGCATTGTTTTGATCCGCATCGACCGATGCAGACATCTGCGTCGGTCGATACGGACATCTGCGTCGGTCGATGCGGACATCTGCGTCGGTCGACGCGGATGACAAACTCTGCTGTTACGTTGTTTGTTACCAAACAACAATAATTACTTAATCAAATCAACTGAACGCTTCAAGAACGAGTCGAGTGCAGCACCTTTCAACATGCCGTTCTGCAGCAATGCAAGGTCGATAAGCTGATGTACAACCTTGTTGCCTGCTGCGTATGTGGCGATGATGTTGTTCTTCTTGGTGCGCTGCTCCTCAAGGGCACTCTCTGTGTTCTTCACATCGTCCTTTTCTTCCTGAGAAATCTCCTCCTGCTTCTTGCCATTCTGGCTCTGGTGCAATGCCGCGAGGCGTGCTTCGAGTCCTTTAAGCTCGCTCTCAACGGGCTGTAACTCTGTGGCGCAAGCTGTCTTGCCGTCTTCGAGAACCTGCTTAATGAGCGGATGGTCGCTATTAAGTACGAGATTGAATGCGTCGGGCATTTGTGCGTAGAATGCCATGCCAGCCTGGAATTTGCTTGCCTCTTTCATTCGGCGCATATACTCGCTCTGTGTGATGAGTACCGGCAGAGTCTGGTCACCGAGAGCCTGCACGTCTACGTAGAACTCGGTCTTTTCCATCTTCGGCAGTTGTGAGCGGAATGTCTGCTCCAGGTTGTCTTTTTCGTCCTTTGCCAATTCGCTTTCTTTCTTGTCGTCTTTCTGTATGAGGCGGTCGACGATGTCGGCATCTACACGTGAGAAGCGTGTCTTCTCCAACTTCTGTTCGAGCATTGAAACCATTGGGTTGTCGAGCTGTCCATCAAGCAACAATACGCTGTAGCCCTTAGCCTTGGCTGCTTCGATGTAGCTGTATTCGCCTTCTTTGTCGTTAGCGTATAGATAGACGAGATTGCCTTCCTTATCGGTCTGGTTGTCCTTGATGAGGGTTTGGTACTCCTCGTATGTAAAATACTTGCCGTCTACGTCCTTCAGCAGCGCAAAGTCCTTTGCGCGGTCGTAGAAGTCGTCCTGCGAAAGCATACCGTAGTGGATGAAAATCTTCAAGTCGTCCCACTTTTCCTCGTAGTCCTTGCGGTTCTCCTTGAAGATTGCAGCAAGGCGGTCTGCCACCTTCTTTGTGATGTACTTAGAGATCTTCTTCACGTTGGCATCACTCTGCAGATACGAGCGGCTTACGTTCAGCGGAATGTCCGGCGAATCGATTACACCATGGAGTAGGGTGAGGAACTCTGGCACGATGCCTTCCACCTGGTCGGTTACGAACACTTGGTTACAGTAGAGCTGAATCTTGTTGCGCTGCAGCTCAATGTTCGACTTGATGCGCGGGAAGTAGAGAATGCCGGTGAGGTTAAACGGATAGTCGACGTTGAGGTGTATCCAGAACAGCGGCTCGTCCTGCATAGGGTAGAGTGTGCGGTAGAACGACTTATAGTCCTCATCCTTCAGAGTGCTTGGAGTCTTTGTCCACAGTGGCTCTACATTATTAATAATATTGTCTTCGTCGGTCTCCTGCTGTTTGCCGTCCTTCCACTCGGTCTTCTTGCCGAAGGCTACTGGTACAGCCATGAATTTGCAGTACTTGTTTAGCAGTTCCTCTATCTTCTGTTTTTCGAGGAACTCCTTGCAATCGTCGTCGATGTGCAGTACGATGTCCGAACCGCGATCAGCCTTCTCCGCGTCCTCAATCTCAAACTCTGGACTACCATCGCAGCTCCATTTGATTGCCTTTGCGCCTTCTTTGTAGCTGCGTGTGATGATGTCCACCTTCTTGCTTACCATGAACGAAGAGTAAAAGCCCAAGCCGAAGTGACCGATGATTGCGTTAGCGTTATCCTTGTATTTGTCGAGGAAATCGGTTACGCCAGAGAACGCAATCTGATTGATATATTTGTTAATCTCCTCCTCGGTCATACCGATACCTCGGTCGCTGATGGTCAGCGTGCCTTTATCTGTGTCGATACTGACGCGAACGGTAAGGTCGCCTAACTCGCCCTTGAAGTCGCCGCGTTCAGCGAGCGTCTTTAATTTCTGTGTTGCGTCGACAGCGTTAGACACCATCTCGCGGAGGAAAATCTCGTGATCTGAGTATAGAAACTTTTTAATGACAGGAAATATATTTTCTGTCGTTACTCCAATATTGCCTTTCTGTGCCATAATATGAGTTTATAGTTTTAATATTGATGTTATTTTTTTATTTGTAACTATAAAATTTAAATAACAAATAGCGTGCCAAAATGAAAAGGTTGGTGGTTGTTGGTAGAGAGTGTAAAAAACTTGCTTGAAATTTTGCGTATGTGAAAAAATAGTTATACCTTTGCACTCGCAATTTGAGAACGGGGTGTAGCGCAGTCCGGTAGCGCGCCTGGTTTGGGACCAGGTGGTCGCAGGTTCGAATCCTGTCGCCCCGACTTCTCTCTGATTGTAAACGTTGGTTTCTTATGTTAGAAACTATAGGTGGATTTAGCAAACGGGGTGTAGCGCAGTCCGGTAGCGCGCCTGGTTTGGGACCAGGTGGTCGCAGGTTCGAATCCTGTCGCCCCGACTTAAAAAGAGAAATGTTTCGATGAAGCTTTTCTCTTTTTTTTATGCCTTTATTCTTCATTTTGGCATTGCTATGCAACTCTTGCTACTTTTATCAAATATTATTTTGCTCACTTTCCTAAATTTTATTACTTTTGCACAAAGTTTCAAGTAGTAAACAAAAATAAATCAATATAATGGAGATTTCATACAAATGGCTTAAGGAGTATGTCGATTTCGACCTTACACCGCAAGAGACAGCCGACGCGCTGACATCTTGTGGTCTCGAAGTGGACGCTCTTGAAGAAGTGCAGACCATCCGTGGCGGATTGAAAGGTCTGTACGTGGGCAAAGTGCTCACATGCGAACTGCATCCTAATTCAGACCACCTTCATATCACAACCGTAGACCTCGGCAAGGGCGAACCGCAGCAGATTGTTTGCGGCGCACCTAATGTTGCTGCAGGTCAGAAGGTTATTGTTGCCGACTTGGGCTGCGTGCTCTATGATGGTGACAGTGAGTTCACTATCAAGAAGTCGAAGCTTCGCGGCGTAGAGTCTTTTGGTATGATTTGTGCCGAAGACGAGATAGGCGTGGGCACAGCTCACGACGGCATTATCGTGCTGCCAGAGGACGCTCCCGTTGGTCAGCCGGCTGCCGAGTACTATAACTTGGAGAGCGATTGGGTTATCGAGATTGACATCACAGCCAACCGTTCTGACGCACTCTCTCATTGGGGCGTGGCGCGCGACCTCTATGCTTGGCTCAAGCGCAATGGACACAAGACATCGTTGCATCGCCCCGACTGCTCTGAGTTCAGCGTCGACAACAACGACATGCCTATCGACGTTGAGATTGAGAATACAGAGGCTTGCCGCCGCTATGCTTGCGTAAGCATCACAGGTTGTGAAGTGAAGGAGAGCCCAGAGTGGTTGCAGAACAAACTGAAGATTGTAGGTTTACGTCCAATCAACAACATCGTCGATATCACCAACTACGTTATGATGGCATATGGTCAGCCAATGCACTGTTTCGATGCAGACATGGTAGAAGGCAAGAAGATTGTTGTGCGCACTCAGCCCGAAGGCACTAAGTTTGTCACTCTCGACGGTGAGGAGCACACTCTTGGCGAGCACGACCTCAGCATCTGCAACGCCAACGAGCCGATGTGCATCGCTGGCATCTTTGGCGGTAAAGGCTCTGGTACATACGACACAACAACAAATGTCGTTCTGGAGAGTGCCTACTTCCACCCGACGTGGATTAGAAAAAGTGCACGCCGTCATGGTCTGAGTACCGATGCAAGCTATCGCTTCGAGCGCGGCATCGACCCGAACGGCACTATCTACGCTTTGAAACAAGCTGCCATTCTCTGCAAGCAGTTGGCTGGCGGAAAGGTGAGCATGGAGATAAAGGACGTATATCCGTCGCCAATAGCTGACTCGCGTGTACAGCTCGACTACGAGTATGTAGACCGCCTGGTTGGCAAGAAGATTGGCAACGACATGATAAAGAGCATCGTTGAGAGCCTTGAAATGAAGGTGGTAGAGGAGACAGCCGAGGGCTTGCTGCTCGATGTTCCGGCTTATCGCGTAGACGTACAGCGTCCATGCGATGTAGTGGAGGACATCCTGCGCATCTATGGATATAATAATGTGGAGATTCCGACACAGTTGAAATCGTCGCTCACAATTCTCGGCGACGAGGACAAGGCATACCACTTGCAGAACGTGGTAGGCGAGCAGCTTGTAGGCTGCGGCTTCCGCGAGATTCTTAACAACTCGCTTACAAAGACAGCATACTATACTGAACTGAACCGATATACAGAGGAGACAACCGTTAAGGTGATGAACCCGTTGAGTTCTGACCTCGGCGTTATGCGCCAGACTCTGCTCTTCGGCGGTTTGGAGAGTGTAGGTCGCAACGTGAACCATAAGATGCCTAATCTGCGCTTCTTCGAGTTCGGCAACTGCTACCATTTCTCACCAGAGAAGAAGAACGACGAAGACCCGATTAAGGCTTACACCGAAGAAATGCATCTTGGTATGTGGCTTACCGGTAAGCGTGTTGAAGGCTCATGGGCACACGCCGACGAGCAGTCTACATTCTACGAACTGAAGGCTTACGTGATGAACATCTTCACACGCTTGGGCGTCAACCCGGGCATCGTCGTTACAGAGTCATCAGACAACAACGTGTTCGGCAAGGCTCTCGCTTTGAAGGCACGTTCTGGCAAGGTACTCTGTGAGATGGGTATCGTTTCGCACAAGGTGCTTAAGAAGATGGACATCGAGCAGGAGGTGCTCTATGCCGATATCAACTGGAACAACATGATGCGCGTCATCAAGAAGAACGAGGTGCTCTATCACGACATCTGCAAGTTCCCATCGGTTAGCCGCGACCTCGCATTGCTTATTGACAAGAACGTACAGTTCGAGCAGATTGAGCAGGTTGCACGTCAGACAGAGAAGAAGCTCCTCAAGAGCGTAGAACTCTTCGACGTATACGAAGGCAAGAACCTGCCAGAAGGCAAGAAGAGCTACGCTGTCAACTTTATTCTGCAGGACGAGACAAAGACTCTCAACGACAAGCAGATTGAGGCAATTATGACGAAGCTCATCAGCAACTTGAAGTCAAAGTTGGGAGCAGAACTCAGATAATAAACAATAAAAACAATATACAAAAATGGGAAGAGCATTTGAATATCGCAAGGCTACAAAGCTGAAGCGTTGGGGCCACATGGCTAAGACATTCACCCGTCTGGGTAAGCAGATCGCTATCGCTGTTAAGGCTGGCGGTCCGGAACCTGAGAACAACCCGTCACTCCGTTCTATCATTGCTACATGTAAGCGTGAGAACATGCCGAAAGACAACATCGAGCGTGCTATCAAGAACGCAATGGGTAAAGACCAGAGCGAGTACAAGGAAGTAACATACGAGGGATATGGTCCTCACGGTATCGCTGTGTTTGTTGACACACTTACTGACAACACTACACGTACTGTAGGCGACGTTCGCTCGGTGTTCAACAAGTTCAACGGTACACTCGGTACAACAGGTTCGCTTTCTTACCTCTTCGACCACAAGTGCGTGTTCACTTTTAAGAAGAAGGACGGCGTGGACATGGAAGAGCTTATTCTTGAGCTCATCGACTTCAACGTTGAGGACGAGTTCGACGAGGACGACGAGGAAGGCACAATCACTATCTATGGTGATGACGTAAAGGCTTACGCACAGATACAGAAGTTCCTTGAGGAGCAGGGTTTCGAGGATATCGGTGGCGAGTTTACATACGTGCCTAACGACCTTAAGGACCTTGACGCTGAGCAGCGTGCTACCATCGACAAGATGGTTGAACGTCTTGAGGAGTTCGACGACGTGCAGAACGTTTACACAAACATGAAGCCGGAAGAGGTTGAGTAAGAGTAAGAATAAAAAATATTGAAAAGAGTGGTTGGCTACAGCCACTCTTTTTTAGTTGAACATAGATGTTCCGCAAGTATTGTTCCTGCGGAATGCTTTAGAAGACAACAATATTAGTTATGAAGCACTTAGAATACGTAACCTGCGGCACATGCAGCCGACTAATCACTGTCGACGTTGATGCCGAAGGTATCATCCGTAACCTTTCTTTTCTCGGTGGTTGTAATGGTAACTTGAAGGGTATATGCGCACTCGCCATTGGCAAGCCGGCTACAGAGATAAAGAATGCACTTAAAGGTATCACATGCGGTAGTAAGGACACAAGTTGTCCGGACCAGCTTGCTACAGCCTTGGAGCAGATGGGCTACTAACTTTGCTGCTGTCGTGATACAGCGCATCTTATTATATAATAAACAAAGAATATATGGAGACAAGAAACTGGAAAACCATTGAGGGTTTTGACTTTAAGGAGATTCTCTTCGAAGAATATAATGGTATAGCGAAGATAACAATAAATCGTCCGCGCTACCGCAACGCATTCACCCCACGCACCACGTGGGAGATGTCACAAGCCTTTGCATGGTGTCGTGAGGCGCAACGCATTAGCGTTGTAATCCTTACTGGTGCAGGTGACAAAGCGTTCTGTTCGGGTGGCGATATGCACGTGAAGGGACGTGGTGGTTATGTGGGTGAGGACGGAGTGCCTCGTCTAAATGTGCTCGATGTGCAGAAGCAGATTCGTTCGCTGCCAAAGCCGGTTATCGCTATGGTCAATGGTTACGCTATCGGTGGCGGTCACGTGCTTCATCTGGTGTGCGACCTTACTATTGCGAGCGATAATGCAATTTTTGGACAGACCGGACCGAAGGTGGGTTCGTTCGATGCAGGCTTCGGCGCAAGCTATTTGGCTCGTATCGTAGGCCAGAAGAAGGCTCGCGAGATATGGTTTCTCTGCCGTCAGTATTCAGCTGTTGAGGCAGAGCGTATGGGCATGGTGAACAAGGTTGTGCCTTTCGACGAACTTGAGGATACCTGCGTAGAGTGGGCAGAAACAATGATGGAGCGTTCGCCGCTCGCTCTGCGTATGATAAAGGCAGGTCTGAATGCGGAGCTCGATGGACAGGCTGGTATTCAGGAACTTGCCGGCGACGCAACAATGCTTTATTATATGCTTGATGAAGCACAGGAAGGTGGCAAGGCATTCCTCGAAAAACGCAAGCCCGACTTCAGCAAGTATCCGAAACTACCGTAATTTTTTCAATTGAGAGTAGATTTAGTTGAGAATTGAGAATTGAGAATTGGGAGTTGAGAATTGAGAATTGAGAGTTATGATTACCAATGATTGTTTTTGAAGTTGTTGGAATTATACATATCATAACTCTCAACTCTCAATTCTCAACTCTTAATTACTTATTGTACTCTTTTGGTGTGTACACTTTCTCGTAGTAAGTAACCTTTGGGTCTTTGCCCGAACGTAGTGTCCATGCAAAGTTGAAGCCTTCTTGTTTGTATGCACGCAACGATGTACTTTCGTCAACTTGCTTCATGAAGTTGTCAACAATTAGCTTGCGATTCAACTCAAATATTTTTGCATCATCCAAATCGTTCATTACAGAGAAGTAATAATGATAGGTTCGCGTGCTGGTTTCAAAGACAACACTATCGGTACGCATATAGTTAAGAACTGGGGTGGGGCAGTTCTTTTCTGTGTATTCACGTGCCTCGCGCTGGGCGCGCTTTTCAATACTTTCGTGGCAACTGCAGAGCAGTATAGCACTTGCTATAGTACAATATAAAAACGTTTTCATTTTTCTTAGTTGTTTTTCTTATGCAAAGATACCTAATTGTCAGAAAAAATAAGTAAATTTGCACGTAAAAACTGATATATATCAATGAATAATATAAGGAATTTCTGTATTATTGCTCATATCGACCACGGCAAGTCTACACTTGCCGATCGATTGTTAGAGCGTACACAAACAATCAAGATAACTGAAGGCCAGATGTTGGATAACATGGATCTGGAGCGTGAGCGTGGTATAACAATTAAAAGTCACGCTATTCAGATGGAGTACAAGCATAATGGCGAAACATACATACTGAATCTTATTGATACTCCGGGACACGTTGACTTTTCTTATGAGGTGTCGCGAAGCATTGCTGCCTGCGAAGGCGCATTACTCGTAGTCGATGCTACACAAGGCGTGCAAGCACAGACTATCTCTAACCTCTATATGGCTATCGAGCACGATTTGGAAATTATCCCCGTGCTCAACAAGATAGACATGCCGAGCGCAATGCCAGACGAGGTGGAGGATGAGATTATAGAGCTTATTGGATGCAAACGTGAGGATATTCTGCGCGCGTCGGGTAAAACCGGTGAGGGCGTCGACGAAGTGCTTGCTGCAATCGTAGAGCGAGTGCCGCATCCTAATGGTGACACGAAAGCTCCGCTTCAGGCGCTTATCTTCGATTCTGTATTCAACTCGTTCCGTGGTATCATCGCTTACTTCAAGATAGAGAATGGCGAGATACGTAAGGGCGATAAGGTGAAGTTCTTCAATACTGGTATGGAATACGTAGCCGATGAGGTAGGCGTACTGAAGATGGATATGGTGCCTCGCGATGTGCTTGAGACAGGTGAGGTTGGTTATATCATCTCTGGTATTAAGGACGCAACGGAAGTGAAAGTGGGCGATACCATTACACATGTCACACGTCCATGCGATAAGGCGATTGCTGGATTTCAGGAGGTGAAACCAATGGTGTTTGCAGGTGTATATCCGATAGATCCGAGCGAATACGAAAACCTGCGTGCTTCGCTTGAGAAGTTGCAACTTAATGATGCCTCACTGACATTCGCTCCTGAGTCGTCCGTAGCTCTTGGTTTCGGTTTCCGTTGTGGTTTCCTCGGCCTCTTGCACATGGAGATTGTGCAGGAACGTCTTGATCGCGAATTTAATATGGATGTAATCACTACGGTTCCCAATGTGTCGTACATGGTATATGACAAACAAGGAAATGTGAAAGAGGTGCATAACCCATCCGGATTACCCGAGCAGACGATGATTGACCATATCGAGGAGCCGTATATCCGTTCTACTATCATCACGACCACCAACTTCATCGGTCCGATTATGACGCTCTGTCTTGACAAACGTGGCGAGCTTATCAATCAGGAGTATGTGAGTGGCAATCGTGTTGAACTGCATTTCATGCTTCCGCTTGGTGAGATTGTTATCGACTTTTACGACAAGTTGAAGTCAATAAGCAAGGGTTACGCATCATTCGATTACCATATTGATGGTTTCCGTCCGTCGCGTCTGGCAAAGCTTGATATCCTGCTCAACGGTGAACCCGTAGACGCTCTCTCCGCGCTCACACACCAGGACAACGCAGTAACCATTGGTCGCAAGATGTGCGAGAAACTCAAAGACCTCATTCCGCGTCAGCAGTTCGATATTGCAATTCAGGCTGCTATCGGTGCAAAGATTGTGGCTCGTGAGACTATCAAGTGTGTGCGCAAGGACGTTACAGCAAAGTGTTATGGTGGTGACGTCAGCCGTAAACGTAAGTTGCTTGAGAAGCAGAAGAAGGGTAAGAAGCGTATGAAGCAGATTGGTAATGTAGAGGTACCGCAGAAAGCATTCCTTGCTGTGCTTAAGCTCGACTAATTGACAGGTCTATTAGACTACTTATAAACAACTGTTTACTAAAATAATAGAAAGGAAAGTATCTTATGAAAGAGAAGTTCAACGCCAATACTCGCGATGTTGCTCGCGAGTTAGCGCGAAGATACAGTACTATGACGCATGAAGAGCTTGATGCCCTTGAAAGCATTCTTGTCCCGATAAAGTACCAGAAGGGTGAATTGGTGCTTAAAGAGGGCGACGTGTGTCGTAATTTTTACTATATCGACCGTGGATTGATGCGTCAGTTCTACTTCAAGCATGGCAAGGAAGTGACAGAGCATTTGGGTCAGGACCATTCTATAGTGATGTGTATTGAGAGTCTCTTTAAGGAGGAACCTACACACCTGCAGATAGAAACCCTCGAACCCACTCTTGTATATGCTCTTCCAAAGGTTGACCTTGAGCGGGTAGCCCTGCACAATGTCAATATACAGATACTATACCGCAAGATACTTGAGGAGAGTCTTATCACTTCTCAGGTACATGCCGACCTTGTGCGTTTTGAGACAGCACAAGACCGCTACAAGAAGTTGTGCAAGCTCATGCCACAGGTGGTGCTTCGTGCTCCGCTTGTGTACATAGCAAGCTATCTGCAGATGACACCAGAAACGTTGTCGCGTGTGAGAGCCTCAACGCTTCTCGACTAATAAAAAAGGAATAGTGTAGCAGTTGCTACGCTATTCCTAATAATTCTATTTCAAAAATGAGTGTAGAGCCGCCAGGTATTCCTGGCTGCGAGAATTTGCCATATCCCATGTTTGCAGGGATATACACTTCCCATTTATCGCCTACGCACATCTGTTGCATGGCTACAATCCAACCCTTTATCAAGTCGCTTAGGCGGAATGCTATAGGTGAACCACCACGGTTGGAGTCGAACTTCTTGCCGTTTATAGTGCGACCAGTGTAGTGAACCGTAACGATGGAACGTGGTGTAGGGTGTTTACCGTCGTTATTGCCAGAACTTAACACCTTATAATATATACCTTCAGGAAGAGCCATTACGCCTTCTTCCTCAGCCTTTGCAGCAAGCCAATCGAGGTTTGTCTTAGCATATTCGCGTTTATTCATTCTTCTTTATTTTGTTCAAATTGATTATTTCGTTACTGTTATTTGTGCGAGATAGTCGTAATGTTCACCTTTCTCGATAATCTCACATTTCAGTCCGCATTGTTCGCAACTTGCTGTTAGGAGTGTAGGGTCTACGTATAGCCAGTCGAACGAGTCGCCTTTTACATTCTTATAAACCATTTGATAGTCTACTTCACCATAGTAGTTACCGCCAAGATCTATATCCATTGATCCGTCCTCGTTCTCGTAGATGTACTTAAGGTCACTGGAGTCGATAAGAATCTGTGCACCTTCAGCCATCAGTTCTTTCAGACGATTGAGTAGTAATGGTAAGCGTGATAGTTTGCCGGCAATGCCTGTGCCGTTCATCAGCAAAAGAATTGTGTCGAACTTGCTTTGCAGCTGTGTGTCGAAAAGGTTTACACACTCTACGTCTTCTATTCCACGAGCCTTCATCACGTCGCAGCTTAGCGGTGAAACGTCAATGGCTTTCACCTCAAATCCATTCTCCTGCAACGCAATGGCATGGCATCCGGCTCCTGCACCCACGTCCAACACTCTGCCACGCACAAGCGTTAAGGCTCGTTTTTCAAGTTGTGGCATCTCTTGTTCTGAGCGGAACAGATGAGCTATAGGCATCTCGTCCTCTTCGAACATGGAAGAGAGCACACGCAGATGTGCCGCTCTTCCGTTCTTATAGTAGTCGCTGATAGCACTGCCCATCGGATCGCGCGAAGGGGAGATGGTTGTTGTGTTCATTGTCATAGCGTTAGAGCGTTACGAAAAGAATTCGGTAAATACCTTCACGCAGTACTCGTGGTCAACCACGCTTCCTGTTTCTCTGCAACTATGCATTGCAAGGATAGCGTTGCCCATGTCTACACCACGCAGTGGGATAGATGATGCAAGAATGTTGCCCAAGGTACTACCGCCTGCCACGTCACTATGGTTTACGAAGCGCTGGCATGGTACGCCTGCTTTCTCACATAATCCAGCAAAGACCGCAGCCGAAACAGCATCCGATGCGTACTTCTGTGCAGCATTGAATTTGATAACAGGTCCACCGCCAAGCATTGGGTGGTTCGTCGGGTCGTACTTCTCAGGGTAGTTCGGGTGCCAAGCGTGAGCATTGTCTGCCGAAATCATAAAGGCACGTTCAACGGCTTGATAGTACGCTTCCTCTGTATGACTTTGTGACATTGCAATACGCTTCAGCATATATGCGAGGAACGGACTGCCTGCGCCCTGCTTTGTCTGTGAACCAGTCTCTTCGTTGTCGAAGAGGGCGAGCACTTGTGTTGTGTCTGTTGTATCGGAAGCAATGAGTGCTTCAAGACCTGCATAGCACATAGAGAGGTCGTCGAGTCTGCCAGACGATATAAACTCGTTATGTACGCCGAATGTGCAAGCCGGTGTTGCGTCAGCGAGGTAGAGGTCGAAGTCGAGAACATCTTTGGTGCAGAACTGGCAATCGGCTATTGTGCTGTTTAGCTCTTCAAGGATAACATTCATCAAGAGATTGTCTGTTTCGAGTTGGCTTGTAATCTGTCCGAGCAACGGCAGCACATCCTTCTGCTTGCTGAGGGCTACGCCGTCATTCACTTGGCGGTTGAAGTGTATAGCCAAGTTGCTAATCTGCAGCAGTGGGCGCTTGATGTGCAGCAACAGAGTCTCGGGCTTCATAACGTCTTCACCTCTGACAATCACGCGACCGGCGAGAGTAAGCGGACGGTCGAACCATGTCGACATTATCGGACCTCCGTACACCTCGGTGTTCAGCTTCACGATGCCGCCCTCTGTAAGCATTTCTGCATTTGGCTTGATGCGGAAAGTTGGCGAGTCGCAGTGAGCGCAAATCATGTGGAAACCAGCATCAGCAATCGGCTTGTTGCCTATGCGGAAAGCATAGATAGAAGAGTCGTTCTTGGTAACGAAGAAGCGGTCGCCACTCTTCACTTCGCCCAATGGCAGTGCTGGGTCGATACGGCGGAAACCATTAGCCGCAAGTGTATCTGCAATATTCTTGACAGCCAGAAAATTCACTGGCGATGCATCAAGGAAAGAAAGAAGTCGTTTTATCATTGTCGTTTGTTTTAATACATGAATAACGTTAGATACTATATAGTGATTATCGTTAGCTGCATAATATAGCGTTTCAAAGTTAAAGTTTTATTTCGGAGTGTGCAAGTAAATGGAGTTTTTTGTCTACTTTTGTATTTAAATTTTTGGTATATGAAAAAAATCAAATCTCGATATTTCGCAGTTGTGTCATGGCTTGTTTGTTTGGTCATGCTGATAGCCTCGTGTTCTGACTATAGCGACAAAGAAGTAGTAGGTTTGAATGAACGAGCCTACGAAGTACATTATAAGAGTCTGGATTCAACGAAGACGTATGCGGAGAAGGCTCTGTCGTTGTCTGTGCCTAAATCGAAAGCGTGGGCACACGCCATGAATGATTTGGCTTTCTATTACATTGCAAAGATGCAATACGGAGAAGCCGAGAGAATACTCAACGAGACGGTTAAGTCTACCGACGATGAGATCGAGTTGATGATAAGTCGTGTGCAGCTTATGCGTCTTTGTCAGCGCAAGTCGGAGAATAAGAATTTCTACCACGAACGCCATTATGCTTTGCAGCACATGCAGAAGATAGAAAAGGAGTATGCCAATCTGTCGGCAGCGGAACGTAAGCGTTTTGTGTATGCACGTTCAGAGTATTGGATAGTGCTCTCCACCTATTTATATTATATTGGTCAACCGCGTGGAGCATCGGAGGCGGTGCTGAATATAGAGGAAGATGCCCTGCTGATGAGCGATATGCCACAGTTGCTGACATATTATTATACTGTAGGTTCGGGCGGTATATTGCAAGGCCAACAGCATGATGAACTGATGCGTACAGAGTTCAACTACCTCATACGTTGCTATATGCTTGCTCGCCAGTGTGGTTATATCTATTGGGAGGCGAACTCTATGCAGGCATTGAGCGAGAAGTTGCAAGACGAAGGCAGACGTGAGTTCCTTATGCTGAACTTCCGCCCAGAAATCAATTTCCTCAATGTTGATAATATGCCAGACACTCTGCTTGCCGGCAATCTTGCGGAGCGAGCATTGGAGTTGTTCAAGAAATATGGCGATGTGTATCAGATTGCAGGCGCATGGCGTACTTTGTCGGAGGCATTCCGCAAGGTTGGCGACAATAAGTCGGCACTTATCTGTCTGAAAAACGCTATTGCCAACGACACAACCATAAATGCTGCTCCCGACCTTGTTGCGTCCATTCGTGAGCAGATATCAATTGTATATTCGGCACTCGACAACAAGAAAATGAGCGACTACAATCGCAATGCCTATCTTGACATCCAGGAGTACACACGCCAGGATCGTATGCTTGAGGCACGTGCCGAACAACTCGCTTCTTCGTTACGTAAGCAAGACATCATGATTGTGATTGTGGTTGTGGCAATCATTCTGCTCATTGTGGCTATGGCATTCTTCGTCTATAAGACACGAAAGAAAGCCGCGGAGTTCCCGATAAACACTCTGCTGCAACCACTTGAAGATTGGCAGAAAGCACGTTCCAACTATTACGAACGTACTGAGGTGGAGTATGAGGAGAGGCGCGAGCAGATAGCCATTCTTCAGAATCAGTACGAGCATTACTTGGAGAAGAATATTGAGCAACGTGCCAAGGTGTCTTTGGCATCGTCAGTAGCTCCGCTTATCAATCGTTTGTTGCACGAAGTGAAGATGCTTTCGTATGATAAGGAAACAACAGAACAACGCAATAGTCGCTATGAGTACATCGGTCAGTTGGCTTCTTCCATAGAGCAAACAAACGAGCGACTTACCGATTGGGTGAAACTGAAGCAGGGCGAGATAGCGTTGCGCATAGAGAGTTTTGCTTTGCAAACACTGTTCGACACTCTACGTAGTAGTGATATAGAATACAAGCTCAAGGGTATAGCACTTAATATTGTGCCGACCGAAAGTGTTGTGAAGGCAGATAAGGTGCTGACCCTCTTTATGCTCAACACTATTGCGGAGAATGCACGCCGCTTCACTCCAAATGGTGGTAGTATTGATGTGTATGCTGAGGAAACCGACAGTTATGTTGAGGTGTCAGTTAGAGATACGGGCAAGGGTATGGACAAGGAACAACTCGATTCTTTGTTCAAGCTTCGCTATATAACCGACTCCAATGATACGACGAAAGAAGGTGGTCATGGTTTCGGACTTCTCAACTGTAAAGGAATCGTAGAGAAGTATAAGAAGATGAGCTCATTCTTTAGCGTTTGTTCCATTGGAGCAGAGAGCGAAGAGGGTAGTGGTAGCCGTGTCTTCTTCCGATTGCCTAAAGGCATGAAGAAAGTACTCATGCTTTGCGCATTGTTCCTAAGTGTGTTCTGTTCGTGTGCAAAGACCAATTCTATGGGGGTCGTAATTAACGAAAATGATAGAACACGACAGGCAAATACGTTGGTCGATAGTATATATTATAATAATGTGTCAGGCAACTATCATCGCACGTTGGAGTTGTCAGATAGCTGCATACGAGTGCTTAACCACTTGTTTGCAGACAGTATGCTTATAAGCAACGGCGCACGTGGAATGGTGCTTAAAGGTACGGATGCAGACGAAGCTATCGAACTGAAGTGGTTTCGTGACAGTGTAAAGATGGACTATAGCTTGCTTCTTGCCCTGCGTAATGAGGTTGCGGTTGCGGCTCTTGCCGTGCATGACATAGATTTGTACACATATAACAATCAGGTGTTCACGAAGCTCTTTCGCGAGTGTAGTGCCGACCGCTCTATTGCTACGTATGTACAGACAATGCAGCGTGCTGAGAACAATCGCAATGTAGCGATAGCGTTGCTCGTGCTGTTACTGCTTGCCGTGTTCCCTGCCTACTACTTCCTGTACTATCGCCATAAGCGTTTCTATAATTTATGTATCGAACGTATCGAGCAGATCAACGAATTGTTGCAATCGGATAATCTGTCGTCGAATATGAAGGTTAGACAAATCAGAGCCTTGTGGAAGAATGACATAAAGGTTTCGAAGCAGATTGCGGTGATGAATAAGAATACCACACAGATTTCGGGCATAGTGAATCGTATCTGTCAAGTTCTCGCAGAGGATGTCACAAAGACCTCAACCATGGAGCAGGAGTTGGTTATACTGGAGGAAAACACGAAGCGTATCACGGTCAATCGCGACCGCCTTTACGTCATAAACAATATCCTTGACAACCGCCTTTCGACGTTGAAGCACGAGACAATGTTCTATCCATCGCGTCTGAAGCAGATATTGCAAGCTCGCAGTGGTAGCACCTCTATGTCTGAAAAGGAACTCTTGGCTGCATTGGATGAGATAGCTTCCTACTACGAAACAATGTACACAACGCTGCTAAGCCAAACTGTTCGAGTGGCGCAGACAATGTCGTCGTTTGAACCGAGTGTTGCGATGCAATACGTGTTTGTGCTACTGAAGCGAGCGAATGGAGGAAGACAACTAAAACCGATAGAGTTGGATGCCGACGATGGGTATTTGAAACTGGTATTCAATCTCGCTTCGCAGTACCCTGCAGCCAGCAATCAGCAGTCAATATACGACTACCTTGTGCTTTGTCAGATAATGCGCGACATGGGTGAGTATTATCGTGCACGAGGTTGCGGAGTAGAGACAAAGACCGCAAGTGACGGAACATCAACAATAGTAATTTATATAAAGAAAGAGATATGGAAAAGTTTAAAGTTATCATAGTGGAGGACGTGCTGCTCGAACTCAAAGGCACAGAAGGACTCTTGCATAGCGAGGTGCCCGAGGCAGAGATTATAGCTACAGCCAATTCGGAGGACTCGTTCTGGGAAGTGTTCGCATCCAACAAGCCCGATCTTGTGCTTCTCGACCTCGGTCTTGGTGGAAGCACAACCATCGGTGTGGAGATTTGCAAGAAGCTGAAGACGGAGCATAAGAATGTGAAGGTGCTTATCTTCACAGGCGAGATACTCAACGAGCAGTTGTGGGTAGATGCTCTGCACGCCCATTGCGACGGCATCATTCTGAAGAGTGGCGAACTGCTCACACGCGATGATGTGTTGAGCGTGATGAATGGCAAGAAGTATGTTTTCAATCAGCCCATTCTTAAAAAGATTGTAGACAAGTTTTGCGACACAATACAGCAGCAGATGGATCATCAAGAAGCACTTATACGCTACGAGATTGACGAATACGACGAACGCTTTCTGCGTCATTTGGCGCTGGGATACACAAAAGACCAGATTTCGCAACTGCGTACCATGCCGTTTGGCGTGAAGAGTCTGGAGAAAAGGCAGAACGAACTGGTCCAGCGTTTGTTTCCCAACGGCAATGGCGGAATGGGAGTAAACGCTACGCGTCTTGTTGTTAAGGCTTTTGAACTTAATATACTTGATGTAAATAATCTTTATTCTGACGATGCATAAGTTGCGGTTAAGCCATTTAAAAGTTGCGGTTAAGCAGTATTAAAGTTACGGTTAAGCGGCTTTAAAGTTATTGTTTAGTAGTTCTAAAGTAAAGCCTTAGTCGTGGTATAGCGGACGCAACCCAATTGGGTTGCGTCCGCTGTCTGCATAGATTGCGTTCGCCGTCCGATCGGGCGGCGTTCGGTGTCCGATAATATTACATCTCCTTAATAGTGTTTTCTATAAGGCTTCTCTCCGCCTCATCCACACCATATTTTTCGTAGAGTTGCGAGTCTATTTCCTCAATGGCAGCATTCCAATTTATATCAGATTCAGCAGTGAAGTCTTGCAGCGGCACAAACATGAACTTCTCTGGCGAGAGGTCCTGCGAAGTTATGGTCTGCAGAATGAGATAGCGTACAAACTTGGTCTTCAGATATGTGTGCAAGTTCTCTGCCTCCTGCGCTGTAGGATAAGCACCTGCAACGAGGTAGCTCTGCGTGCAGACACATTGCGGTTGCAGTATGGCGAGGGCGGAGAGCACTCTGTACTGTCCGTTGCGGTCGGGGGTGCCGGCATGTTCGCATGTAGCCTTCGAGAATATAACCTTATGGAGGTCAACCCACTGCTGGTTTTTCTTGATATCATCACGCAGAACGTAAGATGGTTCGCCCGACGACTTCAGCATGACGGCTGTAGGGTCAGCATCAGGCTGAGCTGTGCCACGGTATGTAGATACGAAGCCGAACGGAGTCTGCGGACTAATCTGTGCGTTGAGCATTGTCTTCGACATAGCCTTCACCTTGTGGATGAGCGAGAGCGCACCATTGTTGCGCACGAAGATGTTGAACTCGTCAAGTTTACGAGGCAGCGTGTTGGCGTTGCCACCAAAGTGGTTCGTAAACTGGCAGGTTGTCTTGTGCTTCGCGTCCCACAAGAAATAGCTTACGCCTCCGGAGATATCTACGGTAGGGAAGCAGTCCTTTGAGTCGACATAGTCGAAGATGGCGCGTATGTGTGTGTCGCCAAGCATTGATTGACGGAACTGATCGAGTCCGCGTCCGCCCGTGAACCATCGCGAAGGGGTAATCATTGTGATGAATTGTGGGCGCATCTGACGGGCTATGTCTACAAATTGGTTGTAGAGAGGTATGCCGTAGTTGTCTTTCTTCTCACCGATGTTCATCTGATATGGTGGGTTGCCAATAATTGCGTCGAATTTCATTTGCTGATTGGTGCTTAAATTGGGATAGTTTTGTGGGTCGCTGATGGTGCTTGCGAGCTTCGCTTTGTACACAATTACCTGACTGTTGAGGTCGGGTATGGTGAGTATGTTTGGTCGTACATTGCTATCGAAGCCAACGAGGGTGCGGCGTGTTATGCTGGCTGCCATAGCAGTCTTGCAGACAGCAAAGATGTTATGCTCAACGATTTCCTTCCACATCGAACACGATTCTTGGTCGGACAGCATGTCGAACAGACCTTGCGACTGACTGCTGCGCACCTTATATAAAGAATAAGCTACGTAAAGCGAGTAAAGACCAGTTTTTGAGCATATGTCGAGTATCTGTGCGTTGGGGTTCATCAGCGTGCGGTTGGTCACGCCTTCGTTGTAAACAAAGCGTGGTTGAGCAAGTGGCTTCGTAAACTTGTCGTCAAAGAAGCAGTAGCCACCGAGTGTGTCAGAGAGATGACGATTTACGACATTCCATGGTGTGAGGATAGTCTCGCGATCTGGGTAAGAGAAGTCGGAGAGGATGCTCGCAATCTCTGCAATGCGGCTGTCTGGGAGAAGTGTGTCGGCATGACGCAAGCGTGCAACAATAGCCTTGGCTGTTGCTACGAAGATGTCCTCGCGATAGAGGTGCTTAAGGCGCTTGAAAAGTTGCATGGTGATACCACGTGGCATGAAATGACGCCACGACTCTACATCGATGTTGCGCAAGAATGAGTCGATTGTCAGCCCCTCGATATTATCCACCGTACCATATATCATAATAGGGAAGCGGGTGGATATCTGACTGAGTATGGCAATGGCACGCTGACGCGGTGTGAGGCGAGTTATGCCTGCATTTTCTCTTGCCTGTGTGTTAGGTATGTCATTCTGCTTTGCCGCATTTTTAGCCGTCTTGTCTTTTGCTTTCTTCGTATGTTTCTTGGCAGACTGTATGTCGTTATTCCTCTGACGACGTTCTTCAAGTACTGCATTAGCCATAGCTTCTGCCACCTCATCGAGGAGACGGAGGTCGTTTTTACCGAGATTGTTCAGGTCGGTGTACAGACAATCGCCGTGAAAACCATTGCGGATGAGGCTTGTAGAGTAAGAGGTGTTGATGTTTCGGATGAATGTATCCGTGTCCATTCGGTTGCGTTTGCCACCATCGATAACGATAGTAGGACAGTAGTGCAGGAATTCAGTGAGCTTCTGCACACGTGCTTCGTGCTCAGTAGATGTAAGATTGTTGCTGATATATTGGTCGATGGCGGTGAGTGTTCGTGTCGGTGAGAAGTCGAATGTGTAACACTCTGCTTTTATGCCCTCGCGATACGGACTCTGGCAGCGGAAGATTGTCTGGAAGTAATGAGCGCAACCAGTGTCGGCAGAGCCAGCGAGCATGAATACGGCAGTCCATTCTGGTACAGAGACACCAGTAGTGAGTCGTCCGCACGATAATGTTATTGTGCGTTCATTAGTGCTGATAGCGGTTCTTACCTCCTCCAGAGGAGATGTTTGAGAAGAAACGCTATCACCGGCAACGTTTACGACCTTATAGTTACGGAACGGATTATCTGCAGTTGGCTCAGCGAGTATCTGTGCAAGACAATGAGCCGCGTTGACACCAGGCACATACCAAAGAGTATGGCATAACGATTGCCCCATTGCTTCATCGGCGAATGGATACTGCGGAGCGGTTGCGAGAAGGTTTACGAATTTTCTTACGTCGGCTTCGTGCACAAAGCACATCTGCGCCTCGTCAACACGAAAGAACTCGGAAAAGTTAAAGCCTTCGTTGTCTGTAAGGAAATAAGGTGCGAAGGTGTTGCGCAGATTATAAGTGACGATGTTCATACGTGCCATATTTGCATACGGGTTGGCTGCACCGCTGTTAGAGATATCCCACTGCTCTTTTGCACGTTGCTCCATGCAATAGTCCCAGTTGTACACGTCTGTGGTGTCGAATGTCTGGCGGATGCTGTAGGGTGTGCCCGAGAGATAGAGCGTGCGCAGACTACGGCGTTTCTGTAGTTCGGCGATAACGTCGTTGCCAAGGCGTGTTGTGATACCCTCGTGTGCTTCGTCAACAATAAGAAAATCCCACTTTGCAGAGAATACATCATCGTTCTTCACAATACCTTTCTGCTGGTTCACGCGCTTTGAAGAGCGTAAGTCCTGCATTGATGCGAAATAGACGTAGTGGGTTGCAGGGTCTTTGGCTATGTCTTCAAGTTCGGCAAACGACGCTCCGCGACGTTTGCGTTCCTCTTCGGGCATAGCAGATGTTGTCTTGCTGCCGTACAGCCAGCCTTCAAGCTGCAGTTTCTCAATAGAGTCAAACCACTCTTGTCGCACAGCAGGGCGATGAGTGAGCACGAGTGTGCGTCTGTACCCAAGACGATGTGCTGCTTCGATGGCGCAAAGCGTTTTACCGAAGCGCATCTTTGCATTCCAAAGTACCTTTCGTGAGTGTTTCAGTGTCGTCACAGTGAAGTTGATAGCTTCTTCTTGTTCGGTTCGGAATACTATGTTTTCTGTTGATATCATTCTTGTTTTGTATTTTAGTTGTCAATGGTTACGGCAGGAACTATAGGAGGCTACGGCATCCTGCCGTAGCCACGCACCCTTTTGGTTCCTATACAATGTCTTTGTAAGTCATTTTCTTGCCACTCAGTGGTTCGGTATTGTGCCATTCCATGATTATGGCGTAATGGTCGGAGTTGGGAACGTTGAAGTTCAGTCCATCCATTTGCCAAATGTTCCACGAAATGATTTCAGCAGCCTTCAATACGGCATCGCGGTGTGGGTGTCGATGCCAACGTTCGGTGTAGTATTCGCAGAACGAAAGGAATAGTGACTCGCGTGTAAGAAAGACGTTGTCGCCCTGACTGTCGAAGCCATATATCGACTGAAGTGCTTGGTAAGCTTTGCGTATCCATTGACGTTTGTTAGCCTTTGTCGGCTCGGAAGGGGTATTCTCGTTTATTATGCGAAACTTGCGGTCCAACATACCAATACGTTCGCTGATAGGAATTAGTCGACCAGTGGTGGCATCATAGCGCGAAATAAGATACGGCCCTTCTCCGCAAGTTATCTCCATGCGTCTTGCCCTCACGTACGACATCCATGAGCGTTTTGCCGGAAACACGATAGGTGGCTTGGATGTTAGCCATCTGTGTTCGCCTTCCTCGTTTATATATTCGGTATTGAATACATCTTTTCTGCCAAACCATTGTTCGTCGACGAGATTGTTCTGTGCATTACATATCCATGCAGGAGTGAACACTTCAGCACGCGACTTCGAGCGAGAAGTCTGCATGGATGGTTGCTTCTTTATACGTGGTTGTATAAGATCCGGGTGGCTACTGATTAACTCTGGAGTGATTTGTGCGTTAAACGCAAATGGGCTATTGTCGCCCATCTCGTCAGTGACGCAATAATCGTCAGTTGCCCATGAAATATATGTGTTTTCATTGGGCAAACTGAGCGATTGGTCTTTTAGGAGCAGTTCGAGGAGTTGGATGTCGTTCCTCATTATGCGTTTTTAATCTTTATCTCGCAGTTCTCAAGCGATTCGATTATAGCAAGCGACTCTACACGCACACCTTGTTCGCGCAGATATTGTCCACCGTCCTGGAATGCTTTCTCGATAATGAATCCCATGCCCTCGAGTGTGGCTCCCGACTGCTTGCAGAGGTCGATGATACCCTTTGCTGCGTTGCCATAAGCAAGGAAATCGTCGATGAATATGACATGGTCATCGGGGCAAAGATAATCGCGTGAGATAACCACGTCGTAGTCGCGCTGCTTAGTGAACGAAGTGACCTTCGTGGCAAGCATGTTGTCAAGCGTGTTAGGCTTTTTCTTCTTTGCAAATACTACGGGGAGGTTCATCAGAAATCCCATCATTATAGCTGGTGCAATGCCCGATGCCTCAATAGTAAGAATCTTGTTCACCTTTGTGCTTGCAAAGCGACGTATGAACTCTACGGCGATGTCCTTCATTAAGTTAGGATCCATCTGGTGATTAATGAATTTGTCTACTTTGAGGATGCCACCAGGGTAGCATTTGCCATCTTTCAGAATTCTGTCTATGAGTGCTTTCATTGTTATTGAGTTTTTATTTTTGTTTATCTAATTGATTATATTTAAATGTTTCAAAGTCGATGGTGTTATCGTATAGTACAACGAGCTATTTGCTCTTGCTACTCGTTGTAGAACCAATCCATGAATTTTCCAATCCAAGGAATCTGTATTCGAAACCAACGATATTCTGCAACTTGTTTGCCACCGAAGTTTAAGATGAACTCTCGCATAGGGTTGCGTTTGAAAGGCAGACCGGCATCAAGGAAGTACATATGTGCAAAGCCTTGTTCGTGTGCATACTTCAGCGCAGACCATACCGTATATGAAGCAGGGTAGAGCATCATAAAGCTCTTACGGAGTGAAGCCAACTGCCACATATAGGCGTTGCCGCCGAAAAAGAAGCATACGCAGGTGCCTATGACGCGATTTTTGTATTTAGTTGCGAATATCTTGCATTGCTTGCTTGTAGCTAAATGCTCGAAGAGTTTTGAATTACGCACCGTGCGGCGAGGTTTTAGTCTGAAATAATGGCGCATGAGTTTCACTGCTTGTTGCAGCTCTTTGCTATCTGAGTTTACGATTTCGGCTTTCGCACCGCGTTGTTCGGCTATAGATAGCTTGTCGCGCAATTTCTGCGGTAGACGCTCGTAAGGGGATTTGGAGTGTAGCGAGTTGTGTATCTTTTGCCATTGTATAGGAAAATATCCATTCTCGCGCAGTTTGGCATATCCGAACATCTTACTACTCAAGTCGCTTATTTCAATAAAAAGGCATAGCTTATGAGTAAGTTCGTCGGTTATCGCCTTCACGAACAGCGAGAAAATTTCCTCTTTATTTTCCACTTCTGGTGCATAAACACCTTCGCCATATATGTGACAATGTGAATAAGCAAATGGGGGTAATAGCAAGTGGTGATAAGACACTACTGCCAAGAGATGTGCCACGATACGTCCTTGCCCGTCAATTGCTAATGCCATGTATGGTTTCTGTTTTGGCGTGACTTCAAGTATCTTGAATAGCTCCACGCTGTGAAAGAAATCATCGCATATAATGTCGGGCAAATCGGATGCTTTAGTAATCAGACTAACACTTACCTCTTCTTTCATGTGGCAAAAATAGCAAATCTTTTTTAAAAATCGACTCGTTTGCTGTGCTTTTTCTGCGAGTTTGTTTACTTTTGTAGCTACAACAGGAAAAGAACTTATGAAAATAGTAATGATAGGTGCTGGCAATGTGGCTACCAATATTGCCAAGACTCTTGCCAATATAGGTGAAACACCGGTGCAGATATGGAGCAGAACGCTTGCTTCTGCAGAAACACTTGCAAATGCTGTAGGTACTTGTGCAACAAGTGATTGGGACTCTGTGGTAAAAGATGCCGATGTATATATCGTGGCGGTTAAAGACGATGCTATGCTTAATGTGATAGATTTGCTTTGTGCTCATTGCAAGCATGGGGTTTTTGTTCATACCGCAGGCACAATGTCGATGAGTATGTTCACGGGTAAAGCGGAACATTATGGCGTGCTTTATCCGATGCAGACATTCTCGAAGCAAAAAGAGGTGGACTTCCGGACAGTACCGTGTTTCGTTGAGGCTTCCGACAAACATACTTTGGAGATAATAATGGAGTTGGCGCGACTTCTCTCTGATAATGTTCGAGAGCTTGCGGAGTCTGAACGCAAATGGCTTCATATAGCAGCAGTTTTCTCCTGCAACTTTGCCAATGTGTGCAACGCGATGGCTGCGCAAATACTTGAACGTCACGGACTCAGCTTTGATGTAATGCTTCCACTTCTCGACGAAACGGTGGCAAAGCTTCACCGACTCCATCCAAGGGAAGCGCAGACCGGTCCGGCTTCAAGAGGAGATGTGGAAGTAGTGAGCAAGCATCTTGCTATGCTCGAAGACAACAAGGAACTGAGCGAGGTCTATAGCGTTCTGTCGAATTATATCTTGAAGAATAGAGAATAGGCACTTTGTGTTTAACTATTTAGGTTAGAAGAATGATTGATTACGATTTGAAAAAGATACGTGCTGTAATATTTGATGTAGACGGCGTGCTATCTTGCGATACTGTTACCGTCGATACTACGGGCGAACCTCTGCGTACTGCCAATCTGAAGGATGGCTATGCCATACAATATGCCTGTAAGGTAGGTCTGAACGTCTGTATCATTACGGGTGGAAATACCGAGGCGGTACGCAAACGCTACGAGGCGCTTGGGGTGAAGGAACTATATATGGGTTGTAGCGTGAAGATAAAGACCTATAACGAGTTCAAGGCTAAGTACTCGCTGTCTGATGACGAAGTAATATATGTAGGCGATGATATACCAGATTACGAAGTGATGTCGCTCGTAGGCTGTCCTTGCTGCCCGGCAGACGCAAGCGCGGAAATAAGGTCGGTAAGCAAGTATATCAGTCAGCGTCGCGGCGGTTGCGGAGTGGGGCGTGATATCATAGAGCAAGTACTTAAAGCACAAGAAAAATGGATGGCAGACAATAGAGCTTTCGGTTGGTAAAACCAGTGCTCTTTATCACATAAAGTTATAGTCGAAGCCTTTACTTGCGTCTGCTGCATTCTGGACATTCGCCCTTAATGATAAATGACAAGGAGTTGGCTTTGAACCCATCGGGTAGGTCAACATGCTCCACAGGAATGTCGTTCAAGCAAAAGGTGCGTGTGCATTTCTCGCAATAGAAATGAGCATGGCCGGCAGTATGGTCGTGCGAGTCGTGATGGGAGCAAAGTTCGTAGTTGAGTGCGCCTTTTCCGTCTTCGAAGGCATGGACAATGTCGTGTTCGAGAAAGAGTGTCAGCACGCGGAAGATGCTTGACTTATCCATAGGCAGCAATATCGCCTCCATTGTTGAAAGACTCATGGGGCGATGCTCGTTGTGCAGCGTTTTCAAAATGAGGATGCGGTTAGCTGTTGGGCGCACGCCCTTTTGCTTCAGCATTTCTTCGGCTTTATTACTATCTATACTATTCATGTTTGGATATTGCGAAACGAAATATTCTTATTATTAAGACGCAAAGTTACAATGAAAAGATGTAAATGTAGCAATTAATCATAATTTATTTGTAGGATAGAAATAATTGTTATACATTTGTTTGTAAAATAACAACTTTTAAACAGAAAACGATGGATTTGTCTTTAATCCCTCTAAATATAAAAGGCTGTGGGCTGCGTCCTTTTGTTATAGCTGGTCCATGTTCGGCAGAGACAGAAGAACAAGTTATGTCTACTGCCCGACAACTCGCTTCGCTTGGTTGTAACGTGTATCGTGCTGGTGTTTGGAAACCCCGTACCAAACCAGGCGGTTTCGAAGGATACGGCGAGAAAGCATTGCCGTGGCTGAAGCGTGTGAAGGAAGAAACAGGAATGTCTGTGGCTACAGAGGTTGCTACCCCCGAGCATGTAGAACTTGTGTTAGAATATGGTATCGACATTATTTGGATAGGAGCACGTACCTCTGCCAATCCCTTCGCTATGCAGGCACTTGCCGATTCGCTTAGTGGTGTAGATATTCCCGTACTTGTGAAGAATCCCATAAATCCAGACCTCGAATTGTGGATTGGAGCGATGGAACGTCTCAATCAGGCAGGCATCAAGCGCTTGGCTGCCATTCATCGTGGCTTCTCGAGTTACGACAACAAGATATATCGCAATGCTCCGATGTGGCAGATACCTATAGAGTTGCGCCGCCGCATACCGGAGTTGCCGATAATCTGCGACCCCAGTCATATTGGTGGTCGACGTAACCTGATAGCTCCACTTAGTCAGCAGGCTATGGATCTTGGTTTCGATGGCTTGATTGTGGAGACGCATTGCTCTCCGAACGAAGCGTGGAGCGATGCAGCACAACAGGTTACGCCCGACGAACTCTATAATATATTGTCGCAACTTACAATTCGCGACGGACATATTGACATAGAAGGCATACACGGCTTGCGTGAGCAGATAGATGCTCTCGACAACAATCTTGTTGAACTTCTCTCCAATCGTATGAACATCTGTCGCAAGATAGGCTGCTATAAAAAAGAGCATAATATGACAGTTCTGCAGGCTAATCGATACAAAGAGATAATAGACAAGCGTGGAGCACAAGGCGAACTGTTCGGTATGGACTCGGAGTTTGTCAAGCATATATTCGAACTCGTTCATGAGGAGTCGGTACGTCAACAGATGGAAGTAATCAACAAGCAATAGTACACAAAGATGAAGATTATATTATCAAGCAATTCGCCACGACGCAGAGAGCTTCTTGCTGGTCTTGGCATCGATTTTGAAGTGAAAGTAATAGAAGGTGTTGATGAGTCGTATCCCGATACACTACCGTCAAAGGATGTTGCAGAGTATATAGCGCGTGAGAAGGCTGCTGCGTATGAAGTGGCTGACGACGAACTCGTGATAACTGCCGACACGGTTGTGATTGTTGGTGACGACATCCTCGGCAAACCGCATGATGCAGCTGAGGCTCATGTTATGTTACGCAAGATAAGCGGACGCACTCATCATGTCGTTACTGGTGTTTGCATGAAGACAAAACGGGAGCAGCATAGCTTCTCGGTTATGACTGGAGTTACTTTCAAGGAGCTGACAGATGCCGAGATCGATTATTACATTGAGCACTATAAGCCATTCGACAAGGCAGGAGCCTACGGCATTCAGGAATGGATAGGATATATCGGTGTTACCGGATTGGACGGCAGTTATTATAATGTTATGGGTTTCCCCGTTCAACGCGTGTATGCAGAATTGACAAATCGATTTAAGATTGTTCAATATTAGTGAAATGTTTCGACTATTTAATATATTTTAGTCTATATATTTCGCCTCTGTTTTATTATTTCTGTAATTTTGCGCTTAATTTATGGTGCGGCTGTAATGGTCGTGCAAGATTTAACGAGTAAATATTAAACATAAACTATTATGTCAGAATCAATAGATATCCGCCAGCTTAACGCTCGGATAGAACAGCAAAGCAGTTTTGTCACCAACTTGGTGACTGGTATGAACCAAGTGATTGTTGGACAAAAACACCTCATCGAGTCGTTGCTTATCTCGCTTCTTAGCGATGGTCACATCCTTCTGGAGGGTGTGCCTGGTTTGGCAAAGACTCTCGCCATAAAGACTCTCTCTCAGCTTATCGATGCCGACTACAGCCGCATTCAGTTTACCCCTGACTTGTTGCCTGCCGATGTTGTCGGTACGCTCATCTATTCACAGAAGGACGAGAACTTCCAGGTGAAGAAGGGCCCGGTTTTTGCAAACTTCGTACTTGCCGACGAGATTAACCGTGCGCCGGCTAAGGTTCAGAGTGCCTTGCTTGAAGCTATGCAGGAGCATCAGGTAACAATCGGTGAACAGACATTCAAACTTCCGAATCCGTTCCTCGTGATGGCTACGCAGAACCCTATTGAGCAGGAGGGTACATATCAGTTGCCTGAGGCTCAAGTAGACCGTTTTATGCTTAAAGTGGTTATCGGCTATCCTACACTTGAGGAGGAGAAGCTCATTATCCGTGAGAACTTGCGTGGTGAGGAGAAGAAGGTGTTGCCCGTAACTACTGCTGAGGAGATATTGAAGGCTCGTGAGGTAGTTGAAGAGGTATATATTGACGAGAAAATTGAACAGTATATTGCTGACATCGTCTTCGCTTCACGTTACCCAGAGAAGTACGGCTTGGGCGAACTGAAAGATATGATTACCTTCGGTGGCTCGCCACGTGCAAGTATCTCGCTTGCAAAGGCAGCGCGTGCCTATGCTTTCATCAAGCGTCGCGGCTACGTAGTGCCAGAGGATGTGCGTGCCGTTGCACACGACGTGCTGCGCCATCGCATAGGTCTCTCATACGAGGCTGAGGCAAGCAACATCACAAGTGAGGAAATCGTATCTAAGATAATAAATAAGGTAGAGGTGCCTTAAACATAAGACAATGGAAACGTCAGAGATACTTAAAAAGGTTCGCAAGATAGAAATCAAGACGAAGGGTCTGAGCCAGAACATATTCGCAGGCCAGTACCATTCTGCCTTTAAGGGTAGGGGTATGGCGTTTGCCGAGGTTCGCGAGTATCAGTTTGGCGATGACGTTCGCGACATAGACTGGAATGTCACAGCACGTTTCCGCAAGCCTTACGTGAAAGTGTTTGAGGAGGAACGCGAACTCACCGTTATGTTGTTGATTGATGTCTCGGGGTCGCTCGATTTCGGCACACGCAAGTGTATGAAGTCGGTGATGGCTACCGAGATTGCTGCTACCATCGCCTTCAGTGCCATGCAGAACAACGACAAGATAGGTGTGGTGTTCTTCTCCGATCGCATTGAGAAGTATATTCCGCCAAAGAAGGGACGTAAGCACATCCTGTATATTATACGAGAGATGCTCGACTTTCACCCACAAAGTACCAAGACAGACATAGGTGAAGCGGTGGCTTACTTCACACGTATGATGAAGCGTCGCACAACAGCGTTCGTAATCAGCGACTTCTACGACAACAAGGACTTCCTAAAGCAGTTTCAGATAGCCAACAACAAGCATGACCTTATGGCTGTGCAGGTGTACGACCGTTGGGCGAAGCAACTGCCAGATGTAGGACTTATGAAAGTACAGGATGCAGAAACGGGTAGCGAGATGTATATCGATACCTCAAGCAAGAAGGTGCGTGCTGCTCATGCTCGCTATTGGACGGAGCGTGAGGCGATACTTCGTGAGACATTCTCTCAGGCAAATGTCGACTGGATGTCTGTGGCTACAGATGAGGATTTCGTGAAAGCGATGATGACTTTGTTCTCATCAAGAAACAGTTAAGCAATGAAAAGATTAATAACTCTTATATTGTTCGTGTCGTCACTCACGTTGGCTGCCGCACAGCAGGTAGGTGTTGAGGCTAAGATCGACTCTGTGGCGATAATGATTGGCGAACAGGCACATCTTCAACTTACCATTACTGCTCGCCAGGGCGCAAAGATTGTGTATCCGCACTACAAGCGTTCGCAATATCTCGTGCCAGGCGTTGAGGTGCTGGATGATACGAAGGGTGATACGGCAGTTGTCGATGGTTATTGGAGTGTGAAAAAGATACTCACACTTACGAGCTTCGATGAGCAATTGTATGCTATACCAGGCATAACTGTAAAGGTAGACGGCAAGAGCTACAAGTCGAACCCCGTAGCACTTAAGGTAATCACTTGCGATGTCGATACTCTCAATATGGATAAGTTCTTTCCACCGAAGTCTGTACAGGACAATCCGTTCCTTTGGGCAGAGTGGATGCCACTTATTTGGATGACGCTTATTGTGTTGTTACTTATTGCGTTAGGCTCATGGGTTATAGTACGTCTGAAGCAGAACAAACCGATTATTGCCCGCATACGTATCGTGAAGAAAGTGCCGCCACACAAGAAGGCATTGGACGAGATGAACCGCTTGAAGGGCGAGTCGCATACAGCCGATTACGACCAGAAGGCTTACTATACGCAGCTTACAGACACTCTGCGCCAGTATATACGCGAGCGCTTTGGTTTCAACGCTATGGAGATGACCTCTTCGGAGATTCTCGAAAACCTGCGTAGTGCCGGCGACGAGAAAATGCTTGCAGAGCTAAGCGAGTTGTTCATGACTGCCGACCTTGTGAAGTTTGCGAAATATTCGGCACTTCTCAACGAGAAAGACATGAATCTTCTGAACGCCATCAACTTTATCGACCAGACAAAGCGTGAGGATGCTCCTACAAAAGAACGCATAGAGCCGACACTCAGTGAGGAAGAGGTGCGTACACGTAAGACTCGTGTTGTGCTTAATGTGCTTCTTTGCGCTATTGCTGTCGCTGTCGTCGGACTTGCAGGTTATGTGGTTTATCGTGTATGGTTGCTCCTTATGTAGAGCCTAACGATACGTAACGAAAGTAATATACAACAATGGAATTTGTAAATAAAGAATACTTCATACTGCTCACGTTGCTGATACCTTATATAATATGGTATTGGCGCAATCGTAAGCATAGCGAACCTACGATGCGTGTCAGCACAGTGGTGGCCTACTACAAGGCACCTAAGAGCTGGCGACAGCGCATCGTACATGCACCGATGCTTTTGCGTTGCCTTGCCTTTGTGATGATTGTGTGCGTCATGGCACGTCCTCAGACACGCAACTCTTGGGATAACAAGTCGGTGGAAGGCATTGATATAATGCTTGCTATGGACGTGTCGACATCGATGCTTGCTGAAGATTTGAAGCCAAATCGTCTTGAGGCAGCCAAGAACGTAGCAGCAGAGTTTGTAGCAGGTCGTCCGAACGATAACATCGGTCTAACAATCTTTGCCGGTGAGTCGTTCACGCAATGTCCTATGACTACCGACCATGCTTCGCTTCTCAATCTGCTTGGTTCTGTTCGCACCGACATTGCCGCACGTGGCATCATTTCAGATGGTACTGCTATTGGTATGGGACTTGCAAACGCCGTGTCGAGATTGAAGGAATCGAAGGCAAAGAGCAAGGTGGTCATCCTGCTTACAGACGGCAGTAACAACATGGGCGACATCTCGCCAATGACGAGTGCGGAGATAGCGCACAGTCTTGGTGTGCGTGTATACACCATTGCTGTAGGAACTAACAAGGTGGCACCTTATCCCGTGCCAGTAGCTGGAGGCATTCAGTATGTGAATATGCCGGTAGAGATAGACACGAAGACTCTGAGCGAGATAGCACAGATAACGAATGCCAACTCTTATCGTGCTACCAACAACCGCGAACTGTCGCAAATATATAAGGACATCGACAAACTCGAGAAGACAAAGATGGACGTGAAACGCTTCTCCAAGCACTACGAGGCTTATCAGCCCTTTGCCATTGCGGCTTTGCTGCTTCTTGTGGCAGAGTTTCTGCTGCGCTTTACTGTTCTTCGCCGGATACCTTAAGGTTCTTTGTTGGCGTAGCCTTTGGTTTTTGCCCATATTAAAACTCAAAATTCAAAGTTAAGAAAATGTTCAGATTTGAGAGCCCCCAATATTTATGGTTGCTATGGCTTGTAGTAGTGCTCGTAGCGGTCAGATACTATAGCCTATGGCGCAGGCAGAAGAAGATAATGCGCATTGGCGACAAAGATCTTGTGCGTCAGCTTATGCCCGACGCTTCGACCATGCGTCGCCGTGTGAAGTTTTGGCTTATGATGGCAGCTGTAGCTGTGCTTGTGGTTGTTATTGCTCGTCCACAGATGGGCTCCAAGATAAGCAACGAGAAGCGCAACGGAATAGAGACAATCATTTGTCTCGATATTAGTAATTCGATGTTGGCACAGGACGTAGCACCTTCGCGCTTGGATAAGAGCAAGATGCTTGTAGAGAATCTTGTTGACAACTTCACTAACGATAAGATTGGTCTTGTGGTATTTGCTGGCGATGCTTTTGTTCAGCTGCCAATCACGAGTGATTATGTTTCAGCAAAGATGTTCCTTCATGGCATAAGTCCGGCACTAATCTCTACTCAGGGTACCGACATTGCACGCGCTCTTTCCGTGGCATCAAGCAGTTTCACTCAACAGCAGGGTGTTGGTAAAGCTATTATACTCATCACTGATGGCGAAGACCATGAAGGCGGAGCATTGGAGGCAGCAAAGGAAGCGCGTAAGAAAGGCATCAATGTATTCATTCTCGGCATAGGTAGCACAAAGGGTTCTCCGATACCCGTTGGTGGTGGTGAGTATATCCGCGACAACACCGGTAACATCGTTATGTCGGCTCTCAACGAGGACATGTGTCGTGATATAGCCCGTGCCGGTAGTGGCACATACATTCATGTAGACAACACCAACGACGCTCAGGAGAAGCTGAACGACGAGCTTTCGAAGCTCCAGAAGGGTGAGACAGAGAGCGTAATCTACAGCGAGTACGCCGAGCAGTTCCAGTCGTTCTGCATAGTGTTGTTCGTTCTGCTGATAGTGGAGGCGTGCATCATGGAGAAGAAGAATCCGTTGTTCAAACATTTTAGACTATTCAAGAAATAAACGATATTCAACATGAAGAAGTTTTTAGTTCTTTCAATCTTGATGATTCAGGCATTGGTAGGCTTTGCGCAGACCGACCGCCAGCACATACGCTACGGCAACCGTTGGTTCAAGCAGGACAACTATGTAAAGGCAGAGGCAGAATACCGCAAGGCAGTAGACAAGAATCCGTCCAATCCGCAAGCGCTCTACAACCTCGGTTGCGCATTGCTCATGCAGAAGAAAGACTCGGCAGCCATCCAACAGTTTGAGCATGCTGGCAAGATAGAGACCGACCCGAAGCGTAAGGCTATGGCATACCACAACATCGGATGGATATGCCAGTCGTTGAAGATGTACGGCGAGGCTGCGGAGGCATACAAGGAGAGTCTGCGCAACAACCCGTCTGACAATGAGACCCGCTACAACCTTGCGCTCTGCATGCGCCAGCAGAAAAAGAACAAGCAGGACAAGGACAAGCAACAGCAAAAGAAGCAGCAGAACAAGGGCGAGAACAAGAGCAAGGAAAAGAAAGAACAAGACAAGAACCAAAAGCAACAGCAGCAGAAGCAGCAGGAAAAGATGAGCAAGGAGAACGCCGAGCAGATGCTTAACGCCGCCATGCAGCAGGAGCAGCAGACACAGCAACGCATAAAGGACGCCATGCGTCAGAACAGATCGCGCAAGTTGCAGAAAAACTGGTAGACCACATAAAAATACATCATTCAGGATGAATAAGAAGATAACCACACTATTACTGACATGTTTTGCGTATGTACTCTCGGTATGTGCGCAAAACATTTCTGTTTCTGCCCCTACACACGTTGCTACTGGCGAGAACTTCCGTGTGTCGTACACTATAGCTAATGTGTCGGTAGACGAGTTCCGTTCGTCTTCCATTCCTTCCGGTCTGGAAGTGATAGCTGGTCCGTACACATCGCAGCAGTCGAGCTATCAGATTGTGAACGGTCATACCAGCCGTTCGTCATCCATTACATACACCTACACGCTCTATGCGGAGAAAGCTGGCTCATACACCATAGGTGCAGCTCACGCCAAAGCTGGCGGCAAGACAATCGCCTCGCGGCCTTTCCGTATCCAGGTGTCGGGTGCTACACGCAACAATGGTTCTTCAGCTCCCAATATGCACGACGATGTTGTTTCGCCTTCGCACAGTTCGGGTGGCAGAATATCTTCGGAAGACCTCTTCGTGAAGGTGACTGCCAACAAGAAACACGTACACGAGCAAGAACCTATTTTGCTTACGTATAAGGTGTACACTCTCGTTGACCTTACTTCTCTTGATGGTAAGATGCCAGACTTGAAAGGCTTCCATACTCAGGAAATACCATTGCCACAGCAGAAGAGTTTTCACATTGAGAAGCTGAACGGCAGAAACTATCGTTGTGTAACGTGGAGCCAGTATGTTATGTATCCGCAGATGACGGGCAAGATGACGATACCGAGCCTTACGTTCAAGGGCGTTGTGGTTATGCAAAACCGCAATGTAGACCCGTTTGAGGCGTTCTTCAACGGCGGATCTGGATACATAGAAGTAAAGCGCAATATCGTAGCACCAGCTATTGATATACAGGTAGACCCACTGCCGCAGAAGCCAGCCGACTTCTCGGGTGGTGTAGGTCGCTTTTCAATATCTTCGCAGCTGTTGAATAACACAGTGAAGGCAGGCGCACCAGTTACATTGCGTGTAGTGGTAGGTGGCAACGGCAACCTGAAGCTCATCAAGCAGCCCGTGGTTACCTTCCCGAAGGACTTCGACAAGTACGACCCGAAGGTGACCGACAAGACAAAACTCACAACCAACGGATTGGAAGGCAATATGGTGTACGACTTCCTCGTTGTGCCTCGCAATCAGGGTAACTACACCATCCCTGCTGTGTCGCTTACTTATTACGACACATCGAGCAACATGTATAAGACAGTGAAAACAGCGCCGCTTACCATTAAGGTGGAGCCAGGCGACGGCAAGGGCACTTCTGTTACCGATTATTCGGCTGTTCAGCAGACTGATATTAAGCCGATAAAGCAGGGCGGTTATGATACAATTGACACCGAGAAACTATTCTTTGGTTCTATTTCATTCTTGTTATGGCTACTTCTGCCATTTGTTTTGTTTGTAGCTCTTGTGGCTATTTTCCACAAGAAGGCGGTAGAGAACGCTGATATCGTGGGTAAGCGTGGTAAACGCGCCAACAAGGTGGCTACCAAGCGTCTTAAAACTGCCTATAAGTTGCTCACCGCTGGCAAGCAGAACGAGTTCTATGATGAGGTATTGCGTGCACTTTGGGGCTATGTAGGCGACAAACTGAACATGCCGGTAGAGCAACTCTCACGCGAAAATATAAGTGATCAACTTGCTGCACACAATATCAATGCAGAGATAATAGAAAAGTTTATCTCTGCTCTTGATGAGTGTGAGTACGAACGTTATGCCCCAGGTAGTGCCGAGGGTAATATGACTAAGACATATGATAGTGCAATGATAGCTATTACGGAGATTGATGGTGTCTTGCGTGACAAGATGGTGAAGAGAAACAGTGGTGATACGGTGAGAATAATCTTGCTGTTTGTGGTTTTGTGTTTTAGTAGCTTTGTAAATGCTTCTGTAGACACCGCAAAGTCTCAACAGGGCGATAGCAGTGAAATTGCCGCAGCTGCTTATGCAAAGGGCGATTATCAGCAAGCTGCAGAGTGCTATACCAAACTGCTGAAGGTAGGGGAGAGCGCAGAACTCTATTATAACCTCGGCAACTGTGAGTATCGTTTGGGTAATATCACACAGTCGATAATTGCCTACGAACGTGCTTTGCGCCTTAATCCAGGCGATAGCGATACTCGTTACAATCTTCAGTTTCTTCGTGGTAAGACCATCGACAAAGTAGTGCCTGTTGATGAGATGTTCTTCGTTACGTGGTATCACTCGCTGCAGAATCTTATGAGCATTGATGCTTGGGCTATCCTCGCTGTTTCAGCCTTTGTGCTTGCTCTCATGCTGATATTGGCATATCTCTTCGGCAGTAATATTCTTCTGCGTAAGATTGGTTTCTTCGGAGCACTTGTCGGACTTCTGATTTTTGTGTTAGGACTCCTATTCGCTTATCAGCGCAAGGTTGCCCTTTCAGAACATAACATCGCCATAGTTCTCACGCCAACGCTCAATGTAAAGGCAACGCCTGCGGAGAGTAGTTCAGATGCCTTCGTTATCCATGAGGGCACACGTCTCACCATTACCGATAGTTCGATGAATGCTTGGTATGGTGTACGCCTTGATGACGGCAAAGAAGGCTGGTTGCCAAAGAACTCAGTAGAAGTAATTTGATAAAAATTCAGCGAAAATGAATATGGATACCCTCTTACAGGCCGACACCGACCTCCTTCTCGCACTCAATGGCAGCAGTTCGCAGTTTGTTGACGGACTGATGATGGCTCTTACTTCGGGCTTCACTTGGATACCTATGTACGTTGCCTTGCTGTATCTTGTGGTAAAGAACAGCGAGACGATGGGACAAATCGTACTCGTTGTGGCATGTGCTGCGCTCTGCGTTTTGCTTGCTGACGGTATTGCTGACGGCATTGTTAAGCCCAGTGTAGAACGCTTTCGTCCTTGTAATGACCCTTCGCTACGTAATCTTGTGCAGCTTGTTGATGGATATTGCGCCAATGGTAAGTATGGTTTCTTCTCAGCACATGCAGCCAACACTTTCTCTATTGCAGTGTTCTTCTGCTTACTTGTACGCAGTAGCATATTGAGTATTTCCCTTCTTGTGTGGTCGCTCGTCTGCTGTTACACACGTATGTATCTTGGTGTTCATTATCCGCTTGATATAGCTGTTGGATTATTATGGGGTGGCACGGTAGGATGTGTTGTCTATTTTGTTTATTATAAGTTCAGAGAGAAACTCTCTCAGTCGAAACGCTTCGTATCTACACAGTACACATCAAGTGGTTTTAGCCACTCTGATGTTGATATTGTTATGCTTGTGATAGTTCTCACATTAATCTACGCTGTTCTACGTGGGGTGCTGCATTAAAATCAATTGTCTTTTGGTCTTCGCATTGTAGGCCAATATTATTATATAAATAGAGCGAAATCAATGCAAAAGTCATCGTTCTTCGAACGCAGTCCGATCCGTTCGCGTTCGCAATCCGATTGGGCTGCGTTCGCAATCTGATTGGGCTGCGTTCGTAATCTGATTGGGCTGCGTTCGCAATCTGATTGGACTGCGTTCGGAGAACGATGACAAAAGTTTAGTTTTAAATACCCCTTTGTAGCAGTTGTATGCAATAATAGAGCATGATGCGCATTCGTATAAGTTCTGTTATGTCGACAATGTTGTGCATTATGCGTGTATGAATTTTGCAAAAATATTGTGCTATAGGATATGTATGTCAGAATTTATAATTAACTTTGTGGGATTTAGATAGTATTGCCTTATTTTTAGGGCAGTAGACAAAGAAAACGATTATGGAGACAAAACACATACATATCAAGGATTATAATTATGCGTTGCCGGACGAGCGTATTGCTAAGTTCCCGTTGGCGCAGCGCGATCATAGCAAACTATTATTGTATAAGCACGGTGAAGTGTCGGAAGACACGTTCTGCAACATAGCTAATCATCTGCCCGAGGGTGCTCTGATGGTTTTCAACAATACCCGTGTTATTCAGGCGCGTATGCACTTCCGCAAGGTTACTGGAGCACTGATAGAGGTGTTCCTACTTGAGCCGTATGCTCCGGCTGACTACGAGCAGATGTTCCAGACGCGAGGCGAATGCGAATGGCTGTGCATGATTGGCAATCTGAAGAAGTGGAAGGGTGAGGTGCTTCAGCGCACATTCGATGTGAACAGCGAGTCGGTGACACTCAAGGCCGAGCGTCTTGAGGACGTGGGCAAGAGCTACAGAGTGCGCTTCACTTGGGACAACGCAGAGGTGTCGCTTGCAGAGTTGTTGGACGCTGTGGGCGAGCTACCTATTCCGCCGTACTTGAACCGCGAGACGCAGGAGAGCGACAAGACGACGTATCAGACAGTTTACTCGAAGGTGAAGGGTTCTGTGGCAGCTCCAACGGCAGGTCTGCATTTCACACCAGAGGTATTGGCGGCAATCGACCGTCGAGGCATCGACCGCGAGGAACTGACACTGCACGTTGGTGCTGGTACGTTCAAACCAGTGAAGTCGGAGGAAATTCAGGACCACGAGATGCATACCGAGTATGTGTGTGTGCATAGAGAGACGCTCGAGAAGCTTATAAAGCATGGAGCGGAGGCGATAGCTGTGGGCACGACAAGTGTGCGCACGCTGGAGAGCCTCTACTATATGGGCGTGAAGCTGGAGCAGAACATGGACCTCTCAGAGGAGGAACTGCACGTGAACCAGTGGGAACCATACGAGAATGAGGCTGCGAAAGGCGTGACACCGATGAAGGCTTTGGAGAATATCGTGGCTTATTTGGACAAGCACGGATTGCGTGCTCTGCACTCGAGCACGCAGATCATCATTGCGCCGGGCTATGAGTATAAAATCGTGAAGATGTTGGTGACGAACTTCCATCAGCCACAGAGCACGCTTCTGCTGTTGGTGAGTGCGTTCCTGCACGGTGACTGGCATAAGGTGTATGACTATGCGCTGGCGCACGATTTCAGATTCTTGAGCTATGGCGACAGTTCGTTGCTGATACCTTAGTTAAGAGTAAAAAGTAAAAGTAGGAGGTATGGGCATCCTGCCCATACCACGCATCCTATGAAGATGTCTAAAAGTAAAGAAGTAAAGTAAAATGAAAATAGGAGATAAAGTACAATTCTTGAGTGATATCGGCGGCGGACGCATTGCCGGTTTTCAAGGTAAAGATATAGCGTTGGTGGAGGACGAGGACGGTTTCCAGATTCCGACACCTATATCAGACCTCGTGGTGATGAGCAGTAGCGACGACTACTCGATATCGAAGTCAATACAGAAGAAGAGTGGGGCAGAGGAGCCGACGGCAGCCGACCCCGATACGTTCAACATGTCGGTGAAGGCGAAGATAAACCAGATGGACGAGGATGTGTTGGAGGACGAAGATGAGTATGACGCTGCTGACAGAGAAATCACGTACAAGGCGAAGGTGGAAGAGCGCAAGGGCGGCAATGTGCTGAACGTTTACTATGCGTTCGTGCCAGAAGATGTGCAGAACTTCTCTAAGACCAGTTTCGCCTGCTATCTTGTGAACGATAGCAACTACTACGTTCACTATCTGTATATGAGCGTAGAGGGAGGTTCGTACAAGTTGCGTGGCGAAGGAGAATTGGAGCCGAACATGAAGATGTACGTGGAGAGTTTCGCTCTTGAAGACCTGAACGAGATAGACCGCGTGCGCTTCCAGCTGCTTTCGTTCAAGCGCGACAAGGAGTTTGTGGCAAAGCCTGTTTGCGACGTGCAGTTCCGCATCGACAAGGTGAAGTTCTACAAATTGCATACCTTCCAGAAGAACGATTTCTTTGAGACTCCGGCGTTGCTGTACCCCGTTGTTAAGAACGACGGTGTTGCGCAGCTGAAGCCGGTTGATGCCGAAAAGCTGATATACGTAGACGAGGAGAAGGACGAGAAGAAGCTCGAGAACAAAGGAGGCGAGGCGATGAAGAACGCTATGGAGAAGTTGAAGAACAGCAGTCTGAACACTTCTGCGTCGCATCGTAACAACCGCGCTAATGGCGACGATATTCTGGTGGTAGACCTTCATGCCGACGAACTGTTGGAGACTACGGTAGGCATGGGCTCGGCAGATATCCTCAACTATCAGCTCGACTACTTCCGCCGTACGCTCGAGGAGAACAAGCATAACAAGGGCAAACGTATCGTGTTCATACACGGTAAGGGCGAGGGTGTGCTGCGTCATGCTCTCGTGAACGAACTGAGATACAGATATAAGAACTACAGATACCAGGATGCTTCGTTCCAGGAATACGGATACGGAGCAACGCAGGTAACGATACGGTAAAAGTAAAAGAGTAAAAAAAGTAAAAAGTAGGAGGTGTGGGCATTTTGCCCATACCACGCAGCCACAAAACTTTCAAAAGTAAAAGATAAAAAGGCTTTTATGAATTACGGATATATAACTGTTGCTTCGGCGATACCTCAGGTGAGGGTTGCCGATGTAGACTACAACGTAGAGCAGATAGAACGCTTTGTTGTAGACGCAGACAAGCGCGGCGTGGAGATATTGGTGTTCCCCGAACTGTCGGTTACGGGCTACTCGTGTCAGGACCTCTTTGCACAACAGGCTTTGCTTGATCGTGTGGAGAAGAAGATTGCCGACATGCTTGAGGCTACAGAGCGATGTGATGTGATAAGCGTTGTTGGCGCGCCGATATGCATTGGCGGCGGAGTGTACAACTGCGCCGTGGTATGCCAGCACGGCAAGGTGCTGGGCATTGTGCCAAAGCGCTTTCTGCCCAACTACGGCGAGTTCTACGAGAAGCGATGGTTCGCCTCGTCAGACGACCTTACAGAACCGGTTTGGATTAACTACGCCGGCAGTTGGGTGATCGTTAGTGGCGAAGAAACGTTGTTCAAGACGGCACGCGGCGTGAAGTTCGGCATTGAACTTTGTGAGGATGTATGGTCGCCATTGCCCCCGTCGACCGACCTCGTGCTGTCGGGAGCCGATATTATACTTAACCTCTCGGCATCAGACGACCTCATCGGCAAGAACGCCTACCTTAAGAGTCTGCTTGCACAGCAGAGTGCCCGATTGATATGCGGCTACGTATACAGCTCGTGCGGCTTCGGCGAGAGTACGCAGGATGTAGTCTACGGTGGTAACGCGTTCGTCTACGAGAATGGCGCATTGGTGGCAGAGTCGGAGCGCTTCTCGTTGGAAGAACAGCTCGTAGTGAGCCAGATAGATGTGGACAAGCTTCGCGCTGAGCGCAGAAGAAACACCTCGTTCGTACATGCCCAGCGCGGACATACTGCCAGAGAGTTCAAAGCAGACATAACGGAAGAAAGAAGATTCGAGCTGCTTCGCCATGTCGATTCGCATCCATTCATACCAGAGAGTGACGACATGTACGCTTCGTGTGACGAGATATTCAGTATTCAGGTGTGCGGTTTGGCAAAACGCTTGGTACACACCCATTGCAAGTGTGTCGTGATTGGCATCAGTGGCGGTCTTGACTCTACACTCGCCCTGCTCGTCTGCGTTAAGACCTTCGACAAGTTGGGCTACGATCGCAAGGGCATTGTGGGCGTCACGATGCCGGGCTTCGGTACCACAGACCGTACATACAACAACGCCATGACCCTTATGAAGGGCTTGGGCATAACTATACGTGAGATAAGCATTCGCAAGAGCGTTACGCAGCACTTTGAGGATATTGGTCACGACATAAACGTACACGACGTGACGTACGAGAACGGACAGGCAAGAGAGCGCACGCAGATACTCATGGATCTCAGCAACGAGTTGGGCGGCATGGTTATTGGTACGGGCGATTTGAGCGAACTGGCGCTCGGATGGGCTACATACAACGGAGATCACATGTCGATGTATGGCGTGAACGCGAGCATACCGAAGACCCTCATACGCTATCTCGTGAGCCATGTGGCAGAGAACAGCGTAGACGAGCAGTCGAGAACAACCCTGCTCGACATCATCGACACGCCTATCTCGCCCGAGCTGATACCTGCCGACGAGCATGGCAACATAAAGCAGAAGACAGAAGACTTGGTTGGTCCGTACGAATTGCACGACTTCTTCATCTACAACTTCATGCGCTTCGGTTTCAGTCCGGCAAAGATATACATGCTTGCACGCCATGCGTTCAGCAAAGACCTCTATTCGGACGAAGTGATAAAGCATTGGCTGAAGACCTTCGTAAGACGATTCTTCAACCAGCAGTTCAAGCGCTCGTGTCTGCCCGACGGACCGAAGGTGGGCAGCGTGAGCTTGAGTCCGCGCGGCGACTGGCGTATGCCCACCGACGCATCAAGCGCGCTTTGGCTGGCAGAATGTGAAAACCTCTAAATGTTAACAATGACAGAACAATTCAGATATACCGACGAGCGGTTTGCCGACATACAGATGCTGCGCTACCGTCTCGACGGTTTTGAGGCGCTGACCCTGCGTCAGAAGCTATACATATACTACCTCGCCAAGGCAACGCTCTGCGGACGCGACATAACAACCGACCAGTTCGGACGCTACAATCTGCGCATACGCAAAGTGCTCGAAGCTATATACGAACGCTACGAAGGCGACCGCACGACGGTAGAGTACAAGGCGTTGGAGACATACCTTAAGCGAGTGTGGTTCTCGAACGGCATACACCACCATTACGGCTGCGAGAAGTTTGTACCAGCTTTTACTGAGGAATACTTCAGACAGGTTGTGGACTGTTGCGGTTGCGAAGACGAGAATATCGATGAGCTTTGCAAGGTGATATTCGACCCTACTATTCAGCCAAAGCGTGTAAACCAGAAAGCCGGTGACGATCTCGTGCAGACATCCGCATGCAATTATTACGAGGGAGTGACACAGCAGGAAGCGGAAGACTTCTACGAGGCCATGCGCGACGAGAACGACCCGATGCCGATTTCGTATGGGCTTAATTCCACGCTCCGAAAGACTGCCGACGGTACGCTGAAGGAAGACGTTTGGCACGAAGGCGGACTCTACGGCGAGGCAATAAAGCACATCACGTACTGGCTGGAGAAGGCATCGGAAGTGGCTGAGAACGAACTTCAGACGAAGATAATCGGTATGCTCGTAGATTACTACCGAACAGGCGACCTAAGCATGTTTGACGCATATTCAATAGAATGGCTCAAAGAGCACGAAGGGCGCATCGACTTCATCAACGGCTTTATTGAGGTGTATGGCGACCCGCTTGGTATAAAGGCATCGTGGGAAGGTATCGTAACGTACAAAGACCTGGTGGCAACTCAGCGCACGCAGACAATCAGCAAGAATGCGCAATGGTTTGAAGACCACTCGCCTGTCGACCCACGCTTCCGCAAGTCTCAGGTAGTAGGTGTGACGGCAAACGTGGTGTGCTCGGCTATGCTCGGTGGCGACGAATATCCGTCAACGGCGATAGGCATCAATCTGCCCAATGCCGACTGGATAAGAGCACAATACGGATCGAAGAGCATAACGATAGGCAATCTGACACACGCATACAATCAGGCGGCGAAGGGCAATGGATTTCTGCAAGAGTTCGTGGCTGACGAAGCGACACGCGCCATGATTGAGAAATATGGTGACGTGTGCGACGACCTGCATACCGACCTGCACGAATGTCTCGGACACGGATCGGGACAACTGCTCGCAGGAGTGTCGGCAGACGCACTCGGTTCGTACGGTAGCACAATAGAGGAAGCACGTGCCGATTTGTTCGGCTTGTACTACATAGCCGACGCAAAGCTCGTCGAACTTGGGCTTGTGCCAGATGCAGAAGCATACAAGTCGCAGTACTACACATACATGATGAACGGTCTGCTTACTCAGCTCACACGCATTCAGCCGGGAAACGAAATAGAAGAAGCGCATATGCGCAACAGAGCACTCATTGCCCGCTGGACGCTGAAGCACTATCCATCGGCAGTAAGACTCGTGAAATACGATGAGAAGACCTACGTGGAGGTTAGTGATTACGAGCTGTTGCGCGAGGCGTTCGCTAAGTTGCTCGCAGAGATACAGCGCATAAAGAGCGAAGGTGACTTCGAGGCAGCAAAGCTGCTCGTAGAACATTACGCAATATATGTAGAGCCGAAGTTGCACGAAGAACTTCTTGCACGCTACAAGTCGCTCGGCATTGCACCGTACAAGGGCTTTCTGAACCCGAAGATGGAGATTGTGAGCGATAGCAAAGGCAACGCTACAGATGTGCGCCTCGACTATACGGAGGCTTATGACGAGCAGATGCTGCGCTATTCGAGCGAGTATGGCTTTCTGTAGACATATATAATAATGTGAGAATATGGAAACAACCGAACAGGTAAAACAGATAAAGCGTTCTTTCCGTCTGTATATGAACGGCATAACGTCGACATCAATGCGACGGAAAGGACTCGACTATAAGATAAATTGGGGAGTGTCGCAGATGGACCTGCGACACATGGCAGAGCAGTATGGCAAGAACAAGGCACTTGCTGTGGCTCTGTGGCAGGAGGATATACGCGAGTGCAAGATACTGGCAACACTCATAATGCCCGTAAACGACTTCACGGCAAGTGAGGCTATGGAGTGGGCTGCTAATTTGTTGACAGTAGAGATGGCTGAGATGGTGGTATTCAACCTCTTCCAACACATGAATGAGGCAGAAAAACTCTCACTCATGCTATTCGAAAACGACGATAAGTTAGTGCGCATATGTGCGTACAATCTTGTCTGCCGTCTGTTGAAACGCAATAATGAATGTGCGCCGCAGCTATATGCTACGTTGTTCGAAAAAGCTGCTATTGACCTTAAAAGTGCCGACCGTCAACTGCTTCATCCACTTGTCAACTGTCTCGATTATGTTTCGTCAACTGATAGAGAACAGGCTAAAGAGGCTGTACAATTGTTGAAAGCGGCTGGATTTGACGCTTTTTAGTGTTTCTTTTTGGTCACTTTCCCAAAATAATGTAACTTTGCATACTGATGAAAAATGATAAAAAGGTAGCAGCACGCGCCGCACTGACCAAATACATAGAAGAGAACAATTGTAGGAAGACTACAGAGCGTTTTGCGCTCCTTGATGCTATGTACGATATCGATGGACTTTTCACTATTGAAGAGCTTGCAGAGCGAATGGCAGTGCAGAACTTCCACGTCAGTAGAGCAACGCTGTACAACTCGCTCAATCTGTTTGTGAAGTTATGTCTTGTTGTAAAGCATCGCTTTCAAACAGAGACAAAGTACGAAGCGTGTTGCGATACTTCCAATCATTGCTATCAGACGTGCACCATTTGTGGCAAGGTTACAGAGATTGATTTGCCAGAAATAGGCAAGGTGCTTGACAGTGTGCGCTTGAAGCGTTTTCGCAGAGAGTACTACTCTTTGTATTTCTATGGTGTATGTCAAACGTGTCAGGCTCGCAGTAAACGTAAGAAGAACTTAAAAGGAACGAAGAAATCAAATATTGATAAAAATGAATAAAGGTAAAGTTGATGTCCTGCTCGGATTGCAGTGGGGCGATGAAGGCAAGGGTAAGGTAGTAGACGTACTGACCCCTAAGTATGATATTATCGCACGTTTCCAGGGTGGTCCAAACGCTGGTCATACCCTTGAGTTTGAAGGTCAGAAGTATGTCCTCCGTAGCATCCCGTCAGGCATCTTTCAGGGTGGTAAGGTGAACATAATTGGCAACGGCGTTGTTCTTGCCCCCGACCTTTTTATGAATGAGGCAAAGGACTTGGAGAAGAGTGGTCACGATTTGAAGGGTCGTCTGCATATCTCTAAGAAAGCTCACCTTATCATGCCAACACACCGCGTACTCGATGCTGCTATCGAGGCTTCAAAGGGTAAGAACAAGGTAGGCACAACTGGTAAGGGTATCGGTCCGACTTATACGGATAAAGTTTCGCGCAGTGGTCTGCGTGTGGGTGATATTCTCGACAACTTCCAGGAGAAGTATGAGGCGCATAAAGCTGCTCATCTCAAACAGATTGCAGCACTCGGTTACACCGACTTCGACATTACAGAGGTTGAGAAGGTATGGATGGAAGGTGTTGAATATCTTAAGCAGTTCCAGATTGTGGATAGCGAGCACGAGATAAACAAGATTTTGCGTTCGGGTAAGGATATTCTTTGCGAGGGTGCTCAGGGCACAATGCTCGATGTTGACTTTGGTTCTTATCCGTTTGTTACTTCTTCTAATACCATCTGCGCAGGTGCTTGCATCGGCTTGGGCATTGGTCCGAACCGCATTGGCAATGTATATGGTATAATGAAGGCTTACTGTACACGTGTTGGTGCAGGTCCGTTCCCAACAGAACTCTTCGACGAGACTGGTGCAAAGATACGCGACCTCGGACATGAGTATGGTGCTGTTACTGGTCGTGAGCGTCGTTGTGGTTGGTGCGACCTCGTTCAGCTGAAGTATTCTATCATGATTAACGGCGTAACAGAACTCATTATGATGAAGAGCGACGTTCTTGATGGTTTCCCCGTAGTGAAGGCTTGCGTGGCATACGAGCTGCCTGACGGCACACAGACCACCGACTTGCCTTACGAACTCTACGATGCTAAGCCCGTGTACAAGGAGTTTAAGGGTTGGAATACGGATATGACAAAGTTTACATCTGAGGATCAGTTCCCGCAGGAATTCAACGATTACGTTAAGTTCCTTGAGGAGTATCTTGAAACTCCTATCCGTATCATCTCTATCGGTCCGGACCGCGCACAGACAATCGTAAGAAAATAAATGACAGAACTAAAGAAGTTAAAGTGACAATCTTTGCTTTAACTTCTTTAGCTTTTTTAAATTCCATAACTTAAAATATTAATGGCAAAACCAAGTATACCCAAAGGTACACGCGACTTCTCGCCAGTTGAGATGGCAAAGCGCAACTATATATTCGACACAATTCGTAGCGTTTACGCTCTTTATGGCTTTCAGCAGATAGAGACTCCAGCAATGGAGACATTGCAGACTCTTATGGGCAAGTATGGTGAAGAGGGTGATAAACTTCTCTTCAAGGTTCTTAATTCGGGCGACTGTCTCGCGAAGATTGATGACGAGGAGCTGCTCGGTCGCAACTCGCTGCATCTTGCTTCGAAACTTTGTGAGAAAGGATTGCGCTATGACCTTACTGTACCGTTTGCGCGTTACGTCGTTCAGCACCGCGAAGATATCCAGCTTCCGTTTAAGCGCTATCAGATTCAGCCCGTATGGCGTGCCGACCGTCCACAGAAGGGTCGCTACCGCGAGTTCTATCAGTGTGATGCCGACGTCGTAGGTTCCGACTCGTTACTCAACGAGGTAGAGCTGATGCAGATTGTAGACACCGTGTTTACAAAATTCGGCATCCGTGTAGCTATCAAGATTAACAATCGTAAGATTCTTACTGGTATTGCTGAGGTGATAGGCGAGGCAGAGAAGATTGTGGACATCACTGTGGCTATCGACAAACTCGACAAGATTGGCATCGACAATGTGAACGAGGAGCTTCGTCGTGTAGGCATCTCTGAGGAAGCCATCGAGAAACTGCAGCCGATCATCGCCCTTGCTGGTACCAACGATGAGAAACTTGCTACTATCGCAGAGGTTCTCGCTGGTTCGGAGGTAGGCTTGAAGGGTGTTGAGGAAACACGTTTTATCCTCGACACGCTGAAGACTTGTGGTTTGCACAACCAGATAGACCTCGACCTCACACTTGCACGCGGTCTGAACTACTATACTGGTGCTATTTTTGAGGTTAAGTCTCTCGACTATGCTATTGGTTCAATCACAGGTGGTGGTCGCTACGACAATCTTACAGGTATCTTTGGACTGCCAGGACTTAGTGGTGTAGGCATATCGTTCGGAGCAGACCGCATCTATGATGTGCTTGGCGGTCTCAATCTCTATCCAAAGGAAGCCGTGAACGGAACGCAGCTTCTCTTCATCAACTTCGGTGAGAAGGAGAGTGCATATTGTTTGCCTGTTCTGCGCCAGTGTCGCGAGGTTGGTATCCGCACAGAGATTTATCCGGATAGCGTAAAGATGAAGAAGCAGATGGCATATGCTAATGCAAAGCAAGTGCCGTTTGTGGCTCTTGCTGGTGAGTCGGAGATTGCTGAGTGCAAACTCACATTGAAAAATATGACCACTGGCGAGCAGACTCTCGTAACACCAGAGGAACTGATTACTATAGTGAAGGCGTAATACGAGTATACCTCTTTGCACTACTTAAATAATTTACTAAAACTTTAGATTTCAACAAGTGTATATAGGAATAGCAGGAAATATTGGTTCTGGTAAGACAACACTGACAGAAATGCTTGCAAAGCATTACCAATGGGAACCGCGGTATGAGTCTGTAGTGAACAATCCATACATGGACGATTACTACAAAGACCTGCAGCGATGGTCGTTTGCTATGGAGGTGTTTTTCCTGAAGGAACGCTTCAAGGATGTTCTCGAATTCTCACAATCGAAGAACATTGTTATTCAAGATCGCACGCTTCAAGAAGGAGTATTTGTGTTCACGGCTAACAACTACTTGCAAGGCAATATGTCCGACCGCGACTTTGAGACATATATGGAACTCTATGAGATTATGGTGGAGAAGGTGCAACTGCCAAACCTTATGATATATCTTCGAGCTTCAGTCCCTCATCTTGTGGAGAATATCCAGAAGCGGGGACGTGAGTGTGAGCAGAAGATTCCCATCGAGTATCTGCAGGGACTCAACGATCGCTACGACGACTTTATCCTTAACAAGTATAAAGGGAAAGTCCTCGTTGTCGATGTCGACAAGCTCGACTATAAAACGCGCCCGGAAGATTTCCAATTCATTACAGATAAGATTGACACAGTCTTTCCATTCTCTCTTACCAATTCTAAAAAATAGGAACAACGATGCACATAGCAGTAGCCGGAAACATCGGCAGTGGCAAGACCACACTGACTAAGATGTTGGCAAAAAGATACAACTGGTCACCCCGTTTCGAGCCCGTAGAACATAATCCCTACCTCGACGATTTCTATCGTGATATGTCGCGGTGGTCGTTCAATCTGCAGATATATTTTCTTAACAAACGTTTTAAGGAAGTGGTCGAAATAAGCCAAAGCGATAAGGATATCATTCAGGACCGCACCATTTTCGAAGATGCTTGTATCTTTGCGCCGAACCTTCATGGACAAGGATACATGTCAGACCGCGACTTCAACAACTATTCAGACCTCTTCGACACAATGATGACCCTCGTTAAACTCCCCGATCTCATGATTTACATCCGTTCTACGGTGCCTAATCTCATCAATCAGATTGGTAAGCGTGGACGTGAATGCGAGCAGACAATCCGCATCGATTACCTTACTGGATTGAACGAGCGCTACGAGCAATGGATTAAAGGATACAAAGGTAAACTCATCATTGTTGATGGCGACACTATGAAGTTCGAGTCGGATACAGAAGCCTTCCGCAGCATTACAGACAAGATTGATGCAATGCTCTTCGGACTTTTTAAATAGTCTTATACATTAGTGTCCCGATTTTAACGGGACACTAATGATTATAAATATAAACCTATAGTATTAGTTCCGTTAGCTATAAAACAGGAACAAGGGCAAAAAAGTCACTTTTGCCAGAGAAAACAGCCGCTTTTGTTGTGCCATGTTATTAAAAAATCTTAACTTTGCAGTCGATTTAGAATAACATTTAGGTTTAAAGGTTTTCAGGTATTATGATGATTAGACAGTTGGCAATCCTTTTCGGTTGCCTTGCCTTGGGTGAGCTTGTCATCTATCTCACCCACATTCCGCTTCCGTCAAGTATTCTCGGAATGTTGCTTTTGACTTTGCTTTTGAAGTTGAAGGTGATACGACTTGAGTGGGTGCGCAGTATTTCAGACTTCCTCGTTGGTAATATCGGTTTCTTCTTCGTTCCACCAGGAGTTGCCATCATGCTCTATTTTGATATTATCAAGGCGCAGCTTCTGCCAATAGTTGTGTCTACGGTGGTGTCAACCATACTTGTGTTGGCTGTTACGGGTTGGGTACATCAGTTTTACGGTAAAGCAAAAGACAAATTGAAAGGATAAAGATATGGAATATTTCTCAAACGAGTTCTTCCTTATAGCACTCACATTCGGCACGTATTTTCTCGGTAAGCTGCTGCGTCGTTGGACAGGCTGGGTGGTGATGAACCCCATACTCGTGTCGATATGCTGTCTAATTGTGTTCCTGAAAGTAACAGGCGTGAGTTATGAAACGTACAATCAGAGTGGAAAAATGATTGAATTCTGGCTGCGTCCGGCCGTTGTAGCACTCGGCGTGCCGCTCTATATGCAGCTTTCTACGATAAAAAAACAACTCACGCCGATACTTCTTTGTGAGTTTATCGGATGCGTAGTAGGTATCGTGTCTGTAGTGTACATCGCTAAAGCGATGGGAGCGTCGCGCGAAGTGATACTCTCGCTTGCATCGAAATCGGTAACTACGCCGATTGCAATGGAGGTGACAAAGAGTATAGGTGGTATTCCTCCGCTTACGGCAGCTGTAGTGGTTTGTGTTGGTTTGATGTGTGCCGTGTGTGGCTATCGCACGATGGGTTTTGCGCGTGTGAAATCGCCCGTAGCACAAGGCTTATCTATGGGAACGGCAGCTCATGCTGTGGGCACGGCTACGGCGATGGAGAAGAGTCCAGTACACGGAGCATACGCCAGTCTCGGACTGACGCTTAATGGCATCCTTACATCGTTGCTCACGCCGTCTATAATCCCATTGCTGGGCGTGTAGACCGCTTGCGAATTATAAAAGTAGAAAGTATAAAATGTAAGAAGGGCGTGTCAAAAGCCAATAATCATAGGCTGCGAGCATCTGCATCGACCATTACGAGCATCTGCGTCGACCGTTACGAGCATCCGCGTCGACCGTTACGAGCATCCGCATCGACCGTTACGAGCATCTGCGTCGACCGTTACGAGCATCCGCGTCGACCGTTACGTATGATGCTCAAGGTCATTTAGGCACACTCTTCTTGTTCTTTTGTCTGTTGCTGTCGGGTTATTCGTGATGGTAGCTCTCGCCCTTTATGATAGTGCAGGCGCGATATAGTTGCTCGGTGAATATCAGTCGCACCATTTGATGAGAGAATGTCATTCGTGAGAGTGAAATCATTTCGTCTGAACGTTTGTACACGGCATCGGAAAAACCATATGGTCCGCCGATGACGAAGATAAGTCGGCGGGCTGTCTGCTGCTTCTTCTGAAGCCATGCACCAGTCTCCATACTTGTGCGCTCAGCTCCGTGCTCGTCGAGCAAAACAACCGTGTCAGACGGCTGTATGAGTCGCAGGATCTGTTCGCCTTCAGCCTGTTTCTGCTGGTCCTCGCTGAGGTTCTTCGTGTTCTTAAGGGCAGGGATGGTGGTTATGTTGAAAGGCATGTAGTGCGAGATGCGCTCCGTGTAGTCCTTAATGCCGTTTACGTAGAGTTTGTCGTTGGTCTTGCCGACAAGTATCAGCTCAGTCTTCATACTCCTCCTTTCTCTTGGGGTTCATAGGAAACCAGCCCTTCTTCACGCGTTGCTTCTGCTCGAACAACTCGCCTATGCTCCACAGGCAAGAAGCTCCGATCACGCCAAGAATCGAAGAAGCTATGACATTAGCCATAAGCATGGAACCTACTATGAATGCGATGCCTGCAAGGAGGAAAATCCACCAAAGGCGGACACCGAAATAGTATTCTACTTTAATGACAATGGGGTGGAATAGTCCGATAACCAAGAACGTGCTGATAGCTATCGAAAGTCCCGTAAAATGTACATTCTCCATATTTTTATACGTGTTTTGATGCAAAATTATAAAAAATATTGAAGATGTGCGTGTTGTATGACAAAAAAGCGCCAAAAATATTTTGCAGGTCGGCTAAAAATAGGTAACTTTGCACCCGCTTAAAAGAATTAGCTTATCAAAAATAGTTTAATGAAGAATGACAAAATGAAAAACCAGTACCGCGTGAATGAGCAAATTCGCGTTCGGGAAGTACGTGTAGTAAGTGAAGGTGGTTCAACCGTTATGGCAACTCGCAGTGCTCTTGAAATGGCACGCGAACAAGGCGTAGATCTCGTGGAGATTTCTCCTAACGCGCAACCTCCTGTTTGTCGACTCATTGACTATAGCAAGTTCCTCTATCAGCAGAAGAAACATGCGAAAGAGATGAAAGCTAAGCAGGCTAAGGTTGAAATCAAGGAGATTCGTTTCGGACCGCAGACTGATGAACACGACTACAACTTTAAGTTGAAGCACGCACAGGAGTTCCTTTCAGAAGGTAATAAGGTTCGTGCTTACGTTTTCTTCCGCGGTCGTTCAATCCTCTTTAAGGAGCAGGGTGAGGTGCTTTTGTTGCGCTTTGCTAACGATCTTGAGGAATATGCAAAGGTCGAACAGCTTCCGAAGCTCGATGGAAAGAAGATGTTCCTTTATCTCGCACCAAAGAAAGCTGGTGTTGTAAAAAAGAGTCAGCAAAAGATGGATCGCGAGAAGCGTGAGGCTGAAGCTCGCTCTGCAAAGGAAACGGAGAACGGAGTAGAGGAGATGCCGACAAACGGTGGACTTCTTGCTAACGCTAAAGTAAGTGCAGAGGCTCTCAAAGCTCTTACAGGCGAGGAATAAGCAAACAGAGACAACATGATAAATGTGCGTAACGCCTTGGTATATGCGTTGCCACATATAATAAATAACAATTTAAAATTAACAAAAATGCCAAAAGTAAAGACTAACTCCGGTGCAAAGAAGAGATTCCGCTTTACCGGTACAGGTAAGATTAAGCGTCATCACGCTTATCACAGTCACATTCTGACTAAGAAGACAAAGAAGCAGAAGAGAAATCTGGTTCATCAGACAATCGTAGACAACAGCAACCTTAAGCAGGTTCGTGATTTGCTCTGCCTCCGTTAATTTTATTAGTCAAAACATTTAAAGGAAAGAAAAAACTATGCCAAGATCAGTCAATCATGTTGCTTCAAAAGCAAAGAGAACAAGAATCCTGAAGCTTACCAAGGGTTACTATGGTGCAAGAAAGAATGTTTGGACAGTAGCGAAGAACACTTGGGAAAAGGGTCTCACATACGCATACCGCGATCGTCGTAACAAGAAGCGCACATTCCGTGCATTGTGGATTCAGCGTATCAACGCTGCTGCTCGTCTTGAGAACATGAGCTACTCTACACTTATGGGTGCTCTTCACAAGGCTGGTATCGAGATTAATCGCAAGGTACTCGCTGACCTCGCTGTTAACAACCCAGAGGCTTTCAAGGCTATCGTAGAGAAGGTAAAGTAAATCGAAACCTCATAGGTAAGATTTAATTATCTCAAAATATAATAAGGGTGACAATGTTTCGCACATTGTCACCCTTATTGCTTTTTCTTCATTTATGAAGAATGGGTTTCTGTATCTAACTTTGCTGCATTTCTTTAAGCAGCTGTTTTTGTCGTTCGCTGAGGTTTGTGGGCAACTTCACGTTGTATGTGATGATGAGGTCACCCATAGTGCCGTCGCCTCGGTCGTATCCCTTTCCACGCAAGCGAACCTTCGTACCGTTTTGTGTTTCTGGCTTTACTTTCAATTTTATCTTTGAACCATTACCAAGTTGTATAATAACCTCGCCACCAAGTAGAGCGGTGTAGAGATCGATATTCACGTTGGCGTTCATCTCGCCCGTATTCTGTCGTGCCGAACTGCGTGTGCGGCTATGTGTGCGACCTGCTTTTGCGCCGAACAAGTCTTGGAAGAAGCTTGAGAAGCCTCCTCCGCCCTCGCCGAAGCTTGAGAAGTCGAAGCCCTCGAATGGCGAACCGCCACCGTTGCTGCTCCAATACTGCTGACCGCCAGCTCCGCCTTGTTGTGCATAAGCGTCGGCTTCGCGCCAGCGTTCGCCATATTGGTCGTACTTTTTGCGCTTTTCAGGGTCAGAAATAACGTCATACGCCTCGTTTAGCGCTTGGAACTTTGCCTTTGCTTTCGGGTCGTTAGGGTGCAGATCCGGATGGAACAGCTTAGCTCTTTTGCGGTAAGCTTCGCGCACTTGGTCTTGTGGAATGTTACGGTCTACGCCAAGTATTTTGTAGTAATCAATAAATGCCATAGTCTTTACCTCCAATTATATATTTTTATTAGTATCATCACTCATTAACCATTACGCAAAATCTGTGCCTAATTGTCGTTTTGTGTAAATAAAAACAAAACTTAATGTAAATATCATTTACTGACAATTAGGCACAGACACATTGATTTGATTTTGTTAGAACAAACTTCTGAATGCTGTTGGGATAGGGGTAGAGAACTCCATTGGTTCGCCAGTCACAGGATGTGTGAAGCAGAGCATGTATGCATGTAGGCATAAGCGGTGCAATGGGTCGTCTCCGTTGCCATATTTCACATCTCCACAAACAGGATGCCCCATGTCGGCAGAATGTACACGTATCTGATTCTTGCGACCAGTCTCGAGCTTATACTCTACGAGTGAGTGTTCGGTAGTACGATTGAGTACATGGAAATGTGTGACAGCATATTTGCCACCATTGTCAGTTGGTGACGAATAGGTTATGTATGCCTTGTTGTCCTTCAGCCAGTTGGCAATGGTACCATTCTCTTGCTCCATCTCGCCACTTACAACAGCTACATAACGGCGGTCGTAAACAATTTGATGCCAGTTGTGCTCCAATATCTGTTCTGTATCAATGTCCTTAGCGTAGACCATAAGTCCGCTTGTGTCGCGGTCGAGTCGGTGAACAACGTGAGCGCGGCACTTCTGGCGCGACTTGAGGAAGTAGTCGTCGAGAACAGACTTCACATTGAGCGAAGAATGGCCTGCTGCCATCGACAGGATGCCGATATTCTTCTCTACAACTATGAGCCATCTGTCTTCGTATACAATCTTAACGTAGCGACTCTTGAACTGGTTCTGCTTCTTGTGGCGGCTGATTGTAATCTTGTCGCCTGCCTTAAGCTGGTAGTCGAACTGAGTTACCATTCTTCCGTTCACGGCAATGCCACGACCTTGCAGCGTTGCCTTCAGCTTGGAGCGGCTCTCGCTCACGTTATTGATGAGATATTCGAGCAGGGGAGCGTTCTCCTTCACGTTGATAACGAGATTGTCGCCACCTTGTGTCTTGTATGTATTGTTTGTATTGCGCATTTATTTTGAATTTATATAGTTTCTATTCCGTTTGTATGTCAGCTATAAATATATGTATAGACTTGAATTACTGCGTTCTGCAATCATTAAATGTCAAGGACAAAGACCTTGCAGTCGGGGAATTGCTTATCGAATACCGATTTGTCTACCTTTTCCTTGAATATGCCGAAGAGACTGCTGCCGCTTCCGCTCATCTGTGCGTATGCCGCTCCCATGTTATACAGAGTCTTTTTGATGTTTGCCAGTTCGGGATGGTTGGGGAATATGCTGTCTTCGAAGTCATTTGTCAGTCGGTTGCGCCATGTTTCAATCGGTTGTGCAACTATTTCTCTACATGAAATGCTTGGCTTGTGAGGGCGTATGTGAGCAAATGCCTCTTTTGTTGATATTGCCAATGATGGTTTTACTACAACTATATAATAGCCTTTAAGGTTGTTTTCTGCAATATTAACCGGTAATAAAATCTCGCCAATTCCCTCAGCGTATGCAGGTTCTGCTGTGATGAAGAAAGCACAATCTGCTCCCAATTTGGCAGCGTATTTTTCCATATCCTCTCTGCCGAGTTTTAGCTTGTACATGTCGTTCAAGATTTTTATCATGAACGCAGCATCGCTCGAACCTCCACCAAGTCCAGCTTCTGTTGGAATGTGTTTATACAGATGTGCATGAACTCGTGGTAGATCGAAATCGGTTGCAAGAAGGTTGTATGCTCTTGTTATGAGATTGTCTTCCTCGTTGCAACATACACCGTTACCAGTCACTTTCAAATCACAATTAAGTGTTGACGGAAACGCCTTGTTCATATCCTGTACCTCCAAAGCATCGCAGAGTGGGATAGGGAAGAATACGGTTTCGAGGTTGTGGTAACCATCAGGGCGTTTCTCAGTGATATTGAGTCCGAGATTTATTTTTGCACAAGGAAAATTAATCATAATTTATAATTTAAATTGCATTATTCAATACCTTTATATACAGGTTCTATCATTGTTGAGACATTAACACTACAAAATTATAAATAATAATCCTAAATCATAAAATATTACGTGTTTTTTTCCCTCGTTTGAGAAAAAGTCCTTACATTTGTATGCGTTAAAACAAAGCTTGATTTTAATTCTAAAAACTACGATATTATGTTTTCTAACCAAGATTTAAATCAGATAGCACAGCGAGGTAATACACCTGAAGCTATCAAACATCAACTCACAGAGATAAAGGAAGGATTTCCGTTTTTGAAGATAGAAGCAGCTGCAGCTGTTGGTAATGGTATATTATCGCTTGATTCAGCACAAGTAGAGAAGTTCGTTAACGAATGGGCTGCTTATCTTAGTGATCAGCACACCATTGTGAAGTTCGTACCAGCGAGTGGTGCTGCGAGCCGAATGTTCAAGAATCTCTTTGCGTTCCTTTCTGCTGACTATGATGAGCCGACAACAGATTTTGAGAAATACTTCTTTGAAAATATAAAGAAGTTTGCTTTCAAGAAGGCTCTTTGTGCTAAATGTAAGGAGAACGAAGGCGAGTGTGTTTGTGATCTTATTAAGCACGGCAAGTATAAGGCTGTTGTAGCAAACCTGCTTGAGGCAAAGGGTTTGAACTATGGTCAGTTGCCGAAGGGTTTGCTGCTGTTCCATCAGTATGAGGATGGTCCGCGCACACCGATGGAGGAGCATCTTGTTGAAGCAGCATTGTATGCTTGTTCTGACGGTAAGGCGAACATCCACTTCACAGTCTCGCACGACCATCTCGAACTCTTCAAGAAGAAAGTAGAGGAGAGTCTGCCTTACATGGAGAAGAAGTTCAACGTTAAGTTCAACGTTAGCTTCTCTGAGCAGAAGCCGAGCACAGACACAATAGCTGCAAACACAGACAATACTCCGTTCCGCAACGAAGACGGCACATTGCTGTTCCGTCCAGGCGGTCATGGCGCACTCATCGAGAACCTCAACGAGATTGAGGCTGACGTTGTATTCATCAAGAATATCGACAACGTTGTGCCGGATAGAATCAAGGACGAGACTGTTTTGTACAAGAAGCTTATTGCTGGCGTTCTTGTTGACACACAGAAGAAGGTGTTCGAATATCTGCGCGAACTCGAGGCTGGCGTGCCTTCTCGCGAGAAACTTGGAGAGATGCTGCGTTTCGTTGAGACAACATTGTGCTGTAAGAAGGCTGGCGCTGCAGAACTAACAGATGCCGAATTGGCTGAATACCTCAAGATAAAGTTTAATAGACCTATTCGCGTTTGTGGTGTAGTTAAGAATGTTGGTGAGCCTGGTGGCGGCCCGTTCCTCTGCTACAATAGTGACGGTACTGTTAGTCCACAGATTCTTGAGTCGAGCCAGATTGATACGAACAATGAGGAGTATGTACGTATGTTCAAAGAAGGCACTCACTTCAATCCTGTTGATCTTGTTTGTGCAACAAAGGACTATAAGGGCAATCGTTTCAATCTGCCAGAGTACGTTGACAAGAAGACTGGTTTTATTTCTTCGAAGAGCAAGAATGGCAAGGAGTTGAAGGCTCTCGAACTTCCGGGTCTTTGGAATGGCGCAATGAGCGACTGGAACACAATCTTCGTTGAGGTGCCAATCGGCACATTCAATCCAGTGAAGACCGTTAACGATTTACTGCGTGAGCAGCATCAATAATCAATGTGTCACGATCGATGCGCATGTGCGTATCGGTCGTGGCGTATTATGAAATGATGAAATGCGCTCTGTTCCTGTTGGAGTTTGCTTCATCAAATTTAAATTTAATCATAATTATTAGATGAATATCAATTTAAGGATATTAAATTATTTGTTAGTGCTTGTTTGCCTGATTGCAGAAACAAGTGTGTCTGTGCGTGCAGAGGAACGTACGTTTACTCGAATCAATAGTATTTCGGAGTTGGAAAGTGCTGAAGGTTTCATTGTCGTTAATGAGTATTATAAGCGTGCTCTTTCGGAATGGGAAGGAACAACGGGTTTTAATTCTGTAGCTATAAATTTAGACAATGGAGTTGTAACGGCAAGTGATAAGGTTACAACTCTTAAGGTTGAAAAAAATGGTAATTACTATTATTTGAAAACTGCAGATGGCAGATATTTGTCGAATGCATCAACAAAGCAAATCAATGCTTGTATGTTGATGGAAGAACCGGATGAAACCTCTAAAGCGGAAATAACATTTTTTGCAGACCATGTTAATGTCTTTTTTGGAAAGAATGTAAATAGATCTCTTCTATATTATAATAATAGCAAATTCTTTACTTGCTATGATTCAGAGTACCATGTTCAAGATGTCCGAAATATATCATTATACAAAAGTACTGGTGAAGTAGTTCCTCCTAATCCTCCTGAGCCTCCAACTTTACAACCAACTTCAGTCAAATTTAGTTCAACATCCTTGACAATACTCAAAGGCAAGGAATATACTTTACCTACAGCAACGGTTCTGCTTGATAATGGCGAAGAACTTACTGACGCACAGCTTGCATACTCAAGTAGTGATGAGAATGTCGCATCTGTAAATGCGTCAACAGGAGAAGTTACGCTAAAAGATTTTGGTACGACAACTATAACTGCTAAGTATGCAGGTTCTGATATGTATAAAGGATCTGAAGACTCCTATACCTTGATATATAAAGACAGATTAGGTAATCCTACAATTGTATTCTCGGCTTCTGACGGAGCCTTTGCTGCTGTTACTACCAAAATACCAGAAAACTCAGATCTTACTTGGAGAAACTATCAATTTATTTCAACTAATGGGGATGCTTATCCTTTTAGGCTTAAAATGAGTTATAGGGATAGTCATGGCTTTTTAACGAAGAGAGAAGGCGGATCTGACTTTCTTAAAACACCAGATTTTGATGCAGACAATGGTTTTATTGTTAGAGTGACCTTTGATCAAAAGAGTACAGTAGCAAGACCGACTATAGCTGGTATAGATAACACAATATATACGGAAAATGGCAAAGGAGAGGTCGATGGCACAAACGAGTACGAATTTACAGAACGTATTGAGGGGGCAACATCTTTCTGTCTCAGAGCAGCCAGTATCTTTTTTATTAAGAAAATAGAGATATTTATCAGTTCAAATCCACCTCTTGATATTGATGAGAAGGATACAAAGACTGTTGAGACACTGAAGCAGAACGATGATAAGGTAGTACAATTCAAGTTAAATAGACGTTTTGTAAATGATGGAAAGTGGTACACGATATGTCTGCCTTTTAATATCAGTCAGCAACAATTAGCAAAGGCATTAGGGGTTGACTACGTAGACTTGCGAACATTCGATCACATGGAGGGAACAACAATGTTCTTTAAGACAGAAGAGAATATTGAGGCAGGTGTACCATATCTTATAAAACCTAATACGGATATAGACGGAGTAGTGTTTGATGACGTTAAAATAGCTATGAAGGCTAATCCTACACTGCAGGTAGGTAAGGATGGATATTACATGCAAGGCGTGTACGAGCCTACCGACTTGTACATTGATGGAACACACGTGTTTCTTGGCAGCGAAAATAGATTCTTCCGACCATCTGAAACTAATCATACGATGAACGGCATGAGAGCATACTTTGTTATTCCAAAGGATGCGGTGAATAAGATATTAAGCTACAATGCTGATTCAGAAGCTACCGATATTATTGCTACAGATGCTAACTTACAACCAAAGGACCATAAAGTGTATAATATAAGTGGTATGTATGTAGGCGATAGCAATTGCGACCTTATGCCAGGTACGTACATTGTTGACGGTAAAAAGGTTTTAATATCAAACCAATAGTTTTAGATATCAGTAAATAAAGAAATGGGGCTATAGAACAAATTATCTATAGTCCCATTTCTTATGTCTTTTGTTGGTTGCATTATAGTGCTATGTCATGCAAAATCTCTCCAATGGTTGGGTGGATATGGATTGCGTTTGCAAGGTCAGTGATGGTTGCACCTTTACTCATCAGAGCGGAAATCTCCTGCACCATGTCTGACGAATGTGCTCCAAAGGCATGACAACCGAGGAGTTTTCCGTCCGCTTTATTTACAAACAACTTCACCATGCCGTCTGTCTCGTTCATGGCGAGTGCCTTGCCGTTAGAACGGTGGAAGCCCTTACGGCATTCGTATTCGTATCCCTCTGCTTTCAGTTGGTCTTCGCTTTTGCCTACGCTTGCTGCTTCAGGATAAGTGAAGATTGCTGACGGCATAACATCAAAATTGATTTCGTCCTCTTTGCCGAGAATCTTGTTTACGACATGCAGCCCTTGGAAGGTTGCTGCATGAGCGAGCATACAGCGTCCATTTACATCGCCGATGGCATATATGCTTTCAACGTTTGTGCGGAAATCATCGTCTACAGCGATTCCCTTCGGCGAGTATTCAACGCCTGCGAGTTCGAGGTCAAGACCTTCGATGTTTGGTTTACGTCCTGTGGCAATGAGCACAACGTCTGCATCCAGTTGAGCAGGCTTACCTTTTTTCTCGTAGGTGATGGTGAGCTGGCGCTTGCCGTCCTCTGTAGTTGTCTCTGCAATTGACTTAACAGCCGATTGCATAGAGAACTCAACACCGCGCTTGCCTATAGTCTGGCGCAGACGCTTTGCGATGTCCGAATCAAGAACCGGCAGACACTCCTTAAGGAACTCAATCACACTCACCTTGCTACCAAAGCTGCTGAACACGGAAGCGAACTCCATACCGATAACTCCTGCACCGATGATGCACAAACGCTCAGGAATATTGTCGATGTCGAGAAGTTCTGTAGATGTGATAACGCTTGGTAATGTTGTGCCTTCTATTGGTGGACACTTCGAGTCGCTGCCAGTAGCTATCATAATGTTGTCGGCTGTGTACTCTTCGTCGCCTACGACAACAGTCTTGCTGTCCTTGAAGTGAGCGAAACCACGAATGAAGGTAATGCCTGGAGTCTGCATCAGAGTCTCGATGCCGCTGCGTAGCTGTTCTACAACCTGCTGCTTGCGCTCCATAACTTTCGGGAATTGAAGTTGGAAACCATCAAGCGCCACGCCGAAGACATCAGCATGTTGCATGGTGTCTATAACTTCTGCGTTTCGACAGAGAGTCTTTGTCGGTATACAGCCGCGGTTCAAGCATGTGCCACCAGCCTCGGCTGCTTCAATAATGGTCACGGTGAGTCCATGTTGCGCAGCATAGTGCGCAGCACGATAGCCTCCGGGTCCCGAACCTATAATGATAAGATTTGTTTTTGTCATTTTGTTTATAGTTGATATTAAAAAGGTGTGCCAAAATAGAATATATCGGGCTGAACCCTATTTGTCTTATGTTCTATTTTAACACACCCTTTATGGTTAATTAGTTGGAAAGTTGCTTCCAGGTAAGTATCGGTTGCTTGGCAGCCAGTACATCATCAACACGGCCGGTCGGAGTGTTGTGCGGAGCTGTCTTCACCTCTTCCGGAGTGGTCTTTGCCTCCTCTGCAATTTTACGCAGAACAGCGATGAACTCGTCGAGCGTTTCCTTGCTTTCGTTCTCCGTCGGCTCAATCATCATTGCCTCGTGGAACAGTAGCGGGAAGTAGATCGTAGGAGCGTGATAGCCGTAGTCGAGCAAGCGTTTTGCTACGTCCATTGTTGTTACGCCCGTTGACTTGTCCTTCAAACCGTTGAATACGAACTCGTGCTTGCAGACTGTTGGTATTGGCAATTCATATACATCCTTCAATGCCTCCTTGATGTAGTTAGCGTTGAGTGTAGCAAGCGGACCAACCATGCGTATATGTTCCTTGCCGAGAGTGAGGATGTAGGTGTATGCGCGGAGCATAACTGCGTAGTTGCCAAAGAACTCACCAACATGCACGTTGAAGTCCTTATCGTTTGAAGTTATGATGTGATAACGATCGCCAACCTTCTCAACCTTCGGTACAGGCAAGAACTGCTCCAATCCCTTACGTACGCCGACTGGACCAGAACCAGGACCGCCACCGCCATGAGGTGTAGAGAATGTCTTGTGCAGGTTGATGTGCATAACGTCGAAGCCCATGTCGCCAGGACGGCAAACGCCGAGCATCGGGTTAAGGTTTGCTCCGTCGTAGTACATCAAGCCACCACACTCGTGAACGAGTTTCTGTATCTCAGGTATCTCGCGCTCGAAGAGTCCCAACGTGTTCGGGTTAGTCATCATCACAGCAGCTACGGTGTCGTCAAGCAGACCGCGAAGGTCGTTAACGTCAACAACGCCCTGAGCTGTAGACTTCACTTCCACAATCTCTAAACCGCAGACAGCTGCAGAAGCCGGGTTTGTGCCGTGAGCAGAGTCGGGTACGATGACCTTTGTGCGCTTCAAGTCGCCACGGCTCTGATGATATGCACGGATAATCATCAAACCGGTAAGCTCGCCGTGAGCACCTGCAAACGGATTGAGTGTGAACTCCTCCAAACCGGTTATTGCAGAGAGAGCCTTCTGCATGTCGTAGTACACTTGCAATGCGCCCTGGCATGTATCCTCAGGTTGCAATGGGTGTAATGCTGCAAACTGTGGCAAAGCGGCAATCTCTTCGTTGATGATAGGGTTGTACTTCATTGTACAGCTACCGAGAGGGTAGAAGCCGTTGTTGACACCGAAGTTATTTGCGCTAAGATTGGTGTAGTGGCGTACCACGGTCAGTTCGTCACACTCCGGCAATTTAGCATCTTCGCTGCGACGCATTTCTGTCGGCACTTCGTGATGTCCGAACTCGTTCTTAGGGAGCGAGTAGCCACGGCGTCCGGGTTTAGACAACTCAAAAATCAAGTTTCCATAAAGACGATTGTTCATAGCTTTTCCTCCTTTGCAATATTAACGAGTTTATCAATTTCTTCCTTAGTGCGCTTTTCGGTAACGGCAAACATCAATGTGTCTGTGTCAACCTTCACACCGCCTAAGATGCCGTTCTCGATGAAACGCTGTTGCAAACGGTCGACATCGCCGTTGTATTTAACGCAGAACTCATTGAAGAACGGACGCTCGTATTTGTCTGAGAACAAACCGGTTGCAATCAAAGCGCCGTGCAGATAATGAGCACCATCGTATGACATCTGAGCAGCCTCCTTCACACCTTCCTTGCCCATTACAGACATATAGATAGTGACGAAGAGAGCCATCAACGACTCGTTAGAGCAGATGTTCGATGTAGCCTTCTGACGGCGGATATGCTGTTCGCGGGCCTGCAATGTAAGGACGAATACGCGTTGTCCGCGATTGTCTACAGTCTTGCCGACGATACGTCCCGGCATCTTGCGCATGAGCTTTTCTGTGCAGCACATATAGCCTACAGATGGTCCGCCGAATGCCATCGGAATGCCCAACGACTGACCGTCGCCTACAGCTACGTCAGCACCCCATTCGCCTGGAGTTTTGAGCAATGCAAGGTCGGCAGCCACGCTGTTCACGATGAACAACGATTTCTGTGCATGACATGAATCAGCAAAGCCTGTGAAGTCTTCAACAATACCATGATAGTTAGGCTGTTGAACGATTACGCCAGCTACGCCGCCCTTTTCGAGGCGAGCGTCCATCTGTGCCTTGTCTGTAGCACCATCGTTCTCGGGGATAAGCTCCACGTTGAAGCCGTGGAAGTGGGCGTATGTCTTCACAACATTAAGCACCTTCGGGTCTACAGAAGCAGAAACGAGCACCGTGTCGGTCTTCTTTGTAGAAGCAAGAGCCATGATTGCAGCCTCGGCAGTAGCGGTAGAGCCGTCGTACATGGATGCGTTTGATACGTCCATGCCGGTGAGTTCAGCCATCATGCTCTGGTATTCGAAGATATAGTGGAGTGTACCCTGCGAAATCTCTGCCTGATACGGAGTGTAGCTTGTGAGGAACTCTGAGCGCGAGATGATGTTCGGCACTACAGCTGGTGTGTAATGGTCGTAGCATCCTGCTCCTGCAAATACAGTCAATCGGCGATTCTTCTCGCCGAGTTTCTCGAACAATGAGCGAATTTCTGTCTCACTCATCGGTTCGGGCAAATCGTATTCACCACGGAAGCGAATCTGCTCAGGCACGTCGGCATAGAGATCGTCGAGCGAATTCATGCCGGCCTGCTTGAGCATCTGTTCTATTTCTTCCTTGGTATGTGGAAAAAATTTGAAGTTCATAGTTTGATCGGTTTATTGCCAGCTGTTAAGCTGACAATGGGTGATTTGATGTGCTTCGGTTATTCTTTGTTGCACAACTCCTCGTATGCAGCAGCGTCCATAAGAGCGTCGAGCTCAGACTTGTCTGACATCTGAACCTTCATGATCCAGTTCTCGAAAGCATCCTCGTTGAGAAGCTCTGGTTTGTCCTCGAGAGCTTCGTTCACTTCAACAACAGTACCCGAAACAGGAGAGATAAGGTCGCTGGCAGCCTTTACGCTTTCTACAGCACCGAAGTCCTCATCGGCTTCAACCTCGTCGTCTACCTCAGGCATGTCAACGTAAACCACGTTGCCCAATGCGTGCTGAGCATAGTCGGTGATACCTACATAAGCGAAATCGCCTTCAACCTTTACATATTCGTGTGACTCTGAATAGAAGAGTCCTTCAATTACTTTTGCCATAATAGATTTGTTTTTTAATTGTTATTTAGTTTAAATTTTATTCTTGTATTATAAGGTGTGCAGATAGGGGTGCGCAGATAGGCTGCGTGGGTATGGCAAGGATGCCATACCCTCCTATTAATTGTTCTGCAATTACTTCTTGTAGTGCTTGTCGTAGAATTTCTTCTTTACAACAACGCCCGGGAAGGTCTTCTTTCTGATCTGAATCTCAAGCTCTGTGCCGAGCTTTGCGAAGCGTGCGTCGATGAGAGCCATGCAGACCGACTTGTCTGAAGAGATGGTGTGGTAGCCGGTAGTTACCTCACCAATTTCTTCACCCTCATGGAGCACCTTATATCCGTGACGTGGAATAGCGCGGTCGCTGAGCTCGATGCCTACCACCTTCTGCTTTACGCCTTCAGCCTTCTGTGCGGCAAGAGCCTCCTTACCGATGAACTCAGGTTTGTCGAGCTTGCAGAACATGCTCAAGCCTGCCATTACCGGCGAAATCTCGCTTGAGAGTTCGTCGCCGTAGAGCGGCAGACCAACCTCGAAGCGCAGGGTGTCACGGCAACCGAGTCCGCAAGGCTTGCAGCGGTCAGAAGCCATAAGCTTATCCCACTGCTCGTTGATGAAAGCGTGAGAAGCGTAGATTTCGAATCCGTCCTCACCAGTATAACCGGTGCGGCTTATGATGATTGTCTCGCCAGCAACGTCGATAGTCTTTGTTGTATAGAACACGAGGTCCTTGCACTCCAATCCGAGCACTTCCTCTACTACTTGTTCTGCCTCCGGACCCTGCACAGCGAGTTGTCCGTAGTATTCTGAGCGGTTCTCGAACTCTACGTTGAAACCTTCCAAGTGGCTTTTCATCCATTCTACATCCTTGTCAATGTTTGCAGCATTGATAACGAGGAAGAAGTCGTTTTCAGTCATCTTGTAAACCAAGAGGTCGTCAACGGTGCCACCGTTCTCGTAGCACATCATGCCGTAGAAAATCTTGCCAGGCTCAGCTCCACGCACGTCGTTAGTGAAGATATGGCTTACGTAGCGTTCTGCGTCCGGACCCTTAACTGTAACTTCGCCCATGTGCGACACGTCGAAAACGCCACAATGCTGGCGCACGGCGTTGTGCTCGTCGGTGATGTTCGAGTACTGGATTGGCATGATAAATCCGCCAAACGGTTGCATCAAAGCTCCGAGAGCTACGTGCTTGTCATAGAGACATGTTTTCTTTTCCATATTAGTAGTGTTTAGGTTTATTTCTTATACATTATTTATTAAGTAGAAGCTCAACAAAGTCGGTTTTCTTCAGATTGAGTATAACATCGTCGAGTCGGTCGGGTAGGGCTGCTTCAACGTCTTCTTTAGTGAGATGCTTGTCGATGAGTGGGGCTATCACTTGCTGACCGATATCGCCTACGAGGAAATAGTCGCCCTTGATGTCCACGTCCTTTATTACGTCGTTCTTCATCTCTATGTTCACGACGAAGTCGCCCACACCTTCTATTCTGCCTTGGCGCTGAATGTTGTATCGTGGGTTGTTGCCGTAGATGAATTCTGGCGTCAGGTATTCCTCTTCGATGCGCGAAATCTCGTTCATTGCAGCCTTGTCGAGCACCACCTCTCTACTGCAGAGATCGTTCTTGACGAATGCCTTGAACGCCTCAATGTCCATCTCGATGTGGTCTTTAAGCAGCGTGATGTGCTGTCTGACACTGTTTATGCCCTTCGATACGAGTTTCTCGTCCGAAGGTGTTATGGCTCCGACCATATTCTGCATATTGGTATCGTAGAGCATAGTGCCGTGTACGATGCTTCGACCGGGTATGTGGTAGAACGCATTGCCCGACACCTTGCGGTCGCCAATCATGATATCGTTGCGTCCGCTTGCTGTTGCCGGCACTCCGAGTTTGCGAAGCATCTCTACGACCATACCTATATATTTGCTGAACGTGAGGTTTACGTTCTCGTCATGTGTGATGTATGAGAACATAATGTTGCTCTTGTCGGCATATACGCAGCCTCCACCGCTTTTTCTACGGAATGTGTTTATGCCATGTGCGCGACAGTATTCCAAGTTTACTTCGCTCTGAATTAGCTGGTTACGACCAAATATAACGGTAGGGGTCACTTGCCACATGAAGAAATAATCGTCGCTATCCATGTGTCGTGCAACGTATTCTTCCATAGCAAGATAGTACGTTAATCGCTTTTCTTCCGTGGTAGTAGGTAAGGTTACGTATATCATAGTTTTAGGTTTATTGTTTGTCGTATGCAAACTTACATAAAATTCTTTATTTGCAAGTGTTTTTAAGAATGTTTTTTCGGATGTTGTAGTATTTTTTTAACGTTTATTTCCTTTGCGACTGAATATGATCTCGTTGTTAGTTGCTTGTTTAGTGCTTTTAAAGTGGTAGATGTATGATAGACCCCGACCGCAACCTAATCAAGTTGCGGTCGGGGTCTATGTCGGTTGCGTACGGAACTCGGATGGGTTGCGTTCGGTACACCATGACTTGAGTTCTGCTTTAATGTTACATTTGTTCAACTTTAGCGTTGTGAAACAAGCACTTTAGCGCAATGAAACAAGCGTTTAAACATTGTTATTGGTGAGCTTCTCGCGCAGATAATATCCGGTTATACTCCCTTTGCAACGCGCGATGTCCTCCGGGGTGCCGCAACAAACAATGTTTCCACCTTTGTTGCCTCCTTCTGGACCTAAGTCGATGATATAGTCACCGCACTTGATGACATCAAGGTTATGCTCGATGATTACAATGGTGTGTCCACGTGTTATGAGGGCGTTGAACGAGTCAAGCAAGCGATGAATGTCGTGAAAGTGCAAGCCGGTTGTTGGCTCATCGAAGATGAACATCGTGGGCTCCTGACGTTCCTGACTGATGAAGTAAGCGAGTTTTACACGCTGGTTCTCACCACCGGAGAGGGTCGAGGAGTTCTGTCCAAGTTTGATGTAGCCCAAGCCGACATCTTCCAACGGCTTCAGACGCGTAACGATGGTGTTGTTGCCATACTCGGTGAAGAACGCGATTGCCTCCGAGACGGTCATCTCAAGCACATCATATATATTCTTGCCGTGATATCGAACGTCAAGGATTTCCTTCTTGAAACGATGTCCGTGACATGCGTCGCACTTCAATACCAAGTCTGCCATGAACTGCATCTCAACCGTCACCACTCCTGCGCCTTTACATTCCTCACATCTACCGCCTTCGGCGTTGAATGAGAAGTATTGCGCCGTATATCCCTCTTGCTTGGCAAGTGGCTGGTCGGCAAAGAGCTGGCGTATTGCATCGTAGGCTTTCACGTAAGTGGCAGGGTTCGAGCGTGTGCTTTTGCCTATCGGGTTCTGGTCTACGAACTCTACGTGTGCCAGCTTTTTCCAGTCGCCTTCGAGCGAAGAGTAGTCGCCTGGCATGTCAGCCACCTCGTTGAGATGGCGCTTGAGGGCAGGGTATAGGATGCCCTTTATCAGCGACGACTTGCCCGAACCGCTCACACCTGTGACTACGGTCATCACGTTCAGCGGTATCTTCACGTCGATGCCACGCAAGTTGTTCATGCGTGCGCCTTTTATGTCTACCGACATGTTCCAAGGACGGCGCGATTGTGGAACAGGAATAATGTCCTGTCCGGTAAGATAGCGCACGGTGTGACTATTGTTTTTGGAATTGTCATATTGCTGATCAGCGCTTTGGTTGAGAATGTCCTCAATAGAACCTTCAAACACAATTTCGCCACCAAGACGTCCGGCATCAGGACCAACGTCGACAAGGTAGTCGGCTGCACGCATTATCTCTTCGTCGTGTTCTACAACAATTACTGTGTTATGCAGTTTCTGCAGTTCGCGTAACACGTGTATGAGTTTGTCGGTGTCGCGGCTGTGCAGACCGATGCTCGGCTCATCAAGAATATATACCGAACCGACGAGTGAACTGCCAAGATTTGTTGTGAGGTTAATGCGCTGACTCTCGCCACCACTCAATGTGTTTGATGGGCGGTTGAGTGTGAGGTAGCCCAAACCCACATCCTGCAAGAACTGCAGGCGACTCGTGATCTCGTGCAGCAGTCGCTCGGCAATCTTCTTCTCGTTTCCTTCCAATACAAGGTTGTCGAACCACGCCTTCAGATTGTCTACCGATTTCTCGATAAGTTCGGTGATGCTCATGCCTCCAATCTTTACCCATGTGGCTTCAGGGCGCAGTCGGGTGCCATGACATTTGGGGCATATTGTTTTGCCACGATAACGACTGAGCAGTACGCGGTATTGTATCTTATGCTGATTCTCCTTTACCATTTGGAAGAAGGCATCAATGCTCACTTGCTCTCTTTGACTTAAGTGCTTGTCAGACGGCAGACCATGCCACAACATTGCCTTCTGTGTTGCGGTCAGCTCGAAGTAGGGGGTGAAGATAGGGAAGTTGTCGTTGGCTGCTCGTCGGCAGAACTCCTTCATCCACATGCCGAGCTTCTCGCCATGCCAGCATTGCACACAACCGTCATATACACTGAGCGAGGAGTTGGGTATAACGAGGTTCTCATCTATTCCAATCACTTTGCCATAGCCCTCACATTCCGGACAAGCACCGGCAGGCGAGTTGAACGAGAACATATTGTCGTTTGGTTTCTCGAAAGTCATACCATCGGCTTCAAACTTTGTAGAGAAGTCGTAGACGAGGTTGGCTGGGAAGAAAACAATGCGGCAACTGCCATTGCCTTCATAGAAAGCTGTCTCTACCGAGTCGGTAAGGCGTGAGATTGTATCTTTGTTGTTGCTGACACTCATTCGGTCGATGAGGATGAAGATGTCTGCAACATTTACTGATTGCAATACAGTTGTATTAGCGATGAAATCGTCAATTCTTACAAACTCGTTTTTGTAGAAGATACGCGAATAGCCTTGCTTTATTTCCGAAGAAAGTTGTGTGACTATATCTCTACCTTCGACCAACGTAAGTGGGCTGAGCACGGCAAACTTGGTGCCTTCGGAGTATTGGCGTGTACATTCAATAACATCCTCTACGGTGTGGACCTTCACCTCGTTGCCGCTAATTGGCGAATAGGTATGTCCGATGCGTGCAAAGAGCAGGCGCAGGTATTCGTAAATCTCGGTTGTGGTGCCGACTGTGCTTCGCGGATTGCGTGATATTACCTTCTGTTCTATGGCTATAGCCGGTGGCAACCCCTTTATGAAATCGCACTCTGGCTTGCACATTCTGCCCAAATACTGTCGGGCATAAGACGATAGCGATTCAACATAACGTCGCTGACCTTCGGCATACAATGTGTCGAAAGCCAGCGACGATTTACCGGAGCCAGAGACTCCGGTAATAACGATAAACTTATCGCGTGGTATCTTAAGGCTCACGTTCTTTAGGTTGTTGACACGTGCACCTTTGATTTCAATGTATTTCTCCATCTTAAGAATTCATAGATAATAGGAATTCCTCGTTGTCGCGGGTTTTGCTCATGCTGTCGTGGATGGTGTTCATCGCCTCTATCGGGTTCATGTCGGCAATGTACTTGCGCAGTATCCACATACGGTCGAGTGTGGTCTTGTCCTGAAGCAGATCGTCGCGGCGTGTGCTTGAAGCAACAAGGTTGACAGCCGGGAATATACGCTTGTTGGAGAGTGAGCGGTCGAGCTGCAACTCCATGTTGCCCGTACCCTTGAATTCCTCGAAGATTACTTCGTCCATCTTCGAACCTGTATCGATGAGTGCTGTTGCAATGATTGTAAGCGAACCGCCACCTTCAATGTTACGTGCTGTACCGAAGAAACGCTTCGGCTTCTGAAGAGCATTAGCGTCCACACCACCAGTAAGCACTTTGCCTGATGCTGGCGATACGGTGTTATATGCACGCGCAAGGCGAGTGATTGAGTCGAGGAATATAACGACATCGTGTCCGCATTCTACCATACGCTTTGCCTTCTCAAGTACGATGCCTGCAATCTTTACATGGCGTTCTGCAGGCTCATCGAATGTAGAGGCGATAACTTCTGCATTCACGGTGCGAGCCATATCGGTGACCTCCTCTGGACGTTCGTCGATAAGAAGCATCATCAGATATGCCTCGGGGTGGTTGGCTGCAATGGCGTTGGCGATGTCCTTCATCAAGATGGTCTTACCGGTTTTTGGCTGAGCCACAATGAGGGCGCGCTGACCCTTACCGATAGGTGAGAAGATATCTACAATGCGAGTGCTAAGATTTGTTGTAGCCTTGTCGCCACAGAGGTTGAACTTCTCGTCTGGGAAGAGTGGGGTGAGGTGTTCGAAAGCGATACGGTCGCGCACTTCCATGGGCTCTCTGCCATTGATAAGGTCAATACTTGTAAGTGGGAAGTATTTTTCACCATCATGCGGTGGACGTACATGACACTCGACAACGTCACCGGTCTTGAGACCGTAGCACTTGATTTGCTGTGTAGATACGTATACGTCGTCTGGAGAAGACAGATAGTTGTAGTCGCTTGAACGCAAGAAACCATAACCGTCCGGCATCACTTCAAGCACACCGTTAGCTGTGATAAGATCGGTGAAGTCGAAAAGCGGCTCTGCAGGCTCCTGCTGTTGATATGCTCCTGCCTGATCCTGTGTCATGTTGTTGTTGGTAGGATTGTCGAACATGTCGTATGTTGGTACAACACCTTGGTCCTCAATAGGCAAATCAACTACGGTGATGAAATCGGTGCCGTCAGCAGGATCTTCATCCCAATACATGTCGTGAGGCATCTCTGACTCTTCTTCATTTGAAGAGTTGTGAGCATTTATCTTTGCCTGCAACTGCTCGATTAAACTTGTATCAGGAAGTTGATTTTCTGGATGGGGCTCACCATGGAAGGCTTCTTCTGGTATAACATCATTTGTGTTGATGTTATTTGTATCCGTATCGTCTTTATTGGTGTCTTCTATGTCAGTGCTGTCTGCTACATAGGGAAGAGGCTCGTCGGTATTAGTTTTTGATATTTCTGATGGAACGGCATCTTCTTGTTCGTCCGTAGGCATCTGCTGCTTGCGCGCCTCTATAGCCGACAACAATTCGAGTTCTTTCTTAGATTTGCGTCCGCGATGTTTAGGAATTGCCTTGAGCAACTCTTCGGGTGATAAAGTTTCATCGTTTGAAGTTGTAGTTTCGGGTTCTACAACTTTTGTTGGTTCGGTATTAGTTGCTGCTACTTTATTCTTCTTAACATCGAAATTTTCTCCTTCAGAACCATTTACTGTATACACTTTGTCGGTGTCTTTCTTGACAATGCGTGTACGACGGCGTTTGGTACCTCCTAAAGGATTCTTATTGCCTTCTACTTCTGCTTGTCTGTCAAGGATTGCATATACTAACTCTTCATTATTGGTGTTATCTTGAACATCAATGTCTAAGTTGGTTGCAATGTCCTGCAATTCGGAAGTATTCTTATCTGATAGTTCGTCTTTGCTATACATAAATAAAATTTTAATTGGAAAGCTACGTTTCAGAACAGAAACGTAAGTGTTTTGAATTATTGTTTTGCAAAGTTACTGATTTTATTTGAAATATGGCGATAATTATTTGTTGTATTTTTGTTCGTTAACACGCATTAACATAGAGGTTGTCTGATTTGAATGGCAATGAAAAAAGGCGACTGCTATGAGCAATCGCCTTCTTATTAATTGTATTTATGGATGCAAATATCAATTATTCGCCCTTCTCCATCTTAGCCTTGAGCTCTGCAAGAGCGTCGAGGTCACCGAGAGTTGTGCTTGCAGCTACATTGTTGATAACTGGAGCAGCCTCCTTCTTAGCAGTGTTGTGCTTGCGTGGAGCCTTAACCTCGTCCTTAGCAGCCTCAAATGTGCGGCTATGTGAAAGAATGATACGTTTTGTCTCCTTAACGAACTCAATTACCTTGAACTCGAGCTCCTCACCAAGCTGTGCCTGTGTGCCATCCTCCTTAACGAGGTGCTTAGGAGTAGCGAAGCCCTCACCACCCTCGTTGAGAGTGATAACAGCACCCTTGTCCATCATCTCTGTAATCTTGCCGGTGTGTACGGAACCCGGTGTGTAGAGAGTCTCGTATGTATCCCAAGGATTTTCCTCAAGCTGCTTGTGACCAAGGCTGAGACGACGGTTCTCCTTGTCGATTTCGAGAACAACAACGTCGATGCTTGCACCTACCTGTGTGAACTCTGAAGGATGCTTTACTTTCTTTGTCCAAGAGAGGTCAGAGATGTGGATGAGACCATCAACACCTTCCTCAAGCTCTACGAAGATACCGAAGTTGGTGAAGTTGCGAACCTTAGCAGTGTGCTTGCTGCCTACCGGGTACTTAACCTCGATAGCCTCCCATGGATCTTCCTTAAGCTGCTTGATGCCGAGAGACATCTTGCGCTCTGCGCGGTCGAGTGTGAGGATAACTGCCTCTACCTCGTCGCCTACGTGGAGGAATTCCTGTGCTGAACGGAGGTGCTGGCTCCAGCTCATCTCTGAAACGTGGATAAGACCCTCAACGCCCGGAGCAATCTCAACGAATGCACCGTAATCAGCGATAACAACTACCTTACCCTTAACGTGGTCGCCTACCTTGAGATTCTCGTCGAGAGCATCCCATGGGTGCGGAGTGAGCTGCTTCAGACCGAGAGCGATACGCTTCTTCTCGTCATCGAAGTCGAGGATAACAACGTTAATCTTCTGGTCGAGTGCTACAACCTCGTGTGGATCGCTTACGCGGCCCCAAGAGAGGTCTGTGATGTGGATGAGACCGTCAACACCACCGAGGTCAACGAATACACCATAAGATGTGATGTTCTTAACTGTACCCTCAAGGATCTGACCCTTCTCGAGCTTGCCGATGATCTCCTTCTTCTGTGCTTCCAACTCTGCTTCAATAAGAGCCTTGTGAGAAACAACTACGTTGCGGAACTCCTGGTTGATCTTAACAACCTTGAACTCCATTGTCTTGCCTACGAATACATCGTAGTCGCGTATTGGATGAACGTCAATCTGGCTTCCAGGGAGGAATGCCTCAATGCCGAATACATCAACGATCATGCCACCCTTAGTGCGGCACTTGATGTAACCCTGGATAACTTCTTCGTTCTCAAGAGCTGCATTAACACGCTCCCAGCTCTTGCTAAGACGAGCCTTCTTGTGAGAGAGTACGAGCTGACCCTTGCGGTCCTCCTGATTCTCTACATAAACCTCAACCTTGTCGCCTACCTTCAGCTCCGTGTTGTAACGGAATTCAGATGCAGGGATGATACCGTCGCTCTTGTAACCGATGTTTACGATAACCTCTTTCTTGTCGATAGAGATTACAGTACCCTCAACCACCTGGTGCTCAGATACCTTGTTAAGTGTTTCGTCATAAGCCTTCTCAAGCTCCTGCTTGCTTACGTTCAAGCTACTTCCATTCTCAAACTCGTCCCAGTTGAAGTCTGCCAATGGCTGTACGTTCTTTAAATTTGACATAAAATTAGTAAAAATTGAAAATTAATAAAGTTAGACTTTATGTGAATTATTAAATCGAGTTGCAAAGGTACGCATATTTTCTCGTAACGATACAATTATATATAATATGTGTTTGTTTTATTAATTATCTTTAACGTTTTTGAGTTTGAAACGGTGCTTCTTACTTGCCTTGTGTGGTTCATAAATGGTTGGAATATCATCGGTTGGAGTAATGGTCGCTGTGTTTCTGATACCGCGATACTTTTGCCAGCGACTGTATATAGCACTAACGTAGTTGGCAGTCTCGCTACCGCGCATATATCCGTATTTTACAACAGGGTCATTATAGTATTCCGGAGTGCTGAGCTTGAGTACATATTCAGCTACGTGTATCCATTTGTGTGGGTTTTTGCCGTTCTTTTTGGCCAATGCCATTGCATCACGGATGTGGAAAAAGCCACCATTGTAACTCGCAAGGATGAAGAATTTGCGCTCTTCAGGGTTTCGTATGTCCATAAAGCGTGTGTTTAACTCGTTTATGTAACGCACTGCTGCATAAATGTTTGGCTCTGGTTCATACACGTCGCTTTCTGCAAGTCTGAGGTGTTTTGCTGTTTCGGGCATAATCTGCATCAGTCCTTTTGCACCTGCCCACGAATAAGCCTTCGGGTCGAAGCACGACTCTTGGTAGCATTGGGCTGCAAGAAGACGCCAGTCCCATCTTGCGATTGGCGCGTAACGCTTAAAAAGGTGGTCGTAGTTGGAGATGATGCCTGCTTGTGTGTTCAGCATTGGGGCATACACATGTCTGTGGATGCTTTGTATGGAGAACAACTCTCTTTCCTCACGTTTTACATTTGCTGCAATCTCAGGCTTGTACCAGTTCTTGATGCTGTCTGCTAATTCTGTATTGTCGTCTCTTACAGCCCAGGAGAGTTTGCCTTGGTCTGTGCTGTATCCGCACGGTATTATACCTTTTGTGGAGGTCGGAATAGGGTATACAATCATATCTGCATCTCCAGATTTGAATTTTTTGACCATTTCATCGACGCTTCTGCAAATGTCAACGCGTAGAGACACGCCGATTTTCTGTGCAAATTTCTCGCACATAAGATACTGCGTGCCTAATTGTTTTCCTCTATATTCGTAATAAGTGTCTGGTCCACTTATAGTTAAAACGACCATTTCACCGCTTTCTTGAATGTCTCTGAGCGAGAATGTCTGCGATGTAGTGGTGTCTGTTCCGAACGTATCGCCCCAAGGAGTTTGCGTAGATTGTTGTTTCTCCGTGCAAGCTCCGAGTGCTATTATGAGTAGGAGTATGAGGATTGATTTTGTATGCATATAAACTTGTTCTCAATAGCCTACAAAAGTACAATAAATCTTGCATAATACCTAAAAATAACTTACTTTTGCGTGTTAATATTTGGGTTAAACTTTTTGAATTGTTGTTTATGAAACCATTAAAGGAATTGGTACGTACAAATGTGTTGAATATGGATATGCAAGTCTCAGACAATGATAGTCGGGTGCGTACAGAATCGTGTGTATGGCTCGATAGAGACGAGAACCCATATAATTCACCATATAATCGCTATCCAGACTCTTCGATGGCTGTATTGAAGGCGTCAATAGCTAAAATTAAGAATGTTCAAACTGCGAATGTGTTTATTGCAAATGGGCGTTATGCTTTGGTGGATTCTATGTATCGTTGCTTCTGTACGCCAGGTGTTGATAATGTTGTGATTGTTGAGCCTACGTATGATGTATATAGGACGATGGCAGAGTTGAATTGTGTTGAGAATAGAAGTGTACTTTTGGATGCCGATTTTCAATTGAATGCTGATCGAGTATTGGAGCAATGTGATGAGAAGACAAAACTTATTTGGCTTTGTTCACCGAATACACCGACAGGTATTGCTGCAAATCCTGCAGAGGTTGAAGTACTGTTAGAGATGTTCGACGGAATAGTTGTTGTAGACGAATCGTATGTTGACTTTAGTAGTCAGTTATCATGGCGTACACGGTTAGGAAAGTTTGATAATCTTGTTGTCTTGAATACAATGGATAATTCATGGGGATGTGCTGCTATTGGCGTTGCTATGCTTTATGCAAGTAGCGAACTCGTGAATATGTTGAATAGGGTGGCGTTGCCGTTTGGTTTGAATTCATTGTCACAAAAGGTGGCTATAGATCAATTGCGCGATACTTTTGAAGCTGAGAAGCGTGTACGCTTCATCATCCTTGAACGCCAGCGTATGATTTCTGCCTTTATGGATTTGTCTATATGTGTTCAGGTATATCCTTCAGAAACAAACTTTTTGCTTGTGAAGTTCGAAGACGCTCAAGCTGTATATAAATATCTGTTAGATAAGGGAATCGTAGTTAAAAATTGTGCAGATATGCCTTTGTGTGAGAATTGTCTGCGCATAACAATTGGTGCAAAACCAGAGAATAACGAGTTGCTTTCTGCTTTGCGTCAGTACTAAGTTATAAGATGGTGTCGTTCGGATGTGTTATTATATTCTGATGGTACCGAGGTTGTTACCATCGGAAAACAATAGTGTTTATCTTTACTTATCTAAAAACAATTAAAGGTAGAATGTCGAAACATTCTACCTTTAATTATATTGTAATCTGTAAAATCAAATTACTCTGCTGTGTTCTCTTCTGTTGCCTCAGCCTTAGGAGCCTCTTCAACTGGAGCCTCAACTACAGTGTTCTCTGCTACGACCTTAACTGGGAGCTTAACCTCAACCTCTTTGTGGAAGTGGATTGTAGCCTCGAAGTCACCAACTGTCTTGATGTCGCGCATTGTGATAATCTTGCGATCAATCTCAAAGCCCTTCTTCTGAAGTTCTTCAGCAACGATGTTAGCGTTTACAGAGCCGTAAGTAGCACCAGTAGCACTAACCTTAGCCTCGATAACGAGCTCTACACCATTGAGAGCCTCAGCCTTCTTCTCGGCCTCAGCCTTGAGGACAGCGAGCTTGTGAGCCTGCTGCTTCAAGTTCTCAGCGAGAACCTTCTTTGCTGATTCAGAAGCAATAACACCCTTACCCTGTGGGATCAGGTAGTTACGACCATAACCATTCTTTACGTTTACGATATCGTTCTTGTAACCCAAGCCGATAATATCTTCCTTAAGTATAATCTCCATAATTGCTATTCCTCCTTAATTTATTTCATCAAATCGGTTACGTAAGGAAGCAACGCAATCTGGCGAGCACGCTTAACAGCCTGTGCTACGCGACGCTGATACTTCAAAGATGTACCTGTGATACGACGCGGAAGGATTTTGCCCTGCTCGTTCAAGAACTTCTTGAGGAATTCAGGATCCTTGTAGTCGATGTACTTGATACCGCTCTTCTTGAAACGGCAATACTTCTTCTTGCGTGTGTCCACTGAAGGTGGAGTCAAATAGCGAATTTCTGATTCTACTGCTGCCATGTTTTAAGCCTCCTCTTTTTTGAACTTGTTAACTCGCTTCTCTGCATACTGAGCTGCATACTTGTCGAGCTTAACAGTGATGTAACGAATAACTTTCTCGTCGCGGCGATAGCCTGTCTCGAGAGTCTTGATGATTGTAGGCTCAGCCTTGAACTCCAACAGGCAATAGAATCCTGTAGACTTCTTCTGAATAGCATAAGCCATCTTCTTGAGTCCCCAAGCCTCTTCGTTCACAATCTCTGCACCATTATCAGTGAGGAGCTTCTTGAACTTAGCGACCGTTTCCTTCATCTGTTCATCAGACAAAACGGGAGTCAAAATGAAAACGGTTTCGTATCGATTCATTGTGTTAAAAATTAAATAAATATTACTTTTGCAAAATTGCGAGTGCAAAGGTACTGCTTTTATTTTGAATAAATTATATAGGAACTCTTGAACTTCGTAATCTTAACTTTATTTAATAAAATATCGTCGAATAGTAATTCGTTACGACTCTTTTGAGCATCCGCGTCGACCGTTACAAGTATCTGCGTCGACCATTACGTATGGGTTCATTGAGGCTTTGGGATGTGAAAAATCCAATTGGAAAATCTGTAGTGTGGTTCAATTATGGATGTAAGTAAACAGAAAAACTGCAAACCATATATATAATAATGTATATAGTTTGCAGCCTTATTATGTTTTGTCTACTTTGAAGCTAACCGCTTATGCCTCGATAGCAGCTACGCCTGGAAGTACCTTGCCCTCGATAGCCTCGAGAAGAGCGCCACCACCAGTAGAGATGTAAGAAACCTGGTCAGCCAAGCCGAACTTGTTGATGCAAGCTACAGAGTCACCACCACCGATGAGTGAGAATGCGCCTTCCTTAGTTGCCTCAGCAATAGCCTCAGCGATAGCCTTTGAGCCACCAGCGAAGTTGTCGAACTCGAATACGCCTGCAGGACCGTTCCAGAGGATGGTCTTAGCGCCCTTGATAGCGTTAGCGAACAGCTTGCGTGTCTCAGGACCTGCGTCCATACCTTCCCAACCCTCAGGAATTGCGCCTGACGGGCAAACCTGTGTGTTGCAGTCGTTCTTGAAAGCGTCGCCGCATACAGAGTCTGTGCCGAGAACGAGGTTTACACCATTCTCCTTAGCCTTCTTTATAACGTCGAGAGCTACGTCGAGCTTGTCGTCCTCGCAGATAGACAGACCGATGTGGCCGCCCTGAGCCTTGGCGAATGTGTATGTCATACCACCGCAGAGGATGAGGTTGTCAACCTTTGTGAGGAGGTTCTCGATGATGCCGATCTTTGTAGAAACCTTAGAGCCACCCATGATAGCTGTGAATGGGCGCTTGATGTTGCCGAGAACTGCGTCTACAGCGTGTACCTCTTTCTCCATGAGGTATCCGAGCATCTTGTGATCCTTGTCGAAGTACTCGTCGATAACAGCTGTAGAAGCGTGCTTGCGGTGAGCTGTGCCGAATGCGTCCATTACGTAGCAGTCTGCGTAAGAAGCGAGTTTCTTAGCGAACTCCTGCTGACGGCCCTTCATCTCTTTCTTTGCTGCGTCGAACTCAGGTGTGCCCTTTTCTACGCCAACTGGCTTGCCTTCCTCTTCAGGATAGAAGCGGAGGTTCTCAAGGAGGAGTGCCTCGCCTGGCTTCAGAGCAGCAGCCTCTTCAGAAGCGTTGCCACAATCCTTAGCGAACTTAACCTCTACGCCGAGAGCTGCAGATACGTTAGGAACAATCTGGCTCAAAGAGAGCTTCTCGTTAACCTTGCCCTTTGGCTTGCCCATGTGTGACATCATGATGAGAGCACCACCGTCAGCGAGCACCTTCTTCAGTGTAGGAAGGGCACCACGGATACGGGTATCGTCAGTTACATTTCCATTCTCGTCCAATGGTACATTGAAGTCTACGCGTACAATTGCCTTTTTGCCGGCAAAGTTAAAATCTGCGATTTTCATTTTCTTAAAATGTTTATTTAAAGTTAGAAATATTTTTGTTTTTAAGCTCAATGCCTGTATTTGACCGCAAATTTACTAAAAATATATAGATATAGCGCAAGTTTGCAGTTAAATTTACTTATTCATATATTGTTTTGTCCTCTATTCCTGCTTCTGCGAGAGCTTCCTTGCGTTCTACACAGGTGCCACATTTGCCACAGTGCACTTCTCCGCCTTTGTAGCAACTCCATGTCTCGGCGTAGTCTATACCAAGTCGCTTGCCAATGCGTGCAATATCGCTCTTTGTTATCTTTGTGTATGGGGCAATCACTTTTACGTTATTGTAAGTACCTGCTGTTGCTGCAGCATCTATAGCGTTGATGAATTCAGGGCGACAATCAGGGTAGATTGTGTGATCGCCACCATGGTTGGCTATAAATACTTGGTCAAGATTGTTGCTTTCTGCGATGCCAATGGCTATAGCGAGCATGATGCCATTGCGAAATGGTACAACCGTCGACTTCATGTTGTCGTCGGCGTAATGGCCTTCGGGTATAGCTTCGGCACCATCAAGCAGACTCGACTTGAAATACTGATGCATGAAGTCGAGATTGATTGTAATGTGTTTGATGCCGAGTCGTTCGCAATGCATCTTTGCAAATGGTATTTCTCGTGCGTTGTGATTGCTTCCATAATCGAACGAAATGCCGAGTGCTATCTCGTCTTTGTGGTCGTAGAGTAAGGTGATGGAGTCCATTCCACCACTCACGATTATTGCTGAGTTTTTCATATTTAAAGTGTTAAATATTAAATGTAATATAAATTCTTAACTATATGACAACCAATCTTGTCCGTATTAAACTTTAATCTTTTCTTTAATACTATCCGAACAAAGCTCTAAGTGCTTCTTCCACCTTTCTGACGGGGTGTATGTTGATTGTATATTTACGTGTATCTATGCTCTGTACATTGTGTAAAGGCAAGATGATATCTGTGAAACCGAGTTTTTCTGCTTCTGCTATGCGTTGCTCGATACGGTTGATGGGTCGTACTTCGCCACTTAATCCTACTTCGCCTGCCATGCACCAACCAGTTTCAATGGCGGTGTCGACATTGCTTGATAGTACGGCAGCTATAACACTCAAGTCCATGGCGAGATCGGTTACACGTAGTCCGCCAGCAATGTTCACAAAGACATCTTTCTGTGTCAACTTGAACCCTACACGTTTTTCAAGAACAGCGAGCAACATATTCAGACGTCGTTGGTCGAAGCCGGTAGCGGAACGCTGTGGCGTGCCGTAGGCAGCAGATGAAACAAGTGCTTGTGTCTCTACAAGGAATGGACGCACACCTTCTATTGCTGAACTTATAGCTATGCCCGACAAGCCTTCGTGATCTTGGGATAGTAGTAGTTCGGAAGGGTTACTTACTTGGCGTAGACCAGTTTGTTGCATCTCGTATATTCCGAGTTCAGAAGTGCTTCCGAAGCGGTTCTTTATTGAGCGCAGTATGCGGTACATATAGTGTTGATCGCCTTCAAATTGTATCACGGTGTCTACGATATGCTCCAAAATCTTCGGTCCGGCAAGTGTTCCTTCCTTATTTATATGTCCTATGAGTATAACCGGTGTGCCCGTTGTCTTTGCGAAACGCAACAACGACGCTGCACATTCGCGCACCTGCGTTATGCTGCCCGGACTACTCTCCACTTCATCGGTTGCTATTGTCTGTATAGAATCGATTACAAGTAGCTCTGGTGCGAGTTCGTCAGCAAACTCAAATATCTTCTGTAGCGATGTCTCGCATAATATATTAATGTTGTCGACAATTGCTGTTGTTGCGTTGGACATACCTCCAAGCAAGCGTTCGGCACGCATCTTTAGTTGATGTGCGCTTTCCTCGCCACTAACATATAGTATTTTGCGATCTGGAATGTTTAGAATGGTTTGAAGCGTCAGTGTACTCTTGCCAATACCTGGTTCACCACCAAGCAGCACGATACTACCCGCAACGAGTCCGCCACCAAGCACACGATTTAGCTCGCCGTCGTGCATGTCGATGCGTGGATCATCTTGTGTAGGGATGTCCGAGAGTTTAATCGGAGTGCTTTTGCCTGATGTCGCATTGCTGTGGCGGAATAATCCGTCTGCATTACTGCCAAGTTGACTTGTGCCGAGGCGTATCTCCTTGAATGTATTCCATTCTCCGCAGTTCGGGCACTTACCAATCCATTTGGTCGATTCCTGTCCACAGTTGCTGCAAACGTATGCTGTTTTAGTCTTTGCCATAATAATGATTGTCCTATTTATTTGTCGTGGCTTTTGTCGCTACGCCTTATTCCCTACAAAAGTAACAATATTTTTCGTTGTGTCAAAATTTATTGCTACTTTTGCCGTATGAAACATGTTGTGATTTATATACTTATTGCCATATTTGTCGTTTCGTGTGGTAACTCAGTTGAGGAGCAGGAACGAATGACGCGTGCGGAACGTCAACGTCTACTTCATGAAGATTCGTTGGCGTTGAAGTTTGCTGTTTTGCCAACGGCGGATTGTATGCCTTTGTTCCTTGCTAAGGAGAAGCGGATGTTTGACACTCTGGGTGTGGATGTTCGTTTGCGTTGCTTCACGTCGCAGATGGATTGTGACACAGCTTTTGTTGGTAGTTCGGTAGAAGGTATAGTTACAGATTTAGTGCGAGCTAAACGTATGCGAGAGCAAGGTGTGGCGATTGATTATTTGTCTACCACAAATGCCTATTGGCAACTTCTCGCAAATCGTAAGGCACGTTTGAAGCGTATCAATCAGTTTGGTGATAAGATGATAGGCATGACGCGCTATTCTGCTACTGATTATCTCTGTGATTGTGTTCTTGGTAGTGCACGGATGCACTCTATTGCGTTTCGTATTCAAGTGAATGATGTCAATATACGTCTGCGTATGCTGCTCAACAACGAAATGGATGCCGTTTGGCTTGCAGAACCATTTGCTACTACAGCCCGTTTAGCTGGTCATAATGTGGTTATGGATAGTAGGGATATAAATAAGCGTTTGGGTGTGATAGCTCTGCGTGCTAATCGTGTGATGGACGAAAGACGCAAGAAGCAAATTGTTGCTTTTGTGAAGGCGTATAATGCGGCTTGCGACTCTATCAATGTCAATGGTATGGGGCATTATCCTGATGTGCTTCGTAAATATTATAAGGTAGACGATCGTACAATATCTGCCTTGCCTAAGTTGAAGTTTAATCATATTGAAAAGCCGCGTTTGCAGGATATCGACCTTATTTCCACAAGCAAATAGTAAAAGCTATGGCAAATCCAACTATAAAAGACTCAATACTTATACATCGTAACGTCGGTGAATCGTTGCAATTGCTGAGGAAGCGTATGACAGATCTTTCTATTACAGACTATATCCAAGATGTAGAAGAAATAGAGAACGACTATCGCATTATGTGTAATTCGCTATCGCATAATATGCGTGATCCTCAAGGAGAAATTGTTTACAACCAGTTACTACGTCGTACGTATCGTTTGTATGCCAATGTCCGCTTGGCATTTATTGGGAAGAAGCGTCTGCCTTTCATCCATTGTACTAATGTGGCAAAGCGTTTTGATGTCAGTGGGGAAGCTGTGGCTAAGTCGCTTGAGAACTATGTGCAAGATACGGCTATGGCATCGCTTTCGCTTGGTGATACACCGAATACATCGGTAGCACATGTGAATGCTATGCATCAGCGTTATATGGACGAGTTGTTTAGTAGTTTGCTTGTGGTTTCTCAATGGAGTGATGATAAAAAGCAGTTCTATAGCGAGCTACTTATCTCGCCAATGGTGGATCAAGACGACACATTACTTATTGTAAGTGCGCTGACGATGGCACTTCTTAATGTCTTTGATGTAAATAAATGGCTTACTCTTGTTAATGTTTGTTTAAGTTCAACTATTGAGAGAGTGAAGCAACGTGCCCTTGTCGGTGTTATGCTCACTTTGCCACATAGCGAGAATTTATTGTTTGTTGAGATAAATGAAGCCATAAAAACAATTTGTAAATCAGCCGATATGCGTCGGGAGATTGGTGAACTCCAGTTGCAGTTGTTGTTGTGTATGCAAACTGAAGAGGATAATGCTGAGATACAACGCGACATAATGCCTACGTTGATAAAGAATAATAAGTTCAGAATGACTCGTGATGGTATTGTAGAAAGTGATGATGATTCGCTGAATGATATTCTTGATTCAGGCTCTGTGGATAAGAATATGGCTGAGATGGAAGAGAAGATGAAGAAGATGATGGCGATGAGGGATTCGGGTAGTGATATCTACTTCGGTGGTTTCTCACATATGAAGCGTTTCTCTTTCTTCTATCAGCTTAGTAATTGGTTCGCTCCTTTCTCTTTTGATGATCCTGATGTGGCATCAGTGGTGAGGGGAACGGATGGCGAACTCATCCATAAGGCTATTTCTCACGGTTCGTTCTGTGATTCGGATAAGTATTCTTTTGTGTTTGCGCTTTCGTCGGTTATAGACAAGCTGCCTGCAGGTGTAAAGGAGGTAGTTGCTTCGGGTAAGGATATAGCGGATAGTGCAATGGCTATGAATACAGAGTCGGCTGCTTATATTCGTAGAATGTATCTACAGGACTTGTATCGTTTCTTTAAATTGCACCCAGAGCGCAAAGACTTTGCTAATCCGTTTGAATACAAAGATGATGATGTTGCGGCGTTTTTTGTAGCCAATGAATTATTTGACGGATTATTGGGAGAAGAGTTGGTTGTTGTCGAACGTCATTTGTTTAAGTCGAAGAAGTATGACGTTGTTGTAAAGCTTGTCTCTCGTCTGATTGCAAAGGGTGTGGCTTCTGCTGATGAGAAGTATATTTGTGCTTTGGCTTGTCAGCGCCTTGGCAGGAATGAAGATGCCTACAAGCTGCTTTTGAGTTTACAAGATTGTAAATATGATATAACCAAGGTGCAGAAAAGTCTTGCTGATGTGCTTTTTGCGTTGGGGCACTATGTTGACGCAGCGAAGTATTATAAGATGTGTTTAGAGCGTGAACCAGAGAATCGTCGTCTTGTTCTTTGTCATAGTCTTGCGCTTGTGAATAGTGGGAATGTAAAGGATGGGCTTGTCGATTTATTCCGCTTAGACTACGAAAATGACAATGATGTAGATGTGAAGCGCATTATTGCTTGGGGGTACTTAGTGAACTGCAAACCGAATGATGCTGAGCGTGTGTATGATTGGATTGTCAATTCGGACAGAGCGATAGATAGTGATTGGCTGAATTGTGGATATGTTAAATTTATTCTGTCTAAGACTGCGGAGGCTGTACGATGCTTTCAGCGTTTTGTGGAACAGAATGAAGCGACTGGTCAGCGTGAGTTGCTGAAAAGGGAGTTGGCAAACGATTGGAAGATTCTATCTAAAAATGGAGTGAAAGATTATGAAGCACATTTAATTGTTGACATCGTAATGACTAAATAATTTAAGTTTCGCAAGCAAAAGTAGTTATTCGAAGTTATTGGAAGATAAACTGCAATTCTCTGCCCAAAATCATCTGATGTGGTTCTTCAAGCAACAGACGGGAACGACTGTCGGGGAGTTTATGGAAGAAGTCAAGAATAATGGAATTTTATAGCCAGATTATCGATATGGTAGTAGTTGGTTCTGTTTTGGTATCTGCTAAAAGGTTAGAACGCAATACCTTTGCAGACAGAAACAAAATCAAGCATATTATGGATAAAGAAAGACTACTTGACGTATTAAAGAGCAAGATTGAGGAAGCTGATGCCATTGTGGTGGGAGGAGCTTCGGGTATGTCGGCGGCTTCGGGATTCAGGTTTTACTACCAAGACGATGAAGTGTTCAGGCAAATGGCCGGTTCGTTAAGAGAGAAATATGGGTTCAGGAACATGTTCGACGGCTTTTACCATCCACGGATAACAAAGGGTGAACGCTGGACGCTGCAACTTCGCACCATCAAATACGTGTATGAATGCGAAACAGGCGAAACCTACACCGATCTTGCCGAACTGTTGGAAGGAAAGAACTATTACATCGTGACCACCAACCAAGACGCACAATTCCACAGGGTGTTCCCGGAGAATCGGATTACCCGCCTGCAGGGCGACTGGCGGTATTTCCAATGCAAAGAGTGCTGTCATGATGCTATCTACTACAACAAGGACATGGTTATGGAACTGAACGATAAAATAATGAACGACTGCCTGCCAGAGGCATACATTCCGCGCTGCCCGGTCTGTGTAATACTTGTATGAAAGGTATGCACACTCATACAGAAACCTGCACCTCAGCAAAACGCTCAAACAAGTTTGGCGTTCTGCCTTCGGTTTACACTATCTCTCCATAGGCACTCCCGGTGTCAATTTGGCTTGGAAAGCAGCATACTGCTTATCCTGTATGGAGAATAGTCTATCTTGAAGTGATGACATAAATCTCAGTTTCTCGTATTATTACCATTAACAATCCAAATGCTATCCGAAAGGACTCTTTGAAGCTATCTGTCCATCGTGGAACTACAGTTCTATAATCTCTCCATCTTCGGGAATATGAATGCGGTCTTTCTTGCCGCACTTCAAGACTTCTTCTCTAATGGCAGCACGGCTAACTTGATTATGGTTGACACCTTCAAGATGGGTTGCCACGAAGGTTGCCCAAGGGGCATAGTCCATTGCCTTCATAACATCCGGAATGTGCATGATGACATGTCCGCCTATATAGAATTTGTTTCCGCCGGCGTTCACGATAATAACCTGCGGGTGCCAGCGGTCTATATTTCTGCGTACGCCGCTGTACCAGATGGTGTCACCTGCCAGATAGCAGACAGGTTCAGCCTCATGACGCAGCACATAGCCGCAAGTGTGACCTGCTAAGGGGAGCATCCACCAGTGGCCGTGATGGCTTTCTGTCTTTGTCAGACGGATGTCACCGAAACGTGATTCTTCGCCAATGATTTCCACGTTGGTAAAGCCATGACTCATTACAGTCTTTCTGTCTTGCTCGTCTTGCACAAAGATGTGAACCTTCTTGTTCAGTAGCTTGTAGGCGGTATTGTCTATGTGGTCAAGGTGCAGATGGGTAAGTAATACGCAGTCTATTTTGTTGACAATTTCTTCTGCCTTCATAGGTAGGTCGTGGAGCGGGTTGCGCAACTCCTGATGGTGAGAGAACGGAAAAGGAGCAAACGATCCTTTCTCGCCGAGCATGGGGTCAACGAGGAATCGCTTTCCCGCATACTCGATAATGATGGTGGCATTTCTAATCTGTTGAATTTTCATAAGCTTAATGTTTTTATTTCGAACTATGGTGCAAAGGTAGCTTTAGATGTTAAATTTATTTATACCATTTCATTCTCCAGCTGTGCCATTTTGATAAATCATCTAAAAAATGCACCTTTGCATGAAAAAGCAGATTAAGATTATGGCAAAGCAAAGACAGCGTCTGGTAGAAGTGCCGTTCAGCAAGACGGATTGCGGCGTAGATTTCTATATTAACACAGCTTATGGAGGCGAGTGCCCTTGGGTGCTCACGGAGCATGAAGTGTTCAAGACCGACTTCTTCGAAATATTTTTCATCAAGAAAGCTAATGGCTACGTGCTGATAGACTACAGGAAGATTAACTTGAAAGACGGCATGGTGCTCATCGTGAAGCCCCACCAGCAGCAGGAATGGCACATCGATGAGGCGGCTCTCGACTACGAATTTTTGATATTCCGCGAGGATTTTATGCGAACGTTTATTGCCGACAAATTCTTTGTCTATCGTCTGCAATACTGCCAGCAGACCGAAACACCGCCCTATTTGATGTGTCCGAGAAATGAATGCGAAGAATTTCTGCGGCTGCTCAAGAAAATACGGGCTGAACTTCGACATCCTCAAGCCGATAGCTACAACATCATCGTCAGCGTGCTCTACTATCTGCTGGCAATTATGAATCGCCATTATGTCCGTGAGCATCAATTGCCTCTGGCTGCTCCTAAGAATTATTATGCCTTTCAGTTTGTGGAATTGATGGAAACCCACATCCGGAATTTACAGCGTGTGCAGGACTATGCCTCACTGCTCAAGATTAGCCGTATCACCCTCAATCATAGTGTGATGGCGCAGTATGGAGTATCGGCTACCTATCTGCTGAAACAGCGACTATTGGCAGAAATCAAAAACGAACTTCTATTCACCAACAAGTCTATAAGTGAGATAGCCTATGCTTTCAGTTTCGCCGAACCATCCCACCTGATGCGTTTTTTCAAGCAGCAGACGGGCAAGACATGTAGAGAATTCCAAGAGGAATATAAGAATGGCGTGTATGAATGATATAATGAAGGTAAAATTGAATACAAATGGATAGACAAGGACATTACAAAACAATAGGAAGGGACGAGAGAACATACCGCTCTTTCGTCCCAACCCCTTTGCAGGATATTCATCTGGAAATGGATGAAGAAATGCAAACGCTGCTTGCTCAAGCACATGAAAGATTGAAGAAGCGCAACCTCTCTGATATTGATGCCTTGCAGAAGGAAGAAGTTGAGAATTCCGTGAATTTAGTATATGGCGAAAAGAAGTCTTTAGCCTTAGCTTTTTTTGAAATAGATGATAAGGAAGACAAGAAGCGCAAATTAGATGAACAAAACCTTCTTCAAGCTAAAAGATTTGCCGTAGAACGTATGCAGAAACTGCCAATTAATTGTGAAATCTTTGCCAAATTTATCTTCAATGTCTGCAGATATTCTTTCTGCTCGGGTGTGATTCTGTAGCTCTTGATGGACTTCTGTATAGTCTTGTTGTGCGTCCATGGGGCAAGGCGGCGTTGCTCGATGTAGGAAATCGCCTGGTCCCATTGCTTGGCAAGAGCGGTGGCGAAGAACCAGGCAATCATCTTTCTCCTTTATAAACTCTTTTGCAAACTTACGAAGCGCAGGCACATGAATGCCGATGAAACTCTACATAAGATAGGCTGCACCTCAGCAAAACGCTCAAACAAGTTTGGCGTTCTGCCTTCGGTTTGCACTATCTCTCCACAGGCACTCCCGGTGTCAGTTTGGCTTGGAAAACAGCATATTGCTTATCCTGCATGGCGAAAAGCCTTTCTTGAAGCAACGTCATAAATTCTTTGCTTTATAATGCAACATAGAAGGAACAATTGGTTCTTTATTCAGTAGGTTTTACCACGGCTCTCCATTCCATAAACTGCTTGGTTGTTTCTCCGCTATGATGGTCGAGGAAGAGGCTGTGAGCGGTGTCGAGCGCAGCAATCGCCTGCATGTCCTCAGCATCAAGTTCAAAGTCGGAGAGATTCAGATTCTCCTGCATTCGTTCCTTATGAACAGTCTTCGGGATGATGATTACATCGCTCTGCAGCAGCCAGCGCAAGGCTACTTGTGCAGCAGTCTTGCCGTACTTCTCGCCAATCTGGGTGAGGGTAGGGTTGGTGAATAGACCATTCTGACCTTCTGCCAACGGAGCCCACGCCATGAGCTTGGTGCCAAACTCATCCATGAACTTTCGGGTCTCGTGCTGCTGGTTGAACACATGCGTCTCCATCTGGTTCACCATCGGCGCAATCTCCATGTTTGAAGCCAGGTCTATAAGATGATCAGGGAAGAAGTTGCTCACTCCGATGGCACGAACCTTTCCTGCCTTGTAAGCTTTTTCCAAGTCACGGTAGGCACCATAGCGGTCGCAGTAAGGCTGGTGGAGGAGCATCAGGTCGATGTAGTCAGTCTGCAGTTTGCGCAGACTCTCGTCGATGCTCTTCATGGTCTGTCCGTCGCCATAGTTGGAAGGCCAAACCTTAGAAACGAGGAAAATCTCGTCACGATTCACGCCGCTCTTCTTCCATGCGTTGCCCACTGCTTCCTCGTTGAGATAAGCCTGCGCAGTATCTATCATCCGATAACCCACGCTGAGCGCATCCAGCACACAACGCTCACACTCATCAGGTTCCACCTGATAAACACCATAACCCAGTTGCGGCATTTCCACGCCATTGCTTAACTTTATCTTCGTCATAATTGTAAAATCTTATCGTTGTTATTTTATCTTGTTATATTCCTCATCGCTCACAGCCTCCTGCCACTCGTTGGATGTGTTCTCGCCAGGTATTTCAAAGGCGAGGTGGGCAAACCAGCTGTCTTTTGCGGCACCATGCCAATGCTTCACGTTTGCAGGAATATGGATGACTGTGCCGGGAAGGATTTCCTGCGCAGGTTTGCCTTCTTCCTGATACCAGCCACGTCCAGCTACACCTACCAGCATTTGTCCGCCACCCTTTGTGGCGTGGTGCGTGTGCCAGTTGTTACGGCAACCAGGCTCAAATGTTACGTTGAAGAAAGGTATCTGACTGTCGGATATTTGTGCCAGATAACTGTTGCCCTTGAAGTATTTGGCGTAAGCGGTGTTAGGCTCACCGATAGGGAAAATCATCTCGCGCTGGAAAGCAGCCTTGGCATCTTCGCCTTTCACATCTTCGTTCCATACCTCCTTTGCCAGATTGAAGGCAGCCCAGGCCTTTGGCCAACCTGCGTAGAAGGCGATGTGAGTAATAATCTCTGCCGCTTCCGTGCGGGTAATTCCGTTATTCTTTGCCGACAGCAAGTGATATTTCAGCGAACTGTCGGTGATTCCTTGGCTGATAAGCGAAGTGATTGTTACCAAACTGCGGTCGCGCAATGAAAGCAGGTCATTGCGGCTCCATACTTCTCCGAAGAGAATGTCGTCGTTGAGGTGAGCGAACTCTGGGGCAAACTCACCCAGTTGGGTGCGCCCTGCTGTCTGTACTATTTTCTTCATTGTATCATTTTTTTAATTCTTCTTCAGGAACATCTTCAATGTATTAAAAATAACAGTTATTCTAAACATGCTTCATTGTATCTACGCAGTTTTGCGATACTCGTTTGGAGTCTTCCCCGTCTGAGCCTTGAAAAAGCGGACGAAGTGCTGAGGATACTCAAAGCCGAGGTGCTGGCTGATTTGCGTAATGCTGAGGGTTTCATCAACAAGTAGTTGGCGGGCTGTAGAAAGCAGTCGGTCGTTGATCAGACTCTTAGCGGTTCTGCCTGTCTCGGTCTTGACTAATTCTCCGAAATATTTGGTAGAATAGCAGCATTTGTCGGCAAAGTAGGCTACGGTAGGCAGTCCTTCACGCTCCGCCTTCTGAGCAATGTATTCATCGAGCAGAGAGATGAACTTCTTGACCACCGAATGATTTATTTCCTCGCGTGTGATAAACTGTCGGTCGTAGAAGCGCAGGCAGTAGTTCAGCAGCAACTCGATGTTAGAAACGATGAGTTCACGCGAATGCCTATCTATAGGATGCTCGAGTTCCTGCCCAATCATTGAGAGTACATCACGGAAGATGTTTACCTCGGCAGCGGACAGGTGTAGCGCTTCGTTGCTTGTATAGTCGAAGAACTCGTATCGGGAGATGTTCTTGCCAAGCTGGGTGCGGTTGAGCAACTCGGGATGGAATGCCAATACCGTATATTTGGCAATCGGTACTCCTGGATTAGGTTTCACTTTAACCGACTGTCCTGGAGCAAACGAGGTTACGGTCATCTCGTCAAAATCATATTCTGTTCTGCCGTATGACAATTTGCAGCCCTTGTTTTCCTTCAGAAAGAGGGCATAAAGTCCGTAGTGATGCACAGCCTCCTGTATAGGAGAGGCATTCTCTACACGCGCAATGCTTACTAAGGGATGAAGCGTTTCCACCCCTATGAAGTCGTTGAACTCCTGTATGGTATTAAAGAATAATTTCTTCATCATCCTATGTCTTTTAAATTTCTGCAAAGATAATGCAAACGAGCGCAATGAAAGCTTGCTTTCAAATTGCCGAGTGCAGCTTATCTTCTGCAAAGATACGCACATTCCCCTAAAGAGCTTATACCTGGTTTTCGGAAGATATTACCATTATCGGAGTTTTTATCCTTTGTACTTAAACACTTTAACCATATCCTTGTCGCCACCTACGAGCTGGCTGCATTTGTTCAGCATTCCGGTGTCTGAGAAACCGCATTTCTCCATGACTCTTCCCGATGCAGGATTTCCGGTGAAGTGGTCTGCCCAGATGTTTTCGAAATGCTTTACTTGGATGCAGTAGTCGAGCATCAGCTTTAAGGCTTCGGTGCAGATTCCTCTGTTCCAATAAGGCTTTCCTACCCAGTAGCCCACCTCGCAGTCGTTTTCTCCGATAGGGATGTTGCTGGTTTCATGGGTGTAGTAGCCGATGCAACCGATTGCCTCGCCAGTCTCTTTCAACACAATCGCCCATGTCGTGTCATTATGGAAGAATGTCCGGATTATCTCCCGACTTTCTTCTACAGACTTATGTGCCGGCCATCCTGCACGAGGTCCTACGTCAGGGTCAGAGGCGTACTTGAAGAGCGACTCTGCATCTGATTCCTCCCAATAGCGAAGTAAAATTCTTTCTGTTTCCATCAGATTATATCAATGTTTTGCTGTCTATTTACTTTGTATGCTTACCCAAGCCAGTCGGTGAAGATAAGTATACATTCGTGCACTTTCTCAAAGAATTTCCCTATCCGGCGCTTGATGCCCTTCCAATAAATCCCATTCTTTTTAATGCTCATATACTTCGTTCTTTATTCCATTCAAAGCTATCGTTTCTTCTCCAGCTCTTGCAGGCTTTCGAGTTTCTTTGATTCGAGGAAGTCGTAGATGCCACCGAGGTGTTCGCGGACGCGACCGTGACCGAACTCGTAGACCTTGGTGACGAGTCCGTCAAGAAAGTCGCGGTCGTGACTAACCACGATGAGGGTGCCGTCGAAGTCCTGCAGGGCTTGTTTAAGAACGTCTTTGGTGCGGAGGTCGAGGTGGTTTGTTGGCTCGTCGAGGATGAGGAGGTTCACTGGTTCGAGGAGGAGTTTGAGTATAGCGAGTCGTGTGCGCTCGCCACCGGACAGCACTTTCACTTTTTTCGTGGAGTCTTCGCCTCCGAACATAAAGGCTCCGAGCAGGTCGCGTATCTTATTGCGTATCTCCCCCTTTGCAACGTCATCAATGGTCTGGAAGACGGTAAGTTCACCGTCGAGCAGCGATGCCTGGTTCTGAGCGAAGTAGCCAATCTGTACGTTGTGTCCGAGGTTGAGTTGTCCTTGGTTTTGCAGTTGTCCCATGATACACTTCACGAGTGTTGACTTTCCTTCGCCGTTGCGACCAACGAAGGCTATCTTATCGCCGCGTTCTACGGTGAGGTTCACACCGCTGAATATTGTTTTGCCATCGAATGCCATGGCTACGTCGCTCATCTGCACGGGGTAGGCACCGCTTCGTGGCGAAGGTGGGAACTTTAGTCTCAATCGGCTTGTATCCTCTTCGTCCACTTCTATGAGTTCGAGTTTCTCAAGCATTTTTACGCGACTCTGTACCTGAAATGTCTTTGAGTACGTACCTTTGAAGCGTTCGATAAAGTCTTTTGTTTCAGCAATCATCTTCTGCTGCTCTTCGTATTGCTTCATCTGTTGCTCGCGTCGTTCCTTGCGCAGTTCGAGGTAGTGACTGTAAGAAGCTTTGTAGTCGTAGATGCGTCCCATGGTCACTTCGATGGTGCGTGTGGTGATGTTATCGACGAATTTGCGGTCGTGACTGATGACGACTACGGCTTTGGAACTATTGATTATGAAATCCTCAAGCCAACCGATAGACTCGATGTCGAGGTGGTTTGTTGGCTCGTCGAGTAGCAGTACGTCGGGCGACTTTAGCAGGAGTTTAGCCAGTTCGATGCGCATACGCCAACCTCCAGAGAATTCACTTGTAGGACGATTGAAGTCGGAGCGTTCGAAGCCGAGTCCGAGAAGGGTCTTCTCTACGTCTTCCTCAAAGTGCGTCATGTCAATGGCATAGAACTTCTCCGAGAGAGTTGATACCTTCTCTATGAGTTGCATATAATCATCGCTCTCATAGTCGGTACGTGTTGTGAGTTCGGTATTTATGCGGTCTATCTCAGCCTGAATCTCATGCAGATGTGCGAAAGCCTGGCATGTCTCCTCAAAGACGGTACGTCCGTCTTCTGTCATAAGGTGCTGTGGCAGATAGGCTATGACGCAATCTTTAGGTGCAGAAACAGTGCCACGCGTTGCCTGCCGTACGCCAGCCATAATCTTCAAGAGCGTACTCTTGCCTGCGCCATTTTTGCCCATGAGGGCTATACGATCCTTCTCATTGATTTGGAAGGAGATATCTTTAAATAGGGTGGTGCCACCGAATTCGACGGTCAGTCCATCAACTGTAATCATATATCTTTTTGTTCTAATGTTGAGGTTTGTTATAGTACTTGTGCGAGAGTACTTGAGTACTTGTGGATATATTACTCGAGTATAGTAGCGAGATTACTCGAGTATAGTGGTGAGATTACTCGAGTACTACGTGGGGAGAGTACTGGGATAGTTGTAATGAAAAGATGCGTTAGTTGCACCTGTTTGATGTGTTAGTCATACCAGTTGATAGCTTGCTCATAGCTATCGAACTGCATTTCTTCGGTTACGCCCACTATTTTCAGTATCTTCAGTATGAATTCCTGTTCGCTTATAGGTATGAGACGTGCGCCACGTCGACGCTCGAAGTAAGGATTGCGTCCCCATTCGCCGACGCAAATTTCCATGAAACGTCTGTACTGATCGGGGAACATGCGTCGCTGAAAATTGGTGAAGCCACGAGCGTAGAGCATCGGACTGTTGCTGCGATAATATGCGCATGAAGTGTCCTTAGTGCATCTGGTAGGGTTGATGAGCCGCAGATACTCCTCGTTCTTCAACATTATGGCGTGTGCTATCTGGTGCAAGCAGTTGGTTGCCATTGGGCAGTCGTTATGCTCGCATACGGGGTAATTGGTTGGTAGTGATGTGTATTCTTTTCTTGGCATAATATTTTTTAATAATCCTGTTTGTGTGCATAGTCTTTATTTTCCAATGCAATATATTTTTGAATGCAAAGGTACGACTTTATCTTGAAACAGGTCTCAATTTATATCTTAAAAAATCCTATTTATTCTATCGTTGTTGTTGATATTAAGAATATAATCATTATATTTGCACATAATATTAGCGTTGTTATTATGTGCAATATCAAATATTACATAAAAGAAACAGAAGCATATTTTGCCAAAACGTTGGGCGAAGATGTTGCTTTAGAACCAGCAAATAAGGGTTTGTTGGAAGGGCTTCCTATTAGTGTGTCTTCTAACTTCTCATTTTATGAAGGATGTTTGTTGAGGCAGTCCGTTTTGTTGGCTTACATAAAGGATGGTGATTCTGTGCCACCTGCACAAATGAAGAAGTTATTGGATATTATACAAAGACAGACAAAACTTGTTGTTATACTAATAACTCCGTGTATATCTTCCTATAATAAGGTAAGGTTGGTGGCACAAAAAGTCAACTTTGTCATTCCTGACAAGCAAATGTTTCTGCCATCTCTCTTGCTTGATATTAAACCAGATAGAAAGATAGGCTCGGATCTAAAAGAAACTATTCCTCATTTTGCCCAATGTTTGTTGCTTTATCATTTGCAAATAAGCTCAATAGTTGGAACAAGTAGTTATGAGTTGAGTGATAAGTTTGGTGTTTCTTATGCGACAGTGAACAAGTCTTTGCGTTGGCTTGCATCCAAGGATCTGATTAAATTAGAGGGTGTAAAGACCAAGACTGTGCAAATAGAGTTAAGCAACAGGGAACTTTGGTACAAGGCTCTGCCTATGTTTGTCTCTCCGATAGAGCAGCTTCATTATACAGATGCTCTTTTTGAAGGGATGATGATAAGTGGAGTAAATGCCTTGGCTTCTTATACTATGTTAAACGAAGAATCAAGACAATGTTGGGCTATAACAAAGAAAGAGTTGAAGAATTTGAACGTTGTAACAGATGAGCAGTTTGGAGAAAATGAAATCCAAGTTTGGAAGTATAACCCTAAGATGTTAAGTACTGGAGGAGTGGTTGATAAACTCTCGCTTTATCTTTCGTTGAAAGACAATGAAGATGAGCGAATACAAATAGAGTTAGAACGATTGATAAATGCAATGTCATGGTAAGAGGAATAGAAACATTCAAGCAGTTTTTTAAGGGCTTTGAAGACAATTATGTTATTATTGGCGGTACGGCATGTGAAATCTATGAGGATCTGTATGTCCAAGTACCTCGTGCGACAAAGGATATAGACATCATTTTGATTGTTGAGGCTTTATCTGCAGAGTTTGTTGCCAAATTCTGGGAGTTCGTAAAGATGGGTAATTACGAGCAGCGTAACAAGGGTGTTAATGAGAATGTAGAACCCAAGCATGAATATTTTCGTTTTATGAAGCCTGCTAATCCTGCTTTCCCATATCAGGTTGAACTCTTTTCACGTAGTCTTGGTTTGATGAATTTCCCTGAGGAGGCTCGTATTACACCGATTCCAGTGGATGAAGACCTTTCAAGTTTATCGGCAATACTCATGGATGAAGACTATTATCGTTTCACGATAGAACATAGCTTGCAGGAAGATGGCGTGCATATCGCCAATATCGAGAGTCTTATCTGTTTGAAAAGCAAAGCCTTCTTGGATTTGAGTCAAAGAAAAGCTAAAGGTGAAAGTATGGATAGCAAGCACATTGCGAAACATAAGAAAGATGTTTTTCGCCTTGCAGCAATGCTTGCTCCAGCAAGTAGATATGAACTACCCGACACATTAAAAACTGATGTCAGTGACTTTTGTGATGCTATCATGCAGGATTTGCCTAATGCCGATTTCATAAAGTCAGCAGGTCTTGGCAATGTGACAAGCCAACAGATTGTAGAACAACTCAAAAAATCAATGTTGTAGTTATGGTTAAGATTCAATATGCCTCTGATTTGCATTTGGAGTTCATGGAGAATACTCTGTATTTGGAGGATCATCCTCTCCATCCTGTTGCAGACATCTTGGTGTTGGCAGGAGATACCGGCTATTTAGGTGATGAAGGCTTTATCAAGCATCCCTTCTGGGATTGGGCATCTGAGCATTTCAAGCAAGTAGTAGTGATACCAGGTAATCATGAGTTTTATTTGGGTTATGACTTAGGGCAACTCCATGATGGATGGTGCATGGAAATTCGGCACAATATCAAATGCTATTATAATGCAGTAATACATCTCTCAGATGATACAGACCTTATAGTTTCAACTCTTTGGGGACATATAGAGGCACAGGATGCTTTCGCAACAGAGCGAAGCGTGAATGATTTCTATCGTATTAAGGACAATGGTGTTGTGATAAATAGTGAACGGTTTAATCAAGAGCATGCTAAGTGTCGTGCTTTCATCGAAAAGGCTGTTAGTGAGAGCCAGGCAAAGCATATTGTTGTGGCAACGCATCATGTTCCATCATTTGAATTGGTATCCCCAGACTTCATGGGCAGTCCGATAAATGGTGCCTTTACGGCAGAACTTGGAAACTTTATAGCTTATAGTCATATTGACTATTGGATATATGGTCATTCCCATCGAAACATAGACAAGGTGATAGGACAGACAAAATGTATCTCCAATCAACTTGGATATGTTAGCTATGGGGAGGCTAAGGCTTTTGATTTTATGAAATGTATTAATTTATAATGGACAATGGAGGTAGTTTGGTAGGTAGTGTAAACTGAGCTGTAACACAGTTCAGTTTACACTACCTACCAAACTACCTAATTAACTCTATATACATGTCCTTTTTTATTAAGATAGAACACCTTATTTTCTATTACATACCCACCAAATGAATTCTTAGCTCTATATTTATGTCTAACCATATACCCCTCATTTGTTTTTTGAACCTTAGACCATTCAATTGCTTCATAACTATCAGGGTCTTTAAGATTCTTTTTCAGATATAGTTTAACAGGATAAACAGAACCATCCCATTCACTATTGTATACTTTGTATTCAGACTCATTGTCATCAGGAATTGAGGTTTCCTTTTTCCGTTGCTTTATTTTTTCATATTGGATTCTTGCACTTTCTGCTATTCGTTCATTCATTTCGTTATCTTTCTTGACATATACTGGAGCATCGTTATATGTTATTTTTATTTTCTTAGTTGAATATTGGTGGTCGTATTCCATTATAACAATCATATTGTTCTTAATCCAATATGTGCGGCTGCCACTGAAAAAATCATTCTTTATGTTATGTCCCATATAGGCATATCTGTATTACCAGCAACAATTTCCATCTTTTTTAGACCGTACTTTTTTAATCGTTCGATATTATTGTTAACATCCTTCTTAGTGTTGCCAAATTTAAAGCCAATAGGAAGCTCTGTTATCATAACTTTAGAGGAACATGCATTTGCTATTGCGGAATCAACCACGGGATTTTCAAAATCTTCAAAAGTTTCTGTTGATTCGTTCTTGGTGGTCTCATTTGAATAGTGGGGTTGTTGACATCCATAAATAAGCATTACAAATGCAACTAATACAAATCTTGAAACAGGAAATTCTCTCATGTTGTTAGTGTAATTGTGTATTTTGTTTTTTTATTGCTACTGCAAAAATACAAAAAAATGCGAAACAAGAATGATTGCTATTTGAAATTTGCAAAATTTAGTAAATCATGTATAGGATTATATTGCTGTCCGCTAAACCCTTTTGAGCATAAGAATTAGCGGACAGCAATATAAAGAAATACCTCCTGAACCAAGTCTGTATGATTAAAGGGGCTTACTTTTTAGAATATTAAGCTTGCTTGAATATCTTGCTGAGGTGTAATCTATCTTCTGCAAATATACAAAAATATGCTGATAAGTCGTGGAAATGTATCAATATTTAATAGATTTCCACGACTTGTCGGTATGTTTTTGCGATTTTATCCTAATATGGATGAGTTTCCCCTCTCTATTTCGTATAATTATTCGTGCATTTCAGCAACAATGAAATCAATTCTCAGCCGACTTACCCAGACAGTGAGCGGCACAGACAAGAAACTCTTCAATGAGCAGGAGTTGAACCAGTTTGCTTCATTCTATCTTGACAAGTGGGATGAATTTTCCGTGCCATCTTCGCCTTCCTGGGCGCATGGTGGCATGGAGACGGATGCAACGATTTCAGACGAGACCGATAGTCTATTGTTTTTCTGATGAAACTCCTTCCTTGTCTTAGCCATTGCTTCCGTAGCCCTATCGTGGGTTTCTATCAGCAATGGGCTTTTGTGGTATTGCACAATCTTGACCCCGACTGAGTTGTGCCTTTTCTTTTCCTCGATGCATTGAATGATCAAGTCTGGATTGGCTCTCGCCTTCCTCCCTCGCGACTCGGCAGAGATTGCAAGCGAGCTTGCATCTTTGCTCTCGCTGCTCGTTCGGTTGGCTGATTTAGCCGTTGGAGTCTTGTCAAAGTTCTGAATATAGGCAGCGTTGGTCTGGAAGAGAATGTCGGAACCTGCTTCAAGTTCATGCAGCACTTTGACCATTAGTGTCAGCATCATGCGGAACTCTGTGGTGTGCAAGTCGCTGATTACATCACGGCTGATGATGTTGCCGTTATGCTCAATCACAACGGCAGCACCACCAGCTCGCTCTTTATGGCCATAATCACATGAGCCACCTATCCAAACGTAATATGTAGAAGTATCTTGTATCATAATTATTTTATCTTCAATGTCCGCAGATATTCTTTCTGCTCGGGCGTGATTCTGTAGCTCTCGATGGCCTTCTGTATGGTCTTGTTGTGCGTCCAGAGAGCAAGGCTGCGTTGCTCAATGTAGGGAATCGCCTGGTCCCATTGCTTGGCAAGGGCGGTGGCGAAGAACCAGGCAACCATCATTTTTACGTAATACTCTTCGCTCCTTACAGAGGCTGGAATTTCAAGATACTCTGCCTTGAAGTCTTTATCCAGGTAATGAGACATAAGCGCCTCTATTCCAAAGCGACAAGTATAAACGTGTGACGATTTACTCCAAGTCTTGATCTTCGCCAATAGCTCCTTCTTGTGTTTGGCAAACACCTTCGGAGACATGATGTCGCAAACTGCCCAGTTGTCCACGAAAGGCAGGAAGGTGTCTGTAAGACGAATGCATTCCTCGTAGTCCTTTACCTCAGAAATGAGGAGACCGTGAAGCATGTTCTCATCGTAGTATTCGTGAGGAAGCTGATGAAGGAATTCCTCACATTCTGCCTCCTTTGTAAACTCTTTTGCGAACTTGCGAAGCACAGGCACACGAATGCCTATGAAATTCTCCACAGGCACTCCCGGTGTCAGTTTGGCCTGGAAAGCAGCATACTGCTTATCCTGCATGGCGAACAGTCATTCTTGAAGTGAAGTCATTTTATCCAATTAATTTAATAATCTGTTTATCCGAAGCATCAGGCAGGATTTCTTTCAGATATTTGAAAATTCTCTGGTAAGATTCCTGGGGAGTTCGGTTGCATTGGCAAGCTTCCCTGCCATAGAGATCTTCGGGAGTATTGAGCAGCGACCACCCCCAGCCATATTCATGGTTATGCTTGTCACGAGGGTAGATGAAATCCTCGGTTACGATGTAAGTTGCCATTTCCAGTCGGGTGAGATAACCGTCAAACTTGCTTCTCATTCCTTTGACCTTCGGTCTTCCTCCTTCTTGCAAGGCAGAGTTGAAGCAAGCTTCACTCTGCTCTTGCTTCGTGCGTCGGTTTTCCGTGAAACCGCAAGCAGCCCGAAGTTCTCTTGTGGTGAGACTGCCAGTAGATTGAAGCGTGCAGAGAATGGCTCCTTCTATCGATTCTTCATCCGGGCGAGGGAACTTGCTTCTTCTGTAGTTACAGAAGTCCGGCCACCATTCCTGGCTGATGAATCCTGCTTTCTTGTTGAAGAACTTTCCGTACATACATGGCATTTCCTGCACAATTTCGCCTTTCCATTTCCATAGCGGCCAGTCCCAGCCGCCTTCAGGAAAAGTTACATATCGGCAATCCTCTGCCACGATGTCTTCGGCAGAGAATCCTTCAATGCCACTATCAAGGAGAGGGAGAAAGCCGATTTTCTGAATTAGCTCCATCATGCCTGTTGCTGAATATATTTCTGGAAAGTTCATAAGCTTCGTTCTTTATTTTATTATCAATTCATTCAGTTTGTCCTCTCTGATAATCTTCGGCTGAGCCTTGCCTGCGAGAATGAGAATCTTTTTACCATTACGATAAATATGAAGCTGTCGTGAGCGAACCACGGCAGTCAACTCCTCATCGTTCTGCATGGCTTGCCAGATAGGATAATATACGCCCTCATGTTCAAACAACTTTTTTTGAAGATGCGAACAGAGGTTTGTTGTATCAATAGTCATTGTCATAATTTTCTTCAAACTATTTGTTTCCAAAGATTCATGTGTAAATACGCCATCAGCGCAATCTGTATCAGCAGAATGGCAGGAATGCCGTATTTGAATTTCTTGTGCATCGTCTTATGGTGCCAGACTTTCATCCCCATCCATGCCCCGATGCTTCCTCCAAGTACAGCCAGCAACAAAAGTGTGGCTTCTGGAATGCGCCATTTGGCTTTCTTGGCCTTGTATTTATCAATGCCGTACACGATGAATGTAACAGTATTGATGGCAAGAAGATAGTAGGCGAGGCAACTATGTAATGTGTTCATACCCAGCCACCAAAGTAAGTTTCCAATTATGCGCATAAGATTATTCTTTTATATTTTAAATTATGTCAAGAATGGATCAAGCGTAGCCAGCAGTTCGGCTTTATCTACCACACCGCTTGTGCGCCACAATATCTTTCTTCCTTTGCAGAAAACTCCATCAGCATTTTCTGGGCAAGGGGAGCGTACCAGGTCTTCACCTCCTGCTCAGTAGGCGTATGACCGCCAGGGAAATGGAAGGCTTGATTGTAATGCTGCAGGAAGAGAGGGGAGAAGTGAGCCAGGGTGTCCTGCTCACCAAAAAGTCCCCACACACGATCCTTATAATAGGGGTTGCAATGGTCAAACTGCACGGCTTCCAGCTCCGCAAACTCCTCAATCAGCGCCTCGTCAATCACCAACCGCTGATTACCGTCCCTTCTTGGTGCCTTGTATTCATGTTCGCCGATGCGCTCCTTCAGAAACTCCGTCATCATGAAATACGGATTGCCCAGCAGGGCAGGAATGCCCACCACTGGAGCCAGCATCTGGGCAAGGAAAGAGCCGCAGCTGTTGCCCAGAAGCAAGTCGGGCTGTTCCCGGTCGATGATGGAGCGAATCTCCTTCAGTGCCTCCTTGGGGTGCAAAGGGAGGTCGGGAGTCAGCACCACCGCCGTCCCCTCAAACGCCTCTTTCAAGGCTCTCGCCATCGGACAACTGCCCGTGGCGAAGAATCCGTGTAGGAATAATATCTTCTTCATGATTTAATCTTCAATGTCTTGTTTACTTTGTGTCTCTTTTCTTGATAGGTCCGGAGTGGTTGCCTCTATTCAGCTTGATTCCGTTCTTGTTGAGAATGCGGAATACGGAACTTCTGCTTCTAAATCCGCTGGCTCTCCAGATTTCATCTATCGGATGTCCGGCAACATAGAGGTTCACTACAGTCTTCTCTCTGTCGAGCTTCTGCGTCTTGCTGGCGGAAACAGGAGGCAGAGACACAATCATCTTTTCCTGCAGTTTGATTACATGCTCTGCAGATTTCCTGAGTGCAAGGACTTCGTCTGGCAGAGAACCAATCATTACCAATACGTCAGATGGTTTGGTTTCCGGAAACAGGATGTTGTTGGAGTCAATCCGGTCGTGGATGCTGATGATGCGAATGACCTTTACCCTGCAGAAATGTTACTTTCCGATGCAGAAAGGTTACTTTCCCACGCAGTACTTTTGTTATGACTTGTAAATCAGTGATTTATAACGTGGTTCGACTGTTTAACAGTCAGTCAGAGCAACAAAACAGCAACAAAAATGAAAAAAGAGGGGCTTTTCAACCCCTCTTCAAGCCCTCTGAGGGCAAAGATAGTTATTTTTCTCGAATACGCCGCATGTGGGCTTTACTTTTCAATCTCGTGTAAGTTATCACCTGAACAAACTTACGCCGACATACGGGCGCAATCGCTGTTGGCTGTTTAGACGTATCTCTTCGCCGCTTCTGCCAGTTCATCTGCGTAATTGTATATCTCGTCAAGGGTCTGAACCTTATACATACGTTCTGACTTGTCTTCTGAGATAATGGCAATACGCTTGTTCTTCTGTTGGTTGAAGTAGAAGCGGACAACGGTCTTCCGCACATTGTTGTCAATCTGAACCCCGAAGTATGATCGTGTGTCCTTGTATGTGATGCGGTCAGAGGTCACAACGCTGCGGATAATAGACTTCACGATGAAGAACGCCTCCAACTCTTCTTCTGTTGTCACAATGCCGTCCTCGTTTGTCTCAGGCTCTGTGGGCTGTTCTTCTGTCTTCTCGGCGGTCTTCTGTTCTGTGGCGGTTGCTTCTTCATCTGTCTTGATTGCCGCTTTCAGACGGTCAGAAATAATATCGTTTATATAACTGCCGATTGTACGTTTTGTCAGGGATGTGAACTGTTCAAGAACCTTTTGGGAGAAAACGCCGTCATAGACCTGTTTCCCGAAGAACCTCACAAAGTCAGGAGAGGGGTTCGCAAACTCCTTTGAAATGGCGGTTTTGAGTTCGCCCATATATTTCAGCTCGCTTGCCGAACTTAGAATGTTGTCAACGTCAAAATAAGACCTGTGAAACTTCTTCAACTCTTCGACCTGAGCGTCTTTCATTTCAAGGAGGTTCACTTCCAAGAACGGTTTCTCGTCCATTTTGTTAGGCTCGGCAAGGTCTGTGTAGAACTTGTATATTATGCCGTTTGTCAAGACCCCGAACTTCGCCTTTGACACGTTGAAATAACGTATCAGTTGGTTGTCATAAAGGTTCAGGTCTTGTTCCCAATGTTTACACTCAATGAGAATAATCGGCTCGCCGTCTTTCAGAATGGCGTAGTCAATCTTCTCGCCCTTTTTCATACCGATGTCACAACTCATTTCAGGTAACACCTCCAACGGGTTGAACACGTCATAGCCGAGAGCACTCAGGAAAGGCAGAATGAGAGCCGTCTTCGTTGCTTCTTCTGTCTTCAAGTTGTCTTTCAGACTTTCAATGCGCTCAGATATTTGTTTAATCGAATCTTTGAAATCCATATCTGCTGTTTTTACGTTAAAACTCTGTACCTTTGCAAAACACGGCTCGCCGTTGTCACAGAGACCCAACGTAAAAACGTGGGCATCCCCTTGTCGGTCAAGAGGTATCGCCAAACACCCGAACAGCCTACAAGGAAAATGCCCACGATATACGTGGGCATCTACCATTGCTTTTAAGGCTGTCTGAAATTTTGGCGATTTTCTTGACCCTCAAAACAATAGCAAACGCTATATTTTCAAATTTTGTCACAAAGGTAAGAATTTCTTTTTTAATTCCGACAGAATTTCCGATTTTTGTGCTTACGCCTTAATCATTTTTAGCGTTTTCACTGTTTTTGAAGCCGTTTCAGGTACACAACCAAGGCGAAGATTGCCAACAAGAACCAAAAACCGAAGATTTCACATTTCTGAAACTTTGTCAGGTCACGGGGAACTGAAACTTTTTCTTTGACTTTCAGGTATCTGTTCCGATAAACTACGCTGTCCCGTTTTTCAATCTTCTTGTCCGTCTCAATGGCTTTCTTCTGAGGCTTTGTCCGCAGATCGTGAAACAGAGAGCCGTCAGGGTTGATGCGAGCGTCAGAGGTGGCATATTCGTTTTCAAGGTGTGAAACGCTGTCACGGGTTGTGCGCTCTGCCGTCTGAGCGGGTATTTCAAGAAAGACCGTATCAGGAACGAGAATTGTCTGCGTCCTGACCTCAACACGGGTGCTGTCCTGACGGTCTGTTTCTGTTGTCAGGTTTCTGCAAGGGCAGCAGCCCCACATGAGTGAGACCGCCGCCAATAAGATGAACAGTTTCTTTGTCATTTCTTCACGCTTTTGATATAAGACAGAATGCCGTCCACATGAACCTTTGTAATGAGCTGCTTGCCCTCTTCACTCAGAAGAAAATCTACGTCTTCTTTGTTGTCCTGAAAAAGGTTCTCAGTCAGAACGGCGGGGCAGCTTGTATCTCGGCAGATAGCGAGGTTCTGAGTGATGAACGGCTGCTGTGGCGTGTATTTTCTCACTCTCAGCCCGTTTTTCTCTGCCGCCTGAGCAAGACACGTTGCGAGCGTCTTACTCTTCTGAGAGGCGTTCAGAGAAACGTGTGCCGACCACCCTCGGGCTTCATGCCATTTGCCGTCAGCCCCTGCAGCGTTGTTGTGAATTGAGACCAACAGAGCGTTTGAAGCCCCGTGAGCCTTGCAGAGGTTGTTTGCCCTCTGACAGCGTTCTTTCAGGCTGATGTCGTTTGTTTCAGGGGTCAAGAGAAAGACGTGACCCGCCCCAAGCTCATGGCACAAAGCACACTGCAGACGCTTGGCAATCTCACGGGCGTAGGCGTACTCTCTCAGTCTTCCGTCAGGAGAACGCTTGCCCGCTGTGTCTTCTCCGTGACCGTTGTCAATAATTACTATCATATCATTTTAACCGTTTAAGCGTTGATAAAACTCTGTTTTGATATTATCATACGCAAGTTTAACATTCGTGTAAGCACGGGCGTTGTTTTCCCCGTCCGCATTGTAAATTTCACTCTCAACGACCTTTGCCACGTCTTCAACCCATTCAGGGGCGCAGAAGTCAGACAGCGGCTTCCCGTGATACGTGAACGGGTCAAAGCGGCTGTTTCTGTCTTCATGAATGACTTTGAGAGACTTTCGTATCTTCTCTGCCGTTGCCTCATGGTCGATGATGTGGTTTTCTTTTCTGACCCTCTTAATAAGGCGACAGACCTGTTCCACAGTGAGGTCAAAGGCAAACCCCGTCAGGTTTCTGATGCGCATCTGTGTCTCAGGTTCAAGACGTTCAGCAAGGTTTTTTATCGCTGCGTTGTTGTCTTGAAGAATGTCTAACAACTGTCTCAGGCATTCTTGCTGTTCTAACATGCGGTTAATCATTGATTTGAACCACCTGAAAATGGCTATCATCATCGCCGCCGACAGAAGAAGAAAGAAAGCCGCCGTGACAGCCATTAAGCCATAGTCGCTTATGCCTTTGGCTATCTCTGTAACTTGTTGAACCTCATTCATAGCACAACCCTGATTGAATGTCCGACAACCGCCCCGCCCGCTGTCAGGGCGAAGTCTATCCAATCCCAAGAGCCGCCATAAAGAACGTCTTTCAGTTCAAGAGCACCTCCAACACCCGCACCCGTATAACAGGCACAATACCAATCGTCAGCCCCAAGTCCAATCATGACCCCGCCGACAAAATGTTTCCAACGATTGCTCGCTGATAACCATTTGATTACTTTCTGTTTCATATCTTAAAAATTAAAAATCATAAGTTGCAACCTGTTGCCAACAAGAGCCGTCAAAGATGAACATTTTACACCTTGAAAAACTCAGCCAAACTTTCCTGAAATAAAAATCTGCATAGTCCAATGTGTCAACGCCGCCCGTATAGTCACAATATATCGTATGCCCGTTCCCGTCAATCTGAATTTGTGTGTCTTTTGAAATGTTCTTCACAATTAGAAGTTGCCCAGTGTTAGGGTTTGACGGAAAATAGAACGTCTTCATATATTGGTCGTAATTTGGCTTAATCGTAACGAATGTGACGTTATTCTTTATTGTTCCTGTGTTCCCGCTCAGACTTTGACACGGGAACTGAATGCCATTGTTCGCATTGATTTTCCCCTGAAACGTTCCCGAGTTAGCCGTGATGTTGTTCATCGTGACATTGTTCATCGTTGTGTTGCCGCTCTTGTCAACAGTGAATTTGCCGTTGCCGATATTTACTGTTCCGTCCGAGTTGAAGACAACCTTGCCGCCCGCAAATGAGACCTGACCCGTGAGACCGTTCAGAAATACCATTGGCGTTTTGCTTGTCGCCCCGTCTGTCGTTGAGCCATCTGAAAGGGTCTGACTTTCAAGACGGTTGTTGCGGAAGATGAACCCCGCAATATTGGCGAGTTCAGCCAACAGAAGACTTGTCGCCACACTCTCAAAGCTCGCCCCGTATGCGTTCCAATAATTTGTATTGGTTGGCGCAACGCCCGTGAAGCCGCCTGACCCGTTTGGAGCGTCAACACGGCTGATATAATAAGCCGAGTTATACTTCACGATGTCAACCCTGAATGAGTTGCCGTAATACCGCTTTGTTGAAGAGTATTCGCCACGATAGACTGAGGCGGCTGACACGCCGTCCCGCCCGTCTTGACCGTCTGAGCCGTCAGCTCCCCAACGCCCAATCAGGGCAACGTCTGTTTCTTCTGTTGTGTCGTCTGTGTACTTTATAATCTCATAATTATATAAGTACGGGCGCGAGGCTGAAATATCCTGAACAGAACTGCTCCAACCGATAGTGTTCTTTGTCACGCCCGTTGAGAGGTTCGTGGCAAGATACATTTCTGTTATTGAAACAATACCACGCCCTTTATCTCCATAACAGCCGATAACGACAGCGGTTGTCGTGACAGAAGAGCCGTCAGTATAAAAGATGCGTTCATAATTCCAAAGGTACTTGTTTATCTCAGAGAGAGTCGGCACTGTTGAAACAGACCAAACGGTCGGTCTTACCTTGCTGTTCTGACTGACCCCGTAGTACTCTGTCACGCTTCTTATACCACGCCCGTTTGTTCCGTCCTTACCGTCTGCGCCGTCCTGACCGTCAACGCCGTTGTACGGTGTTACTCTCACGGGGTTTGACCACTGAGAAAGAAGCGTCTTGCCGTCACCTGACTTCACGGCTGTTGTCTGCCACAGATATTCAAAACTTGCAACCGTTGGCACCTCAGTAGTCCACCCTGACGGGTTCAGGCTTGATTTTGAGAGGGCGGGCGGCGTTGTTGTTGAGCCGTTCTTGGCGTAACGTAGCTCAGTAAACTTACCCGCTGCGCCTTCTTGACCCGTGTCGCCTTTGTCGCCTTTTATCCGACCAACGTTTTGCCATTTGTCTGTCTGAGGCACATACATACAACCGTTCAAGGCTTCATCGTCTGAGTTCATTATATAAGCGTCTCCCTCCTCTGCGTAAACGGTCATCCAACCCTCAGCCGCTCCCGCAAAGGGTCTTCCGAGCTTCTTGACAACACAATATTTATCCTCGGTCGTTTCTCCCGATGTCAGCGTATATTTATCAATCAGGACAACGGGCTTTCTTCTGTCTTGATCCCATTCTTCCTTTGTTGAATAATGTGCGTAAGCCTGACCCTTGATTTTGACAGAAGTGCCGTCAGCCCCCTTTGAACCCTGAGCAACGACTTGCCAATAAAGAGTGTTTGTCGGCTCAATGCCCTTGACAGGCGTGTCGCTGAACATTCTGTATGTTGACGTATTGCCGTTCTTAGTGAAAGTGACCTCATCGCCATTATAATAAGTATATGAGGCGTTGTATTCGCCCCTATAACAGCCGATATAGCTCTCTTGACCGCTTTGGCTCTGAATGATTGTACCTTTTATTCTGAGCTTGCCGTCCCCCGCCGAATTGAAGTCAAGAGCGTCCCCGAGCTTCATGGCGTTGGCGAGCATATCAAAATAGCTGTTGCCGTCACCTGACACAACTCTGTCGGTCGTTACTCGCCCTGGCAATATCTCTGTGAAGCCGTAGAGCGTGGCAAAACTTCTCTCTCCGTTGTATTCGCTGTTCAGAACGCCGACAAGGAGGCAGTAGTGACCGTCAACACCATTCAATGTTTTTGCGCTCTCAGAGAGAAAGAAAACGCCCTTGTCGGTTGTCTTGCTGACCTTTGCGTATAGATAATACTTCTTTGACCCGTCTTCAAGTCTTGCGCTCTCAAACTCTTCAATGTTCCAATATAAGTATTCTTCGGGCTTATGCGATGAACTCAAAGAAGACACGCCGAGCGTCAGGTGTTGAATGAGACCCGCAGCCGCTTTCAGGGTCTTTGTCTCCTGATCGTAGTTTATCGTGTGGCTGACCTGTGTCGGGTTTGTCTTTGAAGAGACGAAACGGAATTGAAGACTTTCATCGCCGACAAGCATCTGCATGGTCTGTATGGCGATAGGGCTTATGCTCTGAGTGAAGTTTTCAAGAAGCGAAGCCTCCAACATGCTCATTGTCTCTTTCGCGTCCCTGAACCGTCTCTTTGTGAACTGAATAGCCTCACGGTGGTTGTCTTCAATGACTACCTCCTCGCTTTCAAGCTGCTTCAACTTTGAAGAGAAAGATGCGCTTTTCGTCTCGTTTGACAGTTCAAGAGATGGGCTGTGCGGCTTGTTGATATAATCTTTAATGCCCGTGATGCGGACGAGAACGCCGTCTTTCTGAAAGCGTTCATCTGAGAACTTTATATACCCGCCGAGCTTGATGCGCCCGCCTATGTTCAGCCAATCTTTCTTTGCCCAAATGCCGTCAAGGTCTCCCGTGAACGTGAACTTAGTCTCCTCGTTGTCAAAGAGACTTTTCACGGCTTGACGGAACATATCCCATGAAGCCCCTGACTTTGTGGCGTTGTCGCAGATATAAGCGTCAGGCAACATACACTTGAAGACTGCGTATTTCTCGTTAGCTCGTGGGCAAAAGGTCTCATTCGGCATGGTCTGTCCGTCAATCTCTTGCGGAGTTATCTCAAAGCGGCGGGCGGCTTTCTTCAAAGAGCCGTCAGGGTTCAGAATTGAGTTGTGGTAGTATTTCACTTCAAACTCTTTTCCCGCTAACATGCCCGTCTGAAATATCACGGTCATGGTCTCGCCGTCTATCAGGCATTTCTCGTAGTCAAGGTTTTCAGGAATAGAGTTGTCTATGATGTCGTAAAAGTTCTTGTCTTTGTCAACACACACAACAGAAGAGATTTCGCCGACACGCTTCGGGTAGATGTCTGAACAGTCAAGACTGCTCTCGGCGAGGCTTGTCAGGTCTTTGTCCTTTCTTCTGATTGAGAACCCCAAATCGTCAGTCATGTAGTAACGGGCGTTGTCAGCGTTGAAGCCCTCTTCGTCTTCAAAGTAAACGCCGTCAAAGCCTATTGACTGAGACTTCGGCAAAAGAAGTTCTGAGCTTCCGTATTTGCTCGGGTCTATATTGTCTGAACCGCCCTGAACGTAGAGAATTTCAGTCGGCGGCGTTTCCCCATAGTTAGAACGCCCCACATTGGGCTTGAAGCCGTTGCCACGTCCGTATGAGAGCGGCAGCGGGTTGTTCTTGTTATATTCAACCTTGCGGAGTGATACGGTCTTGCCGTTGAACTCAAATTCCGTGTTCAGGGTTGAAGCCATTTGTTCCAACGCCTCATAACAGAAAGCGTGGCTGTACGATATGCAGACCTCATCGCCTGACACACAAGAGCCGACCGCCCAACCCGTGTCACGGCGGTTCATGTTGTCAACGAACATTTGGAGGTGCTCATGGGGCTTGGCGGTCAGGCTGAATTTCAGTCGCCCGTCAACGGGGTTTCTGAACTTCCAAATCTTCGCCTTTGCCTGACTGCTCTCCATTGTCACGGTGTATTCAAAACAGCGGCTGTGTTTCATCTTGAAAGCCTCAGGGCGTTCAAGCGTGAAGCGTTCTCCCTGATAGTCACAATAACAGCCCACGGGCAACTCAACGTGTTCTGCGAGGCTGTAATAAAGCGTGAGGTTATAATCGCCCATGATAACTCTGTGGCGATAACTGTTATCGTCAACCTCAATTTCAAGGAGCTTTTTGCCTTTGTCGTTGTAAATTATCATTGTCGTTTTATTTGAGAGTTATTTTTTGCGAATTTGACGCACACGGCGTTTACTTTTCTCTGTGGTATGCTTATAAGGTAATCACTTCAAAAACGCTTTGTGGGGCTTTAGAATGAGTTACCGCCATTTTTCAAAGAGTAGAGAGGCTGACAGCCTGAACCGCCCGCCCCTCACTCCTGAAACAGAGAGTTAGAGAATACCGAACTCGGCGCAGTCCGCATCTACCTGAGTTTTCAGGGCGGCACGCTCTGTAAGATAATCTGTGTAAGCCTTAATGTGGGCTTTCGCCTCGTCAGATGTCTTTGCGCCGTATAAACCGAGCTGTGCGGCGTTGTACTCGTTGACAAGTTTCTGCTCGTAATTAGCGTCCCACTTTGAGGTAATTACCGCCTCTGTGATTTTGTTTGAGGTCAGCGGTTCCCATACTGAGACCTCTTCACATGAGAACTGAGGGGCTTTCTCAGCCTGAGCCTCTGCGCCCTCTTCTGAGGTCTTTTCAACGCCCTCAGGCTTTACCTCCTGAATATTCCAACGGTACAAGTAAGAACCGTTACCCACTGCCTCCAACTTGGAGGGCTTGTTGTCATAGAATGCCATAATACTTCTGTTTAATAATTGTTTTCAAAAGATGTCTTGAATTGCTGTGTTTCGCCCAACCCAACCACGGGCAGACAGCCTGTTTGTATGCCTTTTGGCTTAACGGCTTCTCCCGTTTGTTCAGGCGGGCGACTTCACGGCAGAAATTCTGTTTTATTGACTTGCGCATCAACTTCTGTTCTCGGAAGAACTTGTAACCGACATAATCAAGCGCACGCCCGTGTCTGTCATAACGGTTCTTCGCTACGGGGAATATCTGATAGTTGCCTTTTATCTTCAAGGACAGACCGTCTTCAAGTTGAACCCGAATGAGTTTCAGAACCTCATGCAGAACGGCTTTGCTTTCCGCATAGAACGTTATATCGTCAGCGTATTCAGTACATTCAATGCGTGGCTTTACGGTCAGCCTCAGAGCCTTTTTCACAAGTTCTGCAAGCTGTTCATTTACCCAGTGCATGAAATAACAGAAACAGAGGTTTGCGAGGTATTGGCTCAGATAATTGCCTATCGGAAGCCCGTGAGCGTCCTCGGGGTCGCTTTGAGCCTTGTCAGCCTCTGTTAGCGGTCTGCCCGCATCATCCATTGATGCGCTGTCTATGATTTCATCAAGAAGCCACAAAAGGTCTTTGTCTTTAATCTTTCGGCGTATGAGCCGTTTCAGAACTCTGTGACGCATTGAGGGGTAACACTTCTTGATGTCAATTTTCAGACAGAAGAGAGGCTTGCCCTCAAAACTCTTGATTATCTTGTCAACCCTACGGGCGCAGCCCTCAATACCACGACCCTTGATGCAAGAATACGTGTTATAAGTGAAGAGCCGCACCCAAATGGGTTCAAGAACGTTCATGACAGCATGGTGGACGATACGGTCAGGATAGTACGGAAGACGATAAATAATTCTTTCTTTCGGCTCGTAGATCGTGAACACGTCATACGGAGAGGTCTTGAACGTCTTTGTCAGCAAGGCTTCATGCAAAGCCAACAAATTCTGTTCTCGGTTCTTGTCGTGAACCTTGACCCCGTATGTGTTCGTCTTCCCCCGTCTCGCATTTTCATCGGCGAGGCGGAGGTTTTTTAACGAGATTATCTTGTCGTATAAGTTGTCAATACGCTTCATGTTTCTTTGCTTTCTTATTTTGAGTCTTCGGTAGCCCATACAACAGGCGTTCCTACCGACACATTTCAGTTTTCAGAAGTTTTTTACCAAGAGGTACGGTTGCCGCCCTTAATATCTTTTTCAGGCTTTGACACCTGATGAAAATATTCAAAAAGCATAGGTGAGAACCGATGTTCGTATTCGTATTCGAGGGGGTGTTATTCGAGTTCGCATAGGCGAAGCCCGCATTCGAGCTGTTATTCGCATTACCGCTGAACAGAACCCCACGGGAGCGACCAACCTTAATATTTTTATGTCTCTTTATTCAAACCAATAACGGTTTCCGTTTCCTCTCAACGTGACACGGCGGGGAAAGGCGTTGCGCTTCTTGATTTCCTGACAAACATAGAGAATGTCTGCTGAACCCGTGAAGAACTTCTTAGCGTCTGCCTCAGGGCTGTTCTTATCGGGCTTAATCTTGACAAGCGTCTGACCTTTTGTGCCTTTTGTCTTACTGAACCTTGTCGGCACGTCCTCTATGAAGTCACAGACCCAAAATGAGGTGTTGACCAACTTTGATTGGGTTGTCTCGTCACAGTTGAAAGAACGGTTGCTTTCGTCACGGGGTATGTTCAGAAAGGCAAGTGAACCGTCATCGGGCTTCTTATTTTCTTCCATTGTCTCTTGATTGAGTTAAAGGGTTAAACGATGAACGAGGGGCGTGTTACGCTGTTGCGGGGAAAAAGCAAAGGCGGGAACCGAAGTTCGCATTCGTATTCGAGGGGGCGTAAGACGAGTACGCATAGGCGAAGCCCGCATGCGAGCCGGAAAACGCATCACCGCCGAACAGAACCCCACGGAGTGTTTCAGTCGTTGGAATGTTTGTGTAATGATAGTCACAGAAATAAGTGGTAGAACCGCCGCCGACTGTCTTTGGCATAATCTCGCCACCCTCTCCGAAAATGACCTCTTTCACATAGCCCTCTGTACGGGCTTCATTGCCAACATGAGAATAACCCTCATAATTGCTGTCGTTGAACTTTGCGGGGTCAGAGCAAACAAAGACCTTTGAAAGACCGTCTCCGCCCTTGTCGGCGTTCGGGCTGATACGCACGTTAATGCCGTCCGTCCACTGCCAAATATGCCCGAATGGGTTCTCAACGCCTCTGTAACGGGGAACTTGGAAAGTCTTTGTTATCGGGTTGCTCTCAGCCTCATTGTTGACCGTGTAATCCACAACGCCCGTTCTGTTTCCGAGGCTGTCAGAGATACCGCAAGGAACAAACGGGTAATAACCGTTGAACGTGTTCCAATCGTTGCCGCTGAATGTTGTCACGCCGTCACCCAAGCCGCCCTGATGAAAGCCCTCAGCAGTCGGCGAAGCGTTGTAAGCCGCCTGAGAGTTAAGTGTGGCGTACTCAATGACAAAGAGCCAATAGAGGGTCTTCTGCATGTCATAAGTCATACAGTTCCACTCGGTGCTGCCTGACTTGCGCTTGCGGGCGTAGTTTCTGAAATTCGTGCGGCTGATTGCTGTAACGGGGCGGTTCAAGAATGAGCGGTATGTGCCGTCATAATTGGCGTTATTGTTACCGCCTCTGTACTGTTCTGTGGCGTTGCAGACGGAAGCCAACTTGTTGTTTGAGCGGTCAAGGGAAGCCTCGTAAGCCGACACATAACACTTTGGCACCTGATGATAGCCAGGCAGAGGAAGTTCAGAAATGCGGACGGTCAGTTTTGTACCGTCAGTCTCAAACTTGCGGTAGTGAAGAGGAATCTCCACCATGACCTGACCTCGTGAACCGTCACGCACCTGACCCGTCCAATCGCGAGGGTCAAGATATTCAACCACGTTGCCATCATCGTCAAGCAGACAGCCACGCATACGGTTCTGAACGGGGCAGCTTTTGTGGAGGTCAGAAGAGCCGACACGGGTGCAAGTCGGTGTTGAAACAGCCGTGTCAAACTGAACGCCGTAGGAACTCTGTTCTTCTGTGTAAGGGAGAAGAGTTGCGAGGGCTGCTTTCTTGCTCTCGCCGTCTTCGTCAAGAACCTCACAAAAGAGGTTATAAGGGTTTGTGCCTGACACGTTGGGGAGGTCAGACAAACGCTTGCCATTCTCGAAAGCCTCAATTATCTGAGCGACTTTCTCTTCTTGTTCTGTTGTTAATGCCATAACTTTTAATTTAAGAATTTGAAATACGATTTATTGCCTTTGTTGATGAACCGAACCGAGGACGCTGTGTTCATTCTGAGGTCTTTTCTCTTGTTGCGGCGGGCGGCTGTCCATGTCCTGATGTGCCGAGCAACACTGATGAACAGCGACACTATCATGGCGTGTCCTCCCCCTCATAAGAACCGCTGCCCCAATAAACGTCATTTGTCTTCAACAGTTCTGAGTTCGGGGCAATCTCAGAGATAGCCAACGGCGACCAATCATTGAACGGCACGGGGGCTTCTGTCAGGTTCTCGTCCTGAGAGCAGCGCACGGTCAGAACCGTGTCAAGAGTTGATACGCTGTACTTCGGTCTGACATAGACCGAGAACGGGTTGCCGCTCGGGAGTTTGAAGCCCTTTGAGAGGTCAGCGATTTTGCCGTGAGAGACAATTCGCCCGCCGTTCATAAATTCACTGATGTAACCTTTCTTTCCCATGTTTCTTCTTTGTTTAACGGGTTCGACATTCTGTTAATTCATACGCAATGCCCCTGACTGTGTGAAACGCATCTGTCGGCGTGTTGTGACAAGCCTCAGGGTCGGCTCGCCCACCTCAATCAGAACGGTGCGGGCAAGGGCTGTGTTACATGTGGGGATAATGTGAACACGGCTCACGCCCTTATTTAAGATTGAAATGCGCCCGTCTAAGCCGACTTCGACCGCTCGGTTGTCACTGATATAAATCAGGTTTTTCAGAGCCGTGTCGGGGCTTAAAACGGCTTTCAGGTAAACGGGGTTGACATTGCCGAGGGTCAGACGGGGAACGCCCTCAACAGACAAGCCCGTAGGAACAATTTTTCCGAGCGTTTCAAGCACTTTATCGGTGGCTGACTTTGCGGCGGCTGTGGCTTTCTCTGAGGCTTCTGTGGCGGCTTTTGTCAGGGTTGTTGCTTCGTCTGCCGCAGTCTTTGCTGCCTGAGCAGCTTCGGCAGCGTCCTGAGCCGCCTTTGCAGCATCGTCAGCCTGAGTTTTTGCGCTCAATGCTGACTGCGCCGCATCAGACGCAGCCTTTGCCGCCTTTGCCGCCTGAGCCTGAGCCGTGTCCGCTCTCAGAGCGGCAGCGTTGGCGGTTTTTGTCGCTTCCTCTGCAAGCCCCGCAGCCTTTGCAGCAGCAGCCGTTGCTGTGTCAGCGTCTTTGACGGCTTTTGTGGTCTCGCTCTCAATGAACTCCAAATTTACCTTGACGCTTCTGTTATTCACGTCCGTTCCCATGACAAACAGCCCTTTCAAAGACTGATACAGGGGCAACTCCGAAATTTTTATTTTCTTCATCTGTCTTTTATTTTTTAGTTGTTGAACCTTATATTGCCATTGTTGATGAAACGTATGTGAGAACGGTCATTTACCAACTGCATAGAACGGGCGGAGAAACTGTCAGGCAACATTTCTATTGCGTTCTCGCCGTCTTCTGTGAACACGATGATACCGTCTTCCGTTGCAAGGACAAAATCGTTGTCGTCAAGTCTGAAAGCCCCCGTGAAAGTCAGGGTCAGAGTGAACTCCAACCAAATTTTGCCGTCAGGGAAGAAGTCTGAGACCTGACAAGACTTGTAGTAACACGGGAAATCCTGTTCAAGTTCTCTGACCGACAGAAGCCTTTCCTCGGGTTGAATGAGGTCATGGAGAAGAGCGTCATAGTTGCGCCACAACTCTGTCAGGCTCTCAGCCCGCATGAGGCAATACAACTTCACGTCCTTTGATTTGAACGTGACCCGCTTCCCGTCATATATGGCACCCGTCTTCGTCTTGATGTTCCGCAAAAGGTTCTGTTTCACTTGTGCGGTCTTCATAACCTCAGACAGAGAGCCTTTCAGAACCCGACAGCCGTAATCGGTCAATGGCGTATTGTCAAGCGAATAATCGTCTGACGGCGTGACCTCACTCACGGGGGCTTTATACTTGTAGCCTTTCATCGGGAAATCGTCAGAGAACTTGATCGTTACCGTGCCTAACATTCTCGCCACGTCAAGGTTCGGCTGCTGTGTCATTCTGAGCGTGAACGTGCGCTGTATGTGGGCGCAATAGAACTCATGGTAAGCACCGTCAGACAACAGTTCAATGAAAGCGCAGAAACGGCTGAAAAGCCCGCCAAAAGCGAACTTGACCTGAATTTCACGGGTGTTGAGAACAGGGGCTGAAAGGTCTGCCTCCACGCCGTCTTCCTCTTGCCAATCGTTACTGTCAACAGACTTCAACGGCGGAAAGGCGACAAGTTCATTGAACCCGCCGCTCGTCACATACACGCCATACTGCAAGTATGCATCGTTACCGTCTATGAAAAGCCTGTTAATCATATTATAATCGCATTGTCAGAGGTGTTTTTTATGACGCTGCAGCCCTGTTCTGACTGAACACGGGCAACAGCCCATTTGTTTGCATTCACTATCGCTTTCGCCCCGTGAAGAAGAATGATTTCGTGCCGTTCTGTCTTTGAACAGAAAATGGTCGCAGAGGTTCTTCCTATCAGAATAGCCCGTGAGGGGTCTTTCAGGGTCAGCGTTCCCGCATCAATGTAGATGCCGTACTTCTCAACCCCGTGAGGTTTGAAGAGCCTGAAAGTCGCCATATTCGGGAAATGGTTCTTCATACAAAACTCTATACCCTGAGGGCTTTCAAACAGCCTGACAATATCCTCGACAGTCTGTTCTGTTCCCTTGAACAACGGGCAAGCCCCGAGGAGCTTTGCCTGTGTGTAAATCTGTCTGATAACTTCTTTCATGTCATTTTATCTTTATGCCTTTGAGGGCGATGTCGTTTACTGTGTCCTTAATCTCTTTTACGCTGCTCTCAACGCCCGCCACACGGTCTGAAAGCCCGTCTGTGTTGCTCTCAATGTTCAAGACTGATTGCAAAATCAGGTTCGCCGTATTCAGCAGCAGTTTTGTGTTCTCGCTGATTGAATAGGTATGACCCTGAATAGCCGTGGCTCGTCCGTTCAACTCGTCTACGCTGTCCTGAGAGGCGTTTGCGATACCGCTTGAAGAGGTCTCACGGGTTGAGTCTTGTGCGGCTGTAATCATGTCTTTGATTTGTTGAGGGAGAGCCTCCCAAATCGTTATCCAATCTGTGCCGACTTGGTTCAGGTCATTTGTCAAGCCCGAGAGACTGTTCAGAACAGCGTCAATGCCCATGAACTTGCCGTCCTTGAACCACTGAGCCTTGTACTTGTCAAAGACCTCTCCGAGGGGTTCTTCCAAGAACTTCTGAACCAAAAGGCGTTTTGTTATGTCTCCGATTATCTCGTTGACCTTATCGCCCCACGCCTTTGCGTAGTCCTCGCCGTTCTGAAAGGCTTCAAAGAAAGCGTCAGAGAGTTGTTCTGCGATGTCAGAACTTGTGCCGCCCATGATGTCTTCAACCATTTCATTTATGATTGAAATCGCCTTTGCGCCCAGTTCTTCAATCTTCTGCTCCCAATCGTCAATCTTTCCTTGGTCAGTCTTCTTTTTGCTGTTCTCTGTGTCTATCTGTTCTTGAATGAGCAACTGCTGCTGTGCAATGTTTTCAAGCTGCTGTTGGGCTTCACTGTACTTCTTGCCGCCGAGAGCCTTGTCAGCCGTGTAAGCGACATTGGCGTAAGCCTTGGCAATCTTCTCGGCTGACTGTTTCAACAGTTCATCGTTGCGTGAGACTTTCAGCGTGAGCCTTGCCCACATCGCCTCAAAGCCCGTCAGGGTCTCAATGTCTTTCAACATTTCGTCCCGTGTCTCTTTCAGTTTCGCTTTCACGAGGTCAATAGCCTTTCCGCTCTTCTCTTGTATGCGCACGATGTCGGCGTTGTCAAGCTCCCACTGCAGTTGGTCAATGCGGTTTTGAAGAGCCTCAATTTCCTCTTGCTTCTTATCGTCATTGTTGAAGAGGTTCACGATCTGCGTTGCTATCTGCAAGGCGGCTGAAATAATTGTCAGAATGACAGAAGCCTTTTCAACAGTCTGAATTGCTTTTGAGGAGGCTGTCGCTGTTGCCTGAACGCCCGTAGATGCGTTCTGTGTCAACTGCATTATGCCGTTTATCATCGTAAGGGCAGAGGTTGATATTTGCCCCGCCGTCTTGATGATGTCTCCCGCAACGCCGCCGATTGTGTCGCCAATCTCTTCAAATGTCTTGTTTACCTCATTCAAGGTCTTGTAGAGGTCTTGCCATTGTTTGATTGAACGTTTGTCAGGGTTCAGGTCGGCTTTCGCCTTTGCCTGGGCGACATTGTTCTTGGCGGTTGTGACCTTTGCACGGGCAACGGCAACTTGCTGTGAAGTGGCTGTGCCGTTCTTCTTGTCTTGCTCAACCTTTTTCAACTCCTCCTCGGCTTTATCCAAGAGGGCTTGAAGTTGTTCAAGGGTCAGATTGGCGATTTCGTTGCACCATGCTTTGTATGTCTCTTCACGCTGCGCAAACTGTTCGTCAATGGCGTTCAGAGCCTGTTCTTGCTGATAATTCAGTTCATCGAAGTTCCCCTGAGTGACACCCTCGTTCCACTTGTCATTTCCGTTTTCATCTTTGACACGTTTCCCGTCTTTGTCATGCTCATAGAGGGCTTCGATTTTATTCTGATATTCTTCGGCAATCTTGACCCGCTGCTGCTCGTATGTCAGGCTGTCTTGCAGCATGGTGTTCAGAGCCTCTTTATTGCCTTTGACACGGGTGTCGGCGGCTATCTTCTCGTATGCTTCGAGCTGCGCCCGTTGTTCTGTTGTCAGGTCTTGACGTGTCAGGCGGGTGTCGCTGTCTTCACTCAGAAGAGAACTGCGGTAAGCCTGTTTCTCAGAGTTCTTTGCCTTGGGGTGTTTGTTCTCCCATTGAAGAACCATTTTGTCGGCAAGGGCTTCAAGCATCTGTCGCTCACGTTCTTTGTTCTCAGAAATAAGGCGGTCATAGTTCAGGTCGAGCTGCGCCTTTTGTTTCTGATAACCCTCTTCCATGAGTTCTATCTTAGCCTGTCTGATGTCAAGCTCGGTTTTCTCAGTCTGTTCAATGACTGACTGCCCGTATTCGGCGATTTTGTTGTTTCTCTCAGCCGTTTCCTCGGCAATCTGTTCACGCTCCCGCTTTCTGTCTTCGGCGGCTTGTGCGGCTTTTCTCGCCCGTTCTTTGGCATGTTTCTTTGCTTCTTCTGCTGCCGCTTCATTTTGTTTCTTTTTATTGTCGGCGGCGGTCTGTTTATTCTCAGCTGCCTGAGCGTATTCTGCGCTGCGCTGTAAGGCTTGCTGCTTTGTATAAGCCTTGCCGTTCACTAAAGCCACCTGACCGTCTTTCAGTGAAGACCCAATAGAGGCGAAACGCTTCGCGAGGCGTGTCAGTTCATCAATACCCATTTTATCCATCCAAGCGGGAACTTCGCCGCTGAACTTGATTGTAAAGCCGATAGTATTCTCAGAGTATTGCGACATGAGTTGTTTGATATTCTCATACAACTGATGAACGCCGTCCGTTGGCTTTTGTAGGCTTCTCTCAACGGCTGAGACCTTGTCGGCAAATGTCATTGAACTGTCGGCGGCGGCTTGTTCAGCGGCGGCAGATTTGTTCACGGCTGTTGTGTAACGGTCGTGTTCCTCTGCTGCTGACTGAACGCCGTTTATATAATTTTGTACGATGTTGGTCTTTGTGAAAAAACCGTCATCCCACCAAGCCTTGGCGATTGTCTTCTCACTTATGCCGATAGCACGCATCTTGTCTTGAATATTGGCATAAATCTTATTCAGACCCTTTTCGTATTCTTCGCCCGTCTTGCCCGCTATCAGGTTGATGTTCTGTTCGACCTGTTGAGCGATAATGGTTGAAATGGCGGCAGCGTTTTCTTGTATCTCTTCATTGTCAGAAGACCAAACAAAACCCGCAAACGTACCGCCTGTCTCAGCCCCTTGAAGTTTCTGAAACATTTCATTCTGTGCGTCAGAAAGAGCCTTGGCGTATGTGTCATTACCTGAGGCAATGTCGTTCAGGCGTTGACGCTCAATGGCTTCTTGCTTGATAAGTTCAATAGCCTGAGTACGCTTCTCGTTCACGGTATCAATGCTGTCGCCCTCTTTGACAGCCTGAACGCCGTAGTCTTCAAGAATACCGTTTAGCTCGTCCATAACTTTTTTGTGGGTTGAGCTGCCCGCCGTGAGACCGTTCAGGGCTGTTGAAAGGCTTTGAACACGGGTTATTGCTGTGGTCGCTTTCTCGCCGTATTTGCTTGTCATTTCAGCCGCTTTGCTTGTATTGTCTGAGAACAGACCGAAAGCGGTTGCAGCGGCGGCGACAACGCCTAAAACAAGCCCTATCGGGTTTGCCTTTGTCGCCATGTTAAGAAGAAGCATTGCGTCCTTAGCGGACGTTATACTCTTTGTCAGAGAAAGAAAGGCTGAAACCTCTCCCCATATAGCCGCCATTTTATGAGCGGCTGCAACAGCGATAACGGCGGCTTTATAAGCCCCGTATGTGCTGATAACGACAAGAAGAACCTTGCCGATATTCTCCCAGTTGTCAATGGCTTTTGATGTCAGGCTCAGAACGTCAGAGATAACGCCCTCAGACTTCTTGCCAAGCTCATTGAACATTTGGTCTATACTGTCTTCGATGTTTGAAATCTGACCTGTTATCGTGTGGCTCTGAGCCTCCATAAGACCGCCAAACTTGCCGCCCTCAGAGGTCATGGCGATGATCGCCTTTTCAACCTCAGGGAAGCCGACCTTGCCCTCAGTAACAAGGTCTTTGACCTTATCTTTGGCAACGCCGAACTGCTTGGCAAGTTCATCTGTCAGAGGAATACCACGTCCCAAGAATTGGTTCAGGTCTTGCGTGTACAAACGTCCCTGAACCATGGTTGTGCCATAGAGGTAAGCCAAATCATTCAGAGGAATTGAGAGACCCGCCGCAATGTCTCCGAGCCTGATTAAGGTCTCATTCACTTTGTCAGCCTGAACGCCGTAGGCGAGAAGTTGTTTTGCGCCCTGAGCAACGTCAGTCATTCCAAAGGGCGTTGTGGCGGCTGTCTTGATAAGCTGCTGCATGAGTGCGTCAGCCTTTTCAGCAGAGCCGAGCATGGTCTTGAAAGCCATTTCAAGCTGCTGAAACTGACCTCTGACGTTTGCGACCTGAAAAACGAACTCTTTGATTTGAGAAACGGCAAAGACACCCGCAACGGCTTTCCCGATTTTCTTCATTGAGTCGTCTATCTTGTCGCCCTCACTTGAAGCCGTGCTGCCAATGCCGTGAAGAAGTCTCTTCGCTTCCGCAGCACCAACACGGAGCTGACTGTTGTCAAGCCCCGTTCCGTAAAAAAGTTTTCCGTTCTCGTTCTCCATTTATTCGATACTGTCAAAGAATTGTTTAACTCGTTCTTTATTTCTCGGGTCGTCAGCCTTGATTACCTCTTGTCCTGAGCCTGAGCCGTCTGACTTGTCTTTTGTGTTATAAGACGGCAGAACGGCGTTATACAATATCAGGTTGGGATAACTCATGTTGTACAGAACCTCTTCAAAGGTCAGCCCGTAAGCCTTGACCGTTGCGGCGATTATTGCCCAGGGGCTGTCACTTCTGTTTCCACTTTCGTCTGCCGCATCAGATTTATTTCTATCAGGAAAGTGGTAAGACCGAAAAAATCGGTCAGGTTCATTCTTTGGAGAACCGTAACCGTGAGGTCATAAAGTTCAACGGGCGTGAGTTCTTCAAGAAGTTCTTGGGCGAGTTCTGCCTTGCGGTCTATGACCTCTTCGACCTCTTCAACGACCTGACGCTTGAACAGCCCCCACAGATAGCGTTTCTCTCTGTTCTTCTGAACCTTGACTTTTTCTTTCAGGTTCTTTGCTCCGAGAATGAATATTGCGACAATATCGCCTAAAGCCCGACAATCTTTTGCGATTGACAGGCTTTCTTCCACAACGTTCTTCGGGTCAAGAACAACGTGTGGCAAACGTGAAACAGCCTCTGATGCGAGAATAAGCGTTGCCGTGCTTGGTGGGGCTGTCATATAAGTTTTGCTGCCGACCTTGACTTCAACTGGTGTTTGAAGAATGGTCTCGGCGGCTTTCTGTTCGATAGTCTTTTCTTCTGCCATAATGATAAAACTTTTATTGATGTATAAGTGGGTCATGGCGGCAACGAACCGCCGTGAGCGTCTTTCTTTTGTGACCTCTGACCCTTGAAGAGGGAGGGGCGGTTGCGCCTGACCGCCTCGCTCCCTCAGTGCAGATGAACATTCAGGTTATTGAACCGAAACGAACCTCCGTTTGTAAGGCGCAAAGCTCCGTTGGTTGAGAACCTTACGCCCATCAGTCAAGCGGGGTTTGTCTTTGTGTACGGCTTCACGCTCTTGCCCGTTGCGGGTTTGAGAACCTTGACAACATAGTGAAGCATCTTACCGTCAGCGGTTGAATAACTCTCCTCGCAACGAACTGTTGAGCGGTCAATCTGAAAGCCCTCTGTCTCTTCGTCCTCAGGCGTGAGACGGAAAGCCCATTCTCCCGCAATAACGCCGTCAACGTCCTCAAACGGGCGTGTGCTGCCTTTCTTGACGAACAAATCGAACTCGAACTGATAAGTATTCTTACCTGTTCTTGAATCGACCAAATCGCCGCCCTCTTCTGTGGCGGTCTTCTCTGTACCCGCTGTTGGGGTCAGCTTCGTTGTATCCTCTTTAGGGGTGTCGATAGCTGTCCACTGCTCGGCGGGAGTGCCTTTTGTTGAGGTAGCTTTCTCAATGGTGCACTTACCCCATGAAAGTTGTGACATAATCTTTTAATTTTATTGTTAAACATTCTTTTTCTTTATGACAGGCTGCGTTATCGGCAAATCGCCGTCCTCGGTAACAATAACAGCCGCCTGAGGGATATTCAGCGTTTCATCGTCAGAGCCGAAATACTTATATTTCAGACAGACAACGACAAAATGCTGATTTATGTCTTCGGCATAGTCTGTGCAGATCGTCTGTTGCAGTTTGAACTTATAACAAGAGACCTCAGCCGTGAGACTGTCAACCCAACGCTGCGCAAGGGCTTCAAGTTCTTCTGTGCGCTGACCGTCCTCAACGAGCACGCCGTTCCCGTAAGGGTCAATGTCAGGGCAATAGATGTGAACCGTAACCACGCCCGTCTGAATTTGGTCAGGAAGACCCGCTGTGAATATAACCACAGCATCTTCAAGGCGGCTGTCGCGAGGGCGGTAGCCTTGTCTGTAAACCTCACCTGAAATCATCGAATAAAGGGTGCTGTCTTTCAGAAGTCTGTACACGTCCCCTTGAACTTGTTTTGATGTCTTTGCCATTGTCTCTTGTTAATGTTAAGTGAAGCCAAGCTGTTTCAGCATACTCGGCACAATTCTGTCTGCAAGCAGTTCTGAACTGTCAAGCACATCGTAGCCTTTGTTCTTGACGTGAGCGGCGTATTCCATGCCCGCAACAACTATCAGGCAGACCCCGTGAGGGAAACGCCTGACAAGTTTCCTTGCGAACGCTGCGCCTTTCTCTGAACCGTCCCGCCCCTGTTTCACGGTCTGAAAGTCTGACTGATAAACAACCCGTCCGTCCACGGCAACGACATAGCCGAGTGAACTTCTCAGGTTGCCCGTTTGGTCTTTATAAGAATTGGTCGAACGGGCTTTATTCAGAACCTGTTCCCCGCAGTACTGCAAAGACCTTATCAGAACCGTTTGAAGCCTTTTCAGCTCCTGTTCTGTGTATCGGTCAATCTCAGACATGGGGGTAAGTTGTCTTATTGGCATAGTTTCTGAGTTATTTTTGGCGAATTTGACGTATGTGGCGTTTACTCTTTTTCATGGTGTGATTATAAGCACAGAAAAAGTAAAGCCGACATAGAGCCGCAATCGCCGTTAGACCATTATTCTCAATTCGCAGACGGCTTCCAACGGCTCAACCTGAATGACAGAAAACTCCCCGAGGCTCTTTCCCGTCAAACTGTCTGTAAGCCTGATTTGGTCAAACTCCCCGAGCGGCTGTTCTTCAATCAGAATTGAATACTGCGCCACCGTGAAGTGTTCCCCATTGACCTTGCCGAGCTTGTTGTACTTGTTTGCCGTGTACTGACAGTCTATCGGGCTACCCCAAGAGACCTCAGAAGACTTGACGGGGAAACCCGTTTCAGGGTCAATGCCGCCCGCCGTCTTTCTCTTCACTTCGATTGTTCCGTTGGTTATTATCATAATCGCGAACCTTTATATCCGTATATAGGTTTGGGCTTTACCGCCTCGTCCTCAAACTCATTGAACAGTTTATAGGCTCTGTTTTTGAACTCTGTGCGCTGTTCATCTGTGAAAGAGTATGATTGCCCGCCCTGAGTGACATTCGGGGCGAGAGAGAGCCACAGAAGCGTGTCAGCCTTTGAGAGGTTGAACGCCTTGCCTTTCAGCGTCTCTTGCGTGGCTTCATCTGAAAGCGAAAGACCCCGCCGCTCCGCAGTCTCTACGAGGGTGCGAAGCGGAACGGGGTAAGCGGTAATGCTTTTTAATGCTTCAAGAACTGTTGCTGCCATATTATGCCTCAGTTAAATGTTTATTCCCAATCCTTACCGTCTGTTCTCATATAGACGTTGCGGTAAGCCGTGTCAAAGACAGGCACAGCGTCAGCCTGACCGATTGTAACCTCTGACTTCGGTTCGATTGTGCCGTACTTCTTGATGATTGTGTGGGAACGCTCTGCACGCAAAATCAGGTTCTCGTTCTCAGTCAGGATGTCATACTGAGTGGTGCCAAGGCGTTCTGTCTCTGAGAGAACGCAGCGGCAGTCCTCAAATGGGTTGCCTGATTCCTGAGAGCCGTCAGTGAACTCACGGGTAATGGTTTGGTCAATGACTTTCAACTGAATGCCGTTGAGCCATGCTTGGCGGGCGAGCATTGAGTTGACGGTGGTAAGGTCAGGGGTCTGAGAGATATTCAGAGCGTTTGAAGCGAATGAAGCACAAGCCTTGATAATCTGCTCAGACGAAGCAATCTTATAGAACTCGTCAAGGTTGACAAAGGCGAACTTCGGGTTCAGACCTCTTGCCCTGGCTTTCTTAATCTCATTGCGGAAATCGCCGAGAATGTCAGCCGAAGCAGCGTTTGCCCAATCGGAAGAGGTCTTGACCTTTGCCTCGGGGTCAACGTCATAATCCAAGTCGAACTCATTGGCGTATGTTGCGTTGGTCGTTGTTGTGAAAGCCAACTGACCCGCACGGGAAGCGAGCTTCCACGCAATGTATTCCAACTCAGACTGAACGCCGTTGAAACAGAAGTCAACGTCCTCGCCCCAATACTGAACGAGCTTTGTTGCGTCTTCATCCTGAGCGAAAGCGAGAGCGGTCTGATACTCTTTAATCTCAGAGCGTTTCATCTCACGGGAAATGCTGATGAAAGGAATATCTCCTCTTGCGCTCTCAAAGATAGGACGCTGCTTGCGAATAATTGAGCCGTTATCGGTATGGAGGTCGGCGGCTACGTTCTTCTTAGCAAGCTGATTTTGGAGGGTCTTCCACTGGAAGCCCTGAACTCTCTTCACGGGGAAATAAGTGCCGAACAGAAAGCCCGTTGCGTCAGCCGTGTTCAAACGTGACTGAACCATCTGCTCGGTAAGACCCTGAATGAGAGTATTTACAACTGTTGCCATATAAATGATGAACTTTTAACGGTTAATAATTGACGACACCTTTGAGGTACGCCATGATGCAGTCGGGAAGCGGGTTGCCCTTTGTTACGGCGAAAAGCCAAGCGTCCGTGTCAAGGTTTGACTTTGGCGTAAACGGCTTGCCCGTTCCGTTGATTGACTGAGGAACGTATTTCAGTTCTGAGGTTGTGGTGGTTGACTCCGCTTTTGCCTCAATGATGAAACCGTCCTTTGAGATTGCACCGAGGGTGGTGCTGACTGTGATTGTGTCAAAGGTCTTGCTGCCCTCTGTGTCAATGGCTGTGATGTCATAAGCCACGCCACCGACCTTTGTCATGATGAAATCGCCCTTTGCGAAGTTGTGACCTTTCTTCACTTTGATTGTCTTGTCGGTCTCACCGACCTCTGCGACAACATGAGCGATTTTCACAACGTGACAAAGACCCTTTTCATCGGCTGCGCTCAGGACAGCTCCCTCATAGAGGAAATCGCCACCAAGCTCAGAAGCCTTGACAGATACGCCGCCTCTGATGTCAGCGATACGATGCATAAGGACACGGGGTGTTCTCACGTCCTTACGTCTGTTTACTTGCATGCCCATTTTTCTTTGTTGTTTTGATTGTTAAACATTAGAACGGCTGACCTCCTGAGGCGGGTTTGTTATCACGATGTGCGATAGCGTCCTTTTGCTCTTGGGTCAGTTCTCCGCCCTGAGAACCTGAGCCGCCCGTGGCTGACGGACGACCGAAGATAGCCCCTTTCTGTTGTGTCGCCTGAACAATGCCGTCCACCTCTGTTGTGACCTCTCCGATGAGAGCATTGAACTGTTCATCGGTCAAGCCGTCAACGGGTGTTCGCTCGTAAGCCTTTTTGAGGTTCTCAGGCAACTTGGCGATAATGCCTGAAAGTTGCTGTTTGCGTGATGAGGTTGTACGCTCGCTGTCCATACGGTCAAGACGCTCAGACAACTTTTTGTTGCTCTCTTGAAGCGATTGAAGCGTTTGAAGCAGCACGGGGTCTGTACCCCCTCCTTGTGGTGTTTGAACGGGTGCGCCGCCCTGACCTGAGCCGCCGCCCCCTGAGGAATGTTCAACCTTTGCGCCGTCTTTGAGACCGTATTTCTGTTCGTAATTGTGAACGGCGGTCTGTGAAGCCTCTGTTACTCGGCTATCGGCGTAGCCCTCGATTACTTGCTGAATTGTCACCCCGTCAACGGCGGTTTGAACCTGTTCAGCGGTTGTGACAGTCTTGCAGAGTTTGTCCGCAATCCTGTTCAAGACTGATTCGCTGACCCCCTGAAATTTGGCTTTCAGCGCATCTAAAATTGCTTTTCTCATAATTATGAATTATTTAACTGTACGGTAAACTGCGACAAAGATACAATATTCCCTCGAAATGATTACATAATAATCACAAAATGTTTGGTTATATGGAAATTTTCTATATAAGGGCGAGTTTCGGGCGATTACTCTTAACAAAGGTTAAATTTACCCGTTTGGTTAAAAATACTCGGAGAAAAGTTTGTTATTTCCAAAATACTTCACTTATCTTTGCAACGTGATTTCAAGGTAATCACATTCAAACATAAGTTTAACATTCAAATTCAAAGAAAAAATGAACGGATTAAGATTATCACAAGCAGATACAAAGAAACCTGATATGAAAGGGTGGAGCGATTATAGAAAAGCCGATTACGAAAAAACTCAACGTCTTCTGAAAATGCGTTGGAGCAAATAAAATAGAAACGAAAGTATCACTCAAAACGAAAGAAAAATGATTAAGGTCTCAACAAACAATAACAAGAACGGTCTCGCTTACAGTTCAAAGGACATCAACAGAAACTTCCGCATCAAGGTAAGCGGCGTTGACGCTCAGGGACGCAAGGTTCACAAGCTCGTAGGCGTTGCGGGAGCGATAGCTCTCATCGGCGTTGAGATGCTGAACAAACTCTTGAAGAGAGCATTTGCATGCATGGACGATGTTTGTGTCTGCAAGCTCCGCAGAGGTCTCAAGTTTTCTTTCTACTACAAATAATCAAAACAGGAGGTCAGAATTATGAGAGCAAAGTATCAAATCATGTCACAGACAAATGGCGGCGAAGCCCGTGTGTTGTTCACTTCAACCCGCAAATACGACACAGAGCGTTATTTCAACAGCTTGCGCAGAAGCCACAAGAAAATAAAGAGTAACGCCGTCTGTGATGTCAGAATAGGGTATTTCACGGTCAGCTCGTTCACGGGCTTGTCAATCATTGATACAGAATATTGGATTTGTAAAGCATAAACAGGAGGTCAAAATCATGACAGAAGCAAAAAAGAAACAGTTCACTGAACTGAAAGAGATGCACCCCGACACTCTGTTGTTATTCAGATACGGGGATTTCTATGAGAGTTATCAGGAAGACGCAGAGAGCGCATCGCGCATACTCGGCATAACCCTGACAAGAGACAAAGAGGGAGACCGTCAAACGATGTTTCCACACTACGCCCTTGACACGTATCTGCCGAGACTGATAAGAGCGGGACACCGTATCGCCATTTGTGATGAACTCAAACAGGGGAGGGCAGCGAAATGAGTGAAAGAAGCACGATCATAGAGGCGGCTTACCTCTCAGGCTTCGAGCCAAGCTCTGAGAGCCTGACCCCTGATGAACTCTTTGAAGAGGCAGAGAAGTTTTTATCGAATATTCAATAACCATATAAATTTCAAAATTATGACAGCAACAACAGACTTACAGAAAGGTTTGAACGAGGTAGTAATGAACAAAGTTCACAGAATGATAGACGGCAAGGCAGCGGGCGTTCAGGCTACCATGGAACGCCTTATCAATGAGGGCAAAATCGCTCAGGATTATATCGCACCTATCGGCGTGAACCTGAAAGCGAAGAGCCACACGCCCGTTATCACGTTCTCGGGCGGTCAGCCGACAGACGGCTTCACAGAGGTTGAAGAGATAAGTTCACAGCCTCTGACGATGAACATGCCTGACGGTCAGTTTTCTCTCCATGACAACGCTATCGGACAGCTCGCCGAGCGCATGGGCATACCGCAGCGTTATCTCAGAGGGCTTGCAAGCGGCGAGCCATGGGCGATAGCCCTCGCTGCACATCTTCTGAACCAACACAGCGATTGGACGCAGCGCAGCCGTGTTCTTGTCAGAACCGTAGGGCAGCAAGTGAGAGGCGTTCTCTCTGACAGTTATCGCCGCCTGAACTCAGTTGAAATTCTCACGGCGTTTGTTCAGGAGGCAGCGGGTCAGGGCGCAGTCATTTCTGACGCTTATATGAACGATACCAAGGTATGGGCGGAGACAATTCTTCCGACACCGATTGAGATACCGACCGTGAAGAACGGAACTGTCACAATCTTTGCGGGCGCACGCTTCTCAACCTCTGACTACGGGGACGGGGCTGTTGATATGAGAGCCTTTCTCCTGAACGGGGCTTGCCTTAACGGTATGGTCAGGGAGAGCGTTATGAAGCAAGTTCACTTGGGTTCAAAGCTGCCTGACAATCTGCAGCTATCCAACAAGACCTATGAACTCGACACGAAGACAACCGTCTCGGCTGTCAAAGACCTCACAAAGGGTCTGTTCAGCAAGGACAACCTCATGCAAAAGGCTATTGAGATACAGGGGGCTTCGGAGATTGATGTTGACTTCGACCATGAACTGAAACGCCTGACAAGCAGCGGCGGTCTTCTGAAACAAGAGAGCAAGGAGGTCGAAAAGATATTGATGCGCAACGACCCCGAGGACGGCGTTCAGGGCGGGGCAACCCTTTGGAAGCTCACTCAGGCGATAACGGCTCACGCCCGTGAACTCACGCCTGAAAGAAGCCGTGAGCTGCATGAACTCTCAGGACAGTTGATGAACCGAGTAAAGTTGAACAAATAAATCAAAGACACAATGGCAACAATGAACAGCAATCAAGAGAACCTGTATCAAGAGGTTCTGAAAGTTCTTCAAGCGAGAACAAACGACCCGTCAGTCATTATGACAGCCCTCGGACGGGCGATGTTGATAATTCTTCAAGCCGCTCAGAAGTTCTACGGAGACCCTAAGGGCGTGAAAGAGACCGCAGAAAAGGCGTTTAATGATATTCTGCGAGAGTTATAAACAAAACAAGAGAAAGCCCGTCAGAAGTCAGCAAAAAGCCCCTGACGGGCTTCATAAGTCGAATGCAATAAATCAATCAAAACAAAGTTTATATTTATGAAAGACAAGACATTTGAATTTAGTCAGAATTGGGAGAATGACGGTATGTTGGTTTGGAAGAACGCAAAGACCCTGAACCGTTATCAGGAGTTATGCCGTGAGCGTGATGAAACAGACGTGAGCAAGTTCCGCTGTTTCTTCGCTTTCTCTCAGGAACAGTTAGAACAGGGTCAGAGGTCTATCAAGTTGAAACCCAACGAGAAACTTGTTTCGTTCGGCGGCGGTGGCTTCGGGGTTGAAGACGGGGTAAACAAGTATTTCGCCCACCTGAATGAGGTTCAGAACCGAATCAGAACAGAGTGTGCCCCTCAGGAGGTTTACTGCTACGAGTTCAACAATTATGAGAGTTTCATCGCCTTTGACGGGGACGTGGACGCAATCCGCCTGATAGCGGCGATATGGGGTCAAGAAGCCGCCTCACGCATTAAACGCTTCTCGCCGTTCTATTCACTCAAAACTCTTTTCGGGGAAAAGTAGTTTTATTTGTTAAAAATTTTAATTTTCTCGTAGATAACGGGTGGTTATCTCTGAGAAAACCTAAGTTTTCTGCGAGAAAATGCGCTACCTGCGCGCGTATAAAGGAGAGCAAAGAAAAGGAGAGAAAAAGTACTAACGTACTATGCGATTTCGCCCTCTTGAATTGAAGTTAAATTTTCGCCTCAGACAGTCAGGCGAGCAAAACGAAAAACAAATGACAGACAACAGACAGACAACAGGCGGGGAAGAGAAAGACAAAGCCCGCTGCGGGTTCATCTACCGAGTGACATTCAAAGAGCCGCCCGAACAGACGGGGGAACGGGACTTCTTCTTCACGTCTCTCTCGGCTATCTATGAGCGTTTCAGCCCTGAACAAATCGGGTGCAAGGTCAGCCGCCTTTGGAACATCGGCGTTTCAGACGGCAACCCATACACGGGGGCGAAAACAACCGTGACCCGTGAGCCGCTTCACACGAAAAGACAAAATAAAACCCGTACGGCGTGTTTTGCTCCGTCAGATGATAAATCACACCAATGACGAGAGAAAAGCCGTCAGCGGGGCTAAAAACGGGCAAATTAGGCTTATTTCAGGTTTAAGCGTAACTATACTTGCAGCCTGAACGCCCGTTTTTGACCTCCGAGACAATAAATCGGGCTTTTTGCCGTTATCTCAGCAAAAGGGCTTATCTTTGCCCCGTGACCTGATAAAATCAGAACTTAGTTTCGATTTTAGGGTTAAAAGACGATTGCGGCTCTCTGTCGGGCGATAATTTTCTAACTGAATAATTACACCAAAGAGAAAACCAAAGCCCGTGTGCGTCAAATTCGAGAAAAATAACTTATAACGGGATATTCTACGAGAAAACCCGTGTTTAATCAGAGAAAACGTATGAAAATACCAAAAATCATTCAAGAGAAAGCCGACAAAGAAGGATGGAATAGTGTCGGATTTATTGGAAAGCGAAGAGGGAAAGACGCTTTCGCTGTGGGATATGTTGATGAAAACGGGGAAGCCGTTCCAACGGGTCTTCCCGTGATTTATCTTTTTGACGGGAAGACCGTTGAAACAGTTTATGGAGAAGAGGCTTTAGAATTACTTTGAAGCCTTTTTGAAACGTTCTGAGAATTTGGGGTTAATGATTTTATCGTCAATTCTCAGAACGCTTAACTTTACGGGGACGGCACTCTTCATAAACCCGTTGAACGTTTTTGAAGAGCCGTGTTTCCCTGACTGAGGGTCGAACCATAAAAGATTGCCGTCTTTCTGCCTTTCAACAATCATAACGTGCGCTCCTCCGTCACGCCCTCGCACAGATTTCCATTTCAGATAAAGCTCGTAACGCCCTGTCTCTTTTGTTGCGCCCTCAATAAAGCCAACTTTGGCGGTTATCGTGTCACGCAACACGGACGGGCGGGTCTTTATTGGGCGTGAGCCGTCAGGGTTGAGAAAGCGGTCGTTCCATGTCAGATTATTCTTCGGACACCAAACTTTATAAAATTCATCGTTCTTATTCGGTAAGGCTTCAACGGGGAAACCTCTGCGCCTTAATTCATAAGTCATTGTGCAAGTCTGACAGTTAATCAAATACCCCTCCGCCTTTGCGTCAGGATCAGAAAAATGCGGGTTGCCTTTCAACTCGTCAGCCTCTGTGAAATTCATTATCTTGCCTTGCATCACGGGGAGGGTTTGGTCTAACTCTCTGATGTTCTTCAAGACCTCAGGCGTGAAGTCGGCGTGCTTCTTGTTATATCTCATGGCGGCTTCATATTCAGCATAAGTTTCATACGGCGTTTTCAGGGCGTACAAGTTCTTGTAACCCTCAGGCAAGTATTTCTCGTTGTCGCTGATGAAATAGGGCACAGACGTGGTTCTTTTCGCCCTCTCTTTGTTGTCTTTAAGCCAATCATCGAACTCCTGAGGTACGCCCGTGACCGTGTTCACGCTTTCTTTCAGAGGTTCTTCGCTCCTGAGCAGCCTTGCGTTGTCACGCATCATTTCTTCCTCTGTCTTCAAAATTGTTTCAGCGTGACAGCGGCAATGAGGGTGCCACCCCGTGAACTTGAAGTCCTTTGGGTAACAGCCCTGACCCTTGACAGCCTTACTGCCCACGGGTGCGCTCAGTTCATCGCAGATGTCTGTAAATTTGTGAGGTTTCCCGTCAGCCCCTAAAAGTGTGTGGTTATTGCTCACAACAACACGAATACCGACAACAAAGTCAAGGTCTTGCCAACGGGCAAAGTCAGCCGACCGATATGCGATGTTCGTCTCTGTGGCTGCGAGGCGGCGGGCGTTCTTATATGAGCTTCGGTACACGCCACGCCCAGGGTGGAAAGCCGCCGCACGCTTTGACAAGACCAACTGCCCGTGTTCGTCTCTGACACGGCGAAAGAGCATGTCAGGGTGTTGAAGAAACAGTTGCAAGTCTTTTTGAAGACGTTCAGCCGCCTTGCCGCTTCTCAGACCGATGTCAAGCCCGAGTTCGATTTCCTCTTTGAACTGATTTGTATATTTCCAAACTCTGTCAGAGAGGTTCAAGCCCTGAACCTTGCGGGCGAGAAATGCGTCACGGGCTTCTTCGTTGTTTTTGAAGTATCGGCGATATTGAGCGTTTGAGAGCTTGCCCACGTTATCGCCGAAGACCTGACGGCACAGCTCGTTGTTCTTGTTGTTGGCGAGCGTCCATTCATGGTTCACGCCGTTCACTATGACAGCCGACAACCCGCTTTTTAGGCTATCTAAGAGACTTTCGAGCCTTTTGCGTGTAATTGGATAGTCAGAGAAAGAAAAGAGCCGTGTCGGGTCTAAATCACGGATAGAAAGCCCAAGGGCAGCGGCTTCCTTGACCGCCGCCCTGTATATAGCGTCAACCTGACGCTCGTAGGCTGTCAGGTTGCGCAGATGCTGTTTGTCGTATTTATTGAGTGCCATTGTCTCTCAGAATAAATTTATCACATTGAGGGTCATTCAGGAATTTGCACCACCGCCCGTGTTCTGTCTTTTCATCATGAGGGCAGCGGCACAAAATCAAATGACCGTCAAGAGCCTTGCTGTGCCAATCATAACTGTGACGGCAGTCACGGCAGCGGTATTTCGGCTGCTCAGGCTTCTTTCTGTTCGGGGGTCTTCTTGTTGGTGCCATGCTCTCACGTTATTCTGTCGGTTCAAACACGTCCACCGTCTTCTGATTCTGAATTTCTTTCAGGGTGGTGTCCACATCGTCACTCTCGCCGAGACGTTCAATGCTCTCACGTTGTGACATGATAGGCTCGCCGCCGTTCACAGACATGAGGTAGTTCGCCAAGTCTTGTTTGTCTGTGATAGCAAAAGGCGTGACAACGGTCTCAACGGGGAGAGCGTCAATGTCGGCGGCATAAGCCTCTCCAAGAGCTATCTTCAAGAACGCTTTAACGACATTTATTTCACGGTCAAAGAACTCAATCAAACGCCCGCTTTCGTCCTTGACTTTGAGCTGCGCATCAATGAACATTTGCTTGCGGCTCTCACCTGAGAGGGCTTGCTGCGACATCTTCTCGTATGACCAATCAGGCAACTGCAGCTGAGTGAAGAAAAGGTTTCTCAGGGTGTCGACATGGTATTTCAGGCTTTCAGTCGCCTGTTGCCATGTGACGTATTGAGCCGTTGAGCCTTTCGGATATTGCATGACGCTCTTCGCCTCTTCATTTGAACTTTTTTCATCGCCGAACTGAATAATATCATCGGCGAGAACAACGAAGATAGGCTTTGAGTTCTCACGGAGATAATTGCCGTTTCTTGACAGCGACCATTCAATCTCATAGACGGTCTTTGACGTGTCCTCCCATATCGGGGTCGGTCTCCACATATAGATGCATGGTATCTTTAACAAAGTTATCTGTTCATCTTCAATGACAGCCCATTCGCCGCTCTCTGTTGACCATTTGATGTGGCGGGTTGCAGTATAGCAGTCAAAGTACTGAACGGTCTTCTTGCCGCTCTTACGGGTGTAAGCCACTGACATGGCTATCATGTCGCCGTATTCATCAAAGAGCGGGTAAAGGTCATCGCCGAGCATAGGGGAGAAGTTGCGGCAGCGGAATTTCAGGTTTGAAGAGAAACCGTAGGTCGTGTGCTTCTGTTCAACGGCGTACCATAGCGTCATAACTTCACAGCCCGCAAAGAGCATGTTGCAGCGTTCGATGTTCACGCTGTCAATGCGGTTCTTGTCAAATATCTTTTCAAGATAATTCGCCACTTCTTTCTGACGATCATTCTCAGGGCTGTAAACACGCTTCACGGGTATGCCCGTAACAAGTTCTGTCATGCGCTTCACGGCGAGCCGCTGCAAGTCACACGTCACACGGGTTACCTCCTGAATGCCGCTGTCCGTGACAATATCAGGATATTTGGCTTTGTTCATAACAGGGTGCTTTGTCGGGTCAAATTCTTGAATGAGACCAAAGCGACCACGCCACAATGGGACGTTGATAGTCTTCTCTTTCAGGGCGGCAATCTTTTGAGCCGCAGTCCCGCCTGAGTTCAGGATTTCTTCGATAGTCATGTTCTTTGATGATTTATTTGTTAAACTTGAATTATCTGTGTACCATGCGAGCGATACGGTTCAGGTCAATGCGGCGGCTTCCTCTGAGCGGATAGAACGTGTTCGCGAAAGCGTCAAACTTATCGGGGCTTCGTCCGAGCCTCTTCTTGATGTCTTCTTTCGGCTCAATGTATATGCGCCCGTCTGACCTGAAAGACCATTTTATTTCTGTCGCCTCTTCATCAAACTGAGGGTCAGGCGGCAGCATGGCACCCGTCTCGTTCTTCGGGTTCAGCCAATCACGCACAGCCCAAAAGAGATATGCCCTCATGTTCAGGAACTCATACTGACCCGTTGTGTCGGTCAGGTTCTTGCCGTTGAAGCCTTTCGCTCCCTCTGAGTATTTGCAACTGATGATGTAATGAGAGTTCTCACGCCGTTCATTCTCAACACAACGGGAGAACACGCCCGCACCCTCGCCGATTGTGTCAATGCTGACGTACATTTCAATCTCATGTCGGCGGCGGTCTGTGATAGCCCCCGCAATCTTCATGTGGTCAGCCGAGCCGCCGCTGTTGTGTGTCTTGAACTCAGAAGCCCAACAGCCCTGACGCTCAACAAAGCAAGTGCAGTCTCGTCCCATGCCCGCAACGTCAACGCCCATGATCCGTGGCTCTGTTGTGACGGGTTGCCGCCCGTGAGCCTCTTTCCAACGCTGATGTGCGATTTCCAACCACTGTTCAGGGATAAGAACGTCTTCGCCCACTTTGGGGAATTTACCCAAGACTTTCTTTCTGAACAGGTCTTCGGGGCGATACCACTTGCCCTCAAACTGAAAGTCGTCAAACTCTGCCGTGGCTTCTTCTTCTCTGATTTCAGTACACCAGTTCGCCAACTTGTCTTGAACCCACTCATAGTCAACCTGACCCGCAATGACGGTCTTTTTCTGAACGATGTTCGGGGCTGTCAGGCTGTTCAGGCGGTATTTGTGCCAACGGTCTCCTTTCTGAGAGCGGGCAGCGTAGCCGACTGTTGTGTTGGGGTTGAAGACAATCAAGATGCGTGAGTCGCCTTGCAAGTTACCCTCAATAGCCCCAAACGTATCATCGCCGATACCCGTTGCCTCGGTAACGACAAACATTGTATGAACGGCGTGAAAACCTGACCACGCTTCATGGTTGTTCTCGTCAGCCTTGAAGCCCGTCAGAAACCATTCATCGCTTTCTGTTCTGATGTCATAAGCGTTCAAACGCCCTGGCAGTTGTATGCCTCTTGCCTTTGCTCTGTTATAAAGGCGGCTAATCTCAGGCATCATGATGTTCTTTACCTGACGGTCGGTCGGGGCTGTCAGAGCCACTTTCGTGTTCTCAACCAACTCTGCGCCCCCGTTCTTTGTGCGCCTCCAACGGGGCGTGAGATAAAGAAACGATATGGCGGCACAAGCGGCGACAAAGTCTTTGCCACGGGCTGTGCCTGAGGCAACGGACGTGCGCCTGTTGTGTTGAACGCTTGACAGAATTTCTTGCTGCTCGGGGTCAAGGTTCACGCCAAAGGCTTCACGGACAAATTTATTCCAATCTGCCCGCCATGAGTTTATGACCTCAAAACTGAGTTTCTTGATAGTTTCTTTCCGTTGTTTCTTTGCCATAGTTATTTTCTCCGAATTTTGAGTATGTCGGCGGTACGCTTTTGAATGGGATAAGTGAACCACTCAGAATACTTACGCCGACAGAGAGCCGCAATCGGGCTTATTCGTCTTCCTTGACCTCTCCCGCCTCTTGCTCGGCTTCATCTATCATGCCGCTCTCAATGAGATAGGCGGCAAATGAGCCGTTGGCGTTGATGTCTTTCTTTTCAGGGGCGTACAAGCCGAGGAGCTTGCGGCGTTCTTCAAGCTGCTTCCGTATCTCGGCGATATAAGAAGCATCGCCAAGGCAGATAACCTCTGTTTCCGTTCGCTCTGTCTGATACGTCTTGATTGAGGTCTGACCCGTCTCGCTGTCACGGGAGGGAGAGCCTTTCTGCTTGCGTTGTGTCTTGTTGTAGTCTGTCTTTGACTTTTCCCACTGTTCCCACAACTCTCTAACCGCATCGTCAATGCGTTCAAGTTCAAGCTGCACCAAATCATCTGTGTTTTCGATACGGTCTTCACGCCATTCAGCCAACAAGGTCTGAACGTCACTCTGAACCGTACCGAGGGAATAGCTTTTCAGGTCAAGACGGTTCTTGACCTCTTCCCGTATCTTGCGGCGGCTGTAACCACGCTTGAAGAGCTGCGCCACGATTTCAAGGCGGGCGAGCTTCATCTGTCTTTGTTTCTTATCTTGTGCTGCACTCATAGTTCTTTTGTCAGTTTTAGGAACTCTTGATAGAATTCCAAGTTACAACTTGAAAGCTCGATATACGACTTTTCAAACTCAGGGAAAGTGTGAACGGCGAAATGGCTTTCTGTCAGAAGCCACAGGGCGGTGTAACCCTGAGGCTGAAAATGGTGGTCAGTGAAGCAGAGAACGTTGAAGCCTGACTTTCTCAGGGCTTCATCGAAAATGTCCCTGATACGCTTCGGGTCGGTCTCTTTTATCCACTGAGAAAAATTCCAAATCTTAGCTTGCATAGTGCATTGTTATATTGTTTATATTTTTTCCTTCCTCTCGGCTGACCTCAACAAAGCCACGTTTCAGATAAAAATCATAGGCGTGTTGGTTGAAGTCAACCACTTTCAATTCAAGAACTGGGAACTGTGCATGGCTTTTCGCCCATTCAATCATTTCAGAGCCAAGACCTCTCTTCACAGAACAGATTTCTTCAATACGGCTGACTTGCAACTTCGGTATATTGTTCAGCCATAGATAGCCACAGATTTCGCCGCTCTCGTTTCTGTGAATGTGAATTTGCCCTTTGTCATAGGCTTTCTGTATACGAGGATATGGCAGATACATGATGAATTTCTTTTTGATGAACTGCTCCCTGAACTTTATCAGGTCTTTAATTACCCCCCCCAATTGGGTTTGGGCTTCATTACTCATAACTGTTGATGTCTCTTCTTCTGAGGTGTTGAAAAGTTCCATATCTTCTTCTTTATACTCAATCTTCGGGAACTCTTTCTTGATTTTCTTCGGGTCGCCCTTGAAGAAGACCAAGAGGTGCTGATGCGTCTTTGCAACCTTGCGGCTATCCATGTAACGTGAAGCCCTCAGAGCCGTTGAAGCGGTCTGTTCGACCAAGATAATCTCATTATAAAGGCGCATTCCGTTCTGCTTGAATATGCGCTTTATATCGCCGCAGAAGTCATAATAAAAGCCCGTGTTCTTGTCTCTCACGTCCCCGACACAGATAGCGGCGAAGCGGTTTTCTTTCAGACAAGAAACAGCCCCCGTGAAAGCGTTCTCCAAAATCTTGATGAAATCCTCGTATGACCCCTGATTTGATGCATCATTCGGGAGGTCTGAATACTTTTCAAGGTCAAAGTAAGGCGGGCAAGAAAAGAGGAGGTCTTGGCTCTCAGGCTCAATGTGCTGCGCCACGTTCTGACCGTCATCGCAGATATAGCGGGCTTTCATGCCCTCCACACGCTCGTTGTTCAAAGCCGCCTGTTTCTCTCTCAGTTCAACGCCCGTGAAGTCATTGCCGAGATAAGCAGCCACAAAGCCGAAGACGCTATCGCCCGCAAAACAGTCAAAGGCTTTGCCGTTCTCCTGACCGAACCAACGGCAGACGATTTCAGCCATAACGGGGTCAAGAATTGAAACGCCCTGAGCAACGATTTTCGCCTGTTCTTTTTCAAGGTCTTCTTGGCTGACGTACTTGTCGATGTACTCTTTGAAAGAAATGCCGAGTTCTTTTCTGTGTTCACGGGTTCTTTGATAGAGGTCTTTGTATTTGATTTCAAGAGACGTGACAAGGGTGTCGTTTCGGCTCTCGCCCATATCGCCGATGATGTCATACCACTTCTTCTTTCTGTCTTGCCAATATCCCTTGCGGGTATCAAGAATTGAGAAAGGCGGTACGATGAAGCGGTCAAAGAGGCTGCTTTCGGGTGCGCTGTTCTGCTTCTCTGAACCTGAGCCGCTTCCGTTCTGAGCGTTCAGGGCGTTTTCAGCGTCAGGGAACTCAATGCCCCAATCCACCAACTCTTCATTGTCCCACTGAGCGGTCAGGCTGTCCGTGTCCCATTCTCCGTAGCCGATGTTGTCCTTGATGATGAACTCACGCTGCTCTGCGTCTGACAACTCCGAAGCCTTGATGATGATTGCGGTCGGGCTGTCACGCCAACGCAGCCAATGTGTCAGGAGGGCTTGCTGTTCGCCCTCTGTCTTCTTCTTCACGTCATTGATAGAGAAAAGGCGGCTTTTCAGCTCGTCTTCTGAGAGGTCAGAAATGGCGGTCAAAGCCCTGAAACGCATATTGCCGCCGAGGGCAACCATCATGTTGTCAACGACAATCGGTCTGAGTTCAAGCATTTTTGGGAGTGCGAGAACGCTGTTGACAAGTTTCTGAAACTTCTCATTTGTGATTGTTCTCGGGTTCGCCTCATTCACTTGAACCTGAGAAAGTTTTACAGTTTCTGTTTTCATGTCTTTATCTGTTTGAATTATTATACCTTATCCGTTTGCAAAAATACTCAAAATGATTATATTATAATCACATAAAGTCCAAAATCAAGCCTTTTCGGGGTCAAAAACGCCTGAAATTGCCGTTTTGAGCAAGTTCAGGGTCTTCAAGCGGTACAGCTCGTCAGGCGTTGTTCTGAACACCCGCCACCCCATGAGGGTAGCCGTATTGTATTTCTCCATGTCTTTCATGAAGCCGACAGAAGAGGTGTGCCGCCCGCCCGTCCACACGCCGCCCTCAACTTCAAGGGCGATTTTGTGTTCAGGTATGGCGTAATCAAAACGCCATTTCCTGACGGGGTGGAACTTGAACTCTTTGACACACACAACATGGAGGTCGGTCTTGCAAATGGTCGTGAACACGTCAGTTAATTTTGGCGAATTTGACCGCTGTCGGCTTTTCTTTGTTGATTGCTGTAATTTATCACTCGTCATTGGAAAGTCTTTTGTGGGGGGCGCAATCGGCTTTTGGGACAAAAGAACGGGGATTTAACTCCCCGCCCTTGAATTTCTGTCAGTCTCAGAAGAGGCTGCGCCCGCCTGATGATTATCAGAACGGCAGATCGTCCATGTTCTCACATACAGAAGCCCCGTCTAACTGACCCTGAATTTGCTGCGCCTGAGATTGAAGCGGGTGCATACCGCCGAGGATAGGGATTGCCTTGCGCTCTTCTTCTGTCATTTTCTCAACAACGTCCTTGGCGAGTGAGACCTTGACAACGTGAGTGTCCCCGTAGCGGCTCTCATTCATTTCTATCGCCGCCATGTTCAGGTAACAACCTTTCTCGCCGAGGAACATTCCGCTCTCGTCAATGTCAATAACGAGGCAACGCCTTGTGGCTGTCTTGCCTTTGAGGTTTGTCACAAAAGCCCCCTTTATTTTCAGGAGGTTTGCCTTAATGCTGTAATTTCCCATTTTCTTTTTATTTTTATGGTTTAACTTCCGATTTCGGTAGAAAGTTCAGAACATTTGCGTTCACGGCTTTCTCTCTTCTCTCTGTCTTTTTCCCTGAGGGTTGTCCCTTGCCCTTGTCTGAGGGTTAGAGACCCTTTGTTGGGTTTTTGCCCGTGTCTGCGGGGTCAGTCTGTGTTTTGTCATTTTGAACCTCCTGAGCGTTATTTTCCCCTGTCTCTGAAACTATCTGTTCGTAGTCAAGGAGAATGTCCGTGCAGTTGCCCTCTTCATCACGTTTGAAGCGGACACGGGAAACTCTGATGCCGCCTTTCACAAATTGTCTGTCAGAAGCCGAGAGAAAATTTCTCACTTCTTCTACTGTCACTTGTCTTTCCATATCTGAATTCTGTAAAGTGAATAATTGCCATTGCTGTCTTAAATCAACCTTTCTGAACCAATCATACCAATCTGAGAACGAAAGCCCGTCATGCGCCGCTAAATCGGGCAATTCAACCTTTTCTCCGTCAATAACTGTCGAACTCATAAGGTCTTTAAGTTTAAGAGCCTGAACCCCAACGCCGTCAGCGGCTGTGAGCCGTGCAAGCTCTTTCTGAGGGCTTCCGTATGGTCTGCCAGTCCATTCTCTGATAGAGAGAACCGCTTGCCCGCTCTGTATTTCAGAAATTCGTTTCTCCCATAATGGGAGGTTTGTCCTGACCGTGTGAATTTTGTGACGGCAGATTTTCAGCCCGTCTTCTGTCAGGTTCAACCCGTTGCCGAGTAGATGAGCGAAATTCGTCTCACGCCCTGAATGAATGTGCGTTCTCGGGAACGTCTTTGAGAGTGTAATCACAAATGTTTTCATTTTGTCTGTTTATTTGGTTAAACTTATATCTCGTCAGAACGGGCATTCGTCAAGCGGTTGAGCCGTGAAGTCAAAGACCGCTGCCTCCTCCGCTTCTTTCTCCCGTCTGTGCATTTCCTCTTGAAGATGGTTTGAGTTGTCCCATGAGGGTTCAACCCCCGCCGTATATGGGCTGTAACGCCCGTTGTTCAGGTTGTATTTGAAGAGAGCCGTTCCGCACTCTCCGAGGTGCCTGAATTTCACCTTTTGAACGTGAACCTCCACCGTGTTGTCAATTCTGTTTCTGTGAACGACAATACCGAAGTCTGTTTTGTTATAAAAGTGCGCCGAGCCGCTGATGTCATAAAGGGTGGGGGCTTCGATAACCCCGTCTTTGTTCTTTGACTGTTTTGTCGGGTGCGCCATGAGAATGACCATAACGTCATTGCGCTGTGCGAAGTTCGTCAGACGGTCAAGCTGCTTTGAAATATACTTTGTTTCGTTGTGTCCGTCACTCTCGTCCTCCAAGCGGTTGTACGGGTCAATGACAAGACATTTTATGCCACGCCGTCTGACAAGAAAGCGGGCTTTTTCAAGAATTGTGTCGAGCCTGTAATCTTCCTTTGGGCTGATAAAGAAAAAGTTCGTGTTCAGATATTCTTTTATCTGACGATAAGCGGGGAGCGTCAGGTGTTGACGGTCAAAGTGCTGTCCCGTGAACTTCTCAATCAGTTTTGAAGCATGGTATTCGAGCGGGGCGTTCTCAGGGCTGAAATACGCGAATTTCCACCCGTAACGCATGTTGAGCCTCTCGGCGATTTGGTCAATGAACTCAGACTTGCCCGAGCCAGGAATACCCGTCACGACACAGATGCGTTTCGTCTCAAATGAAATAAGGCGGTCAAGGTTTTCAAGCCCTATCGTTGCGCCTCTCTGCATGCCGTGTTCAAAGAGAGCGTCAAGGTTCGATTCGAAGTCAGAGACCGTGAAGACCCCCTCCAACTTGACTTCGGGAGCTTCTGAGAGACATTTTTTCAGAGCCGCCGCCCCGTACTTCATCAAGACCTCGTTAGCGTCTTTGCAGTCCTGACCGTAGTCAAGTATTCGGCAGCGTTCAGCCCCGAAGCGTCTCAAAAGCTCGTCTTTCAGGAGAACGCCCTTTGTGTCTGTGTCAGAGGCTATGAAAATTGTCTCTTTGTCGTCAAAATACTCTTCGATGAAATCGTCAAGGTATTCAAGGTTTGCGTTAGCCCCGTTCGGAACGCTGACAACGTTATGAAAGCCAATCTCGTAGAATGAGAGAGCGTCCATTTCGCCCTCTGTCACGATACACTCTTTCTGACCCTTGATCGCATCAATGTTGTATGGGATAAGCTGCGCCCCTGAAACGAGCTTGAACTTCTTGTCGCCTGTGCGGTATTTCGTGTTGACGAGCTGACCGTTCAGGAAGTAGTTAAACTGAACCGTGTTCGACTGAGCGTTGTTCTGCGGCATCCATTCCATGCCCTCTGAGACTTTCAGAGCGTTCAGGGTCGCTGCGCTTATTCCTCTCCCCTCAAACCATTTCAAGGCTCTCTCGCTGACAGCCGTCAAAGCGTGCTGAGGGGGCTTCTTGTAGACAGGCTTCTGACGCTTTATCGGAGCGTAGTTATGCCACGGGCGTTCTTCACGCTCCCAAGGCTCTTTTGTTTCAAGAGACCCGCCCCAACCGCAATAATGACAATTCCAAAGACCTTTGTCAAGGTCAACAGAAAGACTTTTGTCGCGTCTGTCTTGCCTTTGGTCGTGACATTTCGGGCAATAGGTCTTGACCTTTCCCGATGTGCGCCCGTAGGGGATATTTATGCCGAAGTCTGAATAACTTTTCATTTTTGTAATTCCTTTCTGTGTTTTTGATAACCCTTTTTGAAGCCCTCAACAAAAGCCTCGCTGCAGAGCCTTGAAAAGACTTCTGAACAGGGGAAATGATTACACTTTGAGCAATAACGGCTGAGACCGTTTGCCCGCCTTGCCTTTTCTTCAAGGCTGATGTCCGTTTTCTTCTGTTTCATTGCAAAATCCATGTATGTGAAGCAGCGTCCCATGAATAACGCTCAGACGGGCGGGGTGCTGCCGTCATTGGGATATTAGCCCGCCCCGTGCCGTATGTTCGCCGCCCTGAGCCGTCTATGTATTCTCCAACGCCCAACTGAACCTGAGAGCCGTCAGAGGCTTGTACGGGCTTCTGTGCCGTGTTTGAGCCGCCGCCCCTCTTGTTGTCGTAGTTGCCCTCAGAGACCTTGACCCAGTTTTTCTCATTCTCAAAGACCCAATCAAAATTGGCAACCCAACTCATTTTGTCGGTGCTGCGCCCCGTGAGAAAGTCAGAAGCCTGAACCCTCTGAAAGAGGCGCATCACGAAGTCTGTCAGTTCTTCACGCTTCACGCCGAACTCTTGAAAGCGGGTTTTCATCTTTTGTTTTCTCGCCTCTGTGACTTTGAGAACCTTTGGGCATGAGAGACAGACAGAGTTCCACATGGCGACTATATCCTGATAAGGATATTTCTCTTTGCTCTCCTCTCCTTTACTCTTCTCTCCTTTGGCGGGTTTTATCTCTTTTAACGGCTCTTTATCAGGGGTTTTCTCGGAGATAACCTTTTCAGGCTGTTGTTTCTCTTCTTTGAAAACAGGCTTTTGAGGCAATTCCGTTCGGCGGGTTCTGTAAACCTCTGTGAGGTTGTTGACAAAATTCTCTATCCAAATTACACGGTTCTTTTCCCATAGCTCTTTATCAATCTTCCCGAGATTAATGAGAACCCCGATTATTTCTGTCGCTGTCTGAGCGTTGACCCGTGTCTTTGCAAGAAGATACTCCCAATTTGAAGAAACAGAACAGTCATAGAAATGCCCCTCGCTCTCCCCGAGAACTTCAAGAACCTTGAACCAAAAAGCATAACCGTCATTCCCGAAGCGGGCTTCAAGAATGTAGATCGTGCGCCCGCATTTCACATAATGCGGGTAATAGTCAACTGTTGTTCGTTTTGGTCTTGCCATAATGTTGTCTTGATTAAAGGGTTGCCATGATTGATTTTTTCAGTTTCACGTTTCGGCTGTTCCACTCAAAAGCCCTTATCATCCATTTGCGGTAGTCAAGAGGGATATTGCTTATCTTTTCCCCCTTATATTTGCCGAAAGGCATAACCTGAATAGGCTGCGCCGCCTGAGCGTCAATAGCCTGAGTGTCTTCACGGGTGTACTGACCGATGTCTGCGATTGGTATGCCTGAGAGCAGCCGCCCGCCTGAACCGAACAAACGCCACATTCTGCCTTTCTCAAAGGTCAGGTCTTCAACACGCCCGAAACGCTGAACGTTGCCGCCGAGGTCAACTATCAGAGCGTCTTTCTTCTGAGGGTCAATACGGGTGGCTCGTCCGATGATTTGATAATAGAGGGCGATAGAAGCCGTAGAAACGCCTAAAACAATGCAATCAATACCTGTATAGTCAAAGCCCGTTGAAAGCACTCTCACGTTAAATATGACCCGTATTTCGCCCTTTCTGAAACGCTCAATGATTGAAGCCCTCTCACGCTTATCCATATCGCCGTATATGACAGCCGAGTTAGGATAACGCTCTGAGAGGCTGATAGCGTCCTGAACAGAGGGTGCAAAGGCGAGAATGTGCTGCCGCTCAGGGTGAGCGTCAAGAGCGTTGACAATCGTCTGTGTGCCGCCGTTCTCTTCAAAAGCCCTTTGAACGCTGTCCTCCGTGTACTCGCTTTTTGAACTGTTGAAGACAAGTTGGCTGTCGTCAAACTGTGAAGCCTCATAAGTCAGGGGAGACCAAAAGCCGAGGCGCACCATTTCTGAGACCTGACCGACATGAATGATGTCTTTGAAGAAATTGCCCTTTTTGCTTCTTGATGTCAGCATGACGAGCTTTGAATAATTCTGTCCGAATTGGTCTCTGCCCGTCTGCAGCTTGACAGGTGTTGCCGTTATGCCGAGAACGTGAGTGATGCCGCTCTCTTTGAGAAACGTGCCGAGCATGCTGTCAGCCTCACGGGGGAAGAGGTGTGCCTCGTCTATCAGCATTTTTGTGAAGCCGAGAGCCTTGAACTTTGCCCCGAGCGTCTTGATTGAGCCTATAGTGGCGTAGGTTATCTGAGCGATTTCCTTGCTTCCGAAACTTGCGCTGTATATACCCGCATTTGCGAACCCGTCACAGAGGTTCACGTACTTCAAATAATTCTGTGCCAACAACTCTTTTGAGGGTTGAAGAATAATCATTTTACCGTTCGTGTTCTTCGCGACAAAGGCTGTCAGAATTGATTTTCCCCATGCTGTCGGGAGAACAATCAAAGAGGGCTTCGGCTTCTTCTCTTGAAAGAAACTGATAGCCTTTTCTATCGGCTCAACCTGATTTGAACGTAACTGTATCATTTTGTTTCTTTGTCTATCTGAGAAAACCCCGCTGACAGGGCTAACCACGCATAACAGCTTGCGTTGAGAGACCTTTCGGCTGCTCTCACCCATGAGCGGAGTTTATTATGTTATATGTTATTTGTTCTTTCTGTTCATCTGTCTGTTTTGGTTATACGATTACATTGTAACCACTTTAAGAGAAAACGCCTTGCGCCCTGAACCGTCTTAGCATACTCTTTGAAGAGGTCGGGGTGGTCAGCCTTGAAAGCCTTGTCGTCAAACTTCTCTGAGGGCTTGGGGCTTTTCCATGTTGCGATTGTATCGCCGCCATAGCTCAGGGCTTCTGCGTCTCCGAAGCCGAGCTTTATCTTCTCTTCAAGCTCGGTCTTTCGGTCAGAGAGTTCTGCGAGCTGCTGCTTCACGTCTTTCAGGTCTGAATAAGCCTGAAAAATCTCGTCAGTTGTCTCAATGACCTTGCCGCCCGTGTGCTTGTTGAACTTTAAGAGAATGTCCTTGGCGTTCTGCGGGTCAGGTTCTTTGTCCCCCTGAATGTAGTCAATCCAAAAGCGGTCAACCTCTTCACAGAGCCATTTGAAGAAGTCAGGAACAAAGGTCAGGTTCTTGTAACCGAACTCACGTCCTGAACAAAGCCATGCAAGTGAAGCCTCTTGAAGTTCCGCAACTCCGAGCTGATACTGAACCTGACAGAACCAGTGTTTGGGGAGGTCTTCGGGGTCAATGCTCATTTGTGTTGTCTTACACTCCAAGATACCCTTGTTGTGAGCGTTGTGGGGGAGACCGTTGAGCCAATACGTGCGGTCAGGGCTGACACGCATATACGGCTTCTCTGTGTTGATTATCATCCAATCAATGGCAGAACGCTTGATTATCTCGCAGCCTGTTTCATCTTTGAAGAACTGAGCAACTGCGTCTTCGAGATAATGACCCGCTTTCATCGCGAAATTCTCTTGTTTTGCGGGGTCAAGACCTTTCTTGCGTCTCCATAACTGATAAGGCGTTTCCCATGGGTTCAGCCCTACGATTGTTGCAACCTCTGATGAACCGATACCGCTCTCGCGATATTTCAACCACTCTGTGCGGTCTTTCGGTCTGATAACCTGATTACTCATGGTCAGCCTCCTTTCCCTCTTCTGAACTGTTCTCTGACTTCTTGTCGCTCTTCTTCAACAGACGGTCGGCAAACTCTATGAGACCCGTCATTGCTTCACGGCGTATAGCGTGCTTCAAGACCTTATGCAAGCCGTTCTCAGGGTCTTTGTCATTCAGAACATTCTGAAAAGCGTCAACGAGATAACCCATGATACCCTGAGTTATGGTGTGCTGCTCGCAGCTGTAGCTCTTTTCTTTGTCTTCTGTCTTCTGAACCGCAACAAGTGCGATTGCTCTGTTCTCCTTGTCTTCTTCGGCCCATGCTTGGAGGTCTGCGATGATTTTTTCAATATCTTTCATTTTGCTGTTATTTTGAGGGTTTAACTTGTTATTTCTTAATCATGTTGAAGTCAGCCCAAAGGCTGATGAATTGCTTGCCGCAATACGTGGCGAGAGCTTCGCTCTTAAAGCAAAGGCGAGAACCGACGTACGCATTCGCAATCGAGGGGGCGTAAAACGAGTACGCAGCGGCGAAGCCCGCCCAGTCTCCTGAATAGTCGCCTGTTGATATGAGGTGTCGGTCGGCTTTCCACTCGTCACTCTTCTCTGACAGTTCTTCTTCCGTCCATAGCGTGAACCAAGGATACCAACGTTCCTCGTCTTCTGTGAACTGAGGCTTCCAACCCTCATTCAGGGCGGCGGCGATAATGCGGAGCTTCAAGTATGTAAAAATGTCGTGACCGTCACTTGTAAAATCTGCGTTTTCCTCAATCACACGATACTGCTCTACGAAATGGTTGTCTTCTCCCAACTCACGGCAAGCGTCCTCAAAGGTCTTCACACGTTCTGTAATCGGGCGATTTGCGTCTGTCTGTGCCTCTGTTTCTTTCAATTCGGGTAAGAGAGCGAGAAGAACTTTTTTGACGCTCTCATCGGCTGTTTTCAAAGCAGCCTTTGCGTTTTCAATCTTGATTTCCATAAATGCTGTTATTTTTTAGTTGTTGTCTTTGATGTCTTCTTTGAGTTCTCGGCAGCGGGCTGTTTTATTTCGCCCGTCTCAGGGTCAACGCCCTCAGGTGCTTGTGCGCCCGTTGCCTGAGCGATAGCGGCAGCGGCTCTGTCTTGTGCGCTGTTTGTCTTCTTCACTGCGTCAGCCTGTTTCTTGGCTTCAATGGCGGGCTTCACGAAACACTCTTCAACGGTTGTCGTTCCCTCCTTGATTGCGTTGGCTGTCGCTCTGAGTTCGAAGATTTTCTGTTTGTCAATCTCCTGAACGCTCTTCACGCCGAGGTAGAAGAAAAGCTGCTCCTCCTTAACGCCCAATTTGGCGAAATACTGAATGACGTTCTGACGGCTTGTTTCAAGGTCAATAGACTGACCGAGCGCAACCTTTTTCACGTTATTGATGATGCGCTTTGTGACAGCCTTTGGAATAACTGTCAGTACGGCGTTTCTCAGGGCGATAGAAGCGGCGGCGTTGCCCGTCACAACTTGCATATCCTGACTGAACGTGTAGCCTTTCTTTGTGACGATACTTCTCTTGACCTCTTTGCAGACCGCAACGTTGGTTTCAAGGTCGTGACAAACAGCCTGAGCCGTTATCATACGCCCGTCATTGCCGATGATGCGGGTCGCGACCCTGAGGTTCGTCCATGCATTGGCGATAATCTCAGCCATGCGAACTGAAAGACCCTCAATGACGCTGTCGTTGCCGTCCTTGTCTTTGCGTCTCAGAACATAGAAACAGTCTTCGGCGGTCTCTTGATCCATAGTCGCGAGCGTCTCAATGGTGTTCAAAACTCTGTTGATGTCACGGGGGTAGGCGTGTGCCGTGGCAACCTGTGCGTCAATGTCAGCTCGGTTGAGAGCTTGGAGCATATCAGCCTGTTTTACTTCGATGATTTCTTCCATTTTATTTGTTATTTTATGCCCTCTTTATGCTTCGGGCGTTGCTTCATTTCTTCGGGCTTAAAAAATATCTTGCGTATCTGACCGTGAGACCCGTCACACGGCTGACGCTTTTCTCCATTGTCTTCTTGATGTTCAGACCCTCTTTTTTAAGGTCACTTATACGAGAGGCGAGGCGATAACAGCCAAAGTCCCTCAGGGCTTCAAGGGGTGTTATAGAACCGCCTGAAAGAAGACGTTCACGGATAAGCCTCAGGTGGCTGTTTATTCTCTCTCCCATAGACTTTATCTTTTGTGGGTTGAACAATATGTTGCAGCCTTGCAGTTAATCTCTTTCTCGGTCTGAACTCTGTTGTCGCACATCCATGCTTCAAGGTCAGACTTTTTGAAATAAAGTTTGCGGTTCTTCTTGAAGTGCGGTATCTGTCGCCCTGATGTCAGGCGATATAGGTGTCCCGTGCTGAACCCCGTGAACAGGGCAGCTTCGTTCAGGTCAAGAACCGTCTTTGCGCTTATCAGAGCCAACTCGCCGATACGGTCGAGCTTCTCGTTCATTTCTTCAAGTGTTACGCTCATAAGTCAATCGTCCCATTCGGGTTCATAAAGTTCATAATCCTCAACCTCGCCCGTTCCGTCACAGACAGAACACGTTTCTTTTTCGCCCTGGCAATAGCGCAGCCCTTTCTCAATGGCTTCGGTCTCGTCAGCGGGCAGAGCGTTGAACTCTTTCTCCGTCACTTCTGTTTCTCTGTCCTCTTCAAGGTCGTAGCGATACCATACATAGCCCTGACCCTGACAGGCAGCACACTCAATCATTCGTGGCTCGGGAGAACAGACGGGGCAGTTGGGGTGTCCGTGACATACTTCACACATACGCTATTCCTCCTCGTCAATCAGTTTTGAGAGGTCAGGCAAGAACCCCTTTTCATTCAACCTTGCGAAACAGAAACCTGTCACAAGTGTGCTTGCCAACGCCCCCGCTTTCATAAAGAAAAACTGAATGAGGGTCAAAGGGCTCTTCGGGTCTTCCTCGCCGATGAGAACGATGAAAGAGAACGTGAACCATGTGGCGAGGGCGATTAATAACGCCCATTTGAAAACCTTAGATTTCTTCATCTTCTTTTTGCTTTAATGCTGTTAAACCGAGCTTGATTACCTCCTGATACTTTGTCAGAAGCCTAATCAGGCGTTTGTTCTCACTTCTGTACATTCTGTTAGCGTCTTCAAGAGCCTTGATGTACTTTGCATCCGAACGCCCCTCACGTTTGACTGAGGTCTCAACGTCCATTTTGGCGAGTTCAGGGAAGAAGTCTTTGTCGTTTGTTGAGAGTGTCACAGACTTCTCACGCCGCTTCACGGTCTCTACTTGACCGTTCTCACGCTGCGCTCGGCGTTCCCAATATGCCTCCATGTACTTCTTGTTGTACTGATACTTCGCCTTGTTCGCTTCTTTGCTTGCCATACGCTTACACCTCCTCCGTTTTCAGGCTTTCTTCAACACGTTTCAGGATAACGTAAATCGTCCCCATGCTGTGAACGTTGTACTTGCCCATGAGGTGCTGAATGACCATCATTTTGCTCTGACCCTTGACCGCCATCAGGCTGTTGTAGTCATCGTAAATTGCCCTGTCACGTGCTTCACGCTCTTTTTGGCAATCCGTTTTGAAAATCATTTCTGCCATAATTCTTGTTAAAATTTCGATTTTACTTATCAGTTTATTTCCGATTTTAATTCTTATTTCGTATCTTTGTGCGGTTATTTAACCGTAACTGTGTGCAAATATAAACTAAGTTTCGCTTTTAGAAGAATTTTCCGAAAGAAAATTGCGATTTTTAACTTTAATTAAGCGTATGACGGAGATACAGAGAATAAGAAAAGCCATTAATTGGCTGCTCTACAAAGGCGTAGCAGAAAACGACCGAGAACTCTCTGAGATAATGGGTTACACAAAGTCTTCATTCTCTCAGATTGTGAACGGGCGTGTGCCTTTATCAGACAAGTTTGCAAAGAAACTCTGCCGACTTGATGAAAATATAAACGAAGTTTGGATTTTGACAGGCGAGGGAGAAATGTTCAAGAATGAGCCTGAAACTAACCTGAACAGTGAAAATGGCGTGACAATTCAGAAAGACGTGTGGGCTGTTCTTCAACAACAGGCACAGAGCCTTGCATCAAAGGATAGGCAAATTGATGAACTGATGAACCTTTTGAAAGAGCAGATCGCCGAGAATAAAAAAGCGGTTGCCCGTCAGGAAGACAATGCCTCCTCTGCCGCTGCCGTGTAGTCAAGTTCTGTGGGGTTGAACAGAAAATACCAAAATATTAAAGAGGTCAAAAGATATGAACGAAAGATTAGAAGAAATAATCAGATATAAGACAGGTGGAAAGAAAATACCGTTTGCCGAGCTTATGGGGTGGTCGCCACAATATCTGTCAAAGATGTTGAGAGGCGAGAATTTCGGTGTGCAGCCAATTCTGACTGTTCTTGAAAAACTGCCTGAGATAAACGCCCGTTGGTTTCTCTTCGGCACGGGAGAAATGCTTGAAATCGGCAAACTCTTCTCTCTTCAACGTGAGACGATGAACCACATTCAGGCTCTTTTAGACCTTGACAAGTATATACCTTATATGTCAGGAGAAGAGGTCAGAGAGTTTGAAAACGCCGTCAGAGAGGGAAGAAAACCCGTGTTCACGCCTGACGCAGTGAGCCGTTGGCAAGAACGCCTGACAGAGCGTGAGAAAGAAATAAATGAAAGGTTCAGAACCGCTAACTTAATATCAGAAGAACAATGCAGACAGAAGACAGCCAAAAGGTAATAAAGCGTTTCTTTGAGGCTCTGCGCTATCTCAAAGACGAAAAGATAATCAGGGGAAAACAGACGTTCACACGGGCGCATGAAATAAACCGTTGGAACATGAACACGTTAGAGAAAGACCCCTCACGGGACATCTTTCAGGCGGCGTGGCTCACATACCTTGTCAATGACTACGGCGTTTCAGCCACATGGCTCTTGACGGGGCGAGGAGATATACTTTTATATAAGAAAGACAAAAGCGGCACAGAGGGAAAGAAATAACCCTTTGCGCCGCTCTATGTCATTTATCCCCGTCAGGCTTTTCAGCCAGGGGTGGGAGGATAGTCGGTATGTTTGAAACAGCCGCCTGTTTGTTCTTGTCAAGAACCTTGGCGTATATCTGAGTTGTGTTCAGTTCACGATGTCCCAACAATTTTGAAACTGTGTAAATGTCCGTACCGAGGTCAAGCATCATGACCGCAAACGTGTGACGGGCGCAATGAAAAGTTATCTCTTTCTTTATGCCCGCCCTGAGCACCCACCGCTTTATTGCCTCATTCGTGCAAGACGGGCTGTGAATGTCTGTGAAGACAGGTTCGTTTGGTTTGCCCCTCTCTCCCATAAGTTCAGCCGCCTGAGGTGTTATGTCGAGGTATTCCTGACCGCCCGTTTTCTTCTGACGGAAGATGATGCGGGTAAAGCCTGACTGTTCTTGAACCTCTGCCCACGTCATTTTCAAGATGTCTGACCGCCTAAGACCCGTCAGGCATGAAAACAGAAAAGCCCGTTTGATTTTCGGGTATTCACATTCTGTCTCGGCGAGCTTCTTCACTTCATCTATTGTAAGGTACATGCGCGTGCCTTCCTCTGCCTTGAAATTCTCAACGCCCCGCATTGGGTTGTTCCTGATAATTCTTTCGTCAAATGCCTGATTGAGACACGCCCGCAGCTTGTTGAAATAACTCAGTTTTGAGTTTCTTGAAAGTTTATGGTCTTTGATGCGGTCTCGGTAGTCATTGCCCCACGCACACGCTTCATTCTCTAAATACTCTTTGAAGCCCTGAACCCATTCTGTCGTTATTTCGGCAAACGTGATTTTTCGGTTCGGCTCATACTTTTCAAGATGTTTCAGGCATGACCGCCAGTTCCCCCAATTCGATTTGTTGTCAGGAGCGTGAAAACGCTTCTCACATAACTTTTCATAATAGTCGAAGAACAGCGTCTCCTCGGCGTAATCACTCTTGAAGCCAAACTCCCCGTTTCTGAGTTCGACAACACGCTTCGCCCTGATAGCCTCGGCAAGCTGCAGCGTCTCTTTGTTCTTCTTCTTGTCTTCACGGGTCTTTTCAGGAACGAGGTAGAGGCGCAGATACTCATAAGACCTTTTGCCGTTCAAATAAATGTCAAGGTAGAGAGGTCAAGCCGTTGGGCGTTTTCCTCTGTCTGAGCCTGATTGGTTCTTTTGATTTCTCCATATCGCTGTCGTTTTGGTTTGTTGCTCTCTGTTGTTGTTTTTGTTGCTCTGAGATTGAGAGCAACAAAGGAACAACAAAATAACGACAAAACGGGTGTAATTATTGCGAAATAACAAAACTTTTTTCATAAACCCCAAAACATTGATTTATAAAGCCTTGTTTCTCAATAGTTACACCCGTTTTATACTTGACTTGATTTGTTAAAATATAAACTTACTTTCCGATGCAAAAGTGGGTGAAGATGTTTTGAAGTGTTTCTTGGGGGGTGATGCGCTCTTCGCCCGTGATTTCTGCAAGGTGGTCGATGACGATTCGGAGATCTTCGGCAAGTAGGTCGCCACTTAATCCGAGGTTCATTGAGTCGATGACACGCTGTAGACTTTCGTCTGCGAGGAGCAGAGCAGAGTAGTGGCGTGCGGAAGTGATGACGATGTCGCTTTCGGAGAGCTGGGGTATGTCGGCGGCTTCAACGATAAGTTGTTCGAGAACGGGGATGTTGGTACCATATTTGGCACTTATGTCGACAGTCGTAAATGTTGAATGTTGAATGTTGAATGTTGAATGTGCTGTGCTTTTATCAATCTTGTTTCTCACAATTATGAGTTTCTTGTCTGCCACACGCTCCTTGATGTCCTCTATCTCGGCTTCGGTGGGTTGTTGGTCGATAAGCCAAAGTACAATCTTCGCCTCCTGCAACTTCTGGTAGGTGCGCTCGATGCCGATGTTCTCGACAACGTCATCGGTTGTGCGGATGCCAGCTGTGTCGACAAAGCGGAACTGGATGCCATTGATGATGGTGGTGTCCTCGATGAAGTCACGGGTGGTGCCATGCACATCGCTCACGATAGCTTTCTCTTCGTGCAGCAGGTGGTTGAGTAGGGTGCTCTTTCCGACGTTGGTTTTTCCGACAATGGCTACGGGGATACCGTTCTTCAAGGCGTTGCCTACTTCGAATGAACGAGCGAGCGAGGCGAGACGTTGGTGGATGTCGCAGGCAAGGGTGTAGAGTTCGGAGCGGTCGGCAAACTCGAGTTCTTCGTGGTCGGAGAAATCGAGTTCGAGTTCTAAGAGCGATGTGAGTTTAAGGAGATGTGCTCTTAAGTCGGAGAGTTCGTTGCTGAAATGCCCCTTCAGCTGGCTGAGTGCCATGTCGTGTGTAGCTTTGTTGGTAGCGCAGATGAGGTCGGCTACGGCTTCTGCTTGCGAGAGATCCATCTTGCCGTTGAGGAATGCACGCTGAGTGAACTCGCCTGGACCGGCAGGAATGCATCCGTTTTGGGTGAGCAGGAACATCACCTGCTGCAGTATGTAGGCGGAGCCGTGGCAGGAGATTTCTACTGAGTTCTCACCAGTATAGGAGTGGGGAGCATGAAAGATGGAGACGAGAACTTCGTCAACGACTTCGTTTTCAGCGTTGACGATATTGCCGAAGGCGAGTGTGTAGGGTTTGCGGTCGGCTAATGGGGCATTAGAGCCGACGGGACGGAATATCCGGTCGGCTATAGTGAGGGCTTCGCTTCCTGAGATGCGAATTATGCCAATCGCACCACCTGGGGCGGTAGCGATGGCGCAAATGGTTGGGTTGTTCATTTTATTGGAAGATAGCTCGCTTCGCGAGTGAAGTTATTACACAATTATTTGTTGGGTATGGCTTCTTTGATGTAGCCGTGTCGGTAGGCATATAGGAGGCGTTGAAGGTCGCTAATCTGATTTTTCAGTTCGCGACCTATGTCGGTGTCGGCTACGCGCATACGGTGCGAGGACATTTCGACTATCTGTGTGGACGACTTGATGTCGGAGCACTTCTGTATGGCATCGATTGTGGATGTGAACGGCTCGTGCTGTACGAGAACGAACCCACGACTGTGGTAGACGAGGGTGTAGCCAGCAATGCCGGTTTCCTTATGGTATGGCTGCGAGAAACCACCATCAATGACCATGAGTTTGCCGTTAGCTTTTACGGGATTCTCGCCGTTGCATACGTGTACGGGTACGTGGCCGTTGATGATGTGGCGATTGTCGCCTACTACGTCGAAGGCATCAAGGATATTGTCTACTATCTGCTCGTTGTCGCGTAGCTTGAAGTAGTTGCCCTTCTCTTCGGTGTGCGTCTCCTTGTCGTCAATGAAGTAACGTTCGAAGGTTGCCATCTTAGACTTGTCAAAGAGTGGGCTGTCGGGACCACACCATAGATAGAGGAAGTAGTCGATGGCGTAGTTGCGTTCCTCAGGTGTAGAGTCGGTTTGGAAAGCTGAGCGGATGAGCATACCGATGTTATATAGCAGGTCTTTGCCCGAGCATGTTGTGCCAGGGATGATTTCTACCTCCTTCAGCTTTCCGTCTTCGTCGAGAGGTATGGAGGCGTGAAAAAGGAGGTTGTTGTTGAACACAGCGTACATGCAACCATGCTGAAGGAGCAGGCGTATGTGCTTGTGCAGTTTCTCGCTCACCTGGAACGAGTGGTTGATCTTGTCCATGAGCTGCTTCTCCTCGGGTGTGAGACGATTGGGGTGTTTGGGATCGATGGTGGGGAAGGAGTTGCTCTTGAGCGGATATTCCTTGCCGTTGAGAGTGATTGTTCCCTTGTCGTAGTCGATGTAGTTAAGCATGAGTCGGTCGGACATCTTCCACTTGGCGTGGCGTTTGATGATGGCAGCCTCCTCCTTAAACTGCAGAACGGTTATGGCTTTGTGCATTAGGGCAGCAAGACGTATCGACTTTTCGTCGACACGTGCAGAGTCGGCAGACGAAATCTTAGGGATAAATTCCTCACAAGGGTCGTCGCCATAGGTGTCCATGGCAAATGTGGCAAGCGGCATGAGGTTGATGCCATAGCCCTCTTCGAGGGTTGTCATATTGGCGTAGCGCAGCGAGAGTCGGATGACGTTGCACTGACATGCGCGATTGCCTGCCATTGCGCCCATCCAAAGCACATCGTGATTGCCCCATTGTATGTCCCAAGAGTGGTAGCGCGAGAGGGTGTCGAGAATGATGTGTGCGCCAGGACCGCGGTCGAAGATGTCGCCGAGGATGTGCAACTGGTCGATAGACAGGCGTTGTATCACGTTGCATATGGCAATGATGAAATCGTCGGCACGACCAGTAGATATGATTGTGTCGATGATGACGTTGACATAGTCAGCTTTGTTGGCATCGTCTGTGCGCTCGTGCAGCAATTCCTGTATGATGTATGAGAAGGAGCGTGGTAGTGCCTTGCGAACCTTCGAACGTGTGTACTTGCTTGATACCAAGCGACATACTGCTACCAGGTTGTGTATGGTGATGTGATACCAGTCGTCGATGTTTTCCTCGGCTGCCTTTATCAGTTCGAGTTTCTGGTCGGGGTAGTATATCAATGTGCAGAGCTCTCGTGCATCCGATTCGCGCATCAGATTGCCAAAAAGCTCGTTCACCTTGCGTTGTATATTGCCCGAAGCATTCTTCAGAATGTGAAGGAATGCTTCGTATTCGCCATGAATATCGGCAACGAAGTGCTCGGTACCTTTAGGAAGATTGAGAATGGCCTGCAGATTGATAATCTCGGTGCTTGCTTCAGGGATGTTCGGGAATGACTGGGCAAGCAGTTGCAGGTATTTCATATCATTGGCTGTGACTTTATGATCTTTTCTCATGTTCAATGTAGTGATGTTGAGAGTTATATAATGTGCTTTTGCATCTGTTTCGTTGTTTTGTCGTCAGATGCGGCTATGGGCATAAAGCCCTCTGTGAGATGCGATTTGGATTCGAGTAGTGCCATTATGGATGTGGCAAAGGACGAAATTTTCAAGGTGTCAAGTGCTTGACGCATTGATTCTTCATCGTAGTTGCTATTAATCAGTGTGTCGGAAAGGTTATCAAGCAATTTCTGGCGTATCGTCTCGCGTCGGAAAGCGTATTGCAGATATAGCAATTGAGAGCATATTTCGTTAATGGCATGGTCAGAAATGTTCAACGTCCTAACCTTGTTGTTGATTTCAGACATTACTTTTGCTTCATGTTCGTTGTACACCTTAGCATATAGGTCGTTGAACTGTCGGAGCATGGTTGTGCGGTCGGTTGTTAAAGTGAATTGCTCGTTGGCAATGACCTTAACAGATGCCTTGGGTAACAATTTCTTTATAAGTCCTGCTTCTGCTGGTCCGCAGCAATGAAATACTGTTGGGGCAAGCATGAGGGAATGGGGAGGGAGAACATCTACCAATCCATTCGCTGATGTGAAAACAACGGGAATACCTTTGTGCGTGTAGCCCTTCATAGTTGTGGCAGTAGTGCCAGACCACTTGCCAAACACATGCACAAGGTCGGGAGCATTGTCCACAACTTCCACATCGCCAATGCTACTAATATTATCGGCGATAGTGTCCAGCAATTCCTTGTTCAAAGGAGATGCAGTGCCTTTTAAGAGACTTATAAATTTGATTCTCATATTTTATGCGTAGAAAAATCGTGTTTGTCTGCTCTTATATAGCGCAGTTTGGTGAGTATATCGAACCACAAAAGCGACAATTCGTAGAATGGGATAGACCATGCGGATAGGTGCTCACTGAAGATATTACATTTTCTTTTTACGAAAAATATACGCAATGCTATTGTTGCTATGAGACACAACGCTGCAACAGCTAAAGCAATCCATCTGCCAGTTAGGACTGCAAATACGCCTGTTGTGATTAGAACGGCATAGTTGATATACATAAACAGTGCATCGGTTATGTAGGATAGATGCATTAGGGCCTTACGCTCAAGGTGACGACCTACATGGCTGTTGGCTATACAATATTCAGTCCAGGTCTTTTTAGTTGGACAATCGTTGTGTACGAATGAGTCTGGTAGCAATGTGATAGCTGTAGAGTAGGGTCTTGCAAACTTGTTTATTATGAAATCATATTCGCCATACACGTGCTGCAAGTTGCCGCGATAGCCATCGCCACTGATAAACTCGGAACGTCTGAATGCGATGTTTGCACCAGTAGAACGGTAAGCGATACCATGTGCAGCTGTTCGCAGATAATAGCAAGCTTCACGAAGACGTATGAAGCGACGATAGGGCTTCACGTCATCCTTATAGTTGGAGTAGCCGAGAACAAGGTTTGTATTGCTATCTATGCTTTCTGCAATGGTTTGCAGCCATTTGTCAGAAGCAGGTGCACACGAAGCATTAAGCATAATGACCCAATCGTTGTGGGCTGCCTTTATGCCCAATGAGGCTGACAACTTAGGTTTGCTCATAAAAAGCGAACGCTTGGGGATGTACGTAGCATAAAGGTTCTTGTTGTCAGCGTATTTAGCAAGTACTGCCTCTAAGTCGAGGTCGCCCTTTTCGCCAACAACTACGACTTCAAAGCCTGGTGCATAATCTTGCGAAAAGATAAGTGGCAGGTGTTTGTCAAGTGCCTCCACATTGTTTTGTGAGAGCACAACAACAGTAAGTGGGGGCAATTCAATTGTGGTATCTTTGGTGCTTTTTGTCTTAATAGAACGGAAAAAAGGATTGGCTACTACCGATGCAATGGTCAGTAGTAGAACAATGATACTTATTATGATTGTTATATTATCGATAAACATTTCTGATTATTTACAAATCTTCTGTAATGTAACCTTTAGGTAATTGACGACAGTTGTATGCGCTTGCCATTATCTCACCGTATGCACCGGCTGAGCGTATAGCAATGAGGTCACCACGATGACACTTATTGAGGTCGATGGCCTTAGCGAAGACATCGCTCGACTCGCAGATAGGCCCTACTACATCGTAAACTTCTGTTGGCTCGTTGCTCGTGAGGTTCTGAATCTTGTGCAGCGCTTGATAAAGAGCCGGACGTATGAGGTCGGTCATGCCAGCGTCAAGAATGGCGAACTGTTTATGTGAGCCTTGCTTTACGTAGAGCACACGAGAGATGAGCGAACCACATTGGGCGACTACAGAACGTCCAAGTTCGAAATGTAGCTGTTGACCTTCACGCAGACGGAGATGCTTAGCATACGTGTGAAAATACTCTTTGAAGTCGGGTATAGGCTGATGGTCGGGTGAGTCGTAGTTCACGCCGAGTCCGCCGCCTACATTAATGCTTTGAACATATATATGGTGCTTATCAAGTTGCACTTGCAGCTCGTTAATGCGATTACATAATGCCTTGAAGTCGCCCATGTCAAGTATCTGAGAACCAATATGAAAGTGCAGACCAACAACATTGATATTATTCATCGTTGTTGCACGTTCTATTACATTCTCCATGTCTTGCATTGCTATACCAAACTTATTCTCTGCGAGTCCGGTCGTAATGTTTGCATGTGTATGGGCACCGATATTAGGATTGATTCGGAAAGCAACATTAGCAGTCTTGTTGGCTGCCACTGCCAACTCTTCGATAACCTCCAGTTCGGCAATCGATTCGACATTGAAACAGGCGATGCCCTTCTCCAGTCCGAGATTAATCTCCCAATCGCTCTTGCCCACGCCTGCATACACCACCTTGTCAGCAGGAAAACCTGCCTCGATAGCCGCCTTAATTTCGCCGCCACTCACGCAGTCGGCACCAAAACCATACTGGCTGATGATACGCAATATCTTCGGATTGGCATTTGCTTTCACGGCATAGTGAACGTGGAAGTTTTCATGCTTCTCACATTCTTGTTTTATAACTTCTAACGTCTTTCGCAGCAACTGCGTGTCGTAATAGTAGTAGGGTGTTACTATGCTATTTAACTTGTCAACCGAAAACATTCTTTGTGCATTTAATGGTTATTACTATAAAATAATGTTAGGAGTTAACTTCGCGTGGCTATGCCATTGTCCTCAGTTAACTCCTATAATCTTAATATATAACGTTGTTCTTCTTTACTTATTGTTGAAGAGCACGTCGGAGAGGCTTTGCAATGCGCGTTCCTTGTCAGCTTCTCTGATAAGGAATGATATGTTATAATTGCTTCCACCATACGAAATCATACGCACGGGGATATTCTTCATCGCGTCCAAGACAATGCTTTCGAAGCCGAGGTTGTTCCAGTCGAGGTCGCCCACAACGCATACGATGCACATGTCCGAGTCGACGGTTACGGTGCCATACTTCTTCAGTTCGTCTACAATCTCGTTGAGGTGAGACGTGTTGTCGATACTCATCGATACACCAACCTCACTCGTTGTAATCATATCAATAGGAGTTTGGTAGCACTCGAATATCTCAAACACCTTGCGAAGGAAGCCTGTTGCGAAGAGCATTCGCGACGATTTAATCTTGATAGCTGTGATGTTGTCTTTAGCGGCAACAGCTTTTATCTTGCCTCTGAGCAACACGTTATCAATGATAGTGCCCTCTGCCTTAGGGTCGAGAGTGTTCTTAAGGCGTACTGGTATACCTGCGAACTTAGCTGGCTGCACGCATGTTGGGTGCAAAATTTTTGCACCGAAGTATGCAAGTTCGGCAGCCTCTTCAAAGTTGAGCTGACGAATAGCTTCTGTCTTGTCCACTACACGTGGGTCGTTATTGTGCATACCATCGATGTCTGTCCAAATCTGAATCTCTTCAGCAGGCAAGGCTGCGCCAATAAGCGATGCTGTGAAGTCGCTACCACCACGCAACAGATTGTCTACCTCACCATAAGCGTTGCGACATATAAATCCTTGAGTGATATATACCTGATAGCCCTCATTTTCTTTCATTACCGCAGCCAACTTCTCTTTGATGTAGTGAGTGTCGGGTTCGGCGTTCTTGTCAGTACGCATAAAGTCGAAAGCTGAAAGCAGAACCACCTTTACGCCCTTCTCTAAAAGGAAGTTTGTAACCATGTTGGTGCTAATAATTTCTCCCTGCGCTACGATATTCTTTTCCTCAAAGCTTGTGAAGAGGTCTTTTGTGAACGAACGGAGATAGTTGAACTCTGATGCAAGAAATTCGCGAGTGCGCTGTTTGTATTCGTCGGTAGAGTAGAGTTCCTCTACGTGCTGCATGTATTTCTGCTCAAGATTATTGATTACATCGTTAGCTCCGTCGGAGTTCTTCTTGTAGAGGTAATTGGAAATCTCTATGAGTGAGTTTGTTGTTCCTGACATTGCAGACAACACAACAAACACTTGTTCTCCTGACTCAGAGACCATTGTCGCAACGGATTTCATGCGTTCCGGAGTACCTACAGAGGTACCTCCAAATTTCATTACTTTCATTATTGTTTTATTATTTGTTTTATACGTTTACTTGTTATATTTATCTGTGACATTACATAACTTGCCATCTTCACACTTGAACACTCTACCAGGGAATTTCTCAATGAGTCCGTGGTTGTGGGTCGAGAATACGACTGCGGTACCCGTATGGCTTATTTCGTAGAGCAAACCGACAATCTTTTCCGCTGTCTCAGGATCGAGGTTACCTGTAGGTTCGTCTGCGATGATAATCTTAGGACTATTGAGCAAAGCACGTGCAATAGCGATGCGCTGTTGCTCACCACCAGATAATTCATGTGGCAGACGCAACTTCTTATCCTGCATACCTACAGCTTCAAGCACCTGCTCTATGCGCGCAGCAATTTCTTTGGACGACTTCCAACCTGTGGAATGCAGCACGAACTCAAGATTTCTGTACACATTGCGATCGTGCAGTAGTTGAAAATCTTGAAAGATGATACCCATCTCACGACGTAGTGCAGGGATATCTCGACGCTTTATGCTGAGCAAATCACGACCTAAGACCTCTGCCTTTTCGGCATCGTCTTTGTCGAAATCTACTTCGCAATATATTGTTTTCAAGAGCGATGATTTGCCCGAACCAACTTTGCCAATTACATAAACAAACTGGTCGGCATCAACTTGAAAGTCAACGTCGTTGAGCACAGTTCCGTCTGCCTGATATATATTTGCTTTTTGATAATCTATTAACATCTTCGTTCTGTTATTTTTACTGCCATTGATGATAGCAAGCGCAAAGTTACGAATTTTCTTTGTAACTATGTGGCGTTTATACGTATTAATTGTGTATGGACGCTATTATTTCAGTGCTTCAAGTTCCTCAGAGAGTTCAGTCCAACGCTCTTCTTCTTCATCCATTCTCGATTTTATTTCGGTGTATTCGTTAATGAGAGTCATATCGGCAGCATTCTCTGGCAGACAAAGTAATGTGTCAATCTCGGCAATTCGCTTCTCCATTGCCTCAATTTTTGTTTCCGACTCTTTTATTAGCTTCTCTACACGGCGTATCTTCTTTTGTTGCTCCTTATGCTCTGCATAACTGATTTTTCCTGAATTAGTTATTGTATCATCGTTTGTTTGTGTAGAGGCTGTTGTGGACGCTGTCGACTGTGAATTCATTGCCGATAATTCGTTGAGATTATTGATATCTCTTGCGCGCAGATAGTCGTAGATGCCCCCCAAGTGCTCACGCACGGCACCACCACCAAACTCATAGACCTTTGACACAAGACCATCAAGGAACTCTCGATCGTGGCTAACAATGATTGCCGTTCCATCGAAAGCATTGATGGCTTCCTTCAGCACTTCTTTTGATGCCATATCCAAATGGTTTGTGGGCTCGTCGAGAATGAGCAGATTTACCGGCTCAAGCAGCAGTTTAATCATAGCCAGTCGGCTACGCTCGCCACCAGACAATACCTTTACCTTCTTGTCGACGGCTTCACCACTAAACATAAATGCACCAAGAATGTTCTTTATCTTTAAGCGGACTTCACCCTTTGCAACACGGTCTATCGTATCAAATACGCTTATCTCTCCATCAAGCAGCTGTGCCTGGTTTTGAGCGAAATAGCCAATCTGCACGTTATGACCCACCTTAAGGTTTCCCGTGAATGGAATCTCTCCCATAATGCACTTCACGAGCGTTGACTTTCCCTCGCCGTTCTTGCCTACGAACGCCACCTTTTCGCCACGCTTTATGGTGAGGTTCACATCCTTGAACACCGTATGCTCGCCGTAGTCCTTGCGTACGTCTTCACATATGATGGGGTAGTCGCCCGAACGTAGACATGGCGGAAACTTTAGGTGCATCGTTGCATTGTCCACTTCGTCTACTTCGATAGGCACAATCTTCTCCAACTGCTTGATGCGGCTCTGCACCTGCACAGCCTTTGTCGGCTTGTATCTGAAGCGTTCTATAAAGTCCTTGATATCAGCTATTTCCTTTTGCTGATTCTCGTAAGCACGCAATTGCTGTTCGTGGCGTTCGGCGCGCAGTTTCACGTACTCATCGTACTTCACTTTGTAGTCGTTCACCTGTCCGCACGATATCTCTATGGTGCGGTTAGTGACGTTGTTGATGAATGCGCGGTCGTGGCTCACAAGCACAACGGCTTTTGCGCTCTGCTGCAAGAATCGCTCGAGCCAACCGATACTCTCAATGTCGAGATGGTTGGTAGGCTCGTCGAGCAGCAGTACGTCGGGGCGTCGCAACAGAATTTTCGCTAATTCAATACGCATACGCCAACCGCCACTGAACTCCTTCGTTGGGCGCTCGAAGTCGTTGCGTGTGAAACCAAGACCTGTGAGCGTTCGCTCTATCTCTGCTTCATAGTTGTCGCCACCTATCATCATGTAGTGGTCGTGCTTCTGCGTGAACTTCTCCACCAGCTCGGCATACTCAGGACTCTCGTAGTCGGTGCGCTCAGTCATCTGTCGGTTGAGCTCCTCTATCTGTGCCTTAAGCTTAGCCGTGTCGGCGAACGCCTTGCGTGCCTCTTCCTTTACGGTTGTGTTATCCTGCAACACCATCACCTGCGGCAGATAGCCGATAGTTGTGTCTGTCGGTATAGCCACATTGCCTTCAGTAGGCTTCTGCAGCCCGCATATAATCTTCAGCATCGTCGATTTGCCGGCGCCGTTCTTGCCCACAAGTGCTATGCGGTCGCGGTCGTTCACTACGAAACTTACGTTGCGGAACAGTGGCTTAACACCAAACTCTACTGACAGTTGTTCTATTGAAATCATCTATATCTGTTGTTTAAATACTTGTTTTAATTGGACTTTGTATATCTACCTTCCATTGTTTGCCAATCTTTTTTAGTGTTAGCTTGAATTTGGCATTGGGACAAATTACGCCAGGTTTGCCGATTGAGTCACAGTTGAGGAAATTGCACACTTCCACAATGGTGGTTGCACTATCACCGTCAAATTCTACCAATTCTACCGTACATGTCGCAGAATCGGCTTGGGTGTTGAGTATGTCTAAATCTTCTTGCGTTATGTTCGATGCCTTAAGACGCACCCATTTTTCTGATTCGGGTGTACATTCTGATAATGCTTGGCAATAGTGCAAGTTAAAGTATTTTTGAGCAAAACTGACTGCACTCTGCTCTATGGCTTTCTCCTCACTGTATGAACATGAACCCATCAGCAACAGTGCTATTAAAAGTCCTACAACGCCAAACCAATTATGTGTACGACCATTGCTTCTCGTATCCATCATATATTTGTTATTTGTAAATATACCATTTTAAATATGCAAAGTTACTGATTTTTATAATGATTCGAGCATTTTTACGAACAAAACATTGCATCTTCATTACTATCGGTATATTGTACGTTTGTTTATAGTTTAGGCAAAATGTCGTTAAAGTTTTGTGCAAAACCAATATTTTTTAATAACTTTGTAATGCAAAACCCCTACATATTTCTCATTACCTTATAATATAGCAATGTTTAAATTTATATCATTTGGCAGCGGAAGTTGTGGCAACTGCTACTATATATATACTGAGCACGATGGACTTTTAATCGATGTAGGTGTAGGAACACGAAGCCTTAAAAAACACTTTGGCGACTATGGCTTGCACATGCCTGGAGGATTCAGTTCAATACTCGTGACACACGATCATGCTGATCACATCAAATCAGTGGGAAGCCTCAGTAAGAAGCTAAACCTTCCTGTGTATGCAACACGCCTTGTCCATTCTGGGATGGACAACAACTATTGTATGAAACTGAAACTTGCGCAAGCAAATCGTCATTATGTGGTGAAGGGAGAGGCTTTCGAGGCAAGTGGGTTCCATATTACACCATTTGGAGTGCCACACGATAGTTCAGACAATGTTGGTTACTCAATAGAGTATGAAGGTGTTGTGTTTACCTTACTCACCGACGTTGGTCATATTACAGAGGAAATGAAAGCTATCATCCGCAATACAGACTATCTCGTTATAGAAGCTAATTACGATCTGCAAATGCTACAAAACGGTCCCTATCCACGCCATTTGCAAGAACGTATACAATGCGGAACCGGGCATTTGAGTAATGCACAATGTGGTGCAGCACTCGTAGAAAATTATACAGAACGCCTAAAGCACATATGGCTCTGCCATCTAAGCGAAGAGAACAATCACCCTGAATTGGCTCGCAAGTCGATTGAGCAGGCTCTTTCTGACGCAGGCATTAAGGTGAAACTCGATGTACTTAGACGCAAACAGCCGACAGGCGTGTTTGAACTTGTTTAAAGCAAAAGACCCTGCCTAAATTGGCAGGGTCTTTTCAATTAATCAGTTACTATGGAAGTTTAGTTTCAGTTTTCCATGAATTTCTTGGCTGCTCTCAGCTGGTGGCGCATGTTACTGAGCAGCTGCTGGCTCTCCTGCAGTAGATTGAGATATACGAGCGATACCTGCAGTAGGTTGTTGTCCTTCATCTCCGTGATGCGGTCGATGTGGCGTTTACGGACAATAGAGAGTTCGTCCTTACATTTGTCTGCGAGTGCAAGAGTGTCGCGGTAATGTTCGAAACGGCATGTTGAAATCTGTGTCTCGGTCTGTTGCATCAGGTCGTTGATTGTAGCACGCAGCGGACGGAACTCGTTGATGTAGACCTGTGGAATAGGGTTGAAATTATTGTCCACATGCTCCTTTATAGGTTCGAGAATACGACGCAGACAGTAGATGTACTGCTCCGAAGAGTTGATGCCCAGATGGAACCATGTGTTGCGTTCTATTGCAATCTCTGTCGGAACACGCTTAAGGGCGAGCAACTCCTGACGGCGGAACTTCTTTAGCATGTCCTTCTCTTTGCTCAGTTCGTTGCTCACTTTGCGCAGAGTACGTGTGCGCTCGTTCTCCAAACCGTCGATTATGTTGTTAAATTCGTCGATAGCAAAGCGTGTCATGAAGCTCTGTGTGCGTGATACGTGCTTCATAAGTAGGTCGAGCACAATTTCCGGATCGCGGGTGCGCATCATCAGACGGAATACGTCTTCCTTCTCGCCCTCTTTCTCCTTGTTTGCATATTTGCGGTTACTCTTGATGAGCAACGCAACTACTAAAACCATGAATAAAATCTTAGCAAGTATGCCGCCATAGAACATTATCAGGCAGACAAGGGCACAAGCACCGAAAGCTACGGCTGCGGTGATGAACCAACCACCGATTACGCTGATAACACCTGTCACGCGGAATACGGCACTTTCTCGACTCCAAGCGCGGTCGGCAAGCGAAGAACCCATTGCCACCATGAACGTAACGTATGTTGTAGAGAGTGGCAACTTGTAGTTGGTGCCAATCGTGATAAGCATTGATGCGAGCACGAGGTTGATGGCTGCACGAACCACGTCGAACGCAGCTCCGTCGTTAAGCTCTGCCTCCTGCTTGTTGAAGCGGCTGTCAATCCAGCGTGAGATAGACTTCGGCATGTACTGCATTACCCAACTATTGCCGTCCTGAGTGACGCGTACAATACTGCGTGCAGCACGGCTCGAGCCGAACATCTCGTCGCCTTCGTCCTGACGGCTGAGGTCGACGCTGGTCTTAATCACGTTGCGTGCTTTCTTTGAAGTAGCCATAGCCACAATCATGACTACGCCTGCAGCAAGTAGATAGATCGAAGGTGTCTGTGCCGACTCCATAAGCGAAGTCATCATAAAGTCTCTCGCGCCAATGCCATTGCTATTAGCCATGTAGTCGCGGAATGAATCCATACCGGCGAGAGGCACACCGATGAAGTTCACAAGGTCGTTGCCGGCGAAAGCCATGGCAAGAGCGAAAGTGCCCATGAGCACGATGAACTTGAACACGTTGACGTGCAGCATGTGCAGAACCTGCATCATGATAGTTGAACCTATGAACGTGTAGAGCAACAGTAACGAGATGTTGCTGTCAATCCATGTGCGAACGTCCTCTGCAATGAAGCGGCTCTTGCCCAAGCCTTTAAGGAAGATGAAGTAGGAGAGAGCTGTGAAGGCGATACCGCCGAAGAGTGCGATAGAGTAGCGCGAGTGTTTCTTATAATTAAAAGTGAACACTATACGTGAGAGCCATTGCACAATCATACCGAAGAAGAAGGCGATAGCCACACTCACAAAGATGGCGACAATCACGCTCAACGCCTTGTCCGTGTTAAGCAGGTCGGCAAAGCCGAGCGTCGGGTCGGCTGCAATCTTGATAGCTGCAAGAACGAACGTACCGCCAAGCAACTCGAACACGAGCGAAACGGTAGTAGAGGTCGGCATACCGAGCGTGTTGAACATGTCGAGCACAATAACATCTGTTACCATGACGGCAAGGAAGATGGTCATCACGTCGTAGAATGAGAAATTGGCTGGCTGCATAATGCCGTGTCGTGCCACGTCCATCATACCCGAGGACATTACGGCGCCAATTGCCACACCTGCTGAAGCAACGATGAGCACCGTGCGGAACTTTGCCACTTTCGCTCCAATGGCACTGTTAAGGAAATTGACGGCATCGTTACTTACTCCAACAAAAAGGTCAAATACTGCCAGACATAGCAGAAAGACCACAATCGCTAAATAAATTGTTTCCATTTATGTTTAATTCTTTGGTTTTTTCACGCTGCAAAATTACTTGCTATGTATTACACCATGTTTAAACACATATTACAATCCGGTTACAACCAACAAAAACTGTTTGTCTGATGGTGGTATACATTGCAAAAAAAGCATAAAATAGGGAAAATCCTAATTCTTTTTAGGCAAAATCCCTATACTTATATAATATTTCGCATTAATTTTGTAGTTGAAAAAGTAGCAGCCTTGTATATAGAGGGCTGATGATAGTAGAACTTAAAACAAAACTATTATGATACAAAGATTGTTATTGGCAGCAATAATTGGAGTAATCTCACTCCCGATGATGGCGCAGGATGATGACATGTACTTTGTTCCGAAGAAACAGAGTAAAGATGTGATAGTATTTGAGAAAGGTGACGGAACCTATGATTTGACAGCACTTGACTCAACAACCATGGTAATGTCGGATTCTGCTCAATATTTCGATGATATGAACGATGAATTCGTGTATTCTCGTCGTATGGAACGCTTCGACGACTACTATTGTCCGTCGCTCTATAGCTATTGGAATGATCCATATTGGTATGGAGCGTATGGTTGGTATTCGCCATATCGTCCTTATTGGTCTTCACGATGGAATCTCTATTATTCATGGTACAATCCATGGTATACTCCGTGGTACTATGATTGTTGGGGATGGCACTATCCTTATTGGGGATGGGGCGTTCCTTATGTATATTATTCATATCGAGGCAGACCCAATCCTACACGTAATTTCACTGCATCAGGGTTTGGTAGCAGAGTAAGATACGACAATCGCACCACAACACGTACTCATCGCAACAGTTTTGGTCAGCGTACAACAGTACGTAATAATTCTCGTTACGATAATAACCGCCAACAGAACTGGCAATACAATCGTCGTCAAAATGTCCAACCATCGTACGGCAGAAATAATGGATTTGGAAGCAATCGTGGAAGTTTTGGAAATGGTTTTGGCGGAGGTCGTCATAATAGCGGAGGCTTCAGCGGTGGCAGTCGTGGTGGCGGCTTTGGCAGCAGACGATAATATGTTGCTGTGGGGTTAGCACTTCAAAATATTAATTTAAACTGATTAGCAATGAAAAAGATTATAATAGCCTTTTCGTTTACAATGCTTGGCGTTGCAGCAATGGGTCAAGAAACATATGATAATGCGCAACTTGCATCGAAAGACTTGAATGGCACAGCGCGCTATGTAGGTATGGGCGGTGCTATGGAAGCATTGGGAGCCGACATTTCTACAATGTCATCCAATCCTGCAGGTATAGGACTCTTTCGTCGTAGTATGATAAGTGGTTCGTTTGGCTTCAACAGCCAATCGGACGCAGCGGATATTGGAAAACGAAAGACTAAAGCAAGTTTCGACCATGCTGGCTTTGTGCATACAATGCGTTCTGGAAGAAATTCGTATGTCAACTTTGGTGTAAGTTACACAAAGAGCCGTAATTTCAACCAAATACTTACGGCTACGGGACGTTTGAATGGTGCTTCGCAGAACAAACTGTCGAGCATGAAGAATTACAACGATTTGTATCGTTTGGAGAAACGTAACGGAGAGCTCACAAGCCAATGGGGAACAAACAATAATCCCGACTTACCATATAACCAAGTGGATTATCTTTATAGCAATGCATTGCTAAACGATAAAAACTCCCAACTCGTAGGTATGAACGCTAATGGCTATAACGGTGGAAACTATCTTGGAGATGCCAGCGGAGTATTAGATGCGTCGGGCAATCTTCGAGCCGCATACTACAATGCTGACGGATACGACTTCTTTCGTGGTACAAGCGGATATATCGGAGAGTACAACTTCAATATCAGCGGAAACTCTCGTAATCGTTTTTACTGGGGTTTGACGTTTGGACTCTATGATGTAAACTACAGTCATGCCTCAGAGTACACAGAACGACTTGTTAATAATGCACAGAATCCGATCGGCAGTGTAACGATTGCTGACGAACGTACCATATCTGGTACAGGCTTTGACATAAAGGCAGGTGTTATCTTCCGTCCAATAGAAGACTCGCCATTCCGAGTAGGTTTGTATGTACACACTCCGACTTGGTACGACCTGAAAACAGAGAACAGAACAACGCTTGTAAGCAAACTCGCTGACGGCTGTGGTAACGGTAACAAGTCCACAAGCGGACGATACGATTATAAGTTCTATACCCCTTGGCGTTTTGGCGGAAGTCTTGGATACACGGTAGGTAAACACTTGGCTTTGGGTGCCACCTATGAATATGCTGACTATAGCTATTCGGATATTCGCGTAAATGAAGGTGGCGTTTACGACTATTGGGGTAATTACTACGAAGAATCCTCACGCGACCAGGCAATGAAGGGCAACATAAAGAATGTGCTTAAGGGTGTATCTACGGTGAAGGTTGGTGCTGAGTACAAGCCTATGCCAAATCTTGCAGTGCGTCTTGGTTACAACTATGTCTCACCGATGTACAACAAGAATGGTTACAAGGATGGAACATTGAACTCGTATAGCACTTATTATAGTTCGTCAACCGATTATACTAATTGGAATGCGACAAATCGAGTGACTGCAGGTGCAGGTTATACGTATAAGAAGTTCTCTATAGACTTGGCATATCAATATAGTCGTACAACTGGTGAGTTCTTCCCATTTATGAGCTACTCAGACTTAGATGCTGTTAATGGAGATCAAAATAAATATGACTCTGGATACGATAACTTCTGCGATGGTCAGAAGGTGAGCAACAAGCATCATCAACTGATACTTACGCTTGGCTACAGGTTCTAACAAGACGCTTGCAAGAAAGTTTTTTACCAAAAAAGGCTGTATAAATTTGCAGTATAGGAAAAAAAACGATACCTTTGCATCGCATTTGAGCAAATAGTAGAAGCCGATATGGCTCAGTTGGTAGAGCAACGCATTCGTAATGCGTGGGTCCCCGGTTCGAGTCCGGGTATCGGCTCAAATATTTGATTTGTTATAAAAGCGACTCAATTATGGGTCGCTTTTTCTTTTTTATGTGTTTTATTTTTGAAGTTTGTATTTATATCATTGTAGTTTCTTGATAATTATTCGTAATTTTGTACCGATTAAACTTTCGTAAGAAACAATTGCTTTTATTAAAAATATGAATGAATTCGAACTTATTGCCAAAACCTTCATGGGCTTAGAGCCGGTATTGGCAAAAGAACTTACCCAATTGGGTGCAAACAATGTACAGATAGGTCGTCGTATGGTGTCATTTACAGGTGACAAAGAAATGATGTATCGTGCAAACTTCCAACTTCACACAGCTATTCGTATATTAAAGCCTATCGCAAGATTCAAGGCTCGCTCGGCTGATGAGGTTTATGAAGAGGTAAAGAAAATCGATTGGAGTAAGTACATCGAAAAGGGAAAGACTTTCTCAGTCGATTCTGTAGTGTATTCTGAAGAATTCCGCAACTCACGTTTCGTTACATATAAGGTCAAGGACGCTATCGTCGACCAATTCCGTGAGAATACTGGTACACGCCCTAATATTTCTGTAAGCAACCCAGACATTCGCTTGAACATCCATATAGCAGAGGCTGATGCGACATTGTCACTTGACTCAAGTGGCGAGTCGCTTCATCGTCGCGGCTATCGTCAGGAGTCGGTTGAAGCTCCGCTTAACGAAGTGCTTGCTGCAGGTATGATTCTTATGACAGGTTGGCGTGGTGAGACCGACTTTATTGATCCTATGTGTGGTTCGGGTACTTTGCTCGTAGAGGCCGCGCTTATTGCTCACAATATGAGCCCTGGTATCTTCCGCAAGGAGTTCGCTTTCGAGAAGTGGCCTGACTTCGATGCTGAGTTGTTCGATACAATCTACAACGACGATTCGCAGGAGCGTGAGTTCACACACCATATCTATGGTTACGATATCGACATGAAGGCTGTAAACACAGCGCGTCTGAACGTGCGCGCAGCTGGTCTTTCTAATGATATTACGGTAGAGAACGCCGACTTCAAGGACTTCACTCAGCCAAAGGAGAAGAGTCTGCTTGTTGTTAACCCGCCTTATGGTGAGCGTATCTCTACGCCGAACTTGCTCAACACATACAAGATGATTGGCGAGCGTCTGAAGCACGCTTTCATGGGCAACGAGGCTTGGGTACTCAGCTATCGTGAGGAATGTTTCGAGGCTATCGGCTTGAAGCCGTCTATCAAGATTCCGGTTTATAACGGATCTTTGGAGTGTGAATTCCGCAAGTACGCAATCTTCGATGGCACCATGAAGGACTTCCGTCAGGAGGGTGGCATAGTGAAGACTGAGGACGAAAAACGGCAGATGGCAGAGAAGCATCGCTTCAAGAAGAACCGCGAGTTCAAGAAGCGCCTCGACGAGGACGAGGAAAATGCAGAGTCAGATATCCGTTCATTCAAATTCCACTCTATAGAGCGTCGCAAGCAGAGCGATGAACGCCGTGGCGGAAACGACAGAAGGGGACGCGACCGCTTCGACCATGACGACAAGGACTTTAAGGGAAAGGGCTTTAAGTCTAAAGGCTTCGGCGACAAGGGCGGCAAGTCTTTCGGCAAAGGCTCACGCTACGGCAAGAGTGACAGAAAACGTTCTAACAGAGATTTTGACAATGAAGATTAAGTTTTTTACAGTTTTGCTGGGGTTGTTCACCTCACTTAACATGAATGCTCAGGAGTTGAAGTCTTTCACACTTGAAGATCTCAACTTCGGTGGTAAGAACTATCGCAACTTCGTGCCCCAGAACCGTAACTGCGTGTGGTGGGGCGAGCAGCTTGTGCGTGTTGAATCTGACGCTTGCTATCTTGTGAACAAGCAGAACGGCAAGGAGACACTGCTCTTCACGGTAAGTCAGGTTAACCAATGGGCTGGTCCGACAAAGGATATTAAAGTGCGCTCTTTGCGTGGCGCATCTTTCCCTTATGCCGACAAGTCGCTCGTTGTGGTTAACACCGGCGAGCGCATATATACCATCGACTTCAAGAGTGGCTCATTGAAAAAATGTAACGAGTTCGTTGACGACGAGTATATGCTTGAGATGAACGCAAAGAGCGATGCTATCGCTTATCTTAAGGATAACAACCTCTATGTATCACGTGGCGACCAGAAGTGGCAGTTGTCTACTGACGGTTCACGTGAGATTGTCTATGGTCAGAGCGTTCATCGTGATGAGTTCGGAATCCGTAAGGGCACATTCTTCAGCAACAGCGGTGAGAAACTTGCTTTCTATCGCATGGACCAGAGCATGGTGACAGACTATCCACTTGTAAATATACCAGAAGTTAGCTTCCAGCCGGAGAATGGCAAGTCGCGCATAGCAACTCTTGCTCCTGAGAAGTACCCGATGGCTGGCGAGACAAGCCACAAGGTTACTGTTGGTGTGTTTGATATAAACACTGGCAAGACTGTTTATCTAAAGGCAGGTGACCCAACGGATCGTTACTTCACAAACATAGCGTGGTCGCCAGACGACAAGACCGTGTATATGTTTGAGCTTAATCGCGACCAGAACGATTGCCGACTCACAAGCTATGATGCTACAACTGGCGAGAAGACAGGCGAACTCTATCGCGAGACCGATGCGAAATATGTTGAGCCACAGCACCCGATCGTTTTTTTACCATGGGACAATAGCACATTCCTTATGCAGAGTCGTATTGATGGCTACAACCATCTCTATCTTTGCACTATCGGCAAATCGGGCAGTCGTATGGCAAGCAATACCGTTTCGCTTGAGGTGAAGCAGCTAACTAAAGGTAAGTGGGAGGTTCTCGAGTTCATGGGCTTCAACACAAAGCGCAAGGGCGTTGTCATCGCATCAAACGAGATAAGTCCGATTCAGCGCAATCTCTTCTTTGTAGACCTGAAGACAGGTAAGCGCACTCGCATGGACGAAGGTGGCAAAGGCTGGCACAATGGTTTATTGAGTCCAAGTGGTCAGTATATATACGACAACTATTCGGAGCCAAATATTCCGCGCAATATTGCTATTGTGAATGTTGCAAACGGCAAATGCTTCTCTTATTTTAAGGCAGAAGATCCGTGGAGGGGTTATAAGGTTCCTGAGTACACATGTGGTACAATCAAAGCAGCTGACAACACCACCGACTTATATTGGCGTATGGTTAAGCCGGTAGACTTCGACCCGAACAAGAAGTATCCTACTGTTGTCTATGTGTACGGCGGTCCACACGCACATAACGTTGATGCTCGTTGGCACTATAGCAGCCGCAGCTGGGAGACATACATGGCTCAGAAGGGTTATGTTCTCTTCATTCTCGACAACCGAGGCTCTGAGCATCGTGGCAAGGAGTTTGAGCAGGTCACATTCCGCCAGCTTGGTCAGGAAGAAATGAAGGATCAGTTGAAGGGTGTTGAATACCTCAAATCGCTTCCTTACGTAGATGCCGACCGCATCGGCGTTCATGGTTGGAGCTATGGTGGTTTCATGACCATTTCGCTTATGACAAACTATCCTGACGTGTTCAAGGTTGGTGTTGCTGGTGGTCCGGTTATCGACTGGAAGTGGTATGAGGTGATGTATGGCGAGCGCTATATGGACACACCGCAGCAGAACCCGGAGGGCTATGCAAAGACATCTTTGCTCAATACTGCCAAGAATTTGAAGGGTAAGCTTCAGATTATCCAGGGTTATAACGACCCGACTTGCGTGCCGCAGCATTGCCTTACTTTCCTCAAGGCATGTATCGGCGCAGGCACACAGCCTGATTTCTTCTTGTATCCAGGCGAGCCTCATAATATGCGCGGTCATCAGAGCGTACACTTGCACGAGCGCATCACACAGTATTTCGAGGATTACTTGAAATAAAGCAACTATGCAGGAGGGCGTAGCGAACGATACATATACATCAAATATCTATCGTTACACCCTCCTACAAATTTTAATAAACACGAATCATTAATCATTAAACTTTATAATAATGAAAGTTCTATTGTTAGGAAGCGGTGGCCGTGAGCACGCATTGGCCTGGAAAATCGCTCAAAGCGCAAAGGTGGAGAAACTCTTTATCGCTCCTGGTAATGCAGGCACACAAACGGTCGGTGAGAATGTAGATATTAAAGCCGATGACTTTGAGGCTTTGAAGAACTTCGTAGTGGAGAATGGTGTAGACATGGTAATTGTCGGACCTGAGGACCCATTAGTAAAGGGTGTTTACGATGACTTCAAGAACGATGAGCGCACAAAGAACATACCCGTAATTGGTCCGTCTAAGGCTGGAGCAGTATTGGAAGGCAGCAAAGATTTTGCAAAGCAGTTTATGAAGCGCCATAACATCCCGACAGCTAAATACGAGACATTCGACGGCACAACAGTAGAAGAAGGTCTGAAGTTCCTTGAGACATTGAAGGCTCCTTATGTTCTTAAGGCAGATGGTCTGTGTGCAGGCAAGGGCGTTCTTATTCTTCCAACCCTCGAAGAGGCAAAGAAGGAGTTTAAGGAGATGCTTGGCGGCATGTTTGGCAACGCTTCTGCTCGTGTCGTTATTGAGGAGTTTCTTAGCGGCATAGAATGCTCTGTGTTTGCTTTGACTGATGGTAAGAACTATAAGATTCTGCCCGAGGCAAAGGACTACAAACGCATCGGTGAGCATGATACGGGTCTTAACACTGGTGGTATGGGCAGCGTATCTCCGGTTCCGTTCGCAACAAAGGAATGGATGCAGAAAGTGGAAGATCGCATCATTCGCCCGACAGTAGAGGGTCTTGCTGAAGAAAACATCGAATACAAGGGCTTCATCTTCTTCGGACTTATCAATGTCGAGGGTGAACCTATGGTTATTGAGTACAACTGCCGTATGGGCGACCCTGAGACTGAGACTGTAATGCTGCGTCTTAAGAGCGATATCGTCGACTTGTTTGAAGGTGTTGCAGAGGGTAACCTTGATAAGCGCGACATTGAGTTTGATGAGCGTGCTGCAGTATGTGTAATGCTTGTAAGTGGCGGCTATCCGCAGACTTATGCAAAGGGCTACGAGATAACCGGTCTTGATAAGGTTGAAGATTCTGTTGTCTTCCATGCAGGTACAAAGATGCAGGACGGCAAGGTCGTTACCAGTGGAGGACGCGTCATTGCTGTCAGCTCTTATGGCAAGGACAAGTCAGAGGCTTTGCAGAACTCATTCACTCAAGCACAGAAGATAGAGTTTACGGACAAGTATTTCCGTAGAGACATCGGTCAGGATTTATAATTCTCATTAGATTTGAACGTTAAAAGATTTCAAAATAAGGTTGCAGAGAGTCGCATTGCGCTCCCTGCAACCGCTGTTTATGTACTAACCATGTGTGCACTGTCAGGTATGTTTGGCGGTGGCAGGTGGTTGCAGGTGGCCTTGCTTGGTTTTGCAGGTTACCTAATGTTCCAGTTGAATAATGTGAACGCCCTGATTCGTATATTCAGCCGCATGGTTTCATGCTCGTATCTTGTACTTATGACCATGGCGTTCTTTCTTTTTGAAGATATTGCGAATAGCATTATTTCTGTTCTTGCCATTGCTTTTTACATTTTCTTCTTCAGTATCTATCAGGAGGGGAGGGCTGTTGGCAGAATTTTCTATGCCTTTGCGATATTGGGAACAATGAGTGTTATATTTGTTCAAACCTTATATTTTGTGCCGATTATATGGATTTTGTTATTCACTAACATTATGGCAGGTAATGTGCGCATGATTGTGGCTTCACTCTTAGGACTGATATTGCCCTATTGGTTCATCGCTGCCTACGGAGTGTTTTCAGGTAATGCCTTACTGATAGTACCACATTTTGAAGCCTTACTTGAATTTGGACCATTAGCCGACTGGCAAGTAGTGAGCCGTGCAGAGATATTTACCCTGTGTTTTGTTGTGTTGCTTTCCATTACAGGTATGATACATTTCCGCTTGAACAACTATAAGGACAAAATCCGCACGCGTATGCTGTTCGAGATATTCTCGGTTATGAATCTTTGTTTGATGGTGTTTATTGTGCTTCAACCCAATCTGATAGAGCCTCTCTTGACATTGTTGATTGTCAATACTGCTCCAATGATAGCACATTATATTGCGCTCACGAACACAAAGGTTACAAATGTGTCATTTTACATAATTATATTAATAACTCTTGGCATAACAATAGGCAACGTATGGACACTCTTTTAAGTTTTCTTGTTGATTGGGGATATTGGGGGATGCTGTTCGCCTCGTTCCTTGCCGGCAGTTTCTTTCCGTTCAGCAGCGAAGCCGTAATGATAGGCTTGCAAGCTGCTGGTCTTGAGCCGCTACCGCTCGTGATATATGCGACAATCGGCAATACGTTAGGATCTTACTTCAACTATGGGGTAGGACGATTAGGTAAACTCGAATGGATTGAAAAATATTTGCACGTTAGTGCAGAGAGCCTGAAGAAGGCAGAGCACTTCATGGGTGGTAGAGGTGCATTCATGGGTATATTTGCATTTCTTCCGATTCTTGGAAGTGCCATAACTATTATGCTTGGACTAATGAAGGCAAACATACCTATCGCTTTTACGACAATAGCCGTAGGAAAACTCTTACGATACGTAATACTTGCCTTTGGTGGTACATTCTTATTCTAAAATGTGGAGCTATGAATTCATAGCTCCACATTTTGGACATTCTCCCTTTTTATGTAGCTTTGCTCCACAATTACCACATACGTATTTAAAGTAGTTGTTGCGTGCGTATACCCTTAATGCATAATATATATATGCAACCAATATTACATATCCTATATAATATAATGTGGTAATGCTGAATATTATATAGTTGGCAGCGCAGACTGCTGCCAATCGGCAGAGGTATAGTGTGGCTGCTGTTGGCGAAAGCTTATGATAGACATCATCAATGGTGGCGATGAGGATTATCATCATTGACCATACCGATATCAAGAACACAGCGAGTATTGGCGACAAGGCAAATGGGTTCAGCGTGGGATGGAAGTAGAAGTAATGCCATGTGTCGGGTGCAAAGAGCTGGATACTCGAATAGAACGTAGCTGCAGCAGCTACGGTTATTGCCAACAGGGTAGGATAGAACGAGTCGATATCGTCGAAATGTACTACCTTCACTTTGCGACGTTGCAGGCGATACACAACATAGCCTCCTGCTATCAAACTGATAATGATGAGGAATATGAGCAGGTGTACGTCGGAGAACGTCAGTATGAACTGTGATATGGGGTCGTCGGGTACCACCGACTTTAGTAATTCGCTCTCGTGTATCCAGCCAAATTCGTATTGATCGCTTGCTATTTCAATCCAAACCGAGTCTATTGGGTCGTCTTTCAGTATCTTTATGTCAGCCACCACGATGTGCGAATTCTTCTTTATTGCGAATGAGTCGGTTTCCATATTGCTCAGCATCTCCTCTGGTTGCTGCTTGAGCAGATGTATGGAGTCTTTCCTCACAACGAAGTTATAGTTCTGTGCATAGTGGTGAGTCTTGTAAAATTCGTAGTTGAAGTTCTGCATCTCGCTTACACTGTCGAGATTATATCCTGCCACTTCATGTGTCTGCGTAGAGGATGAAGCAGTCGAAGGCAGAACTTTACCATTCGGATTAGAATGGTAACACCCTACCAACGCCATCGTTGTTATCAGTAATGATATGAATTTTACAAATCTGTGCATTAACTAATTCCTTTTCAATTAAGATTGTTACTATTCTGCGTAAACCTCCATCTGACATTTTGCACAATTGAATGCAAGGCGCACACGTATGCCGTTCTTTGCTTCAAGATGTAGTGGTTCATGCCATGTGGGACGTTTGCCACCATTCTTCACGCAATAGCCCAAGGCGTAACGCAGGCAGTAGCGACACGTCATAAGCGGAGGTACGGCAGAGGGGGCCGTAGTGCTACCTACCTTGTAGTCAGAGTTCAACTCGAAAGCCGTTGGTGCGTTCTTTACGCCATGTGCTGCATAATAGTTTTGCGCTGTTGTGTTTGCTACATTTGCGATATTTATTGTGTCTGCATAAACTGTATTGTTCGCGTTTACGCTATTAGTCGTAGTCTCACCAACCGCTTGCTTATCAGTATGGTTAGAGACTGGAGTATTCTCCAATGCTTCGAGTAATTCTCTGCGTATCGCAGCGAGACGGCTTGACGGAATGAAGAATTCATCAGCCGAGCTGTTGATACTGATTCCATTAGCAGTCCAAACTGTATTGCCGAGTTTCTCGAGCTGTTTCACAATATTGTCATGCTGCGACTTCTGAGCCTTTTCTGGAGTTTCGTTGAGCACTACATTTGCGCTGCGTCCGCATTCGTCCGTGGCTGTAAACGTAAGTTTGCCGTCTACAACGTCCACGACGAATCTTACCTGCAACTTGCGTGTAGCTGTCTTGCCCTGCATGGCACGCTCAAACTCGATGTCGTTATTGCGATAGAGCGCCATGCCCGGCTCCAGATTCTTAGGCATAGTGAGAGGAAAGAGGCGGTTGTTTTCCACGCGGTTTACGCGGAAACCTTCCAACTTCTTCTGTCTGTTGAAGAAGCACAGACCGTCGCCGTTGGCGAACATTGCAGTACCTGCCACATTGAACGACCCACGGCGAATTTCCTTGACATACCCCACGTATTCGCCCATAGCCTTCGGTGTGTTGAACGACGAGATATCCTTCTGTCGTCCGTTGAAGAAGTAGTGCGTAAATCCGCGGTTGAATGTCTTCTCAAGCGCCGGCGTGAACGTATAGCTACACTTTCCGAACGACGAACGGCGGAATTTGTCGCTATGCTTTGCGATGTAAGCGTTTAGTGCCTCGCTATATGTAGCCACCACATTCTTCACGTAGTTGGCATCCTTCAGTCTGCCTTCAATCTTCAGCGAGCAGACACCCGCTTCGAGCAGATCGCCCAGACGGTCGAGCTGGCACATATCCTTAAGCGAAAGCAGATAACTATCCTCGATGAGAGTCTCGCCGTCACTATCCTTCAGGTCGAACGCCATACGGCAGAACTGTGCGCACTCGCCTCTGTTGGCACTGCGGTTGAAGAAATACTGCGATGCATAGCAAGCGCCCGAATAGCTCACGCACAATGCGCCATGCACGAACGCCTCAAGCTCCACATCAGGATGCGCCTTGTGTATATCCGTAATCTCCTCTAACGACAACTCGCGAGCCAATACCACACGCTCGAAGCCGTTCTCCTTCAGCCACTTCACCTTGTCGGCTGAGCGGTTGTCGGTCTGCGTAGAAGCGTGCAGAGCCGGCATACGGTAGCCGCGAGCTACGTATTCTGCCTTCAGCTTCTTGTATATTTCGAGTACAGCCATATCCTGCACCAGTATTGCGTCAACGCCCATCTCTACAAGCTGTTTTAATAGATGCTCCAGGGCAGCCAGTTCTTTCTCGTAGACGATAGTATTCACCGTGACGTACACTGCCGCACCGAACTGATGCGCATATCGGGTGAGTTCGGCAATATCCTCCGCACTGTTACCGGCAGTCTGGCGAGCACCGAACTGGGCTGCACCGATATATACGGCATCAGCACCATGGTCGATGGCTGCGATGCCGCATTCGAGATTCTTGGCAGGCGCCAAGAGTTCTATCTTTCTTAATCCGTTACTCATAGCAAATAATAGTTTATCCAGTTGTTGAACAGCAGATTGGCGTGCGCACGCCAAGTCACGTTAGGCTTGTTTGCCGGATTGTCGTCAATATAATAGTTCTGCGGCACATCCACATCATCGCGTTTGTCCTTGTCGCGACGATACTCCTTGTCGAGCGTGTATGGCTCATACTCCATGTGTCCGGTTATGAATATCTGTCTGCCGTTGTGCGCATATACGATGCTCGTTCCACTCTCCGCCGACTCGGCTACGATGTCCAATTCCGAGTGTATGCGTATCTCCTCCGCGCGCACCTCTGTATGGCGACTGTGCGGCATATTGAACGTGTCGTCGAAACCGCGGAACAGAGGCAGGGTAGGGTTCATCACTTTCTGACGAAAGATACCGAACTTCTTCGTAGGCAACAGGTGCTTCTGCACTCCGTAGTGATAGTAGAGTCCGGCTTGTGCCGCCCAGCAGATGTAGAGCGTGCTTTTCACGTTGGTGTCTGCCCAAACGAATATCTCCGAAAGCTCCTTCCAGTAACTAACGTCCTCAAACTCAAGATGCTCAATCGGCGCGCCCGTCACGATAAATCCGTCGAACTTCTCGTCTTTTAGTTCGTCGAAATAGGTGTAGAAGCGCTCCATGTGTTCTGGTGAAGCATGTTTTGGTGTGTGTGTTCTCAACTTCATTAGCGTCAATTCTATGTTGAGCGGCGAGTAGGAGAGTACCCTTGCAAAATCCATCTCGGTGGTTTCCTTTATCGGCATGATGTTGAGAAGAGCTATCCTCAGTTTGCGTGTGCTCCTGTCCTCTGTTTGAGTACAGTTTTCTATAAATATGTTTTCTTCTTTCAGACTCTTTATAGCAGGAAGTCCGTCCGGTAATATTAATGACATATATACTGATTTGTTTATTCTATGCAAAATTACTGAAAATATTGTGCATTGTAGCATTACAACCATGTTTTTTGCAATGCAAATGCTAAATACATGGCATCGCGTAGCGTTCGCCGTCCGATTGGATTGCGTACGGTGAACGGTTGTAAAACATCAAGTTGACGAACTCAAAAGTTTAGTATGAGCTACCGAAAAGTTTAGGTTGACCTGCTTAAAACATCACGCTAAGAGCCATGAATATCAATAATATTGTAAGATAATAGTTGCAGTTGGAACATTTTTTTCAAACATTTAATTAAAATGCAATATACTTTGCTCGTAATATGCGCGATTTTGCGTATCTTTGCAACTTAAATATAGAAAATATAAAAACACATATAAACATGTCGAACAAATTTGTTGAACACAAAGGTTTCAATCTCGTTGAAACAAACAAAGAGATTTTAGACAAGTGGATGAAGCTTGATGTCTTCCACAAGTCTATCGATGAGCGCGAAGGATGTCCGCAATTTATCTTCTTCGAAGGTCCTCCTTCGGCGAACGGACATCCGGGCATCCACCATGTGCTTGCTCGTGCAATTAAGGATACCTTCAACCGCTATAAGACAATGAACGGTTTTCAGGTGCCGCGCAAGGCTGGTTGGGATACCCATGGTCTTCCCGTTGAGCTTGGCGTAGAGAAGGAGCTTGGCATTACAAAGAAGGATATTGACAACAAGGATTCGGAGAAGTATATCTCTACAGAGGAGTACAACCACAAGTGCCGCGAGAACGTCATGATGTTCACAGCCGAGTGGCGCAAGCTTACTGAGGAGATGGGATACTTTGTAGACCTCGACAATCCGTACATCACATACGACAATAAATACATAGAGACTCTGTGGTGGCTTCTGAAGCAGCTCTACAACAAGGGCCTGCTCTTCAAGGGTTACACTATCCAGCCGTATTCTCCGGGTGCAGGCACAGGTCTTAGCTCTCACGAGCTTAATCAGCCTGGTTGCTACCGCGACGTTAAGGACTTGACCGTAACCGCTCAGTTCCTCATTAAGGATCCGAAGGCAGAGTGGACAAAGTGGGGTAAGCCTTACTTCGTAGCTTGGACAACCACTCCGTGGACATTGCCTTCAAACGTGGCTCTCTGCGTTGGTCCGAAGATCGACTACGTGGCAGTTGAGACATACAACCTCTATAGCGGCGAGCCTGCAACACTTGTTATGGCAGAGAACCTCGTTAAGTCGTACCTCAAGGCTGACCAGGAGTGCACAGAGGGCGAGTTGCTGCCGTTTGACAAGGAGAAGAAACTCTGCCCGTGGCGCATCGTCGACCGCATGAAGGGTACTGAGCTCGAGGGCTTGCACTACGCTCAGCTCATGCCGTGGGTTAAGCCGTGCGAGAAGGTTGACGACCAAGCTCCGGCTTTCGTTCTCGACTATGCTGCCGCTCATGCCGACAAGGTGTTCGCTTCAGAAGACGGTCGCGACAAGTTTGTTGAGATGGAGAGCGAGGCTTTCCGCGTAATCCTCGGCGACTATGTTACTACAGACGACGGTACGGGTATCGTACATATCGCTCCGACATTCGGTGCTGACGATGCCAAGGTGGCTAAGGATGCTAACATTCCGGCTCTCTACCTTATTAATAAGAAGGGCGAGACACGCCCGATGGTTGACCTCCAGGGTAAGTTCTACGCTATTGAGGATCTCGACAACAACTTCCTGAACATTTGCGTTGACAAGGTGCTCTATGCTCATCATGCAGGCGACTACGTGAAGAACGCTTACGACCCGAAGTTCAACGCCGACGGCGTTTGGGACAAGGCGGCTTCCGACAAGGCTGAGGACCTCAACGTGGTGCTCTGCATGGAGCTGAAGCAGGAGGGCAAGGCTTTCCGCACAGAGAAGCATGTGCACAACTATCCGCATTGCTGGCGTACCGACAAGCCGATTCTCTACTATCCGCTCGATAGCTGGTTCATCAAGGACACAGCTTGCAAGGAGCGTATGGTTGAACTCAATAAGACTATCAACTGGCAGCCGGAATCAACCGGTTCGGGCCGCTTCGGCAACTGGCTCGAGAACCTCAACGACTGGAACCTTTCGCGTTCACGCTTCTGGGGTACACCGCTTCCTATCTGGCGCGACGACAAGCGCGGCGAGAAGTGCATCGGTTCGCTCGCAGAGCTTTATGCAGAAATCGAGAAAGCTGTAGCTGCTGGCGTTATGGCATCTAACCCGCTTAAGGACAACGGCTTCGTGCCGGGCGACTACTCTAAGGAGAACTACGACCGCGTAGACCTCCATCGTCCGTATGTAGACAATATCGTGCTCGTGAACGACGAGGGTCAGCCTATGCACCGCGAGAGCGACCTCATCGACGTTTGGTTCGACTCTGGTTCTATGCCTTACGCACAGCTCCACTATCCGTTCGAGGGCGAGATGGCTCGTGGCACAGAGGACGATCGCAAGGCTCTTGTGAACAGCAACTACGAAGGCGTGGCTATACCGCCAAAGTTCTTCCCAGCTGACTTCATCAACGAGGGCGTTGACCAAACACGTGGCTGGTTCTTCACATTGCACGCTATCGCTACAATGGTGTTCGACTCGGTTGCGTTCAAGAACGTAATATCATCAGGTCTTGTGCTCGACGCAAAGGGCAACAAGATGTCTAAACACTTGGGCAACGCTGTCAATCCGTTCGACCAGATAGAGGAGTACGGTGCTGACGCTGTTCGCTTCTACATGATGACTAACTCTGAGCCGTGGGACAACCTCAAGTATGACCCGAAGGGTGTTGACGAGGTGCGTCGCAAGTTCTTCGGCACATTATATAATACTTACTCATTCTTCAGCGGCTATGCCAACGTTGACGAGTTCGACGCTAAGGCTGAGCTTGTTCCGGTTGCAGAGCGTCCGGAGATTGACCGTTGGGTGCTCTCTGTACTCAACACTCTTGTGAAAAATGTAACAAAGGAGATGGAGGACTACGACCCGACACGCGCCGGTCGTCTCATCATCGACTTCGTGAACAACGACCTCAGCAACTGGTACGTTCGTCTTAACCGCAAACGTTTCTGGGGTACAGACATGTCTAAGGACAAGTTGGCTGCTTATCAGACTCTCTATGCTTGTCTTAAGACCGTGGCTAAATTGCTCGCTCCGTTCGCTCCGTTCTTTGCCGATCAGCTCTACTGCGACCTCGGCGTAAACGAGCTTGAGGGCACAGAGTCGGTTCACTTGGCTAAGTTCCCAGTAGCTGATGAGAGTCTCATCGACAGCGAACTTGAAAGCCGCATGGGTATGGCACAGACCATCACTTCCATGATTCACGCTCTGCGCAAGAAGGTGAACATCGCTGTGCGTCAGCCGCTGCAGGCTATCATGGTTCCGGCAGCAAGCGAGGAGCAGCGCCGCCACATCGAGGCTGTGAAGGATCTTATTCTTAGCGAGGTAAACGTGAAGGAACTCCGCTTCGTTGAGGGCAACGGCGTTCTCGTGAAGAAGGTGAAGTGCAACTTCCGCACAATGGGTAAGAAGTTCGGCAAGCTCATGAAGGGTATCGCAGCAGCTGTTTCTGCTTTCGACCAGGAGCAGATTGCACTCTTCGAGAACAACGGCAGCATCGTTGTGAACGTTGAGGGTCAGGACGTAACCGTCGAGGTGGCTGACGTAGAGATTATCTCTGAGGATATCCCAGGCTGGCTTGTAAGCAACGAGGGCAACCTGACAGTTGCTCTTGAAATTGAGCTTACCGACGAACTCCGCAACGAGGGTATGGCTCGCGAGCTTATCTCACGCATTCAGAATATCCGCAAGGAGTCGGGTCTTGAGATTACAGACCGTATTCATGTAACAGTTTCGCCTAACGAGCGCATAGAAAACGCTATCGCAGGTTATGCTGATTACATAAAGTCGCAGGTTCTTGCTCTTAATATTAACGTAGCTGAAAACGACGGCGTAGAGGTTGAAATCGACGATTTCAAGCTGAACGTAAAAATCGTTAAGAACTAATGATAATCAACACATGAGGGCGTGTTGCACAAGCACGCCCTCACTTTACTTTTAAATAACTACATTTTCAATCTTACTAAACCCTATCAATCATGGCAGAAAAGACACGTTACTCGGACGAGGAACTTGAAGAGTTCCGCGAGATAATTAACGAAAAGTTGCGCCTTGCTCGTCGCGATTTTAATTCGATGATGGAGCAGCTGCGTAATACAGATGGCAATGGCATAGAAGATACATCTCCTACATACAAAGCTCTCGAAGAGGGTAGTGCATCGCAATCAAAAGAAGAGATTGCACAGATGGCTAATCGTCAGCAGAAGTTCATCCAGGGACTGGAGGCTGCTTTGGTGCGTGTGGAGAATAAGACTTATGGTATTGACCGTATGACAGGCGAACTCATTCCAAAGGAACGTCTTCGCGTTGTACCCCATGCTACACTTAGTGTCGCATCAAAGAATGCACGTAAAAAGTAGTAGTCGCTACTAATTGTGAGTGTATCAGGACTGCATATATAATAATGTATGCAAGGACTTGGTACACTCCCATATTTTTAATAATCAATGATACGGAACAACAAAACATTTAAAGCATGGATAGCAATAGCTATTGTTATAGCTATACTGCTTATCGACCAAATAATAAAAATTGAAGTGAAGACCAATATGACACTCGGCGAGGCTAAGCGAGTGACAGATTGGTTCTATATCGAATTCATAGAAAACAACGGAATGGCTTATGGAATGAAATTCATAAACAAACTTGTACTCAGCCTCTTCCGTCTCTTTGCTATAGGCTTTATTGGTTACTATCTTGCTAAGATAATCAAGAAAAATGAGGCACCTATCGGATACATCGTATTAATTGCGATGGTGCTTGCAGGTGCTGCTGGCAACTTAATCGACTGTCTGTTTTATGGCTTGATATTCGATGCTTCAACACCATTTACAGTCTCGCAGTTTGTTCCGTTTGGTGAGGGATATTCTACATTCCTTCATGGTAAAGTTGTAGATATGTTCTACTTCCCAATCATTCAGACCACATGGCCAGAGTGGATGCCTTATGTCGGAGGTTCTGAATATGTATTCTTCTCCCCCGTATTCAACTTCGCTGATGCATGTATCAGCGTTGGTGTAGTTACTTTGTTACTATTCTATAGAAAACAGTTGGAAGTTTTGTTTTCTAACAAATAATATACATACATAATGCAAAGAGTTATATATTGTGCCATTGTTATAATGTCCGTATTGGGCATCATCAGCTGCAAACCAGGAATACCCCGCAAGTATCTTCAGCCCAACAAAATGGCTGATATCATATACGATTACCACATTGCTGAGGGTATTCAAAGCGTTAATACAACTGGCGACACTATAGCTATGCGCGCTTATCAAGCATATATTCTAAAAAAACACAGGGTTAGTCAGGCTGACTTTGATTCGTCTTTAGTGTACTATACTCGTCACACAAAGTTGCTTGAAGATGTATACGATAAAGTGGCGGAGCGACTCAATAACGAATCGGCTATATATGGTGGTTCGCAGCTGAGCATAGGTGATGAGATTATAAACAACTCAGACACAACAAACGTGTGGCAGTCGTCACCAATCGTTATTCTATCACCATACTTAGCCTTTAATCGTAAGACATTCGAGATAAAAGCAGATACTTCCTACCATGAAGGCGATAGAATATTCCTCGATTTCGACACGAAGTTTATCTATCAAGATGGAATGCGAGATGGTGTTGCATTACTTGCGGTAACATATAGCAACGATTCGGTAGAGGTGGTAAGCAATTCGCTCATGTCAAGCACCCACTATCATTTGCAGATAAATAATACAGGACGTTTAAAGATAAAGAGCATAAAGGGTTTCTTCTTGCACAATAATACGCAGAACCAAAACTTGACATCAAAGACAACGTTGAAGATGTTGCTTATTACGAACATCAAGTTGATACGTATGCATACAAAGCGTGCAGAGCAATCGAACGGCAACAAAGTAGACTCGCTAAAAACAACTAATGATAGCAGTCTCATTCTGCAATCAAAGAAACCATTAATGCTTAAACAAAAGCAATAATCCTTAAAGCAATGAGTAATCTATATGCAGCCCATCACATTGTTAGTGATGACAATTCCATAGCAAATGGAGTGGTGGAGATAGAGGATGGCGTTGTGAAGAGAGTGTTCCACCTCGAAAAAGAGATTGCGTTTACTATCTGGCTTGGCGGAACAATCATTATTAAGAAAACAGCTGTTGGCTTGCAGGCTTTTAAAGACAATAATATATTAATATAATAACAAATTAAAAATTTTAAAGATTATGTTAAGCGTAAACGAATTAGAAGATCGACTTATCGATTTAGCATTTGCAGAAGACATAGGTGATGGTGACCACACTACATTGTGTTGTATTCCAGAGAACGCAATGGGCAAGTCGCATCTTCTTATTAAAGAGGATGGTATTCTTGCTGGCGTAGAACTGGCAAAACGCGTGTTTGCAAAGTTCGATCCGACAATGCAGGTGGAAGTGCTCATCAACGATGGCACACCGGTAAAGAAGGGTGACATTGCGATGGTTGTTACTGCGAAGGTTCGTTCTCTGCTACAAACAGAGCGTCTCATGCTGAACATCATGCAGCGTATGAGTGGTATTGCAACAATGACAAACAAATATGTTGAACGTCTGAAGGGCACAAAAACTCACGTGCTTGACACACGCAAGACAACTCCAGGCTTGCGTATGCTTGAAAAACAGGCTGTGAAGATTGGTGGAGGCATGAACCATCGTATCGGTTTGTTCGACATGATTCTCTTGAAGGATAATCATATTGACTTCTGTGGTGGTATCACCAATGCAATTACTCGTTGCCATGAATATCTTAAGGAGAAAGGTCTCGACCTTAAGATTGAGATTGAGGTGCGCAACTTTGACGAGCTTGCAGAGGCAATGAATTGTGGTGGCATTAATCGTATCATGCTCGACAACTTCTCTGTTGCAGATACAAAGAAGGCTGTAGATATTGTAGGTGGTAAGTTCGAGACTGAGTCGAGTGGTGGTATCACATTCGACACAATTCGCGACTATGCAGAGTGTGGTGTCGACTTCATCTCTGTTGGCGCTCTTACCCACTCGGTTAAGGGACTTGATATGAGCTTCAAGGCTTGCGAATAAAATTAGCTTAGCCTATGAAATCATTAATTCTTTCAGCAGCAATGCTCCTTGCTTCAAGCGGAGCATTCGCTTGCTCTAACCTTATTGTAGGTAAGAAGGCGAGTGTAGATGGTTCGGTCATGGTGTCTTATAATGCTGACGATTACGGTATGTTCGGTCATCTTTGCCATTATCCGGCAGGCACTCACCCCAAGGGCACAATGCGCCAGATTTACGATTGGGATTCTGGCGTGTATCATGGAGAGATTGAGGAAGCGCCAGTTACTTATAACGTTATAGGTAATATCAACGAGTTTCAGCTTTCAATCGGCGAGACCACGTATGGCGGTCGTGAGGAGATGGTCGATTCAACCGGAATTCTTGATTACGGATCGCTTATTTACGTAACTTTGCAACGCGCAAAGACTGCACGTGAGGCAATCAGCGTAATGACTTCTCTTGTAGAGAAGTATGGTTATAACTCGGAAGGCGAAACTTTCTCTATCTGCGACCCAAATGAAGCTTGGATTATGGAGATGCAGGGCACTGGTGCAGGTTCAAAAGGCGTTGTTTGGGTAGCAATGCGCATACCTGATGATGCTATTTGTGCACATGCAAACCAAAGCCGTATCGGCAAGTTCAATATGAAGGACAAGAAGAACGTGCTTTACTCAAAGAACGTAATCTCTTACGCTCGTAAGATGGGATGGTTCAATGGTAAGGATTCTGACTTCTCGTGGAAGAATACATACGCATTCCCAGACTTCTCTGGTCGTCGTTTCTGCGACGCACGTGTTTGGAGCTTCTTCAATCACTATGCTGACGACTTCGACCGCTATTTGCCTTGGGCTTTAGGTAAGGATAAGGATGCAGAGGACATGCCTTTGTGGATTGTCCCTAACCGTAAGCTTTCTGTGGCTGATGTAGAGAACGGCATGCGCGACCATTATGAAGGTACAGCTCTTGCACTCGACACAACAAGCATTGGTGGTGGTATCTATGAGATGCCTTATCGCCCGACTCCTTTGACTTTCACCGTTGATGGCAAGCAGTATTTCAATGAGCGTCCTATCTCTACGCAGCAGACTGCTTTCACATTTGTGTCGCAGTTGCGTTCATGGTTGCCACGCGAAATCGGTGGCGTATTGTGGTTCGGCAATGACGATGCAAACATGGTAGCGTATACACCGGTATATTGCGGCAATACTGTTCAGCCTGCATGCTACAACACGAAGGGTGCTGACGCTGTTACATTCAGTTCTGACAACGCTTTCTGGCTTTGCAACATGGTGAGCAACATGGTCTATCCACGCTATTCGCAGTTGTTCCCGGAACTTAAGGCAGTTCGCGATTCGCTCGAAACAAGCTACTTCGCAAATCAGACTTCGATTGAGAAGCAGGCAGCCGACTTGTATCAGGCAGACAAGGCTGCAGCTTTGAAACTCCTAAACAACTACAGCAACGCAAAGGCAGACGAGATGCTTGCAAATTGGAAGCGTCTTGCTACACGTATCATTGTCAAGTACAACGACATGGCTGTAAAGAAGGAGAAAGACGGCAAGTTGCTCCAGTCTGTAACACGTCCAGGTTATCCGATAAGTTTCGGACGTAAGCTCGTAAAAGAAACCGGCGATTGGTATGCAGTTCCTGTTGAAAAGAAATAATCGATAATAGAACAACAAAAAAGGATAATTATGATTGCTGTAATATTTAAACAGCGTATCATAATTATCCTTTTTCTTTATATGGAGAAGCATATTGCTATGCTTCAATGTTGTATGCGTTTACTTGTACAAATAGCGCTTAATACTCTTCTTCGGGGTCTTCTCAAACTCTTCCTTTACAATCTCAATTGCAGCAAGTCGACAATAAGGAGGTTGTGACGCATTGAGCTCTTGGCGGTTCTCCTCCATGATGTTCTCAAGGTCGGAGTCGTTGAGCTGCATTGTAGCTGCCTCGTCGAAGTCGGGATAAACAAGACCAACAAGTTTCTCGCCACGTTGAACGACAATGCACTCGTTAACCATATTCAGCGAGTTGAGCTTATCCTCAATCTCCTCCGGATAGATATTCTGACCAGATGCGCCCAGGAGCATATTCTTTGAACGTCCCTTAATAAATACATTGCCATCAGCATCCATAAGTCCGAGGTCGCCTGTATGATACCAACCCTCTGCGTCGAGTGTCTGTGCTGTAGCCTCTTCGTTCTTGAAGTATCCGAGCATTACGTTAAGACCACGAGCAAGAATCTCGCCAGGTACATTCTGCGGATCCGGGCTGTCAATCTTAACCTCCATGTGTACAACGGGCTTGCCGCACGAACCTGCAACAAAGTCGTGACAATCTGCATAGCATATAATAGGAGCACACTCGGTAGCTCCGTAACCAACAGTATACGGGAATTCAATACGCTGCAAGAACTGCTCTACTTCCTGATTGAAAGCAGCACCGCCAACGATAATCTCATAGAACTTGCCACCGAACGCATTTACTACCTGCTCGCGAATCTTCTCTAAAACCTTCTTGTTTACGAACGGCATGTTGAGCAACAGACGCATGCGATTGGTCTGAAGCTTAGGCAGCACCTTTTTGCGGATAATCTTCTCGATAACCAAGGGTACAGCAATGATGATTGCCGGTTTTACTTCTGCGAATGCTGCAGCAATGATAGCCGGAGAAGGAACGCGTGTAAGGTAGAACACGTGACAGCCGAAGAGGAATTCGAAGAGGAATTCGAACGCCATGCCATACATGTGCGCCATAGGGAGAATACTGATTACATTATCGCCCTTCTTAATGTGCTTGGCTACGGCAGTCATAGCAAAGTCGTAGTTGCTCCACATTGCGCGGTACGGAATCATAACACCCTTAGAGAAACCGGTAGTGCCAGAAGTGTAGTTGATAAGCGCCAACTCCTCTGGGCTTTGCTCTCTGTAATAGTGTACGTGCTCCTTACGGAAGAACTTAGGATATTTTTCACCGAACATAGCGTTAAGATGTTCGCGAGCATAAGTAAGCTTATCAGTACGAGACACTACGAGCGAATAGTCGGGGATGTAGATAATGCCTTCAAGGTCGGGCATCTTTGTTTGGTCGATGATTGTAGCAACATAGTCACCAACGAAGAGCAACTTTGCTTCACTATGGTTTACAATGTTGTGAATCTGATCGGCTGTGAACTCATGAAGAATAGGTACAGCTACAGCGCCGTAGGTAAGTGTTGCGAGGAAAGCTACAGCCCAATTGGAGCTATTACGTCCGCAGAGCGCAATTTTGTCACCACGCTGCACACCACTACTTTCAAACATAATGTGGAGCTTTTCAATCTTGCGAGCTACATCATGATACTGTAAAGTTGCGCCTTTAAAATCGGTAAGAGCATCCTTATCCCAATTAGAGATAATACTCTTTTCTATAAGTTCGTTAAAACTTGGTATTTCAATCATTTGCACAATAATAAAAAGTTTGTGCAAAGGTACATACTTATTTGCACAATGCCAAAAGTTATGTGCAATATTTTACGCATTAGTGCAAATAAGCTATGTTTTTATCGTTTCTTATACTTATTGAAGCAGCAGATTATTAATAGTCATCATCCGCTACGTCCTCTGCTTCAAGGTTGAGATCTTCTTCTGTTTCAAATGTAGTACGATAGCTCTCCTCTGTTAATTTGTCCTCATCGAAGTCGTCATCGTCGTCATCATCATAAGAGTTTTCACTTGGATTCTCATCTTCAAGATCTTCGTCATAGTTGTCACCAAATCCATCGTTCATAGAGTCGTTATCGTCATCATGCTTATGGTGATTTTCTACTTTTGGTTTTGCCTTTGCAAAAATAGCTTCAACCCAAAGCCCCTTGGTTATTTCGAGAACCTCATAGCCATCATTAACTTTTTTATCGTACATACCACCAGGTTTGTGCAGACGATCTTTAGGTAAGGTTGTCGTGCTAATATCGAAACCAGACTCTATTATATCCTGTATGCTCTGCGACAATGAATCCCAACCACCGCCGAAGTTACGATCAAGAACTTCAATAAGTTTTGCAGCAGAAATATGATGTATATTCTCGTATGTAAGATCTGTGATGCGGTTGATTGCACGCTTCTTAATGCCCCATTTTTTGTTGTCGTTGTCGTCAAAGTGTATATTTCCGACCTTAAAGTCGCGTGCTTCATATTTCTTTATTACCTCCGGCTTGTCTATTTTTATTTCTTCTATTTCAAAGGCACTACGTATAACGTCAATATAATGATTGCGGTTGTCTTTGAAATCCGACTCTTTTTCTGCTGTTTCCCACATTCTGAAGATGTCATTTTCTTCAACTTCCCATACATTACTCTTTGTTAGTGTCTTGAGTGTCAGAGCTTTTTGTTGTTTCATATATTATTAAAGTCTTATTATTTGTTACTTGATTTGCTTGTTATGATAGGCGTTTATATTTATCCCATCGCAATTTTCGCTGCAAAAGTATATACTTTAGTTATATCCTACAAGTTTTTATAAATTTTTTTATGCTATTTACGTGAATTTATTGCCTACTCATTGATTAAATATATGCACATGAATAATGGAGTGTGCTTATACGAGTAATCCAATGGTGACCAGAATGCCATATATCAACATATTGCGGGCTGTCATGCCAAGCACTTTGTTCAGTTCTGCACCCTTTCGTATACGGCGCATCTCCGTGAATGTCGCAATATGAAATGGCAAATAAAGCAATATAATCAACTTCGCGTATTGCTCATCCTGCCAATTAAGGAATGTCATACCAATTAACGCCAAAATAGTGCTTATAAATCCAAGAATAGCATAGAGTGTCAAGCCGCCATGCTCGCCAATACGAACAATGAGCGTGCGTTTGCCAGTACGTCTGTCGTTGTCAATGTCTCGGTAGTTGTTCACTACAAGTAGTGTATCTATAACCAAACCACAAGCTGCGGACAATGTAATCACCTGCCAAGGTATTGACATAAGTGGCGTTGGAGGAGACACAAGCCAATACGTCATGCAGACCGGTAATAGACCGAAGAATACGAGCACAAGAACGTCACCAAGTCCGATGTATGAAAACGAGATGGTGTATAGGAAGCAAAATACGACGCAAGCTACGCCTATGAGTATCATCTCCCAACCACCATAATATATAAGTGGAAAACCGATAACACAAGCTAAAAGAGTAGTGTAAAGAAGCCCGAAGCGCATTGCAGCAGCCGTAATCCAACCTTGCGCACATGCACGCTTAGGCCCGAGACGCTTCTCGTCGTCTGTACCTTTCATAAAGTCGAAATAATCATTTATGAAGTTGGCATCAATCTGCATCACGAGAGCAAAGAGCATACAGAGTACAGCAGCACCAACTCGTACTGTGTCACCATATTGAGCAATAGCGGCAGCAATGCCTATCATCACAGGTACAGCAGCCCCCGTGAGTGTTTTCGGGCGTGCTGCAAGAAACCACGCTTTAAAAGAATTGGTTATTACATTCGATTCGTTCATCTTATTTATTGATATTAGTTGTGTATGTTCTTGCAAAATTAACTATAATAGATTAATTTTGCAATTAAAATAAAAGTTTTCAAGACATGAATGGAAGAAACGTAAGTCTCGATCTGATGGAGTTTGTCGAGCAAAATATATTACCCCGCTATAATTCTTTTGATAAAGCACACCGATTGTCACATGTCAATCATGTAATAAAACAGTCGCTTGAACTTGCTTTAAAATGTGGTGCAGACATCAATATGGCATATACGATTGCCGCTTATCACGACCTTGGACTTGAGGGTCCGCGTGCTGTACACCACATCCAAAGCGGCAAAATACTTATGGCAGATCGTCGTCTTCAGCGTTGGTTTTCACCCGAACAATTGCGTATAATGAAGGAAGCTGTGGAAGACCATCGTGCATCAGCCTCACATGCACCACGTAGCATTTATGGCAAGATTGTAGCCGAAGCCGATAGAGATCTTGAGCCTATACACATATTCCGCCGTACGATACAGTATGGATTGAGTCATTATCCAGAATACAATAAAGAAGAACAAAAGAAACGCTTCTTTGAGCATCTCGACCATAAGTATTCCACACATGGATATATACGTCTGTGGTTACCGAATTCGCCAAACACAGATAAACTTAAAGCGATACGCGAGATTATAAACGATAAGAATGCATTAATGGATATATTCGACAAATTGTTTGAAGAAGAAATCGACACATATGAAAAATGAGTAAAAAACATCCACAACGATTGTTACACATATACGTATCAATCGTTGCGGATGTTGGTATCGGTTGATGGATGTATGTAATGTATGCGTAACGACCGATACTATCATTAATAAACTCTAAGTCTGTCACCAACTCTTATCTCAAAGTCGGGACTAAGTCCGTTCTTCTTATACAGACTTGACAAACGAATGCCATACTTTTGAGCTATAGAATACATGCTTTCGCCGTTCTTTACGACGTGTGGCACATTTTTGTATTCCTTTGTGGCTTTCTTTCTTTTTCGCTTTAAATAAATAATGTCGCCAGGATTTAACTCGTCTTTATAATAACGTTCGTTGTATTTTGCGAGTCTTCGTTTACCAATACATAGTTCTTTTGAAAGCGATTTGAACGTATCGCCTTTACGGGCTATTATATAATAGTTGTGGTTGTATGCTTTTATAACGTGGAATGTGCCATCGGGAGCTAAGCCATCCTCCGTTGAATGTTTAACCATAAACTGATCGAACCTCGTAGCTTTGTCAAACTTGTTCAACTGATAGAGCTCAATTATCTGTATCAGTTTTGAAGCATACTGAGGATTTGTTGCATAACCACACTGCTTCAGTCCACGTGCCCAACTCTTGTAATCGGTTCGCGAATAAGAAAACAGGCATGCGTAGCGTGATTGTGTAGCAAGAAAACGGCTATGGTCTTCAAAACTCTGTCGGGGATTATCGTAAGCTCTAAAGCACTCTCCGCGTGCATCATCATCGTGAAACACACGACGACCGGTCCAACCATGACATTTGATTCCGAAATGATTGTTTGACGATTTGGTGAGCCAGCTCTTTCCAGCTCCACTTTCCAATAAACCTTGCGACAGAGTAATACTTGCTGGAATGTTATATTTCAGCATTTGCTCAATGGCAAGGTCTTTATATTGATCAATATATGCTTGATACGCAGAATTCCATTTAATCTGAGCGGACAGATGTGCAATTGACAATGTAAATATTAGAAGTGTCAGTATAGCGTGCCGCAATTTATATATATTCATATATTTAAATGTAGAGTGTTTAATGCTAATTTGTAAGTGGTGTTGACTTGATGATGGGGTATCATCAAAGCCTTACAACTGCAAAGTTAGTATTTTTTAGCAACAATTAATCAAATATCGATAGCGATTGTTACATTTTTTGTATCTTTGCATAAAATATGCGCAAACCTTAACTATCAAGTTTGCTTGGAATGAAGGTTTTTGTGTGTTATTAAGAGTATATTAATATTAAATAAAAGAATTAGAATGAAAGCATTTGTATTTCCTGGACAAGGATCACAGTTTGTAGGTATGGGCAAAGACCTGTACGATAATAACGAGAAAGCAAAGGAACTTTTTGAGAAAGCTAATGAAATTCTGGGCTTCCGCATCACTGATATTATGTTTGAGGGTACAGACGAAGAGCTTACTCAAACAAAGGTTACACAACCTGCAGTATTCCTTCATAGCGTTATTTCTGCTCTTTGTCTTGGTGACGAATTCGCACCGACAATGGTAGCTGGTCATTCGCTTGGTGAACTTTCTGCACTTGTTGCAGCAGGCGCATTGAGCTTTGAGGATGGCGTGAAACTGGTTTCTGCACGTGCCATTGCAATGCAGAAGGCTTGTGAGGCAGCCCCTGGTACAATGGCTGCTGTTATCGGCTTGCCAGACGAGAAAATAGAGGAGATCTGTGCAGAGGTTAGCACCGATGGTAACATCGTTGTTGCAGCCAACTACAACTGCCCTGGTCAGCTCGTTATCAGCGGTAATGTTGATGCAATCAACGCTGCCTGCGAGAAACTGAAGGCTGCAGGTGCTAAGCGCGCTCTGCCGCTGAAGGTTGGTGGAGCATTCCACTCTCCGCTGATGCAACCAGCAAAGGAAGAGCTTGAAAAGGCAATCAAGGCAACAACATTCTCTGAGCCGAAGTGTCCCGTATACCAGAATGTGGACGCACAGCCACACACCGACCCTGCTGAGATTCAGGCAAACCTCATTGCTCAGCTCACAAGCAGTGTACGTTGGACTGCAAGCGTACAGAATATGATTAAGGCAGGAGCAAACGACTTCACAGAGTGTGGCCCAGGTAAGGCTCTTCAGGGAATGATTGGTCGTATCGATAAGACTGTGGCTGCCCACGGTATCATCTAATTGACATGGCTCAGCAGAAAATCATAATATACCAGATTTTTACACGATTGTTCGGCAATCGTACCAATGTGTGCAAGCAGAATGGTACGATTGCCGAGAACGGTTGTGGAAAGATGAACTTCTTCTCCGACGAAGTACTCCAGCAGATTCGTGCGAAAGGTATCACCCATGTATGGTACACGGGAATCATTCGCCATGCTTCTATGACAGACTATTCTTCGTTCGGCATTCCTCGACAACATCCTGCTGTAGTGAAGGGTAGAGCAGGCTCGCCATACGCTATAACCGACTATTATGATGTAGACCCCGACCTTGCAGAAGATGTGAATAAGCGTAGTGCGGAATTCGACGCACTCGTAGAGCGTACTCACAAGGCAAACATGAAAGTAATCATCGACTTCGTGCCTAACCATGTTGCTCGTCAATATCACTCGGTTGTAAAACCAGAAGGAATCGTTGACCTTGGAGCAACAGACAACCAGTCGATGGGATTTAGCTCTGATAACAACTTCTATTATAATGTAGGACAGCAGTTCTCCCCAAGCATAGACCTCTACGCAGGAGAATCCGAACCTTACACCGAATACCCTGCAAAAGCAACAGGTAATGATCACTTCGATGCATATCCAGGCAAGAACGATTGGTATGAAACCGTAAAACTCAATTACGGTGTTGATTATTGTGATGCCGGAGGACGCTCAGAGCATTTCTCGCCGGTGCCAAACACATGGCAGAAGATGCTTGACATTCTATTGTTTTGGGCAGCAAGAGGAGTAGACGGATTTCGATGCGATATGGCAGAGATGGTGCCAACCGCGTTTTGGAGTTGGGCTATCGCTAAGGTGAAAGCCATCAACCCTGGCATATTGTTTATCGCAGAGGTATATAACCCCATGGATTATCGTCACTACGTGGCTGCAGGCTTCGACTATCTATATGATAAGGTGGGCATGTACGACACGATGCGTAGCGTAATCTGCGATGGTTGTCCAACTTCTAAAATCACCACAGCATGGCAGTGGGTGGACGATATCAACGAACATATGCTTTACTTCCTTGAGAACCACGACGAGCAGCGCATTGCAAGCAACTACTTCGCTGGCGATGCATTCCGTGCTTACCCTGCTCTTGTTGCAAATGTGCTTATGCGCAAGAATCCGTTCATGGTATATGCAGGTCAGGAGTATGGCGAGCGTGGTATGGACGAAGAAGGATTCAGCGGTTGCGACGGCAGAACAACTATATTCGATTATTGGACTGTTCCGTCTCTGTATCGTGCTTTTGTGTCTAAAGAGTCAACCGATGAAGAGCGTGAACTCTCACGTCTTTACTCTGAAGTGCTCAACATAGCTAATGCAGAGAAGGCTGTAAGTGAGGGCGACTTCTTCGATTTGATGTACGTCAACGAACATATTGCTGAACGTCAATACGCTTTCTTGCGAAAAGCCAACAACGAATTGTTATTTGTTGTTGCTAACTTCGACGGAGCGAAGGCATCGCTAACGGTAAATATACCCGACCACGCTTTCACTTTCCTTCATATTCCGCGCAAGGATGTTGTGGCTACAGATTTGCTCTCTGGTACAAACGTGGCAGTACACTTCGGCTCTACTACATCCGTCAACGTGGACGTGGATGCGTATAAATGTGTAATACTTAAAATGCAATTGAGTATGGAGACAGAAGAGATTTTCAACGCACACAACAAGGAAGAGTACCCACCTGCCCACACGGCAGAACATCTACTCAACCAAACAATGGTGAGAATGTTCGGATGTGAGCGCTCGCGCAATGCGCACATTGAACGCAAGAAAAGCAAAATCAGTTTCATCCTCGACCACAAACCTTCGCGCAAGGAAGAGAAAGAGATTGAAGTGCGCATGAATGAACTCATTGAGGAAGACCTCCCCGTAAAGTATGAAGTGGTAGATCGTAATCATATTCCAGACGATATAAGTATTGATCGATTGCCAGAGGATGCCTCAGAGAATTTGCGTATTGTGCGAATTGGCGACTATGACGCTTGTCCGTGCATTGGCAAACACGTGCGTTCAACTTCACAGATAGGTAAATTTGTGATGCTCGGCACAAATTGGGACGAAATGAAGCACTCTTTCAGAATAAGATTTAAAATAATCTAAATACATTTTACTTAATAACATTATGACAGAAAACAGACAAACATTGAACCGCAACTTGGCTCAGATGCTTAAGGGCGGTGTTATTATGGACGTTACTACTCCAGAGCAGGCTCGCATCGCAGAGGCTGCAGGTGCATGTGCTGTAATGGCGCTTGAGCGTATTCCAGCTGATATTCGTGCAGCAGGTGGCGTTTCACGTATGAGCGACCCCAAAATGATTAAGGGCATTCAGGAAGCCGTTTCTATTCCTGTAATGGCAAAATGTCGCATTGGTCATTTCGCAGAGGCTCAGATACTTCAGGCTATTGCTATCGACTATATTGATGAGAGTGAGGTTCTCTCTCCAGCAGACGATGTTTACCACATCGACAAGACAAAGTTTACCGTTCCTTTTGTGTGCGGAGCAAAAAATCTTGGCGAAGCTCTTCGTCGCATTGCAGAAGGTGCCACAATGATTCGTACAAAGGGTGAGCCTGGCACAGGTGATGTTGTTCAGGCTGTACGCCATATGCGTATGATGCAGAGCGAGATGCGTCGTCTCAAGTCAATGGCTGAGGACGAACTCTTCGAGGCTGCTAAGCAGTTGCAGGTTCCTTATGAGTTGGTTAAGTACGTACACGAAAACGGCAAATTGCCAGTTGTAAACTTTGCTGCTGGTGGCGTTGCAACTCCTGCTGATGCCGCTCTTATGATGCAGCTCGGAGCAGAGGGCGTATTCGTGGGTTCTGGCATCTTCAAGAGCGGTAACCCTGAGAAGCGTGCTGCAGCTATCGTGCAGGCCGTAACTAACTATAACGATGCCAAGAAGCTTGCTGAGCTTTCTGAAGACCTCGGTGAAGCTATGGTAGGTATCAACGAGCACGAGATTGAAGTGCTCATGGCTGAGCGTGGCAAGTAATGAGAATTGCAGTATTGGCACTTCAAGGCGCATTCGCGGAGCACGAACAAATGCTTCAGCGCCTTGGAGTTGAAACTTTCCAAATAAGACAACTGGCAGATTGGGAGCAGCCGAAGGATGGACTGATAATCCCGGGAGGTGAAAGCACCGTTCAAGCAAAGTTGCTTAGCGACCTACATTTGCTCGAACCTATCCGTAACGCCATCAGCGACGGACTTCCCGTCTTTGGAACATGTGCCGGACTCATCCTACTCTCAAAGCAGATTGAAGGCGAGCCTGCAACCCGACTCGCTACTATGGACACGGAAGTTCTCCGCAACGCCTATGGTCGTCAGCTCGGTAGCTTCTATACCGTAGCACCAATGAAGGGAGTAGGCGAGGACATACCTATGACATTCATCCGTGCACCATATATCCGCAAGGTTAAGGGGGATACTGAAATTTTGGCAGAGGTAGATGGACACATCGTTGCAGCGCGCCAAGGTAAACAGCTCGTTACATCGTTTCACCCCGAACTGAACGATGATACACGCGTACACGAATACTTCTTGAGTATGATTTAAATCATTAAACATCATAAAAGGCCTTGTCAATCAGTGTTGGCAAGGTCTTTTTTTAGTGCTACATAGAGATAGTTCCAGTACTGGCATAGGGATTACTGCAGTACTGGTAGTGAGATTACTGCAGTATAGTAGCGAGATTACTCCAGTACTACATTGAGATTACTCCAGTACTACATAGGGAGTACTACAATTATCCTTTTTTACTGCCAAACTATAGTTTAGATATGCTAACCATAAAATTTGCCCATCCAGAAAATAATGTGTAACTTTGCACCTCGAAACAATATAAAGAAGAAAAGGCAATATGATAACAGTTAGCAATCTCGCTATTCAATTTGGTAAGAGAGTTCTCTACAAGGACGTAAATCTGAAGTTTACTCCAGGCAATATTTACGGAGTTATCGGTGCAAATGGTGCTGGTAAGTCTACATTACTCCGCGCTATCAGTGGCGATTTGGAGCCAAACAAGGGTTCTGTAGAACTCGGTCCTGGTGAGCGTCTCTCTGTGCTCGAACAGGACCACTTTAAGTTCGACGCATACCGCGTACTTGATACCGTGCTCATGGGTCACGAACCTCTCTGGAAGAACATGAAGGAGCGTGAGGAACTCTATAGCAAGGCAGAGATGACCGAGGAGGATGGTGTACGTGCTGCCGACCTTGAGCTGAAATTTGCAGAGATGGAAGGTTGGGAGGCAGAAAGCAATGCTGCACAGATGCTTTCTAACCTCGGTATACCCGAATCGCTGCACGAAAAGCAGATGAGCGAACTGTCAAACAACGAGAAAGTGCGCGTGATGCTTGCAAAGGCTCTCTTCGGCAATCCGGACAACCTCTTGCTTGACGAGCCTACCAACGACTTGGACCTCGACACCGTACAGTGGCTTGAGGAGTATTTGAGCAATGTTGAGCAAACGGTGCTCGTTGTAAGCCACGACCGCCACTTCCTTGATGCAGTCAGCACACAGACCGTGGATATCGACTTCGGAAAGGTTACAGTATTTGCCGGCAACTATTCTTTCTGGTACGAGTCGTCACAGCTCGCTCTGCGTCAGGCACAGAATCAACGCCAGAAGGCAGAGGAGAAGCGCAAGGAACTTGAGGAGTTCATTCGCCGTTTCTCTGCAAACGTGGCAAAGAGTAAGCAGACAACATCGCGTAAGAAAATGCTTGAGAAGCTCAACGTTGAGGAAATTCGTCCATCAAGCCGCAAGTACCCAGGCATTATCTTCCAGATGGAGCGCGAACCAGGCAACCAGATTCTTGAAGTTGAGGGCTTGAAGGCAGTTGATGATGACGGTACCGTACTCTTTGACAACGTAAGCTTCAACATAGAAAAGGGAGAGAAGGTTGTGTTCCTCAGCCATAACCCAAAGGCAATGACTGCGCTCTTCGAGATAATTAATGGCAATCGTGAAGCTACAGCAGGAACATTCAAGTGGGGCGTGACAATCACAACAGCCTACTTGCCACTCGACAATACAGAATTCTTCCAAAACGACAAGAACCTTGTTGACTGGCTCTCGCAGTATGGTCCGGGTAACGAAGTCGTAATGAAGGGCTTCCTCGGACGCATGCTCTTCTCTGGCGAAGAGGTACTGAAGAAGGTGAACGTACTCTCTGGAGGCGAGCGTATGCGTTGTATGATTGCACGTATGCAGCTAAAGAATGCTAACTGTCTGATCCTTGACACGCCAACCAACCACCTCGACCTCGAGAGCATTCAGGCGTTTAATAACAACCTCGTTGGTTTCAAAGGCAACATTTTGTTCTCAAGCCATGACCACGAGTTTATTCAGACTGTAGCAAATCGTATCATAGAGCTTACGCCAAACGGCACTATCGATAAACTCATGGATTACGATGATTACATTTACAACGAGGAGATAAAGGAGCTGAAAGCTAAAATGTACGCAAAAGGTTAATTCGATTAACATTAAATAGTTTAAACGACATAGCAATAGAGACAGCATATACAATTTATGTCTATGTTGTCTCTATTTTTTTTCGTGAAACACAAATTGGCAAGGTATTTGCTAAATAACATATAAATACTAAAGTTTAATATAATATGAAAAATAACGAAAATACAGGGAATAACATCGAAATCAATGATGAGAACGTTGAAAACAATGTGATTTCTGATGACAATACAGAAGACACATCTGCAAACACTGACAATTCGGCAGAAGAGAAGACAACGGAACTCACAGTAGAGGAGCAGCTTGAAACAGCCAAGAAAGAAGTAGAGCAGTACAAAGACAAGTATCTGCGTGCAGTTGCAGAATTTGACAACTATCGCAAGCGTACACTCAAGGAAAAGGCGGAGCTTCTGCTCAATGGTAGCGAGAAGGCAGTTTGTGCTTTCCTGCCGATTCTTGACGACTTCGAACGCGCCATTGCTGACAAAACAGAAGACGTAAATGCTATCAAGGAAGGCGTGCAGATTATTTTCAACAAGTTTAACAAGACGCTCGAATCGCTCGGCGTAAGAAAAATCGAGACAGAAGGAAAGGACTTCGATGTCGACTTTCACGAAGCCGTTGCAATGGTTCCGGGTATGGGCGATGACAAAAAAGGTAAAGTTATCGACTGCGTTCAGACGGGCTATCAGCTCAATGATAAGGTTATTCGTCACGCGAAGGTAGCAGTAGGACAGTAATTAAAACCACTTATACATTAATATATAATGGCAAAGAGAGACTATTATGAAGTGCTTGGCGTCAGCAAGACCGCCACAGACGACGAAATCAAGAAGGCATATCGAAAGATAGCTATCAAATATCACCCCGACCGTAACCCAGGCAATACAGAGGCTGAGGAGAAGTTCAAGGAAGCTGCTGAAGCTTACGACGTACTTCACGATCCTCAGAAACGCCAGCAATACGACCAGTTCGGCTTTGATGCTCCTGGTGGCGGATTCGGTGGCGGCGGATTCGGTGGCGCAGGTGGTTTCTCTATGGACGATATCTTCTCTATGTTCGGCGATGTGTTCGGCGGACATAGTGGTGGATTCGGTGGTTTTGGCGGATTCGGTGGTGGCGGTCAACGTCAGAAGCCACAATACCGCGGTGCCGATTTGCGCATAAAGGTGACACTCTCTCTGCAGGAGATAGCTACCGGAACTACAAAGAAGTTCAAGGTGAAGAAGGACGTTACATGTACACATTGTAATGGTTCGGGTGCCGAGAATGGTAGTGCAAGCGAAACATGTCCTACTTGTCATGGTAGCGGTGTTGTTACTCGCACCGTCCGCACTATGCTTGGCATGATGCAAACCCAGTCGGAGTGTCCTACTTGTCACGGTGAAGGTACTGTTATAAAGAATAAGTGCAAGGAATGTGGCGGCACGGGCATCGTAAAAGGTGAAGAGGTTGTCGAAATCAAGATACCAGCAGGTGTAGCAGAAGGAATGGTAGTAAACGTTCCGGGCAAGGGTAGTGCCGGACAGCATAATGGCATCAATGGCGACATCCAGGTGTACATCTCAGAGGAGCCTAATGACACATTTGTACGCGATGGCAACGACGTGATTTACAATTTGTTGCTCGACTTCCCTACAGCAGTACTTGGAGGCAACGTAGAGATACCTACTATCGACGGCTCAAAGGTTAAGATAAAGATTGAACCGGGCACACAACCTGGTAAAACGCTCCGTTTGCGCGGCAAGGGTCTGCCTTCTGTTCAAGGCTATGGCACGGGCACAGGCGATCTCGTTGTAAACATCAGCGTATATGTTCCGAAGGCCCTGTCGAAAGATGAGAAGAAGGCTGTTGAGTCGTTCGTAGGAAGCGATAACTTCAAGGGCGATAAGGAGACAAAGAAGTCTATCTTCGAACGCTTCAAGAATTATTTCAACTAATAGTCAACGAGTTGACCTCACAGAAATGAATTATCAGGAAACGATAGAATATCTATTTAATTCGACCCCCGTCTTTGAAAAGGTGGGGGCTTCTGCTTATAAGGAGGGCTTGTCCAATACGGAGGAGCTTGATTGCCATTTCGACCATCCTCACCGCAAGTTCAAGACCATACACGTGGCAGGAACTAACGGAAAAGGTTCCTGCTCGCATACCTTGGCAGCTATACTTCAGTCGGCTGGCTACAAAGTCGGACTTTACACTTCTCCGCATCTTGTAGATTTTCGCGAACGTATTCGTATAAACGGCAAGTGCATTGATGAGCAATATGTTGTAGACTTTGTTGAGCAAGAGCGCGACTTCTTTGAACCATTACACCCGTCTTTCTTTGAACTCACAACCGCACTTGCTTTCAAATATTTCGCAGAGAAAGAGGTTGATATTGCAGTCATTGAAGTTGGCTTGGGAGGTAGGCTCGATTGCACCAATATCATCACGCCGCTTCTATCTGTCATAACAAATATCAGTTTCGACCACACTCAGTTTCTTGGCAACACCCTGGCAAAGATAGCCGCAGAGAAGGCTGGCATCATAAAGCCTAATGTGCCAGTTGTAATAGGGGAGTGCTGTGATGAGACACGCGAGGTGTTTGAAGCTAAGGCGAAAGCAGTAAATGCCCCCATTGTCTTCGCAGAAGACAGCAAAGAGGTGTTTGGATATTCGCTTGAAGAAAATGACGTTATGCGTTATAAAACAAAGACATACGGCATTATTAAAGGCGAATTATGTGGCGATTACCAACAGAAGAACACCAATACAGTACTCAACGCTGTCAACCAATTACGCAAGCTTGAAATTATTAAAAATACTGATTGCGTTACTGCAGGTTTTGCTAATGTATGTGAGTCAACTGGACTTCTTGGTCGCTGGCAAATATTGTGCAAAACTCCGCTCACCATTTGTGATACGGGACATAACGTAGCTGGTTGGAACTACCTTTGTCAACAGATTGTTAGACAGAAGGGCAAGACAAAGCGTATTGTTTTCGGAATGGTGGACGACAAAGACGTAACTCATGTCATGGCTATGCTACCGAAAGATGCAGTCTACTATTTCTGCAAAGCAACAACACATCGAGCCATAACTGAAGATAAAATACAGAAGATAGGAGAGGAATGCGGTCTTCACGGCACATGCTACAACAGTGTTGAAGCTGCGTATAACGTAGCTTGCAATGAGGCTTCGCCAGAAGATTTTATCTTCATCGGAGGTAGCAGTTATGTGGTTGCTGACCTTCTTACCTATTTAGAAAACAGCAATTAATTGTTTTTAACGGAAAGCACCAAGTAATTTTGGTGCTTTCTTTTGTGTGTTACATTTTTTTTTGGTTACTTTGCATACAATATAAGTAACTAAAAAACTTAATTTATGATAAACACAACCGAGACAGAAAATATCTGCGGTCTGAAGAGAAGCGATTTTCAGACTACAGTAGGCGGTAAAGAGACCGACCTTTATATCTTGAAAAACAATCAGGGCAATGAGGTTGCTATTACTAATTATGGTGGTGCACTCGTTGCAATTATGGTTCCAGATAAGAATGGCAATAGAGCTAATGTGATTCAGGGCCATGACAACATTCAAGACGTTATAAATTCTCCCGAACCTTATTTGTCTACACTTGTAGGACGTTATGGCAATCGTATCTGCAAGGGACGTTTTCAGCTTCATGGCAAGGAATATCAGTTGCCTATTAACAACGGTCCAAACTGTTTACATGGTGGCTTGAAAGGCTTCAACGCAAAAGTATGGGAAGCACTTCAGATGAACGAGCACACACTCGTACTGAAGTACGTAAGTCCTTATGGTGAAGAAGGTTTCTCGGGCGAGATGAAAGTAACAGTTGAATACTCGTTCACTGACGACAACGAACTTGTTATTGAATATATGGCTACAACAAATAAGAAGACTGTTGTAAACCTAACAAGTCATGGATTTTTCTCTCTCGCAGGCATTGCAAATCCAACTCCTTCTATCGAAAATCTGGAGTGCGAGATCAATGCAGACTACTATCTGCCGATTGACGAGACTTCTATCCCAACCGGTGAGGTACGTTTCGTAAAGGGTACACCGTTCGACTTCCGTACGCCGAAGACTGTAGGTCAGGACATTGATGCCGACCACGAACAAATCAAGAATGGTGCAGGTTATGACCATTGCTTCGTGCTCAACAAGAAGGAAGAGGGCGAACTCAGCTTTGCAGCACGTATCAAGGAGCCGGTAAGTGGCAGAACAATGGAGGTGTATACCACAGAGCCAGGTGTTCAGGTTTACAGCGACAACTGGGCTGACGGATATAAGGGACAGAACGGTGCTACATTCCCACGTCGCAGTGCTATCTGCTTTGAAGCACAGCATTTCCCAGATTCACCGAACCATCCTTACTTCCCATCAGTGGTTTTGAATCCTGGTGAACAGTATACACAAAAGACAGTGTATAAGTTCGGAGTAGAAAAGTAGACAAACTATGTAGCGGAGGTTGCACGCCTCCGCTACACTGCATAAAATAATGCGGAGGAATCACCCCTCCGCAACTTTGTTGAATGTACTAATCAATAAAAAAATAACTAAAACAACAAACAAAACAATGGGAAATTCCACAACAAAAAAAGGTAACTTCGTTGCTATCATTGCAATGATTTTCCTCTTTGCTATGATTGCCTTTGTGACCAACCTTTGCTCACCAATGGCTGTCATTCTGAAAAACAACTTTAGTGTATCTGATACCCTTGCACAGGTAGGCAACTATGGCAACTTTGGCGCTTACTTCCTTATGGGTATTCCAGCAGGTCTTCTTATTCAGAAGTTTGGCTACAAGAAGACAGCCCTCCTCGCTCTTATTGTAGGTATTGTTGGACTTCTTATCCAGTGGCTCAGTGGCTCTATGGGCTTCGTTGTTTACCTTATTGGTGCTTTCATTTCTGGTCTTTGCATGTGTATGCTCAACACCGTTGTAAACCCAATGCTCAACCTTCTTGGTGGTGGTGGCAACACTGGTAACCAATTGGTTCAGATTGGTGGCGTATTTAATTCGGCTGCAGCCGTTTGTGTTTACATCCTTATGGGTGCACTTATTGGCGATGCAAGTACTGCTAAGGTTTCAGCTGCAATTCCAGCGTTGATGATTGCACTTGCAATTTTTGTTTTCGCACTCGTTGTTATTTTCTTCACAAAGATTCAGGAGCCAGAACAGCCTAAGGCAGACGCATTGGCAGACGACAAATATAGCTGCTTCTCATTCCGTCACTTCAAGCTTGGTATGCTTGCAATTGCAATTTATGGTGCTGTGGAGGTTTGTCCTCCAACATACATCCTTGCTTACCTTACTTCAGCTAAGGATGCAGTAAACCCAGGTCTTGCTATGGATGCAGGTTACGTTGGTACTCTTAGTGCTGTTTACTTTATCTTCATGCTGATCGGACGTTTCGTAGGCGGTATGATTGGTGGTAAGGTTTCTGCTAAGACAATGATTGCTACCGTTAGCTTCGTTGCAATGGTACTTGTTGCATTGGGTATCATGCTTCCTGTTGAGCAAACCATTAGCTTCCCTGGCATCGACTACACAACTCTCAGCTTGAAGTGGGGAGAGATTCCTGTTGGTATCTTTGCAATTATGCTCGTTGGTTTCTGTGCATCTGTGATGTGGGGTGGTATCTTCAACCTTGCTACCGAAGGTCTTGGCAAATACACAGCAAAGGCTTCAGGCGCTTTCATGATGATGGTTGCAGGCTTCGCAGTTATGATTGGTATTCAGGGCTTTGTTATTGACTTCACGCATGACTACATGACAAGTTTCGTAGTAGTACTTCTTGCTGCTGCATACATTTTCTACTACGCTCTTTGGGGCTCAAAGAATGTCAATACAGACATTCCTGTAGAATAATCATATTGAATATATAAGGGCTTGCTCTTGCGGGCAAGCCTTTTTGCACTAATAAAACATTTATAACTAAAACCTTATTAATTATGGATATCGAATTTGTAAGAAGTCGCTTCATTAAGCACTTCGACGGTAAGACAGGAAATATTTATCAGTCACCAGGTCGTATCAATCTCATTGGTGAGCACACAGACTATAACGGAGGTTTCGTATTCCCTGGTGCTGTGGACAAGGGTATTATGGCAGAGCTTCGCCCGAATGGCACAAACACTGTTATGTGTTACTCAATCGACCTCAAGGACCGTGTAGAGTTCAAAGTTGATGATCCTCAAGGACCACGCGCAAGTTGGGCACGCTACATCTATGGCGTTGTTCAGGAGATGCGTAAACTCGGTGTTGACGTGAAGGGCTTCAATACAGCGTTTGCTGGTGACGTTCCTCTCGGTGCTGGTATGTCTTCTTCTGCTGCTCTCGAGAGCTGCTTCGCTTTTGCTATCAACGATCTCTTCGGCGATAACAAGGTAAGTAAGTGGGATATGGCTCTCGCAGGTCAGGCTACAGAGCACAACTACTGTGGTGTAAACTGCGGTATCATGGACCAGTTTGCAAGTGTATTCGGTAAAGAAGGTTGCCTCATGCGTCTCGACTGCCGCAGCCGCGAGTTCGAATATTTCCCCTTCAAGCCAGTTGGCTACAAGCTCGTTCTTCTGAATTCTTGCGTAAAGCACGAACTTGCAGGTTCTCCATACAACGATCGTCGCAACTCTTGCGAGAATGTTGTTAAGCATATCGCAGCAAAACATCCTGAGGCTCACTTCGAGACTCTGCGCGACTGCACATGGGAGCAACTAGAGGAGGTTAAGGCAGAAGTAGGCGAGGAAGACTACAAGCGCGCACACTTCGTACTTGGCGAGAAAGATCGTGTACTTGCCGTCTGTGAAGCTCTTAACGCAGGTGACTACGAGACTGTAGGCAAGAAAATGTACGAAACACACGAGGGTCTGAGCAAGGAGTATGAGGTTTCATGCGAAGAGCTCGACTTCCTCAATGACATCGCTAAGGAGAACGGCGTAACCGGTAGCCGCATCATGGGTGGTGGATTCGGTGGTTGTACAATCAACCTCGTTAAGGAAGAGCTTTACGATCATTTCATCGCTGATGCTAAGGCAAAGTATTCTGCAAAATATGGCAAGGAGCCTAAGGTTATCGACGTTGTTATTAGCGACGGTTCGCACAAGGTTTGCTAATTTAGCAATATAATAATATGTGTTAGGGCAATCCAATAGTGATATTGGGTTGCCCTTTTTCTATTGTTATTAAGTAAAAGGAAGCATTGGTTCTTCATAGTGTATTTTTGGTTCCTTTTCTTCTTTTGACTTTTCATCTCCACCACTTACACCAAGTCCCATTAACCTTATTGGGTGTAAGGCATTAAATTCAATTTTAGCAAGAAGTTTTTTTGCTAATGGCAGTATCTCATGTTTCGTCAAGAGTGGGGTAGTGTGGGTTACACTTCTCGTGACTTGCGTGAAATCAGCATACTTTACTTTTAGTGTAAGTGTGTGTCCTACAAAACCACTTTCAGACAAACGATTAACAAGTTCAATAGTTATATGATATAACTCAATAATGACATTAGAACGTATTGAAAGATCTTGCATAAAAGTATTTTCACAACTCATTGATTTTCTCACATTACGAACTTCTATCGGACTATCATCTATGCCACGAGCATAGTTATAGAATTGTTGTCCACGCTTCCCAAAAAGACGTGTTAAAGTAGTAAGCGATTGACCACGCAATTGTTTGACTGTAAAGATACCAAGCGAATGTAGCTCAAGGGCTGTCTTATGACCAACAAGCCACAAGTCTTCAACCTTCAATTTGTCAAGAAACATTATCGCATTGTCTGGATGTATAACACAAAGTCCATCTGGCTTATTATAATCAGATGCTATTTTTGCGAGTAATTTGCAATATGAAACACCGGCAGAAGCCGTAAGCCCAATTTCTTTACAAATTGCGAACTTTATTTCCTTAGCTATATCAATTGCAAGTTCTATATTTTTCTTATTCTCTGTGACATCAAGAAATGCTTCGTCAAGTGAGATTGGTTCAATCAGATCAGTATACCTCTGAAAAATTTTATGAATTGCATCTGAGATTTCCTTGTAACGCTCAAAATGCGGTTCTACAATATGCAGATCTGAACACAACCGCTTAGCCATACGTATGGATTGTGCAGAATGTACACCATAACGACGCGCTTCATAACTGGCTGTAGACACAACACCTCGTTCTGAGTCGTGCCCAACAATAACAGGCACACCCAAAAGCGCAGGATTGTCAAGACATTCAACTGCTGCATAAAAACAATCCATATCTATATGTATTATCTTACGATTGTATTGCATTTTTGATTAATTTATACCAACTATCAAGGCTCTTGATATTGATTTCAAAAGTACAAAATATTATTGAAAAACTATCATTGTGGTTGTTACAAATTGACATTCTTGGGTACTAACGCAAATAAGTTATAATGGACATTATAATAAAGATTTTAATATTTTACTATGATTAATTGACTTATATCAATTAAAAACAATGTTTTTCGGCTATTGTATTAAGATTAGCACCGAAATAACACCTCTTAGAAATAGAGGTCGCAACACAGGGGAGCGATTGACATTAAGAGGGCAAGTAATAACCGCTCACAAGTTAAGACGCGGTTTTTATGGCTGCGTAAACGACGGACCTACATCGAAGTGCTCGGCGCAAGCTTCTGCGCTTTCGATGTAGGGGGGTGTGTCCGTCGTAGGACCCTAACAGGTCCTGTTGGGATTTGTTTTGTGAACTTTCATTTTTGGCTGCAACAATCGGTAAATAAAAACAAAAACGCGCACGCAGGCAATAAAAGAATACCCGCGCGCGCGAATTAAAAGGGTAATAAAGGAGTAGTAAGAACTCCATAAATAACATACAAAATAATAGCAGTAAAAGAAACTACTAATAACGTAATACAAAATTTTATAATAGTGTTCATACTAATATAACGAAGAACACACAAATATATTGTCAATCCTTAGCAGTTAAACCTATTAACATCTTTAACCAACCACTAAACGGGTTTTCATCAACACCATTTCTAAACTCTAATGATTTCAAATATTTTATTTCATCATGAGTTAATTTTTGTCCGTTTTCAAGTTTTGACACAACAGAGCGACCAAATTTAGACCGAATAAGAACCTCAGTAAGAGTTTTAGGAATTGATTGTAAATCCTTATACTTATTATCAAGACGAATAGTTTCCTCACGGTCGGGCATAGTGTCCTCATTAAACTTATTTTCAAGTTTTTGACCCTCTGTCTCAGCGTCAAGTTTTCTAATACGTGCATCTATCTCACGGATTTCTGCAGCAGCCTTAGCACGTTCTTTCTTTGTGAGGTTAGTATTTTCAACAATCTGAAGATACTCAGCACGCTTATTAGTAAGTTCTTGCATCTGCATATCTTCATATATTTTTGAATCAACCGTAGCTTTTGTCTTACGAGAATTAGCTTCAGCAAGCAGAGCTTGATATTCATTTTCAAATAAACGACTCTTAAGAACACGCTCAAGTTTAGAAAGTTGCGCACGTTCTTCATCGTTCTTCGCGTTTGCTTTCTTACTTGCGAGGTCGGAAAGATCACGTTGCAATTTAGTTAAATTATCTTGTCTAACGTTTTCCGCTTGTTGTTTCGTCAACTCTATTTCACTACTCTGTTTTTGAGCAAGTAAAAAATTGCTAACACCATTGTCTATTGTACGAATAGCATCGACGGGCTGAACGGTAGGAGCAGAACCGCCTTGAGCAGAGCCAGCAGAGGGCGAAGCGGTCGGATTGCTATTAGCAACAGCATTAGAACCATCCTTAAAAGCAGGGTTAATACCTGCTTGCATCATACCTAACTTATTCAACTTCCAACTATCTTGCGTAAGTTCACGAGTGCGATTATAATCAAGCAAACTATTTTCACGAGCAAAATCTTGTTGCTGCTGATTTAATCGCGATTGTAAATCATATTGCTGAAGATTTAGTTGTTTCTGATATTTATATTGTCGGTTCGCAGCAGCGAGATTAAAACCATGTTGTAGACCCATAGAAGCAGCACCAATGGCACCACCTAAACCTAATAAAGCACCTAATACCATAATTAAAATAATTAAATTAAAACGAAAATTGTAGGGGAATAATCCCCTACAAACTTATTCAGCACTAACTGATGAAACATCGGTATCTGTAGACGAATCGAATGTGTCATAAGAAGATTTCAAAGGCTTAAGGCTATCTGTAAGAGATACATTAAGAAGCATTTGACCAAGGAAATTATCATAACCGACACCATAATCAGTTTCGCTAAAATCGGGATAATCCGAGTTTCCATTAACAAAAATACGGTTAAAATTGCTCAACCACGGATAACGAGTAATAAAACGCCATTCTGTGGATGCCTTAGGAATTGAATTAGTGACAATATCATCACCGTTACTATCCAAACCATTATGAATAATGTCACGATCAATATAATAGGGCGACATAGTATCACGCGTTGTCCTCAAACTCATTTGACCATTACAAATATTTTTCTTGTACTTGAAACCCGTATAACGTGGAACATAACCAAAGCTTTGGTTACCGTCTACATGAGTATCGGGAACTAACAAACCATTTTCACCGAATATACATCGGCGGTCGGTAATCTCATAACCGAGAGCATCGAATTCAGGAGTAGGAAGTTCATAGCGAGTAACGGCAAGTAATGTAGGGTCAATGCCCTGGAAAGTACGACTTTCGGGCGCAACACAACAAAAAATGAAAAAATAACCATGCACATCACTACGATAATGAAATTTCGTAGAACCATAGCCGATGCCTTTGCCGGCATAAGCTCCAAGATGTTCACCTGTAGCAGTATCGCCAGAACCTTGAGCAGTGTCAGAAGTACTGAACACATCATTAATCTGTAAAGGCATTATATTACGACCAACAAAATGAGTATCTTTAAACAACTGATTACTTACAGTCGCATTAAAATGAGTTCGAACCCACTCACTCATACGTTGACCAATTACGCTATCTTTAGAAACATAATTACTAAATATGCGAAGCGAACGAAGTAGAATATTATCAATTACAGATGAAGAGGGGAGAGTCGGAACATCACCATTAATAGAAGAAATTGAAACCTCATCATTACTACGTACATTAAGGACATTGCTACGTTTATAAAGAGAAGTGGGATTTAATGTATGAATAGAAACATAATCATCATAAGAAGTATAATAACAATTCATCATTTCATCAAAAAAAGCAACAAGTTTTGACAAAAAATTTGAAAAGTTACTTGTAGAAGCACGAAGATTAGTAACGTGACGATTAGAAATCGCATCGATAAGCGAATAACATTTTGTTTGCAAAAAACTTACATCACGTTTCGGATAGTATGTTTCAAAATAAGCCTTATAAAAGCAAAGACAAGGAAGCAGAGAAACACCAAGTGAAAATTGCGTATTATCAACGGGCATATCATAGCCAAGACCAACTAAAACCTTACGCAAACGGGCAGCTCTATTAGTACAACGCAGAAATAACATTGCAGTATCACTAAATTTAATAACAAAATCGGAAGAAATTAAATCAAGTCTTTCATTTTCATTAATAATTTGATTGCCAAACTCTGGTAATAACAACTGCAAAGATTTTGGAGGCAAAGCAGACAAGGAAGTACCAAACAAAAATTGTAAAGCAGGAGTAAGTTTAGTAACAAATTCAGTAGAAGCCAAAGCATTATATTGACCATGCTCATAAAAAGACCACTGACAATGGCGCATAACCATGCACATCATAAAATTGGCGTCAACCATAGGCAAAGAATTTGGCACATAATTAATATCATTATTAACATATGGCATATTAGACAAAAAGGACTCAAAGGCAGGGAACACCTCAGTAATAGGCACAAAACGTGAAACGGTATGCAAATTTACACGAGCAAAAGAAGGAACTATCAAAGGAGTAAGGCGCACCAACTGATTAATATCTACATTTATATCACTGTCTGGTAACATAAATTGGGACATGATAGGCTGAACCTCACCAAAACCGAAAGTTGTATTAACATCATAGGACATATCACGGCTATAACGTTTGTTGGATTTACCGATATTAATTTTCATAAGTTTATTATTTAATCATTAGACAAATTATTATTTACAAAATTTTCAATATTAGCATCTGACGGGACATCATCGAGAGAAAGACTAACGTCATTTAATGGTATATTAGCGTTAAGCAATTTCTCAAGAGTGTAATCTTCACGAGAGGGAAGAAGACGCGATAACGAGGAATTAGGAACAGAAACGACCTTATAAGTATCATTTTCGGATTGTTCCAAAACAGTATCAAATACAGGGGTAGAAACTTCTGTATAAACAGGTTTAAATTTGTGATGTCTGAAATTCATATTAGCATAAGTTTATAGGGAAACCATGCGTAAGTTTCTCTTTAGTATCTATAATTTGATTGAATTTTTCTAAGCGCTTAGCCATTGTATCACGTTCAATTTCAATGCAAAAATCAGAATAGGCGTTATCCAAATTCTCATAATCTGAGAAAATAAAAGCATAGTTATTACGCCAAAATTCGCCAAAAGCACGTTTTTCTGTATCAAAATCGGGATGTGTACGCTTGTAAGCCTGCGACTTACTACGATAGTAATAAGGCGCAACATTATCTACATTAAAAAGGTCGGCAGGCGAACCGCCAACAAAATACAACATGTCTTCGAGTAATACATTAGATATGTTTTTTAAATATAAATGATATAAAGCAAGTCCGTAAAAACTTTTTACATCCTTAAAATTAGCACCTATAGAGGACAAGAGAGGGAAACACGAAGGGAGCATCTGAAAACGAATGAACATTTTTTCAGCAGTCTTATGCACACGTGCACGAAAAAGTTTATCAAAGTACAATTTACCAAATTCGCTAATTTCCTTATCATACAAACGTTTACCGTCTGTATTCAAACGGTCACGATATACATTAATGTACATCAACTTATTTATAACGTAAGAGGGTAGAGGAATTTTTTTAAGAGAAAGAGGGTTAACTATACCACTATCAAGAGCACTATGAATATTAGCACGAGCAACATTAACGGCAGAGTAACCTAATTTGTTACTTTGCCAATGTTTGGGCAAGTATTTTTTAAATTTCTCAAGAACATCAGAGCTACAATTTTCGATATAATGATTAATCTCGGGAGTATAATATGACAAATCCTTACAAACGTATTTAGAACAATAAGACATACCGCCATAACCATCATTAATTTTCGGGCATCTATCTTGTCCTTTTTCATCAAGGTATTGACCGCCAATAACTTTGCCATTAACAAGGCGAGCACCAACCAAATTAGGAAACATAAAGCCATAATTATTAGACTGAATATCAGTAACAGAAGAGCCCCAAAAGTTATGAAATATAGATACAGACCATATTTCACGACAGACTTCACAGAATGTTTGCCAATCCTGCGAAATGATAGCATCAAGAAAAAACAATGCGTGATAATGAGGGCGTTGCGTAGTCTTTCCGTACTCACTTGCAAAGAAGTACTTAAAAGGTACGAAGCCAACACGTTTAATATAATATCTTCTAAGTGTCTTTAGAAATTTCAATACATGCTGATGATTGAAACACTTAACATGAAAATTGCCGTCAGTATAAGACGGAAGATGTTCATTATTATAAGTAAATGTAAGGAATACGGCACATCCTCCCTTATTAGCATCATATTCAAAGCAAAGACGATTAAGCCATTCAATACGATATTGCTCACGACAAGACGCACACTTACAACAAGGTACGTTAGCACGAACATAATTGTAATGGCTATCATAAACGTTTTTTGGTTTGATATGTAAAGGAGATGTGCACATAATGTTTTACTTTATCTTAATCGAAAGTGTACCGTTGTGATGAATGTAAGTAGTGTCTACTGTGTAAATACTTGTACGTCCGTAGCTATTGCTATCGTAACGAGAAGCAGCGCATGAAGTGAAAAAAGCCACAATGGCTGAACAAATGGCTACAAGAATAGCGATAAGAAGTTGTTTAAATGTTTTGTTTTGCATACTTAGATATTTTTTTAAATGTTACAAACGAAAAAAGTTGCTCACGTTCGGGCATGTCGGACTCATTAGTGAAGCACTTGGAAATATCACGAAGTACTTTGTTTTGAGTACTCACACACATTTTGTTGACATCTGCCAAAGGGCAAAACGTTTCGAGATGCTGAAAGGGCAACTCAATGCCGTTATAGTGATGTACTTCAACGTCCAAGGGTGCGAGATGTCCGAGAACTGACGTAAGGGCTTGCAAATGAGCCTTTGTTAAACCACTCAACGACAATTTAAAAGTGCCGTTAGAGCGATTACGAGAAATATTACTTTTTATCATACGAAAGTACATGTAAATGTTTCAATTTTTTAAGAACTTCTAACTCACGAAGAGAAAAAATAACAGGCTCAGAAGATAAAAAAAATTCACTTCTTACACCCGAATGAAAACAACTAACCGATTTTTTAGCCTTAATACTTAAAAGATAAGTAGCCATATCAGAAAGAACTTTAAAATCGTCAATGTCTAAAGATGAAATAAATTTTGCACTCATAATGTTTTATTTTTTAATTACGATTGCAAAGATAAAGTAAATAATATTACATAATGGACATTATGATAAATAATTAATTACTTGTATTACAATTGACAACTACCGCCTAATCAAAAGAATACTCCATCTCATCTTTAATTTCGACTTTGTTTTCATTTTGTTGTTGATATATCATTTTTGATTAGAAAGGCATACCAACAGCAAAATGGAAAGTCATATCATTCCAGTGTGGATTTGTTATTGGAAAGTGTTCTTTGCGTGTATCATAAGCAGGATTTACGGCTTTCATACCGAAGTCGATACGCATAATGAAGTAATCGAGATTTAGGCGCAAACCTAAACCATATCCAACTGCGATTTGTTTGTAGAACTCGTTGAATCTGAATTGACCTCCAGGTTGATCTTTGTAATCCTTTAGAGTCCATATATTGCCAGCGTCCACAAAGAATGCACAGTTGAACTTCCAAAATAGAAATGTACGCAATTCCATATTCATATCAAGTTTCATATCACCAGTCTGATTAATGAAATCAATACGTCCATCCTTTCCTTTGAATTTTCCTGGGCCAAGAGCTCGAACATTCCAACCTCTTACAGAATTTGCACCTCCAGAGAAGTAGCGTTTTTCAAATGGAAGAATAGTACTATTTCCATATGGATATGCAATACCAAGACCAAAATGTAATGCAAGTGTATTCTTTGTATCGATTTTTACAAGACGAGTATAATCGAAATCGCCTTTAACATACTGTGCATAAGCAATTTTGAAAAGCGTATATTGGTTTTGAGCATTACGTTTTTCTCCAAACAAATTTGAGATGGCATATAGTAAGTTGCCACCAACCTCTATATTTGATCTCAATGCATTCTTTGAATCACTAAACGAGTAATTCAAACCAGTACGTAGAATGAATATATCCTCGTAATTATACCGAAGTATAGCATTTCTATTTGAAACGTCATCGAGATACTCCTTCTTAAATGTTGCAGATATCCAAGGCATGTATACATAGTTGATGTCTAAGAAATCGTATCTGAATGATGATTTCTTTTTGCTCATACTCCAATGGTATCGCCATGCTGCAGTAAGGACACGCCGATGATATTCGGGCCTATTCTGTAGATTATAGCTAAATAACAGCTCTGATTTCATGCGATTTCTTTTACGAAATCCATCTGAAAGAAATGGCGCAATAATGCGTGGAAAAGCCAGTTTGGTTTCAACATTATACTCTATATAATTTTCATTTTGATAGCCTTCGAGTCCCTTGATTGCTTCATAGGCACCGCGCAACTGCACACTGAACGTTTCACTTCCTCGAAACAGATTGTTATTAGTGTATGTTAACGAAGCTGCTGCACCAAAATCACCGGCTGTATTTGTTCCTTCTGGTTGAAATGATATAGAGTTGGGTTTTCTTGTACTAATTTGTATATTACAATCCAACAAGTTTGTATCGGGTAATTCTTCGAAGTGAATATTTGTGAAACGCACGGCCTGAAGACGTGCAAAATTATTGTAAGTATTTTGAACATCTTCTGAGCAAAACTGCGAATTTGAGGTTATCGCTACATTATTAATAAGTACACGACTGCGCAATGGCAATTTCTTGCCATCTCCAGAGCGAAAATAAATATTATTTATACTATAGTGTTTATGTGGTGTTTCTGGACTATTGTTAGAACTTCGATACTTTATAAGTTGAAGTTCCACGTCTACCCTATTGCTCTTCCCTATTGTATCAACCACATAGTGTATGAAATCCTTATTGAACTTATAATAACCATTATTAAGAAGGTATTGGGCGATGCGCTTGCGTTCAGCATCAAGATTTGATGTTGAAAATGGCAAACCTTTCTTTAACATTTTTCCTTTTATTGCTTTTGATTCTAATAAAGGTAAAAGTGTCTCATCTTCAATCACATACTTGACAGAATCTATAAAATATAATGTACCCGGATTTACTTCATAGTTAACTATTGCTCTTTTATTTTTTTTCGCAACTGTATAAGATGCATTGGCTTTTAAGTAGCCCATTGATTTCATTGCAGAAATCATATTATCGCAAGACTTTTTTGTTTTTACTGAGTCAAAAACAACAGGTTCCTCCCCTATTCTTCTTAATGTACGGTTTATCCACTTTGTTGAATCACGTCCAGACATATTATATATTCCCAATGGAAGTTTCATCAGAGAAAACCATTTAGAGTTTGGACGTTGCGCGTAATATGATTCGAGTGATTTTGTATTGAAAGACTGGTCCTCACAATTAATTGCGCAACTTTTCAAAAGACAATTGTCTTCAGTAATAAATTTCGTTGATGAACATGACGAGATAAGGGCCAATACACACACCATCCCAAATGTTAGTAAAACGAACTTATACTTAACCTTAGACAACATCTTTATTAATAGTACTTAATTAATACACAATATGCTTGAAAAACCTTGCAAAGGTACAAAAAAAACGATAAATATTACTACCTTTGCAAGGTCTTTTACTCAAAGATAGAATTCATAACGTATTTTGATAGTTTTAATTAAGAAGATGTTAAGTAAAAATAAAATTAAATATTTACATTCGCTTAATACAAAGAAATCTCGTGACGTAGAAGGTGTCTTTGTTGCCGAAGGCCCAAAGGTTGTTGGTGACATTTTTGCAAGCCATCCATCTAATTTGACATTACTCGTTGCAACATCCGAATGGCTCAATGGTGATGGCAAAAAAGTGTCTGCATCTGCAAATTGTGAGATTGTCGAAGTTACTACCGAAGAGCTCGCTAAAGCAAGCTTCTTATGTCATCCGCAACAGGTATTAGGCGTTTTTAAGAAACTCAAGACTCCTGTTAATACAACCATGCTTACAAGCAAACTAACTATTGCGCTTGATGGAGTGCAGGATCCTGGTAATCTTGGAACTATTATTCGTATTGCCGATTGGTTCGGAATTGAAAATATAATCTGCAGCCGCGACACCGCAGATGTTTACAACCCCAAAGTTGTCCAGGCAACAATGGGTAGCATAGCGCGTGTGAATGTAGCATATATGTATCTTTCAGAGTTGTTCAATTCACTCCCTGCCAACTTCCCCATATATGGGACCCTTCTTGAAGGCGAAAACCTCTACGAACAGGAGCTTTCTGACACCGGTTTGATTGTAATGGGAAATGAAGGAAAAGGCATTTCGCCAGCCATTCGCCAACTTATAAATCGCGCTTTGCGCATACCGAATTATCCTAAAGGTCGTGAGACGGCAGACAGTTTGAATGTAGCAATAGCCACATCTATTGTTTGCGCAGAATTTAGAAGACGCTTATAATATGCACAAAATAATATTATCAGTAGGCACAAATTTTAACTACGAGCAGAACGCGAAACTCGTGAAAGAAAAACTTACAGAGGAAATAAACGAAATACAATTCTCAGAAAATCTGCTTACCGAACCCATAGGAGAAATCAAAAGCAATGGAAAATTTCTCAACTTCCTTGTTTTTGGTTCCACTGAGAAGGGAGTCGAACAACTTGTTTCTATATTAAAGCAGATAGAAACCCAATGTGGCAACACAAAGTTCTTACGCAACGAGGGAAAAATAGCGATGGACATAGATTTACTGAAGTATGACAATCAACGTTTTCATGAAAGCGATTGGACAAGAGATTACATCGTAAAGCTAATGAAACATTTTGACAAATAGGTTTAAAACAATATGAATTGAATATGAAGAACATATTTAGACTAATAATATTCATGATTTGCATATGTGCTATTATATCAGGCAAGGCACAAAACAAGTCGGTAGACTTTAATGAACATTTCTGCGATAGTACATTACGCATTGATTATATATTCTCCGGAAACGCTCAATCGCAGCAAATTTCACTTGACAAGTGCAACTTAATGCCTCGTTGGTATGGCAAAAAGAACAATTTAAATATTCTTCCAGTCCAAGGAAATGGACAGATTACCGTGCGGGACCATCACACAAAGGAAATTATATACATCAACTCTTTCTCAACATTGTTCCAAGAATGGTTAACATACGATGAGGCGAAGACTATAAGCAAGTCGTTTGAGAATGTTTTTCTTGTACCAATGCCGAAAGACATTGTAGATGTAACTGTCGATTTACGCAATAATCGTCACGAAATAGTCACATCAATGACACATGTTATAGCCCCGAATGACATTTTAATTCGTCATACTGGCTTTAGCTATGTAACGCCTTACGCCACATTACAGACAGCTGAGGATACCACAAAATGTATTCATATCGCATACGTTGCCGAAGGATATACAGCAGAGGAAATGCCTATATTCTTAGAAGATGCTCGCATTGCAACAGAAGCCCTTTTCGAGCATGAACCATTCAAGACAAAGCGTAACTGCTTTAATATCATTGCTGTAAAGTCGGTATCAATGGATACTGGAACAAGCATACCTTCGCAAGGAGTATGGAAGAAGACGGTTTTAGGCAGTCATTTTGACACATTCTACTCCAATCGCTATCTAACAACCCTCAATCAGAAGAATTTACACGATGCGCTTGCCGGAACTCCATACGAACACATCATTGTGTTGGTAAACACTTCGGAATACGGAGGCGGTGGCATACTGAATTCTTACAACCTTAGCATGACGCACCATCCACTTTACAAGCAGGTCGTTGTACATGAGTTCGGTCATAGCTTCGCTGGATTGGCAGACGAATATGCTTACGAGCAAGAAGCCATACCGATGTATCCACATGACGTAGAGCCTTGGGAAAAGAATATCACCACACTCGTTAATTTCCATGATAAATGGGAAAGCCTTATTGCACCAACAACTCCTATCCCTACCCCAACAGACTTGGACAAAAAGACAAATAACAAAAAAAAGATTGTTAATACACATTCTATCGGTGTGTATGAAGGTGCAGGTTATAGCCTCAAAGGTGTATATCGACCTTCGTTCGATTGTCGTATGCGAAGCAATGCCAATCCCAACTTCTGTGCTGCTTGTCAAAAAGCAATCAACAAACTGATTGATTTCTATACAGAATAACTCATAACATGAATATATCAAAAAGAATCACGATTTTTTTATTGGTATGTTTCATCTCTCTCCCATGTATTGCTCACAGACATAGTGGCGCATATGCCGCTATTTTAGAGAATACATCAGATTATACTGATGCTGAAAAACTTTCAAGAGCTGTTGAATACTTCCAAAGCGGCAAGTATCATGAGGCACTGATATGGTTCTCTAAACTTGATAAGAAATACAAGCTTAACCCTCGCTTTCAAGCATACATGGGAGTATGTTGTTATTATGATGGCGAATACGAACGTGCTATAGAGGCTTTAGAACCTATTCTTCCTAAGCTCAAAGCCTTTGCCCCGCACGAATTGGCTGTATATTATTATAGTGTCGCTGATAGCTATTTTCGCCTGAACAAATACATCGACGCAGTTCCATTTTATGAGAAGCACACATTGCTTTGTTACAACAACGAGAAAGGCGATTCGCTTTTTCGTATAGGCATTTGTTATAAACACTTAGGCGACATCGAAACCGCTCAAGAGTATTTTGTTGAAGCCTTGGCTTACTTCCGTCGTTATAATGATACAGACCGATTAAAATATATAGAACGAGAGTTAGAACGCAGTACCGATAATTAATGGCATGTATTTTGCATATACAATATTGCCTACATATAAGGCATAAAGTAATATTAATGAACATAATTTATCAAGGATAATATAAATGACAAATTCGTTTTCACTAAGAGTTTCTGAAAACCTATCTTTCAGCAGAGAGGAAGCAATAAGGCTATCTTCTGGCGTAATACGTCCCGAACATATTGTGCTTGGTATGTTGAGAGACAAACATAGCCCATTGAAAGCACTTCTCATGGGTGCTAATATTGATGTTGAAAAAGTAAAATTGCAACTTGAGCAGAATGCTCAGACTGACAACACAACAATGGCAGAGTCAAACAATGGTAGCATCTCACTCGATGAACATGCTAATAATATTCTCAAACTATCAATACTTGAAGCTCGACTTCAACATTCAAAGGAGGTAGACGTGGAGCACATAATTCTTGCTATTTTGCATGACAAAATGGCAAGTGGTGCAAAGAATGTACTTTTAGAGAATGGTTTAACTTACGAGAAAGCTATGAATTTTCTTATGCAAACAAATTCAAACATAAAGAATGGCGTTGGATTGTCCGAAGATGATGACAACTTAATGTCGCAGGACAATTTTGCTTCTCGTAATAACGGGAAGAGTAAAAATTCCACTTCTGATACTACAAGCAAACCGATGGGTGGCGGAACAGACAAGACACCCGTACTTGACAAGTTCTCCACCGATCTTACCCTTGCAGCAGCACAAGGTAAACTTGACCTTGTCATCGGACGCGACAAGGAGATACAGCGTGTTACTGAAATTTTGTGTCGCCGAAAGAAAAACAACCCTATTCTTATCGGCGAACCAGGCGTAGGCAAGAGTGCTATTGCTGAAGGACTTGCGCAGCTTATCGCTCGCCGTCGCACTTCTCCTCTGTTGTTCAACAAGCGCATTTTTAGGCTTGATATGACCGCTATAGTTGCTGGCACTAAATATCGTGGTCAGTTTGAAGAGCGCATCCAAGCTCTCCTGCATGAGTTGGAGCAGAACCCTGACATTATCGTATTCATTGACGAGATACATACCATAATAGGTGCTGGTAGTACACCAGGCTCAATGGATGCTGCCAATATAATGAAGCCTGCACTTGCCCGTGGATTGGTTCAGTGCATCGGTGCAACAACTCTTGATGAGTATCGCAACTCTATAGAGAAAGACGGAGCACTTGAGCGCCGTTTCCAGCGTGTCATGATAGAACCATCCACCGAAGCAGAAACGCTTGACATTCTGAAGAATATAAAGGAGCGCTATGAAGACTACCACCATGTTCGTTATACCGACGAAGCACTGGAGGCATGTGTGAAACTTACAGGTAGATATGTCTCTGAGCGTGCATTCCCCGATAAGGCCATTGATGCAATGGACGAGGTCGGAGCAAAAGTACATTTGCAACATGCCGAGATACCACCTTCAATCATAGAAAAAGAAAAAGAACTGTCCAACATACATCAGTTGAAGATTGCAGCAGCAGGCGACCAGAACTTTGAACTTGCAGCCACCTATCGCGATCGTGAGACACAACTTGAAGGCGAACTGAAAGAACTCAACGACAAGTGGGTGGCTTCTGACGACGGACATCGTGAGACAATCACTGAGGCTGATGTAGCTAATGTTGTATCAATAATGTCGGGCATACCTGTACAGCGCATATCCGAATCGGAAGGTTGTGTACTAAAGAACCTTGGCAACAGACTAAAATCTGTTGTTGTGGCTCAAGACGATGCCATCGACAAAATCGTTCGTAGCATACAGCGCAACCGACTTGGCTTGAAGGATCCAAATCGCCCTATCGGAGTGTTCATGTTCCTTGGATCTACGGGTGTAGGTAAGACATATTTGGCACAGACACTGGCAGAACTGATGTTTGGTACAAAGGATGCCCTCATACGTATAGATATGAGCGAATACTCCGAGAAGTTCAACACCTCACGACTCGTTGGAGCACCTCCGGGATACGTTGGTTATGGTGAAGGTGGACAGCTAACGGAGAAAGTGCGCCGTCACCCCTACTCTATTGTTTTGCTTGATGAAGTGGAAAAAGCGCACGGCGACGTGTTCAACCTCCTGCTGCAGGTGCTTGACGAAGGACGTATGACCGACGGCAATGGCAGAATGGTCGACTTCCGCAATACAATCATCATTATGACATCCAACACGGGCACACGCCAGTTGGTTGACTTCGGAAATGGCATAGGTTTCAATGCCTCACTGATAAGTTCTTCAAGCGAGAAAGCAAAGGAACATGCACGCTCTGTCATACAGAAAAGTCTGTCACATCAGTTTGCTCCAGAATTCCTCAACCGTCTCGACGAGATAATCACGTTCGACCAACTTGACAATACTGCAATACGTAAGATTGTAGACATCGAGTTGTCGCGTTTGTTCAAACGTATAAACGATATGGGCTATGCGGTTGAGATTAGTGAAGAAGCAAAGGAGATGCTCGCACAGAAGGGCTATAGTCCGCAGTATGGAGCACGCCCACTGAAACGCGCCATACAAACATACATCGAGGATGTACTATGCGAACTGCTGCTCGACGACGAGAAAAAGCTAAGCAGCACCATTACAATAGATGTTGATGAGGGCGACAAACTAAAGGTCACTTTTAAAGACTCATCCTCTGAAACAAAATAATTTGGAATAGAAAATGAGCAATAATAACAATCATCAACTTGGCGAGGCACCTTGGTTACACGTCGTTATATCAACCGGATTCGGTGTTGGTTTTTGGCCTTGGGGCCCAGGGACACTTGGAGGTTTCGTTGCGTTACTTATCTGGATAGCACTCTACTTCACCCTCTCACCCATATGGCTTGCAGTTGCCACAGTGCTGCTGGTTCTGACAACACTCCTTGTAGGTGTATGGACAGATAATGTGATGGAACGGTATTGGGGTGAAGACCCTCGCACCGTTATCATAGACGAGTATTTCGGCACATGGGTGGCTACGCTTGCAGCCTTGTTCGTTGATGGTCCGTCATATGTAGCAATATCGCTTGCTACAATTGGATTTGTCCTCTTCCGTATCATCGACATCACCAAGCCGCTTGGTTGCCGTTGGGTAGACCGACATATACACGGAGGCTGGGGGTGTATGCTCGACGATGCGTTGGCTGGCTTCTATGCCGTCTGCTTGACATTGATTATCAGATACGCAGGTTTGGTGGAATCGGTTCACGACTTGCTTTCCTAAAAGGTTCTGCTTTGGGGCATAACAACATTGTATAAGTAATCTGCGTCGATTGGTACGAATGTTTGTATCAGTCGACGCGGATTTTGTTTTCAAGCAAAACCAAAGCGGATGGCGGACGGCATCTGAACGGATGGCGAACGCAATCTGATCGGATCGCGGACGCCGTCTATCCAGATTGCGTTCGCCGCACGATAACATTTTTAAGCCTTTTAGCCTCTTTTATACCAACGATTTGCTGGCACAACGAGGTCTCTACTGATTAATATTCGTGCTTTGGGCAGCGTCTTAACGCAAAAGACAAGATTATCATAGGCATCTTGTATGTAAGTGCTACCAAACAGACTGTCACAATATGCACAACCGAAGGACATGTAAGCACCATGATGGAACTTACTATAACGTGGTTTTATCTCCCCCATTTTTATATTTAGGTCCGAATTAACATCAAGATATTGCTTTACGCCATTAACTATTTCGGGATAAAAACTATCTATTCCGCTCTCAATCTCAATACCTTCTGTAGAAATCAACTTATTAATAAGGTATATATGATTTTTTTCATGGCACTTCCAACATATCTTCTGATAAAAACACACTTCAACATACTTCACTTTCATTGTCTCTGTATAACGTATGTTGCCTAAAATCATAGAGTGAATAAAGTCGTCGAGCGGAAGCGAATGTTCTCCTTCTCTGATCTTGTGAAGAAGAACATTTACTTCGCCACGAATATCTTGGATGTAAAAACAAGGAAGTTTGCTTAACACAATCTTTCTAAACGAAGGCAATAGCATCCAACAACCACACACTCGTTCTTGACGCATTGCTAAGTACACATCTTCAACATTACGTGGTAAGTTGCACACATTGAAAGCTATTTTGTAAGTAGCACAATCCACTACGACATCAGCCTTCCATTTATCTGTCTTCACCTTTGTTGTGAATGGAAAGCCGATACTTTTGCAAATTGACAAAATGGAGTCTATAACGAATGTTTTCTCCATAGGTTAGAAGTTTATACTATTGACATGGCTTATATTGCGACATCATGTTGCGTATCTCGTTAGCTCTCTGAGCCGACAACGCAGGCGTGTCCATCAACTTGTATTTCTCGCCAAGCTTTTCGTATTTATATGTGCCTAATGTATGGTAAGGTAAAATCTCTATCTTTTCTACACAATTATAATGCGCCACATGATTACCAAGTTTATGCAACCACTTGTCGTTGTCTGTGATTTCGGGCACAACAACATGTCGAATCCAAGTATTGATGCCTCGCTCTTCGAGAATATCCAGGAAGGCAAGGTTATTATTCTGATTCACACCTGTGAGACGTGGATAGAGTTCTGCATCCATTGTCTTTATATCCAATAATACGAGATCGGTATTGTCTAACACGTTCAGAACCTTATCTGTAATTATCGCACCGCTTGTATCTAACGCGGTGTGCAATCCTTCTTCATGGCATAGTCGGAAATATTCTGCCACAAACTCAGCTTGCATAAGTGGCTCACCACCAGACACAGTGATACCGCCACTCTTTATGAATGAACGATACTTCAAAGCTTCGTCTCTCAATTGCTCTGGTGTCATCTCGTACTGACACTTTCTCTTAATATCCCATGTGTCGGGGTTGTGACAGTACAAACATCTTAAAGGGCATCCCTGCATGAAAGAAACGAAACGCACACCTGGCCCATCCACAGTACCAAACGACTCAAAAGAATGTATTCGTCCTATCATTTATCCTAAAAGCTTTTCTAAGAATAAATTCAAGTCGGAGTCGAGTCCTTCCATAAGATCCTTTCCAATAATCACAGTATCATCGTCAGCGATGTATAACTCTGCTATAGTGTCTTTGTCGTCATTCTCAAGAACAAAGCTATAGGGCTTAAGTATGCCCAAACTATCAGCGATGGTAGACAATGCTGAGAATGTAGATATGAGGGTCTGCTCTACGCCATTATAAAAGTCCTCGTCGTTATTGTTTATCCATTGTTCTACGACACAACGTGTCACTTCATTATCATCATCGTCAAACGCCAACATTTCTCCACTACCTTGAGAGACACGCACATGAATATCTGTCACGATTGAAGTATCTTCACGTGGAGGGAATTTCTGCGCAATCTTTTTTAGAAAGCGTTCAATTTGCTGTGTTGTTTGTTCGGTTGCTTTTTCCATTTCGCTTTTGTTTAGATTATTATTCATTGATAATGCAGTTGGAATTAAATGAAGTTAGTTTCACTTTACGATGTGCATTCAATCATCTGCAAATATACACCTTTTTATTAACAACGCAAACAAATTACAGAAAAATATCTGTGTTTTATTTGCCATTACGAATTATAATATTAATTTTGTAGTAATATAAAGTGTTCTACATGCTTTTTATACGAATATTATAATTAATAGACTATAAAACTTATCTTAGTATTATGAAACAAACAATTTTGGTAACTGGCGGTACAGGCTTTATCGGTTCGCATACAACAGTAGAGCTCATTGAAGCAGGTTACAAAGTAGTAATTGTTGACGACCTCTCCAATTCAAAGATTGAGGTCCTTGACGGCATTGAGAAGATAACTGGCGTTCGCCCTGCATTCGAGCAGGTAGACCTTCGCGACAAGGCGGCTACAGAAGCTGTATTCGAGAAGTATCCGGACATCCAAGGTATCATCCACTTCGCTGCTTCTAAGGCTGTTGGTGAAAGCGTACAGAAACCTTTGCTATACTATCGCAACAATATCGTGTCGCTCGTTAACCTACTCGAACTTATGCCAAAACACAACGTGAAGGGCATCATCTTCTCTTCAAGCTGCACTGTATATGGTCAGCCGAAGCCTGAGAACCTCCCCGTTACTGAGGATGCTCCTCACCAGAAGGCAACATCGCCTTATGGCAATACAAAAGAAATAAACGAGCAGATTATTGCTGACTATATCCATAGTGGTGCTGCTATCAAGAGCATCATTCTCAGATACTTCAACCCGATAGGTGCTCACCCATCTGCAGAAATCGGTGAATTGCCGAATGGTGTTCCAAACAACCTGATTCCTTTCGTAACTCAGACAGCTATCGGTATCCGTAAGGAACTTACCATATTTGGCAACGATTATAATACTCCTGACGGCACTTGCATTCGCGACTATATTTATGTAGTAGATCTCGCTAAGGCTCACGTTGCAGCTATGGCTCGTGTGCTTGATAAGGAGACTGAACCAATCGAATACTTCAACATCGGCACAGGCAATGGCAACTCGACACTCGAAATCGTAGAGACATTTGAGAAGGCTACTGGCGTGAAGCTGAACTGGAAGTACGGTCCACGCCGCGAAGGTGATATCGAGAAGATTTGGGGCGACTGTTCAAAAGCAAACAAGGTATTGGGCTGGAAGGCAGAATCAAACCTCAGCGAAGTGCTCGCTTCAGCATGGAAGTGGCAGCTAAAGCTTCGCGAAGATGGCATAATGTAAAAAAGAATAGGAGATTATAGTATCAGCTATAATCTCCTATTATATTTAATATCACTATCGACTTTAATACTCTGAACCATCAGACTTTATAACACTTGGCCCATCAATCACTTCAAGATTGTTTGCACCTCGCTTTATGTCATTGTATACTCTTCGTAAATCTTCGTAACGAATGCTTATGTCTCTATTTACCGGGCGTTCTCTGTCAAGCAAACTATGCGAGAATAGCCATTCATAAGTCTTTCGCAGATAGAACAGACGTGCAGGTGCTCCATGGTTTGCTCCCTGCCACCAATCGTAAAGCAGACGAGTGTCGTTGCCACTATTCTTTAGTTTTTCTACGACAACCTTCGATTGCTTCACGGGTACAGCACGGTCAGCTGTACCGTGTATTATCCAAAAAGGCAGTTCCCCCAATCCGCTGACATCTTTTAATGTTGTGCCACCACATAATGCCATTCCGGCAGCAATGCGATCCGGATAAGTGCCACAAACATCCATTGTGCCATAACCACCAAGACTCATACCAAGTACATATACACGGGTTGTGTCACACGGATAGTTGCGTTTCACCCAGTCGAACACGTCCATAACCTTTTTCGGATTCCATGCGCCACCAGGGTTTTGTGGCACAATTGTAAGCGCATCGATATCGCGACCTTTCACTATTGCATCGAGCGGACCATAACGACGTACCCTGTCAAGATTACGACCACAGAGACTTGCTCCATGTAAGAATATGATTACTGGAGTTTGCTCCTGCGTATAGAAATAATCGACAGGGGTGTAAACCCAAAAATTATAGCCATTGGGAATGGAATCTTTCACGGGGCGAAGGAAATCATAAGCCGACATGTGCAATGTCGAAAACACTAAAAACAGAGTAAAAAGTATCTTTTTCATAAATAAAATTCGTTTTCAGGACTTGAATAGATTGAAGCGAAATTACCATTTATATTTCTAATAGAGAAATTTCCCAAGCATCTTTACCACACATTAATAGGCTTTTACCTTTTTTAGTAAGCAATTTATGATGATAAGCCACGCCATAAATAAAAAAATATGTACCTTTGCAAAAACAATAACACTGATATGGAAGTAATTAAAACCGATATTGAAGGAGTGGTTATTATTGAGCCACGTATTTTCAAAGATGCTCGAGGATATTTCTTTGAGAGTTTTTCACAGCGAGAATTTGACGAGAAGATAGGACACATAGAGTTCTGCCAGGACAACGAAAGTATGTCGTCATATGGCGTAATGCGTGGTCTTCACTTCCAACGTCCGCCTTACACACAGAGCAAACTCGTAAGATGCGTTAAAGGTGCTGTTCTTGATGTTGCTGTAGACATTAGAAAAGGTTCACCGACATATGGTAAACATGTGGCTGTAGAACTGACAGAAGACAACCATCGTCAGTTCTTTATACCCAAAGGTTTTGCGCACGGCTTCGCAGTATTGAGTGAGACAGCCGTATTCCAGTATAAATGCGACAACTTCTACCATCCGGAAGCCGATGGCGGAATATCTATTCTCGACGAATCGTTAGGCATCGACTGGCGCATACCTATCGACAAGGCTATCTTGAGCGAGAAAGACACTAAGCATGCACTGTTGAAAGACTTCGATTCTCCATTTACTTTTTAAACATCCAAAAGTATGAACATATTAGTAACTGGTGCCAACGGACAACTTGGACACGAAATGCAGCGTGTGGCACTTGGCAGCAATCATCATTATATCTTCACAGATGTAGCAGATGGCTACGAGCAACTCGACATCACCAATCTTGACGCCATCCGTGCGATGGTAAAGGAACGCAGCGTAAGCGTTATTGTCAACTGTGCAGCCTATACCAACGTAGACAAAGCCGAGACCGACTACGACTTTGCCAATCTGCTTAACAATACAGCTGCGGGCAATCTTGCTACAGCCATGAAGGAAGTAGACGGCACGCTTATACACGTGAGCACCGACTATGTATTCCAAGGCGACCGTAATGTGCCGTGCCGTGAGGATTGGGAGACAAATCCGCTCGGCGTTTATGGCAAGACAAAACTCGCAGGCGAGAAGGCAATTGCAGCAACTGGATGCAAACATATCATTATACGCACTGCGTGGCTCTACTCGCAGTGGGGCAAGAACTTCGTGAAGACGATGCAAATGCTCACTTCTACAAAGGACTCTCTTAAGGTCGTGTTCGACCAGGTAGGTACTCCGACATTTGCGGGAGACCTTGCCGACATCATCTCACATATAATCGAAACAAAACAACTTGACAAGACAGGCATCTACCACTTCTCTAACGAAGGCGTATGCTCATGGTTCGACTTTGCGAAGGTTATATGCGAACTTTCTGGCAACACTTGCGACATCCAGCCTTGCTACAGCGAGGAGTTCCCGAGTCCGGTAAAGCGTCCGCACTTCTCTGTGCTCGACAAGTCGAAACTCAAAGCTACATTCGGTGTAAAGGTTCCCTACTGGACCGATTCACTGAAAGTGTGCATCAAGCAGCTTGCAGAAGCAAACAACAAATAAGCATATCACACACTAAATTAGTAAATAATATGAAGAATATAATTATCACTGGTGGTGCCGGGTTTATCGGTTCACATGTTGTTCGACTTTTTGTCAACAAGTATCCAGAGTATAACATAATAAACCTTGACAAACTTACATATGCTGGCAATCTTGCCAACCTGAAGGATATCGAGGACAAGGAGAATTACACATTCGTTAAGGGCGACATCTGCGACTTCGAGATGGTTCTCGAACTCATGAAGAAGCACAAGGTTGACGGCATTATCCACCTTGCTGCAGAGAGCCACGTAGACCGCTCTATTAAGGATCCGTTCACCTTCGCACGCACTAACGTGATGGGCACATTGTCGTTGCTTCAGGCTGCGAAGATATATTGGGAGAGCCTTCCAGAGAAGTACGAGGGCAAGCGCTTCTACCACATCTCTACAGATGAGGTATATGGTGCGCTCGAACTTACAAACCCGGAAGGTATTGAGTCGCCGTTCACAACAAAAGCATCTTCTGCTCACCACCATGCTTACGGCACAGAGTTCTTCCTTGAGACCACCAAGTATAACCCCCACTCGCCCTACTCTGCCGCAAAGGCAAGCAGCGACCACTTTGTACGCGCTTTCCACGACACATACGGCATGCCGACCATCGTGACCAACTGCTCCAACAACTATGGTCCGTACCAGTTCCCTGAGAAGCTCATCCCGCTCTTCATCAACAACATCCGTCATCGCAAGCCGCTGCCGGTATACGGCGAGGGTCTGAACGTACGCGACTGGTTGTACGTAGAGGACCACGCTCGCGCTATCGACCTTATCTTCCATAAGGGCAAGGTGGCTGACACATATAATATCGGCGGTTTCAACGAGTGGAAGAACATTGACATCATCCACGTCCTCATCAACACCGTCGACCGTCTGCTCGGTCGTAAGGAAGGTGAAGACCTCAACCTCATCACTCATGTTACCGACCGTATGGGCCACGATATGCGCTATGCTATCGACTCACGCAAGTTGCAGAGCGAACTTGGATGGGAACCGAGCCTACAGTTCGAAGAAGGTATAGAAAAGACAGTGCGCTGGTATCTTGACAACCAAGAGTGGATGGATAATGTAACCTCTGGCGACTATCAGAACTATTACGAGTCAATGTACAAGAATAGATAAGCAATTATGAATATAGGATTTGATAACGAGAAGTATCAGAACATTCAGTCGGAGCACATCAAAGAGAGAATTTCACAATTTGATGGCAAATTGTATCTCGAACTTGGTGGTAAACTCTTTGACGACCATCATGCAAGCCGCGTGCTGCCAGGTTTTCAACCCGACAGCAAGTTGCGCATGTTTCAAAAGATTAGCGACAGCATAGAGATTGTGATTGTCATTAGTGCTACCGACATCGAAAAGAACAAAAAACGCGCCGATCTTGGCATAACTTACGACGAGGATGTGCTTCGCTTGCGTGGCGAGTTTCAGAACCGTGGCTTCATGGTCGGTTCGGTTGTCATCACTCATTACAACGGACAGCCCGCCGCAATCGCCTTCAAGCAGCGTCTTGAGCGCAGCAACATCAAGACCTATTGCCACTACCTCATTGAGGGCTATCCGCATGACGTCAAGCTCATAGCTTCTGACAACGGCTTCGGTAAGAACGACTACGTAAAGACCGAGCGTCCGCTGGTTATCGTGACCGCACCGGGCCCGGGCAGCGGCAAGATGGCTGTATGTCTTAGCCAGCTCTATAACGAGCACAAGCACGGCGTAAGAGCGGGCTATGCGAAGTTTGAGACATTCCCGGTTTGGAACCTTCCGTTGAAGCACCCAGTGAACATCGCATACGAGGCAGCAACGGCAGACCTTAACGACGTCAACATGATTGACCCGTTCCATCTTGAGGCTTACAACAAAATTGCGGTAAACTACAACCGCGACATCGAGATTTTTCCCGTATTGAACGCTCTCTTCGAAGGCATCTACGGCGAGAATCCATACAAGTCGCCGACAGACATGGGCGTGAACATGGTAGGCTTCTGCATCAGCGACGACAAGGTTTGCTGCGAGGCATCGAAGAACGAGATTATTCGCCGTTACTATGAGGCTACAAATAAGCTGGCTCTCGGCGCATGCAACGAAGGAGAAATCAGCAAAATACAGATGCTGTTCAACCAGGCGAAGATAACAACCGACTTCCGCCGCACCACCGTTGCAGCACGCGAGTGTCTGAAGCGTACAGGACACACATCGTCAGCTATCGAACTTGAGGACGGCACAATCATCACTGGCAATTCAAGCCCGCTGTTGGGCTGTAGCGCCGCTCTTCTGCTTAACGTGACGAAACATCTTGCCGGAATCGACCACACAACAAAGCTCATTCCGCAGTCGATGATCGAACCGATACAGTACACCAAGACCAATTATCTTGGCGGTCACAACCCGCGTCTGCATACCGATGAGGTGCTCGTGGCGCTCTCTGTACTCTCTGAGAACGACGAGAACTGCCGCAAGGCATTGGAACAATTGCCTAAGCTGCGTGGCTGTCAGGTTCATTGCACGGTTATGCTTAGCGAAGTGGACAGAAAGATTTTCAAGAAATTGGGCATTGGACTTACATGTGAACCTGTGCAAAAGAAGCAGGTTCAATAGATATTTAGATTTATATACAACTACGTCCGGTTTGTAATATTCTCACAATTACAAACCGGACGTTTCTATTCAACAACAAATTTTAGTTCTACTGGCAACTTTAACCATTTACGATTGACGACAATTTTCATGCGACTACCACTCTTTTGCTTTAGTACATAAGAACCGTCTTTGGGGTTAAATATAAGTGTGGCAGTCAAATCTTCAGAACCATAGTCGTTTGTTATCTCAAGCGTGGCAGTATGTTTGTCCTCTATTTTTGCAGAAGTAATTAACCATTTGCGTGGATCGCGCATAGCACCAAAGTAGCCAGGTGTTTCACCAAAAAGTTCTTGACCTGGTACAATAATGTTATTTTGATAGAGATTTATATGCATATATACTTGATATTCGTCATTACAGATACGAACATTGAACACTTTGTCTGTTTGTGACATTATTTTTAGAGATACAAGAAAGAAGAAGAGAAGAAAGGGTACTTTTTTCATATTATCTAAGTATTAGTTATATCATTATGTTCTTTGTATGACAACTTATTATGCTGTAATGTCCATGCAAAAATAGGGAATTTATATCAAGAATAAGGCTATTTTACGAAAAAAAATGTGTCAACAATCGTTTATTTACCTTTTAAATATTATTTTTGCACGCAACATTAAACTTTTTATGAAAAGAGACATTTTATTTCCAGACTATATTTTTGAATCAAGTTGGGAAGTTTGTAATAAAGTAGGAGGTATATACACGGTACTTTCTACGAGAGCTAAGACGCTTGTAGAGCAGCTTGGCGACAAACTTATTTTCATAGGTCCTGACTGTTGGGGAGAAAAAAACAACCTATACTTCACAGAAGACAACAAACTCTTCGCTACATGGAGAAAGAAAGCTGAAACAGAAGGCTTAAAAATAAAGATAGGTAGATGGAACGTACCAGGCACCCCCGTAGCTATTCTTGTTGACTTCAACCCTTATTTCGCAGAAAAGGATATGATTTATGGTCAACTTTGGGAGAAATACCATGTTGATAGTCTTCATGCATACGGCGATTACGACGAAGCTTCGATGTTCTCATACGCAGCAGCACTTGTTGTAGAGAGTTTCTATAATAGCGAGATAAGAGGCAATAAAAAGTCTGCAAAGGTAATTTACCATGCCAATGAATGGATGACAGGTCTCGGTGCACTCTATATCAACGACCATCTGCCACAGATAGCAACGATTTTTACAACACATGCAACAAGTATCGGACGCAGCATTGCAGGCAACAACAAGCCTCTCTACGAATACTTGGAAGCTTATAATGGTGATCAAATGGCAGCCGAGCTCAATATGGAGAGCAAACACTCGATAGAGAAACAGACTGCATTGCATGTAGATTGCTTCACAACTGTGAGCGATATCACAGCCACAGAGTGCAAGGAACTTATGGACAAACCAGTAGACGTAGTGCTGCCAAACGGCTTCGAAGATGACTTCGTTCCGCAAGGCAAGGCGTTTGACAAGAAACGTACTGTAGCTCGCAAGCGTCTGCTCGACATAGCACGTGCTCTCTCTGGCGACGAGATTGAAGACGACGCAATCATCATCTCTACAAGTGGACGCTACGAATGGCGCAACAAGGGTATTGATGTCTTCATCGATGCTATGAATCGTCTGCGCACCAATGCAGAGAACCTTAAGAAGGACATAGTTGCCTTCATCGAAGTGCCGGCATGGGTGAATTGTGCACGCGAAGACTTGGCAGAGCGTTTGGCTGCAATGGAAAAAGGCGAGAAGTTCGACACTCCACTCCCTACCCCTGTTATCACACATTGGCTGAACGAGCAACAGAACGACCGTGCATTGGGCATGATGAACTGGCTCGGCATGCACAACGCCAAGGGCGAACGTGTCAAGTTAGTGTTCATTCCATGCTACCTCACTGGAGAGGATGGCATCGTAAATCTTTCTTATTATGACACCATTCTGGGCAACGACCTCTGTGTTTATCCTTCTTATTATGAGCCATGGGGATACACACCTCTTGAAGCAACAGCGTTCAAGGTGCCGTGTATCACAACTGATCTTGCAGGTTTTGGACTTTGGGCTAACACTGTTGTTGGCAAGGAAAGCACCATCGAGGATGGTGTGGAGGTTATCCACCGCACAGATTACAACTACAATGAGGTAGCGGACAGCATTAAAGCTGCAGTAGAAAAGTTCGCCAATGCAACAAAGCAAAAGCAGGGACGCATACGCAACAAAGCACGTGCTCTGGCAGAACATGCATTGTGGAGTAAGTTCATTACCTATTATTATGAGGCTTACGATATCGCGCTTCGCAACGCAGAGGCAAGATGCTCTAAAATGAGCAAATAACAAAAAAGAAGAGAAAAATAACTAAATAAATAATAATTAATAACTTATGAAAATCAAAGCAGACTATGCTAATACCCCTCAGTGGAAGGAGGTAACCATCAAGTCTACACTTCCTTCAGAGTTGAAGTGTCTTGATGAACTCGCACACAACATGTGGTGGGCGTGGAACTACGAGGCTCGCAACATGTGGAAAAGCCTTGACAGCGATCTCTATGAAGAGGTTGGACACAACCCCGTAATGCTTCTCGACCGCCTTAGCTATGAGCGCAAGGAGGCTATCGTGAAGGATAAGGCAATCATGGAATCGGTAAAACAGGTATACAAGAAGTTCCGCGAGTATATGGATGTGAAGCCAGACGCAACACGTCCTTCTGTGGCTTATTTCTGTATGGAGTATGGTATCAATCAGGTTGTAAAGATTTACTCTGGTGGTCTTGGTATGCTCGCAGGTGACTATATGAAGGAGGCTTCTGACTCTAACGTAAATATGTGTGGTATCGGCTTCCTTTATCGTTATGGCTACTTTAAGCAGACCCTCTCAATGGATGGTCAGCAGATTGCAAAATACGATGCACAGAACTTCAACTCACTCCCAGTAGAGCGTGTGCTCGACGAGAATGGTCAGCCTATGGTTGTTGATGTTCCCTACATGAACTATCAGGTACATGCATATGTATGGGTAATGAACGTAGGTCGCATCAAGCTCTACTTACTCGATACAGACAACGATTTGAACTCAGAGTTCGACCGCCCTATCACACACGCTCTCTATGGTGGTGATAACGAAAACCGTCTGAAGCAGGAGATTCTCCTCGGCATCGGTGGTATCCTCACACTCAAGAAGCTCGGTATTAAGAAAGATATCTATCATTGCAACGAGGGTCACGCAGCACTCTGCAACCTCCAGCGTCTTATTGACTACATCAAGGAAGGTCTGTCGTTCAACGAGGCTCTTGAACTCGTTCGTGCTTCTTCACTCTATACTGTTCATACTCCAGTACCGGCCGGTCACGACTACTTCGACGAATCACTCTTCGGCAAATATATGGGCGGTTATCCTCAGATGCTCGGCATCACATGGGACGAATTCATCGGCATGGGTCGCAACAATCCTGAGGATCACTCAGAGCGCTTCTGTATGTCTGTATTCGCTTGTAACACCTGCCAAGAGGTTAACGGCGTAAGTAAACTTCATGGTTGGGTAAGCCAACGCATGTTCGCTCCAATCTGGAAGGGTTACTATCCAGAGGAGAGCCACGTAGGCTACGTAACAAACGGTGTTCACTTCCCGACATGGACAGCTACAGAGTGGCGCAAAGTATATGCTAAGTATTTCGACAAGAACTACATTTACGACCAGAGCAACGAGAGCCTGTGGCACGCTATCTACAATGTGCCTGACGCAGAAATCTGGGAGACACGTATGGCACTCAAGAAGAAGCTCGTCAACTATATCCGCGAGAAGTTCGCTGCTACATGGTTGAAGAACCAGGGCGATCCTTCACGTGTTGTTGCCCTTCTTGACAGCATCACACCGAACGCTCTTTACATCGGCTTCTGCCGTCGCTTTGCTACATACAAGCGTGCTCACCTCCTCTTCACCGATTTGGAGCGTCTTTCTAAGATCGTGAACAACCCGGAGCGTCCGGTTAAGTTCATCTTCTCAGGTAAGGCACACCCGGCTGACGGTGCTGGCCAGGGCTTGATCAAGAAGATCTTCGAGATCAGCCAGCGTCCTGAGTTCCTCGGTAAGATCATCTTCCTCGAAGACTACGACATGCAACTCGCTCGTCGCCTCGTATCAGGCGTTGATATCTGGATGAACACTCCGACACGTCCGCTAGAGGCTTCTGGTACATCTGGCGAGAAGGCTGAGATGAACGGTGTTGTAAACCTCTCAGTTCTCGACGGCTGGTGGGTTGAAGGCTATCGCGAGGGTGCAGGTTGGGCTCTCAAGCAGGAGCGTACATACCAGAATCAGGGTTATCAGGATCAGCTCGACGCAGCTACCATCTACTCACTGCTTGAGAATGAGATTCTGCCGCTCTACTACAACCGCAACGAGCAGGGCTTCAGCGAGGGTTGGATAAAGACAATCAAGAACTCTATCGCAACTATCGCTCCTCACTATACAATGAAGCGTCAGCTTGACGACTACTATGAAAAGTTCTACAACAAGGAGGCTGCAAACTTCAAAAAGCTCGCAGCCGACAATAATCGCCTTGCCAAAGAGCTCGCTACTTGGAAGGAGACAGTTGCAGAGCGTTGGGACTCTATTCGCGTAGTAAGCAAGGATGATTCTATGCTCTATGCTGCCGAGACTGGCAAGAAGTACACTCTTCGCTACGTTATCGACGAGCAGGGTTTGAACGATGCTGTTGGTCTTGAGCTTGTTTCTATCAAGACAGACAAGAACGGAGAGGACCACATCTTCAGCAAGCGCGAATTCAAGATGGTAGGCCGTGATGGCAACAACTACACATTCGAGGCTACATTTGAGCCTGACGTAGCTGGTGCATTCAAGAGCTGCGTACGTATGTACCCGAAGAACGAGAACCTTGTTCATCGTGAGGACTTCTGCTACGTTAAGTGGCTTGACTAATTGATTAATATATTCAAGTTGACGAGTAGACTCGTTGACAAATAAATAAGAAGACGAGTAGACGAATAAACGTTTTCGTAGCGTAACTATGATGCTATACAAACCTTTATCTGTCTGCTCGTCTTGCATTTAATGACCCAATTTATAGAAAACTCCGTTAATTAGGCATTCAATCTGTTAAACTTTTTAAATTTTCCATCACCTAACACACTTAATAATATAAATAATTTGTACCTTTGCAGCCGATTTAGTCCGTAAAGGCTCAAAGAAGTTGCGGCACGATGCTTGCACGCCTTGCGGAAAAACCCGTTTATATAAATAAATAAATGTACGCAATCGTAGAGATTAACGGTCAGCAGTTCAAGGCTGAGCAGGGCAAGAAGCTCTTCGTTCACCACATCAAGGACGCTCAGGAAGGCCAGACTGTTGAATTCAACAAGGTACTGCTTGTTGACAAAGAAGGTTCAGTACAGGTAGGTGCACCTGCCGTAGAAGGTGCTAAAGTTGTATGTGAAGTTGTAAATCCTCTTGTAAAGGGTGACAAGGTCATCGTATTCAAGATGAAGCGCCGCAAGGACTATCGCAAGAAGAATGGTCACCGCGCACAGTTCACAGAAGTTGCAATCAAAGAAGTAATCGCTTAAATTTAGGAGGAACAAGAAATGGCACATAAGAAAGGTGTAGGTAGTTCTAAGAACGGACGTGAATCAGCTTCTCAAAGATTAGGCGTTAAAATCTGGGGTGGCCAGAAGTGCATCGCAGGCAACATCATCGTTCGCCAGCGCGGTACAAAGCACAACCCGGGCCTGAACGTAGGTATTGGTAAGGATGACACACTCTATGCATTGGTTGACGGCGTCGTTAACTTCCGCAAGGGTCGCAAGGACAAGAGCACTGTGTCTGTAATACCTGAAGCAGAGGCTTAAATTAAATAAAAAAACTATTCCAAACAAACATATTAATCCCAATCCTCATCGACTTTGAGGATTGGGATTAATGCTTTTTATATAATCCATTCTCATTACGTATTAATAAATTCGTAGTTTTTATGCCGTAAGAAATATTTTTTATGTAATTTTGTATCTCGAATAAGATAACAAAGAATTTCATAATTAATATTTCAAATATGCTTACACTTAAACTCATCAGTGAGGAAACTGAACGTGTTATCCGCGGCTTGAACAAAAAGCACTTCAAGGATGCAGAGGAAGCCGTGAACGAAGTGCTCGCAATCGACAAGCGTCGTCGCGAGACACAGCAGGAACTTGATTCAAATCTTGCAGAAGCAAAGAAGATGGCAGCCCAGATCGGTACTCTTATGAAACAGGGCAACAAGGAAGAGGCTGAAGAAATAAAGAAAAAAGTAGCTTCTCTTAAAGAAGTGAACAAACAGCTTGAAGAAACAAAGGCACAGGCAGAAAAAGACCTCGTGGCTAAGCTTTGCACTATTCCTAACATTCCGAACGATGATGTTCCGGAAGGCAAGGACGCAAGCGACAATGTTGTCGTTAAGGAAGGTGGTGAAATGCCGAATCTTCCGGAGGACGCTATGTGCCACTGGGATCTTTGCAAAAAGTTCAATCTTATCGACTTTGATTTGGGCGTTAAGATTACAGGTGCCGGCTTCCCTATCTATGTAGGCAAGATGGCTCGCTTGCAGCGTGCTCTTGAGGCGTTCTTCCTTGAAGAAGCTCGCAAGAGTGGCTACCTTGAAGTACAGCCTCCTTACGTTGTGAACGAGGCTTCTGGTTACGGTACCGGTCAGCTTCCGGATAAGGAGGCTCAGATGTACCAGTGCCAGCTCGACAACCTCTACCTTATCCCTACAGCCGAGGTGCCAGTAACAAACATCTTCCGCGACGAGATACTCGACGAGAAAGATCTGCCTATCAAGCGTTGCGCTTACTCTGCTTGCTTCCGTCGTGAGGCAGGATCTTACGGCAAGGACGTTCGCGGTCTGAACCGTCTGCATCAATTCGACAAGGTAGAGATTGTACGCATTGACAAGCCTGAGCATTCATACCAGTCGCTCAACGAGATGCTCGACCATGTAGAGGGCCTGCTTAAGAAGCTCGAACTCCCCTACCACATCCTGCGTCTTTGCGGTGGTGACATGAGCTTCACATCTGCTATCTGCTACGACTTCGAGGTATGGAGCGCCGCACAGAAGCGTTGGCTTGAGGTTTCTTCCGTATCTAACTTCGAGAGCTATCAGGCAAATCGTCTGCATTGTCGCTATCGCAATTCGGAGACAAAGAAGACCGAGCTTTGCCACACTCTCAATGGTTCTGCACTTGCTTTGCCACGTATCGTGGCTGCAATCATCGAGAACAACCAGACACCTGAAGGCATCCGTGTACCGAAGGTACTCGTACCATACTGCGGTTTCGAGATGCTCGACGATAAGAACTTTTAATTAATTACAACGGAGATTTGAGAGTTAAGATTTGCACGTTGCGAAAGCGTATGATATTTACACGTATAACAACAGGCAGTCGTAGCTCTCAAATTTTTGTTTTAATTCATCTACAAAGCAAACATCAACAAATCTAATCTGTTACTACCTATGAACAAAATTGTCCTTAAAAAGCAACTTTCTGAAAAGGTATTCCTTTTTGAAATCGAAGCACCATTGATTGCCAAGAGCCGTAAGGCTGGTAATTTTATTATCGTCAGAGTTGGCGAGAATGGCGAGCGTGTGCCTCTTACTATTGCTGATGCAAGCATTGAACGAGGCACTATCACTATCGTGGTGCAGAAAGTTGGATTGTCATCAACCAAGCTGTGCGATCTTAACGAGGGCGACTACATCACCGACGTTGTAGGACCGCTCGGCAACCCTACCCATATAGAAAACTTCGGAACTGTAGTATGTGCTGGTGGTGGCGTTGGCGTAGCTCCAATGCTTCCAATCATCCGTGCGTTGAAGGCTGCTGGCAACCGTGTGCTTTCGGTTATCGCAGGTCGTTCTAAAGAACTTGTTATTCTCGAAAACGAAGTGCGCCAGAGTTCTGACGAACTTATCATCATGACTGACGATGGTTCGTACGGTGAAAAGGGTGTTGTGACTGTAGGCATCGAAAAGTTTATCACTCAGGAGGAGCATGTAGACAAGGTGTTTGCTATCGGTCCTCCTATCATGATGAAGTTCTGCTGCCTCATGGCGCAAAAGTATAACGTGCCGGTTGAAGTATCGCTCAATACTATCATGGTTGACGGCACGGGCATGTGCGGTGCTTGCCGACTCTCTATTGGCGGCAAGACCAAGTTCGTATGTATCGATGGACCGGAATTTGACGGTTCGCTTGTCGATTGGGACGAGATGTTCAAACGTATGGGCACTTTCCGCGACGTAGAACGCGAGGAAATGGAACATTACGAGGAGCATCTGAATGGGTTTGTAAAGCAAGCGGAACATCATACCTGCGAGACCTGCATGGATGTAGAGCCAACAACTGAGACTATCGAAGAACTCACCAATCGCGATTCTGAATGGCGTAAGGAGCTTCGAGCTGCAATGAAGCCTGCAGAGCGCAAGGCTATTGAGCGTGTAGCAATGCCTGAGCTTGACCCCGTGTATCGTGCGACCACACGTACCGAGGAAGTAAACAAGGGCTTGACAAAGCAGATGGCTGTACGCGAGGCTCATCGTTGTCTCGACTGCGGAAAGCCAGCTTGTGTAGAAGGCTGCCCGGTTAACATCAATATACCGTCGTTCATCAAGAACATCGAACGTGGACAGTTCCTTGCTGCTGCCAAGGTTCTTAAGAGCACATCTGCTCTGCCTGCTGTCTGCGGTCGTGTATGTCCGCAGGAGAAGCAATGCGAGAGCAAGTGTATCCATCTGAAGATGAACGAACCGGCTGTAGCTATCGGCTACCTGGAGCGCTTCGCTGCCGACTTCGAGCGCGAGAGCGGCAACATCGCTCTGCCCGACCTTGCTCCGAAGAATGGTATAAAGGTGGCTGTAGTTGGTAGCGGTCCTTCAGGACTCAGCTTTGCTGGCGACATGGCTAAGAAGGGTTATGAAGTGCATGTATTCGAGGCATTGCACGAGATTGGCGGCGTATTGAAATATGGCATCCCCGAGTTTCGTCTGCCTAATCACATCGTTGATGTAGAGATAGAGAACCTCAAGAAGATGGGCGTTGAGTTCCAGACCGACTGCATCGTTGGAAAGACGATAACTGTCAACCAGCTCGAGGCAGAAGGCTTCAAGGGTATCTTTGTCGGATCGGGTGCTGGTCTGCCTAACTTTATGAATATTAAGGGCGAGAATGCGCTCAACATCATGTCATCTAACGAGTATCTCACTCGCGTAAACCTCATGGATGCTGCCAATCCGCTCGCCGACACACCTCTTAATATAGGTAAGCATGTGCTCGTTGTAGGCGGAGGCAACACCGCTATGGACTCTTGCCGTACTGCTAAGCGCTTGGGTGGCGACGTTACTCTTGTATATCGTCGTTCTGAGGCAGAGATGCCTGCACGTCTTGAAGAGGTGAAGCATGCAAAGGAGGAAGGTATCAATTTCCTCACGTTGCATAACCCGATAGAATATATCACCGACGAAAAGGGCGCAGTGAAGGCTGCCGTGCTTCAGGTTATGGAACTTGGAGAGCCTGACGCAAGCGGACGCCGCTCACCGGTGCCGGTTGAGGGTAAGACCGTTACTCTCGATGTCGACCAGGTAATCGTTGCAGTTGGCGTATCTCCAAACCCACTTGTTCCAAAGTCGATCGAAGGTCTTGAGCTTGGCAGAAAAAACACTATCGCCGTTAACGACCAGATGCAGAGTTCGCGTCCGGAAATTTTCGCAGGTGGCGACATCGTTCGTGGCGGAGCTACCGTTATCCTTGCTATGGGCGACGGCAGAAGAGCTGCTGCGTCTATGGACGAGAAGCTCAGAGGATAAGACAATGAACGGATAACAAACAGATAACGAAAAATAACGAACGAAATAAAGGAGTCGGAAACAAGCAACCGGCTCCTTTATTTCTGACAAGAATGACAACTTACGATAATAACAATTGAAAGAAAACACAATGTCAGGATTCTACACAATAATACTTCTAATATTAAGTAACATCTTCATGACTTTAGCTTGGTACGGACATCTCAAGCTACAGCAGACTGGCACGTCGAGCCATTGGCCGCTTATAGGCGTCATCGTATTCTCGTGGATGATAGCCTTCTTTGAATATTGCTGCCAGGTACCAGCCAATCGTATCGGCTTTCAAGGCAACGGCGGACCGTTCTCACTTGTGCAGCTGAAGGTTGTACAGGAATGCGTCAGCCTCATTGTCTTTGCCGTGATAGCCAACGTAATGTTCCAGGGCGAATCGCTCAGATGGAACCATCTGCTTGCCTTCGTGTTCCTCGTAGCGGCAGTTTATCTTGTTTTCAAATAAGAAGCCATGCCGAAGACTCCCGAACAAATTCTATACCATACGCTATACAAGCGTTTTCAGAAAGCTCTAACAGACTTCTCTATGCTCTCTGACGGTGACCGCATACTTATCGGTCTCTCAGGCGGTAAAGATTCGCTCTGTCTGCTTGAGATGCTTGCACAGCGACAGCGCATTTACAAGCCACGGATAGAAGTAGAAGCCGTACATGTGCGCATGGCGAACGTGAGCTACGAATCAGACACATCTTATTTGGAGTCTTTTGCCAAAGAGCACGGCGTGAAGCTGCACATCGTGCAGACTGCATTCGACGATACCACTCCTTCTGACAAACCTGTTTGCTTCCTTTGTTCGTGGCACAGACGTAAGGCTTTGTTCCGCTTCGCACAAGAAAACGGCTTCAACAAGATTGCGCTCGGACATCATCAAGACGATATTATTCACACTGCGATGCTCAACACCTTCTTCCAAGGCTCGTTCTCTACGATGCCAGCCGTGAAGCAAATGGACAAGATGCCTGTGACTATCATTCGTCCATTGTGTTTGGAACACGAAAGAGATATAGCACAGTATGCTCAACTCCGCCAATACGTAAAGCAGAAAAAGGCATGTCCGCACGAGCGTAACACCAACCGTACACAGATGAGACGCATATTTGAAGAAATAGAGAAAACGAACCCCGAAGCACGCTATTCCGTATGGCACGCCTTGCAGAAAGGCGGAAAACTCGTGGAATAACACGGTCAAATTACATTTCGGTTACAAATAGTTGGCTATAAAATTGCCTGTTTGATAGAAAATTCATACATTTGCACTAAATTAAGAATACGGACTATGAAGTTAGCAATAATGACTAAATCCACTTTCTTTGTGGAAGAAGACAAAATACTTGCAGCCCTCTTCGATGTTGGGTTAGACAATTTGCACCTTTATAAGCCAGAGACTTCGCCTATTTATTCAGAGCGACTATTGTCGTTGCTGCCTGATAAAGCCTACGAGAAGATATTCGTACACGGACATTACTACCTCAAGGATGAATATCGTCTTGCAGGAATACATCTTGATAATGCTGCGGAGCCAGTGCCTGAAGGCTATAAAGGCAAAGTCGGACGCACATGTCGCGACCTCACACAGCTTAAAGAACTCAAAAAACAATCAGCATACATTTTTCTTGGTAACGTTTTTAATAGCCAGTCAGAGCCATTAGAACCTTCTACGTTCACTATGAACGAATTGGAGGATGCTGCCGACAAAGGATTGATTGACAAGCGAGTGTACGCATTGGGTGGAATGAATGTTGATAACATACAAATAGCACGCGACCTTGGTTTCGGCGGAGTGGTTATCCGTGGCGACCTCTGGAACAAGTTCAACATCCACAATCAAATGGATTACAAAGAACTCATAAATTATTTTGAGAAATTAAGAAAGCTTATATATTAAAACCTAACAAATAACAACAATTAAAGATGAGTGAACAAAACTCTTTTTTGGTATTCTCAGGTACAAGCACGAGATACCTTGCAGAGAAGATCTGCGCAAGTTTGGGTTGTCCTTTAGGCAATTTGGTAGTAACCAGATTCTCTGACGGCGAGTTCGCAGTATCGTACGAGGAGTCTATCCGCGGTCGCGACGTATTCCTCGTTCAGAGCACATTCCCGAATTCAGACAATCTTATGGAATTGCTCCTTATGATTGACGCAGCGAAGCGCGCTTCTGCACGCCACATCATCGCCGTTATTCCTTATTTCGGCTGGGCTCGTCAGGACCGTAAGGACAAGCCACGTGTTAGCATCGGTGCGAAACTTGTTGCCGACCTTCTGAGCGCTGCAGGTATCGATCGTCTTATCACAATGGACTTGCATGCTGACCAGATTCAGGGCTTCTTTGATGTACCGGTAGACCACCTTTACGCTTCTGGTGTTATTCTGCCTTATCTGCAGAGCCTGAACCTGAAGGCTGACGAATTTGTTATCGCTTCGCCTGACGTTGGCGGTTCTAAGCGTGCTAACACTTACGCTAAGTACCTCGGTTGTCCGCTCGTGCTCTGCAACAAGACCCGTGCTCGTGCAAACGTTGTTGACACCATCCAGATTATCGGTGACGTTAAGGGCAAGCACGTGATTATCGTAGACGACATGGTAGACACAGCAGGTACAATCACAAAGGCAGCCGACGTAATGAAGGAGGCTGGTGCGCTGAGCGTTCGTGCTTGTGCTTCTCACTGTGTAATGTCTGGTCCTGCTTCTGAGCGTGTTCAGAACTCTGCATTGGAGGAGATTGTTTTCACCGACTCAATCCCTTACTCAAACCGTTGTGCTAAGGTTAAGCAGCTTTCTGTTGCGGACATGTTCGCAGAGACCATCCGCCGCGTTATCAGCAACGAGAGCATCAGCTCACAGTATCTCGTATAATAAACCGTAGATCGTAAGATTTCTATTAGATATTGAGATACGAGTAATATATAAAGGGCAAAAGTAGATTCTTATTTTCTACTTTTGCCCTTTTTCCTGTATATATGCCAATTTATATGCTAGTAACAAGGATCACCCCAAAAGTTTAACGCATTAACATGTTTTGTACCTGAAACAAAGACCGTAGAATCATGTCTATAAACAGAATTGATACAATTACAAAAAAAATCGTACCTTTGCAAGAGATATTTCAGATAACAAGACATTAATAATTTAATTTTAGAAACGAATGATTTAAATAATAATATGCAGATACTATTAGCAAATGCCAAAATTATGTTTGGCAAGACAGACAGAAAGCCACTCTCAACACCACTCTTCCAGACCACAGCCGACATGCTGGCTGCAGAAATGGCAAAAATGGATATGGAGGATTTGGCTCGTCAACTTAATTGCAGTAAGAAGATTGCCACGGAAAACTGGATACGCTACCAGAACTTCGTGGTTGCCGAAAAGATGACAGCCCTGCTTGCCTACAATGGTCAGGCATATAAGCATCTGCATGCTGCCACCTTGAGCGAAGAGGCTTTAGAATACGCTCAGAAACATCTCTGGATTACATGCTTTCTCTACGGATTACTCCGTCCCATGGATGCCGTCGTACCCTATCGCATGGAACATTACGTCTCTCTCGAAACCACAAACGATAAACCCATCAACCATTTTTGGAGAGACAAACTGACAGATGTGCTTATCGCGAGCGTGCAAGCTGATGATGGCATTCTCCTGCATCTCTCTACCGAGGAATACGAGCATCTTTTCGATTGGAAAAGGGTATGCAAGGAAGTGACGGTTGTTCAGCCTCACTTCTACATACGACAAAAAGACGGCAGTTTGAAGACGCAGGCGGTATGGGCAAAATCATGTCGTGGAGCGATGGTACGCTTTATTCTGAACAATCGTCTCGTCACTCCAGAGGAACTTAGCGGATTCAGTTATGAGTGTTTTGAATTCGCTCCACAGTTAGGTGACACGACCGTTCCTCATTTTGTAAGAGAAGCATGACGAACATAAGCCATAAGAGCTGGGTGATTAGGAGAATTTTACCTGCTCCACTTCTTTCACAAGCGAATCCTTTCCGTTGAGCAAGTAATATTTCACTCTTACTACGTTGTTTATCTCGGCGGATCCTTTCACTTTTATATGTAGAGTTTTGCCATACACGGTGGTGTCTCGGCGCGATGGGTAGGACACGAGTTGCAGGAATTGTTTAGTCGAACCGCTACCGATGTAGTACAATCCAACGCTATCTGCAACGATTGTCGTATCTGCCACCTTTGCTCGCGTCTTCTTGTTTATCAAACCAGTGTCGGCAGGTTCAAACACCGAAGACGCAACCGTATCACCCAACTTCGGCGAAGGAGCGAAACGACAGCTTGCAACAGCAAATCCCATAGCAACGATGCACGCAGCAATTAACAATATCGATTTCATCTTATACTTTTTTAGAATATACCATTGTTTGAATATACATGTAAGGAAGGAGGCTAAAGCCTCCAACCTTCCTACTCCTTCATCGACAGCGAAATACGCTGGCGCTTGCAGTCCACTTCCGTCACACGCACTACCACATACTGATGCAGCTTCACAACATCGTTCGGGTCCTTCACATATCGGTCAGCAAGCTGCGAGATATGTACCAGTCCGTCCTGATGCACACCTACATCTACGAAAGCCCCGAAGTTCGTGATGTTCGTCACGATGCCAGGCAGAAGCATACCCACCTGCAAATCGCCTATCTCGTGCACACGTGGGTCGAACTCGAACACCTCTACCGCAGCACGTGGGTCGCGACCTGGTCGTTGTAACTCAGCCATGATATCGGTGAGCGTAAGCATACCGACGGTCGGTGTGACATAGGCATCGAGCTTTATGGTCTTCTGCAGGTTCTTGTCCTCAATCAGTTGTGCTACGGTACAGCCTTTGTCCTCTGCCATGCGCTTGACGATGTCGTAGCTCTCGGGGTGAACGGCGCTGTTGTCAAGCGGATTCTTCGCATTCGGAATGCGCAGGAAGCCGGCACACTGCACGAACGTAGCCGGACCAAGACGCGGCACCTTCTTCAGTTCCGCACGTGACTTGAACGCTCCGTTCTTCTCTCTGTACTCTACAATGTTCTTAGCTGTCGTGGTGTTCAGACCGCTGACGTATGTTAGCAGATGGCGACTGGCGGTGTTGAGATTGACACCGACGGTATTCACACACGACTCTACAACCATATCAAGAGATTTCTTCAGCTCCGACTGGTCTACGTCGTGCTGATACTGTCCGACACCGATGCTCTTAGGGTCAATCTTAACGAGTTCAGCGAGCGGGTCCATGAGTCGGCGACCGATGGAGACGGCACCACGCACCGTGACATCCTCGTCGGGGAACTCCTCGCGTGCAGCCTCCGAAGCCGAATAAACCGAAGCACCGTCCTCGCTGACGACGAAGACGTGTATATTGCTATCGAGACCGATCTCTTTAAGGAATGCCGCTGTCTCTCTGCTCGCCGTGCCATTGCCGACGGCTATTGCCTCGATGGCGTATCGATCGACCATGGCGAGCACCTGGCGTGCTGCGCCACGGGTGTCGCTCTTGGGCGGATGCGGATAGATAGCCTCGAAATGGAGCAGTGTGCCCTGTGCGTCGAGACAAACCACCTTGCAACCGGTGCGGAAACCAGGGTCTACACCCATGACACGCTTCTGTCCGAGCGGAGCAGCAAGAAGAAGTTGGCGCAAGTTTTCAGCGAATACGCTGATAGCCTCTTGATCGGCAGTCTGTTTGCTCGACACGGAGAACTCTGTCTCGATGGAAGGCTTGAGTAATCGCTTGAAAGCATCGTCGGCAGCCTCGGCAACGAGTTTACTGCACTCGCCGTAGCCACGGACGTATTGCGCCTTTATCTTATCTTTGCATACCTCGTCATTAGCAGAGATGCTCACCTTCAAAAATCCCTCACGCTCACCACGACGCATTGCCAACAATCGATGCGACGAACAACGGCGGAGCGACTCTGAGAACTCAAAATAGTCGCGGTATTTCTGCGCCTCCTCCGTATCCGCTTTAGCCTTCACCACCTTCGAGGTGATGACGGCTTCGCGTCTGTACACACTTCTTACCGATTTGCGCACATTCTCGTTCTCGTTGACAGCCTCGGCTATAATGAACTTCGCACCCTCGAGAGCCTCTTCCATCGATTTCACTTCGCCTTTCACGAAACGCTCAGCTGTACGGTTGATGTTCTTATCGAGTTGCAGCAGAATGGCGTTGGCAAGCGGTTCGAGTCCGTTCTGACGGGCAATGTCTGCCTTTGTACGGCGCTTCGGCTTGTATGGCAGATATATATCTTCAAGTTCGGACAGCGTCCAACAATCTTCAATACGCTTGCGCAACTCGTCAGTAAGTTTGCTCTGAGCCTCAATGGTAGAAAGTATTGTCTCCTTGCGCTTCGCAATGTCGGTGAGTTTCTCGCGCATCAGCGCAATGTCTGACACCTGCACCTCGTCCATGTTGCCGGTCATCTCCTTGCGGTAGCGACTGATGAATGGTATGGTGCAATTCTCGTCGAGCAACTGTAGTGTGTTCTCCACTCCGCGCTGTGGCAAACCAAGCGCATCAGATATTATTCGTGTATATGTATTCATCTTGTTTGTTTTATACTACAAATTTAGTGGAAATAGAAGAGAAAACAAAATAGAATACGACTTTTTTAGCCTATACTTCTAACTTCTACCTAAGTAAAGTTGATGTTTTATTATCTGCAAGTGGCACTTAAACATAGCAGATGTGGCACTTAAACATTGTAGAAGTGCCACTTAATCACGATATCTAAAGAACTAAAGGACAATATACAGGCTTTTTACAAAAGCCTGTCAAATGAAAAAAATGAGAACAGATCATTCGGAGTTGCCACAATCGTGCATTTCATAACATGAAACTCCGAACGGTCTGTTCTCAATTGTAATTAATTATGTCCACTTATCTTCTTTGTAACATAAGCATCAATCACAGCCACAGCCGTAATGTTCACTATGTCACGTACCGAACTCTCAAAGTCGGTAAAGTGGATTGGCTTATTCAAGCCCATCTGAATCGGACCTATGATTTCGGCATCCGGGTCAAGTGCCTGCAACATTTTGTAGCTGCTCTGTGCACTGCTCATATTCGGGAAGACGAGCGTGTTGACGTCCTTGCCCTTAAGGCGTGTGAACGGATACTTGTCGTCGCGCAGCTGCTTGTTCAGGGCAAAGTTGACCTGCATCTCACCGTCGATGCACATATCGGGGAAGCGACGCTGCAACTCGTCGACAGCTGCATGCACCTTCACCGGACTGCCAATCTCGTCTGTACCGAAGTTGGAGTAGCTGATCATGGCTATCTTCGGCTCCTCATTGAAGAAGCGCACGGTGTGGGCCGTGAGGCGTGCCACGTCGGCAAGAATATGCTCGTCGGGATGGCGGTTGATAAGTGTGTCAGACACAAAGAATACGCCTTTTTTTGTATTAAGGATATGCATTGTTGCAAATGTGCTATACTCCTTACGAATACCAATCACCTCCTTCGCTACCTTGATGGTGTTCGAATACTTAGTGTAAAGACCGGTGATGAATGCATCGGCATCGCCCGTCTCTACCATCATCATACCGAAGTAGTTGCGCTCATACATCTTGTCGTATGCCTCCTCGAAGGTGTAGCCCTGACGTGCACGCTTCTTCGCGAGATGCTTAGCGTATGTGGCACGGCGTCCCTGCTCCTGATCGGCACGCATGTCTACGATGTCAATGCCCTCAAGACTTAGCTTCAGACGCTGGGCAAGTCGTTGCAGACGGTCGGGGTTGCCGAGAAGTACTGGATGGCAGATACCCTCAAGGCGTGCCTGAACGGCTGCCTTCATCATAGACGGGTGACCGCCCTCGGCGAACACTACGCGCTGCGGATGCAGACGGGCTGTGTCGTGGAGGTTGCGTGTGAGCTTTGTCTCCTGACCCAGCAGCTCCATAAGATTCTTCTTGTAGGCGTCCCAGTCGGTGATGGCCTTGCGTGCTACTCCACTCTCCATTGCAGCCTTGGCAACAGCCGCACTCACCTCTGTGATAAGACGAGGGTCGACGGGTTTCGGTATGAAGTATTTCGGACCGAACGTGAGATCGTTAACGTGATATACCTCATTCACGATATCTGGCACAGGCTGCTTCGCGAGGTCGGCAATGGCATGAACGGCAGCCATCTTCATCTCCTCGTTGATAGCCTTGGCGTGAACGTCGAGGGCTCCACGGAAGATGTACGGGAAACCGATTACGTTGTTTATTTGGTTGGGATAGTCGCTTCTGCCAGTAGACATGAGCACGTCGGGGCGGCTTGCCATTGCGTCCTCGTAGCTAATCTCAGGCACGGGGTTGGCAAGGGCGAACACGATAGGCTGGTCTGCCATAGAGCGAATCATATCCTGCGAGAGCACATTGCCCTTAGAGAGTCCGACGAACACGTCGGCGCCCTTCACGGCTTCCTCAAGGGTGTGTACATCCGTACGCTTTGTAGCGAACATAGCCTTCTGAGGAGTGAGGTTCGGACGGTCGGCGGTGATAACACCCTTCGAGTCGAGCATCACGATATTCTCTACTTTTGCGCCAAGCGCTACGTACAACTTTGTGCAGCTTATGGCAGCTGCACCTGCTCCGTTTACAACAATTTTTACATCGGCGATGTTCTTGCCAGCTACCTCAAGCGCATTCTTCAAACCGGCTGCCGAGATGATGGCTGTGCCGTGCTGGTCGTCGTGCATCACGGGGATGTCGAGGGTCTTCTTCAGACGCTCTTCAATATAGAAGCACTCTGGTGCCTTAATATCCTCAAGGTTGATACCACCAAAGGTCGGTGCAATCTTCTCTACTGCCTCGCAGAACTTCTCCGGATCCTTTTCAGCAACCTCGATATCGAATACGTCGATGCCGCCATATATTTTAAAGAGCAGGCCTTTGCCTTCCATAACTGGTTTACCGCTCATTGCTCCAATGTCGCCAAGACCTAATACGGCGGTGCCATTTGAAATAACGGCGACAAGATTACCTTTGTCTGTGTACTTATACACATCGTCCGGATTCTGCTGAATCTCGAGACACGGGAAAGCTACACCAGGAGAATACGCCAAACTAAGGTCGGTCTGGGTGTGGTAAGGCTTGGTCGGCTTCACCTCAATTTTGCCAGGACGTCCACTTTCGTGATACTCCAATGCACTTTCTTTTGTGATTTTAACCATTGTATTAAATAATTATTAGATATAGAATTTCACCGCAAAGTTATAGAAAATCTCTGGAATAACCTTGAAAAACGGGAGAAATGACGCTAAACAACTTAATATCAGAGTTGTTACGGTGTCAAATGATGACAAGCCGAAAAATCGGAAAACGCAAAGAAAAGCGGATTTAAGAAGAAGAATGGTTTGCAAATCATTACCCGTGAAAGAGTAAGATTTAACATATGAGAGATGCTATT
>OJKP01000006.1_pt1 | contig 246108 bp, 179 predicted proteins | sample 1596521 | NCBI WGS metagenome assembly OJKP01 (sample SAMEA4350130, study PRJEB24818) | metagenome | biome: human; feature: gut; material: faeces | place: Denmark | collected 2013-09
TGGTGTCGGCAGAATAGAAAAGAAACGGTTTACTTAAATCATCCAATACTTGCTTGATAACGGTAGATTTTCCAATCTGTCGTGGTCCCATGATTACTTGGATGAACATTCTTTGTTCACCTAATCTATTGATGATGGTATCATATATCTTTCTTTTGTACATGGCCTGTTGCTTATAGATGATAATGTGATATGTATAGTCTTATTATATTTAATTGGGGCTTTTCAAGTTGTTTTACTCAGTCGGCTGAGTAATTTTACTCAACGGACTGAGTAAAATCCCATCTTTCAATGGCAAATATAGAACTTTTAGCTGAAATAACCGCATCTGGCATGTATATTTTTGATTATTTTACAAAAGTATTCTTTGGAATTACTCATTAAAACCCAAACAAAATCCACTCTTCTTATAACATCTTATGGAATGATGGGGAGTTTCAGAGAATATCACAGCGTAAACATCTCCAACTCAAACAGTTTGTTTACGCATTGTTTACGCAGAAATCAAAAAAAACAGCGGCCTACGCCGAAGCGTAAGTCGCTGTAATAGAAGCGTGGACCAGCCTGGGCTTGAACCAGGGACCTCCAGATTATGAGTCTGTTGCTCTAACCAACTGAGCTACAAGTCCGACTTAACCATGATTTGGATAAGTTTGCGACTGCAAAGGTAGTGTTTTTCGGGAGAAACGCCAAATATTTGGAACTTTTTCTGCATAAAACAATAAGAAAGAACCGAAAATACAAGGATATTGCTACAAAAAACAGAAAGTTTGATATAAAAAACAAGGCGGATGAGGCGAGAAAGGGCTGAAAAATCATTAATAAACGTTATGTTTTGGGGAGTATCGGGTGGGTTGATGGGGTGTTTGCCATTATTTTAACTACTTTTGCAAGCGTATGCTGATGGTTCGCGGCGGTCGATGCGGATGCTCGTAACGGTCGGCGCGGATGCTGAAAACAAAGGAAATTCATCAAGATATGTAGCATAACGGAAAGGGTGAGAGGCAGAATATTCATATTAACCATACTATTTGTGTTTGTCGTAAGTGGCGTTAGAGCAGACAATCGCAGTTACACGCTTCAGACTATGAAGCGCGTGTTCAGTTATGCTGCCTCAGTGGACACGACAGAACACAGCCCGAAGGAGGGCTATGCCTACACAAAGTACGCCATCCGCACGAACCGTCGCAACGCCGTACTGCTCACTGTGCCGTCGATGTTTGCCATTGCAAACGCGAGCAGGCGCGAGGTGTTCGGCGAGACATACAACCACATGAGAATTGATGCGGAGGGAACGGTTTTCGCCACCCGACTGCTTGAGAGCTCGACGACGACGCGCAAGTCGCAGCCTATGCCTACCGTGCTCAACTACCTCACACCGCTTATCAGCGAAGAGATGCTTATCGACGGGCGTATCATCTCGCCCTTCTTCCAACGCAACCGTCGCTACTATCGCTACAAGGCGCAGAGCTTCACGCAGGGCACGGCACTCGTGAACTTCACCCCACGTCAGAGCAGCACGCAGTTGGTGAGCGGTTGGGCACAAGTGGAAGAACTGACGGGACGCATCATTGAGTTTGCGCTCGACGGCGAGTACGACATGGTGCGCTTTCACCTCTCCACGACCATGGACGAGGAGGAGGGACGCACGCTGCTGCCCAAGGAGTGTACGCTGAATGCGCGTTTTCTGTTCCTCGGCAACGACATCACGGCTGAATACACTACGATCTACGGGTTGCCCGACTGCGGTATCGACTCACTCGCAGAGCGTGACGACACCACCCTACTCGCTCGCGTGCGCCCCATTCCGCTCACCGAGCACGAGGTTTATCTCTGCCAACAGAGCTACAACGACAATATTCTTAACGACTCAACGAGCAAAACGCATGGGAGCATATTCAACAGACAGTTGCTGACGAACGTCGGCGAGACACTGATGGGACGCATCGGGGGCGACATAGGTAGGGACAAGCGCGGAACATTCAACATTGGTCCGATACTGAACCCTCTACAGTTCAGCTACAGCAACCGACGCGGTCTGACGTACCTGCTCGACGTGCAGGCGCAGTACAACTTCACTGCCAACCAGAAGATGCAGGCACGCATAAAGGCTGGTTATGCCTTCAAGCAGAAGCAGTTCTACTTCAACATTCCGCTGACCTACTACTTCAGCAACCGCCACAACGGATACGTGCAGACGGAGTGGACAAGCGGCAGGCGCATACGCAACTCGTCGGTGCTCGACGCCATCAAGGACAAGCACGACGACGCCATGAACTGGGACAGTCTGAACCTGACCTACTTCCGCGACCACAGCTTGAAGGCATACGTGCACTACGACCCTACGCCGCGTTGGGGCTTGGAGGTGGGAGTGATAGGGCACCGCCGCACTGCCATCCAGGACACGGGATTTGAAGAGGTGGGTATGCCGACGACATACATCTCCGTGGCACCGATGGTGGAACTGACGTACCGACCGATAGGCTATGCAGGTCCGATACTGACCGCCAACTACGAGCGCAGCATAAACGGCTTCATGGGGGCAAACATCGACTACGAGCGCATAGAGTTCGACGCGCAGTACATCCACCGTCTGTCGGCTCTCAACTCCCTGCAGATGCGTCTGGGCACAGGCTTCTACACGCATAGCGGCACGGGCAGATACTTTCTCGACTATCGCAACTTCCGCGAGAACAACATACCTAACGGCTGGAACGACAACTGGTCGGGCTCGTTCGAGCTGCTCAACTCCAACTGGTACAACGCCTCACAATACTACGTGCGTAGCAACGTGACGTATGAGACACCGCAGCTCGCACTCTACTGGCTACCCTACATAGGACGTCTGTTGGAGAAGGAACGTGTGTACGTCAGCGCGCTCTCCGTGAGTCACCTCACACCCTACTTAGAATGGGGCTACGGTGTGCAGACACGCGCACTGTCGATAGGTGTCTTTGCGTCGCAGAAGAAGTGGAAATTCACGGATATAGCCGTGCGCTTCAGTCTCGAACTGTTCAACCGTTGGTAGGCGTAGGCGAACGCCGGAGAGGCTCGCGCCGACATAAAAAGGCACTATTCCTTTGCCATTCGCCTTAAAATCAGTATCTTTGCATATATGAGAAACGAATATTGCGCAACAATCGGGTTCTTCGACGGTGTACATCGCGGTCATCAGTTTATGATTGACAGTCTTACGACCATGGCACACGCACAAGGAAGGCAGTCGCTCGTCATCACGTTCGACCGCCATCCGCGTCAGGTGGTACATGCCGACTACGTGCCACAGCTCATCACCACCACAGACGAGAAGCTGCAGCTGCTCCACGCCACCGCAGCCGACCGCATAGAGATGCTCCACTTCGACGCGCAGATGGCGCAGCTCTCGGCATACGAGTTCATGCGCCAGGTGCTGCACGAGAAGTACGGCGTGGCGATGCTGCTCACTGGCTACGACAACCGCTTTGGACACAACCGCGCCGAGGGTTTCGCCGACTATGTGCGCTATGGCGAGGAGATGGGCATGAAGGTGCTGCAGAACACGCCGATAGACATCGACGGGATGCGTGTGTCGTCGTCGCTCATACGCCGTCTAATAATCGAGGGCAACATCACTGAAGCCAACAACTGCATGGACCACCCCTACTCTATCACGGGCAGCGTGGCGCACGGCTTTCAGGAGGGCCGCCGCATAGGGTTCCCCACGGCGAACATCGTGCCCGAAAGCACAGAGAAGCTCGTGCCCGGAAACGGTGTCTATGCCACAAGAGTGAGCGTAGAGGGCGGCGAGTGGATGCCAGCAATGCTAAACATCGGCACAAACCCTACGTTCCAACGGCAGCAGACCACCATCGAGGCGCACATCATCGGCTTCGAGGGCGACATATACGGACGGAAAGTGCGAGTGGAGTTCGGCAGGAAGCTGCGCGACGAGCAACGCTTCGAGAGCGTTGAAGCACTGCAGAAGCAACTCGAGGCTGATAAGAAAGAGGTTGAGATGGTGAGGTGGTGAGAGTTGGTGTTGTAATGGTGAGGTGGTGACAATAGTACAAATCTCAACATAACAACATCTCAACATCATATCTCAACATAACAACATCATATCTCAACACCACAACATAACAACATCATATCTCAACATAACAACATCATATCTCAACACCTCAACATAACAACATCTCAACATCATATCTCAACATCTCAACATCAAAATATGAAAAAGCGAGAATTACTGAACGTGGCGTTGTACCTCTTCGCCTTCCTTACGATACAAGCGATAACTGTAGCTACAGCAATGCTCATAAGCCAATCGAGTGGCATGACGGCAAGCACCACAACCATCACAACACTCGCAAGCAGCATTATCACCATCGCACTGTTCTACAAGTTGCGCTGGACACCCTGCTCGGGCGCATACATCAACACACGCCCGTGGTTCACGATGTTCTGGGTGGTATGCCTCACCATAGGCACCATAGCTCCACTGGCATACCTCACCGAACTGCTCGGCGTAACGCTGCCCGACACATACAACGAGATGTTCAAGGGCATCATGCAGCATAAGCTCGGCTTCATCACCATTGGCATCATAGCGCCCATCGCCGAGGAATACGTGTTCCGCGGAGCCATATTGCGCGTGCTCTGCGACATAACGGGCAGACACCGCCAGTGGGTAGCCATCGCTCTGTCGGCTGCGCTCTTCGCCATCGTTCACGGCAACATGGCGCAAGGCATCGGAGCGTTCCTCTGCGGACTGCTGCTCGGCTGGATGTACGTGCGCACGGGCAGCATCGTGCCCGGTGTGGTCTACCACTGGGTGAACAATTCAACAGCCGTGCTGCTCTACCGTCTCATGCCACAGTCGGCAGACATGCAGTTCGCCGATTTCTTCGGTGGCGACATGAAGCGCGTGGCACTCGCCATCGTCTTCTCGCTGATGATATTCGGTGCTTCCATGTTCCAGCTCAACCTGCGACTGCAGAAGCCTCAACAATAGCACCACATATCTCACCACCTCAACCCCACACCACCTCAACATATTACCCCCTCAACATCTCAACACCACACATCATGCCCGATTTCAGAGACATCACCGTCAGCCAGTCAGTACGCTTCTGCGACGGTAGCCACATTGGCAACGACATACTCCTACTCGACGAAGTGGCGAAGATACCCATTCCGCGCGAGCCACGCCGTATGCAGTGTCTGCTGCTTGCTATGTGCTTGCGCGGCACCGTGAGCTACTACGTCGACTCGGTGAAGCACAACGTTGAGCCCGGCGACCTCATCATCATCAACCAAGGCAGGTCGGTCTACAACTGCACGCTCTCGCCCGACTGTCGCGGCATAGGCATACTCGTCGACTACAAATTCTTCAACGAGACGATAAAGAGCGTTCACGAGCTGTCGTCGCTCTTCCTCTTCGCACGCAACCACCCCGTATTCCGCCTTCCGAAGGAACGCACCGACTTCATACACGAGACTTTCTTCCGCATGAAGACAAAGATAGACGAGCCCGAGAACCGTTTCCGCCGCGAGATGGTGCAGGCGATGTTCCTCGCCATGGCATACGAGTTGTCGAACGTCATCTACAGCGTGCAGGCGCAGAACGATAGTTGCAACACACGTGCCGAGGAGATATTCACGCAGTTCATAAAGCTCGTCGAGAAGCACTTCCGATCGGAGCGCCGCGTGGGTTGGTACTCTGAGCAGCTCTGCATATCGCCCAAGTATCTCTCCGAGACAATCAAAGCCGTATCGAAGCGCACACCCAACGAGTGGATCGACTCTTACGTCACCATCGAGCTGCGTATGCTGCTGCGCAACACGCAGAAGAGCATTAAGGAGATTGCGCAAGAGCTGAACTTCTCCAACCAGTCGTTCCTCGGCAAATACTTCAAAGAACACACTGGAATGTCGCCGTCGGAGTATCGTCGCAGCTGAGAAATCATACAACAAACAAAAATCGCCTCGCTTGGAGATGATCTCCAAGCGAGGCGATTTTTGTATTAAGGAAGTCGGATCTGAAGCTGGCTGCCTGAGGGAGGGGGTGCACTTGTCTCAAGTGCACCAACATAGCAAGAAATGTACAAATGCTTTGTTGGGAGCTTATTGCTTTATTGGTGCACTTGAGACAAGTGCACCCCCTGAATAACCTCTATAATAAGTCTGTATGCGAAAAAATCCTCCATATCTGCCAGTTTTGCCGTAACCCACAGATTATAAGAACGATAAAGGCTGGAAGATGAGCCTTGGGAGCGTGATATCTCCCAGCCTATCTTCCAGCCTTTTCTGGTTATCTTCCAGTTTTATTTACGAAAACGGTTTACTTTCCGACCTTGTTACTTCACGATCTTAACGCCGTTCACAACGTACACGCCGCGCTTCAGCGATCTGAGCGATGTAGCGTTCTTCATCACGAGCTTGCCGTCGATGGTGTAGACATCAGCAGGATGCTGAGCGTCGATTGTAATGCCGTGGATAGCAGTCTGGCAATCGTCAGATGTAGCAGCAGCCGACTCGCCACCAGTGAACACAGCCGATACGCTATAGCGTGTAGGCTCTGCCTTCGGGTCGAAGTTGATGTCGTAAGATGTTGCGGTAGCAGGAAGCTCCTTAATCATCTTGTCGTTGCGATATACGCGGAAGCCCTCAAGCTTGCCAAAGCCAGCCTTGTAGACGATGTCGTCAAGCAGAAGCATATAAGCGTTAGCTTCAGGTGTAGCGCAACGGATAGCGAAGTAGCTTGCGCCCTCCGGCAGGTCTACTGTGTAAGAGTCCCACTTGCCGCCGCTGTGTGTGAAGGTCTTTAACAGCTTGAAGTCGTTATGGTCGGCAGACTTGTCCGAGTAGTAAACCTCGATGGTCTGCGGATAGCGGATGTTCGACGGGTCTGGCTGACCGTTGTTAGCCCAGAAGAGCACGGTCTGCGCCTCGCCAGAGAGCATCGGCGAGATGAGCCAGTTGTCGGCGTCGTAGTAAACGAACTTCTTGTTGACAATCTCGCGAGCGAACATAGTCATCAGACACTTCTCGCCGCTGTGAGGCTTGAGAGTGAGATTCTGCGAAGTGATACCATCCTGGATAGCATCCGGGTTGAGCACGATGTAGTTGTACAGCTCGTTCTCGTGCGGGAAAGGCATACCCTGCGATCCCCACAGACCACCGGTCTCACCACTCTTGATAGAAGAATAGGTAGTCCAGTCGCCGAACTGGTTGATAGTCCAGTTGTCGTAGCTCTCGAATGTCTCTCGAGTCTGGATGCTTGCCGATGTCGGTACGCTCCAGTTCATGGTGAGCTTGCTTGTAGCCTCGTCCTTTGTAGCCGAGAAATTCTCTGGCATCGGGATGCCCGACTCAATCAGTTCTACTGCCAATGCAGTGCTGTTGTCAGCCTTATACTGGTCGGCATCATACTCTACGTCAGCATACAACTTGAATTTCTTCGATGTGTTGGTAGCGTTGTTCTTTACATTCACAACGAACGACTTGCTTGCGAGTGGCTGGATAGCCTCTGCTACGGTCTGCTCGAACATGATGTCGTTACCACTTCTGAGCTGCACGCGGTAGTTAGAAGCTGCCTTCTCGCCGTTGTTTGTCACGGTAACGGTAGCCTTACTCCAAGCTCCACGCTTCATCTTGGCAGGAGCCGAGATGCTTACAGCGAGGTCGTTGTCGTAGGTATTGTGTACGTTTACGTCGTCGATACGCACTACGCCGTATGTGTCTGCCTTGCCTACGAAGGTGAGGATAACGTAGTCTGCCTTTGCCAACTCTGCCGGAATCTTGAACAGTGAGCGGTGCCAATCCTCTGCCTTACCGCTAAGCTTTGAATAGTCGACAGTGCCGATGAGCTTGCGTGTGCCGTCAGGAGTCTGTGCGTACACTTCGATGCTGCAGTTCTTTCCGCTTGTAGCGTTGTGGCTGAATATCACAGCCGGATTGTTTGCACCGGTGAGAGCTATCTTACCAGAGCTAAGGTCGGCTGTGCCACCCTTGCTGAACGATGTGAACACGCGACAGTTGTTATCGCCGTCGCTTGAGGTCTGGGTGTTATGCAGGAAGCCGATGCCACCCTCCTCGTCGAGTGTGAGCGACCACCAGAGGTGTGCATTCTCATCACTCACGAAGTTAGAACGGAACGGCAGAGCGTAAGGCTTACCTGTTACGATTGGCGAAGACATTACGCGCTCGCTCTCGCCCTTGCTATTCTTTGCACCTACGGAGTAGAGGCGTACAGCCTGCGCGCCTTCTGCTGTATTGAACTTCTCGGTATATGTGTTCTCTGTAACAGAGCCGAGGAGCTGCTGGCTTGTTACGCCGTCAGAGATGCGCACACGGTAAGCATTGTATGTTACGTCGTTGGTGAGCACAGCACCACCATTTGCGCCTTGTGTAGAAGCCTTGTCCCATGTCAGCTTAACGCCAGTCTTCACGTCAGCAGCCTTCACGTTTGTGAGCGGAGCCGGTTTGTCGAGACCTACGTAAGCAGCCACAACAGTCGGAGTGCCTGCACCGTCGGCGGTGTAAGCAGTGATGGTGTAGTTGTTGAAACCAGCTACTGGTGAGTTGTCATCGCAAGAGAGTGTTGCGCCCGACTTGCTTGAGCCGAACTCCTTAACGGTCACACCGTCGCGAGTTACTACAACCTTTGTGACAGCAGCAAGTGTCTTGCCTGCAACGGTCTTTGTCGGCAGGCGGAAGCTGATGTTAGCCTTCAGTGCGGTTGTCGGGTCGGGAGTGATTTTTACGTTCTCCACTGCAGCAGGAGCATTGAGGTGACCATTGTCTACGATAGAGAAGTTCTCCACATAGATATAGTCCATCGCCTTATCGCTGATAGCGTGTATGCCAAGGAAGAACTGCTGAGCGGCAGAGGTGCGAATCTCGCCATCGTATGTAGTGCTCGTAGCTGGCAGCTTTGTTGCTGCAAGGAAACTGTTTTTAAGGTCTGCCACCTTATCCTTATTGCCCCACTTTGCCTCTATCTTCTCGGGGAAGTAAGCACTTGAGCTGCGTGCGGTGAACGCCACCTTATAAGAGTGGTTAGCCTCAAGCTGTATGGCAGGAGTGATGAGCCAGTCGTTGGCATCCTTGCTACTTGAAGCAGGGTAGTATGCGCTATGCTTGTCTTCGTGCCACTTCCATGTGTTATCATCGCCATTTGCGTCGATAATCTTAAAGAGATCAAACGCCTCCACTAAAGAGAAATCCTCATTATAAGGCGGCACGATGTTGTCGCCGTAAGCCACAGCACCAGTACGACGCTCTGCGCCACGCTTAGAGCCATTGATTGGTATGATGCCGTAGTAGTAGTTGCGCAGGTGCTTGTCCTTGATTGTTTCAGAGAACGACAGTCCGCTGATGTTTGTGCCTACGGTCTTAGCGTCGGGATAGCGCACAATGTCGTAGCGCAGGTCACCGAGGTAGCCGTTGTGTACGGAGCCCGAAGGCTTGCCCCATGTGACGGTTGCCTTGCCGTTGCCATCAATCTTCAGACGTGCGAACGACACCTGGGTCGGCTCGTCGTAGCCTACGTATGCTGTTGTCTTGGCAGCCTTGCTCTTGCCCGCTGCGTTAGAGAGCGTAACGGTGAAGTTGTTCAGACCCTCTGGAGCTGTTATCTCTTTAGTGATTGACGAGTTGGCAGGCATTGTGCCGGTGAGTAGTTCTGTCTTGCCAGAGCGTACCAAGAAGGTCACGTCGCCGCTGAGCGTCTGTCCGCCGTATGTCTTCGCTGGTGCAGATATAGACACCGAACCCTTTGTCAATCCGTTCTCGAACTTAACAGAGAAGCTTGTCGGTGTGCCAGGAGCTGCTGCGTCGGGTGTTGCCTCAGGTATAGCCAAACCGAGTATCTGTGCGTTGTATTGGAAGTTGGCGATGAGTGTAGCCTTACCGGTCTTGAGATCTACCGAGTAGAGCGCAGCCTTCTTGTCGGCATCGTATGCTGCCCAGTAGAAGGTGTCGTCGTCTTGGTCGATACCACCACTCTGTGTGTAGCTCTTCTCCGACGACGGTGCTACGTACACACCGGTCGGACCGATTTCGGTCTCTTCGCCGGTGATGGTGTTCAGTTCGTAGAGCACACCGTCGGTAGCCACAGCATAGACGCGCTCCTCAGAGCTTACACCCATTGCCACGAACTTGTGCTTAGACGGAGCGATTGTGGTGCGCTGCATCTTGTCGTAGTCGATGATACCGAACTCGAACGACGAAAGGTCGTTGGTATAGAACTGACCATACACCTTGCCGGTGAGCTGGCTTGTAGCGGTAGTTGTAGCGATTAGTTCAAGCTTTGAAACCAACTCCGGTGCAATCTCCTGATGCCATTTGTTTTCGGTATTGAACTGATAGTAGGTAACAACAAGCGAGCTTGATGCCTGGTTTCTTGTGAAGTGTACTGCATGGTACTTACCATCGTAGTACGACCATCCGCCGTTTGGCGACATTCTACTGTCCAAATCTTCCGTCTTGAGGTCGCGGAAGTTGCCCGCCGTAGCTGCGTCGAACTCCATGTAACCAATCTGCTTGCTGGCTGTAGGGTACTGCGTAGCGTTATTCACATAGCCCCAGAGGTTGCGGCTGGCTGCACGTGCTGCTGCCTTTAGCGGACTGAGGAAATTAGCACCCGACTTCGCAGTCTGTGCTTTGGTCTGTGCCGACACCGGACAGGCTGCCATAGCTAAAGCTACAGCAGCTATCACAGAGGCAACAGAGCGTCTGTTTCTTCTGTTCATAATATAGAATTTGATGTAAGTTGTTATGTCTTTGTCGATTAAAGCGAATTTATTTTGCAAATATATATATAAATATGTATACAGACAAGCATAAAAGGTTTATTTAACAAAATAAGCCTTGTTGGTATCGCGCATATTCAACAAATCTACAACAATGTTCACAATACTTACAATCGTGAGGCACACGAGGCCCGAGCAGAGTATGACCGCAGCGAAGCGCGAGTACTGTCCGAGCAGAAGCAGCAGACCGCTCTCTGTACCGAACGTGAAGAGTGGCTGGTCGGCAGGCGCATTGAGCATCATGGCTATCGCGCCTCCGCCTAAGACGAGTCCTAACACGAAGGTGGCAAGCATGGCGTAGCGATAGCGTCTGATGCAGGCTTCTTCGTGCTGCTTCAGATACTCCACTGCGTCGAGGTGCTTCTCGAGTTTCCGGATGAATGCGTCGCCGTCGTCGAAGGTGGGTCGGGCTGCGAGGAAGAGTTCCTCAAGTGCTTTATCTTTCATCATACGTTCAAAATGGTTTTAAGGTTGTCTCTGCCGCGCGAGAGTTGTTTCTTCACGGCGTCTTCCGAACTACTGGTGATGCCAGCAATCTCCTTTATCGAGTAGCCGCTCATGTAGAACATCACTACCGCCGATCGCTCCTTGGGCGAGAGTGTGGCGAGTGCCATGTACAGCTCCTGATGGCGGAAGGCGGAGTCGGCTGTGGCAGCTGAGGGCATGGCACTCAGTGCTTTGAGGTCGTCGAGCGTGCGTGTGCTCGCCTTGTGGTTGAGGAAGGTGTTGCGTGCTATCGTGAACAGCCACGCGCGGAACTTGCCCTCGTCCCGATAGCCAGCCGACGAGAGGTATGCCTTGACGAGCGTCTCCTGCGCTATGTCGTCGGCATCGTCGCGCTTGCCGCAGCAGAGGGCGAGCAGAAAGCCTCGCAATGCCTTCTGCTCGCTCTTCACCAGTGCTATGAATTGTTCTCTCGTCATACGCTGTTTTTACTCTTTGTTCATGTTCTGCTGCTCTGCCTCCATCTCCTGGGCGAGCATACGACGACCTACGAAGTAGCCCACGAGGAAGGCGATGCCGATGGCTATCAGTGCCGTGCCAGCAATGATGAGAAATTCGTTCTGCACGCTGAGGAAGAAAGAGAGCAGTACGAAGGCTACGCCCATAAGGCAGCAGAGGCAGCCGCGCTGCAGCTTGGCGAGCAGCTTCTCCTTGATGAGCTTCTCCGACTTCTTCATGCGCTTCACGAGGTCTTCGACGTTGAGGTTGGGGTTCTTCTCCAGAGCAGCGAGGATTATCTCCTTGCGGTTGCGCTCAGATGCCAAAACACTCTTGAACACGATTGCTACAATAGCGATAGGGAGCACTACTGCCACTCCTAACGGAATTAAAAGTTCTACTAACATATTTTTCTGTCGTTTTTAATTGTTATACTTGTTGTTTGTTCTGTTGCTTCTTGCTGAACCAGTTCATTTATATAACAAGCGACATGGGTGAAAGGTGACATTTCTGTAGCAAATTTACTGAATATTTTTTAGAAGGAGGGTGTACCAATCAGAAAGAAGGCTGCTACAGCAATAAAAAACAGATAGACAAGTGCACTGATTAAGTGGTTGGTGCACTGATTGGTTGGTTGAGGGTGTGTCAAAACTATAGAATTGTGATGAATGGCTAACTGTAGGAGACTACGGCATTCTTGCCGTAGTCATTGCAAACAGTTGTATTTCAGTTACTAATGGCTACGGCAGGAATGCCGTAGCCTCCTACGATTAGAACCGTTTGCTATTCAATTTGCCAAATATTTTAGTTTTGACACACCCTCCCCTAAGGGTGCGCATCGGTCGACGCAGACATCTGCATCGGTCGACGCAGACATCCGCATCGGTCGACGCAGACATCCGCATCGGTCGGCGCAGACGTCCGCATCGGTCGGCGCAGACCGCTAAAGTATAACTATAACACTGCGTTTCCTATGCTTCAGCAGTACTAATGCAGGCGGATGCCCCAGTGCTTCAGCTGCTCGAGGTCGATGTCGGCGAAGCCTGCCTGTTGCAAGGTTACGGAGCGGTTGTGGTCGTTGAGGTAGTGGCGCTTGCTGCTGCGGAACGCAGGGTTGGCAAGCGACTGTGGCATTACGTCGTCGACGCACTGCGCACTGATGCCGGCGATGGAGAGCATCGTCGGGAATACCGACACGCTCGACTGCACATCCTTCTCGCGGTTGGCGTTGAGTGCCGACACCACCTCGGGATACTCGGCGCGGTACGACGCAGAGGTCCAGACGATGAGCGGCACGTGTATGCCGTGGCATGAGGGCGTGGGCGAGGCGTGGAGGAAACGCTTGCGATAGTCGTCGAAGATGTTCTCGCCATGGTCGGAGGTGTAGAGCATTGCCGCCTGCGCCCCACTCTTGCCGAGCATCGTGATGATGCTGTGCAGCACGAAGTCGGTCTGACAGATGGTGTTGTCGTAAGCGTTCAGCAGCGACGGGCGGTTCTTGGCTTCTGCCTCAGTGGGCGTGTCGGGCAGGAACTTGGCGCGATGGCGCGGATAGCGGTCGCGGTAGTTGAAGTGCGAGCCGTAGGTGTGCAGCACTATCAGCTCCTTCTTGCGCTTCTTGGCAAGGATGTTCTGCACGTAAGGCAGCAGCCGCTCGTCGCTGGTCTGCGCCGTAACGTCGCCCGTGACAACGCTCACAGCCGAACGGATGAACACGAAGTCGTCAGCCTCGTCTCCGAAGAAGTCGATGAACGAGTGGTTAGGCTGTTGGTTGGAGATGAACGAGGTGTGGAAGCCAGCCTCGCGGAACGCCGTGATAAGGCTTTTCTCGCGGTACAGACGCGCGTGGTCCTCGGCTGAAGCGGCGGCGAGGAGCATCGGCACACTCTTGTGCGTGGTGTTCGACTGCGAGAGCACGTGGCGGAACACGCTCAGTCCGTCGGTCTTTGAGAGCAGCGGATTGGTCTCGCGCTCGTAGCCGTAGAGCTGAAAGTTGTCGGCGCGTGCCGTCTCGCCTATCACGAGCACATACACCTCGGCAGAGTCGGCAGCGTGCACAGAACGTGCATTGAAACGAAAGTCGGCTACATCGTTGCGATAGTCGGCTATGCGGCTGCTCTCGTGGCAGGCGAGGTAGAGGTTGTAGAAGATGTTGGCTGGGTAGACGTGGTCCTCGGCACGATAGTCGAAGTCGCTGTCCTTCGGATAAGCCACATAGCTCAGTGCTATGAACACTGCGCCCACAGCCATGCCATAGCAGGAGTAGCGGCGCACGCGCTTCAGGAACGCCTTGTCCTCGGTGCGGTGGCGTGCCCACGACATAGCGGCGAGCACGAGCAGCGGCAGGTAGAGGATGAAGACAGTAGCCACGGCTGGCACAAGGTTGTTGAGCAGTTCCATCGCCTCACCGGGGTTGGTGGTGACGAGGTTGAGGAACATGTCGACGGCTATCACGCCACGTCCGAAGAGGTAGAGCAGCACTATCTGGAAGGCTGCGAAGAAGATGATAAGGAACATACACCACACCTGGCGACCCGTCTTCGCGGACAGCGTCATCAGCAGCGCATAGAGCGACACGGGCAGCACGATGTTGGCTATGCAAGCCAGCACGGGCATGTGCTCGGTGAAGCAGAGTGCTACGTTCGGAATGGCGAGCGTGAGCACTATGTATATAAAGAGGAAACGGGGAGAGGTCAAAAGACCTAATATCTTTTTCATAAGAATATACTTTAAATAAAGAGTTCTCTTAGTTGAGAGTTTTTTTAGTTGAGAGTTGAGAGTTGAGAGTTATGATTACCTTGAGAATCTCAAGAAGGCGCAAGCTGCAGTACATATCATAACTCTCAACTTTCAATTCTCAACTCTCAACTAAACAATATTAGAATGCTTCGTTGATATTGAATATGAAGCTGTGCTGTCCCGACTTACCGAAGCCGTAGTCGAGTCGCACGTTGACATTCTTCTTGAACTCCCAGCGGTAGCCCACGCCCATGTTCGGCAGTATGTGCTTCAGCTGTATCTTGCTGAACTTCGGGAAGATGGTTCCGGCACCAGCCCAGAGCACAACGCCGTTGCGCTTCCATACATGCTGACGCAGCTCCACCTGCGTCTCTATCTTATGGTTGTCGCGATAGCGTCCCTGGTAGTAGCCACGCATCGAGTAGCTATCGCCGAGCTGCGCGAGCATCGACCACTCCACATCGCCGAAGTTGAACTGCGTACGGAAGTCGGCAGCAAGCGTGGCACCCTTCCACAGATGCGTGTAGCCGTCGATGCGGAAGTCGGTGGTGTAGGAGTTGTATTTGTTGCCGATGAACTTCGGGCGCATGAGCTGCATGAACTGTATGTACATGCCTCGCTTCGGCGCAGTGAGGTTGTCGCGCGTGTCGTATATGGCGGTCATGCCGGCACCGAAGTTGAGCGTCTCTGTGCGTTCGCCACCAAGCAAGTCGACACGGTCGAACTTAGTGCCGCGCACATAGTCGAAGTCGACGGTAGGACCGATGAAGAGATTGTCGGCGGTGCGTATGAGCCAGTCGGCTTTGAACTGCGCCTGCCAACGCTTCATCTTACTCTTGTTGCCATCCACATCGCCCATGTCGTAGCCCCATCCCCAGATGTAGCAAGGGAAGGAATAGAAGTAGACGGTATAGTTGAGGCGGTGGGTGTCGCGCGGGAACTTATGCGTGCCGCGCACACCGAGCATGTAGAAGCCTACGGTAGACACGTCGCCGAAGAGCGACACGTTGCTCGGAGCCGACAGCGAGTCGGTAGGATCGGAGCGATAGAGTCCGGCAGCCACGAGTCCGATGCCGAACTTGGTGTCGGAGCTGTAGTGCGGTCCGCCGATGACACTGAAGTCGAAACGCTTGTTCTTCTTCTCCTTGTTGGCATCGTTGAAGTAGGCAAGGAAACGACTGAAGATGTCTTTCTTCTTTGCCGGTCTTGCAGCAATGGTGTCAGCAACAGCAGCAACCTCACTGGTTGCTGCACTCGCTACAAAAGTGGTATCAAAACCGAACGGCTCTGTAGCCCAAACGGGCTGCAGAGCTATTAAGAACAGAAATAATATCGCTTTAAAGGGGCGCATAACTTCATATTTTATTAATAATTAATAGTACTCTTGGCTTAAAAAGGTCTAAGAAGGCTTAGATATCTCACCATCTCAACACCTCAACACCTCACCATCTTAATACACCAGTCCTACGTTGTCTACCCAGAAGGTGTTGCCCACGGTGCCCACGTAAGCACCGCCGTGGCTCGACGAGAACTGTAATATGATGTGTGTCGGAGTGGCATCGGCAGCAGCCCAACCCGTCTCCTTCACCAGCACGTTCTTTCCCTTGGAGTTGCGTGCGTAGTCGGTAGAACGCAGTCCCATCGTCGACGCATCGTAGAATGGTTTGCCGGTGATATTGCCGTAGTGAATCGCATACGTAGCATCCTCAACCCATCCGTTGGTCGACTTACCGTACTTCACTACCACCGTGCCCACGCGCTGCGCCGTGATGTGTCCCTTAGCATCCTCATGGCGCTTCTGGAGGAGCAGCAGAGCCACACAGTAGTCCTTGCCCGGAACAGTGGTCACTGCCGAGAAGCCGGTCTGACGGATGCGCTTGGCGTTGCCTGGCACCTGCACACGATAGTCGAAGCGCAGAGCCTTCGGACGCAGGGTGAACGGGATACCGAAATTGAGTGCCTTCGGACCTTCCTTTGTGCCAGTGATAGGCTCCTTCATGTCACCGAGGAAGATGCTACCAGCGGCGAGCACCTTAATATTAATAAGACCAAGCACCTTGCAGGTCTCGATATGGGTGGTCATTTTGACGCAATGTCCCGAACCGCGGTTGTCGCGATACACCGAGTTGTTGGTCTTTGTGATGCCCGACACCTTAGCCATCACGTTGCTCGTGCCCCAAGGCGATCCGCCGAGGTTTACGTATGGGTTGTTGCCCGTGAGGACTCTGTTGGGGCCTATCTCGTAAAGGGTTTTCTTGCTACCACCGATTACTGACGACTCGTGTATTTGGCGCGTCACCCAAGTATCGAAATTGCCATACTTGAACAAGACGAACTTTCCTTCGGCATTTGCAGAAAGACTACATAAAACGCAAAGCATTGTCACAATGCACGATTTGAACATAAAATGTTTCATATACTTATGATTATATATTGTGTGCTACAAAAACATGAATAACAAGCAAAAAGCCGTATCATTCGGCACAAAGATATACAAAAAAGGCAAATGTGAAAACTTTTATATTACAAAAGTTTTCCATTTGCCTTAATATTTAATGTCTGTCAACACTTGTAAGGAAATAAAGACAACTTTTAGTTGCTTTTATACCAACCGCGTTTTTCTGCTTTTGTTTCAACCGCATTTATTTGCCACTAATCAGCTCAACGGCTTTGCTTACGGTGTGATTGTGCTCGTTCATCAGTCGGAAGTACTCGTTCATGTCCCAGATGTCGCGAGCGATGAGTGCCTTCAGTTGTACGCGAAGCATAGGCAGCGTGTTGTTGCGCTCTTCGTCGTCGCGCGGTTTCACCTTCTGGCGTTCAGCCTCAGCAAAAAGACTGTCGACCATGGCTTGCGGCACTTCAAAGTGCTTCATATAGTCGTCGAACTTCGTGTACTTCGCCTTCAGCTCCTCGCGATGGTTCTCAACATAGCGCAGGGTGGCGTTGATGACGAGCGAGCGTGCAACAAGCTGACGGTGGAACGCTGTATATTGAGTGGTGTCGAGCGGCACGAACACGTCGGGCATGATGCCTCCACCGCCATATACGGTGCGGTGCTTGCGCAGAGTGTAGCAGCGCAGCGAGTCGTTGAAGTGGATTGAGTCAGCCGAGTAGAGCTCGCCATGCTTGAAACGTTTCTCTATATCCTGCGCATAGTCCTCCTTTTCGCCTTTCGCATACGGCTTCTGTATGCAGCGGCCGGATGGCGTATAGTAGTGGGCGATGGTGAGGCGTATCATTGAACCATCATCGAACTCGATAGGACGCTGCACAAGTCCCTTTCCGAACGAGCGACGACCTACCACTGTGCCACGATCCTGGTCCTGGATGGCACCCGTTACGATTTCGGCAGCCGATGCCGAATACTCGTTGATGAGCACGTAGACCTTGCCCTTCAGCAGTCTGCCTCCTCCACCTGCCTTGTACTCTTGACGTTTCTGAGCGCGTCCCTCGGTGTACACCACGAGGTCGCCCTTCTGCAGGAACTCCTCTACGATGCGCACCGCCGACTGCAGATAGCCACCGCCGTTGTCCTGAAGGTCGAGGATGAGGTCGCGCATACCAGCTTTCTGCAGCGAGTCGACAGCGGTCATAAATTCGCCGTAGGTGGTGGCACCGAACGAGCCGATGCGCACGTAGCCAACACGCGGACGTATCATGTAGTAGGCATCAAGCGTGTGTACGGGTATCTTGGCACGCGTAACGGTGAACTGCAGCAGGTCGGGCACGCCACGACGCTGCACGCCGAGCTTCACCTTCGAGCTACGCGGTCCGCGCAGACGACGCATGATGTCCGCACGATCCATCTTAACGCCTGCTATCGTAGTGTCGTTGACGGTGATGATGCGGTCGCCGGCGAGTATGCCCACCTTCTCCGACGGACCCTTGCGCACGGGCTGTATGACGAGCAGCGTGTCAGAAATCATATTGAACTGCACGCCGATACCGTCGAACGAGCCTTGCAGTGGTTCGGTCAGCGACTTTGTCTCCTTGGCAGTGGTGTACGATGAATGGGGGTCGAGTTTCTCGAGCATACCACGTATGGCATCTTCCACGAGTTTCTGCTCGTCAACCGAGTCGACATAGAGGTTGCTGACAGCCAGTTCGGCTATCTGCAGCTTCTTGAGTGGGTTCACACGCTGCGCGAAAGCGGCTGCGCACAGCAGCAGTAAAACCATTGCACCCATTCCCATTTTCCATGAGAACGGGTGCGTTGTGTTATGTTTGTTTATACGTTTCATTATCTGGGTTTGTTTTATGCCAAGTCTTCGTCTGGCAGGTCTTCCTCAACCACGAGGTTGTCGATGATGAAGTTCTGCCTCTCCATGGTGTTCTTGCCCATGTAGTACTCGAGGAGCTTCTGCACCTGGTCGGTCTTGTGAAGCGTCACCTGTTCGAGTCGCATCTCCGGACCGATGAAATGTGCGAACTCCTCCGGCGATATCTCGCCCAGACCCTTGAATCGGGTTATCTCCGGGTCGGGTCCGAGGTTGCGTATCGCCTGCTGGCGTTCGTCCTCGCTGTAGCAGTAGCGTGTGATGAAGTCGCTCTTCTTCTCCTTACCGGTGAGGCGTGCGTCGGCATCGGTCACTACCTTCTTATCCTTTATCTTCGTGCGACGGTTGCGCACGCGGAACAGCGGTGTCTGCAACACGTAGACGTGTCCCTTCTTGATAAGGTCGGGGAAGAACTGCAGAAAGAATGTGATGATGAGCAGGCGGATGTGCATACCGTCGACATCGGCATCGGTCGCCACTATCACCTTATTATATCTAAGCGTGTCGAGTCCGTCCTCTATGTCGAGAGCAGCCTGCAGGAGGTTGAACTCCTCGTTCTCGTACACCACCTTCTTTGTCAAGCCGTAGGAGTTGAGCGGTTTTCCACGCAGCGAGAATACGGCTTGCGTATTCACATCGCGGCTCTTTGTGATTGATCCGCTGGCAGAATCGCCCTCGGTGATGAATATCGACGACTCTTCCTTGCGGTCGTTCTTCGCGTCGGAGTAGTGTATGCGGCAGTCGCGCAGCTTGCGGTTGTGCAGATTGGCTTTCTTGGCGCGTTCGCGTGCCAGCTTCGTGACGCCAGCCATCGCCTTGCGCTCACGTTCGCTCTCGGTTATCTTCTGCTGCATCACCTCCGCCACGTCGGCGTGTATGTGCAGGAAGTTGTCTACCTCAAGCTTCACGAAGTCGCCAACGTACTTGTTGATGCTCTCGCCTCCGGGTGCCATCTGCAGCGAGCCGAGCTTAATCTTCGTTTGACTCTCGAACATCGGCTCCTCTACGTTCAGTGCGACGGCAGCCACGAGTCCGTTGCGTATGTCGGTGAACTCGTAGTTCTTGCCGAAGAACTCCTTGATGGTGCGGGCTATGTGCTCCTTGAATGCGCTCTGATGGGTGCCGCCTTGCGTGGTGTGCTGTCCGTTGACGAAGGAGTGGTACTCCTCGCCGTACTGGTTGGTGTGCGTAAAGGCTATCTCTATGTCCTCACCCTTCACGTGTATGATGGGGTAAAGCGGGTCGGTGGTCATCGTGTCGGTGAGCAGGTCAGCCAAGCCGTTGCGCGAGAGGATGCGCCGACCGTTGTACATGATGGTGAGTCCGGAGTTGAGATAGGTGTAGTTGCGCAGCATCGTCTCCACGAAGTCGTCATGGAACGAATAGCCGACGAACAGTGTCGGGTCGGGTTCGAAGAAGATGTAGGTGCCGTTCTCGTCGGCAGAGTCCTCGGTGATGTCCGATGTCAGGTTGCCGCGCTCGAACTTGAGCGCACGCACCTTGCCGTCGCGATACGACTTCACCTCGAAGTGTGCCGAGAGGGCGTTCACCGCCTTCACACCCACACCGTTCAGACCCACGCTCTTCTTGAACGCCTTCGAGTCGTACTTGCCGCCGGTGTTGAGCACACTGACTGCCTCAACGAGCTTGCCCTGCGGTATGCCACGACCATAGTCGCGCACCGACACACGCAGACGGTCGTCGATGTCTACCTCTATGCGCTTGCCAGCATTCATCTTGAACTCGTCGATAGAGTTGTCGATGACCTCCTTCAGCAGCACATAGATACCGTCCTCGGGCAACTGTCCGTCGCCCAAGCGACCGATATACATACCTGGACGTGTACGCACGTGCTCCATGTCGGAGAGGTGGCGTATGTTGTCGTCGGTATATTGAACTGTGGGTTGAATGTTTTCTTCCATTTTGTTTCTTAATATCTTACAGCATCCCGAGTATTGTCATCGTATCTTGAGGATGCTATCCGACTTAAATATCCTTCTTGTAGCATCTGCGGCGCTTGTGTATCTCGCGATTGAGATACTGCCACTGTCCCTGAACCTTCATGTTTGTCTCCATCTCGACGTGGGTCTCGCCCCACTTGAAACCGAGACGCTGGTAGTGAGGTATGAGGTCGTAGAAGAGCAATGCGTTGGCACCCTTCTGACGATACTCCGGCAACACGCCTACGAGCAGAAGGTCTACGACCTCGGTCTTGTGGAATTTCAGCGCGCGAAGGATGTGCCACCAGCCGAACGGGAAGAGCTTGCCACCGCACTTCTGCAAAGCGCGGGCGAGCGACGGGATAGATATGCCTACGCCAACCACCTTGTGGTCGGGTGTGTTCCAGTCCTCGATGATGGTAATGAGGTCGAGGTCAGCCATCGGCAGGTACATCTTTACGTACTGCTCTATCTGTCGGTCGGTGAGCTTCGAGTAGCCGTAGAGGTCCTTGAAGGTCTCGTTCACTACATCGAATATCTTCTTGCCGTATCCGTTCTCGCCATATATCTCATTGCGCTTCAACTTCTTCACCTGCAGGTTGTAGCGCTTCTGAATCATCTTTGCGATGGTAGCATACTTCTCCGGCATTTCCTCCGGCACGTAGAGCTTATACTCCACGTAGTCGTTGTCCTTCTCCCATCCGCCCATGCGATCCATGTGCTCCGGATAGTAGGGGTAGTTGTATGCCGTAGCCTGAGTGCCAAGCTGGTCGTAACCGTAGAGGAGCATTCCCTCGGGGTCCATATCGGTGAAACCGAGCGGACCGACAATCTCCTTCATGCCTTTCGACTTGCCGTAGTCTTCTACTGCCTTGAGGAGTGCTTTAGACACTTCGATATCGTCAACGAAATCGATCCAGCCGAAGCGAACCGACTCGCGCTCCCACTTCTTGTTGGCACTGTGGTTGATGATAGCAGCCACACGACCCACAGCCTTACCGTCGCGGTATGCCATGAAGTACTCAGCCTCGCAGAAGTCGAAGGCTGCATTCTTGTCCTTACGGAAGGTGTTCATCTCATCGAAGTAGAGGTTTGGCACATGATAAGGATTACCTTTATAGAGCTCGTTGTGGAAATCGATAAACTTGCACAAGTCGCGGCGCGACTCAACTTTCTTAATCTCTATTGCTGACATTTTAATTGTTTTATTCTTTCACTTTTGTTTGATACTCATTGCACGATTGCCTCTTCGGGCAAGCAATACATCTTTATAAATAAAGCCTTTAAAATGCAAAAGTACGGAAAAATGCTTAAACTAACGAAAAACTGGGTAACATTTAGCGATATTTACGAGAAATTAGCAGCAGATGTTCACCTTCAGCGGTGGTTGTGGCGAAGATGTACACGTCGCCGCCGTCTTTGATTTTGAGGCGTTTGCGCAGTTCTGCAACTGTGAGTGGAAAGTTGCGCGTAGCTATATTGGCTTTCTCTATGCCCGCCAACGCCTTGCGCAGCTCGCCCTTGTTCATCGTCGTCACGCGCTCCACAACGAAGCTTCTGCCCGGAAAGTCTTCAATGGGTTCGTCGGAAAGGAAGAGGTGGCTGTTGCGGCTCACGGGCGACACGCCGTAAGCTGCTGCCAGCTCGTCGAAGCAGCCTGCTTTCATGATTGAGGCGTTGGGCTCGTGTAAGAATGTTGAATGTTGAATGTTGAATGTTGAGTTGGCGACTGGAGCCGAGGAGCCTGGCGTATAGACAAAGAGGGAGGAAGTGTCTGAAGCGGTAGAAAGATCTGCACAACACACCTTCAGTTCGCTCTCTACCACCGTTGAAAGTACGAGAAGCAGCTCCTTGCACTCGCCTCCCACCGACACGATGTGCACCTCGCGCACCGCGCCCTGCAAGTCGTCCACCGCCTTATGCCAATCGAGCATAGGCGAGAGCTTCAGCATCGTGAAGCGCGACTTCTCAAGCAGCTTGGGCAGGAGCTGCACAACATCGGGCGTGCAATCGGCAAGCATGACGGTCTTGGCACCGTGCTCGTCGCGACGCGCCGGGTCGAGGAACAGCATGGTCTGCGGTTCAACGGTTGAGAGATACTCCACGGCATCTGCGCACACCACCGTGGCGTTGTTCAAACCGAGCAACGGAAGGTTGTGCTCAACGATGTGGCAGAGCTGCTCGTTGCGCTCCACATACGTAGCCGCTGCAAAGGCGCATGAGGTGAACGAGAAGTCGACACCGAAGCCGCCGGTAAGGTCGGTCATGCGGGACGCATGACCAACTCGACTCGCCCACTCCATCGCCAAGTTGAGCTTATACTGCGCTGTGGGTTCTGACGAGCACTGCTCCATAGAGAGATGCGGCGGAAATATTACGCCATCGCATGCAGCCCATTTGGGGAGCTTACGACGCGCTATCTGCCAGCCTTGTATCTGATCGAGAGCGTAGGGCATGTCAACATCCGGAAAGCGATTTGCTTGAAGCGCAAGCTGACGGATATCACGTTCGCGATATTCGCGTATAAATTCTGCAGTAGTCATAGACATATCATTGTTATTTTTGACTGCAAAGTTAACATATTTAGCCGATTAAATAACTACATCAGAATGAATGTAAATAAATTTCACCTATTTTCTTTGCAGTATAACAAACTTACTGTAACTTTGCAAAAGTTGCACAGAAGACAACAAAATGAGCAACATCTAAACATAATACCCTAAAGTATGGAACCTATTGTTGACTTTTCAATCCTACCCGCACGCCTGCGCTCAGCCGAGCGAGTCGTAACTGTATCAGTGGCATGTCCTGCCGACTCTCACACAGAGGAAGTTATCGAACGAAGCATCGCGGAACAGTTCGCACGCTTCACCCTTGTAGCCAACACGGCAAAGGCTGATATCGCACGCCGATTGGCTGCCGACTATCCCGACAAGGTTACACTCATCGTGGCTGACGACGATGACGACGCGGCGCGCCATGCCGTTAAGGAGGTGCGCGAGGGCAGAGCCGACGTGCTAATGAAGGGTTCGCTGAACACTGACAACCTCTTGCGCGCAGTACTCAACAAAGAGGAGGGCATACTCATCAAGGGTAGCGTACTTACACACATCGCCGTTGCTGATGTGCCGAGCCTTAATCATTTGTTGTTCTTCTCGGATGCAGCCGTCATTCCCTACCCCACTACCGAACAATACGATGCCATCACACGATACATCACCGACACCTACCGCAGCATAACGGGTGGCGACCGCCCACGCGTAGCACTCATCCACTGCACGGAGAAGGTATCGGAGAAGTTCCCGCTCACGCTCAGCTACGAGGAGCTGAAGGCGAACGCTGCCGCAGGAGCCTACGGCGAGGTGGAGATAGGCGGACCGATGGACGTGAAGACGGCTTGCGACGCAGAGAGCGGAGCCATCAAGGGCATCGCATCGCCAGTGGTGGGCAACGCCAACTGCCTCATCTTCCCTGACATAGAGGCTGGCAACACATTCTACAAGACAATAACTCTCTTCGGTGGTGCTACGGTGGCTGGTATGCTCGTAGGCACGACAGCACCCGTGGTGGTGACATCGCGCGCTGACACTGCCGACTCCAAATTCTACTCTTTAGCAACTGCTTGCTTGAAAGCAATTAACAAACAGTAAACTCAAGACATATTCATGAAAAAAATATTTGTGATCAACCCTGGCTGCACCTCTACAAAGGTGGCTGTGTATGAAGACGAACACGCTGTATGGACATCCGACGGACTGCATCCGCAGGAGGAAGTAGACAAGTACGCAACCGAGATGGAGCAGTACGAGTACCGCAAGAATTTCATCCTGAAACTATTAGAGGAGGCAGGAATACCTTTGGAATTCGATGCCGTAATCGGTAGAGGCGGTCTGCTGAAACCGTTGCACGGCGGTGTGTATGCCATTAACGAGCAGATGAAGCAGGACCTCATAAATGCCAAGCACAAGCATGTGTGCAACCTCGGTTCGATCCTTGCCGACGACATCGCACAGATGTGCCACTGCCCAGCCTACATGGCTGACCCGGTGGTGGTAGACGAGTTTATGACACGTGCACGCTATACGGGTCTGCCGTTCATGAAGCGCGAGTCTATCTTCCACGCGCTCAACGCCAAGGCAGCCTCGCGCCGCTATGCGCGCAGCATCGGACGCAAGTATGAGGAGATGAACCTCGTAGTGGCTCACCTCGGTGGCGGCATCTGCGTGTCGGCTCACCACGAGGGCAAGGTAATCGACGTGAACAACGCGCTCAACGGTGAGGGTCCTATCGCGCCGGAACGTGCCGGAACACTGCCTGCCGACCAGCTCGTGCGACTCTGCTTCTCGGGCAAGCATACCCAGGCAGAGATTATGAAGATGTTAGCAGGCAACGGTGGCTGCCAGGCACTACTCGGCATGAAGGACATGAAGGAGATATCGCGCCGCGCAGAGGCTGGCGAGGAGCCGTTCCACGAAGTGCTCGAGGCTATGCTCTACACCGTGTCGAAGCAGATCGGTGCCATGGCGGTTGCGCTGTGGGGCAAGGCGGATGCTATCATCCTCACCGGCGGCATCGCCTACAGCAAGTACTGCGTTGAGGAGATAAAGAAGCAGGTGGACTTCCTCGCTCCGGTCATCGTGATGCCAGGCGAAGGCGAGATGGAGTCGTTAGCGTTCAACGCCTTAGGAGCATTGAACGGCGAACTGCCGGTACACGAGTACAAGTAATTATTAATTCTCAATTATTAATTCTTAATTATTATATGCAGAAAGTCCTGCTTCGTACGAATACGGAGCAGGACTTTCTCATTTAGACCTAATCAAAAATTTATATCAACAACAATTTGTTTCATTTAGTACTAACCAAAATCAACGGTTATTTAACCTCAATCTGGCGAGCAGCCTTCTGCACGTTCTGCTCAACCTTCGGAAGGTCGATTGTGAGCACACCATCGCTGACGTTGGCTGCAATCTTCTCCTTGTCGACATCATCAGGCAAGAGAAGTGTCTGCTCGAACTTGGTGTAAGAGAACTCGCGGCGCAGATAGTGCTCCTTCTTATTCTCATCCTTCTTCTCGTTCTTCTTCTCCATCTTGATGTGCAGATTGCCGTCGGCATCGATGTTGATGTTGAAGTCGTCCTTCTTCATTCCGGCTGCTGCGAGCTCTACTGTATAATCGTGTTCTGTCTCTTTAACATTTATAGCTGGGGCGGTTGCGTTAGTACGCGGCATAAAGTCGGTATCAAAAAAGTCGTTGAAAACTTCTGGCATCCATGCATTTCTCATTACTGGTAACATATCAAATACCTCCTATTTATATTTTAATTTTTACGTTTATCGTTTGCTTGCCTTTGGGCTTCCGTCCATCGGCTTGCACTATTCATAATGCAACTTACGTACCAATGCCGAAATCGCCCATAAAAACAATAAACAGTAAGCAATATTGGCAGTTTGACGACAAATAGTCAGCCCAAGCGGACATTTTGGCGTGTTTTACTTGCAACAGCAATCGTCTTAAAGAGGCGTTTGCGCGACTCGCACCGACCGATGCAGATGTCCGCACCGACCGACGCAGATGTCCGCACCGACCGACGCGGATGTCCGCACCGACCGACGCAGATGCTCACAGTAACACGGGCGCAACGTTGTTAAAGCGAAAAAAATATAGCAAAAACACTTGGTCGTTTCATAATTAATATGTATCTTTACCCCGTGAATTTAGAAACCGCACACTGAATAAGTTTTGTGCGTACACAGACATTATATATTTCCTATATACTGCTCGCGCGAGCGTAAGTATAACTCGGTTCTCTTCGGTGTTCTTGACGGAGGAAGTGTTGTTGTATTTACGCGATTTTTGTTTTATTACGTTTCTACACAACTCCCCGCTTCCTCTTCGCTAAAGCACCGCAGGTTGCCCCTCAAAGAAGACCATAAACTTAAAAATACTACACCTATGGAACTAAAACAAGCTACTGCCGGCACAATGGAGTCCGGCGACATCATGATTCAGATAGCCCCCTGCGAGAAAGAGGGTCTGAATATTGATTTGCAAAGTTCGGTTGCCTACCAGTTTGGCGACCAAATTCGTAAGGTGATTGTTGAGACACTCGAAGGACTCGGCATCACCCGTGCTGAGGTGCACGCCACTGACAAGGGCGCGCTCGACTGCACTATCCGCGCACGCGTCACCGCGGCTGCCGTGAGAGCTACGGGCAAAGACGTGTGGAAAGACTAACCCCTAAACTTTTTGACCTATGAAACGACTAAGAAGAACTATGATGTTCGTACCGGGAAACAACCCTGGTATGATGCAGGATGCCTATATATATCATCCCGACTCAATAATGCTCGACCTTGAGGACTCTGTGACAATGGCAGAGAAGGACGCAGCACGCCTGCTCGTCTACAACGCGCTGAAGACTATTGACTACGGCACGACGGAGATGGTGGTGCGCATCAATCCGCTGAACACGCCGTATGGCAAGAAGGACATCGAGGCTGTGGTTAAGGCTGGTGTCGACGTGATACGTATGCCGAAGACCGAGACCGCAGAGGAGGTAATAGAGGTAGAGCGCGAGATTGAAAAGGTGGAGCAGGAACTGGGTTGCGTGGGTCGCACACAGATTATGGCTGCACTGGAGAGCACGCTCGGCGTGGTGAACGCCTACGCCATAGCTACCGCTTCTAAGCGCATGATGGGCATCGCACTCGGCGCGGAGGACTACTGCGCCAACCTGAAGACACAACGCTCACCCGAGGGCATGGAGCTGCTCATGGCACGCCAGACCATCGTGGTGGCAGCTCGTGCGGCTGGCATCGACGCGCTCGACACCGTCTACTCTAACCTCAACGATATGGAGACATTCCGCAAGGAGGTGGAGTTGATTCATCAGTTGGGCTTCGACGGAAAGTCGATTATCAACCCGCGCCAGATAGAGATTATCAACGAGGTGTTCACACCGACACAGAAGGCTATCGACAAGGCTCTCGCCGTTATCGCAGCCATCAAGGAGGCTGAGAAGAAAGGCTCGGGCGTTATCGCCGTGAACGGTAAAATGGTTGACCGACCAGTGGTGATACGCGCACAGCGCGTCATCGACTTGGCACTGGCTTCGGGCGTAATTAAACAGGAGGACATAGCATGAGCACACTGAACGAAAGACATACCCTCGCCGAGCAGGTGGCTCAGGCCATGGGAAAGAGCGTATATAATAATGTAGAGGCACACAAGGACATCACTCCGCGCCTCGAACTGCAGCAGAAGAGTCCCAAGCTCATGACGCTCGAAGAGGCTATACGCCATTCGGGACTGAAGGACGGCATGACAATATCGTTCCACCACCACTTCCGCGGTGGCGACAAGGTGGTGAATATGGTTGTGGATAAGCTCGCTGAGATGGGATTCAAGGATTTGCACCTCGCAGCTTCAAGCTTGCAGGACGTACACGAACCGCTCATCGAGCACATTCGCAACGGCGTGATCACGGAGATTTCGACATCCGGTCTGCGCGGCGAACTGGCTAAGGAGATTTCGCACGGACTGATGGAGAAGCCGGTGGTGTTCCGCTCGCATGGCGGACGCGGCGAGGCTATCGCTTCGGGCGAGTTGCACATCGACGTGGCGTTCCTCGGCGCTTCTTCTTCCGACCCGCTCGGCAACGCCTGCGGCTACTCGCGCTCGGAGAACGCTAAGAGTATCTGCGGCTCGCTCGGTTACGCGCTGCCCGACGCTCACTACGCCGACAAGGTGGTCATCCTCACCGACGACCTCGTGCCCTATCCTAACACTCCGAACTCTATCTCGGAGCACGACGTGGACTACGTGGTGGAGGTTGAGTCGGTAGGCGACTCGTCGAAGATTGCTTCGGGTGCCATCCGCGACACAAAGAACCCGCGCGACATCCTGCTCGCTCAGCAGGCTGCGAAGGTGATCGTGAACAGTGGCTACTTCAAGAACGGCTTCTCTATACAGACCGGTTCGGGCGGTGCTTCGCTCGCTGCCGTTAAGTACATCCGCCAGAGCATGATCGACCAGGATATCAAGGCTTCGTTCGCCCTTGGCGGCATCACGGCTCACATGGTGAAGATGCACGAGGAGGGACTCATCGAGCGTCTAATCGACGTACAGTCGTTCGACAAGGTGGCTGCAGAGTCGCTCAAGAACGACCCGAAGCACAAGGAGGTGTCGGCTTGCGAGTATGCAAGTATGCACGAGCAGGGTGCTGCCACGCACTATCTCGACATCGTGATACTTTCGGCTCTTGAGGTGGATGTCAACTTCAACGTCAACGTGCTCGTAGGTAGCGACGGCATCATACGCGGTGCTATCGGCGGACATCCCGACACAGCCGAAGACTCAGCACTCTCTATCATCGTCTGCCCGTTGCTCCGTGGCAGAATACCGTGCGTGGTTAACGAAGTGACAACGCTCATCACTCCGGGTCGCACCGTAGACGTTGTCGTAACAGAGTACGGCATCGCTGTCAACCCGGCTCGTCCTGAGATAGCCGAACGCCTGAAGGCTGCCGGACTGAAGATCGTAACGCTCGAGGAGCTTCGCGACCGCGCACTCTCCGTAATCGGCAACCCGGCACCGCTGCCGTTCGGCGACAAGGTGGTGGGCGTGGTGATGAACCGCGACGGGTCTGTGCTTGACGTGATAAAGAACATTGAGGAATAACAGGGAGAGGGGCACCTCCGCTTGTTGCACGCATTTCGTGCCGTTTTGCCATGTTTTGTACTGGCTTAGTGCAAAAAATCGGCAAAACAGCACGGATTGCGTGCTGTTTTATTTGTGGGGTTAAAATATTTTCTTAACTTTGCACGTGCATGCCAGTCCCAGTGGGGAAAGTGGTAGGCATCTTTATGGGAAATGGCGTTTTCAGACGCTGATCTTTAGGGACACGAACTTCGCAACTTCCAATCCAACCGAAGATTAGGCAACGAGAAACGCCTGCGTTTAGTACGATTATTGTAGGCTATGGTCTGCATCAATTGTCGTATGCACATGTGTCTGTATGTCATGTACAGGCACGGTTGGTACGTATATTGATGTCAGCAGTTATGGCTGTATATACACGTACATGGGCGTGGGCTGGCTGCGTTGCTTATCTCGGTTGGGTAGGCAATGCGAAGGCCTGTGTCCTTGGGATAAGCAAGAAACAGACTCCTGCGCCTTTTTTCGTATATGATTATCTCAACTCAAAAACTAAAACAGCTGAATCTGAAGAGTCTATAGGCACAAAAACAAAATATATGTTTAAGAACACTATTTTTGCGGCGATTCTTTTGGGCGTTTCTGTCAGTGTCGCTGCGCAGGAAAAAATTGAAGAAAAGAATGCTTCACAGACTGAAATCCCCGGAAACATTGTAGTGGATGCCGAATACCAAGCAATAGATGGCGGAAGCGGGTATGGACTGAATATTTCTTGTGGTGGCAAGAATGGAGGATTGGTATTAAAGGGTGCCTTTACAAGTGGAAAAACCAATAGCGACATAACGAAAAATGAGGGATGGAACATTGGTATCGGCTATGGTTATCGTTATTGGTTTAACAAAATGTTCTTTGTTGAAGGACAGGCAGGTGTAGGATATTATCATGGCACAGTAGAGATGAGGTATGAGGATGGTGTGAATGACCATTATTCTGTTGCTCTCGGTCATTATACGACGACTAAATATTCAAAAAAGAAAGACAGTAATGGGGAGTTCGGATGTTTCTTTCAGCCACGTATAGGTGTGAATATAGCCAAAGGCTATGGATTATTCGCCGGTTATAATTGGGACTTTATAAAGTTCAAGTTTAATAAGGATTATACAAGTGACTATTTTAGTGTAGGTATGATAGTCGTGTTCTAATAGCAAACATTGAAGTATGAAGAATATAAAATATCTGATGTTGGCAATAGTTGCCATATTCGCATTTGTCTCATTCACTGCCTGCAGCAGTGATGACGATGACTCTGCGCAGGGCGTGGAAAACCATAGTTATCAGCGTGATGACATAAGTGTTGATGGTGATGGCAATCCTGAGGAATACCATGTCAGGTTGACATTTAAAAGTTCCTCAACATGCGAGGTGAAATGTTGGGGATATGACTGGATATGGTATACGAGTGGGTATAAGAAGAACAACTTCAATGAGACAAAATCTTGTTCTTATTCCGTTTCCGGGAACACAATCACTCTTCACAATTATCCGTTTTATGCATCGGGCGGTAATTTGGTTCTTACCAATTATGGCAGCTATCTTCAAGACAAGGGTGGAGACATCTACGCAAGAAAATAAACAAAGAAAGCTAACATGACTATGAAGAATCTTTAGTATTTCGTAATGGCGATGTTCGCCATTCTCGCGAGCGTTTCATTCTCTGCATGCAGCAGCGACGATGACAAGGACGGCGGCGGCAGCACCGGCGGCAGCGCTTTCACAACTGTTGACGGCAGGACGGTCAACTACAAGTATCTCTATGTCGTTCCGCTGAATGACGAGGACGAATTTGATACGAAGAATGTGGCTATGTATGAGCTGGATGCATCTACAGAGGATTTGCTGTATTATCGCCAGCATCCTGACAAGGCCAAGGACAATATGTTTTATTCTTATATGTCAACCGACCTGTATGTGGAGGATTTGAACAAGGAAATTACGGAGTTTGATTTGTGGATAAACTATGACTGCAATCTGAAACGAGATGTCAGCTTGGATGATGACGATGACGACAGCAAGTATCCGGTTGCCTCCACCCACATCTCCTACACTACGCCGGACCAAGGGGAATTTTCTTCCGGCACCTTGAAGATAACAAAGTCGGGCAATACGTTTAAAATCGCGACGACAGAAATTACCGTGCTTGCCTCTGATATGGGCGAGGATGAAGATGAATGTGACTTCTCAAGACGGACAAAGTGCAAGCTTGGCTTTGAGAGCAGCAACCTTCTGTCTGTCAATCCCGGATTTGATAGTCCGGTGAAGACAATTGTTGTGGACGATGAGGCCGACGTGCGCTTCCTGAAGTCGCTGACCGCGAAAGCGCGAAAGGCAGCAAGGAAGTCCCAGGTGGCTAAATAGTATCATTATGTATGAGGGTATGGCAGGGATGCCATGCCCTCATATAGTTCGTGCCAACGAAAAATTTTCCGCTGAAAAAGTTTGCTTGTATTATAAAATTATGTATCTTTACATCGTGAAAGAGAAGTCCGCGTGGCCTATGTATTTTGTGCGGACACAGACAAGAATAAACTTACAACCGCTACTATTAACATAACAAAATATCAAAACATCATACCATTATGCCGATTACGCTCCACGAACTTCTGACGAGCCGTGACGCACGCCATGCCACACAGCAGAAGCTGCTGGCTGAACACTCGGGAAAGACACTGGTGTGCCTCACCGTTGTCATGCCAGGAAGCGTGAAGCGCAATCATCAGTCGCTCTGTGCGGCACACGCAGCCGTAGAGGCTATGCGTGAGGCGTTCCATCTCAACGACATGAGCGACACAGAACGCGAGGCTGTGCTCACCGAACGCGACCTCAACACGGGCTACGAGGCTTATCTCATCACACCGCTGCCACTGCTCGAAGCCAAGCGCATAGCGGTAACGATAGAGGACACGCACCCGCTGGGCAGACTCTTCGATATAGATGTCATAAACTCAGACGGCATACCTGTCGCAAGAAACGATATCGGAGAAAAACCGCGCCGTTGTCTCGTCTGCGAACACGAAGCACGCTACTGCATGAGGATGCGCTGGCACACGCAGGAGGAGATATGGGCGAAGATAAACGAGATGGTTGACCTTTACACTAAGGCAAGACAAACATAACAAACGACCTTAAACAATCTATGGAGATACAAACCCTTAACCCCACAACACCCCGTCAACGACAACGCATAGAGGCGTTCCTCAAACGCAACGGCTTGCGCTTCGACGACATGCACTACTACGCTGCCATAACAGACGACGACGGAGAGATGATAGCTGGTGGCGGACTGAAGGGCAACGTAATAAAGTGTGTGGCTGTGGACGATGCGCATAAGGGCGAAGCTATCGCCAACACACTCATCTCACACCTCATAGCACACGCTAACGAGGAGGGACATAGCAACGTCATGTTGTTCACAAAACCCAAGAACAGACAACTCTTCGAGAGTCTGTCGTTCCGACTCCTCGCCGAAGCACCCGAAGCCGTACTTATGGAGACGGGCATAGGAGGAATCAATAATATGGTTGAGCAACTGAAAAAGATAAAAGAGGAAGGTGAAGTATGCAAAGAGAATAATCAAGAATGTAAAAAGGAAGAAAAAACAAATCTCAACACCACAACCCCTCAACATCTCAACCCCTCAGCCCCTCAACCCCTCACCACCACAACGCCTCTCCGAGGCGTTGTGGTAATGAACTGCAACCCCTTCACACTCGGTCACCGCTACTTGATAGAACAGGCTGCAAAGCAAGTGGAACGGTTGTTCGTGATGGTAGTGAGAGAGGACTGCTCACTCTTCGCCTACGCAGAGCGCAAGGCAATGGTGGAGCAAGGCGTGGCACATCTTGAGAACGTCACGGTGATAGACGGAAGCGAGTACGCCATAAGTCAGGCTACGTTCCCCACGTACTTTCTCAAACGTCTTGACGACGCAGCCGACACGCAGATGCTGCTCGACCTCGACCTCTTCCGCCGACACATAGCACCCGCACTCAGCACAACCGTCCGCTTCGTAGGCACAGAGCCAATCGACCAGCTCACACGCCGCTACAACCAACTGATGCATGAGGTACTCGCCGATGTCAGAGAAACAGCCCGACTGGAGAAGAAGGGCAACGCTGTAAGCGCATCGCGAGTGCGCAAGGCAATGGAACAAGGTGATATGAGCACAATCAGACAACTCGTACCACCCACCACCCTACCTTATATAATAGCACGCCTCGCTACACAAGCACTGCAGGCTGAGCTTGACACCACGCCGAAGCCCGGACTCGTAGACAAGGACAACAACGGAGCGCACCGCGACATGGATTATGCGCTGATGCAACGCAGCATCGACACGCTACACCCCTACTTCGTGAAGCTCGCACTGCTCGGCTGCGCCGACACTCTCCCGTCTCACACAGCCATAAGAGATGCTGGAATAGAAGCCGAAAAGGCTATGCTCAGCGCCACCAACGGCGTGAACACCCACAAAGGGGCACTCTTCTCAATGGGATTGGCGGTTGTAGCAGCTGCTCACGAGGAGAGAAAAATAGCTGCCAACGAAGAACAAATACTGAAAGAAAGAAACGGAGGAGAAGATATTCTCGTCTCCTTACAAACCACAATAAAAGCACTCGCTGCCAGCTTCCCCGACACTAACGGCACGCACGGCAGCAAGGCGAAACTGCTCTCAAAGGGCACCACAGCAATAAAAGGAGCACTCGACAACGCTCGCGAAGGCTACGAGATGCTGTTCGCAGAGTGGCTTCCGTTCTACATCGAACGCAGAAAGGAGCACGATGCGTACACGCTGCAGAAGACACTGCTGCGCATCATGTGCGACCTCGACGACACCAACGTCATCTATCGCACCGACTTAGCCACAGCCGAGGAGGTGAAGCAGGAAGCCCGAGCACTGCTCGACAACTTCTCGAAGGCTGCTCTAAAAGACATGGATCGGCACTACACAACCCGAAACATATCACCAGGCGGAGCTGCTGACATGCTATCGCTCACCGTATTCATCGGAAGCATACAAACATAGGGGGTGCACTTGTCTCAAGTGCACCAACCTGCTAACAAGAATGCTAAGTAGCAAGTGCACCAACCTACTAAAAAGAATGCTAAGTAGCAAGTGCACCAACCTGCTAACAAGAATACAATTCTAACAATCTAATAACTAAAAACCTTGACATTATGGTAGAACTTATTAATCACGGAGTCTATCTCCTCAATGGTACCAAAGTTTGCGACAATTATGAAGGTTTGACACCTGACGAAGCTCGCGAAAACACTATCACTTACGGCATCCTCCGCTCGCACGACGTGGACGGATCGAAGGGTAAGAAGATGCGCATCCGCTTCGACGCAATGATGTCGCACGACATCACTTACGTAGGAATTATACAGACAGCACGCGCAAGCGGACTGGAGGAGTTCCCATTGCCTTACGCAATGACCAACTGCCACAACTCACTCTGTGCCGTTGGTGGCACTATCAACGAGGACGACCACGTTTTCGGTCTGTCGGCAGCAAAGAAATATGGTGGCATCTACGTGCCTGCTAACCAGGCTGTCATCCACCAGTATGCTCGCGAGATGATGGTGAAGTGCGGCAATATGATTCTCGGTTCCGACTCACACACACGCTACGGCTCACTCGGTAACATGGGTGTTGGCGAAGGCGGTGGCGAGCTCGTGAAGCAGTTGCTCAAGAACACATGGGACATCAACGCACCTGAAGTGGTGCTCGTTTGGCTCGAGGGCAAACCGAAGAAGGGCGTAGGTCCGCACGATGTGGCTATCTCGCTCGTGAAGGCTACATTCGAGAGTGGCGTTGTGAAGAACAAGGTGCTCGAGTTCGCAGGCCCTGGCGTGAAGGAATTGCCTATCGACTTCCGTAACGGCATCGACATTATGACTACCGAGACTACCTGCTTGAGCTCTATCTGGATTACAGACGAAGAGGTGAAGCACCACTACGAAATACATGAACGTCCGCAGGACTTCAAGGAACTGAAGCCGGGAGACGTTGCTTACTACGACATGATGATTCGCATCGACCTCTCTTCGCAGGAGGCTATGATTGCTCTGCCGTTCCACCCGTCGAACGCAGTTACAATCCATGAGCTTCAGGCTGACCCGGTTGGCATCCTCACACGCATCGAGGAAGACGCGAAGAAACGCTTCGGCGACAAGGTGGACGTACATCTCGTTGACAAGGTTGTCGACGGTAAGGTTTACGCTGACCAGGGCATCATCGCAGGCTGCTCAGGCGGCACATACGACAACCTCGCAGAGGCTGGAGCTATCCTCAAGGGCAAGAGCATCGGCAACGACTACTTCACGGCTTCGGCTTATCCGCAGTCTACTCCGGTATCAATGGCAGTGACACGCGAGGGCATCACTGCCGACCTCATCGAGGCTGGCGTTGTGATGAAGCCGGCATTCTGCGGTCCGTGCTTCGGTGCAGGCGACGTTCCGTCTAACAATGGTCTGTCTATACGCCACACTACACGCAACTTCCCCAACCGCGAGGGTTCTAAGCCGGGTCAGGGACAGCTCTCGCTCGTGGCTCTTATGGACGCACGCTCTATCGCTGCTACGGCTGCTAACGGTGGCGCAATCACAGCTGCTACCGACGTGGAGTACGAGAACACTCACAAGCCATACGCTTACGACGAGAAGATATACAAGTGCCGCGTTTACAACGGCTACGGCAGACCGCGTCCTGAGACCGAGTTGCGCTATGGTCCAAACATCAAGGACTGGCCTACAATGTATGCAATGCAGGAGAACATGCTGCTCGAGTTGGCAGCCGTTATCCACGACCCCGTTACAACTACCGACGAGCTCATCCCGTCTGGCGAGACAAGCTCTTACCGTTCTAACCCGTTGAAGCTTTCTGAGTTCGCCCTCTCTCGCCGCGTGCCTGAGTACGTTGGTCTGAGCAAGGAGATTCAGAAGCAGGACCTCGCACGCCGTGCAGGTGAGGTGAGTGCGAACATCGCAGAGGCTCTCGCTAAGGTGGGCGCAAAGGCTGAGGACACATCGTTCGGTTCATGCGTATTCGCTAACCGCCCAGGCGACGGCTCGGCTCGCGAGCAGGCTGCTTCTTGCCAGAAGGTGCTCGGCGGCGACGCTAACGTTTGCTACGAGTACGCTACAAAGCGCTATCGTTCTAACTGCATCAACTGGGGTATCGTGCCGTTCACAATCGCTAAAGACGTTGAGTTCAACTTCGAGCCGGGCGACAAGCTCTTCGTACCAGGCATCCGCGAGGCTATCCTCACCGGTAAGGAGGAGATTGACGCACAGATTATAGCACGCGACGGCGTTAAGCCTATACACCTCTTCTTCCAGAACCTCACCGCCGACGAGCGTCAGATTTTGGCAGACGGTTGCTTGATGAACTATTATAAGAACAAGAAATAAACTCTTAAATCAAAATAACTATGACCGAAAAAATTCAGATGACCACTCCACTCGTAGAGATGGATGGTGACGAGATGACACGTATCTTGTGGCAGATGATCAAGGATGAGCTTATTCTTCCGTTCGTTGACCTCAAGACAGAGTATTACGACCTGGGACTCGTTAAACGCGACGAGACTGGCGACCAGATAACAAAGGACGCAGCCGAGGCAACAAAACGCTTGGGCGTAGCCGTTAAATGTGCTACCATCACACCTAACCACCAGCGCATGGACGAGTACAAGCTCCATCAGATGTGGAAGAGCCCTAACGGCACCATCCGCTCCATCCTCGACGGCACAGTATTCCGCACACCTATCACCATCCCGAGCATCCATCCGGCAGTGAAGAACTGGGAGAAGCCTATCACCATCGCTCGTCACGCTTACGGCGACGTTTACAAGAGCGTTGAGATTCGTGCCGACGAGCCGGGCGTAGCTAAGCTCGTCTTCGACGGCGAGAGCGGCAAGCACGAGGAGGTTGTGGTTCACACATTCAAGGGTGCTGGTGTGCTTCAGGCAATGCACAACACCGACAAGTCGATTCGTTCGTTCGCACACTCTTGCTTCAAGTTCGCGCTCGACACCAACCAAAGCCTCTGGTTCTCTACAAAGGACACCATCTCGAAGAAGTACGACGCACAGTTCAAGATTATCTTCTACGAGGTATTCGAGGAGTACAAGGAGGAGTTCGAGAAGCGCGGCTTGGAGTTCTTCTACACCCTTATCGACGACGCAGTAGCACGCGTTATCCGCTCTAAGGGCGGCTTCATCTGGGCTTGCAAGAACTACGACGGCGACGTTATGTCCGACATGGTTTCTACAGCATTCGGCTCGTTGGCAATGATGACTTCTGTGCTCGTTTCGCCTGACGGCAAGTACGAGTACGAGGCTGCTCACGGCACCGTTACACGCCACTACTACAAGTATCTGAAGGGCGAGGAGACATCTACCAACCCAATGGCTACTATCTTCGCATGGAGCGGCGCTCTGCGCAAACGTGGCGAGATGGATAACCTGCCCGAACTCGTGCACTACGCTGATGCTCTTGAGGCTGCCTGCTTCGACACTCTCAACGAGGGTATCGTTACGAAGGACCTCGCTGGACTTATGGAAGGCGTTACTCCGCAGACCAAGAACTCTGCCGGCTTCATCGCTGCCATCCGCGAACGCTTGGAGAAGAAGTTGGCATAAGATGCCAACTCGAAATAGTACAAAGCGTAAACGAATATTACTGAAGTAAGAACCGAATGCTTCAGTGCATATAGTTAAACATTATAAGGGGAGTCACCGCTGGTTAGCACGTCGTACTAACTTGCGATGACTCCCCTTATTTTATTATTGCTGTCTATTCTTTACTTCTTCTTTCTTGGCTTGCGGCGTGCCCATCCTTCTTCAGAGAAGTCTGGTTCGTCGCCCACGAGTTGTATGTCGGGATTGTTGATGAACTGTCGCCAGTCGTCCTTGCGTCCGCTCTCGTAGCGCGACTGTCCGCGCTGACCACGCTGCGAGCGGTTGCGTCCCTCCATCTCGTTGCGACGCTTGGAGCGTTTCTCGTATGGGTTAGCATCGTTCGCTGCGTCCTTACGGCGCGATGTGCGACCACCATCGCGGTCGGAAGAGCGGCGCGAGCCACGCTTTCCGTCGCCACTTGCAGCAGCCGTGTCGTCGGCATCGTTACAGCGCACGGTGCGGTTGCGGTATGTGGCTCCGTTCAGCGCACGCATCACCTTCTCGGCATCCTGCTCCGGCACCTCTATGTACGAGATGCGGGCAAGCAGATCGATGTGTCCCACCTCCTGACGGCCATGCACGTTGCGGTTGAGGAACTGCATCACCTCGCCCGGATAGAATCCGTCGTCCTTACCGAGGTTGATGAACAGACGGCGATAGCCTGCCTCCGGCGCACGCTTCTCGCGCTTTCTGCCGTCGCGACCCTCGCCACGCTCCTTGCGGTCGCGGCTTGTAGACGGCTTCTGTATCTCCGGCGCATTGGCGTAGTACTTCAGGAACTTGCCGAACTCCAGCGACACAATCTTCTTCAGAATGTCTTCCTTGTCGAAATACTCGAAGTGGCGGTTGATATCCTCCATGAACGGTGCTATCTGCTCGTCGTCCACGTCCACCTTCTCAATCTCGTCGATAGCCTTAAAGAGTTGCTTCGAGCATATCTCCTGTGGCGTAGGCAGCGTTCCGTCAACGAACTCCTTGCCTATCACGCGCTCCACTTCGCGCACACGTCCGCGCTCCTTGGTGTGGATGATAGAGATTGATGTGCCCTTCTTGCCTGCGCGTCCGGTACGACCGGAACGGTGGGTGTAGCTCTCGGTATCGCCCGGCATACCGTAGTTGATGACGTGCGTAAGGTCGTCCACGTCCAGTCCGCGTGCTGCCACGTCGGTAGCCACGAGCAACTGTGTGATGTGCTGGCGGAACTTCTGCATCGTTATGTCGCGCTGCTGCTGCGAGAGGTCGCCATGTAGCGGCTCAGCGTTGTATCCGTCGCGTATGAGCTTGTCTGCCACCTCCTGCGTCTCTGCCTTCGTGCGACAGAACACGATGCCGTAGATGCGCGGATAAAAGTCGACGATGCGCTTCAATGCGAGGTACTTATCCTTAGCGTTCACCATATAGTAGATATGGTTGACGTTCTCCGCACCCTCGTTGCGCGAACCCACCACAATCTCCTTGTGGTCATGCAGATAGTTGAGCGCAATCTTCTCAATTTCCTTACTCATCGTTGCAGAGAAGAGCAGCGTATTGCGGTCAGCCGGTACGTTGTCGAATATCTCGTTGATGCTGTCGGAGAAGCCCATGTTGAGCATCTCGTCAGCCTCGTCGAGCACCACGTTCTGCACAGCCTCGAGCTTTGCGGCTCCGCGGTGCATAAGGTCAATGAGTCTGCCCGGTGTAGCCACGATAATCTGCGCTCCATGCTTCAGGGCGCGCATCTGGTCGACGATAGACGTACCACCATACACGGCAACAATGTTAATACCTTTAATATACTTTGAGAATGACTTCAGGTCGTCGGCTATCTGAAGGCAAAGCTCGCGTGTGGGCGAGATGACGATAGCCTGCGTAGTGCGGTCTGTCGGGTCGGTACGCTGCAACAATGGTATGCCGAACGCGGCTGTCTTGCCCGTTCCGGTCTGCGCGAGCGCAATTACGTCGTTACCATTACCCAACAAAAACGGTATAACTTCCTCCTGAACCGGCATCGGATGTTCGAAGCCGAGTTCCTCAATGGCGCGGCGAATCTCTTCGCTTACGCCCAATTCTTCAAATGTCTTCAATGTGAATGTTGTTCGTTAATGCTCGTAAGCCTGGGGCTTCGCAGAGCTTCTTAATACTAAAAAGGGGTGGACTTAACTCTAATCTGTAGCTGCTCGGTGTCTTCCCCAGCCATGTCACAACGTCGTATCTTTAGCGAATAAGAAATTGATTGAAGACATTTGGGCAGCTTCCCGTAAAATATAAATCCTGAATTCGGGTGCAAAGTTACTAAAAAGTAAAAAAGTAAAAGAGTAAAAGAGTAAAAAGATTATGGAAAAGATTTTGAGGAATAGAAATAAAAAGTGTATTTTTGCAAATGATAGAATAATATAAAGATTTTTCAAAATGGAGAAAATAACTAAAGCAGAAGCATTGAGACGCTGGAATTCTGCCAAAGAACAGAAAAAGGCTATGGTAGAAAAGATGCGCGAAATGCTTTACGATGACTACAAGACGCGAACAGGAGAGGAACCGGTAACATTCAACGTATTGTAATGGTAGAACTTTCTTTAGACAGAATCAATGCTGTAGCGCCATATCAAGTACAACTTGATAGCAGAACCGGACTATATAAGTTCGTTAGCGACTATCAGGTAGGGTTCAGTGTGGCCTTCGAAGAAAACGATTTGTTGCAGAGTGGCGAATCTTATCAATTCGCCTTAACCAATTATGAAGGGAAAAAATCGCCTCGCGATAATAAAGTAAGAACTACCATATTAGCCATTATCGGAGAATTCTTTGCAAAGAACGAAGCTGCACTACTTTATATTTGTGAAACCGGCGATGGTATGCAAAAGATGAGAAACCGCTTGTTTCACTTTTGGTTTGGTGTTTATGCCGAACACGATGAATTTCTCTTCTTGCCACAAGTTGTCTACGACGAAGAGGACAACGAAAATTACGCAGCATTGATTATCCGTAGAGACAACCCGAAGTTTAATGACTTAGTAACGGAGTTCACCAATACCATTACTTTGTTAAACACAAAGCCAGATTAACATTATCAGTATATAAACCCAATAAACGCCCGTGCAAAACACGGGCGTTTATTGGGTTTATATACGTATGTATTTATTGCATTACACCTTCTTACTTCAGTCGCTCTGCCATTGCCTTGCCGAGTGCCTCGCAGGCAGCTTCGGTCTCTGCGCTGAGGCTCTGCTTTATCTCGACTGGTGTGCCGACGAGTTCGAACTTCATCTGTGTTTCGTTCCACTCCGTAATCTTCTTCACCACCTGGCCTGCCCATGTGAACGAGCCGAAGATGCCGAGGTAGTGGTTCTTGATGCAGCGTCCGGCGAGTTCGGAGAGCAGCATCTCCATTCCCGGATAGATACCGTTGTTATATGTAGGCGCACCGAGGATGAGACCGCTGTACTTGAAGATGTCGCTGAGTATGAATGAGTGGTTCTCGCGCGACACGTCGTGCAGCACGATGTTCTTCACGCCGGCACGGCTTGCTGCGCTGGCTATCTTCTCGGCTGCACGCTCTGTGTTGCCGTACATCGAGCCGTAGCAGATGACGAGTCCTGGCTCGGTAGCGTAGCGGCTCATGCGGTCGTACTCTCCGATGACGCGTGCGATGTGCTCATGCCATATCGGTCCGTGCGTCGGACAGATGTAGTCGATTTGCACGCCGGCGAGCTTCTTCAATGCCTGCTGCACGGGCACGCCATACTTGCCCACGATGTTCGAGTAGTAGCGCTGCATCTCGTTCCAATAAACGTCGCAGTTCATCTCGCTGTCTACGAATGCGCCGTTCAGTGCGCCGAAGCATCCGAAGGCGTCGCCCGAGAAGAGCACGTGCTCTGTGACGTCGAGCGTAACCATTGTCTCGGGCCAGTGTACCATCGGAATCATGGTGAACACCAGCTCGTGTGTGCCGAGCGAGAGCGTGTCGCCGTTCGCCACTTCCACTATCTCGTCCTCCGTGTTACCCACGTTGTAGTAGCCGCGCATCATGTCGAAGGTCTTCTTGTTGCCCACGATCTTTGCGTCAGGGTAGTACTTCTTGATGAGTGCGAGCGAGCCGCTGTGGTCGGGCTCCATGTGGTTGACGATGATATAGTCGATAGGACGGTCGCCGATGACGTGGCGCACGTTGTCTATGAACTGCGAGAAGAAGTCTACTTCTACTGTGTCGACGAGTGCTACCTTCTCGTCGTCGATGATATATGCGTTGTAGCTCACGCCGTAAGGCAAAGGCCAGAGACCTTCAAAGAGTGTTTTGTGGCGGTCGTTAACGCCTACTGGATGAATGTTGGTCATGTTATAATGGTGTTATGGTGTTGTGTTGAGGCGGTGAAGTGTTGAGATATGTTGTGTGATGGTGTTGTGGTGAGATATGCACTAATGTCAACATCTCAACATAACAACACAACAACATCATTCCTCAACATCACACCTCAACACATCAACTTATTTCTTGTAATTAATCTTCACGAACACTGGGTAGTGGTCGCTTGGTATGCGGAGTGTCATCTTGCGGAACTCGAGCTGCGTAGGAGCCTGGTTGCTCTTCTGGTTATCGGTCGGGGCATCGTCGGTCCAGTACATATTGGTGAGCATACCGTAGCGGTCGACGTTGAACTCCGGCGACACGAAGACGTGGTCGATGCGCGACTGCGTCTTCACGTCAGGCTTGAAGTCGTTGAACGTGCCGTTCTCGGCGAAGCGCAGACGAGCGTGTGTGTACGAGTCGTTGAGTATTCCAGACGAAGCGAAGATGCCGTATATCTCGTCGTTCTGGTCGACATTGAAGTCGCCGGTGAGCACCACTGGCGCCCCCTTGGCTATCTCGCCAATCTTCTTCACTACGAGCTTCGCTGCCTCGCGACGCGCCACCACGCCCACGTGGTCCATATGCAGGTTGAAGTAGTAGAAGCGGAAACCGGTTGCTGCCTGCTCAAACTCGCCCCACGAGCAGATGCGTATGCAGGCGGCATCCCATCCGAGTTTCGGCTTTTCGGGGGTCTCGTTCAGCCAGAAGTTGCCGTTGTTGAGCAGTTTTATGCGGTCTTTCTTGTAGAAGATGGCTGCATATTCGCCTTTCTTCTTGCCGTTGTCGCGACCCACGCCGATATAGTCGTAGCCGTCGAGTGCGCCGAGCATGTCGTCGAGCTGCGCGTGCAGCACTTCCTGCGCTCCGAAGATGTCGGGATCTTCGAAGTTCACCTGGTCGCAAATCACCTTGCAGCGTGTTGTCCACACGTTACCTTTGCGGTCGTCGCCGTTGTTGTGATAGCGTATGTTGTACGATCCCACGAAGAGCGATTGTGCGCTCATTGCCATTGCGAAACAGAGCGCAGCAGCTGATAGTAAATAGCGTTTCATTCTTTTATAGTTGAGAAGTTAACGGGTTGACAATTTTACGGATTGATATATTTACAAGTTCTGCCTACAAAATTACTTATTTTTTGAATATAAAAACTACTTTTGATGTAAAAAAAACGTAACTTTGAGGTCGTTAAATCCCGAACGTCTATGGAAAAGCTACTACACTATATCTGGAAACATCGCATACTGCCGCTCAGCGAGCTGCGCACCACCGACGGGCGCAGCGTGGAGGTTATCGACCCGGGGCTGCTGAACATGCACGCCGGACCCGATTTCTTCAACGCCAAGGTGCGCATCGACGGCGTGATGTGGGTGGGCAATGTGGAGATTCACGAACGCTCTGCCGACTGGTTTCTGCATGGCCACGACACCGATGCGGCGTACAACAACGTGGTCTTGCACGTGGCAGCGGTGGTGGATGCCGACGTTGTGACCGAACGTGGCGACCACCTGCCGCAGGTGCAGCTTGCAGTGCCACAGCAGGTGCTCAGCAACTACCGCCGTCTGCTCGCCTTCGACCGCTATCCGCCTTGCCGCGAGGCGGTGCTTCCGCTTGATGCCATCAAGAAACGCTCGTGGCTCAGTGCGCTTGTTGCCGAGCGCCTCAACGAGAAGACGGAGGCGATACGCCGCCGCGTAGCTCTGTTCGAGGGTTCGTGGGAGGCTGCGTTCTTCGCCACTATGGCGCGCAGCTTCGGCTTCGGCGTGAACAGCGAGGCGTTTGAACAGTGGGCGGAGCGACTGCCACTGATGCAGATAGCCCACCACCGCGACGACCCGTTTCAGGTGGAGGCGATGTTCATGGGCATGGCTGGACTGCTCGACGAGACGCAGATGACGCCTGCTACGCGCGAGGCTGCCCTCGCCGACCCCTACTTCCTCAGCCTAAAGCGCGAGTTCGACTATCTCTCGCGCAAGTTCCGGCTCGAACCGATGGCGCGTCAGGCGTGGCGCTTCCTGCGTCTGCGTCCGCAGAACTTCCCGTATATACGCATGTCGCAGCTGGCGCAGCTCTACTGCTCGCGACGTGCCGGCTTGGCTGAGATAACGGCGTGCGAGAGTGTGAAACAGTTGCACGCTGTGCTGCAGACCAGCGTGAGCGACTACTGGCGCACGCACTACACGTTCGGCAAGGAGAGCAGCCTCAACGAGAAGCGACTATCCACCGCCTCGCTCAACCTGCTCGCCATCAACGCCGCCGTGCCCGTGCTGCACGCCTGGGGCTGCTACCGCGACGACGAACGCCTCGTGCAGCGTGCGCTCGACTGGCTCGAAGAGCTGCCTGCCGAGGACAACACCTACATACGCCTCTGGAAGGAGTGCGGCGTGGAGGCACGCAATGCCGCCGACACGCAGGCTCTCATACAGCTGCAGCACCGCTACTGCGAGCGAAAGGACTGTCTGCGCTGCCGCTTCGGATATTATAGCCTAAAGAGGAGTAGCACCAACCAAAGCACCAACCAGAGCCCCTCACAACCCTCCCCGTCGGGGAGGGCTTAGGAAGGCTTAGAAAGGCTTACTCACGAAAAGCTGGCAATGGCTACGGCAGGAATGCCGTAGCCTCCTACCCAAGGCTTAGAAAGGCTTAAGAAGGCTTAGTTCGGCTTAGTTAATAATAAAAAACCCAAAATAAACAATGAACATTTGTATTTTCTGCTCTGCCAACTCAAATATCCCCACCGAATACTTCGAGCGCACGAGCGAGCTGGGCACCTGGATGGGTGCCAACGGGCATACGCTGGTGTTCGGCGGATGCAACCTCGGACTGATGGAGTGCGTAGCGAAGGCTGTGCACGACGCAAAGGGAATGACCGTGGGCGTGGTGCCTACGATAGTGGAGAAAGGCGGAAAGGTATCCGACTATGTCGACGTGAAGATACTCTGCGACAACCTCTCCGACCGCAAAGACCTTATGATTGAGCGCAGCGACGTAATCATCGCACTGCCGGGTGGCGTGGGCACGCTCGACGAGATATTCACCGTGCTCGCTGCTGCCTCCATCGGCTACCACAACAAGCGCGTCATTCTCTACAACATCGGCGGCTTCTGGGACTCGCTCATCGCTATGCTCGACGACCTGAAGACGCGTGGCGTGCTGCGTGCTGGCTTCGAGGACACCGTGAAAGTGGCACATACGCTTGATGAAATAGCCGCTTTAATCGCCCAATAGTTCATGTTTTGTCATCGTTCTCCGTACGCTGTCGGTGCGGACGGCGAACGCAATCTGATCGGGCGGCGGACGGAGCACGATGACTTTTGCTCAACTTTTACCGAATAAAACAACAAAAAAAAGAGGCTACGACACTTACTGCCGTAGCCTCTTTTCGTATCTATATATTGGTGAGGGTGTATCAAATTAATACTGTAATTTAAAATTCGACTGTACAAATCGTAGGAGGCTACGGCATTCCTGCCGTAGCCATTAGCAACAGAAATGCAACTTATTACTGCGATGGCTACGGCAAGAATGCCGTAGCCTCCTACAAACAGAAATGCAACTTGTTACTGCGATGGCTACGGCAAGAATGCCGTAGCCTCCTACAAATAGAGTCTTACTTCACGCCAATCTCCTTGAGCAGACGCTCAGCGTTGCCCCACTTATCCATGAGGAAGAGCATGTAGCGGATATCCACACCGATGCAGCGAGCCAGACGCTTGTCGAACCAGATGTCGCTTGAGAGCGAATCCCAGTTGCCGTCGAACGCCAGACCGATGAGGTTGCCGTTGCCGTCGAACATCGGCGAGCCGGAGTTGCCGCCAGTGATGTCGTTGTTGGTGAGGAAGCAGAGCTGCATCTTACCCGTTGTCTTGTCGGTGTACTTGCCGAAATCGGGCGAAGAAAGGAGCTGCTTCATCACTGGCTCTGCCTGATAGTCGATGGTACCCTTCTCGCCAGCCTCCATCTTGCGCACGATAGACGAAGCCTCGGTGTAGTAGCCCGACGGCTCGCCACCTAACAGATAGCCACCTACCTGGCCGTACGACAGACGCATCGTGAAGTTGGCATCCGAGTAGTGAGGCAGTTCCTGCTCGTAGCGCACCTTGGCGTCGCAGAGGTAACGCTCCTGCTCCTCTATCTCTTCATACACGCTGTTTATAACGCTTCTACACTTGTCGTAGACAGCCTTCACAGCCTTCGCATACTGATAGCCGGGGTCTTTGGCGAGTGCTTTCTCGGTGAGCTTAATCTTCTTTCCGCTCTTCATCACTACGGATGTAGCCCACAACCAGTCGACATACTTGCGTGTGTCGCCGCCGAACTGCTCCGCAATGGTGGTGTAGAACTCAGGCAGCTCTTCCTTTGCGACATACTGGCGGAAGTTGTCGATGAGCGCAGCCTGCACGTCCTTGTCGAGAGCCGCGTCCCACTCGGCGCTGTTGTCGGGGAAGCTGTAGTAGGTCTTCGACTTGCTGCCCTTCTCTGGCATCATGCCGATGAGTGTGAGCGCACGAGTGTTGAACTCGCTGGTGCGTGAGAATGTCTCGCGCCATACGGTGCTGAGCTTGTCGGCATCGAAGCGCTTTGCGTAGAGATTCTTCATCTTCTCGAAGTCGAGCTTGCCCTTCAGGTAGCCAGTCCACTTCTGATACTCCTGGATGCGGTCCTCGAAGTCAGCCTTCTGGCGGATGATGCCCACGGAGTCGATGCACTTGTTCATACCGAGCGAGTTCTTCCAGTAGTTGGAGCTCTGCGCGTACTTTGAGTCGTACTTGATGCGCACAGCCTCGTCGGCACGCATGTGGCGTATCATCACCGCCTGCTTCACACCGCGTATCTGGGCACGCGGAGCGTTCTCGGCGTCGCGCATCTCGCGTATGCCGTAGCTTGAGAGGTAGCGTTCGGTAGAACCTGGGTAGCCGATAGTCATGGCGAAGTCGCCCTCCTTGTATCCATCCATCGACACCTTAGCCCAGTGCTTCGGCTTGTAAGGCACGTTATTCTTCGAGTACTTAGCCGGTCCGTTGGTGTTCGGGTCGGCATAGATGCGGAACACCGAGTAGTCGCAGGTCTGGCGCGGCCACATCCAGTTGTCGGTCTCACCGCCGAACTTGCCCATCGACTTCGGTATGGTGAACACGAGGCGCAGGTCGCGGAAGGTGCGGTATGTCGTAGCGTAGTACTTGTTGCCCTCGTAGAACGGCTTAATCTCGAGGTCGAGCGACGGATCCTGCTCGTGCACCTCCTTGATCATCTGGTTCTCCACCTCGTTGAGCAACTTCTCGCGCTGCTCGTTGTTCATCTCGTTGAAGCCGCGTGCGGCGAGCATCTCCGTGATGTCCTTCTGGTCCACCATGAAGCTTACGAACATATCCTTGTTCGGCAGCTCCTCCTCGAAGGTCTTTGCGTAGAAGCCGTTGAGCATGTAGTCGTGCTCCACGGTAGAGTGCGAGCGGATAGCCTCAAAGCCACAGTGGTGGTTGGTGAAGACGAGTCCGTCGGGCGACACTACGACACCTGAGCAGTAGCCAGAGAAGTTGACAACAGCGTTCTTGATTGCGTCCTCGCTCTTGTAGAGCTGGTCGTAAGAAGGGGTAAAGCCATAGCTCTTCATCTGCTCGTACACCGCCTGCGGCAGGTTGTAGAGCGTCCACATGCCTTCGTCGGCATGAGCGGCAGCCGATGAGAGCGCAAGGGCTGCAGCGAGGAACAGATTCTTTTTCTTCATAATATTGAAAGTTGGTGTTTATATAATGTTATCTTAAAGCGAAAGACTGCGGTCTTTGCGCCGACCTTTTCTGACCGACGCAGCCTACTAACGGAAATACTTGCCCACTATGGGCAGACTCTTCAGCGGTAGGTCGTGATATACGATGTGGCCGATGAACGCCAGGACGAGCGCGGTGTTCACTGCAAGCGCAGCCCACTGGGGCAGGTTGTCGTTGGAGAGCGTCATGAGGAAGTAGAAGAGTGCCGTGATAGCCACGTACACGCCTATCAACTTCAGCGGATAGTTGATGGGATACTTGCGCTGACCGACGAGATACGACAGCACCATCGCCGTGCCGTAGCCTGCCACGCCGCCCCATGCACACGCCATGTAGCTGTACTTGGGCACGAAGAGCACGTTCACCATCACTAACACCAAGCAGCCGGCAGCTGAGAACCATGCACCATAGATAGTCTTGTCGATGAGCTTGTACCAGAACGAGAGGTTGAAGTAGACACCCATCATTATCTCGGCAGCCATCACGATAGGCACGACGCGCAGTCCGGGCCAGTAGCTCTCATTCGGGATGATGAAGCGCAGTATGTCGATGTAGGCGATAACGACGAGGAAGGCAAGCAGCGTGAAGATGATGAAGAACTTCATCGCCGTGGCGTAGGTCTCGCGGTTGTCCTTGTCCTTCGACTTGCCGAACACGAAAGGTTCGTAGGCGTAACGGAACGCCTGCGTAATCATTGCCATAATCATGGCTATCTTCGTCGCCGCACCGTATATGCCGAGCTGCGTCTTCTCGTCGGCTCCGTCATAAAGGTAGGGGAAGATTATCTTGTCGAGTGTCTGGTTGAGGATGCCGGCTATGCCCAACACTAACAGAGGCATGGCGTAGCGCAGCATACGGCGCCACAACTGCACGTCGAAGCGCCAGCGGAAGCCCGTCAGCTCGCGCCAGAAGCAGAGCAGAACGACGGCTGTACAGATGAGGTTGATGTAGAACACCATGCCCACGTCGAGCGTGAACTGCGCGTCGTACAAGCCGAACGGGTTCAGCTTCAGTGCCGGCAGCACGATGAGGTAGAGCAGGTTGAGCACAATGTTCAGCACGATGTTCACCAACTGTAACGCCGCGAACTTAATAGCCTTCTTCTTGTAGCGCAGATATGCGAACGGTATGCACTTGAACGCGTCGATAGCCACGCAGACGAACATCACAGCCACCCAACTTTGGTGGTCGGGGTACTTCATGAACGTTGCTATCTGTGGCAGGAAACTGAACACGAGTGCCACGAAAAGCGCCGCCGTCGCTCCGACGGAGATAAGCACCGTAGAGTAGACGGTCTGCGGATTCTTCTCCGTCTTGTTCACATAGCGGAAGAAAGTTGTCTCCATACCGTACGTAAGGATGACAAGCAGCAGCGCCGTGTAGGCATAGATGTTCGTAACGACACCATATTGTCCGCCGCTCGCGACGAACGCTGTGGTCTGGATGGGCACCAGCAGATAGTTGATGAAACGGCCCGCAATGCTGCTCAAGCCGTAAATGGCGGTGTCCTTTGCTAAACTCTTTAAATTAGCCATGATTTAAAAGTAAAAAAGTAAAAAAGTAAATTACTCTTAAAAGAAAAGGTAGCATATTGCGATTGCCGCAATCACGCCAGCGAGGTCGGCAAGCAGACCGCAGGCTACGGCGTGGCGTGTGTAGCGCACGCCGACACTGCCGAAGTAGACGGCGAGGATGTAGAAGGTAGTGTCGGTGGAGCCCTGGAAGATGCACGAGAGGCGACCCACGAACGAGTCGGCACCGTATGTGGTCATGGCATCGACCATCATGCCACGCGCACCGCTGCCCGAGAGGGGCTTCATAAGTGCTGTGGGGAGTGCCCCGACGAAGTCGGTGTTGCAGCCCAAAGCCTCAACGCCCCACTTCACGCCACCGATGAGCATGTCCATTGCGCCCGAAGCACGGAACACTCCGATGCCCACGAGTATCGCCACGAGATAAGGAATGATGCGCACAGCCGTAGAGAAGCCGTCCTTTGCGCCCTCGATGAACGCATCGTACACGTTCACCTTCTTGCGCATACCGGCAAGGATGAACACCACGATGATAAGCATCAGCAGTATGTTAGCCACCGACGTGCTCACGACGTTCATCTGCGCCTTGTCCATAGCCGAGAAGCCCCAGATGATGGTGGCTACGGCAAGCGAAAGTCCGCCTAACGTGAGCAGCATCGTGCGGTTGAGCAGGTTGATGCGCTGATAGAGCGAGGTGACGATGATGCCGGCGACGGTGGAGCAGAACGTAGCAAGCAGTATGGGCACGAAGACATCGGTAGGCTGTGCTGCGCCAAGCTGCGCACGGTACACCATGATGCTCACCGGTATGAGTGTCAGACCCGACGTGTTCAGCACAAGGAACATAATCATCGGGTTCGTAGCCGTGTCCTTCTTCGGGTTCAACTCCTGCAGCTGCTCCATAGCCTTCAGTCCGAGTGGCGTTGCGGCGTTGTCGAGTCCGAGCATGTTGGCAGCCACGTTCATAAAGATACTGCCCGTGACGGGATGCCCCTTCGGTATGTCGGGGAACAGTCGGGAGAACACGGGCGAGAGCACACGTGCCAGCACGTTCACCACCCCACCCTTCTCGCCTATCTTCATTATGCCGAGCCAGAGCGAAAGCACACCGGTGAGTCCGAGCGATATCTCGAACGCCGTGCGCGATGTGTCGAACGTAGAGTTCATGATTGCGGGGAACACCTCCGTATCGCCCATGAACACGAGTCGCACAAGGGCTATACAGAAGGCGATGAGGAAGAACGCAATCCAGATATAGTTGAGTACCATTCTTTGTTATGTATTAGTTCTACGCTTATTATATATTAGTTCAATATGCAAAATTACATTATTATATCGAGAAACAGCAGTAACGAAACTCTATTTATTTTGCAAAATATGAGAAAACGTGTGTGGCTATGTAAAATAAAAGTTGTACATTTGCACGTATTAGTAAACGGAAAGTAATGGAAAGAATCGGAATATTCGTCGGATCGTTCGACCCGTTCACCATCGGTCACGACTCCATCGTGCGCCGCGCTCTGCCGCTCTTCGACCGCCTTGTCATCGGCGTGGGCGTGAACGAGAAGAAGCGCTACATGCTCACGGCGGAGGAGCGCGTGGAGACCATCAGAAGGCTGTATGACGGCGAGAAGAAGATAAGCGTGGAGCAGTACAGCGACCTGACGGTCGACTTTGCGCAGCGCCACGGGGCACAGTTCATCGTGAAGGGCGTGCGCTCGGTGAAGGACTTCGAGTTCGAGCGCGAGCAGGCTGACATCAACCGCCGACTCACGGGCATAGAGACCGTGGTATTCTACGCTCTGCCAGGCATGGACAGCGTGTCGTCAACGGTGGTCAGGGAACTGAAGAACTTCGGAAGAAGCGTGGATTCTTTTCTCCCGAAAAAACACCACAACACCTCAACATAACAACATAACAACATCAAGAATATGATTACATACAACGTAGACGGCGTGAAGATGCCGAAGATAAAGAAGCGTGAGACAACAGCATGGATACGTGCCGTTGCCGCTACATACGGCTACAAGGTTGGCGAAGTAGGCTATATGTTCGTCGACGACGAGAAGATTCTCGAAGTGAACAACGAGTACTTGGGTCACGACTACTATACAGACGTGATTACGTTCGACTACGACGAGCCGGGCATCGTGAGTGGCGACATCGTCATCTCGCTCGACACGGTGCGCACCAACGCCGAGAAGTTCGGCAAGCAGTACGACGACGAGCTGCACCGCGTGATCATCCACGGCATTCTGCACCTTTGTGGCATCAACGACAAGGGTCCGGGAGAGCGCGAGATAATGGAGGACGCAGAGAACAAGGCACTCACTATGCTGCAGAGCCTCTGCTGAGATATTCTCCCACAGATGCGCACAGATTGCAAGGGTGCGTAGAAATCAACAACGGATTAAGCGGATTAAACGGATTTTTCTTCATTGCGGAGAAATCCTATTAATCGGTTTAATCCGTTTTTGCTTTTAACGTAGCGGTTGGTGCACTTCTCCCAGGGGGTGCAGCAGTCTCTGCTGCACCAACCAAGTAAATGATGCTATCTATTCTGTGGGTGTACTTATTGCTCGGTTGGTGTACTTATTGCTCGGTTGGTGCACTTGAGACAAGTGCACCCCCTGAAATCGCCACGACTTAGACCTGCGCCTACTTGACTACGAGACTCGTGAGACGTTCCTCAGCGAAGAGGTCTTGTGCCACACGTTGCAGGTCGGCAGCCGTGAGAGCGTCGATGCGCTCGCAGAGTGCCGTCACGTCTTTCTTCCACCCGTAGTGCAGGTAGCTCTTGGCAAAGTCGAGGGCGAACGATTCGCGCGAGTCGCAGGCGATACCTATCTGTCCGCGTATCTGTCGTTTTGCAGCACGCAGTTGCGCATCGCTAAGCGGTCGTTGCATCACCTTATCCAGCTCGCGGCGTATGAGTCGGAGGCAGCGGTTCACGTTCTTCGGGTCGCAACCGAAGTAGACCGCCCATAGACCCGTGTCGCTATAGCTCTGCGCCATACTCTCCACGGTGTAGACAAGGGCGTTGCGCTCGCGCAGCGACACATTCAGACGCGCCGTCATGCCCGGTCCGCCGAGTATGTTGTTGAGCAGATAGAGTGCTATGCGGCGCTCGTCGTGCACGTCGTAGGCACGTGTGCCCACCATCACGTGCGCCAGGTGAGTGTCCATATGGTGCTCTATGTGCTGCGCCACGTATGGCGGCAGCGTAGCGGCAGATTGCTTGCAATCGCAGCACGCTTCATCTGCAGCCACAGTGTTGGCACGCTCAAGCAGCCGCACCAATCGCGCGAAGTCGACATCGCCATACGCAAAGAATACACTGTTCGCGGGGCGATAGTAGCGGCGCGTGAAGCGCAGCGCGTCAGCCGTGGTGTAACGGCGCAGCTTCTCCGCCGTGCCAAGTATGTTGTGCCCGAGCGGATGACCGTTGAAGACGGCGTTCTCGAAGAGGTCGTAGACGAGCTCGGCAGGCGAGTCGTTGTAGCTCTCTATCTCGTCGACAATCACCTCCACCTCCTTGTCTATCTCCGCCTGCGGATAGGTACTATGGAACACTATATCGGTGAGCAGGTCGACCGCGCGACCGATGTTGTCCTTCAACACGGCAGCATGATACACCGTCTCCTCCTTATTGGTGAAGGCGTTGAGGTCGCCCCCCACACTCTCCAAATGACCGAGTATCTTCATCGAGCTGCGTCGCTCCGTACCTTTGAAGGTGATATGCTCGCAGAAGTGCGCCATGCCCTCCTCGCGTCCGAGCTCTTCGTCGCGTGTGCCGGCACCCACAGCGTAGCCGCAATATACCACGGGTTGAGCCGACGGCAGGTGGATTATGCGCAATCCGTTAGCAAGAGTATGTGTATTATAGTTCATATTCATTGTATTTAACATACAAAATTACAATTTTTGATAGTTTCCGCCAAATTTGTAGTAACTTTGTTGTCAGAACTTTAAACCGCACATATACAATCAACAATATAATTATGAAACACTTGCTTTTGACGTTGGCAATTGCGGGTATGACCCCATGTCATATCTACGCAGCCAACGAAACAGACAAGGCTACTGAGCCGACCTTTACCGAGTGGCACGACCTGTCGGTGAACAATGTTAATCGCTTCGCTACACGCACATCGTTCTTTGCTTACGAGAACCGCGAGGCTGCGCTGAAAGGCAACCGTGACAAATCGAGCAACTTCCTTTCTATTGAGGGCGACTGGCGCTTTCAGTGGGTGGAGAACGCCGACCAGCGTCCTACCGACTTCTTCCGCACCGACTACGACGACGCGGCATGGAAGACTATGCGCGTGCCGGGCATTTGGGAACTGAACGGATACGGCGACCCTGAGTACGTGAACATAGGCTTCGCATGGCGTGGACACTTCAAGAACAATCCTCCGATGGTGCCTACCAAGGACAACCACGTAGGTTCGTACCGACGCACTATACGCATACCCGACTCATGGGACGGACGCCAGGTGATTGCTCACTTCGGCTCGGTGACATCGAACATGTACCTCTGGGTGAACGGCAAGTTCGTGGGCTACGCAGAGGACTCGAAGTCGGCAATGGAGTTCGACATCACACCATACCTTAAGAAGGGCGACAACCTCATCGCTTTCCAGTCGTTCCGCTGGTGCGACGGCTCGTACAGCGAGGACCAGGACTTCTGGCGTCTCTCTGGCGTGGCACGCGACTGCTTCCTCTACTCGCGCTCGCAGACTGCTCATGTCGACGACGTGCGCGTGACACCCGACCTCGATGCCGAATACAAGAACGGATCGCTCGCCGTTGCACTCAAGGCGAAGGGCAACGCAAAGTTCCTCATCGACCTCATCGCGCCTGACGGAGATGTGGTGAGCCGCAAGATTATCAACTCGTCGAAGGTGAAGAAGCAGAAGGGACGCGACATAGCTGTAGTAAACGCTACGGTGAAGTTCGACGTGGAGAACCCATTGAAATGGACAGCCGAGACTCCTAATCTGTACAAGGTGGTGGTAACGGTGCAGCAGGATAACAAGGACGTGGAGTCGGTGCCGGTACGCACTGGCTTCCGCAAGGTGGAGATAAAGAACAAGCAGCTGCTCGTGAACGGTCAGCCGATACTCATCAAGGGTGCCAACCGCCACGAGATAGACCCCGACGGCGGATATGTCATCTCGCGTGAGCGCATGATTGAGGACGTGAAGCTGATGAAGCAGTTCAACGTGAACGCCGTGCGCACATGCCACTACCCCGACGACCCGTACTTCTACGAGCTTTGCGACGAATACGGTCTGTACGTATGCGCCGAGGCTAACCAGGAGAGCCACGGCTTCTTCTACGACAGCGACGCTATCACAACGACCAAGCTCTTCGCCAAGCAGATCATGGAGCGTAACGAGCACAACGTACACAACCAGTACAACCATCCGTCGGTTATCTACTGGTCGATGGGCAACGAGACTGCCGACTCGAAGAACTTCGCTGCCGTGAAGAAGTGGATCAACGAGTTCGACCCGTCGCGCCCCGTACACTACGAGCGTGCCATCCTCGGCGATAACACCGACTTCTACGCTGAGATGTACATCACACCGGAGGCTGCCGAACGCTATGCCAAGGATCCGGCAAGCCCGAAGCCGATGATTCACTGCGAGTACGCACACGCCATGGGCAACTCTTGCGGTGTAATGCAGGAGTACTGGGACCTCATACGCAAGTATCCTATCTATCAGGGTGGCTTCATCTGGGACTTCGTAGACCAGGGCTTGCGCGGCAAGGACGCCAATGGCAACATGATATACAACTACGGCGGCGACTTCAACTCATACGACCCGTCGGACAACAATTTCAACTGCAACGGCTTCATCTCGCCCGACCGCAAACCGAACCCGGAGGCTTACGAGGTGGGCTACTGGTATCAGAACATCTGGACCAAGCCTGCAAACCTCGCCGAGAAGAAGTTCAACGTCTACAACGAGAACTTCTTCCGTCCGCTCGACAACGTATCGCTATCGTGGGCTATCGTGGCTGACGGCATCGAGCGTCAGAACGGCACCATCGCCGACCTCTCTGAGGTGAAGGCGCAAAGCTCTGCCGACTTCACATTGCCGTACAACCTTGATAACCTCAACGAGGCGAACGACGTGATGCTCAACATCGAGTATCGTCTGAAGAACGACGAGGGACTGCAGAAGGCTGGCGACGTAGTGGCTTACCAGCAGTTCGCACTGCGCGAGGCAAAGGGTGCCGACCTCTCACTCAGCGAGAACGAGGCGAAGGCTCTGAAGGCGGTGAAACTCACCGACAAGAAGAAGGAACCATTGCTCACTCTGCAGGCGCAGAACTTCACGCTCGCCTTCGACCGCGCTACGGGCTTCATCACACGCTACGAGGTGGGCGGCAACTCGCTCCTCGGCGAGGGCGGTTCGCTCAAGCCTAACTTCTGGCGTGCCGTAACCGACAACGACATGGGCGCACAGTCGCAGAAAAACTTCGCTGCTTGGCGCACTCCGAAGATGAAACTTCGCTCGCTCACAGTTGATAAAAAACTGAAGACTGTAGTAGCTGTGTATAATATGCCTGCTGTGAAGTCTACACTCACACTCACATACCAGGTAGAGGCTAACGGCACACTCGTAGTCACTCAGGATCTGAAGACCACTCCGGGCGCAAAGGTGTCGGAGATGCTCCGCTTCGGTATGGTGATGAACCTGCCTTACGACATGGATCAGGTGCAGTGGAACGGACGCGGACCAGTGGAGAACTACTCCGACCGCAAGATCTCACAGAACGTGGGCATCTACCACTCTACAGCAGACGACCTCTTCTACCCGTACGTTCGTCCGCAGGAGACCGGAACGATGAGCGACCTGCGCTGGTGGAACCAGACCAACAAGGACGGCGTGGGCTTCCGCGTAGAGAGCGACAAGCGCTTCTCGGCATCGGCTCTGCACTACGACCTCCTCACTCTCGATGAGGGCGCAGAGAAGCACCAGCGTCACTCGCAGTCGATAGAGAAGTCGAAGTACACCAACCTCTTCATCGACCTCGTGCAGTCGGGTGTCGGCGGTGTTGACAGTTGGGGCGGCGACGGACGCGCACGCAAGGGTCACCGCGTGGAATACAAGGACTATACTTTCAGCTTCCGACTCGCTCCAAAGACATTGTACTAATATGTAGCTCAACGCCTTTAGTTGCAGCAACAACAAATAACAAGAGGGTATGGCTCGATTGCCATACCCTCTTGTTGTTTACCCGTTTTTACTCTTAAATGTTTTGTGGGTGTGTGGTATGGACATCTTGCCCGTACCTACTACTTTTTACTTTTCATCTTTTTTCTCCGTTCCTTCTTTCTCCGTTCCTTCTTTCTCCGTTCCTTTCTTCTCCTCCGGATGGAGTATCTTCTTCACGGTCTCGCCGATGGGCAGCTGGTCGAGCACGCCGAGACTCGGCGCTACGGTCTTCACGAGCGAGTTGAGGAAGTTGCCGGTTGCGCCGTCGCCACCGTCGAACACTGTGACGTTGCCGAGCTGCATCTTCTCGAACGCCTTGACCTGCTCGCCTGCAATCTCCTTCCACTGGTCGACCATCTTGTACTGGATGGCGATAGCCGGGTTGAGTTCGGCGGCTTTCACCATTGCCTGGAAGCCGTCAGCCTCAGCCAGGAGCGACATCTTCTTACCCTCTGCCTCGGCTTCGAGACGCATCCGTATGGCTTTTGCTTCAGCCTCAGCCTGCGCCAGCGTAGCCTTTGCCTTCGCTTCTGCCTCGCGGATGACCTTCTCGGCTACGGCATCGGCTTGCAGGATAGCCTCCTGCTTGGCCACTTCAGCCGGCACTATCTTCTCTGCCTTCAGCGACGACTCTACCTTCAGAGCCTTCGCCTCCTCCACTTCCTTCTGTACTCTCTCGCGAGCGGTCTGCACGGCAGCCTCCGAACGTGCTGCAGCCTCACCAGCCTCCTTGTCGGCGTTGGCTTGAGTGACGGAGAGCTGGGCGTTGGAAAGTGCTATCTCCTTCTGTGCCTCGTTGCGACCGATGGCTGCCTTCTTCTTAGCCTCAGCCTGCTTAATCTCCATGTCGGAGTTGAGCTCGGCGATGCGACTCTCCTTAGCCGTGTTAGCCTGCTCCACATTGATGTTCTTCTCTGCCTCGGCACGAGCCACCTGCGACTCCTTGTCGGCATTGGCGAGAGCCACCTGCGAGACGCGTTCCTTGTCGGTCTGCGCCACGGATATCTCCTGCTCCTTGCGTGTGGCAGCGATAGCCACTTCCTGGTCTTTGCGAGTCTCGGCAACGCGTGTCTCGCGCTCCTTTATCTGGTTCGCAATCTTTATCGCACCGAGCTTCTCCTGCTCCTCAATGTTGGCCTGAGCCTCGTTCTGCGCCTTCGACTCCGCCTCCTTACCGAGGTTGACGATGTAGTTGGCTGCATCGCGTATGTCGCTGATGTTGATATTCATCAGATACAGACCGAACTTGCGCAGTTCGGTGTCGATGTTGTCCTTCACCTTGGCGAGGAACTTGTCGCGGTCGGAGTTCAGCTCCTCGATGGTCATATCGGCGATGACGAGACGCATCTGTCCGTAAACCACGTCGGTGATGAGGTTCTGCTTGTCGTCCATTGAGAGTCCGAGCATACGCTCAGCTGCGTTCTGCATCACTTCGGGATCGGTACTGATTGCCACGGTGATGGTCGTGGGCACGTCGACGCGGATGTTCTGCGCAGAGATGGCACCGGTGAGCTTGCAGTCGATCTGCATCGGTTTCATAGAGAGGAAGTCGTAGCCCTGGATGATGGGCCACACGAAGGCAGCACCTCCGTGGTAGAGCTTCGCCGACTTCGAGCCGCCGGTCTTACCGTAAACGACGAGCACCTCGTCCGACTTACACTTGCGGTAGCGCGAGAGGATGCCAATGATGCCGAGCAGCACGATTACGACGAGCAAGCCGGCGAGAATGAAAAGGTTTGTTCCCATATTTTTAGTTATTAGTTTTTAATTATTAATTATTAATTTTGGGGCGGAGCACATGAAGAGTGTTGAGTGTTGCGCTCGGCTTTGCCGCTTGCCAGAGCAAGAATTGTCGGCTGCGCCGATGAGGAGTTGTCCAATGAAGAATTGGCAAAGGCTTAGAGAGGCTTAAGAAGGCTTAGTGCGGCTTAAACGCTACCTCACCTCAATACCTCACCCTATATAATACGTATTATCGCGGTAGGTCTTTATCGTCACCACCTGGTCGGTCTTGTAGTCGGTGCGTCCCGACTCCGACACGACATCGAGCTCGCGTTCCGCGCCGTCGCGCTTCACGAATATGGTGTATCGTCCGTCGCCCACATTTATATATATGCGCCCCGCTCTGCCTACAAGGCTGTAAGGCTTCTCGGGTTTGCGCAGGTTCTGCAGACGATACGCCAGCACGTAAGAGTAGAAGAGCACGAGCATGAACACCATGCCCACCAACACAGCCAAGGCATACGTCTGCCACGTGTCGCCGCCGAACAGCACACGTGTCCAGCCGAAGCCGATGAGGAAGTGGACAAGTCCCTTGAACGAGAACAGACTGCCAAGGTCGAAGTCGACATTGGCATCACCGTCCACATCCATGTCCAAGTCGCCAAAGAACACGGAGATTACAAACTGAAGCAGAAAGATGCCGGTGGATACCAGCGCAGTAAGCATAAAGATTTCGTGTGAGGTCATGTGGTTGGGGTTGTTAGGTTGATATGTTGATGTGGTGAGATATGTTGAGGTGGTGAGGTTTTAGGTTGACTCACCACCACAACACCTTACTCCTCCTTCTTCGGGAGCAGCAAGTTGAGCAGTACAGCGAGGAGGAATACAACGGCTACGCAGTTCTCTGCGAACACCGTGCGTACAATCTCGGGGAATATCTTGAACATCTCGGTAGCTTGTGTAAAACCGAGACCCACGCTGAGCGAGAGACTCACGATTACCATGTTGCGCTGCGAGAAGCCCGTGCGTGCCATCATACCGAAGCCTGCATAGAGAATACTACCGAACATCATAATGGTACAGCCACCGAGCACAGCCTGCGGAATAGTGGTGAGGGCGTGACCCACTACTGGGAACACACCGCCTACAATCATCACCAAAGCACCGATGCCGATAGTGAAGCGGTTCACAACACCCGACATAGCTGCCAAGCCTACGTTCTGACTGAACGATGTGATTGGCGTACAGCCGAACAAGCCCGACACGCTACTTACGAAGCCGTCGCAACTGATGGCTGCGCCCATCTCCTTTGTCTCAGGGTCACGGTTCAGCGCACCGTTGCACAGCGCCGACGTGTCGCCGATGGTCTCCGTAGCCGACACGAGATAGACGGCTACAACCGAGAGTATGGCACCGATATTGAACTCCGGCGTGAACGGCAGAAGGCGCGGCATCGACACTACAGCCAAGCCCGAAAGACCGCTGAAATCGACCATGCCCATAAAACAAGCAAGGATGTAGCCCACGATAAGGCCCACAAGAACAGAGAGCGAACGAAGGAAACCCTTTGCGAAAACCTGACAAAGGAGGCAGGCAAGCAGCGTAACAGAACCCACAATCCAGTTGTTAAGGCTTCCGAAATCGGGTGCACCAAGACCACCTGCAAACGAGTTGGCACCAATAGGCAGGAGCGAGAAGCCGATGGCAGTAACGACCGTTGCCGACACGACGTGCGGAATGAGCTTTATCCAGTACTTCACGAACAAGCCGAGCACGCCCTCCACGAGTCCGCCGACGATGACCGCACCGATAAGCGTGCCCATACCGTATGCACCAGCGATGCTGATGGCGAGCGAGAGGAACGTGAACGAAATACCCATGACGATAGGCAGACGCGAGCCGATACGCCATACGGGGAACAGCTGCACAAGCGTACCAATGCCGGCAATGACCATACAGTTCTGTATAAGTGCCGCACTGACCGCGCTGTCAAGGCCGACAACGCTTGCTAAAATCATTATCGGGGTGATGTTGCTGACGAACATCGCCAGCACGTGTTGCAAGCCAAACGGGAGAGCTTTCCCCAATGGCACTCTACCGTCAAGCTGATAGAGATTCTCAATTGACTGTTTCATTGTGTGTATATAAACGTTTATTATAGATCAAAAAACCACGGAAACTCGTTTCTGATGTGCAAATATAGCGATTTATATTCAAAAACATACACACAACGCTCACTATTATTACTACCTTTACCGATTCTCTCGGTTAATCAGATTTACAACGACCTTCACCATCACATCCTTCTCCTCGGTTCTACTCTCGGCTATCATCAGCGTGAGCGCCACAAGTGTGTTGTCGGCAATGCGCTTGTGCCCATCCTCGGCGTAGAGCACACGGTTGTTGTTGAGGAACCAGAGGAAGAGCATCGCAGCAATGCGCTTATTGCCGTCACTGAACGAGTGGTTCTTCACCACAAGATACAGAAGCATTGCGGCTTTCTCCTCGACCGACGGATAGAGTTCCTCGCCACCGAAGGTCTGATATATCTGTCCGATGCTGCTCTTGAACGAGTCGTCCTTCTCGTTAGCAAACCACTTGCTGCCGCCGAACTTCTCCTTCAATGCGTTGATAGCCTCCATCGCATTGTCGTAAGTGGCGCGGAACGGCTCGTCCTTGGTAGTCTTCGAGATAGCGAGCGACTGATAGTCGTACTGATCGAGCGTGTCGAGCGCATACACATAGTCGGAGATAACGTTGAACAGTCCGCTATACTCGTCTGTCGTAACCTTGTCCTGCAAACCGACAGCACGCGACATAAGGCGCACAACATCCTTCAGCTCGTTGTAGCGATCGAGCTTTATCTGCTGATTGATGGCATAGCCCTTGATGAGGTATTGCTTGAGCACGGAGGTCGCCCAACGACGAAATTGTACACCTTGCTGACTCTTGACTCTATATCCAACAGAGATGATAACATCAAGATTGTAAAACGGAACGGGTTTGTCAGAATTAGCAACACGCAAAAAATGCGTGTTGCTCTCCTTTGTTAATTCGCCATCAGCAAACACATTATTTATATGCTTGCGTATAGTCTTTGCATCGCGATCAAAAAGCATTGCCATTTGATTTGCGCTTAGCCACACTGTCTCGTTCTCCAGCTTCACATTAAGCTGCACGCTACCATCTTGCGAGCGGTATATTTCTATTGAATTGTTCATGTTTTTAGCTTTTTACCTTTAAATGCTTTGTGGCTGCGTGGTATGGGCAGGATGCCCATACCTCCTACCTTTTTACCTTTAATACATCCTGCGTTCTGCCCAATCACCTCTATCGAGGTTGCGGTAGCCAATAGCTTCGCTGATGTGCTGCACCTCCACACGCTCTGAGCCGTCAAGGTCGGCGATGGTGCGCGCCACCTTCAGTATGCGGTTGTAGGCACGGGCAGAGAGCGAGAACTTCTCCATGGCGGTGCGCAGGATATTGATGGAGGCTTCGTCGGGCTCGGCGAACTGGTGAATCATGCGCTCAGTCATCTGCGCATTGCAGTGTATGCCTTTGAAGTCTTTGTAGCGGGCGGTCTGTATGTCGCGTGCCTTGATGACACGCTCACGGATGGCGGCACTCGGCTCGCCAGGCTGCGCTTTCGAGATGTCCTTGAACGGCACGGGCGTAATCTCGCATTGTATGTCGATGCGGTCGAGCAGCGGACCGGATATCTTGCTCATGTAGCGTTGTATCTGCCCAGGTGTGCAGCAGCATTTGTGCGTCGGGTCGTTGTAATAGCCGCAGGGGCAGGGGTTCATAGAGGCGATGAACATGAACGAGCAGGGGAACTCCACGGTGTACTTCGAGCGCGAGATGGTTATCTTATGGTCTTCGAGCGGCTGGCGCAGCACTTCCAAGGTCTGCTTGTTGAATTCGGGCAGCTCGTCGGCGAACAAGACACCGTTATGTGCCAGCGATATCTCGCCAGGCTGCGGATTGATGCCGCCACCTACGAGTGCCACTTCCGATATGGTGTGATGGGGCGAGCGGAACGGGCGTTGCGAGATGAGCGATGTGCCGCGCTTCAGCTTTCCGGCTACGCTGTGTATCTGCGTCGTCTCCAGACTCTCCGAGAGCGATAGCGGCGGCAGAATAGAGGGCAGACGCTTCGCCATCATCGACTTGCCCGAACCCGGAGGCCCCACCATTATCAGGTTGTGTCCGCCTGCCGCTGCCACTTCCAACGCACGCTTCACGCTCTCCTGACCGCGCACGTCTGCGAAGTCGAGGTCGAAGCGGCTCTGCTGCTCGTAGAACTCGCGGCGTGTGTCGACGTGTGTCGGCTCGTAGATCTCTCTTCCTGTGAGCAGATTGATGACATCTGTGATGCTCTCCATGCCGTACACCTCCAGATTGTTCACCACCGCTGCCTCGCGCTCGTTCTGCTTCGGCACAATCAGTCCTTTGAACTTCTCGGCTCTTGCCCGTATGGCTATGGGCAGAGCTCCTTTCACGGGCTGCAGCGTGCCGTCTAAGCTCAGCTCGCCCACGAGCATGTAGTCGCCGATAGTGTCGGCTGTCACGGCTCCGCTCGCGGTGAGTATAGCCATAGCCAGCGGCAGGTCGAACGAGCTACCCTCCTTGCGCAGGTCGGCTGGAGCGAGGTTGATGGTGATGTCTGCGTGCGGAAACTTATATCCGTTCACCTGCAACGCCGACGCGATGCGGTCGCGTCCTTCGCGCACGGCGGTGTCGCCGAGTCCGGTCATGCGATACATCACGCCGGGCACGATATTCACTTCCACGGTTACGGTGGTTACGTCGAGTCCGTTTACGGCTGCGGAATAAGTCTTTACGAGCATAGTTCTATTCGGGTTTTAATGGGTTAGTAGTGTGCGTTCTTCCGTAAGTCGGAAGTGGCTGTTGACTACAAATTTAGTTGTTTCATTTGTTTTATCCAAGTGTATGGCGTTTTTTCTGCCAAAAATACACTAACTTTGTAAAAATTATTCGAAATACTTACAGAATATGGAGACTACTTTAAAGTCAAGTTCACAAGACATGTCGGTAAGCGTCTTGATGATTAACGACAAGGGTTTAATGATTTCCGTGTTAGGGCAGGACTACTTCCTTTCCTACAACCGCATTCCGTGGATGCGCAATGCAAGTATTTCGGATGCGCTCAACGTACAGATGTGCGGACGCAACGCCATTGAATGGCCTAATTTGGATGTAGATCTGGAGATTGAAAGTCTGAAGCATCCGGAACGTTACCCTTTGATAATGAAAAGAAACGAGTTGGACAACTGCCGGTAACATACCGACTGCTTGTCCTCTACTCCCACAAAAAACAAGCAAAACAACATGGAAGAAGATTTCGACATACGTCAGGAGCAGGGGCGCAAGGGCGAGAAGGACTTTGAGAACGCTCTGCGACCGCTGCGGTTCGGCGATTTCAGCGGACAACAGAAGGTGGTGGAGAACCTCGAAGTGTTCGTCGAGGCGGCGAAGTACCGCGGCGAACCGCTCGACCATACGCTGCTGCACGGTCCCCCAGGACTGGGCAAGACGACACTTAGCAACATCATAGCCAACGAACTGGGCGTGGGCTTCAAGATTACGAGCGGACCGGTGCTCGACAAACCGGGCGACCTCGCCGGCATCCTCACATCGCTGGAGCCGCGCGACGTGCTCTTCATCGACGAGATCCACCGCCTATCGCCCGTCGTGGAGGAATATCTCTACTCGGCGATGGAGGACTACCGCATCGACATCATGATCGACAAGGGTCCGTCAGCGCGGTCTATACAGATTGACCTCAACCCGTTCACACTCGTGGGTGCCACAACGCGCAGCGGACTGCTCACAGCGCCGCTCCGCGCACGCTTCGGCATTAACCTCCACCTGGAATACTATGGACCGGAGATGCTGCAGAAGATTATCAAGCGCTCGGCGATGATTCTGAAGGTGCCCATCGACGACGATGCGGCTATAGAGATTGCGCGCCGCTCGCGTGGCACGCCGCGTATTGCGAACGCTCTGCTGCGCCGTGTGCGCGACTTTGCGCAGGTGAAGGGCAACGGACGCATCGACCGCGACATTGCGCGCATCTCACTCTCGGCACTGAACATCGACCAGTATGGCTTGGACGAGATTGACAACAAGATACTGCTCACCATCATCGACAAGTTCCGCGGCGGACCGGTCGGCGTGTCTACCATCGCCACAGCCATCGGCGAGGACACGGGCACCGTCGAGGAGGTGTACGAGCCGTATCTCATCATGGAGGGCTTCATAAAGCGCACGCAGCGCGGACGCATGGTCACTCCCCTCGCCTACCAGCACCTCGGACGACCGATGACGGGCAGCAACGCTGTGGAACCGGGACTGTTCGACTAAAGCATACAGAGAACCATAAAACATTTGGCTATGGACTATCAACCATTATTGGAACACATCCGACAAGAGATAGAGGTCTACGCTCACGACGGCAAGCAAGCCGACTACATCCCGGCTTTAGCTAACGTAACCCCCGACCAGTTCGGGCTCTGTCTCAACATTCTCGACGGCAGAACCTACCGCCTCGGGGCATCCGACGTGAAATTCTCAATACAGAGCATCTCCAAGGTGTTCTCGCTTGCCGTAGCACTGAGTCTGTTAGGCAAGGATCTGTGGCAAAGAATAGGCAAGGAGCCTTCGGGCACAGCATTCAACTCGCTTGTGCAACTGGAGTACGAGCACGGCAAGCCGCGCAACCCGTTCATCAACGCCGGTGCCTTGGTCACTGCCGACGTTATCCTCTCGCTCATCGACAACCCGAAGGAGTTCTTCATCAATTTCGTGCGCACGCTGGCTGACAACCCTGACATCAACTACTCGGAGGAGGTAACACGCTCGGAGCTGAGCTGCTGCAATCTGAACGCTTCCATTGCCTATCTGCTGAAGCATCACGGCAATCTGCATAACGATGTGCACGACGTGCTCGACTTCTACTGCACGATGTGCTCTGTAGAGATGAGCTGCGAGGATCTCTCGCGTGCCTTCATGGCATTCGCCAAAAGCAGTCAGCCATTTTCTCACGCTGGTGTCAACCTGAGCATATCGCGAGTGAAACGCATCAATGCCATTATGCAGACCTGCGGCTTATACGACGAGTCGGGCGAGTTCGCCTTTCTTGTCGGGCTGCCTGCCAAGAGCGGCGTGGGCGGTGGTATCGTGGCTTTATACCCGTCGCGCTACTCTATTGCGGTATGGAGCCCGCGACTCAACTCGAAGGGCAACTCCATCATGGGAATGAAAGCTCTTGAGCTGTTCACGTCCGAAACAGAGGAGTCGATATTCTAAAAAAACAATAACGGAGGAGTCGATATTCTAAAAGGTAAAAGCGAGGCAATGTCAGCACCGACATTGCCTCGCTTTTTACTCTCTTACTCTTTTACTTTTTTACTCTTCCTCGAGCAGCACCCTGCTTGCCCACTCGTTAGCCTTGCCCCAGTCGGCGTTGTGTCCGTACGGAATCTCAGGACCGTTCTGCATGATATACCGTGGCTCATACTCTTGCAAATTTAACGATTCTTTCCGTCTCTACAAACGTTTTACCAGACAAACTATTATGGTTAGATGATCCGCGTCGACCATTACGAGCATCTGCGTCGATCGTTACGAGCATCTGCGTCGGTCGATACGAGCATCTGCGCCGGTCGATACGAGCATCTGCGTCGGTCGATACGAGCATCTGCGTCGGTCGATACGAGCATCCGCGTCGGTCGACGCGGATGGGCATAACAAAGGTTTTCTGGGGCAATTAAGCCGAGCTTAAGGCAGCGACTTAAGGCAGCGTATAAGCCGAACTAAGCCTCTTTAAACCTTCCTAAGCCTTTAACAATTCAAAACTCAAAATTGCCGCAGGCAACAATTCAAAACTCAAAACTCACAACTCACAACTCATTCCGGTGCAGCTCCGCCAATAGCTTCACGCTCTGGCAGTGGAGGTCGATGTGTCGCTGCAGCTTCTCGTAGATGCTGTTTATCTCCACGTAGTAGACAAGGGCGGTTATCTCGCCCTGCTGCAATGCCTTCTTGAAGAGCGCGAGCGACTCCTGCAGGAGCTTCACGTCGCTGTGGTCTATCACCTCCTGCAAGCCCTGCAGCTGCTCGTAACTGGTGCGCAGCTCGGCTTCGGCATCGTGCTGCGCCTGCTGCACCTGCAGCTCGGCACTCTGACGACGCTCGCGTGCCGCCTTAACGTTGCTGCTGTTGCTGTAGAGCGGAAAGCTCACGCCTACCATGAAGCCGTTGATGGCTTCGCGCTGCTCGGTGTTGCGGCGATAGCCGAAGGAGATGCTGGGCAGCCACTCGCTCTTCTGCTGCTTCAGGTTCAGGTCGGCAGCGCGCAGGGCGGTCTGCGCCACTGCCACGTCGGCATCCGATGCGAGGGCGAGGGCGCGATACTGCTCGAAGTCGGCTATCGGCTCGTAGTGGGGCAGCTCGGTGGTGGCTACGTCGATGGGCTTGCCGCCGTTGAGCTGCCTGAGCTGCTGCAGCAGGGCGGTGCGATCGCCCTCTGCCTCGCTGACGAGGGTGCGCACCTCCATGCAGTCGAGCTTCACCTTGTTCAGTTCAAGGGCGTTGGCATCGCCTGCCTCCATGCGCTTCTCGTACATCAGGAGGAGGGTGTCGCTGTTGCCAAGGCGCTCGCGGAGCATGGCGAGGGTCTGGTTCACGCGGATGAGGTCGAGGCAGACGAGCTGCGCCTGCAGGAGTATGTCGCGACGCTGCTTGGCTATCTGCTTCTCGCCCACCGCCTGCTGCATCTGCGCCTGCTTGCTGCGGGCGGCGTACTTCGTGGGGAAGTCGATCTCCTGACTCACAACGAGCTCGCTCTCGGCTACGCCGGAGTAGCCCTTCGTGAAGAACGGACTGTACTCTACCGACGGACCGCCGAGGGTGTTCGTGGCTTTTATGTCGAGCACGTCGGCACGCGTGTCGTGAGCTGCCGACTGCAGGGTGAGGTTGTTCGCAGCTATCTGCTTGAGCACGTCGCCAACGGTGTCGGCGAGGGCGGCGCTACACGCGCTGAGTGCCACGGCTGTGGCGATTAGATATCTTCTCATATATTATCGGTACTATGAATGCGTTGAGTAATGTGGAGCTGATGAGTCCGCCGAGTATCACTTTCGCCATCGGCGACTGTATCTCGTTGCCGGGCAGGTCGCCGCCGAGGGCGAGGGGCACGAGGGCGAGGGCTGAGGTGAGGGCGGTCATGAGTATGGGGTTCAGACGCGAGAGTGAGCCTTCGACGATGGCGTCGCGCACGCTTCTGCCTTCCTCTGTGCGCAGACGCTTGTATTCGGTGATAAGCAGCATACCGTTGCGCGTGGCGATGCCGAAGAGCGAGATGAAACCAATGACGGCGGGTATGCTTACCTCGCCGGTGGTGAGCACTATGGCGAAGATGCCGCCGATGAGTGCCAACGGGAGGTTGAGCAGTATGACACCGGCTTCAAGGGCGTTGCGGAACTGCATGAAGAGCAGGAAGAAGATGACGACGATGGCAACCATGCAGGTGAGGTAGAGCACGCGGCTGGCGCTCTCCTGACTCTCAAACTGTCCGCCGTACTCTACGTGGTAGCCTTCGGGCAGCTGCACTTTCTCGCCTACTGCCTGCTTGATGTCGGCTACTACGTCGCTCAAGGCTCTGCCACTGGTGTTGGCGGAGATTACTATCTTGCGCTGCACGTTCTCGCGGTTGATGGTGTTGGGTCCGGCACTGGATATTATGTCTGCCACGTCGCTCAGCGGCACCTTGCGTCCGTCCTGCGTGTCGATGATGAGGTCGCTCACCTCGTCGTAGTCGGCGGCTTTCACCACGAGGTTGAAGGCTCTGCCGGCTTCGTACACCTGCGAGACGGTCTCGCCGGCGAGGTTCACGGCGAGGAACTCGTTGAACTCGGGCAGCGTGATACCGTTGCGCACGAGCAGTTCGCGGCGCGGCACTATCTTCAGCTCGGGACGCTCTATCTGCTGCTCTACGTTGAGGTCGGCGATGCCCTTAATGTCCTGGCAGGCGTCCTTTATCTGATTGCCGATGGTGAACATACGGTTGAGGTCGGTGCCGAAGAGCTTGATGGCGATGCTGGCTTGCGTGCCCGAGAGCATGGCGTCGATGCGGTGGGAGATGGGCTGACCGATCTCGATGTTGGCACCGGCGAGCACCGAGAGGCGCTTGCGCACGTCGTTGAGCACTTCCTCATGGCTGCGGTCTTTCAGCTCGAACGGGGCTTCTATCTCGCTCACGTTCACGCCGAGGGCGTGCTCGTCGAGTTCGGCACGGCCGGTCTTGCGTGCCACGGTCTTTATCTCGGGCACCTGCAGCAGCAGTCGCTCGGCACGTGCACCGATAGAGTCGCTCTCTTCGAGCGAGATGCCGGGCAGCGAGGAGATGTTGATGGTGAACGAGCCTTCGTTGAACTTGGGCAGGAAGCTGCTGCCTAAGCAGAAGAATACGCCCACGGCGACAACGAACAGCGCTGCGGTGCCTACTACGACCTTGCGTGTGTTGGCGAGCACCCACAGCAGGGCACGCTCGTAGTATGTCTTAAGCCATACGGCGACGAAGGCTTCCTTCGGCAGCTCGCCCTTACTCTTGCCGAGCAGGTAGCTGCAGAGCACGGGGGTGAGCGTGAGGGCTACAAGGGTGGAGGCGAAGAGGGCTGTCACGAAGGCGATGCCAAGGGGTATGAGCATCCTGCCTTCCATACCGCTGAGGAAGAAGAGCGGAGCGAAGCTCACCACGATGATCAGCGTGGAGTTGAGGATAGGCATACGCACCTCGCGCGAAGCGTTGTACACGAGTTCGATGATGGGCACTCGCTCTGCCTCGGGCAGCGCGCGGTTCTGGCGTATGTGCTTGTACACGTTCTCCACGTCGACGATGGCATCGTCGACGAGCGAGCCGATGGCTATGGCGAGACCGCCGAGGGTCATGGTGTTGATGCTGATGCCGAGGGCGTTGAGCACTATCATAGCCACGAGGAACGAGATGGGTATCGTGACGAGCGAGATGAGCGTGGTGCGCACGTTGGCAAGGAAGAGCATAAGGATGACAACCACGAAGATGGCGCCCTCGATGAGCGACTTCTGCACGTTGTCGATGCTGCTCTCGATGAAGTCTGCCTGGCGGAAGATGTCGGTAGAGATATGCACGTCGGAGGGCAGGGTCTGCTTGAGGTCGTCGAGTGCGAGGTCGAGGTGCTTCGTGAGGTCGATGGTGCTCGTATTGGGCTGCTTCGTAACGGTGAGGAGCACGGCTGACTGGGCACGCTCGCTGGCTACACCGAGTTTCGGCGACTGGTTGCCTATCTTTATCGTGGCTACGTCGGCGAGGGTGACGACGCTCTCGCCGTTCTTCTTCACGATGCTCGTACCGAGCTTCTCCACGTCGTTGGTCGAGGTGATGCCGCGGATGATGTACTCGTTGCCGTACTTGTAGCGCACGCCACCGTTGGTGTTGGTGTTCATGCCGCGAGTGCACGCCATGATGTCGGCGAGCGACACGCCGAAGTGCTTCATCTTGCCCGGACTCAGTAGTATCTGATACTCCTTGATGTCGCCGCCGTGCACGCTCACCTGAGCCACACCGCCGGTGGAGAGCAGACGCGGACGTATCACCCAGTCGGCGTACGTGCGCAGGTCTTGCTGCGAGGTGTGCTTACTGGTGAGGCTCACGATGAGCACCTCGCCGAGTATCGACGACTGCGGACCGAGCACCGGAGCACTCACTCCGGCGGGCATCTGTTCGCCTACTGCAGCGAGTTTCTCGCTCACAATCTGGCGTGCAAGGTAGATGTCGGTGCCCCAGTCGAACTCCACCCACACTACGGAGAAGCCGTTGGTCGACTGCGAGCGCACGCGACGCACACCGGTGCTGCCGTTGACGGCGGTCTCTATAGGGAACGTGACGAGCTGCTCTACTTCCTCGGTCGCCATGCCACCGGCTTCGGTCATGATGACCACGGTGGGGGCGTTGAGGTCAGGGAACACGTCCACATCGGTCTTACTGGTGGAGTACAGTCCGCCTATGACGAGCAGCACCGACGCCACCAACACGAGTATTCTGTTCTCAAGCGAGAAGCGTATTATCTTGTTCAGCATAGTTCTTTTTTTTATTAGTTGACAAGTTAACGAGGAGACAAGTTGACAAGTAGATTTCCTCAGGGGGTGCACTTATAGGAGGGTATGGCATCCTGCCATACCCACGCTGCCACCAAACTATCTTCCCACAGAATTCACCGAATTCACAGAAATTCTTGCTGAGATATTCTCCCACAGATATCACAGATGCGCACAGATATTTTAGGACACCCTCCCAGTCTATGCAATTGTAGGAGGGTATGGCATCCCTGCCATACCCACGCACCCTACCAGGGGGTGCAGTGGTCTCCACTGCACCAACCAAGCAAGAAGTGCACCAACCAAGCTGCCACTGCATCTTCCCACAGAATTCACAGAACACACAGAAGCCTCTTACTGAAATGTACTCCCACAGATGTCACAGATGCGCACAGATATTTTAGAACACCCTCCCAGTCTGTGCAATTGTAGGAGGGTATGGCATCCCTGCCATACCCACGCACCCTACCAGGGGGTGCAGTGGTCTCCACTGCATCCTCCCACAGCAAGAGACTTAGAGTGCCATCCGTGGGATAATGCGCCCCCTGACCATCCGTGTTGATCTGTGCCATCTGTGGGAGGATTATTAAGTGGGTGGCGTGGGTATGGCAGGGATGCCATACCCTCCTAAGTGAATTCCGTGGGAGGACACGCACTGCTTGTATACTCGTCCCTCGTCTACTTCAGAAATTAATGATTATGGTTATGCGCCGGGATGGCGTTTGCAGCCGAAGCCAATCGTACTTGCACGGCACCCTTCGTCACGACGCGGTCGCCCTGCTTCACACCCGTGAGTATCTCCACACGCTCGCCGTCGCTCTCGCCGAGCGTCACCTCCTGCTTGCGGTAGCCCTCCGCGTCTATCTGCACGTAGACGAAGTGGATGCCCTGCTCCTCGGTGAGGGCGGTGAGGGGCAGCGTGATGACGTTGTGGCGGTCTTGGGTTATGAGGTATATCTCGGCGTAAGAGCCCTGCACTACGTCGCCCGTGTTGTTGAACTCGAAGATGACGGGCAGGTACGAGTTATTCACCTCTGCCGAGCGACCGTACGACTTTATGCGTCCGCCCATCTCCGTGATGTCGTAGAGACGCTTGCTGTAGCTCGTGCGGAACTTCGCGCAGCGTATCTTGTTCAGCTCATTGAAGTGGCGCTCGGGTATCTCGGCACGCAGGTAGAGGTGTTTGTTCTGCGTGATGATAGCGAGTGGCTGACCGGCTTCTACGTAGTCGCCACCGTTCACGAGACACTGCTTCACGTAGCCACTACGCGGAGCCGTCACCACTACTCCACCCGCACTGCGCGTGCGCTGCATACTGTTATATGTGAGCTTCGCCGCCTCATACTCGGCTTTCGCCACGGCGAGATCCTTCTCGCTTATTATGCGGTCCTTAATGAGTATCTTCGCACGTGTATAGTCGCGTTCGGCACGCTCGTAGTCGATGCGTGCACGCTGCACGGGGTCGCCCTCGGCGGTCTGCATACCGGCGGAAGTGATGGAGAACAGCGTGGTGCCGCTTGCTACCTTCAGTCCCTCGCTCACGTGGTTCTTGTACTGCACGCGTCCGCTGATGGTAGCCACGACGGTGGTCTCGTCGCACGATGCCGACATCACCTTTCCGCTCGTGTGTATCACGCCGTGGAACGTGCTGGGCTTCACCTCCTCCACCTTCACTCCGGCTGCACGGGCTTTCTCCGCAGAGAGTATTATCTCGTCGGCATGTGCGCCCTTCGCCTCTTTGCCTGCAAGCTCAGCCTCATGGTCGTGTCCCTCCGCCTCGCTGTGCTCATGGTCGTGATCGTGGTCTGCATGTTCATGGTCTGCATGGTCGTGACCGTCGTGCGCATTGCTTCCGCAGGCGCTCATTCCCGCCACGAAGACTGCTGATAATAAGTAATAGGATATTCTTCTAATCATATTTCATTTGTTGTTAATCACTAAGAGAAAAATAATCTTTGACAAAGTTCGGAAAAATATTCTGCAACCTTGTTGCAAACTTCAAGGGGGTGCACTTGTCTCCGCTGCACCAACAAAGCAAACAGTGCAAACTATAGGAGGGTATGGCATCCTGCCATACCCACGCACCCACCAAACTATCTTCCCACAGAACCAACAGAACCCACAGAAGCTTCTGACGCAAGATATTCTCCCACAGAACACACAGAAACGACTGACGCAAGGTATTCTCCCACAGATTGCACGGATGTGTACAGATTAGGAGGGTATGGCATCCTGCCATACCCACGCAGCCCCAAACTATCTTCCCACAGAACCCTACGCAGCCTAACCATCTGTGTGCATCTGTGAAATCTGTGGGAGGCTCTTCTCCACCTGAAGCTTCTGTGAATTCCGTGAATTCCGTGGGAGAACCCTACGCAGCCTAACTTAGAGTGAGTTCCGTGGGAAGAATGTCAGAGGGCGGCGTGGGTATGGCAGGATGCCATACCCTCCTACGAAAACTCCCACAGATTGCACAGATATACACAGATTAGGAGGGTATGGCATTCCTGCCATACCCACGCAGACACCAAACTATCTTCCCACAGAACCCTACGCAGCCTAACCATCTGTGAGCATCTGTGCGCATCTGTGGGAGGCTCTTCTACGCCAGAAGTTTCTGTAAATTCCGTTAATTCCGTGGGAGAACCCTACGCAGCCTAACCATCTGTGGGCATCTGTGCGCATCTGTGGGAGGCTCTTCTACACCAGAAGCTTCTGTGAATTCCGTGAATTCTGTGGGAGGATTGCAATGTTGGTGCACGAGTGCTCGGTTGGTGCAGCGGAGACCGCTGCACCCCCTGGGTGGGCGGCGTGGGTATGGCAGGGATGCCATACCCTCCTACGATAGATCCGTGGGAGGGGTAGCAACGCAAAGAGGGCATGGCGGAATGCCATGCCCTCTTATGAGTTTATTCTGTGGGTGCACCGTTTGCTTGGTTAGTGCAGCTGGGACAGCTGCACCCCCTAAAAATAGTGCAACTTGCTTGGTTGGTGCACTTCTTGCTCTGGCAAGCGGCAAAGCCGAGCGGGGACAAGTGCACCCCCTGATAAGCACCCCCCCGAAAGATTACTTAACGAGTACCTTCTTAACCTTGCCGTCAGCGGTGCGAACGATGTTCAGACCCTTCTGGAGCTTAGAAAGCTTAACGCCGTCAACTGTGAAGAGCTGTGCCTCACCGTTAGCAGCATGGATGCCGTTGATTGCTGTCTCCGAATTCTCCTTGTAGTTGAACTCACCCTCGTAAGAGATAGAACCACCTTCAAGATTGAAGAACATCTTGATTTCGTTCTCAGAGAGCTCCTGCCACTCGAACGTTGCGCTGATAGCTGCTCCGAAGAACTCTGTTGTAGCGTCGTCGGAAGTAGTCATTAAGAATATTCCCTCCGGTGTTACTGTTCCATTCTCATCATCGCCCTCTGCGAGCTGGTCGAGAGCAGGCTCATCGGTATCAAACTTACCAACGAACACGAGGTCGGCAGTCTTACCGTTGAGAGTGATGTTCTTCAGAGTCACCTTGCACGAATTGTCAGAGTACTTGATGATGTTCACCTCTGCCTTGTCGGTCTTGAAGAGGTCGAGAGTCTCATCCTCCGACTCAAGATTGAAGATGTGGAGGTTGCTCTTGTATGTCTTGTTCGATTTCTCTGTCACCTCTGGCTCTGAAGGCTCTGTGGTGCCGAAGTCGTCGGTACCGAAGGTGTACTTCAGTGTCACCTTCTTACCATTATGCGTAATGTCGCCCTCGAAGTGAGCGTACACCTTATCGTCTTTAAACTTTACGGTGAGCGATGTGTTCTTGAACTCAGCCCAATCGCTTGAGCGCAGTACGTACACGTCAGTCTCGTCGATTACTGTAACGCCGTTCTCGTCCACTGTTCCCTCAAGGTCGTCGCATGTGATTTCGTACCAGTTGTCGTAGCCCTGCTCTGTGAAGTCGCAGCCCTTAGCCTCCACGTTATAGTGGCCATCAACGCGCTTCTCCAGCTTGAAGATGCCCTCTGGCAACTCGAGCTTCTTCACCTCAGAACCGACGAGCAACTCGTAGTTGAGCTGACCCTTATACAAACCGTCTGTCTGTGCGAACGCGGTGATGCTCATCACCATCATAACAAGAAGAGATAAAATTTTCTTCATCTTTAAAACCTTTCTTTTATTTATTAACTATTATCGAATTAAGTCTATCGTATGCAGGGTGTCGTGTCTAATTGTTTGGTGCAGCTGTCTCAGCTGCACCCCCTGGGAGACTATTGCAAGCCTTTTACCTCTTCTATTGATAAGCCTGAGCCCTGTGCTACCTGCTCTATGGTAAGTCCCATTGCAAGGAACTGCTTCGCTATAGCCTTCTTCTCTTCCGCACGTCCTTGCTTCATGCCTTCTGCACGACCTTCCGCGTGTCCTTTCTCTCGTGCCTCGCGCTCTGCAGCTGCCATGCACGCCATATTGTCGCGCACGACCCAGAGACTATTCTCGTACGCCTCCCACTCCTTCTTTGTAAGGCGGTGGCTGTCGGCATAGTCCTCAAGCTGCTTGAATATCTCCTTTTGTGCCGTGAACGGCATTCTGCTTAATGCTTCCATATGCTTCAATACGTAAATCCATTTCTCAAAATCTGTAACACATTCCTCCGCCTTCTTCTCGAAGAGCGGAAGCGCCAAGTAGATGAAGCGGAGCTTGTTGGACACCTGCGCCTTCGTGTCCTTGTCCGCTAATACGATGTCCGTACGGAACTTAGATACCTCGTCCGTATGCGGCATGTAGTTCATAAAACATATCGTGTAAACGGGCAGAAACTTATAGGCATCCTCGCGCTCTGCCCTACCCTTATCCACCTGATCGAGGATGCTACGGCAGGCGTAGCAGATGGAGCGGTCGAGGAAGTTCGGCTGCCAACGGTTCTGCATCTCAACGATAAAGCGGTCGCCGGTGTCCGTCTCGCAGTAGACATCGCAGATGATGCCACGCTGGTCTTTCGTCGGTGGCAGCAGCTCCTTGTCGCGGAATGTGAGGTCCTTGACGTGTAGTTCATCGACGAGCAGGTCGTTGAGGAAACTTATCAGCAACGGTTTGCTGAACTCCTGTCCGAAGAGTCGCTTGAAGCCCCAGTCGGTGAACGGATTGATGTATTTGCCCATAGTCCTATGTATTGTTTACATTGCAAATATACAACGAAACTTCGTAACGACAAAGAAATCAATGCATTTTTTGCATCCTACAAGGGGGTGCAGCTGTCTCCGCTCGGCTTTGCCGCTTGCCAGAGCAAGAACTGCACCAACAAAGCTAACAGTGCAAACTATAGGAGGGTATGGCATCCTGCCATACCCACGCAGCCACCAAACTATCTTCCCACAGAAGCCACAGAACCCACAGAAGTTTCTGACGCAAGATATTCTCCCACAGATTGCACGGATGTGCAAAGATTAGGAGGGTATGGCATCCCTGCCATACCCACGCAGACACCAAACTATCTTCCCACAGAACCCACAGAAGTTTCTGATGCAAGATATTCTCCCACAGATTGCACAGATGTGCACAGATTAGGAGGGTATGGCATCCCTGCCATACCCACGCAGACACCAAACTATCTTCCCACAGAACCCACAGAACCCACAGAAGTTTCTGACGCAAGATATTCTCCCACAGATTGCACGGATACGCACAGATTAGGAGGGTATGGCATCCTGCCATACCCACGCAGACACCAAACTATCTTCCCACAGAAGCCTACGCAGCCTAACCATCTGTGTGCATCTGTGCGCATCTGTGGGAGGCTCTTCTACGCCAGAAGTTTCTGTGTGTTCCGTGAATTCCGTGGGAGAACCCTACGCAGCCAAACCATCTGTGGGCATCTGTGCGCATCCGTGGGAGGCTCTTCTCTGCCAGAAGTTTCTGTAAATTCCGTTAATTCCGTGGGAGAGCCCTACGCAGCCTAACCATCTGTGAGCATCTGTGCGCATCTGTGGGAGGCTCTTCTACGCCAGAAGCTTCTGTGAATTCCGTGAATTCCGTGGGAGAACCCTAAGCAGCCTAACCATCTGTGAGCATCTGTGAAATCTGTGGGAGGCTCTTCTACGCCAGAACTTTCTGTGAATTCTGTGAATTCCGTGGGAGAACCCTAAGCAGCCTAACCATCTGTGAGCATCTGTGAAATCTGTGGGAGGCTCTTCTCTGCCAGAAGCTTCTGTGAATTCCGTGAATTCCGTGGGAGGATTACAATGTTGGTGCACGAGTGCTCGGTTGGTGCAGCGGAGACCGCTGCACCCCCTGGGAGGGCGGCGTGGGTATGGCAGGGATGCCATACCCTCCTACGATAAATCCGTGGGAGGGGTAGCAACGCAAAGAGGGCATGGCGGAATGCCATGCCCTCTTATGAGTTTATTCTGTTGGTGCACCGTTTGCTTGGTTGGTGCAGCTGGGACAGCTGCACCCCCTAAAAATAGTGCAACTTGCTTGGTTGCTGCACTTGGGGACAAGTGCACCCCCTGAAAGATTACTTAACGAGTACCTTCTTAACCTTGCCGTCAGCAGTGCGAACGATGTTCAGACCCTTCTGGAGCTTGTTAAGCTTAACGCCGTTAACTGTGAAGAACTCAACCTCACCCTCAGCAACTGTTGTTGCGTTGATACCTGTGTCAGGATCCTTAGGTGCTGTCCAATCCTTATCAACAACCTTAACGTAGTTGTATGTAGCACGCGACTTGTCGTTAGCGCCCTCGCCAGTACCCATCTTAACTGTTGAGAGAGTGAAGAGATCGCTCATTGCGCTTGTAGCAATCTTAACCTCGCCGTTAACAACAAAGCCCTGAGCCTTTGAAACCTCTACCAAGAACGGAGTTGTCTCATCGAACTTGCCAGTGTTGTTGTTACCTGCAGATGTCTCGAAGTAGCCCTGAAGCTGCTGGTCGTTTGTGCGATACAAGTGGAGGTTGCCATGGAATGCTGTCGGAGTCGCACCGAGACCGATGATGTGCTCGCACTTGCCAGTACATGTAGACGGGTCGATAGACATAACGATCTTCTGAGTATCCCAATCAACATTGATATCCCACTCGAAGCCATTGCCGTCAGCTACGTAGTTCTCCTTGCTGAAGAGCTCTGGATCTGGAGTATCAGGAGTCTTCTTCTTGTAGTTGAACTCACCACCGAGAGTCTTCTCACCTGCTGTGATAGTGAATGTGAGTGCGAATGCATCGTTTTCAGTTTCTGCTTCATCATTCATGATTACATTGAACACAGCTGTTGCAGATGTAGTACCGAGGAATGTAGCAGTAGCCTCGTCAGCAGTAGCGTTGAGAACCATTGCTGGCTCAGCTGGAGTTACTTCACCCTCACCCTCTTCTGCGAGCGGATCCTGACCACCAGGTTGTGGTGTAGGAAGTGCACCAGTGAATACGAGGTCCTGGGTCTTCTCGTTGAGTGTTACGTCCTTAAGAGTGAGCTTGAACTCACCTGTTTCAGTAGCCAAGAACTCTACCTTAGCCTGGTCAGCCTGGAAGAGGTCTGTCGCAGGAGCAGCAGCGTCGTAGATGTGGAGGTTGTTTGTGTAAACCTCAGGTGTTTCTTCCTCAGTGTAGTTGAACTCGCCCATATAGCTGAAGTTTTGGCTCTCCATAGAGAAGGCCATCTTGATCTCTTCAGCAGAAACCTCTGTGATCTCGAATGATGCGCTCATCTCCTCGCCGAAGACGGTAGTTGTAGCCTCGTCAGACTTAGCCATGATTGTGCGCGGCGCCTTAGAATCTGTCACATCAGTGAGTACCTTACCTACGAATACGAGGTCCTGAGTCTTGTTGAGCATATTAACGTTCTTAAGAGTAACCTTATAAGACTCGTCAGAGTACTTAACGATGTTCACATTAGCTTCAGCCTCTTCAACAACTGTCGTTTCGCCATCAAGGATGCGGAGGTTGCTTGTGTATGTCTTGTTAGAAACCTCAGTTACCTCAGGAGTTACAGCGTCAGGGTTCTCACCAACAACGACAGTAGTAATACTTGTTGTCAGTGTCATGTAAAGACGAGCTACGTTGTCCTTTTCGTAAACAACACCTGCTACATCGTATGTCTGATCACCGTTAGCTACCTTACCAGTGTAAGTAGTGCGACCCTTAGTGTCTGTACCCTTTGTAAGCTCAGTAGATGTGTACTCGTTTTCACCGAACTTGAGAGACATATTGACTGTATTGTCAGACATCTCCTTAACTACAACCGTAGCGTCAGCAACTTTTTGATCCTGCATATAGAGAGCCTCGTTGAAGGTCTTCTCGTCCTTAACAGTTACCTCAGGCTCTGTCGGCTCTTTCCAATCGAGAGAAACTACCTTGATGTAGTTGTAGAATGCCTTGCTGAACTTAGGAGACTCACCGCTACCGATGATGATAGGATCGCCTGTGAGGAGATCTTCAAGAACAGTAGGAGTCATCTTAACCTCACCATTAACCTTCAGACCCTCAGCCTTAGAGATTTCGAACTTAGCGAGGCAGTCAGCAACGTCCATGCGACCGGTGTTGTTGTTACCAGCACCGTCCTTTGCGAAGAAGCCAGACATCTGCTTTGCTGTCTGATTGCAATACCAGTGCATTGTGCGGTATGTGCTTGTCTGGAATGCTGTGAAGCTCTCGCCAGTAGTCATAGCAAGGATATCCTTGTCGTCACCACCATTAGAGAAGTCGATAGAAGCAACAATCTTCTGCTTATCCCAATCAACATTGATTTTGTGAGAGAAGCCTGTGCCGTCAGCCTGATATTTCTCAACAACGGTTACATCCTTAGGCTCATCTGGAGCTACTGGAGGCTCAACACCATAGTACAAGGTATATGTATAGTTAGTTGCATCATTAGGATATACTACTGTGAATGTACCTGCGAGAGTTCCGTCAGTTACAGTAGCATCCATAGAAGCTGTGAAAGTAGCTGTACCCCAGCCATTGCCACCGTCCTGAGTTGTTGTAGCAGAAGTAGCAGTAAGCTTGAGTGTGCCACCGTCCTCTACACCTGTAGCCTCAAATGTGAGCTTACCGATTGTGCCTTCGTTGGCGTCCATATCAGTGAATGAAGGGATAGTAACTGCGTACTTGTTCTCGCCCTTAGCGAGTACAGATACTTCAGCGTTTTCGTATGTCTTGGTGTCTGTGCCACGAACTACCTTCAGAGTGTTCTTGTATGTTACAGGAGCTACGTAGTCGGGATCCTCACCAACAGTGACAACGAAACCTGCGCCGTTATCCATAGTCATATAGAGCTTCTGTGCTGCAGCCTCGCCATAAACAACTGCCTTAACAGTGAATGTTACATCAACATCTGTGCGCTTTGCTGTACCAGTGTAAGTAGTGCGACCCTTAGCATCTTCACCCTTTGTGAGGTTTTCAGCATTAACATTTAAACCGTCAGAAACGAATGTCATCGGGAATGTACCGTCAGACATCTCAGTGAATGTTACATTTGCAGTTCCTTCACCGCTATATGAAGTAGTGTAAGCTACGTTCTCGAAAGGCAAAGTAGAAACTACCTTCGGAGCGTCTGGATTTTCACCAATAATATATGTATCGTCGTCATGAGTCAAAGTCATATAGAGATGATTTGCGCCGTCCTTTTCATAAACAACACCATTAACGACGTATTTCACACCATCCACAACAGAACTCTCGACTTTACCCATGTAAGTAGTGCGACCCTTAGTGTCTTCACCAACAGTAATCACACCAACCTTTGTAGCAACCGGAGCAGTGATCTCCATTGTGTATGAGTCGTCGGTCATCTTGTAAACCTTAACGTTAGCAGTGCCCTTGGTGTCGTTTGGACCAACAAAAGCATCTTGGTCATAGGTGAAAGTCTCTGCAACAGTAGGAGCAGGTGCTACAACCTCGAGAGTTGCGTCCCAAACGCCACCACCATCAGAGAGGATGTCGTTTGAACCTCCAGGGAGGATGCAGTTCCAGTCGACCTTGAAGCGGATGCGGTATGTACCCGGCTCAGTAGGTGCTGTGAATGCAGGAGGATTGACGTTGCTACGAGCGTTACCAGTTACAGAAGCACCGGTAGAGTTGTAGCCATTGCCATCGTTTACTTTCGGATTATCAAGTGTAGTATAGAAGCTGTAGGCTACCAAATCGGTGTTTGCCTGATTCCACTGTCCTTCCGTGTAAGAGAACTCACCGTCGTTGTCGCGGTCGATGTATACATAACCATTCATCCACTCACCCTTGTAATTGAATGAAGCTGTAACCTCGCTGCCTGCCTCAACGGTGAACTTCTTAGATGTGTGATCCTCGTAAGCAGCTCTTGAAACAGATACAGATTCTGTCTGCTTTTCCTTGCCTGTCTGCTGGAGAGAGAAACTATTGAGGACACGGTCACTATGGGTACTTTTAGCTGTCTTGTCGAAGTTAACAGTGTACTTCTCTTTTGTTTCGCCACCTGTTTCGCCACCGCCGGTAGAACCGCCGCCGAAGTCGTCGGTGCCGAAGGTGTATGATACGGTACGCCATACACCCACCTGATATTTACCCTCAAATGTAGCGTATGCCTTATCACCTTTAAACTTCACAAGAAGCTTTGTACTTGACAAATCGGTCCAACCACTAGAAGCGTCAAGACCTGCAGTACAATCGGAAACGTCAATAGTAGTTACACCATTTGCATCTGTTGTTCCAGACAAACCGTCACAAACAACATTTCCAAAATTCCCAATATCGGGAATATTACAATCTTTGGCGGTAACTTGATAATTACCATTGTCGTACTGCGTAATGCTGAGAGTACCTTCGGCAATACTTGCGGGATAGCTATTAGAGTAAATTTTAATAGCATAATCCAACTGACCCTTATAGTCCGTAGCAAATGCCATAACGGTAATCATCAACATCGCAAGAAGAGATAGGAGTTTTTTCATACTAAATCCTTTCTTTTGTTTGTTAATAAATTGTTATTGAATTAAGTTAATTAAAAAAATTCTGTTTGAATAAATCGGTTTTAAAATCGGTTTCTTTCGGTTTTCAGTTGCCGGGGGATCGTTGCTGCTTGTGTTGGCGTGTATGAGTGACGCGCCGCACTCCGGCACTACGCACTCCCTCTTCGGTGCAAATTTAATAAAAATATGTATAGCAGCAAAAATTTTCACAAATTTTTTAAGTTTTTACACTATTAACTCACACAAAACGCACATTCCCTCCTACGAAAACTCCCACGGATAGCGGATTAGGAGGGTATGGCATCCTGCCATACCCACGCAGCCCACCAAACTATCTTTCCACAGAAGTTTCTGGCGGAGAAGAGCCTCCCACAGAATTCACAGAATTCACAGAATTTTCTGGCGCAAGATATTCTCTCACGGATTTCACGGATGTACACAGATTAGGAGGGTATGGCATCCTGCCATACCCACGCAGCCACTAAACTATCTTCCCACAGAAGCCACAGAACCTTACGCAACCTAAAAATCTGTGGACATCTGTGAAATCCGTGGGAGGCTCTTCTACGCCATTCGTTTCTGTGAAATCCGTGAATTCTGTGGGAGGACTTCAGAGGGCGGCGTGGGTATGGCAGGATGCCATACCCTCCTACGAAAACTCCCACAGATTGCACGGATGTGCACAGATTAGGAGGCAAAAACGCAACCTAAAGATCTGTGAGCATCTGTGAAATCTGTGGGAGAATATTCTCCGCGCAGTCGTTTCTGTGGGTTCTGCGAATTCTGTGGGAGGACCCTATGCAGCCTAACTATCTGTGAGCATCTGTGAAATCCGTGGGAGGACTTCAGAGGGTGGCGTGGGTATGGCAGGATGCCATACCCTCCTACAAAAACTCCCACAGATTGCACGGATGTACACAGATTAGGAGGCAAAAACGCAACCTAAAGATCTGTGAGTATCTGTGAAATCTGTGGGAGGCTCTTCTCCGACAGAAACTTCTGTGAATTCTGTGGGAGGACTTCAGAGGGCGGCGTGGGTATGGCAGGAATGCCATACCCTCCTACGAAAACTCCCACAGATTGCACGGATGTGCACAGATTAGGAGCAACTAACGCAACCTAAAGATCTGTGAGCATCTGTGAAATCCGTGGGAGAATATTCTCCGACAGTCGTTTCTGTGGGTTCTGCGAATTCTGTGGGAGGTATGGCAGAGGGTGGCGTGGGTATGGCAGGATGCCATACCCTCCTACGAAAACTCCCACAGATTGCACAGATATGCACAGATTAGGAGGCAAAAACGCAACCTAAAGATCTGTGAGCATCTGTGAAATCTGTGGGAGAATATCCTACGCCAGAAACTTCTGTGAATTCTGTGTGTTCTGTGGGAGAATTGTCAGAGGGCGGCGTGGGTATGGCAGGATGCCATACCCTCCTAAGCGGGGATTAGGGTTCTCTCCAAAGCCGACGCTTCAACCACATTTTGAGTATTGGGTCGCTGATGACAAGTTGGCGTGGGGCATCGGTGGTGATAAGGTCTTTCTCTGTGAGCGATTTCTTCAGACGTGTGACATTGGCAGCGGTGCCAAGATGGTATTTTTTTAGCACTGCCGCCTGTGTGAAGCCCGTAGAGATGCCGTTGGCAAGAGCGTGGAGGAAATTAAGCTGATACGCTGAGAGGTCTTCTGTCTGTTGTATGAACAAGGGCTCGCAGGCATCGAGCAGTCGGTCGATGGCGTATTGCACATCGTCGCCCGTGGTGGTCTGATTGGTGCGTAGCCATACCAGCCAAGCGAGCTGCTGCACATAGGACGAATAGCGGTCGGTGGTGCGACAGATGACTTGTGCAAGCTCTACGGAGATGTCCTTACCGGTGGCACGAAAGCGTTGTTGTATGTACTGCACCCAGTCGTCCTCGCCAATCTTGCCAAGATAGAAAAGGTCGCCAAAACGATAGAACGGATAGCTTCTACTCTGGAACATACGCTCCATCATGTGCTTCTTGCTACCATAGAGACAGTAGCTGACGTTGCTCTGCAGCTGCCACACACTGCGCAATTTCTTCTGAAACGTTAGTGAGTCGGCAAACTCGCCAATCTGCTGAAACTCGTCGATGCATACCACGATGCGATAGCCCTTGGTGCGCGCGATGAGCTCGGGCAGTTGCAGTACTTCTTCTGTAGTGTTGTTCGCAGGGTTGTATTCGAACGAGAGGGAGAAGTCGTTGAGGGGGTCTTGTCCGAAGCTTATCTTTGGTACGAAGCGACTGAGGAACGTCTTTGTGTTCTCCATCCACTCTTCCCATTTTGACGAGGTGGCACGCACTACGGCTGTGGCAAAGGCGTTCACAAAGTCGTGTTCGGAGCGACAACCGAAGGCATCGATGTGTGCGATACGTATGTCGGTGGTGTCGATAAGCGAGCAGACATGCTCTACGAGTGATGTCTTTCCCATACGTCGAGGCGATATAAGTATGGTGTTCACGCCGTATGTGAAATTGGCTTTCAGGCGTTCGGTTTCTTCATGTCGGTCGGTAAAAGTGTCGCCTTCCACGCGTACTCCGAACACAAATGGTGCTTCTATCTTACCTGTCATTGTGGCGATTGTTAATGGTTTATGTGTGCAAAGATACAAAACATATTGGTTTTAAACAAGGTTGTTTAAAACAATGTTGTTTAAAATGATATTGAGGGAGGAATGTAATGTCGGTGCACGATTGCTTTGGCAAGCGGCAAAGCCGAGCGGAGACAAGTGCACCCCCTGGGAGAACACCAATCAAAAACCTCCCACGGATGTCACAGATGCGCACAGATTAGGAGGGTATGGCATCCCTGCCATACCCACGCTGCCCACTAAACTATCTTCCCACAAAACCCTACGCAACCTAACCATCTGTGGGCATCTGTGAAATCCGTGGGAGGCTCTTCTACACCAGAAGCTTCTGTGAATTCTGTGAATTCCGTGGGAGGATTGGCAGAGGGTGGCGTGGGTATGGCAGGATGCCATACCCTCCTACGAAAACTCCCACAGATTGCACGGATGTGCACAGATTAGGAGAGCCCACTAAACTATTTTCCCACAGAAACCACAGAACCCACAGAAGCTTCTGGCAGAGAAGAAAAATCTGTGAGCATCTGTGAAATCCGTGGGAGAAAATCCTCTGCCAGAAGCTTCCGTGAATTCTGTGAATTCTGTGGGAGGATTGTCAGAGGGCGGCGTGGGTATGGCAGGAATGCCATACCCTCCTAATCTGTTGGCATCTGTGAATTCTGTGGGAGGATTGGCAGAGGGTAGCGTGGGTATGGCATCCCTGCCATACCCTCCTATGAAAACTCCCACAGATTGCACGGATGTGCACAGATTAGGAGGCAAAAACGCAACCTAAAAATCTGTGAGCATCTGTGAAATCTGTGGGAGAAAATACGCAGCCAGAAGCTTCTGTGAATTCTGTGAAATCTGTGGGAGAACCCTACGCAGCCTAACCATCTGTGGCATCTGTGAAATCTGTGGGAGAATATCCTCTGCCAGAAGTTTCTGTGAATTCTGTGAATTCCGTGGGAAAATTAATGTTGGTGCACGAGTGCTTGGTTGGTGCACTTGAGACAAGTGCACCCCCTAAGAGGGCGGCGTGGGTATGGCAGGGATGCCATACCCTCCTACGAAAACTCCCACGGATTGCACGGATGTGCACAGATTAGGAGCAAAAACGCAGCCTAAAAATCTGTGAGCATCTGTGAAATCTGTGGGAGAAAATCCTCTGCCAGAAGCTTCCGTGAATTCTGCGTGTTCTGTGGGAGGACACGATTGCTCGGTTGGTGCAGCTGGGGACAGCTGCACCCCCTTAGAGGGTGGCGTGGGTATGGCAAGATGCCATACCCTCCTAAGATTAGTCGGCGAGCTTAGCCTTGATGAACTCGCGGTTGAGGCGAGCGATGTTGGCAATCGACTCGTTCTTCGGGCACTCAGCCTCGCAAGCGCGGGTGTTGGTGCAATTGCCGAAGCCGAGCTCCTCCATCTTGGCGATCATTGCCTTTGCGCGCTTAGCAGCCTCCGGGCGGCCCTGCGGCAGGAGAGCGAGCTGGCTCACCTTAGAGCTTACGAAGAGCATTGCCGAGCCGTTCTTACATGCAGCTACACAGCAGCCGCAGCCGATACATGTAGCGCAGTCCATTGCCTCGTCAGCGTCTTCCTTCGGGATGAGGATGGCGTTGGCATCCTGCGGCTGACCGGTGCGAACGCTTACGTAACCACCTGCCTGCATGATCTTGTCGAACGCTGTGCGGTCTACCATGCAATCCTTGATTACGGGGAACGCTGCTGAGCGCCACGGCTCAACGGTGATTACGTCGCCGTCGTTGAACTTACGCATGTAGAGCTGGCATGTGGTAGCGCCCTGGTTCGGTCCGTGTGGGTGACCGTTGATGTAGAGTGAGCACATACCGCAGATACCCTCGCGGCAGTCGTGGTCGAATACGAAAGGCTCGTTGCCTTCCTCGATGAGCTGCTCGTTAAGGATGTCGAGCATCTCAAGGAATGAGGTATCCGTAGGGATATCCTTCATCTCGCGTGTGTCGAAGTGGCCCTTGTCCTGAGGACCGTTCTGACGCCAATATTTCAGTGTGAATGATATGTTTGCCATAATTTTTATTAGTTCTTATAGTTACGTGTCTGTACCTTGATTGCCTCGTATTCGAGCGGTTCCTTGATGAGTTCAGGAGCGGTCTCGTCGTCGCCCTTGTACTCCCAGCAGCCTACGTAGAAGAAGTGCTCGTCGTCGCGCTTTGCCTCGCCCTCTTCTGTCTGGTGCTCCTCGCGGAAGTGACCACCGCAAGACTCCTCGCGTGAGAGTGCGTCGTGTGCGATGAGCTCACCCATGAGGATGAAGTCGCGGAGGTGGATAGCCTTGTCGAGCTCTACGTTCAGACCTTCCTTCTTGCCTGGGATGAAGAGGTTGGTGTTGAACTCGTTGCGGAGCTTCTTGATGAGCTTGATGCCTTCCTCGAGACCCTCCTTTGTGCGGCCCATGCCTACGTGCTCCCAGAGGATGTGGCCGAGCTCCTTGTGGATAGAGTCTACAGAGCGCTTGCCCTGGATGCCCATGAGGCGGTCGATTTCTGCCTGAACGCCCTTCTCAGCTTCTGCGAACTCGGGGAGGTCGACAGAGAGGTGCGGCCAGATAGCCTGGTCGGCGAGGTAGTTCTGGATGGTGTACGGCAGTACGAAGTAGCCGTCGGCAAGACCCTGCATGAGGGCAGATGCGCCGAGGCGGTTAGCGCCGTGGTCAGAGAAGTTGCACTCGCCGATTGCGAACAGACCGGTGATAGAGGTCTGGAGCTCGTAGTCTACCCAGATACCGCCCATTGTGTAGTGGATAGCCGGATAGATCATCATCGGGTTGTAGTACTTCACGCCGTTGATTTCGTTTGCAAGCTCGCCCGGGTTTACGTCGGTGATCTCCTCGTACATGTCGAAGAGGTTGCCGTAGCGCTGGCGGATTACGTCGATGCCGAGGCGGTTGATTGACTCAGAGAAGTCGAGGAATACGGCGAGGCCGGTGTTGTTTACGCCGAAGCCCTTGTCGCAACGCTCCTTGGCTGCGCGCGAAGCAACGTCACGCGGAACGAGGTTGCCGAATGCCGGGTAGCGACGCTCCAAGTAGTAGTCGCGATCCTCTTCTGCGATGTCCGATCCCTTCTTTGTGCCTGCCTGGAGAGCCTTTGCGTCTTCGAGCTTCTTCGGCACCCAGATGCGACCGTCGTTACGCAGCGACTCTGACATAAGTGTGAGCTTCGACTGCTTGTCGCCGTGTACGGGGATACATGTCGGGTGGATCTGTACGTAGCAAGGGTTAGCGAAGTAGGCGCCCTTACGGTAGCACTGAACGGCTGCTGTACAGTTGCAACCCATAGCGTTTGTAGAGAGGAAGTAAGCGTTGCCATAACCGCCGGTAGCGATTACTACGGCGTTAGCCGAGAAGCGCTCGAGCTTGCCGCTGACGAGGTTCTTGGCGATGATACCGCGTGCGCGACCGTCAACGATTACTACGTCTTCCATCTCGTAGCGTGTGTAGAGCTGTACGCGGCCTGTGCTCACCTGCTTAGAGAGTGCTGAGTAGGCACCGAGGAGGAGCTGCTGGCCGGTCTGACCCTTAGCGTAGAATGTACGTGACACCTGAGCGCCACCGAACGAACGGTTGGCGAGCATGCCGCCGTACTCGCGTGCGAATGGTACGCCCTGGGCTACGCACTGGTCGATGATGTCGTTCGACACCTCTGCCAGACGGTATACGTTAGCCTCGCGTGCACGGTAGTCGCCACCCTTCACTGTGTCGTAGAACAGACGGTAAACTGAGTCACCGTCGTTCTGATAGTTCTTAGCTGCGTTGATACCGCCCTGAGCGGCGATAGAGTGAGCGCGACGCGGTGAGTCCTGGATGCAGAAGTTAAGTACGCGGAAACCCATCTCGCCGAGGCTGGCTGCTGCAGAAGCACCTGCAAGACCTGTACCTACAACGATGACGTCGAGCTTGAGTTTGTTCTTGGGGTTCACCAGACGCTGGTGAGCTTTATAGTTGGTCCACTTCTCGGCCACTGGGCCTTCAGGGATTCTTGAATTAATTGTCTTAGCCATAATATGAATTATGAATTTTGATTTTTGAATTTTGAATTAGCAGCAGCTACCGCAGCAGAGGCTCGGTGCGCAACCAAGGGCGAACAATACTACTACTACGAGGAAGCCGAGGACGAGCAGGGTTGAGTAAACCTGGCTGATCACCTTCCAGCGGCAGAACCATACCTTGCCGTTCCAGCCGAATGTCTGCATTGCGCTCCAGAAACCGTGTGAGAGGTGGAACCAGAGAGCTACGAGCCATACGATGTAGAGGACAACGTAAACCGGGTTCTTGAATGTCTCCTGGATCCAGCCGAAGCCGTCAGCAGGTGCGCATACGCCCTCAAAGCCGAGAAGCTCAGCGAACATCATGTTGTACCAGAAGTTGAAGAGGTGGAGCAACATACCGAGCACTACGATGATGCCGAGCACGAGCATGTTCTGTGATGCCCACTCTACGCCCTTAGGCTTTGCTGTAACCTCGTAACGAGAGTTGCCGCGGGCTGCGCGGTTCTGCATCGTGAGCCAGAAGGCGTAAACGAAGTGGAGAACGCAGAGGGCAGCAAGACCCATTGTTGCTACTACGGCATACCAGTTGGCGCCAAGGAACTCACAAATCATGTTGTAAGCGTCTCCCGAGAAGAGGGCAACAACATTCATTGACATGTGGAATGTCAGGAATAGAACAAGTGCGACGCCGGTGAGGGCCATCACTACTTTTCTACCGATTGATGAATTGATTAACCACATAAATGATTTGAAATTTAAATTATTAATTGATAAAATTATTGATGTTTCTTCGTGCGTAATAGAGGCTGCTCCTCGCGCATATACTATATAATAGGTAAGGACACATCCTTTCAAGCTGCAAAAATACTGAAATTTGATGATAAATCAAATTATTTCACATCAAAAATCGAATTTATTTCTTAATTTTGCGAACATAAAAGGATGCAGAACGTAAACACACTGTGTATTGCAGCGCAATCTCCGCAGGATACACACGCTACTTATGGCATCGTGCAGCGGACGCAATCCGATCGGATGGCGAACGCAATCCGATTGGACGGCGAACGGAATCCTATGGCAGAGGGGGCACTTTCAGGGGGCACTCTTAGGGGGTGCACTTGTCTCAAGTGCACCAACCAAGCAGACGGGGAGAGAGTTCCCACAGAACACGCGGAACACACAGAACCTTCTGGCAGAGAAGCCTCCCACAGATAGGCACAGATACGCACAGATTAGGAGGGTATGGCATCCTGCCATACCCACGCCGCCAATAACGCAGCCTAACCATCTGTGGAAATCCGTGGGAGAATACTACCACGCTGGCGCAGCTGCCTCTGCAGCACCAACAAAGCAAATGGGGAGAGTGTCCCACAGAACACGCGGAACACACAGAACCGTCTGGCGAAGAAAGCCTCCCACAGATAGACACGGATGTGCACAGATTAGGAGGGTATGGCATCCCTGCCATACCCACGCCGCCAACAACGCAGCCTAACCATCTGTGGAAATCCGTGAAATCCGTGGGAGAATACTACCACGCTGGTGCAGCAGTCTCCGCTCGGCTTTGCCGCTTGCCAGAGCAAGAACTGCACCAACAAAGCAAATGGGGAGAGTGTCCCACAGAACACGCGGAACACACAGAACCGTCTGGCAGAGAAAGCCTCCCACAGATTGCACAGATTTTCACAGATTAGGAGGGTATGGCATCCTGCCATACCCACGCCGCCAACAACGCAGCCTAACCATCTGGAAATCCGTGAAATCCGTGGGAGAATACTACCACGCTGGTGCAGCTGCCTCTGCAGCACCAACAAAGCAAACAGAAAGAGTGTCCCACAGAATACGCGGAACACACAGAACCGTCTGGCAGAGAAAGCCTCCCACAGATAGACACAGATACGCACAGATTAGGAGGGTATGGCATCCCTGCCATACCCACGCCGCCAATAACGCAGCCTAACCATCTGTGGAAATCCGTGAAATCCGTGGGAGAATACTACCACGCAGGTGCAGCTGCCTCTGCTCGGCTTTGCCGCTTGCCAGAGCAAGAACTGCACCAACAAAGCAAATGGGGAGAGTGCCCCACAGAACACGCGGAACACACAGAACCTTCTGGCAGAGAAAGCCTCCCACAGATAGACACAGATGCGCACAGATTAGGAGGGTATGGCATTCCTGCCATACCCACGCCGCCAATAACGCAACCTAAAAATCTGTGAGCATCTGTGAAATCCGTGGGAGAATATCCTACGCCAGAAGCTTCCGTGAATTCGGTGAATTCTGTGGGAGAATATCCTACACCAGAAACTTCTGTGAATTCTGTGAATTCTGTGGGAGGATTGGCAGAGGGTGGCGTGGGTATGGCAGGATGCCATACCCTCCTACAAGAAAAATCCGTGGGAGAACACGACCACAGCAAGAAACAACAGCAAAGCAAACAACGCAACAAGATATGATATTGAAATACGACGTTATCGTCATCGGCGGCGGACACGCCGGATGCGAAGCAGCAGCTGCTGCAGCACGCATGGGCGCAAAGACATGCCTCGTGACGATGGATATGAACAAACTGGCGCAGATGAGCTGCAACCCCGCCGTCGGCGGCATCGCCAAAGGACAGATAGTGCGCGAGATAGACGCACTGGGCGGAAGGATGGGACTCGTCACCGATGCCACGTCGATACAGTTCCGTATGCTCAACCGAGGCAAAGGACCAGCGGTGTGGAGCCCGAGAGCGCAGTGCGACCGCGAGAAGTTCATCTGGGAATGGCGCGCGCAGCTCGACCGCACCGACTACCTCGACATCTGGCAGGACGAAGCCTGCGAGCTGCTCGTGGAGAACGGCGAGGCAGTGGGCGTGGAGACGGTGTGGGGCGTTACGCTCAGAGCAAAGGCGGTGGTCATCACCGCCGGAACATTCCTCAACGGACTGATGCACGTGGGCAAGCGTAAGGTGCCGGGAGGCAGATGCGCAGAGCCGGCTGTGCTACACTTCACAGAGAGCATCACCCGACACGGCATAACAGCAGCGCGAATGAAGACGGGAACGCCGGTGCGCATAGACCGACGCTCGGTGCACTTCGAGGATATGGAGGAGCAGCCGGGTGAGACCGACTACCACGGATTCTCGTACATGACCGCGCCAATGCACCTCAAGCAACTGCCCTGCTGGACAACATACACCAACAAGGAGGTGCACGACACGCTGCGAGCAGCCATCGCCGACTCCCCACTCTACAACGGACAGATACAGTCGACCGGACCGCGCTACTGCCCGTCAATAGAGACGAAGCTGATGACCTTCCCCGACAAGGATCAGCATCCGCTGTTCCTGGAGCCGGAGGGCGAGGACACGAACGAGATGTACCTGAACGGCTTCTCGTCGTCGATGCCGATGGAGGTGCAGATAGAGGCACTGAAGAAGATTCCGGCGTTCCGCGACATACACGTCTACCGACCGGGCTACGCCATAGAGTACGACTACTTCGACCCTACGCAGCTGAAGCCGTCGTTAGAGTCGAAACTCGTCGGCGGACTGTTCTTCGCCGGTCAGGTGAACGGCACGACGGGATATGAGGAGGCTGGCGGACAAGGACTGATAGCTGGCGTGAACGCTGCGCTCTACTGTGGCGGCTCCGACCCGTTCGTCCTGAAACGCGACGAGGCGTATATCGGCGTGCTCATCGACGACCTCACCACGAAGGGTGTGGACGAGCCGTACCGCATGTTCACCTCACGCGCCGAGTATCGCATACTGCTGCGCCAGGACAACGCCGACGCACGTCTCACGGAGAAAGCCTACGACCTGGGCATCGCCACACGCGAACGCTATGACCACTGGCTGAAGAAGAAGGCGGAGATAGAGCGTATCGTGCGCTACTGCGACCAGACGAACGTGAAACCGCGCGACATAAACGACGCGCTCGAACGCTTCGGAACAACACCGATGCAGTTCGGCACAACGATAGCAGGACTGGTGGCGCGTCCGCAACTGAGCATCGAGCAGATAGCATCCGCACTCCCTACCCTACAGGCTGCGCTGCAGACCGACGACGCGCGTCAGGCGGAGATTGTGGAGGCTGCGGAGATACTGATAAAGTACAAGGGATACATCGAACGCGAACGACTCGTGGCTGACAAGATGCACCGCCTGGAGGACATACACATCAAAGGCCACTTCAACTACGCAGAGCTGCACGAGATATCTACCGAGGGCAGACAGAAGCTCACACGCATCAACCCCGAGACACTCGGACAAGCAGCGCGCATCCCCGGCGTGTCGCCCAGCGACATCAACGTACTCTTAGTGCTGATGAAACGATAAGGACGGCTCGCCGTCGCTTCGTTACACGTGAAACATTCAAGTAAACAAACAACAATTAAATATTTGAAAATGAACAACAAACTATTGCTTGACAATCTGCGTTGCATACCAGATTGGCCAAAGAAGGGAGTGAACTTCCGCGACGTTACTACTCTATTCAAGAACAACGAGTGTCTGCAGGAGATCTGCGACGAGATGTACGAGCTGTACAAAGACAAAGGCATCACTAAGATTGTGGGCATCGAGTCGCGCGGCTTCGTAATGTCGTCGGCACTCGCACTGCGCCTCGGTGCCGGCGTTGTATTGTGCCGTAAGCCGGGCAAGCTGCCCTGCGACACAGTACAGGAAAGCTACGCTAAGGAGTATGGCAAGGACACCATCGAGATTCACAAGGACGCCATCGGTGAAGACGACGTAATCTTACTGCACGACGACCTCCTCGCCACAGGCGGAACAATGAAGGCTGCGTGCAACCTCGTGAAGAAGTTCCACCCGAAGAAGGTTTACGCCAACTTCATCATCGAACTCGTCAACGAAGGTCTCAACGGACGCGAAGGATTCGACGAAGACATCGAAATAACATCGCTTATCAAGATTTAACCCAGGGGGCATTAAGGGGGTGCAGCTGTCTCAGCTGCACCAACAAAGCAATATAGGAGTCTCTACATGGTTGGTGCACTTGAGACAAGTGCACCCCCTGAGAACTGCACCAACAAAGCAAACAGTATTCTAAAGGGGGTGCAGCTGTCTCAGCTGCACCAACAAAACAATATAGGAGTTTCTACATGGTTGGTGCACTTCTTGCTTTAGTTACTACTTGGTTGGTGCACTTCTTGCTTTAGTTACTACTTGGTTGGTGCACTTGAGACAAGTGCACCCCCTGAGAACTGCACCAACAAAACAAACAGCATTCTAAAGGGGGTGCAGCTGTCTCAGCTGCACCAACAAAGCAATCCGAGGATCTCCACTTGATTGGTGCACTTTCTACTTGGTTGGTGCAGTGGAGACCACTGCACCCCCTAAAGCCCCCTATTAAAAGGCTATGGCGTGCGCCATAGCCTTTTAAGTTCCACGTGAAACAAATAATAGCAAAACACTTAGTTTCAAGCAAGTTATATGACAAAGGAAGAAAACGAAAAGCGCATTGAGCGGTTGAAAAACATCGTGCTGAACATGCCCGACAAGCCGGGCAGCTATCAGTTCTACGATGCCGACCACACTATAATATATGTAGGCAAGGCGAAGCGCTTGAAGCAGCGTGTGTCGAGCTATTTTCACAAAGAGGTGGACAGGTTCAAGACAAAGGTGCTTGTGTCGAAAATTCAGGACATAAGCTACACGGTGGTGAACACCGAAGAGGATGCCCTACTTCTCGAAAACAGTCTTATCAAGAAGTACAACCCACGCTACAACGTGCTGCTGAAAGACGGCAAGACATACCCGAGCATTTGCATCACGAACGAGTATCTGCCACGTGTGTTCAAGACACGACAGGTAAACAAACGATACGGCACATTCTTCGGTCCCTACTCGCACACAGGTAGCATGTTCGCCGTGCTGGAGTTGATACACAAACTATACAAGCCACGCACATGCCGCCAGATAATAACGAAGGAAGGCATCGAACAGGGTAAATACAAGCCGTGCTTGGAGTATCACATACACAACTGCAAAGCACCGTGCTGCGGAAAGCAGTCGTTAGAGGATTATCAGGCAGCGATAGCGCAGGCAAGGGAGATTTTGAAGGGCAACACGCGCCAACTCTCGCAGCATGTGTTCGAGCAAATGCAGCAGAAAGCAGCCGAACTGAAGTTTGAGGAGGCGGAGGAGCTGAAGCAGAAGTACCTACTTATCGAGAATTTCTGCGCCAAAAGTGAGGTTGTGAGCCATACCATCGCTGACGTGGACGTGTTCACCATCGTGGACGACGACACCAATCGCACGGCGTTCATCAACTATATACACGTGAAGAATGGAGCCGTAAACCAGAGTTTCACGTTCGAATACAAGCGCAAGCTCGATGAAACCGACCAGGAGCTGCTGCTAACCGCTATTCCAGAAATTAGGGAGAGGTTCAAGAGCAAGGCGAAAGAGATCATCGTACCGTTCGAGATGGAGTGGACACTGAACGATGCGCAGTTCTTCGTGCCGCAGCGAGGCGACAAGAAACACCTATTGGAGTTGGGCGAGATGAACTGCAAGCAGTATAAGTTCGACCGTTTGAAGCAGACCGAAAAGCTCAACCCCGAACAGAAACAGACACGCCTAATGAAGGAATTGCAGCAGAAACTGCAGCTCGAGAAGCTGCCTTATCACATAGAATGCTTCGACAACTCGAATATATCGGGCACGGATGCGGTGGCTGGCTGCGTGGTGTTCAAGGGCATGAAACCGTCGAAAAAAGACTATCGCAAGTATAACATAAAGACCGTCGTGGGCCCGGACGATTATGCCTCGATGCAAGAGGTGGTGCGTCGCCGCTACTCGCGCAAGATTGAGGAGGGTGCTACCCTGCCCGACCTTATCATCACCGACGGTGGATTGGGACAGATGAGCGTCGTGAGAGAGGTCGTGGAGGGCGAATTAGGATTGGACATCCCTATCGCCGGACTTGCAAAGGACAATCGTCACCGAACGAACGAACTGCTCTACGGCAATCCGCCGCAGACCATCGCGCTGAAAACCAACTCCGAACTGTTCCATGTTCTGACGCAGATACAGGACGAGGTGCACCGCTATGCCATACAGTTCCACCGCGACAAGCGATCGAAGCACGCCCTGCACAGCGAATTGGACGATATAAAGGGCATCGGTCCGGCAACACGCGATGCACTTCTAAAGGCGTTCAAGAGCGTGAAACGTGTGCGTGAGGCAAGCCAAGAGGAGCTCGCAGCAGCGGTCGGCACAGCAAAAGCGAAGCTTATTGCAGCGCATTTCGGCAAATAAATACCGTTTTCTCAAGTATTTATATTAACTTTGTGGAAAATAATCAAACAACTTTGCAGAGCCGATAACCGCTCAGCAAACAATAACAATACTACTCTATCGGGGACAAGAAATGAGAACAGTAATACAGCGCGTGCAGCACGCATCAGTAACCATTGACGGCAGCATCAAATCATCTATCGGAAACGGACTCCTTCTGCTCCTCGGCGTGGAGGAAGCCGACACATCTGAGGACGTAGACTGGCTCGTGAAGAAGGTGGCAGCACTACGCATCTTCGACGACGAGAACGGCGTTATGAACCGCTCGCTCGTGGATGTGGAGGGCGAGGCTTTGGTGGTGAGCCAGTTCACGCTCTACGCTTCATACAAAAAGGGCAACCGCCCGTCGTGGTTCCGCGCGGCTCGTCACGAGATATCCGTGCCGCTCTACGAGGAATTCTGCCGCAAACTGAGCGATGCAATCGGCAAGCAGGTGGGAACGGGCGAATTTGGAGCAGACATGAAGGTGGAGCTTCTTAACGACGGACCCGTAACCATCTGCATGGACACGAAGAACAAGGAATAGGCTATTAAGAATTCCGTATTTGTTTCATCGCGACATTCGCCATTTTGCTTGTATATTCACTATACATGAAGCTTATGGGACAGTCGTTGGAGATATAACATCACATATAACGATATGACAATAAAAGAAGCACAAGAGGCTGTAGACCGTTGGATAAAGGAGTACGGCGTGCGCTATTTCTCCGAGCTTACGAACATGGCTTGCCTCACTGAAGAGGTGGGCGAACTGGCTCGCATCATGGCTCGTCGCTACGGCGACCAGAGCTTCAAAGAGGGTGAATCGCACGATCCGTCCGAAGAAATGGCGGATATTCTGTGGGTTCTTATCTGTCTGGCTAATCAGACCGGCGTAGACCTTACGGAAGCTCTACAGAAGAGCTTCGAGAAAAAGACCAAACGCGACCACGACCGCCATAAGAACAACCCCAAGCTAAAGCAATAAAACAACCTCTACTCAAGGCTTAAAAAGGCATAGAAAGGCTTAAAAAGGCTTAGAAATAAAGACAACAACAAACCAAAACATATTAACAACAATGGGAATCATTAAAGACGTTATCCTCCACGACCAGGAGGCAAAGAAGCAGGAGCCGAGCAAGTACGACGAGGCTCTCGCAAAGTACAACACCGACCTCGACGACAACGCTGTTCGCGAGGCTGTACGCAAGATTATCGCTGAGAAGGTGCCACAGAACGACACTGAGGAAGTGAAGAAATTCCTCTTCGGCAGCATTGAACTCACAACACTCAAGACCACCGACTCTGAGACAAGCGTACTCGCCTTTACAGAGCGTGTGAACGACTTCGACAACGAGTATCCGGAACTGCCCCACGTGGCTACCATCTGCGTTTATCCGTGCTTCGCAAAGACCGTTGCAGAGTCTTTGGAGGTAGACGGCGTAGAGATTGCTTGCGTTAGCGGCTCATTCCCTTCTTCTCAGGCTCGTATCGAGGTGAAGGTGGCTGAAGCATCGCTCGCTGTGGCTGATGGTGCTACAGAGATCGATATCGTGATGCCGGTGGGCAAGTTCCTCTCGGGCGACTACGAGGGCGTTTGCGACGAGATTTCGGAGCAGAAGGCAGCTTGCGGCGAGGACGTAGCCATGAAGGTTATCCTCGAGACTGGCGCTATCAAGACCGCTTCCAACATCAAGAAGGCATCTATCCTCGCCATGTACGCCGGTGCCGACTACATCAAGACTTCTACCGGTAAGTTGGAGCCTGCCGCTACTCCGGAGGCTGCATACGTAATGTGTCAGGCTATCAAGGAATACTACGAGCAGACTGGCATACAGATCGGTTTCAAGCCTGCTGGCGGCATCAACACGGTTATGGACGCCATCACCTACTACACCATCGTGAAGGAGGTTCTGGGCGAGAAGTGGCTCACCAACAAGTGGCTCCGCCTCGGCACATCACGCCTCGCAAACATGCTCCTCAGCGAGCTGAAGGGCGAGCAGATTAAGTTCTTCTAAGGAGACTCTTAGGCTTTCTAAGCCGAAATAAGCCTCTCTAAGAAATAAGCCGAACTAAGCCTTCTTAAGCCTCTCTAAGAAATAGGCCGAACTGAGCCTTCTTAGGCCTTACTACGCCTTGGCTCAAAGAGGCTTAGAAAGGCTTAATTCGGCTTAGCTCCTAAGAAATGCTTAGCTCCTAACAACTACCACCATTCTAATTCCATTATCCCTTAAAACCTACAACCTTATGCCTACCCCACAACCATTTCTTCCTCATGGTGGTTCCTACAAAAACCTCATTGCCTATCAAAAGGCGGAGTGTGTGTATGATGTCACATTCTATTTTGCTCACCACTACCTTGAAAAGGGCGACCGCACAATCGACCAGATGGTGCAGGCGGCTCGATCGGGTAAACAGAATATAGCAGAAGGTGCTGCAGCAGGCAACACATCAAAAGAGACGGAGATAAAGCTAACGAATGTGGCAAAAGCGAGTCTACAAGAACTGCTTGTAGACTACGAAGACTTCCTTCGTGTAAGAGGGTTGAAACAATGGCAACCTGACGACGCACGTCTTGCGCAAACAAAACGTGCCTGCGCAGCTCATAATGATAGTGAATACTATCGGAAGGCGATGCCGGAGCGGTCTGCCGAGACAATAGCCAACATCGCCATCACGCTTATTCACCAAACCGATTGGCTACTGAATAAGCTGATAGAGAAGCTGGAGATACAGTTTGTGGAGAATGGTGGCGTTAAGGAACAAATGACGAAAGCCAGAAAGGAATATAGAGGGTACTAAGGTGCTCTTAGCCTCTTTAGGGATAAGCCGAGCTAAGCCTTTCTAAGAACAAGCCGAACTAAGCCTTCTTAGGACTCCTTAGGAATAAGCCGAACTAAGCCTTCTTAGGCCTTTCTAAGCCAAGGCGTAGAGAGGCTTAGAAAGGCTTAGTTCGGCTTAAACGCTGCCAGAAAATCGGCTTAAACGCCGCCAGAAGATTCTACTTTGTGCGCTTTATTACAAAGTCGAGGTAAGCTTGGAGGGCTTCCTTCACTGCCGGCTGCTTCACGCGCTCATCGATGAAGCACTGAGCCTGGGCGTGGAACTCCCACATACGGCGCTCAGCATACTCGATACCGCCTTTTTCCTTGGTATAGGCAACCAATTTTGCGATTTCATCGCTGCTCACGGTGCGTGCTTTCACCTTAAGAGCAAGGTCGCACATCGACTCATCACCACCATTATTCACAGCATAGATGACGGGGAGCGTGAGCTTTCCTTCAGCCATGTCATTGCCCGTAGGCTTGCCTATCTCGGGCGAGTCGTAATAGTCGAAGATGTCGTCGCGTATCTGGAAGGTGATGCCGAGGTTCTGTCCGAAAAGCTTTGCAGCCTCCACGTCCTCCTCTGAAGCGCCAGAAGAGAGCGCACCGATGCCAGCGCACGCCTCGAACAACGCAGCTGTCTTCTGCTTTATCACGTCGTAGTAGACATCCTCCGAGATGTCCTTGCGTCCGATGTTGGAGAGTTGGAGTATCTCGCCATCGGAGAGCGTGCGTCCGAGCTCAGCCAAGTAGGTCACAATCTGCTCCGAATGGGTACGGGCGACGCAAAGCAGGGCGGTAGAAAGGATGTAATCGCCCACGAGCACCGCCACCTTATTATCGTAAGTAGCGTTGACCGATGCCTGACCGCGGCGCTCCTCGCTCTCGTCCACCACATCGTCGTGCACGAGCGAAGCCGTATGAAGCAACTCGAGACCGACGGCAGCGTTCTGCGTAGAAAGGTTTATCTGTCCGAAGTTTTTCGCCATGAGCAGTATGAGCATAGGGCGCATACGCTTGCCTGCACGCTTGCGGATGTGCTCGAGCGCAGAACCGAGCAACCCGTCCTCGTGCGAGAGCGACTGGTTGAAAAGACTGATGAAATCGGCGAGTTCCGCCTCTACCGGGTGTTTTATGATTGACAGATAATCCATTGTATTATAATATTTCGTACAAAGTTACGGAATTTGCCGTTATTAGTGACATTTTTTTTGTAATTTTACAACTAATATTAGTTAATGAGTTGACGAGTGACGAGTTGACAAGGAGATATCTCACCACCTCACCATCTCACCACCTCACCATCAAAACATCACACCATAATATGAACAAACTTTTCCTGCTTGACGCTTACGCGCTAATTTATCGTGCCTACTATGCGTTTATAAAGAACCCACGTATCAACTCGAAGGGTATGAACACCTCAGCTGTTATGGGCTTCGTGAACACGCTCAACGAGATACTCACCAAGGAGCAGCCCACGCACATCGGTGTGGCGTTCGACCACGGCAAGACATTCCGCGACGAGGCATTCCCTGCGTACAAGGCGCAGCGCGAAGCCACGCCGGAGGACATACGTGCCTCCGTACCTATCATCAAGGACATCATCACGGCGATGCACATCCCCGTGCTCCAGGCTGACGGCTTCGAGGCAGACGACGTAATCGGCACGCTTGCCACGAAGGCTGGCGAAGCCGGTGTGCAGACCTATATGCTCACGCCCGACAAAGACTACGGTCAGCTGGTGCGCGACAATGTCTTCATCTTCCGCCCACGTCACGGCGGAGGCTACGAGACGATGGGACCGAAGGAGGTGTGCGAGAAGTACGAGCTCGACTCCCCTACTCAAGTGATAGACCTCTTGGCACTGATGGGCGACTCCGCCGACAACTTCCCCGGATGCCCCGGCGTGGGACCGAAGACTGCCACCAAGCTCATCGCCGAGTTTGGCAGCATCGACTCCATACTCGAGAACTCTGCAAAGATAAAGGGCAAATTGCGCGAGAAGGTGGAGGGAGCCGTTGACGATATACGCATGTCGAAGTTCCTTGCCACCATCCGCACCGACGTTCCTATCGACCTCGACCTCGATGCGCTGAAGATTCAGGAGCCGGACACGGCACGCCTCACCGAAATCTTCACCGAACTTGAATTCAAGAGTCTGTTGGACAAATTCGTAAAGAAGCCTCAACAACCGCAAAAAACTATTAATTTACAACTCGATTTATTTGCCGAAAATCCGACCGAGGATGCAGTTGGTTCAGAATTTTCAAGCTATGAAGGCTCAAAAAGCGCTCCTTGCGAGTACCAACTCGTTGAAACAGAAGAAGATGCACGCCTGATTTGTGAAAAATTTAGTTCATCCAAAATTCTCGTTTTAGAAACGAAGACCACCTCAACCAACACCATCGACGCAAAATTGGTGGGTTTGAACTTCGCAATAGATGAAGGAAAGGTGGTTCAAGTAGCAATTCCTAACGAACGTGAAAAAGCGGAAAGAATTGTAAATATCTTCAAACCACTATACGAAAGTAGCGAAATCCTAAAGGTAGGACAAAACATCAAGTACGACATGGAGGTGCTGATGAACTACGGAGTGCGTCTCGCCGCACCTATGTTCGACACCATGCTCGCCCACTATGTGTTGCAACCAGAACAGAAGCACAACACGGAAACCATCGCCGAGACACTACACCAATACAACGTGCTGAAACCACGACTGAAGGAGACTGGTGTCGAGGATCTGTTCTACAACATCGAGATGCCACTTGTGCCGGTGCTCGCCGAGATGGAGATGACTGGCGTACGCCTCGACACCGACGCCCTCGCCGAGACATCGAAGGTGCTCACCGAGCGTATGCACCAAATAGAGCAGAACATATACGGGCTCGCCGGACACGAGTTCAACATCGCCTCGCCGAAGCAGGTGGGCGAGGTGCTGTTCGGCGAGATGAAGATTGTGGAGAAGCCGAAGAAGACCAAGACCGGACAGTACGTCACATCCGAAGAGGTGCTGCAGCAGTTGCGCTCAAAGGCTCCCATCGTCGACCATATCCTCGAGCACCGCGGACTGAAGAAGCTGCTCGGCACATACGTCGACGCGCTGCCCAAGCTCATCAACCCACGCACCGGACACATACACACCACGTTCAACCAAGCCGTCACGGCAACGGGTCGCCTCTCCTCCTCCAACCCCAACCTGCAGAACATTCCCGTGCGTGGCGAGGACGGCAAGGAGATACGCAAGTGCTTCATACCAGAGCCAGGGCAGCTGTTCTTCTCTGCCGACTACTCGCAGATTGAGTTGCGCGTGATGGCGCATCTCTCGGGCGACGAGAACATGATTGAGGCGTTCCGCGAGGGCTACGACATACACGCTGCCACCGCCGCACGCATATATAAAGAGGACATTAACAGCGTGTCGCGCGACCAGCGCACAAAGGCGAAACGCGCCAACTTCGGCATCATCTACGGCATCACCGTCTTCGGTCTCGCCGAGCGACTCGACATCTCGCGCGACGAGGCGAAGCAGCTCATCGAGGGCTACTTCAACACCTTCCCCGGTGTACACGCCTACATGGAGAAGGCGAAGGAGACGGCACGCGAACACGGCTATGCCGAGACGTTCTTCCACCGCCGCCGCTACCTGCCCGACATCACATCGCACAACGCCACCGTGCGCAACTTTGCCGAGCGCAACGCCATCAACGCGCCGATACAAGGCTCGGCTGCCGACATCATAAAGATTGCGATGGTGCGCATCTACGAGCGCTTCAAGCGCGAAGGAATACGCTCGAAGATGATTCTGCAGGTGCACGACGAACTCAACTTCTCCGTCCTGCCGGAGGAGAAGGAGCGTGTAGAAAAGATTGTTATCGAAGAGATGCAGAACGCCTATCCGCTGCATGTGCCGCTCGTGGCTGACTCGGGTTGGGGCGAGAACTGGCTCGAAGCGCATTAAGGCGAGCAGTTGTAGGAGGGTATGGCATCCCTGCCATACCCACGCACCCCAACATAACCTCTTATGGTTAGCGCGGTTGGTGCAGTTCTTGCGCGGTTAGTGCCTTCCAGGGGAGGGTGTGTCAAAACTATAGAATTGTGATGAATGGCTAACTGTAGGAGACTACGGCATTCTTGCCGTAGTCATTGCAAACAGTTGTATTTCAATTACTAATGGCTACGGCAGGAATGCCGTAGCCTCCTACGATTAGAACCGTTTGCTATTCAATTTGCCAAATATTTTAGTTTTGACACACCCTCAACAAAGTAAATGGTGCAGTTCTGCTCGGTTGGTGCCTTCCAGGGGGTGCAGCAGTCTCTGCTGCACCAACCAAGTAAATGGTGCATTTCTGCGCGGTTGGTGCACTTGAGACAAGTGCACCCCCTAAAAAAAAATCCCAACAGAGGCGAACCTCCGTTGGGATTTTCATTTATATGTGTTTTCAGATATTTACTTAACAAGCACCTTCTTAGATGTGCCGTCGCTCATCTTAACAACGTTGATGCCCTTCTGAGGAGCAGAGAGCTTCTTGCCGTCGAGAGAGTAGTACTGCTTCTCATAAGCCTTGCCTGAAGCATCTACACCAAGGATAGCTGTCTCACCATTCGGGGTTCTTACTATAACCTGAACACAGAGGGCATAAGCAAAAGCTGAAGCATCTGAATATTGATACCAACCTTGTCCTTCTGAACCAAATGTTCCAAACACAAGGAAAGGAGTATTTCCGCTGTTTGCATCTGGGAATTCCTCATCCTCACCAAACTGACCCAATAAGAACGGAGCAGCTGCAGGACTCTCATCATCTGTATCTTGAACATACATAAAACCATAACGCAAAGCTGCTGTTTTATCAGAAAGTTTAAATGGTTCGTCGAAATATGTTTCATTCCAGTTTGCTGTCAGCGTCTGATCCTTAACTACACAAAGTTCATAATCGCCTTCACTCAACATCTTTTCAGCAGCCAAAAGATCCTCATTTTTATTACTTTCAGGAAGGCCCCAAACATATACACCAACAGGAGTTTCTTCAGTATTTTCACCCAAAGAACCCAAGAGAAGATAACGGATACCAATAACAGTATAACCATACCAACTTTCGTCAAGCATCAGCTGAGAAGCAGCACTTTGAGCATCAGGCACTGTTGGCCATCCAATATTTCCAACAGGAGTTGCAGAACAAGGGAAGCCCAGCAATTTATCACCTTCCTTTAACTTCTTCATACCGTTAGTCTTTGGCGCAGCTACCTGCTCAAACTTATTAAAACGGCTATCTACATTTGCCTTACCTGCAACAGTAAGGTCCAACTTCTGTGCCGAAGCACCAGTTGCGAGCAGCAACATAGCTGCCATAGAGAGTAAAGTTTTCTTCATAGTCATTTATTTTTTAATTTATCTACCGCAAAAGTACAAAATTAATTGTAAATCGCTAATGTTTTGCAAGAATATTTTAAAAAATTCAATCAACTTGGCTATTTATACTATTAATTTGCAAGAAAACCACGATTGGCGTGCCTTATGTGCAAGACTTTCTGTAACTTTGCAATCACGAAATAATACATTATTAATAATATATATATGGCAATTCATCCTCTTTGGACCGACGACTACTGGCTGCTCATCATGCAGCTCTACCAGAAGAGTCCGGCAGGCGTTAAGTCGGAGTACTCGCGCTCGGTAGTGGAGTTGGCACTCGAACTGCACATACCGCCAAAGACTCTGCAGGAGCAGATGGAGGCACTGAAAGAGCGCACCACTCCCTCGCTGCAACGCCTATGGGACACGTACGCCGACAACCCACGCCGCTTGTCGCGCGATGTGAAGCGCCTCAGACAGATGACGGGCTTCGGAGCAGGCAGCACCTTCTACAACGGCATTGACCTGACGCAACCCTTCGAGCACGACTATCTGCCCGTAGCACCCACAGAGAAGATAACGCCGGTGATGCTCACCATCATCCTCTGCCTCTACTTCCAACTGATGACCAACACCATGGTCAGCGAGACACCTGAGGTGCAGGACACGGCACACCTCATGGGGCTGAAGCCCGAAGAGGTGGTAGAGGTGCTGAAGATATACCAAACGTTCGACCCCATACTAAAGCGCGAGCCACTACCCCACTCGCCACTCAACGACGAGGCGCAACGCCTATGGCAGAAGTATAGCAACGAGGCACCCGAGGTGCTGACAACAACTGCGGAGAGGCTCAAGGAGTACTTCAATGGCTGCGCCTAAGCCGAACGAAGGAGGCGAAGGCTGCGAAGGCTGCGTCTAAGCCGAACTAAGCCTTTCTAAGCCTCTTTACGCCTTGGCTTAGAAAGGCCTAAAAAGGCTTAGCTCGGCTTACTACCCCAAGGCTTAGAAAGGCCTAAAAAGGCTTAGTTCGGCTTAAACCCACCAAAAACATTATGAAACTAATACAAACCCAGGAACAAAAGCTGCAGCAGGTGCAGCGTCTGTCGCAACAACAGATGCTGCAGGTACACATGCTCGAGATGCCGCTCACCGAACTCGAAGAGAACGTGAACGCAGAACTCGATGACAACCCTGCCCTCGTGAAAGCCGACGAAGAAATCTTCGACAACGACAGCACAGACAGCTCCACATACACACCCTCTGCCGACCACGACAGCACAGACAGCAGCAGCGACATCGACGACGAGAAGAGCGAGGCTGATGCCTTCGCTGCACATACGGAGCGCGAGGAACGCGAGTCGGCACTGAACAACGCACTCGACCGCATGACTGGCTCCGACGAGGACATGCCGACAGCTGCCTACACCGGAGCATCCGGTGCCGACTCCGCCGACTACGAGGAGATGGTATACGGCGACACACGCTCGTTCTACGACAAACTGAAGGAGCAGATGGGCGAGATAGACCTCTCCAAAACCGACGAGCAGATAATGGAATACGTCATCGGCTCGCTCGATAGCGACGGACTACTACGCAAGGACAGCCAGTCGATATGCGACGAACTGACCATCTACCATGGCATCTACTGCGAGGTGAGCGACATCGACCGCATCATCGGCATACTGCAGACCTTCGACCCGGCAGGCATCGGCGCACACTCGCTGCAGGAGTGTCTGCTGCTACAGATAGAACGCCGCCCCGACGACCAGCTGAAACCGCTTATGAGAGCCGTCATCAGCGAACACTTCGACGAGTTCACGAAGAAACACTTCGACAAGATCGGCTCGCTGCTCGCCATCGATGAGTACACCAACAAGCGCGTCTGCGACGAGCTACGCCGACTGAACCCCAAGCCCGGAGCATCGCTCGGCGAGACAGAGGGCAGAAACGTGCAACAGATAACGCCCGACTTCATCGTCGACACCGACGACAACGGCAACATCTCGTTCTATATTAATAATGGTAACATACCCGAGCTGCGTGTCTCGTCGTCGTTCAGCGAACTCATGGAGACCTATCGCAACAACAAGGACACCATGTCGCGACGCGAAAAGGAGGCTCTGCTCTACGCCAAACAGAAGGTGGAACGTGCCATGGGCTACATCGAAGCCATAAAGCAACGCTACCGCACGCTCACACTCACCATGCAAGCCATCATCGACTGGCAGCGCAAGTTCTTCCAGGACGGCGACGAGGCAGACCTCAAGCCCATGATTCTGAAGAACATAGCCGACCGCACGGGACTCGACATAAGCACCATATCGCGCGTGAGCAACGTGAAGTACGCACAGACCAACTGGGGTACATTCCCACTGCGCTTCTTCTTCAGCGACGGCTACACCACCGACGACGGCGAAGAGATGTCTACACGCAAGATAAAGCTCGCACTGAAGGACCTTGTGAGCAAAGAGAATAAGACAAAACCACTCAGCGACGACGCCCTCAGAGCGGCACTCGCAAAACTCGGCTACCCTATCGCACGACGCACCGTAGCGAAGTATCGCGAACAATTGGGCATACCCGTAGCAAGGCTTAGGAAGAATTAGGTTAGCAAAGGCTTAGGAAGGCTTAAAAAGGCTTAGTTCGGCTTAAACTCCACAAGAAAAAGGCTAAAACAATGAAAGAAAAGAACATAATCCTCGTAGCTCGCGTTCTCAGCGCGGTGTTCACCCCGTTCTATCTGTCGTTTGTCGGTATGACGGTACTCTTCACGTTCAGCTATCTCAGTCAGATGCCGTGGGGGTACAAGCTCAGTGTGCTCGCAATGGTGTACTTCTTCACCATCCTCATGCCCACCCTGCTCATAAAACTCTACCGCAACTATCACGGCTGGACACTCATACAGCTCAGCCGTAAGGAGCGCCGCGTGGTGCCCTATCTACTCTCCATCGTGAGCTACTACGCCTGCTTCTACGTGATGCGCCTGTACAACATACCCCACTTCATGGGCAACATACTCATGGCGGCACTCGTGATACAGATAGTATGCTCGCTCATCAACGTGTGGTGGAAGGTGTCCACACACACCGCAGCCATCGGGGGCGTGGTTGGCGCACTGCTCGCCTTCTCGTTCATCTTCATGTTCAACCCCATATCGTGGCTATGTCTCACCCTCGTGCTCGCCGGACTCGTCGGCACCAGCCGCATCATACTGCGCCAGCACACTCTCGCACAAGTGACTGCCGGCTTCGGCGTAGGCGTGGTTATCGCCTTTGCTGTGATACTGGGACTTTAACAATAAAACAACAATAATATGACTCCATTAGTTAGCATCATCATGGGCAGCACATCCGACCTGCCCGTTATGGAAAAGGCATGCAAGTTCTTGAACGACATGCAGGTACCGTTTGAGGTGAACGCCCTCTCTGCTCATCGCACACCGGACGCAGTAGAAAAATTCGCTAAGGGCGCTAAGGCGCGTGGCGTTAAGGTAATCATCGCCGCAGCAGGCATGGCAGCAGCTCTGCCAGGCGTTATCGCTGCAAGCACCACTCTGCCCGTCATCGGTGTGCCTATCAAGGGTATGCTCGACGGACTCGATGCCATGCTCTCCATCATACAGATGCCCCCAGGCATTCCCGTTGCGACAGTAGGCGTGAACGGAGCTATGAACGCTGCCATACTCGCTTGCGAGATGATTGCGCTCTGCGACGACAGCATCGCTGAGAAGATGGCACAGTACAAGGCCGGCTTGGGCGAGAAGATAGAAAAGGCGAACAAGGAGCTCGCCGAGGTGAAGTATGAATACAAATGCTAAGATGATTGATCTCTTCAACTACCGCCGCCGCTCCACCTCACCCGTGCAAGTAGGCGACATACAGATAGGTGGCGATGCCCCTATACGCGTGCAGTCGATGACCACCACCAACACCAACGACACGGAGGCGTGTGTGGCTCAGGCTGAGCGCATCATCAAAGCAGGCGGCGAACTCGTCAGACTCACTACGCAGGGTCGCAGAGAGGCTGAGAACCTGCAGAACATCAATGCACAACTGCGTGCCGACGGCTACCAGACACCGCTCGTAGCCGACGTACACTTCAACGCCAACGTGGCTGACGTGGCTGCGCTGTACGCCGAGAAGGTGCGCGTGAACCCAGGCAACTACGTCGACCCGGCGCGTGTGTTCAAGAAGATTGAGTACACCGATGCCGAGTATGCCGACGAGCTGAAGAAGCTGGAGGACCGCTTCGTGCCCTTCCTCAACATCTGCCGCGAACACCACACCGCGGTGCGCATCGGCGTGAACCACGGTTCGCTCTCCGACCGCATCATGTCGCGCTACGGCGACACGCCGGAAGGCATCGTCGAGAGCTGCATGGAGTTTCTGCGCATCTGCAAGAAGGAGCAGTTCGACAACGTAGTGATAAGCATCAAGGCATCGAACACCGTCATCATGGTGCGCACCGTGCGCCTGCTCATCACCGAGATGGACCAGGCTGACATGCACTATCCGCTCCACCTCGGCGTGACCGAGGCTGGCGAGGGCGAGGACGGACGCATCAAGAGTGCGGTGGGCATCGGCGCACTGCTTGCCGACGGCATCGGCGACACCATCCGCGTGAGTCTGAGCGAGGAGCCGGAGGCGGAGATACCCGTCGCACGCCACCTCGTCGACTATATCACGAAGCGCGCCGGACACACCCTCGTGCCAGGAACCGAGGCGAAGGACTTCTCGTGGGTGCGCCCTGAGCGCCGTCCTACACGCGCTGCAGGAGGCATCGGCGGCTCGAACACGCCAGTCGTGATAGCTTCTTTTGGACAGAACGACGACGCAGAGAGCGTGGAGTTCAACCCCGATATGACCCCCGACTACATCTATTGCGGTGCCAGCCTGCCCAAAAACCGCCGCGAAGGACAGAAATACATCGTCGACTTCAACGCCTACACCGGCGAACCGAACACCTACCCCATCTTCCCGTACAACGCTACGCCGTTCGTGGGCGGAGTGAAGGCAGAGGTGAAGTTCCTCGTGCTGCAGCTTGGTGCACCGTCGGAGGAGTACATGGCTTGCCTGAAGGCTCACCCGGAGGTGGTCGTAGTGGCTGTGTCCAACCAGCAGAACCGCCTCGGCGAGCAGCGTGCGCTGGCTCACGAACTGTGGTCGAACGGCTTGTTCAACCCCGTTGTGTTCGCCCAGATGTACGGTCATGGCAGCGCGGAGAAGGCAGACCTGCAGCTTGAGGCGGCAGCCGATATGGGTGCGCTGATGATCGACGGCTTGACAGACGGCCTGTGGCTGATGAACAACGGCGACATCGCGGTACGCGACATCACCGACACCGCCTTCGCCATACTGCAGGCGGCTCGTCTGCGCACCTCGAAGACAGAGTACATCTCCTGCCCGGGTTGCGGCAGAACGCTCTACGACCTGCGCTCCACCATCGCCAAGATAAAGGCGGCTACGGCGCACATGAAGGGCTTGAAGATTGGCATCATGGGCTGCATCGTAAACGGACCGGGCGAGATGGCGGACGCCGACTACGGATACGTAGGTGCCGGACCGGGCAAGATATCGCTCTACAAGCAGAAGATGTGCGTGGAGAAAGCGATACCGGAGAGTGAGGCTGTGGAGCATCTGCTGCGGTTTATCGAAGAGGACAGGAAGAAACACTGACAAGAAAGTGGATCAAAACAGATGTCTACGTACTACGTTTAGCATCTGCGCCGACCGATGCGGACGTCTGCGTCGACCGATGCAGATGGCAGAAATTACATTAATATAAAACAATAGACCATGAGCTTAACAGGCATTGCACGATATGCATTCGCACCCCGACAGCATAAGCTGGAACAACATTTCACCGAACCAGAGGCACTGCAGCACCGTGTGTTGCAGCACCTTCTGCACACGGCTGCCAACACCGAGTATGGCAGAAATCATCTTTTCGCTACGACAAAGGGGTACGACGACTTCGTGCGCAACGTGCCGGTGAACACGTACGAGGAACTGAAGGCTGACATCGACCGTATGCGCCACGGCGAGGCTGACGTGCTGTGGCCCGGAAAGGTGAAGTGGTACGCCAAGTCGTCGGGCACTACGAACGACAAGAGCAAGTTCATACCCGTATCGGCTGAAGGACTGAAGAACATCCACTACAAGGGTGGCACTGACGTGGTGGCACTCTACTTGCAGAACAACCCCGAGAGCCGCATGTTCGACGGCAAGGGACTAATCTTAGGCGGTTCGCACGCGCCCAACTACAACGTGGCAGGCTCGCTCGTGGGCGACCTCAGCGCCATTCTCATCGAGAACATCAACCCGCTCGTGAACCTCGTGCGTGTGCCTAAAAAGCAGACCGCGCTGCTCAGCGACTTCGAGGTGAAGCGCGACCGCATCGCCCGCGAGTGTCTGAACAAGAACGTGACGAACATATCGGGCGTGCCCTCGTGGATGCTCAGCGTGCTGGTGCGCGTGCTCGAGCTGTCGGGCAAGGAGCGCCTCGACGAGGTGTGGCCCAACCTGGAGGTGTTCTTCCATGGTGGCATAGCGTTCACACCCTACCGCTCACAGTACGAGCACATCATAAAGAGCGACCGTATGCACTACATGGAGACGTACAACGCCTCGGAGGGTTTCTTCGGCATACAGAACGACCCTGCGGACAAGTCGATGCTGCTGATGCTCGACTACGACGTGTTCTACGAGTTCCTGCCGATGGACGAGTTCGACTCGGAGCACCCGAACATCGTGCCGCTTGAGGGCGTGGAGGTAGGCAAGAACTACGCTATGCTCATCAGCACGTCGTGCGGACTGTGGCGCTACATGATTGGCGACACTGTGAAGTTCACATCGGTGCGTCCATACAAGTTCGTCATCACGGGCAGAACGAAGTACTTCATCAACGCCTTCGGCGAGGAACTCATACAGGACAACGCCGAGAAGGGTCTCGCCTATGCCTGCCAGCAGACCGGTGCCGAGGTGAAGGAGTACACAGCTGCTCCGGTGTTCATGGATGCCAACGCTAAATGTCGCCACCAGTGGCTCATCGAGTTCGCCAAGGAGCCGGAGAACATCAACGAGTTCGCCGACATACTCGACCACCAACTGCAGGCTATCAACTCCGACTACGAGGCGAAGCGCTTCCACGACATCACGCTGCAGCCGTTAGAGATTGTCGTAGCACGCAAAGGACAGTTCGACGACTGGCTGCGCTCGAAGGGCAAGCTCGGCGGACAGCACAAGATACCACGCCTCTCGAACAACCGCAAGACCATTGAGGAGATAATGGGGGTGAAGTGATGTTGTTGTGGTGAGGTGGTGAGATGGTGACATTTGTAGGGGGTGCACTTGTCTCAAGTGCACCAACCGATTTAAAAGAGTTTAGCTATAAAACAAATAAAAGCCAAATGCTGAAACTAAGAAACATATTATATATAATAGGTGTAATCGTGCTGCTCTCGTCGTGCGCCCGCATGGGTCGCCCCGACGGTGGCTGGTACGACGAGACACCGCCGCACGTGATAGCCTCAACGCCTGCCGACCGCAGCACTGACGTGTCGGCGAAGAAGGTGAACATCTACTTCGACGAGTTCATAAAGTTAGAGAACGCGTCGGAGAAGGTAGTCGTGTCGCCTCCGCAGCTCGAGCAGGCTGAGATAAAAGCCACGGGCAAGAAGATAAGCGTACTGCTTAAAGACTCGTTGAAGCCCAACACCACGTACACCATCGACTTCTCCGATGCCATCAAAGACAACAACGAGGGAAACCCTATGGGCAACTACACCTACAGCTTCTCAACGGGCAACCATATCGACACGCTCGAAGTGGCTGGCACAGTGCTCGCGGCACAGAACCTGGAGCCAGTGAAGGGCATACTCGTGGGCTTGTACGCAGAGTTTGCCGACTCGTGTTTCCAGAAGCAGCCCATGCTGCGCGTGGCGCGTGCCGACTCACGCGGACACTTCGTCATAAAGGGTGTGGCACCTGGCGCATACCGCATCTACGCCCTCAACGACCAGGACGGCGACTACCGCTTCTCGCAGAAGAGCGAGCAGATAGCCTTCTCGCACGACACCATACGCCCATCGTTCTGCGATGCCATGCGCCAGGACACGCTGTGGCTCGACTCGCTGCATATCAAGGACATAAAGCGCACGGGATACACACGTTTCACACCTGACGACCTCGTGCTCAGAGCCTTCGAACACGTGCAGACCGACCGCTTCTTCCTGAAAGCGGAGCGTCAGCAACCCAACAGCTTCTCGCTGTTCTTCAGCTACGGATCGGACCGACTGCCCGAGCTGACACCGCTCAACTTCGACGCTACCGACCAACTGCTCATCGAACCGTCGGCACGACGCGACACCATCACCTACTGGCTGCGCGACACCACGCTCGTGAACCAGGACACGCTGAACGTGGCGATGACCTACCTGATGACCGATACGCTCGGCAATCTCGTGCCACAGACCGACACGCTGCAGATACTCTCCAAGCAACCCTACGAGAAACGCCTGAAGGAGGCACAGAAGAGCTTCGAGGAGTGGAAGAAAAAGGAGGAGAAGAAGCGCAAGCGTGGCGAGCCTTACGACTCGATAATGCCACCGAAGGAACTCGAATTCAAGCTGCAGCTCGACTCGAAACTCGACCCCGACCGCAACATACGCTTCGAGTTCGACACGCCACTCGCCTCTGCCGACACATCGAAAATACACCTCTACGCCAAGCACGACACGCTGTGGTACGAGGCACCGCTGCGCTTCGAACCTATAAAGACGAAGATGTGGGGCGACAGCATAGCCACCGAGGAGTCGAAACGCATATATACGCTGCGTGCCGAGTGGCGCCCCGACATAGAGTACAGCTTGGAAATCGACTCGCTCGCCTTCACCGATATCTACGGCGTGGCATCAGCCAAGCTGAAGAAAGGTTTCAAGGTGGGTTCGCTCGACGACTACAGTAGCGTGGTGCTGAACATTCAGCAGCTGAAGGGCAAGAACATCTGCGTCGAACTGCTCAGCCGTGAAGACAAGGCGGTGAAGAGCGTACAGACCACCAACGGCTATGCCACGTTCTACTACATCAAGCCAGGCATCTACTACGCCCGTCTCTTCGTCGACACCAACAACAACGGCGTGTGGGACACGGGCGACTACAACACCGGCCTGCAACCCGAAGAGGTGTTCTACTATCCGTACAACATAGAATGTAAAGCGAAGTGGGACATGAACCTGAACTGGGACATCACGGCAAAGCCTCTCGACCAGCAGAAGCCCAACGAGATAAAGAAACAAAAGGGCGAACAGCAACGCAAGATACAGCAGCGCAACATCGAGAGAGCACGCAAACTGGGCGTGGCGTACCCGTTCTGAATTGAGAGTTGAGAGTTGAGAGTTATGACTACCATAGAAATCATAAAAATAAAATAAAAAACAGAGTCTGAAAAAACAACAAACCATCACCCACAAGACATATCATAACTCTCAACTTTCAACTCTCAACTCTCAACCGAACAAACTCTCAACTTTCAACTCTCAACTCTCAACCGAACAAACTCTCAACTCTCAATTAAACCACCCCCACTGAATTATACAAAAAACCTAAAACCGCTCAATAATATGAGAATAAAAAAAATCCTCCTCGTCGTAGCCCTGCTATTGGCAGGTCTGCAGACCACAACGGCACAGTGCAAGTACCGCAACACGGCAGTCAACCCAGGCGAGTTCCTCTCATACAACCTCTACTTCAACTGGCAGTTTGTATGGGTGAAAGCAGGCACAGCGTCGATGTCGGTGGTGAAGAGCAACTACAAGGGACAACCAGCCCTGCGCATGGCACTCATCACACGCACATCGGAGACACTCGACAAGATGTTCGTCATGCGCGACACCCTACTCTGCTACAACACGCTCGACCTCGAACCGCTCTACTACCGCAAGGGAGCACGCGAGGGCAAGCGCTACACCGTAGACGAGGCATTCTACTCGTACCATAACAACAAACAACACATCAAACTACACCGACAGAAGAACAGTGGCGAACATGTGTGGAAGGAGTTCAACCGCACAGCCTGTGCCTACGACATGATGAGCATCTTCCTGCGCGCACGCTCGTTTAAGCCCGAACACTGGAAGAAAGGCAACCGCATCAACATACCTATCACCGACGGTGCGAAGATCATCAACGCCACACTCGAATACAAAGGCAAAACAACCGTCAAGGGCGACAACGGAGTGAAGTATCGCTGTCTGCAACTCTCGTACATAGAGAAGGACGAAAATAAGAATAAAGAAAAAGAGATTGTGCGCTTCTACGTCACCGACGACGCTCACCACATACCCGTTCGACTCGATATGTTCCTAAAACTCGGCGTGGCAAAGGCGTTCCTGTCGGGCACAAAGGGAGTTAAATAATGACATATCGTAGGAGGCTAACCGTAGGAGGCTACGGCATTCCTGCCGTAGCCAATACCAACTGAACCATATTTCAACTATAACTATTTCCAATGGCTACGGCAGGAATGCCGTAGCCTCCTACATTTGCACAGCATATCATCGCTCGGCTTTGCCGCTTGCCTAAGCAAGAACTCTCAATTCTAAACTCTCAATTCTCAACTCGAGAACTCTAAACTCTCAATTCTCAACTTTCAACTTAAAAAGATGCGCAAACTCATTATACTATTCGTCACACTCGCAACCATCACCTCTTGCGACCTGAAACGCGAGAACTTCAACTCCTCGAAGAAGCACTTCACCAACGAAGTGCTCCTCGGCTACACGCCCGTGAAAGACCAGGGACACAGCTCGCTCTGCTGGGCATATGCCATGCTCGCCACCATCGAGACCGAACATATACAGATGGGCGACTCGGTGAACCTCTCGGTCGACTACATTGCACGCTATCATCTCGGCGAACAGGCACGTTTCCACTTCCTTTCGAAAGGCTACGACCGCATGACGCTGCGCGGAACGGCACCGCTGCTGCTGCGCCTCATCGAAGAATACGGCATCATGCCCTACGACTCGTACAACGCATACAACATCAACTACCAATCGATGATGAAACGACTCGTGATGCTATCCAACTCCTCACGCAACATGAGCGAGCTGAAAAACCGCGCCGAACGACTCTTCGACGACCGCATCGGAGCACTGCCCAAGAAGGTGTACATGCTCGGAGCAGAATACACACCGCTCGAGTTCGCACATAGCGTGTGTATGCGAGGCGAGTACTTAGCCATGACAAGCTTCACACACCACAGCTTCGGCGAGGCGTTCGTGCTCGAAGTGCCCGACAACTACAGCAACGAACTCTACTACAACGTGCCCATCGACGTGATGATGAAGCGCATAGAACGCTCGCTGCGAGCCGGACACCCCGTCTGCTGGGAAGGCGACACAAGCGAAACGGGCTTCGACTTCAAGCGCGGCGTGGCGGAACTCACCAAGCAGCGACCCTACACGCAAAAGGAGCGACAGATAGAGTTCGAGAACCACCACACCACCGACGACCACTGCATGGTGCTCATAGGCATAGCCCACGACGAGAACGGCAAACGCTACTACATAGCAAAGAACTCTTGGGGCACAGGCAACGCCTACAACGGACTCATGTATCTGTCTAAAGAGTACGTAATGATGAAGACAATAGCTATCGTGGTGAAGAACATCAATATGTAAGCAGGCATATCATACCTGCTTACATACACACCTACATACCTACATACATACCTACATTATGTAAATTGTTTGCGCAAACATTTACAAACACTAAAATACACCAAACAATTTAACGTTTATTACACATTCAAACTACCACTGTATCAGACTATTATCTATATTTGCAAAGTGTAAAGTTTAAATATTTTTTATAACTACTATAATTATTAACCTAACCCTTAAAGACTATGCAGAAAAGATCATTTCTTACAGTCGTAATGTTCCTGATAGGAATGTTTATGACGGGGGCGTATGCACAGACGCATACAGTTTCTGGTCTCGTTAAAGACAAAGAGATGGGCGAACCCCTTGTTGGAGTAAGCGTGTCTGTGAAAGGCACGAAGAACGCAACAATGACTGACCTGAACGGTAATTATACTATTCAGACCAATGCAAAAGACGTATTGGAATTCAAATACGTCGGTATGAAAAATGCAGAGGAAACGGTTGGCAACCGCAAAATTATCAACGTTTCTCTTTCTCCTAACGCAGAGAGCCTTGGCGAGGTTGTTGTTACAGCCATGGGTATCAAGCGTCAGTCGGAGACACTTACCTACTCGGCACAAACCGTAGGCGGAAAGGATGTCAACGACATCAAATCGATTAACATGATCAACTCGCTGCAAGGCAAGAGCGCAGGTCTGCAGATTACGCCTAACTCTACCGGTGCAGGCGGTTCTTCAAAGATTTTGTTCCGCGGCAACAAGTCAATCTCTGGTAGCAACCAGCCGCTCATCGTCATCGACGGTGTGCCGACAATGACCAATATTGACAACGATCAGACTTCCGAAGATTATGGTGGTCATCACGACGGTGGTGACGTTATGTCTACTATCAACCCTGACGACATCGCTTCTATCACCCTTCTGAAGGGTGCTGCCGCTTCAGCTCTCTACGGTGCGGTGGCTGCCAACGGTGCCATCATGATTACCACAAAGCAGGGCATGGCTGGCAAGGTAAGCGTGAACGTATCAAGCAACACCACAATGGAGATGCCGATGGTTTTGCCTAAGTTCCAGGACACATACGGAGCAGGTGCTGACGGCACATTCTCTTGGGGCGACAAGCTCGCAAGCGCTTCAAAGAACTATGCTAAGGAGTTCTTCCGCACAGGTTTCACAACCAACAACTCTGTATCGCTCGCTGGCGGTAGTGAGAACTTCAAGGCTTACTTCTCTTACGGCAACGTATTCTCTCACGGCATGACTCCGGAGAACACATACCGCAGCCACAACCTCAACTCGAAGGTAGACTTCAAACTATTCGACCACGTATATGTCGACTTCTCGGCTAAGTACAGCAACCAGTACTCGAAGAACCAGGCAGCTGCCGGCTACCTCTGGAACCCGCTTACAGGTGCTTACCTCGCTCCGCGTGGCATCGACTGGAACTACTACAAGGACAACTACGAGGTTTACGACCCGGCACGCGGCTGCAACGTACAGAACTGGACCAATACCGAGCTGCAGCAGTACGGCAACCCATACTGGATGCTCCATCGCCAGACACCTATCTCAAACCGCAACCGCTATGAGTTCGGTGGTTCTATCAAGTGGGACATCACTCCTGACGTGAACATCCAGGGACGTATGCGCTACGAGCGCGGCGAAGAGCAGTTCATACACAACGCTTACGCTTCTTCTGTAGGCAACCTCTACAAGATGGGACGTATGAAGAACAACCGCTACTTCAGCGACCAGCTCTACGGCGACGTTCTCGTTAACTACAACCACACATGGGGCGACTGGGCTCTCACAGCAACAGCAGGCTCAAGCTTCACCAAGACCAAGACTGCTCACGTAGACCTCTGGGCAGAGGGCGATCAGTTTAAGGCACCGGGCGACGGCAACGTTTACTACCCGAACATTTTCACTCCGAACAACTACTACAAGAATATGTCTACATTGGGCAAGGGCGACGCTATGAACACAGAAAAGCGCCTCAACGCCGTATTCGCAACAGCTCAGGTAGGTTTCAAGGAGGCTGTATTCCTCGACCTCTCTGCACGTAACGACTGGTCGTCAGCTCTCGCATTCACCGAAAGCTGCTCGTTCTTCTACCCGTCAGTAGGAGCCAGCGTTCTGCTCAACAAGCTCGTGCCGATGGGCGAGCAGGTGAACCTCTTCAAGTTCCGCGGTAGCTACTCAATCGTAGGTAACGACGTGCCTATCTACATGTCTAACCCACGCTACACTCTCGAAGAATCAGGTTCTATCTCTGCTCCTGACAAGGCAGCGTTCCGCACATTGAAGCCTGAGAAGACCCACTCTCTCGAGTTCGGTTTCGACGGTACATTCTTAAACAACCGTCTCGATTTCTCTTTCACATATTATAAGACAAACACCAAGAACCAGTTCTTCTCAGTATCGGCTCCTTACGAAAGCGGTCTGCGCAACCGTTACGTGAACGCCGGTAACGTGCAGAACCAGGGCTTCGAGGCATCTGTAGGCTGGCATCAGCAGTTCAATGCCGACTTCTCTTGGTCTACCAACTTCAACATCTCTTACAACGAGAACAAGATTAAGGAGCTCGTAGAGGGCTTGGAGAACGGTCTTACTATCGCTTCTTGGCAGGGTGCTAAGGTAGTGCTCAAAGAGGGTGGCTCTTACGGCGACCTCTACGTACGCCAAATCAAGCGCGACGAGGCAGGCAAGCCAGTGAAGAACGCAGATGGCAAGCCGGTTCTTATGGGCGACAACATCGACGAGATGAAGTATGCAGGCAACATGAACGCTAAGGTGAACTTCGGTTGGAGCAACACATTCCACTACAAGGACTTCACATTGTCGTTCCTCATCGACGGTAAGTTCGGCGGCAGAGTGCTCTCAGCTACTGAGGCTACACTCGACGGCTGGGGCGTATCAGAACGCACTGGCAACGCACGCAACGCAGGTAAGGTTGTGGTTGACGGCGTTGAGTTCGACCCACAGCTTTGGTACACCGAGACTGGTTCTTCTAACTTCAACAACTCGTACGCCAACGAGTTCTATGTTTACAAGGGCACAAACGTACGTCTGCGCGAGATGAGCCTCGGCTACACCTTCCGCAACCTCTTCGGAAACGGCAAGAACCTCACTGCTGCGCTCATCGCACGCAACCTCTTCTTCTTCTACAAGGACGCTCCTTGCGACCCGGACGTATCAATGGGTACTGGCAACGGTGTGCAGGGTGTCGACATCTTCAACCTTCCTTCTTCAAGAAGCTTAGGTCTGAACCTGAAGTTGAACTTCTAATTATTTTTGAGCGAGTAAAAACAAGTTTTACAACCGTTTAAAATCTAAGCAATTATGAAAAAGAGAAATATATTCGCGGTGTCATCAATGCTGGCACTGGCTGTGATGGGTAGCGGAATGTTAAGCTCATGCACAGACGATTTCGAAGATCTGAATACAAACAAGACGCAGGTGGATCCAGGCGATTTGCCGTTCGCTGCACAGTGTGCGGAGGCAATGAACTATTGCTATGCACCTCATCAGAACATGTTCCAGTTCTGGACAAACCTTACCATCGACCTCTATGGTGGCTACTTCCAGACACCTCACGGCAACTTCACCAACTGCGATATGGGTGAGAACCGCGGACACAGTGGCGGTATGTACGAGAACTATTATCTGCATATCTTCAACAACACACGCCGCAACATCACCAACCTCGAAAAGCAGTCAAAGCCAGGATTGGCAGCCACAATGCGTATTGTGCAGGCTGTAGGTACTATGCAGGCTACCGATGCTTACGGACCGCTCGCCTACTCGTCTATCATCAACGCCGAAAGCGAGACAACTTATCGCTTCGACAGTCAGCAGAAGCTCTATGAGCAGATGCTCGACGACCTCGACAAGGCTATCGTTGATCTTAAGGCAATGAGCGACGACGAGAAGGTATCGCTCGCTACATACGACACATGGGGCGGTGGCGATCCTGCTATATGGGTGCAGATTGCCAACACCATGAAGCTGCGTATCGCTCTGCGTCTCTCTAAGCGCGAGAGCGAGATGGCTGCCGACGGCTACGACCTCAAGGCTATCGCAACTGCAGCTGCTGACAACACCCTCGCCGTGTCAGGCAAGGACATCGTCATCAAGGACCAGAGCAACGAGCTGAAGCGTATGTTCGAGTGGCAGGACTGCGGTATGAACGCCAACCTCGTAACGCTTATGGTGGGCATGAACGACCCACGTCTGCCTCTGTACATGACAAAGAATGCTGACGAGATTAAGAACGAGAAGGGCGAAGTGACACCTAAGAACTCTGTTTACTGCGGCATCCGCTACGCAAGCGGCATGGCACAGAAGGGTTCTGACGGCTCGTACGGCTACAAGATGTCGCAGTGGGTTGGCTCATACAACACTCCGCTGCCTATCTTCAAGGCTGCCGAGGCTTACTTCCTCCTCGCTGAGGCTAAGCTGCGCTGGAACATCGGTGGTACAAGCGTGAAGGATCTCTACGAGCAGGGCATCCGCCTCTCTATAAAGAACGAGCTTGCTTATAAGGGATCGTTCGCTGGCATAGAGAACATCAGCGATGCTGTTATCGACGCTTATATCAACGGCACAACTGGTCAGGCTAACTATGTCGATCCAGGCAACAGCGAACACAACTGTGCAGCTGTGAACACACTCGGTGTGAAGTGGGACGACGCTGCAAGCAAGGAAGACCAGCTCGCACGCATCCAGACACAGAAGTACATCGCTCTCTTCCCGCTCTCTAACGAAGGTTGGGCTGAGCAGCGTCGCACAGGCTATCCGAAGTTCTTCGTAGCATTGGTAAACAAGAGCAATGGTGCTGTCGACACTCAGGAAGGCGTTCGCCGTGTAATCTATAGCAGCAATGCTTACGACACCAACGCTGAAGGCATCAAGGGCGGTATCGAACTCCTCAACAAGGAGAATACCAGCAAGAAGGGTATCTCTGGCGATAAGGGCGGCACACACCTCTGGTGGGATAATGCTAACAAGGGCAACTTCTAAACGCTCTGCATAAACAAATAATTAAATAAAAAGGACTCTGCCAAGCTCTTGGCAGAGTCCTTTTTATTTAATATCTTTGCAGAAGATAAGCTGCACCTCAGTAAAACATTCAAGCGAGCTTGATGTTCTGCATTCGGTTTGCACTATCTTTGCCGAAGATAAGCTGCTAAACATAAAACAAGCAATATGAAGAAAATCGTAATACTCGACTTCGACGGCACCATCGCTGACACAAAGCCCGTCATACTCAACACATTTCATCGTACCTTCGACGCTATGCACCTACCGCAGCACAGCGACGAGGAGATAGCCGCTACAATCGGACTGCCGCTCGTGGAGGCGTTCCCCGTGCTCGAACCGATGGACAAGGAGAAGGCAGCGGAGTGTACAGCCACGTACCGCGAGATATTCGAAGACGTGAACCGCGAGATTGGCGTGCCAATGTTCCCACACGTGGCTGAAACGCTGCGCCTGCTGCACGCCAAAGGTTGCACACTCACCATCGCCACGAGCCGCGGATACAAGTCGGCTGCCGACTTCCTGCACTCCTTCGCACTCGACGACATCATCACGCTGATTGTTGCCGCCGAGGACGTGCGCCACGCCAAACCCGACCCTGAGCCCGTGCTGAAGACTCTGAAACACTACAACCTGCAGCCGGAGGATGCCGTCGTTGTAGGCGACACCCACTTCGACATTCTCATGGGTCGCAACGCCCACTGCATGACCATCGGCGTGACCTACGGCAACGGCTCACGCCAAAGCCTCATCGAAGCCGGAGCAGATGCCATAGTAGACGATTTCGCGGAGATTGCAGAGATGGTGTGATAGTGTTATGGTGTGATGGTGTTATGTTGAGGTGGTGATATTTGTTCAAACCACTATATAAACATGCTCATATATAAAGGCAAGTAAACAACACCATCCTCACCTATTTCTACATTATTTCCACTCATCACTATCCTACGGTTTATACTATCCGCAAAGAGCGATTGTGCCATATCTAACGAAGTGTGTTGCTTATAATCCTTTCCAGACTTCACCTCCAACACTGTAATCTTGCCTTTCTCCTGAAAGACAAAATCAAGTTCGTGCTTGCTTTTACGATCATAATAGTTTAGTGCTACACCATGCTTCACAAGTTCTCCAGCCACATAATTCTCTGTCAGCGCACCTTCATTGACATAAATATCTCCTGTTAGCACTTGCGCCTGAATATCATCAAGCATCATAGCACACATCAAGCCACTATCAACAAAGAACAACTTGTATAAACGTATATTTTCATGCAGAGGAAACGGCAGTTCAAACGACCCTACATTAAACGAATAGTAAGCTATACCAGCATCTACAAGCCACTGCGTCGGAGCGCCATACTTGCGGCGTGATGCATTCTTCTCAATAGAAGCCAGAATAAAACGCTTGTCTTGCTTGCTAAGCTGACCCGGTATTGCGTCGAAAACCGACTTTACAAGTAGCTTGTCATTGCCAGCATACTTGGATATATCGTTGCGATAACCATTCAAAATATCTTTCTGATTGCCCAAAGTCTTGCCGAAATCCTCATTGTTAAGGTATGTCGCAACCACCTCTGGCATACCACCTACTACAAGATACTGACGATAGCGCTGCATTATCTGCTGATGAAGAAAATCGGGTACGGCACGAAGCGAATTATAGCAGTCGTTAAGCAACGAAATAACATCGTCACTTATACTGCAAGCCCATAGAAATTCTTCAAAATCAAGCGGAAACATCTCCAATTCACGCTCAAAGCCAACAGGATAAGAAGAAACATCCTTATAATTGATACCTAACAAAGAACCAGACTCTATGTAGTCGTACTGTCCGTCCTCCACCAAAAACTTTATGGCTGTACGGGCATTCGGACACGATTGAATTTCGTCGAAGAAAATAAGCGTTTGGCCTGGTATCAACGGTCCAAAACCCATCGCTGAAAGGTTTATCAAAATTGTTCGCGCATCAAGATTTCCTTCAAAAGCCTGTCGCGCTAACGGCATCTGCTCAAAGTTTATCTCAATAAAACTCTTATAATGAGCTTTAGCAAACTGACGAACAATTGTTGTCTTGCCCACCTGGCGCGCACCCTTAATAAGAAGAGCCTTGCCAGACGAGTCTACTTTCCAGTCTTCTAACTCCTTTATAATCTTTCTCTTAAGCATATTTTTGCAACTTTTTGCCGGTTATTCAATTGCTTTTTGCAACTTTTTTCCAGGATATTGACATTACTTTTACAACTTTTTTCCAGTAAATAGCTTCCAAATTTACAACTTTTCGCCAAAACATAAAAATAAAAACCGAGAAAAGTGTGGGTCAATATCCTCTCTCTCAATTATAATTGCTAAATTTGCATACTGATACTCATTAATACTCAGCAAACCGCTGATACGCAACAACGAATAATCAAAAAAAACAAAATCGAAAATATAATGGAACAAGCACTTTGGATTTACAATACGCTGTCGCGTCGCAAGGAAGTGTTCAAGCCGCTGCACGCCCCTAACGTGGGCATGTACGTCTGCGGACCTACCGTCTACGGCGACCCACACTTGGGTCATGCACGCCCTGCTATCACGTTCGACATTCTCTTCCGCTACCTCAAGCACCTCGGCTATAAGGTGCGCTACGTACGCAACATCACCGACGTGGGCCACTTGGAGCACGATGCCGACGAAGGCGACGACAAGATAGAGAAGAAGGCTCGCCTGGAGCAGCTCGAACCGATGGAGATTGCGCAGTATTACACCAACCGCTACCACGCAGCTATGGAGGCACTCAACGTGCTGCCGCCAAGCATCGAGCCGCACGCTACGGGCCACATCATCGAGCAGGAACAGCTCGTGCAGCAGATTCTCGACAACGGATTCGCATACGAGAGCAACGGATCTGTCTACTTCGACGTGAAGAAGTACAACGAGAAGCACCACTACGGTATTCTCTCTGGTCGCAACCTCGACGACGTGAAGGACGCTTCGCGTGCGCTCGACGGTGTTGGCGAGAAGCGCAACCAGGCAGACTTCGCACTCTGGAAGAAGGCGTCGCCTGAGCACATCATGCGCTGGCCGAGCCCTTGGAGCGATGGTTTCCCGGGATGGCACTGCGAGTGTACGGCGATGGGCCGCAAGTATCTCGGTGCTCACTTCGACATCCACGGCGGCGGAATGGACCTCGTGTTCCCGCACCACGAGTGCGAGATTGCGCAGGCTGTGGCTTCGCAGGGCGACCAGATGGTGCACTACTGGATGCACAACAACATGATCACAATCAACGGACAGAAGATGGGCAAGTCGCTCGGCAACTTCATCACGCTCGAGGAGTTCTTCACCGGCAACAACAAGAATCTTGAGCAGCCCTACTCGCCGATGACCATACGCTTCTTCATCCTCTCGGCTCACTATCGCGGCACTGTAGACTTCTCTAACGAGGCGCTGCAGGCTTCGCAGAAGGGTCTTGAGAAACTCATGAACGGCATCGCCGACCTCGACCGCATCGCTGCTTCGGCGGAGAGCGACGCCGAGACAAAGAAGGTGGTGGGCGAGCTGCGCCAGAAGTGCTACGACGCCATGAACGACGACTTCGCTACACCGCTCGTCATTGCTCATCTCTTCGAGGCTTGCTCCGTAGTGAACAAGCTCGTAGACCACAAGGCTACCATCTCTGAGGCAGACCTTAAGGAACTGGCTGAGACAATGCGTCTCTTCGCGTTCGACCTGCTCGGTCTGCGCCCCGACAACGCCGGCTCTTCATCGCATCGCGAGGAGGCTTTCGGCAAGGTTGTAGACATGGTGCTCGACCTCCGCTCGAAGGCTAAGGCTTCCAAGGACTGGGCTACCAGCGACCGCATCCGCGACGAGCTGGCTGAGCTTGGCTTCGAGGTGAAGGACACCAAGGACGGTGCTACCTGGAAGTTGAAGTAAACAAATACACACACAATGAAGAAAATATCTATAATAGCCGCAGCAATTGCTCTCTGCAGTTGCTCGGCAACAAAGACAACAGACGCAGCCGTTGACCTCAACGGCGAGTGGGACATCGTAACTGTCGACGGCACCGCTGTCGACACCACAAAGACCGAGTTCCGCCCTACCCTGGGCTTCGACACAGCAAAGAATAGCGTGTACGGATGCGCAAGCTGCAACTCTATCAACGGCAAGGCAAAGGTGGATGCTGCAAAGCAGACCATCAGCTTCTCGGAGGTAGGCACTACATTGATGCTCTGCGCCAATATGGAGTATGAGCAGCAGATTCTGAAGGCACTCGAAAGCGTGAAGGGATACAAGGCTGGCAAAGGCTGCGTTGAACTCACAAACGGCAGCGGAAAGGCTGTGCTGCAGCTGAAGAAGCAGTAATAAAAGTAGCGGAGGTGAAAGCCTCCGCCACACCAAGTAGAATAGTAATATTTGCTTGCTGAGGGTGTGTCAAAACTAAAATATTTGGCAAATTGAATAGCAAACGGTTCTAATCGTAGGAGGCTACGGCATTCCTGCCGTAGCCATTAGTAACTGAAATACAACTGCTTGCAATGACTACGGCAAGAATGCCGTAGTCTCCTACAGTTAGCCATTCATCACAATTCTATAGTTTTGACACACCCTCTACGGAATAACCCCTAAAACAGAAATCGCATGAAACATATAGTATTTCTTACCGGCGCCGGCATGTCCGTAGAATCGGGTTTCAAGACGTTCCGCGGCAACGACGGCTTGTGGGAGAACTATCCCGTCGACCAGGTTGCGTCGCACGAGGGATGGCTTGCCGACCCCACACTCGTAACCAACTTCTACAATATGCTGCGCCGAAAGCTCTACGCAGCGCAGCCCAATGAGGGCCACCGCCTCATCCACGAGCTGGAGAAAGACTATAAGGTGACGGTCATCACGCAGAACGTGGACAACCTGCACGAAAAGGCAGGCTCCACTAATGTGATTCACCTGCACGGCGAACTGACAAAGGTGTGCTCCTCGCGCGACGTCGACGACCCACGCTATCAGCGCACTCTGACCGAGGACAACTGCGAGGTGAAGCCCGGCACACTCGCCGGCGACGGATCGCTCGAACGCCCGTTCATAGTGTTCTTCGGCGAGTCGGTGCCTATGATTAGCGTTGCGGCGGAGGCTGCAGAGCAAGCCGACATCTTCGTCATTATAGGCACATCGCTCAACGTCTACCCTGCTGCGGGCCTTATCCACTATGTGCGACCCTCAGTGCCCGTATATCTCATCGACCCCGAACCGTCAATGGGCGTAGGCAGACAGAACTTCAAGCACTTCCAGTGCGGAGCAAGCGAGGGAATGAAGTTATTGTGCGAAGAACTCTGTTGACACGACGTAGATTACGCTGATATTCCACAGATGCATCAGCGTAGTGCGACTTAGCATTATGTGCAGACACACAAAAAAACAAATGGGTGCAGCTCTTCATTTGAGAACTGCACCCATTTTATATTATTAGAACTTTACTGTTAGAACTTGTAGTTGATGCCGAACAAAATGTTTCTGCCGTCCAAGTTTACACCCCATGTATTAGCCTCGTCAACACGCTGATAGCCAAAGAAACCAATCTTTGTAACAAAAGCCACGTGATTAGAGAGGTTCACCTTAAGACCTGGCTTCAAACCAACTTCCCAAACATCATAGTCGCTCGCGCTATGCTGCAAGTCGTGATGCTCATAGCCAATTGTACCCTCAATGAAGAAGTCAACAATCTTTGCGCTGCAAGCTGTGTAACGAACATACGGAGCAACCTCAAAAACCTTCTCCTTATCCTCAACGCCGGAATAACCTAAAGAGATACCAGCATCCCACTTCTTATCCAACTGGAAACCTATCTCTGGAGCAATCTTCCAGCTGAACTTAGAGTCGTGGTCATAGCTGGTGTTAGCAAAACCAACACCGCCGCCGATATACACCTGAGCGCTTGCACACACGGCTACAAAGAGAGTAGCCAAAGTCATCATAATCTTTTTCATAAACATTATGTTTTTTAAGTGATTACTACACGAAACATTACGTCCCATGCCAATAGTATTAAATATTTAAGCGCTGCAAATGTACACTTTTTAATGATATGAAACAATAAGAAACGCAAAAAATAAAACTACATACATCAAAAAACACTGCATTTTTTATGTATAGCAATCAGTTTGAACACCATATTTACACTATTCACTTATTTATTCGTAACTTTGCAAAACAAATAACTCAAAGAATAATGCACAAACTCAGAACAATAGAAATGCAACGTCTGTCAGTAGACGAGTTTCACGAGGCGAATAAGCTGCCGCTCATCGTGGTGCTCGATGACGTGCGCTCGCTCCACAACGTAGGTTCGGTGTTCCGCTCCTCAGACGCTTTCCGCGTAGAAGCCGTTTACCTCTGCGGCATCACCGCTACTCCACCCCACCCCGAGATACATAAGACGGCGCTCGGCGGCGAGGACTCCGTGGCTTGGCGCTACTTCGAGACGGCTACCGAGGCGGTGGCAGAACTGCAGAAAGAGGGCGTTTTCGTCTATTCTATAGAGCAGGTGGAAGGCTCTACAAAACTGCAGAACCTGCAACTGGACACCGACCGCCGCTACGCCGTGGTGTTCGGCAACGAGGTGAAAGGCGTGCACCAGGAAGTGGTAGACCTTGCCGACGGATGTCTTGAGATACCGCAGTTCGGCACAAAACACTCGCTGAACGTCAGCGTGACAGCAGGCATCGTGATTTGGGAGGTTGCAAAGCAGTTCTTGGAAAGGCTTAAACTTTAAGTCTGTCTTTTTTAAAATATTCTTTGCTAACAACAATAAAAACAATGCAAATTGTAGAAATACTAATTATTCTTACAATTTGCATTGTTTTTATTGTATATACGCAACTATATAGAATTGAGTTCTACTCAAATCAATGAATTATACAATCAATAATTGTAAATATTATCCAAAGTATAAATGGACCCAATATTACAAATAATTCACCTAAATATTTTTTAAAAGCTTGTTTATAACTTCCCGTCTCTTGCTTATGAGAAGATATTAAAAAAACAGTACTGAAAGCATATAGAAAAAAAAATATCCAAGCTATATAAATCATCCAACTAACTCCTACTATATACGTTATTAATCCACTTATATAAAAAAAGAAACCAAATAATTCATGTAGCCTTTTCATTTATAATTACTTTTTATTCATACAGTCACTAAAATCATATTTCTTCCAAAAGTACAAATTAAAAACAAATACCACAAACAGTATTTTTATTTTTTATAATTTCATAAGAAAACACAACAGATTATTTATAAGCATCCCACTATCTAATAATTATAACTCTATTTGTTATTTTTTTCGTAACTTTGCAGCGTTATATCCACTTGAAACATACATAATTATATAAATGAAGAAACTTTTTATCGAGACATACGGCTGCCAGATGAACGTGGCAGACTCTGAAGTAGTGGCTTCCATTATGCAGATGGCAGGCTACGAACTGTGCGAGAACGAGGCAGAGGCTGACGCTATCTTCCTCAACACATGCTCTATCCGCGAGAACGCAGAGAACAAGATATACGGACGACTTGAGACTCTGCACGCAGAGAAGAAGAAGGGACGCGAGCTGATACTCGGCGTGCTCGGCTGCATGGCTGAGCGTGTGCGCGAAGACCTCATACAGAACCACTTCGCCAACCTCGTTTGCGGTCCCGACTCCTACCTCAACCTGCCGGACATGATTGCGCAGTGCGAGAACGGACAGAACGCCATGAACATCGAACTGAGCACCACCGAGACCTACCGCGACGTTGTGCCGCAGCGCATCGGCGGCAACCGCGTGAGCGGCTTCGTGAGCATCATGCGTGGCTGCAACAACTTCTGCCACTACTGCATCGTGCCCTATACTCGCGGACGCGAACGCTCACGCGACGTGGAGAGCATCCTGCGCGAGGTGCGCGACCTGCACGACCGTGGCTTCAAGGAGGTGACGCTGCTCGGACAGAACGTGAACAGCTACGGACTCACACCTGCCGGAAAGCGCATCGAGGGCGGCTGCTCGTTCGCCGAACTGCTGCACAAGGTGGCTCAGAGCGTGCCCGATATGCGCGTGCGCTTCACCACATCCAACCCCGAGGATATGACCGACGACATTCTGCACGCCGTAGCCGAAGAGCCTAACCTCTGCAAGCACATCCACTTCCCTGCACAGAGCGGTTCGACAAAGATTCTGAAGCTGATGAACCGCAAGTACACACGCGAGCAGTACTTGGAGCGCGTGGAGGCAATACGCCGCATCATACCCGGCTGCGGACTCTCTACCGACCTCTTCGTGGGCTATCACGACGAGACGCCGGAGGACCACGCAGAGACACTATCGCTGGTGCGCGAGTGCCAGTTCGACTCGGCTTTCATGTTCAAATACTCCGAACGTCCGGGCACATACGCCGCAAAGCACTTGCCCGACAACGTGCCGGAGGAGGTGAAGATAGAGCGCCTCAACGAGCTTATAAGCCTGCAGACGGAGGTGAGCGCAGAGCAGAACCGCAAGGACATCGGCAAGACATTCGAGGTGCTCGTAGAAGGCTACTCGAAGCGTTCGCGCGAGCAGCTCATGGGACGCACCGAGCAGAACAAGGCGGTGGTGTTCGACAAGGGCACATACCGCATCGGCGACCGCGTCATGGTGAAGATAACGGATGCCACATCGGCTACGCTGTTAGGCACTATAGCAGAATAAACCCACCGTCAGGCACTACATCAGAATAAAGACATGAAAGAATTTCTACAGGTACTGAGGCGCTTCGTGCCGCCATACAAGAAGTACATCGCGCTGACAGCCACGTTCAACGTGCTGTCGGCTGTGCTCAACATCTTCTCTTTCGCAGCACTCATCCCCATCCTTCAGATACTCTTCCGAACAGAAGGCGCAGGCAGTGCTACGCATCTCATGCCGTGGAGCTTCGACAACATAAAGGAGGTGCTGTCGAACAACGCCGACTACTACGTGACACAGCTCATCGCCAACGTCGGACCGACCACTACCCTACTCGTAATCGGTCTGTTCCTCGCCTTCACCACGTTCCTCAAGACGGGTGCCTACTTCCTTTCGTCGGCTACAATCATACCTGTGCGGACGGGCGTGGTGCGCGACATACGCAACCAGCTCTACCGCAAGATTACATCGCTGCCGCTCAGCTTCTTCTCCGACGAACGCAAGGGCGACATCATAGCGCGTATGACGGGCGACGTGCAGGAGGTAGAGAGCTCGATAATGTCGTCGCTCGACATGCTCTTCAAGAACCCTATTCTCATCACGTTCTACTTCGGAGCACTCATCTTCATCTCGTGGCAGCTAACGCTCTTCACCATCGTCTTCGTGCCAATCTTCGGATGGTTCATGGGCTGCGTGGGCAGAAAACTCAAGAAGAAGTCTATCAAGGCGCAGTCGCTCTGGAGCGACACTATGTCGCAGGTGGAGGAAACGCTCGGCGGACTGCGCATCGTGAAGGCGTTCTGCGCAGAGGACAAGATGAACACACGCTTCTCGAACATCAACAACGAATACCGCGACGCCGTGCAGCGCGTGAACATACGCCAGCAGATGGCGCACCCGATGAGCGAGTTCCTCGGCACGGTGCTCATCATCATCGTGCTCTGGGTGGGAGGCATACTGGTGCTCGACAACAAGATACTCTCCGGCCCGTCGTTCATCTATTATCTCGTGATGCTCTACTCCATCATCAACCCTCTGAAGGAGTTCTCCAAGGCGAGCTACAACATTCCGAAGGGTCTTGCCTCGATGGAGCGCGTAGACAAGATTCTGAAGGCGGAGAACACCATCAAGGAACCTCTGCAGCCGAAGCACATCGCTTCGTTCGAGCATCAGATAGAGTTCCGCCACGTGTCGTTCCGCTACGGCGAGCAGTGGGTGCTGCGCGACATCAACCTCGTCATCGAGAAGGGCAAGACCGTGGCTCTCGTCGGACAGAGCGGATCGGGCAAGTCGACACTCGTCGACCTCATTCCGCGCTACTATGACGTGCAGGAGGGCGAGGTGCTCATCGACGGCATCAACGTCAAGGATCTCGGCATACACGACCTGCGACAGCTCATCGGCAACGTCAACCAGGAGGCGATACTCTTCAACGACTCGTTCCGCGGCAACATCACGTTCGGCGTGGAGAGTGCCACGCAGGAACAGATTGAGCAGGCGGCACGCATAGCCAACGCCCACGAGTTCATTATGCAGACCGAGCAGGGCTACGACACCAACATCGGCGACCGCGGCGGACGTCTCTCAGGCGGACAGCGACAGCGTGTGAGCATAGCGCGCGCCATACTGAAGAATCCGCCTATACTCATCCTCGACGAGGCTACATCGGCACTCGACACCGAGAGCGAACGCCTCGTGCAGGACGCGCTCGAACGCCTTATGAAGTCGCGCACGACGGTGGCTATCGCCCACCGCCTGTCTACCATCAAAAATGCCGACGAAATATGCGTGATGCACGAGGGCGAGATTGTGGAGCGTGGCACACACGAAGAACTCATCGCACTTGGCGGTTACTACAAGAAACTGCACGAAATGCAGAAGTAACAGCCTTAGGTATAAAGAAAGCCCGAAGTCCTTACCTACTGGACTTCGGGCTTTCTTCGTTCTACCGAATAGCAATATATACTTACGCCTTCCTACTTCAACGATTCGTCATACAATACATTGGTTGCCATATGCTGCACTTCGTTGACTATAGCAGGATAAGCCTTAACAAACTCATGCAATTCAATACTATTGCCTTGCTCGTCATAGGTTTTGCCTACGCCCTGAAATTCGGTTCCTTCAACCGCAACCTTGCCGTTTGCATGAAACACCTTTATCAATGTAACCTTTCCCTCTTCAAAAGTCATACATACCGTTTTATTGTCGTCAGACCATGCCTTTCCACTGAAAGGCTCTTCATCATAATACGCTACGGTGAGACTCTTGTTGAATACCAGCTGACTTATCTTAACCTCCTTAGTACACGACATAAGAGTGAATATGCACAAAATCAATAAAAGTTTTCTCATATAGAACTACTGTTAGCTTGTTATATATTTATTGTGTAGAATATTTTCTCGAACACAGCCTTTTCCTTATTCCAATCTCTCGTGGAATAAGTGGCTGTATTCGTTCTGCCTTCCGTATCGGTAAATGTGAATACAACCGGCATATCCGATGTGTATAGTTTCTTTATGTCTTTATAGCTCAACTGGGCAGTTGTACGCACAACAAAGTTGCTACCCTTCGTTTCGTGATACAAAAGCTTTACATCTGAAGCCTCCGTCGTAAACGTACCGTTGCTCACGGACAAGCGGCTTATATCTTCTCGATTAGGCGAAACAACAGTGAAGTTCATGGTCAACGAGTCGCAATGAGACACATAAGTCATATCGAATACAAATCGCTTAATGTCCTTGCTACGCTCGCTCAGCTTCTTATTACCAATAAAATAAGCATTTCCCTTTTTTGTAGAGAAGGGATTTAAGCGGTTCGAAACAGACTGTGCGCTCGTACCGGCAATGCCAGTTGCAAGCATTATCATCAATAGAAATATTCTCATCTATCATCTATTTTAAAAAAAGAAGGATAACCTACTACTGTTGGTTATCCTTCCTATAAATTTCATTTAACCGAAACTACATCTTAGTGATTACTCACCGTAAACGTAAGTTGTCTTTGTACCGTAAAGACCAAGGATGCTTGTTGTCTTAACGTCAACGTGAGAGATCTTCTTGATGCCTGCATTCTTAGCAGCCGTATTGATACTTGCGTCACCACCGAAAGTCAGAACGCTGAGGAATACCGGATAAGAAGCCTTACCGCACTTTGTACCTGCTGTGTTTGATGTTGCAGCGAGTGGGTTCACTGCTGAACAGCTTGTCATTGCTGCAGCTACCAAGAGAGCTGCCATTACCTTTAATGATTTCATAGACAATAAATTTAAATTTTTATGATTGTATAAAAATACCAATTGCAAAATTAAAGGGTTATTGACGAATATATGTTTTTTTTGCTAATTTATGTTAAACGATTGCATTTTTATACACAAAACTAATCTAATACACCTATTAGTATAAAATAAACATAACAAAGCCATACTTTTTACCACACTATATAAAAACCCAACAACCACAGAATAACCAGTTATCCACAATTTACACAACCTGTTGATAACTCCGTAACATACTGACTCACAAATCTTATTTATCAACAGACCTGTGTATAACTACGTTAGTTAGCATATACAGGAGTACTTACAGGCGTGTACAGGAGTGTAGCGATATGGGAAAAAGGCGTGTACGGGAGAGCAGTGTTATACACAGGAGGGCAACGTGATTGCGCACAGGAGGGTAGCGTGGCTATGACAGGAGGGTAGCGTGGTTGTGCGCAGGAGGGTAGCGGGGTTGTGCGCAGGAGGGTAGCGTGATTGCATACAGGAGGGTAGCGTGGCTATGGCAGGATGCCATAGCCTCCTAAATTAGCGAGTTATCCACAATTACCAACAACCTGTTGATAACTACGTAACTAACTAATAGCTAATGTAATGTTATCCACAAACACGTTGATAACTATGTTTAATAAACACTTTCCACTATAGAAACATCATGTTTTGTTATCGGATTCCGTCCGCCGTCCGATCGGATTCCGTCCGCCGTCCAATCAGATTCCGTCCGCCGCCCAATCGGATTCCGTACGCCATCCAATCAGATTTCGTACGCCACCCAATCGGATTTCGTACGCCGCCCGATGACATAAGCTGCGCTTTTCACCAACAATTGCTGCGCTTTACGCTAACAGTCGCTATACTCTGATACAACCCAAAACGCCATGCTATCCTGTTGATAATGTTGATAACACAGGTAAAAGACTGATATATAACAAGAAGTTATTAACATATTATGTTTACAATTGTGTGGAAAGGCAAGGGATAGTCCGTTTAAACGACAGAAAAAACCGTTGATAAACACAGGAAGACCTGATTGATACAAGACCAAAACTGCTGTAATCAGCAAAAAACAACGCTTCACCTGTTGACAATGTTGATAACTTGTGTAAGACGCTGAAAGCCAACAGGTTGTTATCAACACACCTGTTAATAACTGTGTTAATAGGAGGGTATGGCATCCCTGCCATACCCACGCAGCCGTATTGATGGTTACGTGCAGTCACACTGCCTTATTGATGGCAAATTGCGTGGGAGGGTGTGTCAAAACTATAGAATTGTGATGAATGGCTAACTGTAGGAGACTACGGCATTCTTGCCGTAGTCATTGCAAACAGTTGCATTTCAGTTACTAATGGCTACGGCAGGAATGCCGTAGTCATTGCAAACAGTTGTATTTCGGTTACTAATGGCTACGGCAGGAATGCCGTAGCCTCCTACGATTAGAACCGTTTGCTATTCAATTTGCCAAATATTTTAGTTTTGACACACCCTCCACGCAGCCGTATTGATGGTTACGTGCAGTCACACAGCCTTATTGAAGGCAAATTGCGTGGGTATGGCAAGGATGCCATACCCTCCTATGTCTTCATTTCGAGTTTTAACGCACACCTCCTGTTATTATCCGCAAATCTGTTGATAACCTGTTGATAACTTACTAACAACACTGTTAACAACTTAGCGGTTATCAACAGGCGGACAGGCAGAGTAGGGTGGATGTGGATAACTGTGTGCGTTATCAAATTAATATTCTAAAGTTTTCCACAGGTTTTTAAGAGAAAAAGATATAAACTTATTAACTTTGCAGGTGTAATAGCACTTTTGTGTATAACTAACATATATAACTCATTTTCAAAGAGAAAATATTAACACAACCTGTTGACAATGATGTTTTACAGGTTTATAACGAAATAACCAAAGAAATAGGTAGAAAGTTTTCAACGTACTAACAGTATATCATACTCATAATCTTTTTCTTTTCTTTAAAAATAAAAAGAAATAGATATATAAAGAGATGTTGGTAAGTAGTCTACTCGTTAAGTCTGTCTACTTGTCTACTTGTTTACTCGTCAACTAAAAAAATATATGAACAACGATTGGAAAGAGAAGGGTTACATCGACGAAGCGGTTGATGAATCCGTTGACTTGAAAAAAGAGATACGTCGCTTGTGTGAAGAGAAGGATGCCGTTGTGCTTGCTCACTACTATACGGTGGGCGAAGTGCAGGAGGTGGCTGACTTCATCGGCGACTCGCTGGCATTGGCTCGTAAGGCTGCGAAGACCGACGCGAAGATTATCGTGATGTGTGGTGTGCACTTCATGGCTGAGACCTGTAAGCTACTCTCGCCGGAGAAGAAGGTGTTGTGTCCGGACCTCACTGCCGGCTGTTCGCTTGCCGACTCGTGCAAGGCGGAGGACCTGAAGGCGTTCAAGGAGCAGCATCCTGGCTATAAGGTGGTGAGCTACGTGAATACAACGGCTGCGGTGAAGGCACTCACAGACGTGGTGGTCACCTCGGGCAACGCGAAGAAGGTGGTGGACAGTTTGCCAAAGGACGAGAAGCTCATCTTCGGTCCCGACTATAATTTAGGTAACTATATAAATAGTGTTACGGGTCGCGATATGCTGCTGTGGAACGGCGGATGTCATGTGCATGAGAAGTTCTCGGTAGAGGCTATCGTGAAATTGAAGGCGGAGCACCCGGAGGCTGTGGTGATGGCTCACCTGGAGTGTAAGGCACCGGTGCTGGCTGTGGCTGACGTGAAGGGTTCTACGGCTACGATGCTCGATTATGCTAAGGAACATAAGGAGACGAAGGAATACATCATAGCTACCGAGGCTGGCATCCTGCACGAGTTGCAGCGCTGCTGTCCCGACGTGACGTTCTATCCGGTTCCGCCGGAGGTGTCTGAGGGTGGGGTAGGCTGCTCTTGCAATGAGTGCGAGTATATGAAGAAGAATACGTTGCTCAAGATATACAATACGCTGCGCTACGAGCTTCCGGAGGTGACTGTTGACGAATCTATCGCCAAGGATGCCGTTAAGCCAATAGAGCGAATGCTTGAGCTTTCCTAAGGAGTGGTTCCCACTGAATTGTAGGAGGGTATGGCATCCCTGCCATACCCACGCACCCTGCTACAGTAATGTTCTCCCACAGATTTCACGGATTTACATAGATGGTTAGGCTGCGTAGTGGGCTCCCACAGAATACACAGAATACACAGAAGTTTATTGCTGAGAAGAAACTCCCACAGATTTGTAGGAGGGTATGGCATCCCTGCCATACCCACGCACCCTGTTACAGTAATGTTCTCCCACAGATTTCACGGATTTACACAGATGGTTAGGCTGCGTAGTGGGCTTCCACAGATTTCACAGAATACACAGAAGTTTATTGCTGAGAAGAAACTCCCACAGATTTGTAGGAGGGTATGGCATCCCTGCCATACCCACGCACCCTGCTACAGTAATGTTCTCCCACAGATTTCACGGATTTACACAGATGGTTAGGCTGCGTAGTGGGCTCCCACAGAATTCACAGAATACACAGAAGTTTATTGCTGAGAAGGAACTCCCACAGAGAACTCTCAGGGGGTGCACTTGTCTCAAGTGCACCAATCAATAATAGGTTGTTAATAGGTTGGTGCACTTGAGACAAGTGCACCCCCTGGAAGGCGGAAGTTTATTGCTGAGAAGAAACTCCCACAGATTTCACGGATTTACACAGATGTAAGCAAAATGTTCTGTGAATTCCGTGAATTCTGTGGGAGTAAATATCTGTGTAAATCTGTGAAATCTGTGGGATAATATTCTCTGCCAATCTGTTCTGTGTTCCGTGAATTCTGTGGGAGTAAATATCTGTGTAAATCTGTGAAATCTGTGGGATAATATTCTCTGCCAGTCTGTTCTGTGTTCCGTGAATTCTGTGGGAGTAAATGTCTGTGTAAATCTGTGAAATCTGTGGGAGAATATTCTCTGCCAGTCTGTTCTGTGAATTCCGTGAATTCTGTGGGAGTAAATATCTGTGTAAATCTGTGAAATCTGTGGGATAATATTCTCTGCCAGTCTGTTCTGTGAATTCCGTGAATTCTGTGGGAGTATTATTCTGGCTGCGTGGGTATGGCAGGGATGCCATACCCTCCTATGTGGGAGACAAGTGCTCACATTAAAACTTCTTCAGCAGGAACGACGGCTTTACGCGCAGATAGATGCCAGCCGCAAGACTCACCTTATTATTATTGTTATACACCTTGTCGCCAACGACGAAGTCGTCCGTGGGCAGCGTGTTGAACACATCAGCCTGCACGCCCCATGAGAACCCCTTACCGAGTTCTTGTGCATAGCTCAGTTGAGCACAGACGGTGCGGTTGCGCTGCATCTGGAAGTCGCGGTTGTGTATACCCACCGAGCCGTAGAGAGGGTTGCCGAAGATAGAGATGAACTTTGAGCTATCCCAGTAGGCACCGCGCAGACAGAAGCGCCAGATGTCAGCCTCCGCTTTCACGTATACACCTTTGCCATTGTCGAAGGGTAGGAGAGCACCAGTCATCTGTCGATAGTAAGCCACGTCAGCCTCTGCGTTCAGGCGCGTAAGAATAGAGTTGTCGGTGTGTATCGTTACGCCGACACCTGCCGCTGCGTTCATCCATGTCTTCACCTGCCGCTGTTCGGCGTCAGGGTTAATCTCGCCACCGCGGTGCTGCATCACCACCTGCAAGGGGAAGTAGACATGCGTGCGTCGCTCTGGACGGTTAGCCTTGAAGCGTGTTGACAGTCCGAAGGTGAACGCCTCCTGATGCGTGTCCTTGTCGAAGATAAAACTCTCCCAGTTCACCCACACGTCGAAGTCGAGCGGTTTCGTCTGCCACTGCATCTGCACGCCCATCTCGGGGTCAGCCGAAAGAGCGTTCTCCTGATTGTAGAGCGGTTCGATGAGTCGGTGGTTCGCCCCACCATATATATTACCGAGTATGAGGTTGAAGTTTCGGCTCACAGCCAGTTGCACGTTGAAGAACGGTAGCAGATGGAAGCCCGTCTGCGTTTGGTCGCCCTTCCATGTTGCTATGTCGCTATAGTTGAGGTTAGGATATTTGTTTGCACCCCAATAGTGGAGCATACTAACGCCCACCTCCACGCGCAAGTTCTTCAGTGGCTGATAGCTCACCGTGGGCTGCAGGCGGTAGCCAGGCAGCGTGTATCCCTTCGAGAGGCATCCCTTATACTCATTGTCGCGGAAGAAGCACAGAGCGTCGAAGTTGAGTCGCAGCTCACCGCACGAGGCAGAGTCGATGCGGTGGCTGTTCTCGAATAGTAGCGAGTCGATATGTACGCTGACCTGTGCCTTAGCGTTAGCGGTCGTTAGCAGCAAAAGTGCCGCGGTAAGAAGTGTCGGTAAACGTTTCATTAGTTTCTTATTACTACTTTCTAAGTTTCTTGTTTAGCTGTTCGATTGTGAGGTTTGCAGCCGTCACCTTTCCGTTTTCGATGACTATATTGTCGGGTATGTTCGACATGCCGAGGAGGTTGTACACATCGCCGTCTATCGACTTGCCGTCGCAGATGGTAATGACATCTTCTATTTCTCTTGAGTTGAGTATTCTGCGACATTCAGCGCGCGAGTAGTCGAGACATATATTCACCACCTTGACCTCTCCTTTCGTCTCTTTCTGCAGTAGTGCCATGCTCTGTAGCATCGATATACTATTGTAGTGCCATGATGCCCATGCCACCACTACTGTTGTGCCAGCGGTGGAGAGTGTGACGTTGTTCACCGGTTTGCCATTGATGTCGTAAGCTGCGAACTTCGGAATACGGCTGTTTGTGGTGAGCGTTGTGCGGTTGTTTATGCTCTGTTGTAGACTCTTAAGACCGTTGTTCTTGGGTTGATGTTCAAGCATGAGGTCTATCAGCTGTCGTGCAGTGGAGAAGTCGGGACGCTCCTTCTGCAGGAAGAAGTTGCGCACGACGTATGTGCTCACTATCGATTCGGGATGATCCTCTACGAACTGGCGTGCGTATTTCTGTATCTCGTTGGGTGAGGCGTTTGCAATCTGTTCGCGCAGTTGGTTCATCAGTTCGTTCGGCTTTGTGCCTTTCACCTTCATCTCTTTCAGGTGTGAAGCGTCGCCTTTTATGTCTACGCTCTTTCCTGGTGCAGCAAACACGGGTTGCTCGGTGAAGTTGGGGAACACAATCATCAGTGTCATCTCTTTCTTACACTCCACCTTATATGTAAAGCGTCCTGCTTGCACCTTTATAGTGTCGATACCCTTTAGGTTGCCATCTGGGCTATATACATAAAACTCGCCCTGATTAAGGTTTAGGAGTCTGCCGTCGATTTCGAAATGACGACTATCGGTTCCACATGACACCATAATCAGGGCGAGTAATGTCGCTATAATTGTTTTGTTCATTTTAGTCGTATGAACTGAAGTTAGAATAAGAAGGCTGAGAGCAATAACCCTCAGCCTTCATTTATTTTTAATTATTTAAAACGTCTTGCCACGTCTTACTTCAGAAGAGAGAGCTCCAAGTCCTTCTCAGCGTACTCCTTCAAAGAAGGATCCTTCTGGAGAGCCTCCTTGAGGTAAGAGTTAGCAGCGAACTTGTTGCCACGACGTGCAGCTACGATAGCGCGGAGGTAGTCGGTCATACCGTTCGGGTTAGCTACCTTGTCAAGAGTGCTTGTAGCGCCCTCGTAGTCCTTGTTCAGAATCTGAGCAAGAGCTGCAGTGTTTGTGTTCTGCTTGTTGAAGTCCTTGTCAGCCTGAGCGTAGTTGCCCTTAGCGATGTTGAGTGCGCCGAGAGCCGACTGTACGTTCTCAGAGCCAGAAGCCTTAGCAATCTGACGTTCTGCACCCTGTACGTCGCCCTCAATGAGCGAAATGAGACCGAGGTTAGCCTGTGCCTCCGGAGTAGATGAACCGAGAGAAGTAGCCTTCTGAGCGTACTGCTTAGCAGCTGCTACGTCGCCCTTAGCGAGTGCAAGAGCAGCGAGGTTGTTGTAAGCGCGGTAGTCGTTCGGGTAAACCTCTGTTGTCTTCTTATAGATTTCCTCCTTCTTAGCTGCCGACTCCTCGAGAGTAGCAGAGTAGAGAAGCTCGTCAACGCTCAGCTTAGTAGCGTCGCTGCTGTACTGCTCCTTGATCTGGTCGTCGCTACGGCCGATTGTCTCATAGTTGACGATGAGGCGTGAACGGCGAAGCTCTGGGAGGATGCCGTCAGCAAGCTCCTGGAAGCCTGCAGACATGTTGCGGATCTGCTGCTCGCGCTCCTGTGGGTCGCTATACATAGAGAGCACGCGGAGGATAACTTCCTTGTCCTGAAGATTAGATGCTGCAACGAGCTTCTGGAAACCGTCCCAGTCCTGTGCTGTGTAGTGAGCGTCGATAGCTGCGTTCACCTTTGTCTTCTTCAATGTACCCTTAACGTACTTCTCTGACTCGTTCTGACGGTTGCCAGCGAGCTTATCGTTGAACTTAACGCCACCATCAGGTGAAGCGTAAGCCTGGATTTCTACGTTCTGTACGTTGTAGCCTTCCTTGTCAGCGTTGATCTTCTTAAGCAACTCTACAAACTCCTTAACAGAGTTGTTCTTGAGCTCGCTCTTGCGGATGTTAGCCTGGTTGATGAGGAACTTGATGTTAGCCTCCTGCTTAGCAGCGTTTACGCGCTGGAATGCGTCAGGAGCGATGCAGCCACTCTCAGAAGCGAGAGTCTTCTTGTAGAGCTCTGATGTAGCGATAACGCCATCAGCTACCTTCACTGCAGGTACGTCGAACTGCTTCTTACCGATGCGTGCGTCGAATGTGAGGTACATCTCGCTCTGCTGCATCTCTGGAACGTACTTGAAGTTAGACTTCATTGTGTAGCGACCACCTACCTTGTAAGAGATAGTCTGATCGTTGCCCTTTACTTTCTCACCCTGGAAAGTAGCACTCTGACCCTTAGCTACCTGGCCGTCAGCGTAGCGCAACTCTGGAGTAACTGTGACAACAGCCTTCTTCTTCATGTACTTCTCTGGGAATGTTCCGTTGATTGTAGCTGGAACATCGCCTGCGTTTGCCTCAAGTGGGTTAGGGATAACTGTGAAGTTGTCCGCTGAGAGCGGTCCAAGCTTCGAACAAGATGTCATGAACAGCATTGTAGCTGCAGACAGTAAAAGAAGATTGTTTTTCTGCATAATTTATATAAAATATTAATTGATATATCTATTAGTGTTATTACACACGCTTAATGCGTGTACGTGTACATAATAATGTGCTACAAAGATACGCACTTATATTGTTTGCGACAAAGACAACTGTATTTAATTATGTTTAATTAACGATATGAATAGCTTCTTAACTCCTATAATAATAAAAAGACAGCAGAGATAAGTCTCAGCTGTCTTTTTATGTTGGTTTTTGATTGATTTGGCTTAGTTAAGAGCGTCTGAAAGCTCGGCACCTGCCTTGAACTTAGCAACCTTCTTTGCTGCAATCTGAATCTTCTCACGAGTGCGGAGGTTCATGCCTTCGCGAGCTGGGCGCTCGTTAACACTGAATGTACCGAAGCCGATGAGCTGTACCTTGTCACCCTCAACGAGAGCTGTCTTGATTGCTTCTACTGCAGCTTCGAGAGCTTTCTTTGCGTCAGCCTTGCTGAGTTCAGCACCTACTGCTATCTTCTCTACTAATTCTGTCTTGTTCATAATTCTGTTGTATTTAAATTGTTTATAAATGTTAGTTTTCTCTGAGTTTGAAGAGCTAAAAATGTGTAACTCACACTATTTCAGTGACAAATTTAGAGTTTTCCTTTCATAAATCAAACAAAAAACAGAAAAAAGTGCATAATTAATTGAAAAAAAAAGCGCGAAGAGCCTGTTTTATGCCTTTTTACGTGGATTTTTCGTAATTTTGCCACTCTAACGATGCGATATTTACAAATATATAAAAATGTGATATGAATAATATTCCAACGATAACAAAAAACTTACTTATTGTGAATGTAGTGGTATTCTTAGCCACTTATTTATTTAGAACTATCGGTGTAGACCTCAACAATGTTTTAGGTTTGCACTTCTTTCTTGCGCCCGACTTTCACATCTATCAGCTCTTTACATACATGTTCGCTCACGGTGGTTTCAGCCATATCTTCTTCAATATGTTTGCGCTGTGGATGTTCGGTTGTATCGTTGAGCGCACTTGGGGACCGAAGAAGTTTCTCACTTATTATATAGTGTGCGGAGTAGGCGCTGGTCTGTTTCAGGAGTTGGCACAGTTTGCGCAGTTCTATTTTATAGCAAGCGAACAACTTCCTCACTTCACATTGGCTCAGACAATGAAAGTGGCTAATGCCAATGCCGCCTTCCTTAACCTTTGGACTACCGTGGGTGCGTCGGGTGCTGTCTACGGCATACTTCTCGCCTTCGGTATGCTCTATCCCGAGGAGCGCATCTTTATATTCCCGTTGCCTGTGCCTATCAAGGCAAAGTGGTTTGTGATGGGTTATGCTGCGATAGAATTGTTCATGGCTTACTCTTCTACGGGCGACGGAGTGGCTCACCTGGCTCACTTGGGCGGTATGGTGTTCGGTTTCTTCCTCATTCGCTACTGGCGACGCCATCCCGACATTCGCTACAGTCGTCGCAGCGGACAGCAGTTCTTCGACTCTATGCGTGCCTCGTGGGAGCGTCGCACGGGGCGCAAAGATCGTGGCGGTGTGTTTACTAATAGTGCAAATACACGCCATGAAAGCGATTGGGACTACAACGCACGCCGCAAGGCAGAGCAGGAGCGAATGGACGAGATATTGGATAAGATACGTCGTAATGGTTACGAGTCGCTAACGCGTGAAGAGAAACAGCAACTCTTCGATGCAAGTAACAGAAAATAAAAACAGACTTACACGCTTTGAAAAATATAAAATCAATAATCTTTCGCATCGTCGCCGCATTCAATGTGGTGACGGTGCTCTTTATGTTAGCTATAGGATATAGCGACAGGGTTAACCCTACGGCTCATCCGTTGATAGCTAACATAGGGCTTATATTCCCCTTGTTTCTGCTGCTTAATATAGCATTTCTCGTCTTTTGGTTGTTGTTTCGTAAGCGTGGGGCACTCATCTCGTTAGTCGGAATGATAGTATGTTTCGGTCCGGTGCGCACTTATGTTCCGCTGAATGTTCCGTCTTCGGCTCCTGAGGATGCGTTGAAGATAATGTCGTACAATGTGTTCTGCTTTTCTACGTGGACTGACTTGTCGCAGCCATGCGCTATAGCCGATTATATGTTGGAACAGGACGCTGATATCGTTTGTTTGCAGGAAGCTGATGTACAATGGGCAAAGCGTGTGAAGATAGACTCTTTGATGGACGTGAAGTATCCTTACAGAAAGTATAGTGGCTCGAAAAATCCCAAAGGAGGCGATGCTGTCGGTATATATAGTAAGTTGCCGATAGTAGGGGAGGAATATATATCCACCGAAGAGGATACATATAACGCCGTATCTTATGCTCTAAAGACAGGTGAAAAGGACACTACGCTTGTTATTGTAGCCCACTTCCAGGTTACAGGATTGTCGCCCGAAGACCGTACGCGCTTTAAGTCGATGTTGAAAGGTGACATGGAAAGCGATGAAACAAAACAGGAAACACATCGCCTGTGGAACTTGCTTGGCGAGTCGTCAGCGAAACGTGGACCACAGGCAGACGCTGTGGCTGAATACATTGAGCATCATAAGCATCAGAGCATAATCCTTGCAGGCGACTTCAACGATTCGCCCATATCCTATACCCATCAACGCTTAGCTAAAGAACTCACCGATTGTTATGTAGCTACGGCGAATGGTCCTGGTATATCTTACCACTACAACGCTTTCTACGTGCGCATAGACAACATCATGTGCTCCGATCATTGGAAACCCTATGAATGCAAGGTGGATAATAGCATAAGTGCATCCGATCATTATCCGATTGTATGTAAGCTGCAAAGGGTAAAATAGCAATGAGTATAGGGGTGATGACACCACTTTAGAAAGTGCTTTTTCACCTTATATATTATAAAAATATTTAAAAAACTGGACTTTTATAAGTGTTTTAAACTCTTAAACCTCTGCAAAACAAAGAAATAAAGCTATAAATTTCGGTTTAACTGAAAAAATCTGTAACTTTGCACGCTATCTGTATACACAGCGAAAAAATAATAATAACAAAAAATAAATCAAAAAAATGCAGAACAAAGGTATTGTAATTGTAACAGCCGTCCTTTTGACGCTTGCAAGTATCTTCTATCTCTCGTTCTCGGCTGCCACAAAGTACTACGACAGCCAGGCTGCGAAGATAAAGGATCCTATCGCACAGCAGGACTACAAGGACTCCGTGAAGTATCTTGGCATCTACTCTTATCAGAAGTGTCTCGAAACACAGATCGGTCTCGGTCTTGACCTTAAAGGCGGTATGAACGTCATCCTCGAAGTGAGCGTTCCTGATGTACTCGAGAACCTCGCCGACCACAAGGTAGACGCAGCTTTCGTTAAGTCGATGAAAGAGGCTCGCGCAGAGCACGAAGTATCGCAGAGCGACTTCATCACTCTCTTCGTCAACGCTTTCAAGAAGAACGCTCCGGGACGTCATCTCTCAGAGATCTTCGCTACACAGCAGCTCCAGGGCAAGGTGTCGCCTAACTCTTCTGACAAGGAAGTAGAGAAGGTGCTCCGTTCAGAGGTGCAGGCAGCTATCGATAACTCGTTCCTCGTCGTACGTACACGTATCGACAAGTTCGGTGTCGTACAGCCAAACATCCAGAAGCTCGAGGGTCAGCAGGGTCGTATCATGGTAGAAATGCCGGGTATCAACGAGCCGGAGCGCGTGCGTAAGCTCCTCCAGGGTAGCGCAAACCTTGAGTTCTGGGAGACATACAACTCAGACGAAATCATCCCTTACCTCTCACAGCTCAACCAGCGCGAGGCTAACCACCGCTCTGGTGCCAAGGAGGAAGTAGCCGACTCGGCTGCTACCGACACAGCAGCAGTAGCAGCAGCCGAGAAGGCAGAAGCTAAGGCTGAGGCAAAGGCAGCGTTCAAGACAAAGAAGGACGCTAAGGCAGACAACGCAGCAGCTATGGCTGATGCTAAGAAGCAGAACCCGCTCTTCTCTGTGTTCCAGCCTTCTGGCAACGGTGCGCTCAGCCTCGTAGGCTACGCTTCGGCACGCGATACAGCAGAGGTAAACAAGATTATCTACTCGGCTCTTGCTAAGCAGATACTCCCCTCCGACTGCCGCCTCCTTTGGAGTGCTAAACCAGCTGACGGCATCCAGGCAAAGAACATTTACGAGCTCCACGCCATCAAGGTGACAACCACCAACGGACGCGCTCCTATCGAGGGCGACGTAGTGACCGACGCTAAGGACCAGTTCAACAACCTTACTGGTTCGCCTGAGGTTTCAATGACAATGAACTCTGACGGTGCACGCCGTTGGGCAGCCCTCACAAAGGCTAACGTAGGCAAGGCAATCGCTATCGTACTCGACGGTACAGTTTACTCTGCTCCGCGCGTAAACGGCGAGATTTCTGGCGGTCAGTCGTCTATCTCTGGTAACTTCACAATCGAAGATACAAAGGACTTGGCTAACACTCTTAAGTCTGGACGTATGCCGGCTCCTGCACACATCGTTCAGGAGGAAGTGGTAGGTCCGACACTCGGTGCACAGTCAATCCAGCAGGGCTTCATCTCGTTCATCTTCGCCTTCATCATCTTGATGATCTACATGGTAGTGATGTACGACTTCATCCCGGGTATGGTAGCTAACGGCGCCCTCATCCTCAACCTCTTCTTCACCATGGGTATCATGGCATCGTTCCAGGCAGCTCTTACAATGCCAGGTATCGCCGGTATCGTGCTCGCCCTCGGTATGGCTGTAGATGCCAACGTGCTTATCTACGAGCGCACCAAGGAGGAACTCAAGAAGGGTCTCGGTACCAAGCAGGCACTCTCGCTGGGTTACAGCAACGCCTTCTCAGCCATCTTCGACTCTAACTTGACATCAATCATCACAGGTATCATCCTCTACGTGTTCGGTACAGGTCCAATCCGCGGTTTCGCTACCACACTTATCATCGGTATCTGCTGCTCGTTCTTCACCGCAGTGTTCCTCACACGCCTCGTTTACGAGAACCGTCTGAAGCACGACAAGTGGACAAAGCAGAACTTCTCTACACGCGTATCACGCAACTTCATGGCGAACAAGAACTTCGCGTTCATGTCGTCATATAAGACATCGTTCACAGTGTTCGGCATCGTAATCCTCATCATGCTCGGCAGCTTCTTCGTACGCGGCTTGAGCAAGGGTATCGACTTCACTGGTGGTCGCAACTACGTAGTGGTGCTCGAGAAGCAGACAGAGCCTGAGCAGGTGAAGGAAGCCCTCGTACCGCTCTTCAAGGGCGCAACAGTAAACGCACTCGCACTCGGTACCGACGGCAAGACAATCCGTATCTCTACCAACTACAAGATTGAGTCGAACAATCCGGCTATCGATAACGAGGTAGAGGACATACTCTACAAGGGTCTCCACGGCGCAGGCCTCGTAACACAGGAAAGCGTTGAGGCATTCAAGAACCCTGACGTACGCGCAGGAGGTTCTATCATATCGTCTACAAAGGTAGGTCCGGCAGTGGCTAAGGACATCACACATGGTGCTATCATCAGCGTGCTCTTCGCCCTCGCAGCCATCTTCGTCTACATCCTCGTACGTTTCCGCAACGTAGCGTTCTCAGTAGGCTCTACAGTAGCCCTCGCCGTAGACGCAACAATCGTTATCGGATTCTTCTCACTCCTCTGGGACGTAGTGCCGTTCTCTCTCGAGATCGACCAGACCTTCATCGGTGCTATCCTTACCGTTATCGGTTACTCTATCAACGATAAGGTGGTTGTGTTCGACCGTATCCGCGAGAACCTCACACTCCACAAGAAGATGGATCTGCAGGAGCTCTTCAACAAGTCGCTGAACGAGACCCTCGCACGTACTATCAATACATCGTTCTCAACACTCATCGTGCTGCTCTGTATCTTCTGCTTCGGTGGTGAGAGCACTCGCAGCTTCTCGTTCGCAATGTTGCTCGGTGTAATCTTCGGTACACTCTCTTCTATCTTCATGGCTGCTCCGGTGGCTTACCTCACACTCGGTCGCAAGATCAAGCATGAGGAGGCAGCTCTCGAAGCCGTAGAGGTGAAATAAGCAGACAATTAGTTAATATACTAATATACAAGCGTGGCGCTCATACAGAGTGCCACGCTTTTTTTTGAAGTTTTGCATATTGTAGGAGGCTACGGCATTCTTGCCGTAGCCATAAGAGTACAGTTGATTAATCATATTTGCTACTGTAGGAGGCTACGGCATTCCTGCCGTAGCCACAAGAGTACAGTTGATTAATCGTATTTGCTACGGTATTGGCTACGGCAAGAATGCCGTAGCCTCCTACAGTAAGCCTTTTATTTCAATTGTTTGTATACCCTCTCAAAGCAGGGTACATATCGTAGCCTCCTACCCACCTTATCGTAGAGATTCTTGTATATACAGAGAGTAAGAGTCTTCAGGGAGTGACTTTGGATTATTAGCAATATAATCAACATACTTTTCAAACTCATCCCAATTTCTAAGTATTCTGTCAAATATACCTTTCTGCCATATATCCTCATCTATTCTTAATGACTTTCTAAGTTGATAAGCAGTAAACCCCTTAACTTTACCAATAATATTATTTATTGGTTTATTTGTAAGTGATGACAATAATATATGCACATGATTTGGCATTACGACAAAGGCATGAAGTAAGTATTCCTTGTTGTTATAATAGTGTAATGCCTCTACTAAAACACTACGTACATCTTCACGTTGCAGCATACAATTTCCATAACCATTATTTAGCCAATATTCCATCTTACGCATCATCATTATATCGTATGTTTTGCGGGCGTTGTTACCAACAGTTCCTTTTTCTTCCTTTAGCATATTGGCACGGTCAGCTAAGAATTCTTCCACTTTATTCTTAGGTAATGAGTCTGCTAATCGAAATGTAACGAACATTGTTTTGTTTTCTTGAAACCAATGAGGCAATTTTCGTCCCCATATTTCTATATGCTTTCGTTTTTCAAGAAACTGTACAACGTCATAGGGAATGTTGTTAGGATTAGTCATAAACAGAATAAATATGGTTAGAGTTGCTTAAAAAGATAAGGATAATGTATATAACAAAGGTAGTTATTAAGCATTGAATGGCAAATGAAAAACAAAGAAATCTTTTAAAATTCTTGTGTTTTTATAAAAAATAACATATTGCAGGAGGCTACGGCATTCCTGCCGTAGCCACAAAAGTATAGTTGGTTAATCATTATTGGCTACGGCATTCCTGCCGTAGCCATAAGCAAATATTAGTTAGCATCCAATGGCTACGGCAGGAATGCCGTAGCCTCCTACAATACTATTGCTTCTGCCGTAGCCTCCTATAATATTCGTTTTTAATGCTCTCAACAATAAAAACAAGCAAGCTTGGAAGATTTTATTATCAACAAAATCGTGTATTGCTTCGATTTTCAGTAACTTTGCAGATGAAATTAAAAAACACATAATATAATGGAAGAGAACAAGTTCAAACGCACCACTGTGACTGCGGCTTTGCCATACGCCAACGGTGGAGTACACATCGGCCACTTGGCTGGCGTGTATGTGCCTGCCGACATCTATGTGCGCTATCTGCGCCTGAAGAAGCAGGAAGTGATGTTCATCGGCGGTAGCGACGAGCACGGTGTGCCCGTAACAATCCGCGCACGCAAGGAAGGCATCACGGTTCAGGAGGTGGTAGACCGCTATCACAACCTTATCAAGAAATCGTTCGAAGACTTCGGCATTTCGTTCGACATCTATAGCCGTACTACATCGAAGATTCACCATAAGTTCGCAAGCGACTTCTTCCGCACGCTCTACGACAAGCATGAGCTTGTAGAGAAGACAGAAGAGCAGTTCTGCGACGAGGTGACTGGCGAGTTCCTCACCGACCGCAACATCGTAGGTACATGCCCACGCTGTGGCGCTGAAGGTGCTTACGGCGACCAGTGTGAGAAGTGTGGTGCAACACTCTCACCCGAGGAACTTATCAACCCTACAAACAAGAACAACCCGGGTCACGGACTCGTGAAGAAAGCCACAAAGAACTGGTACTTGCCGCTCAACAAGTGGCAGGACTGGCTGAAGCAGTGGATTTTGGAAGACCATAAGGAGTGGCGTCCGAACGTGTACGGACAGTGCAAGTCGTGGCTCGACATGGATCTGCAGCCGCGTGCTATGACACGCGACCTCGACTGGGGTATCCCCGTACCGGTAGAGGGAGCAGAAGGCAAGGTGCTCTACGTGTGGTTTGACGCACCTATCGGCTACATCTCCAACACTAAGGAACTTTGCGACGCACAGCCCGAGAAGTGGGGTACGTGGCAGACATGGTGGCAGGACCCCACATCACGCCTCGTCCACTTCATCGGCAAGGACAACATCGTGTTCCACTGCATCGTCTTCCCGACCATGCTGAAGGCTCACGGCGACTATATCCTGCCCGACAACGTGCCCTCTAACGAGTTCCTCAACCTCGAGAACGACAAGATTTCTACATCGCGCAACTGGGCTGTATGGCTCCACGAGTATCTCGTAGACTTCCCCGGCAAGCAGGACGTTCTGCGCTATGTTCTCACAGCCAATGCGCCTGAGACAAAGGACAATAACTTCACATGGAAGGACTTCCAGGATCGCAATAACAACGAGCTGGTGGCTGTTTACGGCAACTTCGTCAACCGCGCCCTGCAGCTCACGAAGAAGTATTTCAACGGCGTAGTGCCCGAGTGCGGCGAGCTTCAGGAGGTAGACCTCAAGACTATCGAGGAGTTCAAGGACGTGAAGCAGAAGGTGGAGGCATTGCTCGACACATTCAAGTTCCGCGACGCACAGAAGGAGGCTATGAACCTCGCACGCATCGGTAATAAGTACATCACCGATTGCGAGCCGTGGCACGTGGCAAAGACCGACATGGAGCGCGTAAAGACTATCCTTTACCTCTCTCTGCAGCTCGTAGCTAACCTCGAGATTGCTTTCGAGCCGTTCCTGCCGTTCAGCTCGGCACGTCTGCGCGAGATGCTCAACGTTACCGACACCGACTGGGCTCAGCTCGGCTCTACTGATCTGCTCAAGCCTGGTCATCAGCTCGGCACACCGGCGCTGCTCTTCGAGAAGATCGAGGACGAGGCTATCGAGGCTCAGCTCAAGAAGCTCGAGGACACAAAGAAGGCTAACGAGGCTGCCAACTATGTGGCTGCACCTATCAAGGAGAACGTAGACTTCGACACATTCGAGAAACTCGACATCCGCGTTGGTCATATCAAGGACTGCCAGAAGGTGAAGAAGTCGAAGAAGCTCCTGCAGTTCACCATCGACGACGGCTCTGGCGTTGACCGCACAATCCTTTCGGGCATCGCAGCTTACTACGAGCCTGAGCAGCTCATCGGCAAGGATGTGCTCTTCGTAGCCAATTTCGCTCCGCGCAAGATGATGGGCATTGAGAGCCAGGGTATGATTCTCTCTGCCGTAAACTTCGACGGAACGCTGAACGTAACCACCGTGACAGGCAACGTTAAGCCTGGTTCGCAGGTAGGATAATTATTTCTTATACAATAAAAACAAGCCCTATACAACAATGTTTGTATAGGGCTTGTTTTATTAGGAGGCTACGGCATTCCTGCCGTAGCCATTATATGCAGTACATATTATTACGATTTATTGCTATGCCTACGGCAAGAATGCCGTAGGCTCCTACGTTTTTTTATTTGTAGCCGAGTCCGTTCACTATTCGCGTTATGCCTTCGTTGAGCAGTTCGCTGGTGCAAGCCATGTTGATGCGTATGAACGCCGCGCCTTCAGTGCCGTACATGCTGCCCGCATTCACCCACACTTTGTTCTCGTGCATGAGCATCTCTTCTATTTCGTCCGACGAGATATGCAGTTCCGAGCAGTCAATCCACGCCAGATACGTGCCTTCCATGCGCATCACCTTGCACTTCGGCAGTTCGCGAGCGAAGCGTTCGCACAGCAAGTCGTAGTTGGCAGAGATGTATTCGCGCAGCTGTGTGAGCCATTCGTAGCCCTCGTCGCTGTAAGCAGCCTGCAGGGCTATCACGCCGAACGGGTTCACGTCGCACACCTCGTTGATGTTTATGGCGCGGTCGATGCGGTTGCGCACCTCTGCATCGCGGCAAACGATATTTGCAATCTGCAGTCCGGCGGTGTTGAACGCCTTCGACGGCGAGCAGCAGGTTATCGAATCGCGGCTCAGCTCGTCGGGCAGCGAACCGAACGGCACGTACTCGTTGTCGTAGAGCGTCAGTTCGCAGTGAATCTCGTCCGACACAACGCGTACGCCATACTTGTGGCAAAGCTCCGCCACGCGGGTCAGTTCGTCGCGAGTCCACACGCGTCCGCCCGGATTGTGCGGGTTGCAGATCAGCATCAGTCGTGCGCGTTCGTGAGCGAGCTTGCGTTCGAGGTCGTCGAAGTCGATTTCGTAGCGCAGTTCCTCCTTATTATATATAAGCGAGTTGGAGACCGTCTCGCATCCGTTGTTGCGTATTGAGGAGAAGAAGCAGTTATACACCGGTCCCTGCACTATCACCTGGTCGCCGGGCAGCGTAAGCGCCTTGATAACCGCCGACACAGCCGGCACCACGCCCGACGTGTAGATGATATCCTCGCGGTTGATGTGCCATCCGTGACGCTTACCGAACCAGTTGCACACCGCCTCGTAGTACGCCTCAGGCACACGTGTGTAGCCGAATATGCCGTGCGCCACGCGTCGCTGCAAGGCTTCGGTGATGCCAGGGAAAGTCTCGAAGTCCATGTCCGCCACCCACAGCGGAATGATGTCAGCCTCTGGTGCCGAATCCCATTTGTAAGAGTCGGTGCCACGTCGCTCAGTTGGTCTTGAAAAGTCGTATTCCATAGCTTACGTCCTTTTTATGTATGCTTATGCACGCGTCAGAATCTCGCAGTCGGCCGGCTTTTTGATGTTCTCGTCGAGTATAATCTCGCCTATGCTGTCAGCCACGATGCGTCCGGACGCAGGGTTCTTCACGCTCTTGATGTGTCCGCGTATGTCAGCCTGCACGGTAGAATACTCGAACGCGCGGTCGCATTCGGCGTCGAACGTGCAGTTCTCGAGCACCAGATCCTTGGCGTAGCAGAGCGGTTGCTCGCCAGATATATGGCAGTTGACGAGACGCAGTCCGCGCGAGTGCCATCCGAGGAACTCTCCGTTCAGCTCCGAGTCGTACACCGTCACGTTGTCCACCTCCCAGAACGAGTCCTTCGTGTCTATCTTCGCATTGCGAATCTCTATGTCGCGCGAGTACTGGAATACGTACTTCGCGTCCGATACCAGTCCGTCCACCTTCACGTTGCGGCAGTGCATGAATGGGTATGTGCCTTCGTGCAGCACCACGTTCTCCAGCTTCAGTCCGTCGATGCCCCAAAATGTTTCGTCGGCATCGTTCACGGTTACGTTCTTAAGCGACAGATTCTTCATCTCGCGGAAGAACTTCGGACCGTTTATCACGCAGTCCTCCATGTGCATATCGTCAGAGTACCATATCGCCGAGCGCGAGCCCGGAGCGAAATAGCAGTTGCGGATGTCCGACCCCTTTACGTGCCACAGCGGGTATTTGCCCTCGAAGTAGCAGTTGCGGCATACTATGTTACTGCACTCTTTTACGCCCGATTCGCCGAAGGTGATACGCAAGTGGTCGAGCTCAACGTTGTGTATCTCGAAGAGTGGACGCTCTCCGCCGAAAACCTTGTTACTGATCTTTTCCATAATGTTTACATGAAGTTTGAATGTTCCAGAATTTGAGTTTTACCAAGAAGATTAAGCCTCTGAAGCAGAGTTCGATGCACATGGCTATCCACACACCGCGCAGTCCCATTGATGGTGCAAGCATTGCAGCGAGCGATATGCGCACGCCCCATATAGAGACGAGGTTCATTATGCTCGGCACGAGCGTCTTCGCTGCGCCTACGAACACGCCGTAGCTTACTATTGCAGCGGCGAACATAGGCTCTGCGAATGCTTCTATGCGCAGCACCTCCACGCCCAGACGGCGCACCTCCTCGGCAGGTGTCATCATCGCCATCGCCGTTGGTGCTCCGACGTACATCACCACACCCATTACAGCCATTACCGTCACGCCCAAGCCTACAGACAGCCATGCGAAGCGCTTCATCAGCTCGTGTCTGCCTGCACCCATGCTCTGTCCGACGAGTGTCGTTGCAGCGTCGGCGATGCCGTAGCCTGGCATGTAGCAGAGGCTTTCGATGATTATGCCGAACGAGTTGGCAGCTATGGCGAAGGTGCCCAACGGCGCAATGATAATGGTCGTCATCACGTAAGCCGAGCACATTATGGTCTGCTGCAAACCCATCGGCAGACTGATGTGCAGCGCGCGCTTCACGACGCCCCATGTAGGCAGAAAGCGTCCCGTGTCGATGCGCAGCGACAGCTCTTTGGAGCGGAAACAGAGAATGTACATCGTTATGGAGGCTGCCACCAACTCAGCCGACACCGTGCCTATCGCCGCGCCCACTACGCCCATGCCCATGCCGGGCATCATTATCTGTGTGCCGAACAACTCCACGGGTCGGGTGGGGAAGATAAGGAAGAAGTTGAACACCACGTCGAGCGACATCATCACCACGCTCATCACGCTCGGCACGACCATATTGCCTGAACTACGGAGCATTCCGGCTCCGAATATTGAGAACTGGAAGATGGGCAGAGCCGTAGCCACGATGGCGAAGTAGGCTGAGGCGGTGGGGGTTATATGGCTGTTGCCACCGAGCCATGTAGGCAGAAACGGACTCACCGCCAGCGACACTAATCCGAGCAACGCGCTCACCACGAGCACCGACATGATGCCCTGACGCAGCGTGCTGCGAGCACGTGCAGGGTCGTTGGAGCCCAACTGATGGCTCACCTGCACGTAGAAGCCGGCTGCCGTAGCCGAGCAGATACTGCCCAGCAGCCACATCGTTGTCTCCATGAGTCCGATAGAAGCTGATGCCTCCGCACCCATACTGCCCACCATTGATGCGTCAATATATTGCATCATCGTCGTCGTAAGTTGCGCAAGTATAGCCGGCGTGGCGAGAAACATTACCAATCGAGCCTGCTCGCCGAGTGTCATAGGCTTACCCAGGCGTATCATCGAGAGTAATGCATCTTTCTTCTTGTCTGATTTCATATATAAATAATGTGTGTACCTATTGAATTGTTAAGCATGTTGTTATCGCAATGCGAAGTTACAACTATTTTAAAGAATACACAATTCAGCAGATACGATATATGTAAGATATTTAACAAAAACAAGAAAATTGGTCATAATGTTTAAAAAAGTTGTATAAAAGTTGTTTCATGTGAAATATTTTACTACATTTGCAACATATAAACAAAAAACTAACAAGTGTATGAAGAACTTATCTCTAAAAACATTAGCATTAGGTATTCTTGCTTTGTTTGCTGTGACCACTATTTCTGCACAGGAAGAGCCAGCAAAGAAAAAGAATAAATTCGGTTTGGCAAATCGCGTAGGCGTAGGTGTAGGATACGGTACAGAAGGTCTCGGCTTCGATGTGGCTATACCATTGACACAATACGTGCAGGTACGCGCAGGTTTAAACATCTTCCCGAACATCAAGTTCCACGAAAATATTGACGTGGAGTACGTTGGCGAGACTCCGCTTGCTGGCGAGCAGACTATTGAAGATGAAGTGCGCCTTGACGCTAAGTTCGGCAGAACCTATGCCGACTTGAAGTTCGATGTGTATCCTTTCGGCAATAGAGGCAACTTCTTTGTTACGGCAGGTCTGTCGTTCGGTGGCTCTGATTTGCTATCTATTAAGGGTCATAGTGGAAAGGTTGAAGAATATGGTCCTGCAATTAAGGACTATGGTATCAACATCGGCGATTACAACATCCCGTTCGACGATAATGGTGATATCAAGGGTGGTGTAAAGGTAAAGAAGGTTCGTCCGTACCTCGGACTTGGTTTCGGCCGCCTTATCCCGAAGGGACGTATCGGTTTCCGCTTCGAGTTGGGCGCTCAGTTCCAGGGCAAACCAAAGGTATATGCTGGCGATATCGACAACGTACTTGAGAACAAGCAGGTTACTGACGCTGTTGACGAAGAAACAAAGGACGACATTGCGAAGGTTATGGACTGGCTTAAAGTCTACCCAGTTATGAAGTTCTCTATCCGCGGCAGAATACTTTAATAATCGAAGGAATTACCCCCCTGATATTGCCACGCTACGGCAACATTGTTGTCCCGCTACCGAAACTTTATTGCCGTAGCAGGACAACAATGTTGTCGTAGCGTGGCAATAAAAAAAGACAAAAACTGAATACTTTACATGTTTTTATTTCGCTCTCTCAAAAAATAGCAGTACCTTTGCACCCGAAAATAAACATGTATAACCCTGTGGAAGAATTTGGCTGCTTGCAACCACACAAAAAAATGCTAAAACTGCAAAGCTAACCGCGAATGTAAGAACGCGAAACGTAGAAAGGATAACGACGGTTAGACAGCGGTAATTTGGTGTTTTTCCACTTATTTAAATTTAAAAATTGGAAAAATGAATTATCTTTTTTCTTCAGAATCAGTTTCAGAAGGCCATCCAGACAAGGTGGCTGACCAGATTTCAGACGCTTTAGTAGATCAGTTCCTCGCTTACGACGACCGCGCTCACTGCGCCATCGAGTCGTTCGTGACAACCGGTCAGGTAGTAATCATGGGTGAGGTGCGCTCTAACGTGTACATCGACCTGCAGACTATCGCACGCAAGACAATCAACCAGATTGGCTATAACAAGTCGGAGTATCAGTTCGACGGCAACTCATGCGGTGTGCTCACAGCCATCCACGAGCAGTCGGACGATATCAACCGCGGTGTGTCGCGTGCCGACGAGGAGGAGCAGGGTGCTGGCGACCAGGGCATGATGTTCGGCTACGCCACTAACGAGACCGAGAACTATATGCCCGTAACGCTCGCCATCGCACAGCTCATCATGCGCGTGCTCGCTGACATACGCAAGGAGGGTAAGCAGATGACATACTTGCGCCCCGACTCGAAGAGCCAGGTAACCGTAGAGTATTCGGAGGAAGGCATACCACAGCGCATCGACACCATCGTAGTGTCTACACAGCACGACGAGTTCGACTCTGATGACGAGCGTATGCTTGCAAAGATAAAGGACGACGTGCTCAACATACTCATGCCGCGCGTGAAGGCAGAGATACACAGCGAGAAGGTGCTCGCACTCTTCGGCGACGACATCAAGTACTTCGTAAACCCTACTGGCAAGTTCGTAATCGGCGGACCGCACGGCGACACCGGTCTCACCGGTCGCAAGATTATCGTCGACACATACGGCGGTAAGGGCGCACATGGCGGTGGAGCCTTCTCTGGCAAGGACCCATCTAAGGTAGACCGCTCGGCAGCCTACGCAGCACGCTACATCGCCAAGAACATGGTGGCAGCAGGTGTTGCCGACGAGATGCTCGTGCAGGTGAGCTACGCCATCGGTGTTGCTAAGCCCGTGAACATCTACGTGAACACATACGGTCGCAGCCGCGTGCAGATGAGCGACGGCGAGATAGCACAGAAGATAGAGAAACTCTTCGACCTTCGCCCGAAAGCCATCGAGCGCACACTCAAGCTCCGCCAGCCTATCTATCGCGAGACTGCTGCCTACGGACACATGGGCCGCAAGTGCGAGGTGGTGGAGAAGACATTCACATCGCGCTATCACGAGACAAAGGTGATGAAGGTGGAACTCTTCACATGGGAGAAACTCGACCGCGTAGATGATATCCGCAAGGAGTTCGGAATCTAAAGAATGTTGACATGACCACAACCGACTCCATACACACAGAGGAGATAGTTCTTGGAGCAGACGGACTGCCCGTCGGCGCTCAGCCCGTGCGCAAGCACTGGCAGCCAACGCCGGCAGAGGTGCTCAGCTGGCTGCCCAAGAACGCTACGCCTGCCCAGCAGGACTCCGCTATCCAGGCACACATACGCCCATCGGAGATAACATGGAGTCAGCAGCCCGACACGCTGCATCTGCCCGGACACACACGCGGACACTCCTGGCGCGATATCAACCTACCACAGTACTACCGCGAGTCGTACTTCACCGGCAAACCCTACTTCAACCCCGACCTCTTCGGCGGGCGCACCGGTGTGGCAGGCGACCCCGTGCCCTACAGCATCGCACGCGACAACCTCATCACGCTTCTGCTATTATTCTGCTTCTGCATCGCACTGATAGCCTATACCAAGTCGCGACGCTTCATACTGTGCCAGGCGAAGGAGTTCTTCCGCCCGCCAGTGAGCGAGAATATGACCACCGTGACGGAGACCTCCGAGGAGTTGCGCTTCCAGTTCTTCCTCGTGTTGCAGAGCTGCTTGCTGTTAGGATTGGTCTACTTCTTCTATACGCAACTCTATGTTGCCGACACGTTCCTCGTCGATCAGTATCAGGTGATAGGCATACTCTCGCTGACGATGTTTGGCTATATGATTGTCAAGACAATGCTCTACTGGCTCGTGGGATGGGTGTTCTTCGACAAACGCAACAACGAGTTCTGGATGAAGTCGTACCTCTTCTTCCTCGCTATGGAAGGCGTATGTCTCTTCCCCGTCGTAATGCTCAACGCCTACTTCAAGATGCCAGTGCGCACAACACTCGTGTGCACATTCCTCGTGATAACGCTCTTCAAGTTGCTCTCCCTTTACAAGTCTTACATCATCTTTTTTAGACACAGGGGCGGTTTTCTGCAAAATTTTTTGTACTTTTGCACGCTTGAACTGACACCTCTCGCAGTTCTATTAGGTACGCTGACAACGATAGTCAACTGCTTGAAAGTGAATTTCTAAGACAATAGCGACGCCCCCTCTGAATAAAGAATATACATATAAAGCTTCAATATGAAAAAGATAAAGAAGATTCTGATATCACAGCCTGAACCATCAAGCGAGAAGTCGCCTTATTTCGACATCGCAAAGGACTTCGGCGTAGAACTCGTCTTTCGCCCATTCATCAAAGTAGAAGGACTCAGCCCCAAAGAATTCAGACAGCAGAAGATCGGTCTTCTCGACTTCACAGCCGTAGTGTTCACATCGCGTCACGCTATCGACAACTACTTCACACTCGCTAAGGAGATGCGCATCAACATCCCCGAGGATATGAAGTACTTCTGTGTTACGGAAACAATCGCGCTCTACATACAGAAGTATGTGCAGTATCGCAAACGCAAGGTGTTCTTCGGCAATACCGGCAAGCTCGACTCGCTCATCCCCACAATGGTGAAGCACAAGAACGAGAAGTATCTTGTGCCACTGAGCAGTGTACACAACGGCGACGTTAAAGAACTGCTCGACTCAAAGAAGCTAATACACACCGAGTGCGTAATGTATCGCACCGTGAGCAACGACTTCACCGAAGAGGAGGCAGCTCAGTTCGACTGCAACATGCTCGTCTTTTTCAGTCCGTCGGGCATCAAGTCGTTCACAAAGAACTTCCCAAGCTTCGAGCAGAACGATGTGCGCATCGCCACCTTCGGACCTGCCACAGCAAAGGCTGTGACCGACGCAGGCTACCGACTCGACCTTGAGGCTCCTACAAAGGAACACCCGTCGATGACAAGCGCACTCCGCTACTATCTTGAGAATAATAAGTAGGAAATCCTATGTCAACACAACAGCTCTCAAAGAGTGAGCGCATAAACAGCAAGAAGCTTATCGACCGCCTCTTCAAAGGAGGAGGAGCTAAGTCGATGTCTGCCTTCCCGCTGCGTGTGGTGTTTATGACAGAGGATGCCGACGCACACGAACCGCTCGCAAAGATGATGGTGAGCGTGCCCAAACGCTACTTCAAGCGCGCCGTGAAGCGCAACCACGTGAAGCGTCTCGTACGCGAAGCATACCGTCGCAACAAGCAGGTGTTAATAGACACCCTCGAAGCCGAAGAGCAACGCAAGGCACTATCGCTATGCTTTATATGGACCGACGGAAACCTGCGCAGCTACGAGGAAGTGGAGCGCAAGATAGCAAATCTACTGCAGCGCATAGCAGAGAAGATTGGCAAGGAGGCAGCAGCCGATAGGGCAGAAAGTCATAACGACAACGCTGATAAGTTGTAGATACAATGAAACTTCCCCGCTTTATCTCACGCTGCGCCCACTACGTTTCACGCGCTTTAGTATGGCTTGCCATACTGCCCATACGGTTCTATCAGGTGTGCATCACGCCATACACGCCCCCTTCGTGCCGCTTCACACCCACCTGCTCCGAGTACGCCCGTCAGGCACTGCAGAAGCATGGTTTCTTCAAAGGCATGGCACTCGCCATCTGGCGCATCCTCCGCTGCAACCCGTGGGGAGGCTCAGGCTACGACCCCGTACCCTAAAGAGCCACCAACAGCCCCTCCCAACCCTCCCCGTCGGGGAAGGGCTTAAGAATAGTCCTCCAAGACTTAGAAAGGCTTAGCAACAAGTCCTTCCCAAGGCTTAGAAAGGCTTAAAGAGGCTTAGTTCGGCTTAAACGCCACCCTAAAATAGCAATAATCAAAACAACAATAATAATGACAAAGAATTTCGTTGAAGAACTGCGCTGGCGCGGTATGCTCGCGCAGATTATGCCCGGCACTGAGGAGTATCTCAATGCCAACATGGTGTCTGCGTATCTGGGCACCGACCCTACAGCCGACTCTCTCCACATCGGTCACCTCTGTGGTATCATGATGCTGCGCCACCTGCAGCGTTGCGGTCACAAGCCATATCTGCTTGTGGGCGGTGCTACCGGTATGATTGGCGACCCATCTGGCAAGAGCCAGGAGCGCAACCTGCTCGACGCTGCTACCCTCTACCACAACCAGGAGGCTATCAAGAAGCAGGTTTCTAAGTTCCTCGACTTCGACGGCACAGAGCCTAACAAGGCAGAGCTCGTCAACAACTACGACTGGATGAAGGACTTCACCTTCCTCGACTTCGCTCGCGAGGTGGGCAAGCACATCACCGTCAACTACATGATGGCTAAGGACAGCGTGCAGAAGCGTCTCAACGGCGAAGCTCGCGACGGTCTTTCGTTCACAGAGTTCACATACCAGCTGCTCCAAGGCTACGACTTCCTCTACCAGTATCAGAAGTACGGCGTACGCCTGCAGCTCGGTGGCAACGACCAGTGGGGCAACATGACCACCGGTACAGAGCTTATCCACCGCACACTCGGCAACGACGCAGAATGCTACTGCCTCACCTGCCCACTCATCACCAAGAGCGACGGCAAGAAGTTCGGCAAGACCGAGAGCGGAAACATCTGGCTCGACCCGGCTCGCACCACTCCGTACGCTTTCTACCAGTTCTGGCTCAACGTCAGCGACGCAGAGGCTGAGAAGTACATCAAGATATTCACCGACCTCGACAAGGAGACCATCGCCGCGCTCGTAGCCGAGCACAATGAGGATCCGGGTCGCCGCGTTCTACAGAAGCGCCTGGCTGAGGAGGTGACAACAATGGTTCACTCACGTGAGGACCTCGAGACCGCTCAGGAGGCTTCTAACATCCTCTTCGGCAAGGGTACAAAGGAGACTCTCCAGAAGTTCGATGAGGCTACACTGCTCTCTATCTTCGAAGGTGTGCCCCACTTCCAGCTGCCGAAGGATCAGCTCGGACAGCCGGCTGTAGACCTCTTCACACGCGACGACGTGAAGATTTTCAACTCTAAGGGCGAGATGCGCAAGCTCGTGCAGGGTGGTGGCGTATCGCTCAACAAGGAGAAGCTCGGCGCGTTCGACCAGGTGGTTACTGCCGACGACCTCATCGACGGCAAGTATCTGCTCGTGCAGCGTGGCAAGAAGAACTATTACCTCATCACAGTAAAGTAGCTGTATTGAACTGCTTATAACGATAGTTTTTTAGAATTTATGTGGCAAGGCGCAGAGTTCGTCTTGCCACATATAAATAAAAAAACAGCCAATTCGTTTGGCTGTTTTTGCAAAAATGCGTATCTTTGCAGTCGCATTGTCCTATGGTGTAATGGTAGCACAACAGGTTTTGGTTCTGTTTGTGGTGGTTCGAATCCGCCTAGGACAACTTAAACGGAGGCTCTTTTAGGGTCTCCTTTTTTTTGCGCAATCCCGATAAAGGAAAAATTGTGGTGGTTCGAATCCGCCTAGGACAACGTTTAAGGAGACTCTTTTAGGGTCTCCTTTTTTGTTTATATTGCTACAAGATAGTTTGCGCAATCCCGATAAAGGAAAAATTGTGGTGGTTCGAATCCGCTTATGATAACAAAAACGGAGACTCGAAAGAGCCTCCGTTTTTGTTATAGCAATCTTTAGGGGGGTGTGTCAAAAGTCGTAAGCGGTACGCCCCGAAGGGGCAGCACTACATAGCCCAGGGCAGCGCCCTGGGTATTGAATGTACATGTTGAGTAGTGCGCCCTGTAAGGGCAACTATCTGTGGCTCAATAGAGTTGCCCTTACAGGGCGTGGAGTTAGTGTAGGGCATATTTACCCAGGGCGTTGCCCTGGGCTATGTAGAATTTGGGCTTTCAGCCCGCACTAATTGAGTTTTGACACATCCTCAACCAAAAGCATACAAAGTAAAGTATACCAACCAAGTAAAAGGTATCCCCTTAAATACTTCTTGTTCTGATAAACTGTTTACTTGAGGTACTCTGCGAGTTTCGCCACGGCGCGTGCGCGGTGCGATATGCCGTTCTTGATGTCCATGCCGAGCTGGGCGAACGACTCGTTGTAGCCCTCTGGCACGAAGATGGGGTCGTAGCCGAAGCCCTCTGTGCCCTGCTTCTCGCGCGATATGGTGCCGTGCACGATGCCCTCGAAGAGCGTGTAGTCGGCTACGTCGTTGCGGCGTGCGAGAGCTATCACGGTGCGGAACTGCGCACGGCGGTCGTTGCTGTCGCCCAAGCGTGCAAGCAGCTTCTGCATGTTGGCTTCCGAGTTGTGGTCGGTGCCCTCAGCGTAGCGTGCGGAGCGCACACCCGGCTCGCCTCCAAGCTCCGGCACTTCGAGTCCGGTGTCGTCGGCGAAGCAGTCGTAACCATAGTTGTCCACTACGTAGCGTGCCTTCTGTATGGCATTACCCTCAAGCGTGTTGGCTGTCTCGGGTATGTCAGCGTGGCAGTTGATGTCTTCGAGTGAGAGCACCTCGAAGCGGTCGCCGAGTATGGCGCGTATCTCCGAGAGCTTGTGCTTGTTGTTGGTGGCGAAGACGATAGCCTTATTCTTCGGGGCTTGTTGTGATTTGTTCATGTTCTTTTGCCTTTTCTTTCTTTACCTTAACCTTTATCTGATCGAATCCCTCGCCGTACACGCCGATGACGCTGCTCTGCGACACGAAGGCGCGCGGGTCAATCATCTTGATGAGGCGGAAGATGAGCACCGACTCGCTCTTCTTGGCGAGCAGACATATCACCTTCATCTCCTTGCCCGTGTACCAGCCGTGACCGTCGAGAATGGTCAGCGTGTGGTCGGTCTTCTTCGTTATGGCACTGGCTATCTCGTTGTACTTATGCGAGAATATGAAGAACTGCACCGATTGGCGTTGGACACTCATCACGTAGTCGAGCATAGTACATTCGATGACCATCGTACACAGACCGAACACTACCATCTGGCAGCGCTGTGGGAACGGACCGAAAGAGTCGATGGCGAGACAACTACCGATGATGACGAGGTCGACCATGATAAGACCCTTGCCGAGCGATACATTATAGTGTTTGTTCACTACGGCAGCGATGATGTCTGTTCCACCCGTGCTGCCGTTGTTCAAGAACACTATTGCCAGTGACGTGCCGGTAAGCATACATCCTATGATGAGCGACATGAAGTCGTTGCCCTCGCCCATAAGCTTGTAGAAGGTGCCGTCGGGCATCTCCACTATCTTCTGCGCCAGGTCGAGCATCACGGTTATAACTATCGTGGCATAGATGGTTTTGGCAAGGAATTTTATTCCAAGCTCCTTCAGTGCTGCCACGATGAGCACAGCATTAATTATGAAAAATGTCCATTGAACTGGAAATTTTGTGGCATAGAATACGATGGCTCCGATACCTGCGATGCCTCCGGTTACGATTTCGTAAGGCAGCAGGAATACGGTGAACCCGAAGGTGTACAACATTAACCCGAGAGTGATGTTAAAATAGTCCTTCGCTTCTTGCCAGATAATTTTGCGGTCGATCATCATAGGAGTTACAGTTATTACATTATTATTTTAATGTATATAAGAAAAAGGAGTCGTCCGTATTACTTTATAACGACATTCACGATCTTCTTAGGTACGACAATCACCTTCACGACTGTCTTTCCGTCGAGGTATTTCGCACTCTGCTCGTCGGCGAGCACTGCAGCCTGAATCTCGTCGTTGGTGGCATCGGCTGCGAACTTCTTCTGGAAGCGTGCCTTACCGTTGAACGACACGGTGAGCTGCACCTCGCTCTCCACGAGATACTGCGGGTTGAACACAGGCCACTGAGCGTCGCATACGGTCGTGGTGTTGCCTAAGGCGTGCCACAGCTCCTCGGCTATGTGCGGAGCGAACGGCGTGATGAGCACCACGAGCTGCTCGAGCACCTGCTTTGCGCGGCACTTCTGCTGTGCCAGCTCGCCCACGGCAATCATAAATGCCGAGATAGAGGTGTTGTACGAGAAGTTCTCGATGTCCTCTGTCACCTTCTTTATGAGCTTGTGCAGGCTCTTGAGGTTGTCGGCTGTAGGCTCAGCGTCTGTGGGCAGGAACTCGTCGGTGCGGTTCTCGTAGAACAGTGCCCAGAACTTCTTGAGGAAGCGGAAGCAGCCGTCGATGCCGTTGGTGTCCCAAGGCTTGCTTGCCTCCACCGGACCGAGGAACATCTCGTACAGACGCAGCGTGTCGGCGCCGTACTTCTCCACAATCATGTCGGGGTTGACGACGTTGAACATCGACTTCGACATCTTCTCTACAGCCCAGCCGCAGATGTACTTGCCGTCCTCGAGCACGAACTCGGCGTTGGCATACTCCGGTCGCCATGCCTTGAACGCCTCTATGTCGAGCACGTCGGCACTCACGATGTTCACGTCTACGTGTATCGGTGTCACGTCGTAGTCCTTGCGCAGGTTGTACGATACGAAGACGGGAGCTTTAGAGTGGTCGTCCGAGTTTACGCGGTACACGAAGTTGGAGCGACCCTGAATCATGCCCTGGTTGACGAGTTTCTGATACGGTTCCTCCTTGCATGACACACCGAGGTCGAAGAGGAACTTGTTCCAGAAGCGCGAGTAGATGAGGTGGCCCGTAGCGTGCTCGCAACCTCCTACGTAGAGGTCTACGTTCTGCCAGTAGTTGTCGGCATCCTTGCCCACGAGGCATGTGTCGTTGTGTGGATCCATATAGCGCAGATAGTAAGCCGACGAGCCGGCGAAGCCCGGCATAGTGTTCAGCTCGAGTGGGAAGACGGTCTTGTTGTCCACGAGTGCCTTGTCTACCACCTGGCGTTTCTCCACGTCCCACGCCCACATCTTGGCGCGTCCCAACGGCGGCTCGCCGGTTTCTGTAGGCTTGTATGTCTCAATCTCGGGCAGCAGCAGCGGCAGGCAGTCCTCCGGCACCATCTGCGGCATACCGTCCTTGTAGTAAACGGGGAACGGCTCGCCCCAGTAGCGTTGGCGCGAGAAGATAGCGTCGCGCAGACGGTAGTTCACCTTCACGCGGCCCATGCCCTTCTCCGTCACGAACTGCTTTGTCTTTGCGATAGCCTCCTTCACGCTCAGTCCGTTGAGCAAGAAGCCGTCCAATGTTTCCTTGCCTGCAGCAGGCGAGTTGCACACGGTGCCCTCCTTTGCGTCGAAGCTCTCCTCAGACACGTCAGCACCCTCGATGAGCGGAATGATAGGCAGGTTGAAGTGCTTGGCGAAGGCATAGTCGCGCGAGTCGTGCGCCGGAACAGCCATGATGGCTCCCGTGCCGTAGCCTGCAAGCACGTATTCTGAGATCCAGATAGGAATGTTCTCGCCGGTGAACGGGTTCACGGCATACGAGCCGCTGAACACGCCCGTCACGTTGCGGTTTGCCATGCGGTCGAGCTCTGTGCGCTTCTTCACGTACGCTAAGTACTCGTCCACCTCAGCCTTATGCTCTGCGGTGGTGAGCTGCGCCACGAGTTCGCTCTCCGGTGCCAGCACCATGAACGTAACGCCGAAGATAGTGTCGGCGCGAGTGGTGAAGATAGTGAAGTCGAAGTCCTGGCCAGCCACCTTGAACTGCATCTCCGTGCCCTCACTTCTGCCTATCCAGTTCTTCTGTGTCTCCTTGATAGAGTCGCTCCAGTCGACGGTGTCAAGACCGTCGAGCAGACGCTGCGAGTAAGCCGATGTGCGCAGACACCACTGCTGCATCTTCTTCTGCACGACAGGGAAGCCGCCACGCTCGCTCACGCCGTTCACCACCTCGTCGTTGGCAAGCACGGTGCCCAGACCGGCGCACCAGTTCACCATCGTCTCGCCGAGGTAAGCTATGCGGTAGTTCATGAGCGTCTTCTGCTTCTCCACGTCGCTCATGGCACGCCACTCTTCGGCTGTGAACTCCAGATGCTCGCTCTCGGCAACGTCCAGCCCCTCGGTGCCCTTCTCGTCGAAGTGCTCCACGAGCTTCTCTATCGGCTCTGCCTTCTGGCACGAGTTGCAGAAGAACGAGCCGAACATCTTCTCGAACGCCCACTGAGTCCAGTGGTAGTACTTCGGGTCGCAGGTGCGTATCTCGCGATCCCAGTCGAACGAGAAGCCGATGTTGTCGAGCTGCTGACGATAGCGTGCGATGTTAGCCACGGTAGTCACCTCAGGGTGCTGACCTGTCTGTATCGCATACTGCTCAGCCGGCAGTCCGTATGCGTCGTAGCCCATAGGGTTGAGCACGTTGAAGCCCTTCAAGCGCTTGTAGCGTGCGTAGATGTCCGATGCGATATAGCCAAGCGGATGGCCTACGTGCAGACCGGCTCCCGACGGGTATGGGAACATGTTGAGTACGTAGAACTTCTCCTTTGCAGAGTCCTCAGTGGTGTGGTAAGTCTTGTCCTTCACCCACTGGCTCTGCCATCTCTTTTCTATTTCTCTGAAGTTATATTCCATTGTTTTTATACTGTTTTTATGCAAAGTTACGACTTTTACTTTATATATATGTGTGTTTGCGTCTTAAAAATTTGATATACAGTGCATATCTCCAGGGGGTGCAGCAGTCTCTGCTGCACCAACCAAGCAGGTGGTGCACTTCTATTCTGTTGGTGCACTTGAGACAAGTGCACCCCCTACATTACTACTTTTTTGACTGTTCCGTCGCTGTAGCGCACGATGTTCACGCCCTTCTTTGGTGTCGAGATGCGTTGTCCGTCGGCGGTGTAGCGTGCCACCTCGTGGCGGTTGCCGTCTGCGGTTGTGTGGTTGATGGCAGTAGGGCGTTGTCGTGGTGTGATGACGATGGGGTTGTCGTCGTAGCCCTCGCGCAGGTGGAGGTTCTCTACCGAGCACACCTCTGTCGACTGCTCGCCAATCCATCCGCACATCTGCAGCACGCCGGTCTGCACACGTATGAAGTCGGCGTGTGTCAGCTTCACCGGATTGCCGTTGCCGTCTACCGCCCAGTCGAGGTCGAACGTGTTGTACATCTTGTCGTCCGTTGGTGCCGCATCGACGTAGCCATACGCATCGGCAGCGTAGCGGTAGCTGATCCAGTTCTGCGGATTGTCGCTGTCCGTTCCGTCGCCGCCGCGGTTGATGGTGTTGTCGGGCAGTCGCGAGCCACGGAACGTCAGCCTGTCGGCATCTATCCACGTGGGGTAGTACGACTGGTTGTGGAACGAGTTCTTCATCATGTAGCCCACGGTGTCGCGCTCAGCACCGTTGCGGTCGGTCCACTCGGCGCGGAACGGTATGTAGCGGTCGTACACGGAGTAGGGCAGTGTGTGTTCGCCCTGCTCGGCATCGGGTCGCTGGTAGGTGATGGTGACGTTTGGCGTGGCGGTGGTGTAGTACTCCGACCCTGCCAGCTCGTACCACTCGGCTGTCTCGGGCGATGTGCCCACGCCGGCGTACACGATGCCTGGCTCTATCGATCCGCCGATGGTGGCTGCGCCGTACACGGGGTCGGCAGCAGCGTAGTAGGCGTTGCCGAGGATGCGCAGGTCGGAGCCGCGTGTGTTGGCTATCGGCTCTGTGAAGCCGAAGGTGATGTAGCCGCCGAAGGCTCCGAGCGATATGGGCAGCTGGTCAGCGAGTTGTGCTTCGCACGCCTGCAGTCGGTCGGCTTCGCTCATCGTGGCGTCGATGGCGGGCAGCTTGCCCACGAACTGACCTGGTGCAGGGCAGTATTCGAGCACTTTCACGTGTTGTGTTGTCTGTGCCGCTGCCAGCAAGGGCGCGGCGAGGAGTATCATTGTTGTTTTCATATTCTTGTTTTGTTCTTTCAGGGGGTGCAGCAGTCTCTGCTGCACCAACCAAGCAAATTGTTCTGTGTGTTCTGTGTGTTCCGTGGGAATATTTTGTCCTCCCACAGAATTCACGGAATTCACAGAATAGACTGGCAGAGGATGTCCTCCCACAGAATTCACGGAATTCACAGAAGCTTCTGGCGTAGAAGAGCCTCCCACAGATGCGCACAGATGGTTAGGCTGCGTAGGGGTCTCCCACGGAATGCACGGAATGCACAGAAACTTCTGGTGTAGGATATTCTCCCACGGATTTCACAGATGCCCACAGATCTTTAGGTTGCGTTATTGGCTCCTAATCTGTGCAAATCTGTTAAATCTGTGGGAGTTTTTGTAGGAGGGTATGGCATCCTGCCATACCCACGCCGCCCTCTGACATTCCTCCCACGGAACCCACTCTAAGTTTGCTTGCGTAGAGTTCTCCCACAGATTTCACAGATTCTCACAGATGGTGCGTGTTTGGAATTCTGTGAATTCTGTGTATTCTGTGGGACTTCCTATGTCCCCAGTGAATCTGTGTAAATCCGTGCAATCTGTGGGAGGATTATTTTCTACCCTCTTACAGAACGTACTGGCAGAGATGTCCTCCCACAGAATTCACAGAATGGACTGGCAGAGATGTCCTCCCACAGATTTCACAGATTCTCACAGATGGTGCGTGTTTGGATTTCTGTGAATTCTGTGTGTTCTGTGGGACTTCCCACGCCCCAGTGAATCTGTGTAAATCTGTGTAATCTGTGGGAGGATTGTTTTCTACCCTCCTACAGAATAGACTGGTAGAGATGTTCTCCCACAGAATTCACAGAATTCACAGAACAGACTGGCAGAGATGTCCTCCCACAGATTTCACAGATTCTCACAGATGGTGCGTTTTTGGAGTTCTGTGAATTCTGTGTGTTCTGTGGGACCTCCCACGCCCCCAGTGAATCTGTGTAAATCTGTGCAATCTGTGGGAGGATTATTTTGGTTGCGTGGGGCATTGCTTGGTTGGTGCCTTCTGCTCTGTTGGTGCACTTGAGACAAGTGCACCCCCTATAGGGCTACGAAGGAAGAGGGGTTCACGCCGCGCAGCAGGTAGCGGTTGAGCAGTGTGCCGGTGGGGCTGAACTCGTAAACATAGCCGTTGGTGGCGTAGGCGCGGGCATCCGATGCGTACATGTGGGCGGAGCGGGGCGATATGTACAGCGCGTAGGGCGACTGCATGGCAGCAATCACGGAGTCGGCAGCAGCGTAGCCGGCAAGCCCCTCGGAGGCAGAGAGCGACGGCAGAGCGATGGTGTGCGTGGAGAAGGCGTACTCGCCCGTGAGGTGCGAGTAGGCAGAGCCGAGACAGTAGAACCTGTCCTGCGCAGCGCAGCAGTACGTCGACGGGAAGTCGAAGACGCGGAACTCCTCCGATGCCATGTTCAGCACCACGGTGTGCGGCGGCGTGTAGTACATGTCGCCGGCAGCATTGATGCAGAGCCACTCGCGCCACTGCGCCACCTTGCCGTACAGGTTCTTGCAGCCCGTGTCGATGCGTCGCAGCTCGCGCATGGTCTGCGCGTCAACCACCGATATGGTCTGCTCGTAGCCGTGGTCCTGCGTCTGTGTGGAGTAGCCGCCCGTGTTGGCTACGTAGAGTCTGCCGTCGTAGTAGGCGATGCCCTCCGGCTCGTAGCCCACGTGGCAGGTGTCGACCACGAGCTTCGTCGTGAGGTCTATCTTCGCCACATATCCGTGGTCGGCGTACGACGTGACGTAGAGGTAGCCACGGTTGTCGGTAGCCATGCGTCGGTTGTTGGGTATGTTCTCCGTGGCAGCGATAGCGGTGCCGTCGGGTCGGATGTACTGCACTATGTTCGACCAGTTTACGGAGATGGCTATCAGCGTGTCGTTCACCTGTAGTATGTCGTTAGCCGTGTCGCCGAGTCGCTCGCCCGGGTTCTGCTGTCGGAACCAGTGGTTGGTGAGCACGCCGTGGTAGAGCAGCGAGAGCGACGCGTTGTTCATGCCCCACAGACCCTCGCAGAGTATCAGCAGGCGGTCGGCGTTGGCGGTGGGTTTGCTGTCAGTGGGCGTGTCGTCGGCAGGCTCTAACGAACAGGCGGCGAGCAGCCACACGCACAGCACGGCGCAAGCACCGAGCCAGAAGCGTTGCAACGCACTGAGCGTAATGTGTTTCGGACGCAGGAACATAAGTATGCGGTTGAGATATTTCACTTGAAAAATGTGTGTATAGATGTGCAAAGATACTATATTTATGTCAATTAATGTATAAAAAGTAATATTTTGATGAGGAATTTGTTATTATTTCAATTTTTATATTTAACTTTACAGAATTACATGGAGCCGTAGGACATTACGGCATACGTTGGATAACTTCTTATTTTTTAGTATAAACTGCATAATAAAATTACTGGGATTTTTAAAAAGAGATTATGAAGAAAGGTATCTATGAGCAGCCTCGTATCACTATCTACGAGGTAGAGACCACAGCCATACTTGCAGGCAGTGGCAAACAAGATCCTGTACCGAGCAAACAGCAGAGCTTCAGCTTGGAGAACGATGAGCTGACAAGCGGTGACGGCGACGACGTTTGGGAGTAAGACTTTTATTTGTATCAACACAGAAAAACAATCAATCAACATGAAGAAGATATTGTATTCAGTATTTATGCTGGCTACAATGGTGCTTGCTGCGTGCAGCAGCGACGACACCACAGAGCCGGACGTAAAGCGTGGAATGGTGCTCAAGGCTAATGTTGAGGACACCGACACCCGTGCCACACTCACCGACACCGAGGGCAAATGGAAGTTCGCCTTTGCTAAGGGCGACATGGTGAAGGTAGGTAATGATAAGGTGGACGGCTACTACACCTTCACTAATGACGGTACCGTGTTCACAAGCACCGATGCCAAGCAGACTACAGAGGCTGCCACTTGGTGTGCCTTTTTCCCCAGCGAGAAGATCGACTTGAGAAATCAGTCGGGCGACTTCGCTGACGTTGCCAACAACTACGCATTGGCTGGCGCGACCGCCTCGGCTACCACCGGCTCTGATGGCTTGACCGTAACGATGAAGGCGAAGGCAGCTGTGCTGCGTATCGTGGGCGTGAATAAGGACGATATCCTTGACATCAACGTTAAGGATGCTGACGGCAAGTACGTGTCAGGTCTTACTGCGGATAAGAACTCGGCAGGCTTCAGAGTGGATAGAAGCGACACAAAGGTATCGTTGCTCTCTAAGCAAGGCGCAGGAGTGTACTACGTAGTAGTGCCGGCAGGCGTGAAGATTTATGTGTATAACGGCGATAAATCTTTGTATAGCGGCGATAAACCCATGAGTACAACTAAGGCTGACGGTCTTAAAGCTGGCAAGTACTACACTCTGACTACAGGTATGACAAAAGGCTCTGCTAAAAATAGCTTAGGCGAGACAATCAGCTGGGTGCAGCTGTGGGCAGGCGGTCCGAAGTTCGCTACAAAGAATGTGGCAGAAGCAATGACATGGACTGATGCTACAAAGACTGGCGACCAGTATGTGTGGGGTGCAAATTGGCGCACACCGACAAAGGATGAGTTGAACTTTGTTGATGCTAAGGAAGGTACCGGTAAATATGATTTTAATCCACTTAATACGAAAGCCGAAGTTCAAGTTCAAAATGGAGTACCAGGTATTTTATATACAGGCATTCAACCTGGATATACAGATAAATCAATATTCCTTCCTAGACAATCGGGAGATGAGTCTTGGTTTTCTGCTTGTTATTGGTCTTCAACAGTGGTAAAGGAAACTCATGGAGTAACACTTGATTTTATTGGTATTAACGATGCGATTGGTCATTATAAGTTTAATGATGAAGCATACACAACGCCAGGCTCAAAATACTTGGTTCGCCCTGTCCTTGTAGAAAAATAACCCCAACATTACCGTTTAATTGGTATTTATATACATATAAAAAGCGGTGTGACATGAATGTCGCACCGCTTTTTTCGGTATTATACATTTGTTAGTCATTATTTATTGCTATATGGTAGAACTAATAATGTGGTAAAAAGACGTGCTGCGCTCTGCTTTGCCGCTTGCCAGAGCAAGAAAGTCCTTCCTGCATGGTTCGCATCGGTCGACGCAGACATCCGCATCGGTCAGCGCAGACATCCGCATCGGTCGGCGCAGATGTATTAATAGGAGGGTATGGCATCCCTGCCATACCCACGCAGCCACCCCCACGCCATCCCCACGCAGCCATATTATTAGCAGATTGCGTGGAGGGTGTGTCAAAAGTCGTAAACGGTACGCCCCGAAGGGGCAGAAGCACATAGCCCAAGGCAGCGCCTTGGGTTAAACGACACACATAAACCATACGCCCTGAAAGGGCAAAAGCCTAATTATTAAGGTGTTGCCCTTCTTGCTCTGGCAAGCGGCAAAGCCGAGTCCAGGGCGCATTGTTCATTATAAACACAAAATACCCAGGGCGTTGCCCTGGGCTATGTGATTGTTGGGCTTTCAGCCCGCACTAACTAAGTTTTGACACTCCACCCTCCACGCAGTCACATTATTAGCAGATTGCGTGGGTATGGCAGGGATGCCATACCCTCCTATAGATAGTGTGTGGGTCTTACTGCTTTGCCTGACATTCGAGCATAAACTCGTCAGCGATATACAGATTGCCGTAGAGATACAATCCGGTGTTTCGGTTATGGAGGTCGGCGCAGGTCTGACTGCGATAGAAGAGGTCGAGCGCACGGGCTTCAGAGCTGCCACTGCAGCGTGGCTTTCCAGTTGCGTCCGGGCATGGGGTAGCGCTTCACCACCTCGTGGCGCGAGTCGCAGAGGTTGTTACACTCCACGGTGGCCTGCACGTAGTGGCGGCGTATGCGGAAACGCTTGTTCAGCTTCAGGTCTACGGTCTGCCACGCGCCCAGCAGGTCGTCGCGGTTGTTGGAGATGAGCGCGAAGCGGTCGCCCGTGTATAGCCACGAGGTGCAGAGGCTCCATCCGTCGTAGCCGAGGTCGACGATGAGTGAGGCGCTGTGCAGCGGCGAGTAGGGTATGGTGTTGCGATACTCCGGGTCGTGGGGTGCGGAGTAGTCGCGGTCGCGCTGGCAGGTGTAGTTGGCTGAGGCTGAGGCTGAGAACTTGCCCCATGTGCGATCGTAGCCAGCGGTGGCGGAGAGTCCCAACGACTTCACGAGTCCGAAGTTGACCATCGACCAGCGGAACTGGCTCTTCATCGGTATAGCCACAATCTTGTCCTCGATGCGGTTGTAGTAGGCATCGAGGGCGAGGTGCAGATGGCGGTCCTTATAGTCGACACCGAGGTCGAACTGCGAGGTGTACTCGGGGCGCAGCTGTGCGTTGCCCACGAGCGTGTAGTAGAGGTCGTTCAGTGTAGGTGCGCGGAAGATGCGCTTGTGGAAGGCACGCACGGTGAAGGCGTGGTGGTGCCACGAGGCGAGGAACATCGGCGTGAAGCGCGAGAGCGCGGCTGCGCTCTGTGCGGAGCGTGTAGAGTGGTCGCCGATGTGCGTGTAGAGCAGTGCGATGTTGCCCTCGAAACCGCGGTAGGAAGCGATGGCAGAGAGCAGCGACTTCGAGTCGAGGCGGTAGACATACGCCGAGCGGTAGACGTTGGTCGTAAGGTCGCTCCAGCGCAGGTCGGTGCTCGCCGTGAGCGACAGCCAGCTCGTGTTCCACGCCGCAGCCACCGAGGTGTACAGATCCTGCTGACGATAGTGGTTGTCGCAGTGCATGGCGGCGGCGTTGGTAGAGGGGTCTTGCAGATAGCGCAGCCAGTCGTAGGCGTACTTTAGGTTGGTCTTCAGCGCGAAGCTGCCCCACGTGTGGCGGTAGGACGACTGCAGGAAGAAGTTGCGGTCCCATTGGCGGTCGGTAGAGTCCCACTGGTCGGAGAGTCGGCGCACCACCGGTCCGGGCAGTCCGCGCTCCGAGCTGTAGAAGTAGGCGTGCGCCGTGAAGCCCTTGTAGAAGCCAGCCGCCTCAAGACGGTAGAAGCTGATGTCGGAGTTGCGCCGCTTGCCCACGGTGTCCTCCGAAGCCGACTGGAAGCGGAACGGATACCCACCGTCCGTGCGCTGATATTCGGCATCGACGAAGAGAATGTTCCTGAAAGAGAAGTACGTCTTCAGCTTCTGCAGACCGAACGAACCCGTGCCGTATTCCACGGTGAGCGCGGTGGAGTCGGGTCGGCGTGTCTGCAGATAGACCGTAGCCGCCGAGGCATACTCCGATGCCGACTGCAGTCGCTCGTTGCGGTTGGCGTTGTAGAGTGCCACCGACTCCATGTTCGAGAGCGAGTAGCGCCCGAGGTCGATCTGTCCGTTCTGCGCGTTGGTGATGCGTATGCCGTCGAGGTAGATGCCCACGTGCTGCGAGCCGAGCGACCGCACGTTCACGGTCTTCAGTCCGCCCAGTCCGCCGTAGTCCTTAATCTGCACGCCCGAGAAATACTTCAGCGCGTCGGCTACCGACGTCGTCGATAGATTCTGCAGCGCAGCCCCGGCGAGCGTTTGCGAGGGGGTGAGATAATGCGGACGCACGCCCACAACCGCCACGTCCCGAATCGTGTGTACGGAGTCGAGACGTGAGGTTTGGGCGTGCGTCGATATAGCGATAAAAAAGAGTAGTATTATATAATGTATGCGCATGTTTACTTAACAACGACCTTCTTAACAGTTCCGTCGCTGTAGCGCACGATGTTCAGACCCTTCTGCGCACCCTGCAGCAGCTTGCCGTCGACAGAGTAGCGAGCCACCTCGCGCACATCAGCGTTGTCCTCAACCGACGAGATGGCAGTGGTGCTCTTCAGAGCGAATACCGGCATCTCCGGGTACCAGTAGTGCTTCTCCATCGGGTACGCCTGCTTCATTGTGCCCGTTGTAGCGTCGTAGACGCGCAGCTCCGACTCGTCGCCCCATGCCGAACCCTTGGTTACGCTCAGATAGAGGTCGCCCGAATAAGGATTCATGCGGCAAGCCGCACCGTAGACGTAAGGCTTCTCCTCGGCAGCGGTGAAGTCGAGCAGGAGCGATGTCTGGCGCGAGTCGATATCGAACTTGTAGATGTGCTGACCGTTCGACCAGTCGCCCGTAGCACCGTTCCAGAACAGAGCGTTCTCGGTGGTAGAAGCCGTGAAGCAGTCGGGGTTCCATGCGCCCCAGCTGTTGGTAGGAGGATAAACGCCCTCGGGCAGGTTGACGGTCTCGGTAGAGTAGTCAGACGGGTTGAACTTCACGATGTGCGCAACAGCCTTTGTCAAGTTGCTGCAGGTGAGCCAGATAGAGCCGTCCTTAGCCTGCACAATAGAGTTGTACGAGCCCTCGCCCTCGTTGTTCACGGTCTTGAGCAGTTTGCCCTCGGCAGCGTCGATGACGAGCAGACCACGATGCTGGTCAACGGCATATACCTTGCCGTCGGCATACACCATGTTGCCCGTTTGGTTGTTAGCCAAGCCGTCGGTGCCGGCGATGAGCGAGCCCACGGTGTTGTCGTCAAGATTGAACGTGAAGACACCCTCGGTAGTGCTGAGGAAGCCCTTGCCAAGCTCCTTGACGGGGAGGAACGCTCTACCGTCGGCAGCAGCCGTGCCGTCGGCGTTGAGGATAGTGTTGATCTGAGCAATCACCTCCATAGTCTTGGCGTCGCACACGGTGAGCGTAGGGTCGTTAGCCTCCTTGTCGGCAACGCTCTTCTTCTTCGACACGATGTACATCTTGCCGTCGTCGATGGTGGCGTAGCAGCCCGTTGTGCCGAGCTCGTAGGTCTCGCTGTTCTTTGTGAGAGCCACGCGATACTCCCATTTGCCAGCCTTGTCGAGGTAGTTGATCGTAGCCTTCTCATTGCCGAACCATCCCTCGTTGAGCATGAACACGCCGTCGGTGTACTCCTTCTGCTGTGCAGAAACAGATGTAGTTAGAAACATTCCGCCGATGAGGGCAGAAACAAAAAGTGTAAAGTGCTTCATATTATTTATATAATGTAAGTGTTGCGGTCATACGCGCCCAATCCGCGAGGCGCACAGCGATGACTCCATCGGCAAATGAGTTTCGGCAGGTCTTCTGACTCGCCGCCCAGACGCGAACACCTTCCCAAAGCATAGGAGGGTATGGCATCCCTGCCATACCCACGCATCCTGTAAAGAGCTTTATAGGAGGGTATGGCATCCCAGCCATACCCCACGCACTCAGCACGGAGATGCATGGCTTCAGTGGTTCTCTCGTTCGCGCCCGTAGATAAGGGCGGCTCACAGCTGCGGGACAGTCGGGGACTCTCACCCCATTCCCTTTTAATCGCACAGCTCCCCGGTAGGGTGTTTCAAGTGGGAGCGTTGCGAACCGTTGCGAGTGCAAAGTTAAAGAATAATATTGAGAAAATAAAAAAAATATAGCGAAATACTTGACATCGCTTGCGCAAGGTTGTACCTTTGCAAACGTGATCCGGAACACAACACAAAAGTAAACATTAACCAAATCTAAAAAAAAGAAAGGAAAACACATTATGGCAGTAAATTACAAAATCTATCAGAGCACAGCAAAAAATGCAACAAAGGGTCTTTACTATGCACGCACCGCTTATCGCGAGACAGTCGACTTGAAGAAGCTGGCAGAGATTATGCAGGCAAACTGTACGGTGAAGTACTCGGACATCCTGGCAGTGCTCACAGAGTTGGGCGAGGTGATGAAGAACGAGTTGCTCAACTCGAAGCCGGTGAAGATTATGGGCTTGGGCACATTCCGCGTGAGCTTGAGATCGCGAGGCTGTGCGGATCTGAATACCTTTAGTATAAAGAACAGCATCGTTGGCGCACGTGTGCGTTTCTATCCAGAAACCTACAAGGACCCAGTGCTGGGTAAGAACGTGAAGCCGATGCTTGCAGGCATCAAGTTTGCGGAGCTCGAACAGTATAAGAGCATTAAGCGTGCTGATGTGACTAAGGAATAGAACAAGAGAGTGGGCGTGGTGACAATGCCACGCCCACTACTATAAAACACAAAAACAACCTATAATAATACCACATACAAAATACCATGAAAAAGATGAACAAAGACACTTGGAGAACAATACTGAAACTGATAGTAGCTGTAGCTACAGCAGTGCTTAGCACATTAGGCGTGCAAGCTATGGTATAAGCGAGTTTTGAATTCTGAGTTTTGAATATTCGGAAAAAAGACGTATTTTTGCACGCATAAACATATTAAAAAGCAATTACAGATAAAAGAGAGATTATGAGCATGAGATTCTTTAAGCGCCTGGCATGTCTTTTGATTATGTTGTGCGTGTCGATCAGTGCCGGTGCGGTGCTGAAAGAGAAAAACCTAAATTCGACGTTGTCGGTGCTGCGCGCAGAGCTGGAAACAGCGTTCTACGAGCAGCGCAATAATATGGCACGCTATAAGATGTACACCGAGCAGCAGCATAAACAGATGGTGGCACTGATGCAGCGTAGCGATCAGGTGGCGCTGATGCTCTATTCGCAGAAGCAAGACTTCACGTTCGATATGACCTACGCCTGCCATGAGGCGACGGAGATGTATCGCGAATTTAACAAACGCAGTATGCCATACAACAATATTATGAAGCGTATGGATGCGGAGTTGACGCGATACAAGTACCTCATAGAGACGCTGAGCATGATTCCACCATCGATGAAGCGTATGGGGCAGGCAAAGCAGGGACAACAACCACCGAAATATATAATTGACAAGAACGGCAAGCAACGCAAGCTGCCGTTCATGCTCGACGGGCAGGGGCTGCACGACCGAAAGGCGTGTCTGGACTATGCCACCGCCTTGGCACGCAATCTGCAGAACATGCGCAACAACGTGGAGAAGGACGAACAGCACTATCAGCGTATGTCGGCGAAGCTGAAGAAGATGAACGACTACGCCATACTGCGCTATAACGACATTCAGCACACGATATTCGTAAATGGCGACCAGAGCTATCTGGAGATAGTGAAGAACATGCCGATGCAGTATCGCTCGGCTAAGGCTGACGTGAATGAGAAGTACGACGAGGAGAAAGTGAAGATTGCCAACGGCGGCGAACGCAAGGTTTACTCGCAATGGCGCGGTCCGATTGTGGGCGGTCTGAGCGTCTTCGTGCTGCTGTATATGCTCATTGCTGGTATGCTGAGCAACGTGCTGGTGCGCTGGCTCGTACCGAAGCGTTATCGTACAGAGGCGTTTATGAAGAAAAAGGTGTGCCTCATACTGTTTGTGGCTATGCTCATCTTCGCCGTGTCGGTGATGGTGGCACGCACGTTCATGTACCACAACTTCTTCCTCATGGCATCGAAGCTGCTCATCGAGTACGCCTGGCTGCTATGCGCTATCTTCTTCTCGCTGTTAGTGCGCCTGCCAGGCGAACAGATAAAGAGCGGTTTTAGAATCTATGCCCCGATAATGCTGATGTCGTTCATCGTCATCACATTCCGCATCATATTCATTCCGAACAACCTCGTGATGCTGATATTCCCACCGATACTGCTCGTGTTCACCGTGTGGCAGTGGCGTGTGGTGAAGCGTCATAACGCCAATATCCCGCGCTCGGACATATTCTATACGTGGATATCGCTGGCGATAATGGTGTTCTCTACGGCTTCGGCACTGTATGGCTACGTGCTGCTCGCGGTGCAGGTGCTCATCTGGTGGATGTTCCAGCTGAGCTGCATACAGACCATAACATGCGTCTACGACATGCTGGCACAGTATGAGAAACGCTACCTGGCGCACAAGATACACTCGGAGGCTGACGCGGAGAAGGCGAAGAAAGGCTCGATGCTCAGCATCATAACCGTGAGTCACAACAAGCATATCAATGTGACGTGGTTCTACGACTTCGTGTACATGGCACTGGTGCCAATGCTCAGCGTATTCTCTCTGCTGCTGTCTATATGGTGGGCGGCAGATGTGTTCGACCTGACCGCTACGGTGTGGAATATATTCATGTTCAACTTCCTGAACGTGACGGGAGTGGTGCAGCTGTCGATAGGCAAGATGGTAATGGTGCTGTCGCAGTTCTTCCTGTTCAGATACATCAACTATCTCGTGAAGTCGCTCTACCACAAGTATCATAAGTCGAAGGTGGTGGTGAACGGCAAGCCGAACTTCACACTCGCCAACAACATAATAGCCATCTGCTGCTGGGGTCTGTACTTCATCATCTCGATAAAGCTGCTGAAGATACCGTCGACCGCAATCTCCGTTATCTCGGCTGGCTTGGCAACAGGTGTGGGCTTCGCCATGAAGGACCTGCTCGAGAACTTCTTCTACGGCATATCGCTGATGACAGGACGTGTGCGTGTGGGCGACTACATCGAGTGCGACGGCATACGCGGAAAGGTGGATAGCATCACATACCAGAGCACACAAATCATTACGGGCGACGGATGCGTGATAGCATTCCTCAACAGCTCGCTCTTCAGCAAGAACTTTAAGAACATCACACGCAACCACTCGTACGAGTGGGTGAAAGTGCCGGTGGGTGTGGCATATGGTTCGAACGTGGAAGAGGTGCGACAGATGCTCATCAAAGCGGTGAACAACCTCGAAGAGAAGGCTCCCGACGGAAGAGACATCATCGACACAACACGACCAGTGAGCGTGGTGTTCGACGAGTTCGGAGACAACTCGGTGAACCTATTCGTGACATACTGGGTGCTCGTGGAGGAGAAGTTCAGTAAGACCGGTCAGGTGAAAGAGGCTATATACAACACACTCAACGAGCATAACATCGAGATACCGTTCCCACAGAGGGATGTACACATCATTGCACAGTAGACCGTTGTGAGTGGAAAAGGTTAAATATGAAAGCGGCAGCTATCGTTTTGTACTAAAAAACTAAAAAAGAAAAGTCTATGTGTTGATTATTTCAAGTAAAATATATAATTTTGCTGACAAATTGTAATCATAGACAAAATTTCATTAATAGAAGATGGACAAAATTGATAATCTTGACAGAAAGATACTTAGTATTCTATCAAAGAACGCCAGAATTCCATTCAAAGATGTAGCAGCAGAGTGTGGTGTATCACGTGCTGCAATTCATCAGCGTGTACAACACCTCATACAGGGTGGCGTAATCGTAGGCAGCGGCTTTGAAGTAAATCCTAAGAGCGTTGGCTATAGCACATGCACATACGTAGGACTCAACCTGGAGCGCGGAAGTATGTACAAGGATGTAGTGAAGCAGTTGCTCGACATACCGGAAATTGTGGAGTGTCACTACACAACTGGTCCGTACACAATGTTGCTAAAGGTGTATGCTTGCGACAACGAACAGCTCATGGACTTGCTCAATAACAAGATGCAGATGATTCCGGGCGTGGTGTCTACAGAAACACTCATCTCTCTCGACCAAAGCATCAAGCGCGAGATACCGGTGCACCTGGAGGAAAAGAACGAGGAATAACACTTCGTTGTTCGACAGAATTAAGAGTAGAAACGTCTCCCACAGAGATTGCATAATACACACAGAGCGTACAGCCCACAACGGGGTGGATGTTCGGTAGACAATGTATTCTGCGAACTCTGTGGGAATATTTTTATAAGCATGAAATCATCCAACCAAGCATGAAATCATTCAACCTAAATACTCAACTCGCCTACTTCTACGACAATAAGCCACAGACAAGCAGGCGGCCAATCATAGGTATCACAACCAACTACGAGGGGGTGGACGCGACGGTGCGCGACCGCTACTATCATCAGATTATAGCAGCAGGAGGTACGCCCGTACTCATTCCGCCAGTGGCTGACCGCAATGTGCTGCTCGATACGCTCGAAACGATTGATGCGCTGTTGCTCACGGGTGGTGGCGACTTCAATCCGCTGTGGGCTGACGAGGAACCGTCGCCAGCGTTGCATAACATAAACAACGTGCGCGATCTGCCGGAGCTGCTCATAACACGCTTGGCGTTCGACCGACAGATACCGATGTTAGGCATCTGCCGTGGCGTGCAGACTCTCGCTATGGCACTCGGCGGACGTGTACACCAGGACATATCGCACGAGCCTACCAACTATAAGCACTCGCAGGATGCCGACCGCTCGGAGCCTACGCACACGGTGGAGATAGAGAAGGGTAGTGTGCTTTATAATATATATAAGGAGGAGAGGATATTCGTCAACTCGTTCCACCACCAAGCCGTGGCTGCACCTGGCGAGCGTTTCAAGATAACGGCGCGAGCGTTAGACGGTGTGGTTGAGGCTATAGAGAGCAGCGAACACAAGGCGGTGCTCGGTGTGCAATGGCACCCGGAGTGGCTCGGCGAGGACGGATTGCCGCTCTTCAAGTGGCTTGTGGAGGAAGGCGACGTGCTGCGACGTGCGAAGCTGTTCCACCAACGTAACCTCACGCTCGACTCGCACTGCGATACGCCGATGTTCTTCCCACAAGGCGTGTGCTTCGAGCAGCGCGACCCTAAAGTGCTCTACGACTTGCATAAGATGAACGAGGGCAGAACGGACGCTGTTACAATGGTAGCGTATCTGCCGCAACCGAAGCCTGGGGAGACTTTCGCTGACGTGTCACCATTCCCCGTGGACACACCGAAGGCTTATGCTGACCTTATCTTCGACAAGATTGATGAGATAGTGCTTAGCGATTCGCGCTACATCGCCCTTGCTCGCAACCGTGAGGACTTGCTACGCAACAAGCGCGAAGGACGAAAATCGCTGATGATTGGTATAGAAAACGGTCTGGCGATAGAGAACGACTTGCATAACGTGCAGCACTTTGCCGACCGAGGTATCGTCTACATCACTTTGTGTCACAATGGCGACAATCAGATATGCGACTCGGCACGCCACACGCTCAACACTCACGGCGGTGTATCGCCATTCGGCGCAGAGGTTATACGCGAGATGAACCGCCTGGGAGTGATGGTGGATATGAGTCATGCCGGCGAGAAGTCGTTCTACGATGCGCTCGACATTTCGACAAAGCCTATAGTGTGCTCTCATAGCAACGGCAAGGCGTTGTGTGATGTGCCACGCAACCTGACCGACGACCAAATGCGTGCGCTTGCTGCAAAGGGTGGTGTGTGCCAGATAACGCTATACAATGGTTTCCTGCGTACTGATGGCAGGGCTTGCATCACTGACGCTATGGAGCATCTTGAGCACGTTATAAGCGTAATGGGTATCGACCACGTTGGACTTGGAACCGACTTCGATGGTGACGGCGGTGTGCCCGGACTTGCCGATGCTTCTGAACTGATAAACTTCACTAAGGAGCTGCTGCGCCGACGCTACTCGGAAGAGGATATGGCGAAGATATGGGGCGGCAACTGGCTCAGAGTGATGGATGAGGTGCAGAGAGGGTGAGAGGTTGAGATGTTGAGATGGTGAGGTGGTGAAAGGTTGAGGGGGTGAGATGGTGAGAGGTTGACAATAGTACATATCTCAACATCTCACCCCCTCACCCCCATTACACCACCTCCACATGCTGCACATTTACGTCTTCATGCAGGAATATGCGTGCTGTTTCGCGGAAGCGTTCTTCGCTTTCGGTTGTGAAATAGCGGCATGTTCCGCCTTTCGTCAGCTTCTGTTCCATCTCGGGATGGCGGTTGAGATAATCGGCTAAGGAGTCGGCTACGTAGGTGCCTTGCGCCATTATGCGCACACCGTCGGGCACGTTTTTCACCACCGAACTCATAAGCAGTGGGTAGTGAGTGCAGCCGAGTATGACAGTATCGATGAGTGAGTCTTTGCGCATGAGCTGATCGATGCGCTTCTTTACGAAGTAGTCGGCACCTGGCGAGTCTGCCTCGCCTGCCTCTACTATCGCCGCCCAAAGCGGACATGCTACTCCCGTAACCTCTACATCGGGGAATAGCTTCTGTATTTCTATCTTATACGAATTGCTTTTGATTGTGCCTTCTGTGGCGAGGATGCCCACATGGCGCGTCTTTGTGAGGTTGCCAACCTCTTCTGCCGTGGGACGTATTACGCCAAGTACGCGGCGGTTGGGGGCGAGCATAGGCAGGTCGCGCTGTTGAATGCTGCGTAGTGCCTTAGCCGAAGCTGTGTTGCAGCCCAGTATGACGAGGTGGCAGCCCATGCTGAAGAGCTTCAGCACGGCTTGACGCGTGAACTGATAGACCACTTCAAACGAACGCGAACCGTAGGGAGCACGCGCATTGTCGCCAAGATACATATAGTCGTACTGTGGGAGGAGCTGACGGATGCCGTGTAGGATGGTGAGTCCACCGTAGCCAGAGTCGAAAACACCGATAGGACCAGGAGAAGAGGGAAATGGCATATTAATCATTTATTAAGAATTGATTGTAGATAATTGGCTTATAAACAGAAGATTGATAATTGAAACGTATGACCACCATTTTGTTTATGATTGTCTGCATTTTCAATTATCAATCTTCTGTCTTTCTAATATGTAGCAGCTTTTACTACTTTGTGTTTTATGTAGTAGCTCTTACTATTTTGCGTTCAGTGCTTCTTTGACAAACTCTGTTGCGTTCTCGCCCATTTCTGGGTTTACGTAAGGGCAAGCGTTGCCGTCGGTGTTGAGGATGAAGGCATAGCCTTTTGCCTGACCAACCTTTGTGAGTGCCTCGTTGAGCTTCACCTTAACGGGAGCAAAGGCATCAGTTTCTGCTTGCTGCAACAGACGCTGCGACTCGTTCTTGAAGTTGATGTTCTTCTGCATCATCTCCTGGAGCTCTGCCTGACGCTTGCGCAGGATGGCAGGTACGAGGTCTTTCTGTACTTCGAGGAACTCCTCGTATTTACTGTTGAACTCCTCTTCGGCGCGCTTCAATTCAGCGTCGTACTTCACTCGCAAATCGTCGATGCTACGCTGTGCTAATACATAGTCGGGCATTGATTTGAGAACTTCTTCATAGCTGAAATAGCCGAAGCGTGTCTGAGCGCCTGCTGTGAGCGACAGTACGCCGAGGACGATGAGAAAGAACAATTTCTTCATGTTTATTGCTGCTTTATATTGTTGTTATTTGAATGGTATAAATCATAGTAGGCATCGTTAGTAATGGCTACTATGATTTATTGTAACGTCTTACTTTGTCTTGTTGAGCTCTGCCTTAACTTCAGCTGTAACGTCCTTGCTAAGTGTCTCGCTGATGTAAGGGATGCCACTTGTTGTGTCCATGATGTAGACATAGCCACCTGCTTTGCCTACAGCCTTGATTGCTTCAACGAGCTTGTTTGTGATAGGACCAATCTTGTCCTGCTGGAGCTTACCGAGAGCCTGCTGGTTGTCCTGAGCCGACTGCTGTATCTTCTGATACATCTGAGAGAGGCTATCCTCGGTCTCTTTGCGCTTTGTCTCGTTCATTGTAGACTTGTTCTTCTCGTAATCTTCGTACTTGCGCTGCATTTCTTCCTGCATTGCCTTGAGGTCGTTGTCGTACTGCTTAGCCTGTGCTTCTACCTCGCCACGAGCCTTGATAAACTCTGGCATTGAAGCCATGACTTCCTGTGCGTTTACATGACCGAACTTCTGTGCGAATGTTGCCATTGGCATGAACAACATAAGCATTAAAATCAATTTCTTCATTTTTGCTTTTATTTTTTGTTATTAATTATTCTCTTTAAGCCGAACTAAGCCTTTCTAAGCCTCTTTAAGCCTTCTAAACCTTTGAAAATTCAAAACTCTTTAGTTGGCGTAGCCTAACTTCTGGAGTACTTCGTTGCTGATGTCAGCCTTTGGTGAGCCGTAGATAACGCCGGTGTCGCTTGAGCGGTCGAGTACGAGCGAGTAGCCGCGTAGCTCTGCTATCTCCTTGACGGCGGTGTATATCTCCTCCTGAATAGGCGACATAAGACTTTCGCGCTTCTTGAAGAGTTCGCCCTCTGGTCCGAAGTACTTGCGCTTGAGGTCGCTGGCATCCTTCTCTTTTTTCATGATTGCCTCTTGGCGAGCTTTCTTTTGCTCCTGTGAGAGGAATACCATCTCGTTCTGATAGTTCTTGTACATTGTGGAAGCCTCGGTGTTGAGAGCTTCCACTTCTGCTTGCCACTTCTTCGACACCTGATTGAGCTGTTCGTTGGCGCGCTCGTAGGCTGGGATGTTCTTCAGTATGTACTCCATGTCGAGGAGTGCGTACTTCTGTGCGCTTGCCGTCAGCGCCGTAATGGCAAAGAGGCAGATAAGCATTAATTTCCTCATAGTCTGATTCTTAATTCTAAATTGAACAATTCCTAATCGGCATTAAGCCGACAATTCAAAACTCAAAACTCAAAATTCAAAACTCCTTCAGCCATCGGCTGTTAGAATTCCTGACCGAGTATGAAGTGGAACTGCGATCCTCCCTTTGTTCCGAATACCTTGTCGAAACCGTAAGCCCAGTCGATACCCATGAGACCAACCATCGGCAGGTAGATACGCAGACCGACACCGGCAGAGCGTTTCATGTCGAATGGGTTGAACTTGCGTGTCTCTGTCCATGCGTTACCGCCTTCGATAAATCCGAGACCGTAGATGGTGGTGTTGCCGAGCAGGAACGGGTAGCGCAGCTCGAGTGTCATGCGGTCGTAGGCGTAGCCTTCCTGACCGTAAGGAGTGAGCGATCCGTTCTCGTAACCGCGCAGACCGATAGTCTCTTCGGCGTATGATGTAGAGTAGCCGGTCATACCGTCACCACCCATGTAGTAGGTTTCGAACGGCGACTTCTTCCACTTGTTGAATGAGCCGAGCAAGCCGAACTCGAGTCGAGCCATGAGCACTAAGCACTTCTGTCCGCTTGTGAGGGCGGTGAACATGCGTCCTTTGAACTTCCACTTGTGGTATTCTACCCAACGATACTTCTCCTGCTGCTCACGGTTGTAGTTAGCCGACTTCGAGTCGTTGGCGAGGTTCTTGTAGTCCTTGCCGTCCCATGCCGACCATGGCGGAGTGATTGTGAGCGATGCTGCGAACTCCGATCCGCGACGTGGGAAGAGTTGGTTGTCGGTAGAGTTGCGCGAGAGCTGTATGCTGAGGTTGAGGTTGTTAGAGTTACCGTTGGTCATGAGGAAGTAGCTCCAGTTCTTCAGCATGTAGCGTGTGTACTGCAGCGAGAGCGACAACTGGAAGAAGTCGTCTGGCCAGCGCAGCTGCTTGCCCCATCCGAGCGAGAAGCCGAACAGCTTCACGTACTTGTCGGGGTCGTAGAAGTTCTCGTAGTTGTTGTAGCCGTTATAGTTGCCGTAGCCGTACATATAGTTATAGTAGTTGTTGAAGTAACCACTATTATAGTAGTTGCTCGACACGTCGGTCTGCTTCGAGAAGTAGGCACCTACGGAGAACTGTATCGGTCGTTTGCCTCCGAACCAGTTGGTAGAGTACGACATGTTGTACGACTGGTAGTATGTACCGTTGGTCTGTGCGCCGATAGAGAGCACCTCGCCGTCGCCTACGGGCAGGAATCCGCGGCGCTCCTTGTTCTTGCCGAAGAGGTTGCGCATAGAGAAGTTGTTGAGCTTCAAGCCGATGCGTCCGATTACACCGGTCTGTCCCCATCCGAGCGAGAACTCAATCTGGTCGTTCGACTTCTGTACGAGATCCCAGTTGATGTCTACGGTTCCGTTCTCAGGGTCGGGCTTCACGTCGTGGTTCACCTTCTCTGGATCGAAGTGTCCCATTGATGCAATCTCACGTGCCGAACGCTGCAGGGCTTCCTTCGAGAAGAGGTCGCCCGGCTTTGTACGCAGCTCGCGACGCACAACATTCTCGTACAGACGGTCGTTACCGTTGATGCGTACGTGGTTGATGTGTGCCTGCGGACCCTCGAAGATACGCATCTCGAGGTCGATAGAGTCGCCCACGATGTTTACCTCTGTCGGGTGGAGCGAGTAGAAGAGGTAGCCGTTGTTCCAGTAGTTGTTGCCCACAGCGTCCTCGTCTTCGGTGAGTCGCTTGTTCATAAGCTTCTGGTTGTAGACGTCGCCCTTCTTCATGCCGAGCACGGCAGCGAGGTAGTCGGTGTTGTACACGGTGTTGCCCACCCATGTGATGTTGCGCACGTAGTACTTCTTGCCTTCGTCCACCTTCACACGCATACTGACGTGTTTCTCGTCCACGTTCCACACTGTGTCGCTAACGATGTATGCGTCGCGGTAGCCCAGCTCGTTGTACTTCTCGATGAGCTTCTGCTTGTCGTTCTTCCAGCGCTCCGGTGTGTACTTCTTCTTGAACTTCAGGAGTGTAGCCATCTTGCCAGCCTCGTGAGTCTCCTTGAATACACCTTTCTTTATGATGTTACCCTTAATGCTACTTGTAGCCAGTGCGCTATTACCCTCGATGATGATGTCGCGCACCTTCATCTTCTGCTTCTTATCGATGATAACGTCGAGTATCACCTGGTTCTTGTTAGCCACGTCGTCGCGTTGCACGATTTGTATGTCGGCGTTCTTGAAGCCTTTCTCGTCGAAATAGCGTTTAGCGAGAATCTTCGCACGGTCGATCATGTTAGGTGTTATCTGTGCGCCCTTGAGCAGTCCGAGTTTCTCCTCCATGTCCGTACGCTCCGACTTCTTCAGTCCGACGTAGTTGATGGTAGACACGCGTGGACGCATCTGCAGGTGTATGTGCAGATAAGCCTTGTCGTTCACGAGCGAGTCGACGGATATAGATACCTCTGAGAAGAGTCCATACTTCCAGTAGTGCTTCACAGCATCTGTGATAGCCTCGCCAGGCAGTTCAATTTTTTGTCCGACGGTGAGTCCGGAGATACCCGTGAGCATGTAGTCCTCGTAGCCTTCGGCTCCTGAAACGGCGAGTCCGCCGAGTGTTACAGTGCGCGGGTTTCCTGCATACGAGATGTCGGGGTATGTAATCTTGTCCTGCGCTTGGGCTGCGAAGCTGCTTACAAGGATGCAGGCTGTTGTCAACACCTTTATTATATTCATCGTTTTTCTCTTGATTGTTCTTTTTCTGATTATTGAGGGGCTTATTTCTGTTCAGCCTCTACTTGCGCCTCTGTTTTGCCGAAGCGTCGCTGGCGTCGCTGATAGTCGGCGATGGCTTTGTGTAAGCCTTCCTCGTCGAAGTCGGGCCAGAAGGTGTCGCAGAAGTAGAGTTCTGAGTATGCAATCTGCCAGAGCAGGTAGTTGCTGATGCGCTGTTCACCGCCGGTGCGTATGAGCAGGTCGGGGTCGGGCATGAAGCTTGTGGTCATGTGCTCCGAGATGAGTTGCTCGTTGATGTCCGTAGCGGCAATCTTGCCCGCAGCGAGGTCGGCTGCAATCTCTTGCGTAGCTTTCACAATCTCCCAGCGCGACGAGTAGCTGAGTGCTACAACCATCGTCATTGCAGAGTTGTTTGCCGTATGCTCCATTGTCTCCTGCAACTTCTGCTGCACTTCCTTCGGCAGGCGTTCGATGTCGCCGATTACTTGAAAGCGCACGTTGTTCTTCATGAATATCTCGTCCTCAAGCGATGTTAGCACGAGTCCCATGAGTGCAGCCACTTCTGTTGCGGGGCGGTTCCAGTTCTCGGTAGAGAAGGTGTAGAGCGTGAGGTACTTCACGCCGAGACGCGTACACTCCGACGTGATGCGTCGCACAGCGTCTACTCCAGCCTGGTGGCCGTAGCTGCGCGGTTTGCCTTGCTCTGCAGCCCAGCGTCCGTTGCCGTCCATGATGATGGCGATGTGCTGGGGTATGTTGGTTGTATCGAGTTGTGTCATATTCTGTTTTTTTGAGGGGCTACTCATCCGCATTGTGGCAGGTGCGGCATTTCGCCATGAAGCTGTACGTCAGTGTGAGTTGTAGGGCTGAGTAGCAGTCGGTGTTTTTGAAGAGTCCGCTGCTTTCTATGCCGTAAGGGTCTTTCACGCCGTCGAGTTTGTCGCTCAGCGAGAAGTGTACAGCCCATTCGAGTCCGAGGTTCAGACGTGGTCCTATCTTGTATTTCACACCCAAGCCGAGTGGCACATTCGCTGTGAAGACGTTCTTGCCACCACCGGTGACGAACGTAGCACCCAGTCCGCCGAAGATGAACGGCGTGAAGCGTTTCGCTCCGCGGTAGTCGCGTCCGGTGCCGTATGGCCAGAAGTTGTATTCGTAGGTGACGCTGGCGTCTATGAGCGTATTGCTGAATGAGTATGGATTGTTTACGAAGTCGGGGTAATAGGTCTTTACATCCTTTGATGCCCCCGTCAGTTTGCCGTACATTACCGACATCTTCAGCCCCATGTACGGGTTGAATACGCGTCGCAACACTACCGACCCACCGAACTGCATATTGCTCAGCACGCTACCGTTGAAGTCGCCTTCGTACGCCACCATCCCTACTCCCGCACCTATCTCCATGCGGTACTCCTCGTCGGTTTGTGCCTTTGCCGACACAAACATTAGGGAGATGATGAGGATGGTGAGGATTTTCTTCATTATTCAGTGAAATCAGTCTGTTCTTTTTTCCAGCCGAGGCGGTTTATTCTTCCGCGCCACGTGTTGCCTTCTGTTGCATTTACTATCCAGATGAAGTTGCTGCTGTCTACGGTGAGTGCCATGTTCGGCGTGTTCGACGCATTCTCTTTGTTGGATGTTATCTCTGTCGGAACGGTGAGTGTTGTGTCTTTTGCCCAAGTCAGTCCGCCGTCCTTAGAGCTGTAGAGGTTTGCATTGCTATCGTTCATGCCGTCGGGTGTGCCGAGAGCATATGTCTTGCCGTCGTATGTTGCTACGCTCATGTTGTTGAGCTTCGGGAGGGCGTGTTTGTTCTCTGTCGACACCTCGTAGTATGCCCACGGCTGGTTCTCGCTATACTTGTTGCCTTCGTCCACTTTGCCCCAGATTGCCATTGCGCCTGTTGCTGTTGTGCCGTATATAGTCACGCGGTAGCTGTTGCTGTTGGTGCGCAGTGCTGTGCAGGTGTACGAGAGGTTGTTTGTTGGCAGGAACGAAGCGTCGCTGTCGATGGTAGCCAGTGTCCATGTAGCACCGTTGTCGTCAGAAGCGAGCAGGCTACCCTCTGTGTTGTATCCATAGAGGCGCAGCGGACTTGCAGCTACGAGTGTCTTGATGGTAGTAGCGTTGCCGGTCTGTTCCCATGTGTTGCCGTCAGTGGTGCATAGGATGTTGCCGGCGTTGCAGATGTACACCTTTTCGTTCTTTGTCACGATGCTCTTGCAGACATTCGCGTCGAATGTGAGGACTGCATCGTTTAGTTTAGGTGTGGCAGCCGTCCAAGTCTGTCCGTTGTTCATCACGTACAGCTTTGTGTTGTTGCCGTCCGTACCGAAGAGGAAGAGTCGGTCCTTGCCCTCAGCTGTCTTTATGGCGCAGGTCTTCACGTTCTGGAGCTGCTCTATGTCTGTGTTCTTTGTCATGGGAGCCCAGAAGAACGAGTCTGCTTGCTCCTTGTGCACGTTCACTTTCACCTTGTATGTGCGCAGGAATTTGCCCGAATTGCTCATCACCTTCAGCTCGCGCACCTCCGAGAAGTCGAGCGAGTCGGTGTTGCTCACAATCCCTACATTATCGTCCTTGAGGTTCTTGATGTACACCGTCATCGAGTTGAGTCCGTACACGTTGCACACGAGTTTCTTCGCGTCTATACCGCACGGCAGTGAGTCGGGATTGTAGATGGTGTTGTTGTTCTGGTCGATGACGAACTTGTAGCTTGTGTACGATGAAGAGATTGCATAAACGCTATCCTTATCGCCTTTTTTCGTCTTTGTATGGATATATCGTTTTGCCCCCGTCACCGAAAATGATGTGATGGCGCTGTCGTCGGTGTACACGTAGTCGGTGTCGTCATTAAGGCACGATGCGAGTGTAAAAACCGCCATGAACAGCATGGCAAAAGCTGCAAACTTATTTTTCATTCTTCTTAAACTTATTATTTTTAGCTGCAAATTTAATCAGAAATCTTCAATTTCAGTGTGTTTTCACATTATAATTATGCTATTTATTGATTAATAGCCGCATTTTTAAGGTTGTTTAGTGATTAGTGATATTGTTACCGTGCTACGACAACATGATTACCGCGCTACGGCAATGTCGTTTGTGTGCTACGGCAAGATTGTTTGCGTGCTACGGCAATGTAGTTGTTGTGCCGTGGTGATAATATAAAAAAAAGCATTGCTTGCCCAAACGAGCAAACAATGCTTTCCTATTGTGTCTTAATGCTTTCTGTTCGTGGCGGATTATTCCTCCGGCAGCATAGTCACGGTGATGTGATTGCCAGCCTTGTTGAACTCCTTCATGAAGTTGCAGATGTCCTGAGTAGTGAGTGCCTCAAGAGTGCTTGAGTAGTCGGTGTAGCCGTCGTAGCCGTAGTGGTAGCTATCGAAGAGCACGCCGAGCCAGAAGCCGTTTGTCTTCACGCGGTCGCCGTTCTGCTTAACCATGAACTCCTTGCACTTTTGGAACTTGGCAGCGTCGCAAGTGTTCTCGATAGTCTTCACCTCTTCGTTGAGGATGCGGATAGCAACGTCCTTCTTCTCAGGCTTCATCGGGCACTGAGCGAAGATCTGGAACATGCGGTAGTTGTCGGCACCGAGGTCAGCGCTTGCGTAAGCGCCTACAGAGTAAGCTGCACTTTCCTTCTCGCGAATCTTGTCGAGGTATTCCATAGAGAGCACCTGACCTGCGATGTCGCAGCAGAGAGCGTTCTTCAGAGTGTAAGGCAGCTGGTCGTTGAACCAGAGCATTACAGAGTTTGCCTTCGGAGTCTCCTGCTTGCGCTTGAATGTGTTCTCCACAACGCCCTTAACCGGATTGAGTTCGCGCTTGCTCTTCATAACCTTGCCCTTAGCTGGCAGTGCGCCGAGATACTGGCAGATGAGCGGACGGATTGTCTCCTCGTCGTAGTTACCCACGATGTTGAACACCCAACCCTTAGCCGAAGCGGTGCGCTCCTTGGCAATCTGGAGGATACGGTCGTAGTTCACGTCCTTCAAGCGGTCGATAGTTATCGGTGCAACGCGTGGGTTGTGAGCGTAGATAGTAGCCTGTATAGAGTCGCTGAATGCTATGTCAGGATTGATTTCGCGGTTCTTCAGCGCTACCTCGAACTGCTGCATGATGTTGTCGAACGACTTCTGGTCCTTGTTGATGTTTGTGAAGTAGAGGTACACCATCTGGAGCATTGTCTCCACGTCCTTCGGTGTAGAGTTGCCCGACACGTTTGTAGAGAGCTGTCCGAGTGAGAGGTCAGCGTTGGCAATCTTGCCGGCAAGAGCCTTCTGCAGTTCTGTAGAAGAGAATGCGCCGAGTCCGCTGTAGCTGATAACGTCGTTGAAGAGCTGGAGGTTAGCGTAGTCGTTTGCGCCATAGAGTGTGGTGCCACCCTCGCCGCGACCGCTGAGGAGCACCTGGTCCTTCTTGTAGTCGGTCTTCTTGAGGTTTACGACAACGCCGTTAGAGAGTGTGAGCGTGGTGTAGCCGAGCTTCTCGTTCTTCACTTCCTTCTTCACCTTGCCAGCCTTCGGCAGAGTGGTGATGAGCGGTTCGTTCTTCACGTTGTCCACGTAAGCCTCGATGTTAGCGTTGCGTGCGTCCTTGACTGCACCGAGCAGCTCTGCCTCAGTTGGATATACGTTGCCCTCAGCCTCGTTGAGGAATGCGAGCACGATGAGGTTCGAGTCGTTAGCCGGCACAAGTTCTGCCATCATCTGGTTAGCCACCTCAACAGGGAGAGCCGGTACGATCTGGCTCATAGCCTGATATTCAAAGTCGATAGACGGCATCGGGTCGCCTTCGAGGAAGTTGTCCACGAGGTCGCGGTAGAGCTGACTGTTCGGACGCTTGTCCTTGTTGCTGTACATCTTGTCGAGCGAGCTCTTGTAGTCCTCCTGGAAGCGTGCGTACTCTGTAGCGGTGAAGCCGTGGCGTGCAGCACGCAGAGCCTCGGTGTAAGCAGCCTTCAGCGCGTCGGCAGTCTTGCCGAGCTCCTTCGGTGCAGCCGAGAGGTTGAAAGCGTCCTTAGTCTTTGCGAAGATGAATGTGCCGTCGTTAGCGTTAGCACTTACGTATGGGCAGTCGGCATCGAGAGCCTTCTCCTGCAAGCGTTTGTTGAGCATTGTCATGGCAGCCTGCTTCACGTAGTTGTAGACGAGGTAGTTGAGGTTGCCCTTCTCCGAAGCTGGGAACACGTCGTGCTTGATCATCAGCTCTACGCCGTTGGTCTGCTGCTCCTTGTCCTTGTCGATGATAACGATAGGCTCAGCGTTGTCTGGCACTTGCTCGTCAACGATAGGAGCCGGGTTTTCTGGGTTCTTGAACGAGCCGAAGAGCTCCTTAATCTTGTTCTCGGTGTACTTCACGTCGACGTTGCCCACTACGATGATAGCCTGGTTTGTCGGGTGATACCACTTCTCGTAGTAGTCGCGCAGCTCTTTAGGCTTGAAGTTGTCGATGACCGACATCAAGCCGATAGGATAGCGCACGCCATACTTAGAGCCCGGGTAGAGTTTCGGCAGGTTGCGCTCGAACATGCGGCTTGAAGCCGATGTGCGCAGACGCCACTCCTCGTGGATAACGCCACGCTCCTCGTCGATTTCTTTCGGGTCGAGTGTGAGCGCGTTCGACCAGTCGCTCAGGATGAGCAAGCAAGAGTCGAGAGCCGACTGGCGGTCGGTCGGTACGTTAGAGATATTGTAAACAGTCTGGTCGATGGCTGTGTAAGCGTTGAGGTCGCGACCGAACTGCACGCCGATACTTTCGCAGTAGCGGATTACGCCGTTGCCAGGGAAGTGCTTTGTGCCGTTGAAGCACATGTGTTCGAGGAAGTGAGCCAGACCACGCTGCGACTCTTCCTCCTGGATAGCGCCCACCTTCTGTGCGATGTAGAAGTCGGCACGGTTCTCCGGCCAGTTGTTGTGGCGGATGTAGTAGGTCAAACCATTGTCCAGCTTGCCAACCACTACGTCGGGGTCAGCCGGAATGGGTGGCATCTGCTGTGCCTGAGCAAGTCCTGCGAAGAACGCGAAGACTGCAACCATCAGTTTTCTTAGTTTCATAAATTATTATTTTTAGTTGATATATAATCTGTCCGTACAATATGCAAAAGTAGCTTATTTTTCCGCTTCTCATGTTAAATGTTTATGATTTTTAAGAAATAAGCATCGTTTTTTGCTACATTCATGTGTTTTTAATGTTTCTTGGGTGGTGGTTGAGTATTTCGTTGCGCAGAGTTGTTATGTCTATGTGTGTGTAAATCTGCGTTGTAGCTATGTTTTCGTGTCCGAGCATTTCCTGTATGGCACGCAGGTTCGCTCCGCCTTGCAGCAGTGCGGTGGCGAAGGAGTGGCGCAGCGTGTGTGGCGACACTGTCTTGATTATGCCAGCGTCGCGTGCCACGTTCTTTATCATTATCAGGATCATGGTGCGTGTGAGGTGTGCTCCTCTGCGGTTGAGGAACACGTATTCTTCCTCGCCAGGCTTTATGTTCATCAGGTTGCGGTCGTAGAGCCACAGTTGTATCTCGTGCAGTGCGTTGTCGGAGATGGGTACGAGGCGTTGTTTGTTGCCCTTGCCCGTGATGCGCAGGTATTTGTCGTCGGCGAACACGTCACCGAACTTAAGGTTGACGAGTTCTGACACGCGCAAGCCGCAGGAGAACAGCACTTCGATGATGGCACGATTGCGCTGTCCCTCCGGTTTGGAGAGGTCGATAGACGCTTCCATGCGGTCTATCTCTTCTGTAGAAAGCACTTCGGGAAGGTGTTCGCCGAGCGTTGGCGACTCAAGAAGCTCCGACGGGTCGTCTTGCAGCGTGCCGTCGAGCAAAAGGAAGCGGAAAAAGGAGCGCACACCGCATAGTATGCGTGCCTGGCTGCTTGCAGCAATGCCGAACTCATGCAGCAGGGTGGCGAATTGCTCCAAGTGGGCAAGTCGCACTTCCTCAATGGCGAGTCCTTCGCCGTTGAGGAAGTTGAGCAGATAGTCGATGTCGTGCGAATAGGCATCGACGGTGTTCTGCGAGTAGTTGCGCTCGAGGCGCAGAAAGCGTACGTAGCGGCGCTTTATCTGAATATAATCCATGATATTGTGTTGTTGTGTTGAGGTGTTGTTGTGTTGAGATTACCGAACTAATCATAACTCTCAACTCTCAACTCTCAATTCTCAACACCTCACCATCTCACCATCTCAACCTTTTACTTCTTCAGTCTGAATCCTAAGCGCATACCGTTGTAGCTCTTCATCAGTGTGTTGATGGTAGCGGCTGTGGAGTTCTGCTTCGCAGCGGTGTTTGATATGGTCTGCAGCACGTGCATCAGCTTGTCGGCGTTGAACACGAGTGTCATCTGGTTTTTTAGTATGCTGACATTGGCAGTGTACTCCTTGCCGTAGTGGGGCTTGAAAGTGATTGTCTTCTTCTTGCTGTCGAAGGTGTACGTGCCCTTGATGGTGCGCTTCTTGATCGTCGTGGTGTAGTTGCCATTGCCGTCGAAGGTGTAGACGATGCCCTGCACACCGTACTTCTTCAGCACGGGTGTTATCTTGTTCTCTATTTTTGTAGACACCGCTGAGCCGCCTGCTTTCGACAGCAGGTTGTCGCTCTCGAACTCACATGCCGGACCGGTGTATGTCCATGTGCCCTTGAGGCTTGCGGCTGTTGTTGCCTTGTCGCCCACGAGGGTCTTACCCAGACCGGTGAGCAGGTCTCCGATACTCTGTGCCTGCACTCCTGAGGCACTGATGAGCAGCATCGCTGCTACTAAGAAAAACTTAATTCTTTTCATAAACTCTTGTTACTGTAATTGTTTATCTGTGTACAAAGTTACAAAAAAGAACAATACGAAGCCTATTCTGTTAACATTTATTCTTCACCCGTGCCGTTATAGTCCATCTGCATCTCGCTGCTTCCGTCGCCCCGCTTGTTCTGTGGGCGGCGTTTCTGATTCATGTTGCCGAAGTTCCACGTCACGGTGAAGTTGACGCGTCTGCCTCCTCGGCGGTTTATCTGGTGGCGTGTGAAGTTGTTGCCACTGGTGAAGGTCTCCCACTTGCGCGAGTCGAGCAAGTCGCGGCAGTTGACAGCCACGGTGATGAGCTTGTTGAAAAAGTTCTTGCGTGCGCCGAAGTCAACGCTGTACGACGGCTTGCGGTAGCCCTGTGTGATCACCTGGCGTGCCTCGTAGCGTCCGGTAGCCTGTACGGATATGTCGTAGGGCAGTATGAGGCTTGCCGTCATGCGTGCGTTCCATGTAAAGCGGTCGTCGGCTGCGCCCGTCACTATCTGTCCGTCGATGGGGTAGGCAAATCCGTCGAGCTTGTAGTAGTAGGCGTTGGCGGATGTGGTGAGGTCGAGTATGCGGAAGAACTTGTTCTTTAGCGTCAGCTCCAAGCCCGACGATTGGCTCTTTGCCACGTTCATCGAGGTGGAGTAGAAGAGTCCGTCCTCCGAGTTTTTGTAGCTGATGCGCTGTATGACATCGGTTGTGGGGCGGTAGTAGGCACTCACGAGCAGCGAGTGGTCGCGCCAGGTCTTCAGATAGTTGAGCGAGAACGAGTGGCTGTACTCCGGTGTCAGCTCGGGGTTACCGAACGACACGGTGGTAGCGTCGCGTGTGTCGCGGAACGAGTTGAGCTGTCCGCCCCACGGACGGCGCAGACGGCGTGTGTAGTTGAGCTGCAGCTGCTGCGACTCGGTCAGCTGATACGACAGGAAGAGCGAGGGGAAGAGCTGGAAAAAGTCTTTCTTGAACGGCTTTTCACGCAGCGATGGGTCGTGCTCCTGCTCCCATGTGTAGCTCTCGGTGTTCACCTTCCAGTATTCGCCACGCAGACCTGCCATCACGCCAAAGTTGCCCAGCTTGTAGTTGAACGAGGCGTAGAGGGCGTGCAGATCCATGTCGTAGATGAAGCGGTTGTAGAAGAGCTTGTCCTCGGTGGCAGCCGTGCCCTCCCATGAGGTGTTGTCGATGTACGACTCCTGCGGGGTGTTCTCGTGCGAGAAGTTGGCTTGGTAGCCTGCCTCCACCTTCATTTCCTTCGTTATCTGGTTCTCGTAGTCGAGCTTCACCTCCCAGCGGCGGTTGTTGATGTGCTGCGGGCGGTACTGGTAGTCGTAAGCGTGAACGTCGTTGCCCTCCCACACCGTAGAGTCGCGGTAGAAGTTGTCGCCGTCCGACTTCCAGCGACTGTAGTCGACGGTGAAGTCGAGGAAGTGGCGGTCGGTGAACGAGTGGCGGTAGTTGAACTCCGAGTAGAACATATTCATGTCGTTGCTCGAGCGTGTGAGGCGGTCCATGCGGTAGTCGGTGAGTCCGTCAGCCACGGCGGTGTACTCGTACGGTGTGAAGCTCTTCGACTTGCCTTTGCCCTTCATCAGCATTCCGCTCAGGCTGAGGTCGTCCTTCTTCGAAGCGTGGAACGTCAGTCCGGCGCGTGTGAAGAGGTTGTTGCCCCAGCGGTCGTTGTCCGCCTTGTAGCGTTGGTCGTAAGTGTTTGAGGTCTGTGTGCTCTCGGTGTAGCCCGTTTTCTTGCGGTGACGGTAGCCGATGTTGGCGTATGCGTCTAACAGCTTGCTGTTATAGTTGATGTTGAAGCTGCTGTTTGCGCCACCCATGGTGTTCGCGCCAGCCTGCAGCGAGCCGTAGTAGCCCGCCTTGCGGTCTTTCTTCAGCACGATGTTGATGATGCCGGCAGAGCCTTCGGCTGAGAACTTCGCCGACGGGTTGTCGATCACCTCGATGCGCTCTATCGACTCGGCAGGCAGCTGCTGCAGGATTTGTGCGCGGTTGTCGGTGGTGAGTCCCGATGCCTTACCGTTTATCCACACCTCCACCGACGAGTTGCCACGCAGCGATACGTTGCCGTCGTTGTCCACCTCTACGGACGGTATGTTGTCGAGCACTTCGGATGCCGACTGTCCGGCGTTGCCTATGAGCTGTGCCACGTCGAACGTCTTGCGGTCTACCTCGAGCTTCATAGCTGAGCGTTGTCCGGTGACGGTGACACCCTTCAGCATCTTTGCATCCTCCGACATATATATAATATTGTAGTGCTGATTGGGGTTAGAGGCGTTTATCTCGAACTTGCGTGTCTCGCTTTTGTAGCCCACGAAGGTCAGCTCCAATGTGTACTGGGCGTTGGCGAGTCCTTGTATCTTGAAGTTGCCATTGGCGTCGCTCATACCGCCGCCCACAAACTTGCCGTTGGCAGTCTGCGTAACCTTCACGTTCACAAAACTAAGTGGTTCGGAGTTGCGTTTATCCAGAATCTTTCCTTTTACCAAACCTTGCGCCCATCCCGTCGCTGTGCAGAGGATGAGCATTATGAATAGTGCTATTTGTTTCATATTATCTAAGACGCATTTAGCGCGTGTGGGTTTAATCGTGTGCAAAAATAATCTGCGTCGACCGACGCAGACGTCCGCACCGACCGACGCAGATGTCCGCACCGACCGACGCGGATGTCCGTATCGACCGACGCGGATGTCCGCACCGACCGACGCGGATGCTCGTATCGACCGACGCGGATGGTGTAATGTCAACTTTCTCAGGTTGAGTTTAAGCCTTTCTAAGCCGAACTAAGCCTTTCTAAGCCTTGGGCAACCTAAGGCGGCGTTTAAGCCGAGCTAAGCCTCTTTCCTTTCTAAGCCTTTGCTGGCTAATCTTCCAGCAGTTCGTCGGCTCCGTCTATGCAGCGGCGTATCACCTCGTAGCCGAAGCCGCGGCCCAAGGCGTACTTTGTCAGCTTCTGGCGCAGCTCGTAGTCGTTCTCTGCCTTCACCGAGCGTCGCTTCGTGGCTAATAGTTTCTTCAGTTCCGCCACATACGCCTCGTCGTCCACCTCGTCGAGCACACGGCGGCTGATATTGCTGTCCACACCCTTGAGGTAGAGTGCCTGCTCTATCTTGCGTCGTCCCCAGTGGTCGAAGCGTATCTTCTCGCGCACGAAGAGTCGGGCGAACCGCTCGTCGTCAACAAACTGCTCGTCGATGAGTCGGTCGAGCACGCGCTCGCGTGCGTCGTCGGGCAGTTGCCAGCGGCGCATCTTCTCGAGCATCTCGCCTGAGGAGTGCTCCGCACGGGCGCAGAGCGCAGAGAGCTTTAGCAGGGCTTCCTGCTCGGTTATGGGTTGTTTCTTTTGTAGCATTTTTTTGAGTGTTTTTTAAGGGTAAGCCTTTCTAAGCCTCTTTAAGCCTTTCTAAGCCTTGGGTAGGAGGCTACGGCATTCCTGCCGTAGCCATAGCATAAGGTTATAATAATTTTTTATTTCAGTTGCCAATGGCTACGGCAGGAATGCCGTAGCCTCCTACAGTTTGCTTCACCTTGGGTAACCAAGCCCTCCCCGACGGGGAGGGTTGGGAGGGGCTGTTGATTGGGCTGGGTTATTGGTTGTGGCTGTTCTTCCTTCCCCTCACAAACCTGGGCAGGCAGAAGCAGTCGTCGCTGACCGTTACCTCCTCGAAGCCCATGTCGCGGAGCATAGTCCCCGTCGCTTCGACATAGCGAGTGTTGCACTCGAAGAGGAGGCTTCCGCCGGTGTTCAGCGTGAGTAGAGCGTAGCGAGCGATGGCGCGGTAGAAGCGCAGAGGGTCGTCGTCGGGCACGAAGAGGGCAGTGTGAGGCTCGTGCAGCAGCACGTTGTCGTCCATCGCGGAGCGTTCCGAGTCGCAGATATATGGCGGATTGCTCACTATCAGGTCCCAGGGGGCGGCGAGGATGTTAGCTTCGCTATAATTTATAGAATCCATAGCTTGTTCGGTTGGTGCACTTGAGACAAGTGCACCTTCGTTAGAATTTATAGAATCCATAGCCTGCCCGGTTGGTGCACTTGAGACAAGTGCACCCCCTTGGAGACACTCCTCCTCAGAGCAGCATTCCTCCTCTGCCTTCAGCGCATCCATCTTTCTGAACACCACCTCCGCCTTCAGCGCGTCTCTCTTTCTGAACACCACCTCTGCCTTCAGCGCGTCGGCGTTGTCCTGAGCTGTGCGCAGTGCCTCTTCGGAGATGTCCCATGCTTCCACGTATGCGTCGCCAAGGCGCAGCTTGAGACTGATGGCTATGCAGCCGCTGCCCGTTCCGATGTCGAGGATACGTTTGGGGGAGTGGGGAGCCTTATGCTGCGTCTCGTCGGATGCAATGCAGCCGTCCATCAGCTTCGCGCCCTCGTCCACGAGCCATTCCGTCTCGGGTCGGGGTATGAGCACAGAGCCGTTGACGCAGAATCGGTTGCCGCAAAAGTCGGCATATCCGAGCACGTGCTGCAGCGGTTCGCCCTGCTCGATGCGTCTGACGGCTGTGTCGAGGCGCAGCGTGTCGTCGGCAGACAACTGCTCGGTGGCACCGCAGACGATGTCAGCGTACGACAGACCGAACAGCTCTTCGATAAGGATGCGTGCTATGGCACGTGCCTCGCCGTCGTCGTAAGAGGTGGCTATACGATGCCATATTTCTGAATAAGTCATATTTCTGAGTGGTTTTAATTTATAACCTGATGGCGTAATTTATAATACGAGGTGGTATGTGCTTAATAAAGAATTATAAATTATCAATTTCAAATTATAAATTGAGAATGTGTGCCGCGAGCGGGACTCGAACCCGCACAGCCATTACTGGCCAAGGGATTTTAAGTCCCTCGTGTCTACCAATTCCACCATTGCGGCGACCTGTGTCGTTTGTGTTTGATGTCTTAATAAAAAACGGCAGCATTTCTGCTACCAGTCCTAACAAAAACAATCAAACTATTTTAAAAGAGCGGCAAACGGGACTTGAACCCGCGACCCCAACCTTGGCAAGGTTGTGCTCTACCAACTGAGCTATTGCCGCATTCGCGCTTTTTGCGAGTGCAAAGATACACTATTTTTTTGAAGTGGAGAAGAAAAATGGGGAAAAAGTGATATTTGTTTGCTAATTGTAGGAGGGTATGGCATCTTGCCATACCCACGCTGCCAGAAATTTACATTATTTAGAGTGTATATAGTGATAACTTCTGATGTGTGCGTGGATATGGCAAGATGCCATACCCTCCTAATATTGCTAACAACTCTTGTGCGTCATTATGTCGAGCACCATCTCGTCGGTGCGGTTCATTGCTTCGGCACCGATGCTTGTGAGGTTGCGTATAGAGCGGTCGACATCGTTGTCGATGATGCCCTCTACGGAGCTAACACACTTGCCCTCCATAGAGAGTAGGGCGGAGAGGAGTGCTGTAGACACGCCGGACGATATCTTCAGTGCGCAGCTTGGCTTCGCGCCGTCGCATATCATGCCAGTGATATTGGCAATCATGTTCTTCACCGACCAACAGATATGATTGTAGTCGCCACCCATGAGGTAGGTGATGCCACAGCTTGAGCCGATGCTTGCCACTACGCAGCCGCAGAGTGCCGACAGTTTGCCGAGGTTCTGCTTGATGTATATGGCGGTAAGGTGGCTAAGGGTGAGTGCGCGGATGAGTTCCTCTTCAGTGTTCTCGTTCTCCTCGGCGTACACAGCCACGGGGTTGGTGGCGCAGATGCCTTGGTTGCCCGAGCCGGAGTTGCTCATCACCGGAATCATCGCGCCGCCCATGCGTGCGTCGCAAGCCGATGCTGTTTTTGAGATAATATGCGAGAAGATAGAGTTGCCGAAGATGCCGTGACTCAGCGGGCGGTCGATAGTCTTGCCGAGGCAGTGGCCGTAGTTGTGCTTCTTCGACTCCTCGGCGATGCGGAAGTTGTAGTCGCGTGTCTTCAGTATGAAGCGCAGATCGTCCTCTGGTGTTGTCATAGCGAAGTCGTAGACAAGTCGCATGTTCAGGCGTATGTCGTTGTTCTCAGCTTCGCCTGCCTTATGGTGACGCTCGTCGAGAAGTACCTCGCCGTCCTTCTCTAAGTAGACAAAGTGGGTGTGTGCAGTGGCAATGGTGGCAGTCGCCTTATGTCCGTCAGCCTCGCAGGTTATCTCTACGTACAGTTTCTCGGTGATGCCACTCTTCAGCTGTATGGAGATGTGTTCGGCATCGATGTACTGCTTGCCTTCGGCGAGGGTCTCTGGGGTGAGGTCTTTGAGCACCTCAAGCTGATACTCCGACTTGCCGATGATGGCTCCGAGAGCGATGGCGATAGGCAGTCCGATCATGCCCGTGCCGGGTATGCCCACGCCCATAGCGTTCTTGAGGATGTTGGCAGATAGAGACGCTGTGATTTTCTCGGGTCTACAGCCTAACAACTCCGTAGCGCGAGCCACGCAGAGCGACACGCACATCGGTTCGGTGCAGCCAACGGCTGGCACTACCTCGCGATTGATGAGGGCAATGATTTGTTTGCGAATGTCTTCTTCAAGCATATTGTTTAGGGTTATTTGTTGAGAGTTATTAGTTGAGAGTTTCTTTTTAGTTGAGAATTTAGAATTGAGAGTTGAGAGTTATGATTACCTTGATAGTTCATTTGTAGCTCTTGAAAGTTGCAAAACATATCATAACTCTCAACTCTCAATTCTAAATTCTCAACTCAAAAAAAACTTTTACTTCTTTCTGCTCTTCTTAGCAGTGGTCTTCTTAGCCGGAGCTTTTCCCTCCTTCTTCTCCTCTCCAACTGGCTGCTGCTTGCGGTCAATCTTCACAAGCTCCACCTTGAAGATAAGAGTAGAGTAGGGCTTGATCTGTCCTGCTGCGCGTGAGCCATAAGCCAGCTCCTGCGGGATGTAGAGCATCCATGTGCTGCCTGCAGGCATAGAGGTGAGTGCCTCTGTCCAACCCTTGATAACCTGGTCGGGGCGGAATGTAGAAGTGTCAGGGTTGCGCTTGTAGCTGCTATCGAAGATGTTGCCGTCGATGGTCTTACCCTCGTAGCGTACGGTTACGTTGTCGTCCTTAGTAGCCACCTCGCCGGTTCCAGCTGTGAGCACCTTGTACTGCAAACCAGAAGGCAGAGTTACAACGCCTTCCTTCTTGGCGTTCTCAGCGAGCCAGTCGACGTTCTCCTTCTTGTAGGCATCCTCCTGGCGGTGCTTCTCGTCGGTCATTGTCTTCTCGTAGTATTTCTTAGCGTCTACCACCTGCATCACTGTGGTGTCGTTGAGCACAGCGTCGATGAAGCCGCGGTTGAAGGTGATGCTATCGAGAGTCCACGGAGTGTTCTTCACTTCGTTTGCAACGCCCGGGTACATGCGTGTCTCAAGCAGCTGTGCAATCTGTACGCCTGCGCTATGAGCCATGAACTGCTTGTCGTTAGAACGCTTGATGCCCTCGCGCAGACCTGCTACGAAAGCACCCATAGAGGTAGAGTCGACACCGAACTGCTTGCCTACGTAATCTATCAGACCAGTGGTGTAGGTCATGCCGGCAGCGTAGCTCAGCGAGTCGGACTTGCTAAGGAGGCTAACAGGAGCCTCGCAGCAACTTGTCTTATCCTTCTTGCACTTCTTGTTCTTCTTCTTGTCCACCTTGCAGCATTCGGTCTTTGCCTTGCTGCACTCCTTCTTGTCCTTTGCAGAGGCGGTGGTGAAGGTTGCAGAGAGAGCTGCAACCAACGCCAATGTCAATATCTTTTTCATTGTTTTTCTTGTCAACTTGTCAATATTCTTACTTTCCGTTTACGCTTATGAGCTCAATCTTAAAGATCAGCGGAGAGTAAGGCTTGATCTGACCAGCCTCACGCTCGCCATAAGCGAGTTCCTGCGGGATGTACACTTCCCATACAGAGCCTACAGGCATGTGTACGAGAGCCTCTGTCCAGCCCTTGATAACCTGATTAACGCGCATAGAAACAGGCTGACCGTTCTTGTAGCTGCTATCGAATACAGTGCCGTCGATGAGCTTGCCCTCGTAGTGTACCTTTACGAGTGAGGTGTCCTTCGGCATCTCGCCGTTGCCCTCTTTGATAACCTTGTACTGTACGCCAGAAGGCAGAGTCTTCACGCCTTCCTTCTTAGCGTTGGCAGCCATCCACTCTTCGCCCTTCTTCTTTGCAGCACCGTACTTCTCCTCCATGTACTTCGATTTGATAGCCATCATCTTCTGCTGAGCAACCTGGTTAGCCTGCTCTATTGTCATGATGCCCTTGCCATGTACGCCCTGGATGAAGCCAGCCATGAAGTTCTTCAGAGAGATTGTCTTTGTAGAGTCGTCGCCGAAGATTTCGTGGTTGATGCCCTTAACCATGCGGTTAGAGATCTGCTGACCAATCTGCACACCCATGTAGTAAGCAGCCTTCTTCTTGTTGTCGCCAGCGTTAGCACCGTCGTTCAGACCCTTTACAAATTCGTCGATATAGGTGGTGTCGATGTCCATCTGCAACAGGTACTGCTTCAGACCCTGTGTCTGTGCCATACCGATAGCGTAGCTCAGTGTGTCTACGTCGTTCTTAAGATTAGCCTTTGCAGGAGTGTTGCCGCAAGAGGCGAAGATGCCAGAAATGGCGATAGCCAAAGCGGCTACGATTGAAAACTTTTTCATTGTTTTGTTATTGTTGTTTTTAGTTGTATTAAAGTACCTTGATAAGCTCTACGTCGAACACCAAAGCTGCGAACGGAGGGATGGCAGCACCTGCGCCACGCTCGCCGTATGCCAACTGGTAAGGGATGAAGAAGCGATATTTTGCGCCCTCAGACATGAGCTGCACGCCTTCTGTCCAGCCTGCAATAACACCGTTGAGAGGGAATGTAGCCGACTCGCCACGCTTGTAGCTGCTGTCGAATACAGTGCCGTCGATGAGGCGACCCTCGTAGTGGCACTCTACTGTGTCCTCAGCGGTCGGCTTCTTGCCGCTACCCTCGTTGAGCACCTGATACATAAGACCAGAAGGCAGCGATACTACGCCCTCCTCAAGAGCCTTATCAGCAAGCCATGACTCGCCCTTATCCTTGTTCTCCTTATACTTCTCGGCTGCGGCAGCACGCTGCTTAGCCTCCTGCTGCTGGAAAAATTCTGTAACAATCGTCTGTGCTTCCTGGTCTGCCACCTGCGGCTCCTTGCCCTCAAGAATGTCCTTGATAGCCTGAGCGAAGTCGTCGATGTTAAGGTTCTCGGCTCCCATCTGCGAGAGCTGGCGGCCTATGCCAAGGCCCAAAGCGTAACTAAGTTTGTCCATAAGTTGTATTTGTTTTTTAATAATGTATCAATGCTTAGGGGCTAAAGTCTTGCAAATTTACTACTTATATTTGATTTCAAATACATTATTGCATAAAAATCACTTTTTTTAAATATTAGCATAACTTATTTTGTGCGTATGTTCACGTTTTATATACATACAAGGATAAAAAAGTAAAATATAAGAGCAAATCTTTGGCAGTTTGCTCTATTTCCATTATTTTTGCAGTTGATAAACGCACATACAGGTTACGTAGTACCTAAGCAATAAACGAGTGAATTTTGTCTACTCGCTAACTCGTATTTTAAATATACTATAAATGAAAACCGACCACCTCCTAATCATACGTTTCTCTGCCCAGGGCGAGGTAGCAATGCTTGTGCCCGTGGTCAGTTCGCTTGCACGGCAGTATCCCGACTTGCGCATTACTGTGCTGAGTCGACCCTTTGCGCGTGTGTTCTTCGACGAACTGGCACCGAATGTGGGCTTTATGGAGGCTGACTTGCAAGGCGAATACAGAGGTGTGAAGGGGCTTAACGCACTCTATCGCCGACTCATCGCTAAGAACTTTACGGCTATTGCTGATATGCACGACACACTCTCGTCAAAGTATTTGCGTATGCGTTTCAAAATGAGTCGTTATCGGGTGGAGCATATTAATCGACATGTGGCTGAACGCCAAAAGCTTACTGCGCAGAATAATAAGAAGCTGCGTCAGTTGTCGACGGCTTTTGACAACTACACTGATGTGCTCGCACGATTAGGTTATCCCGTAGAACTCGACTTCCAATCGGTGTTCCCAGCTACGGGTGGCAATCTGCGACTCGTTTCGGAGGAGATAGGTGAGAAGAAGATATTCCAACAGTGGATAGGCGTTGCGCCGTTCGCTATATATAAAGAGAAGGTATATCCGCCTGAGAAAATGGAACAGGTGGTGGCGGAGATAATACGTCGACACCCGTCGTGTCGCGTACTGCTCTTCGGGCGCACCGAAGCAGAGCAGAAGGTGCTCGACTCGTGGTGCGCACGTTATAAGGAATGTACCAATGCGTCGGCGTTGCTCGGGTCAATCGACCAAGAGCTCATCGTGATGAGCCATCTCGATGTGATGCTCTGCATGGATAGTGTCAATATGCACCTCGCCGCACTCACCGGCATACGCATCGTGAGCGTATGGGGAGCAACACATCCTTACGCCGGATTTCTCGGATACAATCAGCGCATGAGCGATGTGGTGCAGGCTGATATGTCTTGCCGACCATGTAGCGTGTTTGGCAATACGCCCTGTCTGCGTGGCGACAACGCTTGTATGGCTGCTATCGACCCAATAACAATAGCCGATAGCGTGGAGCGTGTGCTGAACGAGCTGCCAGTGCAAACAGGGGTATAGTGAACGCTTAACGTTTAGCGTTTCAACGTAAAGAACTCTCGTCGGTTACCTGTGGCTTTGTAGCTCACGTGTATCCATCGTGCGCCGGTCTTAGCTACCGATTCGAGTATGAGTTGGTCGAAGTCGAGATGTTCTTTCACGAAGTGGCACATCTTCTGTGCTACCTCCAGACTCGAAACGTGTATGTCTGCCGCCTCGCCCAACCGATGTTGCGACCTTACAGCACCACCCACAATCTTGTTGACCCGATCCGAGCGATAACCACTCGTGATACGAAGCACACCGAAGCGGTGGCGCAGCGGTTCGAGCACATTCACGCACAATGCCCGTAGACGCTCTACCTCCACGGTCGTAGGCGTGTTGTCAAGGTTGTAGCGTATTGCTGCGCCAGACAGGGTGAACTCGCGTAGTTTGAAGTGATCAGATAGGCGCAGGTCGCCGTTTGCAATAAAAGCGGTTGCCGCGTTTGCGGCAACCTTCTTTGTGTTTTCCATGTTGTTTTAGATAATTATTAAAGTTAGTAAATCAAGTAACTATATATATTGTTTTCTTGTGTTGTCTTAGGGGGTGCACTTGTCTCAAGTGCACCAATCGTTTAGGAAGTGCCAACTGTTTTGTTGGTGCAGCTGAGACAGTTGCACCCCCTTGAGATGGACTCCGCAATGTTGTTTTCTTTGTCTTTATGCGCCGCAAAGGTATCCGTACTTCTGGAAATAACAATTCAAGTGGCTTCTTTTACTGTTAAATATTGTTTTTAAACACGTGTTAGGCCGATTTTTAGTAACTTTGCACCTTATTAATATAAAGGGTTGAGGTGTTGGGATGTTGAGATGTTGACAAATGATTAGGATTTAGAGCATCTTTCGCCACATTCTTCAAACCTCAGAAAACAACGAATATGACAAATACAAACATACACGATTATGAGATAATGGCACCAGTAGGCTCGCGTGAGAGTCTGCAGGCAGCCATTCAGGCAGGTGCCGATAGCATCTACTTCGGTGTGGAGCAGCTGAACATGCGCTCACACTCTGCCAACCATTTCACTATTGAGGACTTGCACGAGATTGCAGCCATCTGCACCGAGCATGGCATGAAGAGCTACCTCACCGTCAACACCATCATCTACGATGAAGATGTGGAGCTGATGCACCAGATTATCGACGCTGCCAAGGAAGCGAACATCTCAGCGGTGATAGCTTCCGACGTTGCCGTAATGACCTACTGTCGTGAGGTGGGCGTGGAGGTACATCTCTCTACGCAGCTCAATATCAGCAACGCCGAAGCTCTGAAGTTCTACGCTCAGTTTGCCGACGTTGTGGTCTTGGCACGCGAGCTGAACATGGATCAGGTGGCATACATCTACGAGCAGATTGAGAAACAGCACATCTGCGGCCCGAAGGGCGAGCTGGTACGCATAGAGATGTTCTGCCACGGCGCGTTGTGCATGGCAGTGAGCGGCAAGTGCTACATGAGTCTTGCCAACACCGGACGCTCAGCCAACCGCGGCGAGTGCATGCAGATATGCCGTCGTTCGTACACCGTCACCGACAACGAGACGGGCAACCAACTCGAGATAGACAACAAGTATATTATGTCGCCGAAGGACCTCAAGACCATCCGCTTCATCGACCGCATGATGCGCTCCGGCGTGCGTGTGTTCAAGATAGAGGGTCGCGCTCGTGGCGCAGAGTACGTCTACAACGTGGTGCGCTGCTACAAGCAGGCTATTGCGGCTGTGCTCGACGGCACGTTCACCGACGAGAAGAAGGACGAGTGGGACACAACACTCGCTACGGTCTTCAACCGTGGCTTCTGGGACGGCTACTACCAGGGTCAGACCTTGGGCGAGTGGAACAGCAACTACGGCTCGAACGCTACGGAGAAGAAGGTGTACGTGGGTCGCGGCGTGAAGTATTTCTCTAATATCGGTGTGGCTGAGTTCACTTGCGAGGCGATGGAGTTCTCGGTTGGCGACAAGCTGCTCATCACCGGTCCGACAACGGGCGTGATGTATGTCGACGTAGATGAGATACGCTACGACTTGAAGCCGGTGGAGACGGCGCACAAGGGACAGCACGTGTCGTTCCGCGTGCCAGCGAAGATTAGACCAAGCGACAAACTGTTCAAGCTGGAGAAAGTGGCAGGGAAATAATTTTTTAAAGAAAATATATATAACAATATGGCAAACGAAGCTAAGACAATGAATCTTTTCCGTAACTTATTGAGGCAGAAAGGATTTTACGACGACTGCACGATATGCATTGAGGAGCAGTCTTCTGACAACAAGAAGATACAAAAGCTGCTACGCAATGCCTCGAAGTCAGGCCTTGGCAAGGGATTCCCAGACTTCATCATAACATCGTCTAAAAACACTAATCTCGTTATTGTTGTTGAATGCAAGGCAGATATTGCGAGACAGAAGTCGGACACCCTCGACAGTTTCAAGGACTATGCCGTTGACGGTGCATTGCTCTACGCTTCATTTCTTGCAAAAGAGTATGATGTCATAGCCATCGGGTTTAGTGGCGAGAAGAAAAGTCTGACCTCACTGGAGCATTATCTACATATATGCAAGACCACGAAAGCCTACCCCTACTTCAGCGACGAGGTTCTGTCATTTGAAGACTATAGCAACGGGCTTAACAGTAGTACCTACAAGTTCAATCAGGACTATAATGAGCTTATAGCATACACCAAGGATCTGAACGAAGAGCTGCAGGAACGCAAGATAAAGGAGTCGAAACGTGCACTGCTTATCAGTGGCATACTAATGGCATTGCGCAACGAACGCTTCAAGGCCGAATACAAAAACTATAAGAATGCCGAGTTGCTGGTAAAAAACCTGTACGACTCGATATGTGCCGAGCTTGACAACTCGGACGTACCTCAAAGAAACAAGGATGCACTGAAAAGAGGCTATGATTTTATAACATTACTTTCTGCCATAAAGGATAAGGACGGCAAGGACTTTCTGACCAGGCTTATAGACGAGGCGGACAAGCGCATAAACGGTTTTATGGTGACACATAAGTACATTGACACCGTAAGCCAGTTCTATGTAGAGTTCCTGCGGTATGCCAATAACGACAAAGGGCTTGGCATTGTGCTGACACCACCGCACATTACGCAATTGTTTGTTGAGTTAGCCGGAGTCAACAAGGACAGTGTCGTTCTGGACAACTGCGCCGGAACTGGAGGATTCCTTGTAAGTGCCATGAAGCGTATGCTCGAGGATGCACACGGCGACATAGCCAAAGAAACTGCCATCAAGCGCAACCAGTTGTTGGGCATAGAGTATGACGAGGAAATATATACACTGCTCATCTCCAACATGATTATTCATCGTGACGGACGTACCAACATAACCCTTGGTAGCTGCTTTGAGCAGGATACGGAGGCCATACGCAAGGACCACAAACCTACAGTCGGGCTGCTTAACCCACCTTACAAAAACAAGGGTAAGGGCACTGAGGAGTTGGAGTTTGTGCTCAACAACCTGTCGATGCTCGAGCGTGGCGGAAAGTGCGTAGCAATAATGCCTATAAGTTGTGTCAATGACGTCAAGGGAGCATCGAGTGTACTGAAAGGCAAGATATTGGAACACAACACCCTTGAGGCAGTACTCTCACTACCCGAGGAATTATTTGCCAACTCGAAGGTAAACACCGTGACATGTGCTGTGGTGATAACGGCAGGCATTCCCCACCCGAAGGGTAAAAAGACATGGTTTGGATATTGCCGCAACGATGGATTCATAAAGAAAAAGAACGCCGGACGCATCGATGCCAACCATACCTGGGAAGGTACAAAGCGGCGATGGGTGGAGGCTTTCATGAACCGTGAGGTTATCAGCGAGTTCAGTGTAATGAAAGAGGTGACTGCCAACATGGAATGGTGCGCCGAGGCTTATCTTGAGGCTGACTACTCCAAACTGACACAGGCCGACTTTGAGGAAGTGATGAAGAATTATGTACTTTTTCAACTTAAATGCAATGAATCGGTCGACTACGAAGTAAACGAGGAGGAAGAATGATGGAACTAACTTCATTAGACAAACTTTTCCATATAGAATATGGTAACGGTTTGGAGCTTGTGAATCTACAAAAAAACAAGTCTGGAACAAACTTTGTCGCCCGAACACAGAAGAACAACGGTGTGGTGGGCAAAGTTGTTGTACCCGTATGGGAACACACCTATCCCAAAGGATGCATAACTGTTGCCGTAAGTGGAAGTGTAATGGAGTCATTTCTGCAAACGGAAGACTTTGTAACAGGTTATCATATAATGGTACTGACACCAATATATGAGATGTCTGACGAGGTGAAGCTTTTCTATTGCCATTGCCTGCGCATCAACAAGTTCAAGTATTCTTATGGAAGGCAGGCAAACATAACATTGCCATCACTGCGTGTACCATGTCTGACCGAAGCGAAGAAATTTGTAGAGGGGGTATCCATAAACAAGACAAGGGAGCGTATGTTCCAAAGGTTAAACCTGAATGAGCTTAAAGAATATCCGGCATCAAGCGGCAATGATGCAATAAATGTACCATTGCATACAATCTTTGAAATGAGGAATGGGGTAGCCTCAACTGGCTTGGAGAGGATAAGACACAAGAGAAACGCCAATTGGATACCTTACATCCGTCCATCTTACAGACAATCGACAAGCATTGACGCATACGTTAACCGCAATATCCTTAATGAGAATGATGTCTATCCCAATGACACCCTATACGTGTCGACAAACGGGCAAGGAAGCCACACTTACTCATACGTCTCCACATGTGAGTTCGTTCCTAACTCAGATGTGACAGTCCTCATCCCCAAACGCGACATGACATTGAGGGAGAAACTATTTTATGCAATGTGCATAACGCATAATCGCTTTAAATTCTCGTATGGTCGCAAACCAAAAGGACAAAAATTGGCGGAGATATTGATTCCAAACAAAATGCCAATAGATTTTGACACAGTAAATATTGAGAATATTATATAAGTAACAAAAGAAAAGATATATGACAATAAACGAAGCACAGGACGAAGTCATTGAACAGTTTCAGGACTTCACCGACTGGATGGACAAATACCAGTTACTCATAGACCTCGGCGGCGATCTTGAGCCGCTCGACGACAAGTATAAAAACGAGCAGAACCTCATCGACGGCTGTCAAAGCCGCGTGTGGGTGCAGTGCGACATGACCGACGACGGTCGTCTCGTCTTCACCGCCGACAGTGATGCACTCATCGTGAAGGGCATCATCGCTCTGCTCATTCAGGTTATCGGCGGACATACGCCGCGCGAGATTCTCGATGCCGACCTCTACTTCATCGAGCGCATCGGTCTGAAGGACCACCTCTCGCCGACACGCTCCAACGGACTGCTCGCCATGGTGAAACAGATACGTATGTATGCATTGGCATACGAGGCGAAGGCTAATGCGTAATTTTGAGTTTTGAATTTTGAATTATGAAACAGATATTATTTTCAGTACTTTCACTGGTTGCCGTCGTGTCGATAGCATGTTCGTGCGCATCCTGCAAGAACGCTACTAAGGCAGCTGCCGAGCCAGACACCGTGGCGCTCGTCGGTCCGACGTTCCGTGGCGACTCTGCCTACGTGTTTGCTGCAAAGCAGTGCGATTTCGGTCCACGCGTTATGAACTCTGCGGCTCACGACCGCTGTGGCGAATGGATAATGCAGAAGTTCCGCGAGTTCGGTATGAGCGTTGAGGCTCAGGATGCCGAGCTGAATGGATGGGACGGCACGATGCTGCGCTCGCGCAACATCATAGCGCGCTTCCGCCCCGAGCAGACCACACGCATACTGCTCTGCGCCCATTGGGACAGTCGTCCGTGGGCAGATAACGACCCCGACTCAACCAACTGGCATCGTCCGGTGATGGCTGCCAACGACGGAGCGAGCGGTGTGGCTGTTATGCTCGAGGTGGCGCGTGCCATACAGAGCGACACAACGCTGCATATAGGTGTCGACTTCGTGTGCTTCGACGCCGAAGACTGGGGCACACCGCGCTGGGCTGACCAGGCTGACGATGCCGACACATGGGCACTCGGTGCACAGTATTGGGCAGAGAACCTGCCCGAAGGCTATGAGGCACGCTACGGCATACTGCTCGACATGGTGGGCGGACAAGGCACCAAGTTCTACCAGGAGGGCGTGTCGAAGCAGTACGCTTCAGAAATAGTGAACAAGGTGTGGCGCACAGCAGCGCAGATAGGCTACGGCTCGTTTTTCCCGATGAAGGACGGTGCGATGGTCACCGACGACCATGTGCCGGTGAACGAGAAGGCTGGCATCGCCTGCATTGACATCATTGCTTGCTTCCCCGACTGCCCGCAAAGCTCGTTCGGTCCGACATGGCACACCGTCAACGACACGATGGATCATATCGACCCCAACGTGATGAAGGCTATCGGTCAGACGCTTATACAGGTGCTCTATTCGGAGGAGTAAGGAGTAGTCTAACATATCTCACCACCCTCACCATCTAACACCTCACCATCTCACCCCATCACCATCAATATAAAATAATAACAAACAACAATAACAATGTCATTAAAATGTGGTATCGTAGGACTCCCTAACGTGGGCAAGTCCACCCTTTTCAACTGCCTCTCTAACGCTAAGGCGCAGGCAGCCAACTTCCCTTTCTGTACAATCGAGCCTAACGTGGGTGTCATCACCGTTCCCGATGAGCGCCTCACGAAGCTTGCTGAAATAGTTCACCCAGGTCGCATCGTGCCTGCAACTTGCGAGATAGTAGACATCGCCGGACTCGTTAAGGGTGCGTCTAAGGGCGAAGGCTTGGGCAACAAATTCCTCGGCAACATCCGCGAGACCGACGCCATCATCCACGTGCTGCGCTGCTTCGACGACGACAATATCGTGCGCGAGGGTGGTGCTGTGGTAAATCCGGTTGAGGACAAGGAAGTAATCGACACCGAGCTTCAGCTGAAAGACCTCGAAACAGTTGAGTCGCAGCTTCAGAAGCAGTCGAAGATAGCAGCCATCGGCAACAACAAGGACGCTAAGGTAGCAGTGTCTGTACTCGAAGCCTATAAGGAGGTATTGGAGAAAGGACAGAACGCACGCTGCGTGGAGTTCGAGTCGAAGGAGGAGCAGCACTACGCTCACGACCTCTTCCTGCTCACCGCCAAGCCCGTGCTCTACGTGTGCAACGTAGACGAGGCGTCGGCAAAGAGTGGCAACAAGTATTCGGAGCAGATTGCGGAGATAGCAAAGAACGAGGGCGCAGAGATGCTCGTCATCGCTGCGAAGACCGAGGAGGACATTGCGTCGCTCGAAACTTACGAGGACAAGCAGATGTTCCTTGAGGAACTGGGTCTTGAGGAGAGCGGTGTAAACCGTCTTATCAAGAAGGCTTACAACCTGCTCAACCTTCAGACATTCATCACCGCCGGCGAGATGGAGGTGAAGGCATGGACATACTACAAGGGCTGGAAGGCTCCGCAGTGTGCCGGTGTCATCCACACCGACTTCGAGAAGGGCTTCATCCGTGCCGAGGTCATCAAGTACGACGATTACATGCAGTACGGCTCTGAGGCTGCTGTGCGCGAGGCTGGCAAGCTCTCTATCGAGGGCAAGGATTATGTAGTGCAGGACGGCGACATCATGCACTTCCGTTTCAATGTGTAGTAACTTAGGAGGGTATGGCGTCCTCGCCATACCCACGCTGCCTTAAACATGGGTATGCCGCATCGCCGATGCTGTACACAAACTGATTGCGTGGGTATGGCAAGATGCCATACCCTCCTATAATAACACCATACAACTATGAGCAACCTTTTATACATCTTATGGGACCCGAGCAGCACAGCGTTCAAGCTCGGTCCTCTTGAGTTCCACTGGTACTCACTCTGTTGGCTTGCCGGTCTTGCGCTGGCATACCTCTGTGTGCAGCGTCTGTACAAGGAGCAGAAGGTGAAGCCCGAGCTGTTCGACCCGCTCTTTATCTACTGCTTCATCGGCATACTCGCCGGAGCACGCTTGGGACATTGCCTCTTCTACCAGCCCGACTTCTTCCTCTCGTCCTGGAAGCACTTCGTGGAGATATTCCTGCCTATCGATTTCCTGCCGGGCGGTGGATGGCGCTTCACGGGCTATCGCGGACTCGCCTCGCATGGCGGTACGTTAGGTCTTATGCTTGCTTTGTGGCTCTACGTGCGCCACACGAAGATGAATATCTGGCAGGTGCTCGACAACATAGCCATCGCTACACCGCTCACGGCGTGCTTCATACGCTTGGGCAACCTGATGAACTCGGAGATTATCGGCAAGATAACCGACGTGCCCTGGGCGTTCATCTTCCAGCAGGTAGACCCCATGCCGCGCCACCCGGGACAGCTCTACGAGGCCATCACCTACGCTCTGCTGTTCTTCATCGGCTGGTACTTCTACCGCCGCATGCCGCAGCGCGTGGGCACGGGCTTCTTCTTCGGACTCTGCCTTACGTACATCTTCACCGCACGCTTCTTCATCGAGTACACCAAGGAGGTGCAGGAGGCGTTTGAGGCTTCGCTGCCGCTCGACATGGGACAGCTGCTGAGCATACCGTTCGTGGTGATAGGCGTGGCATGCATGGTAGGCGGAAAGTGGATGGACCGCTTCCGCGACTTCTGCTCTGCGCCGAAGAAGTAAAAAGAAGCAAACATATTACGATAAACAAACATAGTAAAAACCCTTTAACAAAAAACAATATGAAAAAACTACGCTACTTCGCGCTCTCAATGCTTGCAGCACTCTCGCTCGCAGCTTCAGCGCAGACAACAACTCCCAATCCCGTGACGCTTACTCTCGACATTCACGAGTGTTATGTTCACGAGACAATGACAACAACCGACGAGACCGCATATTATTATGTGTCTTATCTTGAGAAGGAAATCTTTGAAGAGAAAGGTTATAACGACGACGAGACTCTCGCCAGCGAAGACAAGAAATGGTTCGAGGAGATGGCAAAAGGCTATCAGATGGACGTTAAGGATGTTGTACAGTCGTTCGGCTTCAAGGGCGATGCCGCAGAATATCAGGCAGGTTTGCTGCCCGACCGCGAGTACGTAATTTGGTATCACGGCGTTGATGAGAAAGGTAACACCACCACAGAGATTAAGCGTTTGCCGTTCCGCACGAAGCCTGTGCAGACTATCAGCAACCGCATCAAGCTGAAGGCTCAGAAAACAAATGACGGTGGTATCTTTGTCACTTGCGAGCCCGACGACAAGAACCTCTACTACACATTCGGATCTATCGCAAAGTCGAACATGTTCGACGAGTTCACACACGACGAGCTGACCATACGCGACTATATGCAGACCGGCATCAGTAATCAGATATACGACTATCTTGCAAGTGAAGAGTTTGGTGAGTGGTTCAAGAAAAACGCCAATCAGGGCGACTTCTCTCTTAAATTCGACGAGCTTGTAGCGGGTGAGGAGTACTACATTGTGGCTGCTTACGTAGACAACGAGGCTGGTATCTGCTCAGAGATTGCTACCGTCGAAATCGATGGCGAGGGCAATCCTACTGGCATCAACAGCGTTAAGAACAACACACCTATCGTTGCTGACGGCGTGTATACGCTCGATGGCACACGCGTAGGCACAACGCTCGGCGACGTTCAGCGCGGTGCGTACATCGTGAAGTTCAACGGACGCACGCACAAGGTTGTGAAAAAGTAGTTTTTAGGGGGTGCACTTGTCTCAAGTGCACCAACAAAATAAAAACAATCAGTTCGGTTGGTGCAGTGGATACAGGTGCACCAACAAAATAAAAACAATCAGTTCGGTTGGTGCACTTCTTGCTCTGGCAAGCGGCAAAGCCGAGCGGAGACAAGTGCACCCCCTGATTTTTTAGCGTTTTCTTATCAGTGTCAGTCCGTCGCGCATGGGCAGTATGAGCTGTTCCACGCGCTCGTCGGCAGCCACATAGTCGTTGAAGTGGCGTATGCCTACGGTTTGTTGGTCGTGGTCGTAGGCGTGGTCGGTGACGTGTCCGTCCCAGAGCGTGTTGTCGGCAAGGATATATCCGCCTGGGCGCAGCAGCGAGAGCACCATCTCGTACGTCTCTACGTATGTGCGCTTGTCGCCATCGACGAACGCCATGTCGAACGTCACGCCAAGCTCGGGTGCCTTCTCGTTGGCATCGCCGATGATGAAACTTATCTTGTTGGCGTAAGGCGACCCTTCTATCCACGGACGGGTGAAGTCCTCCATCTCGTCGTTTATCTCGAACGTATATAGATGTCCGTCGTCGGGCAGTCCCTCAGCAAGGCAGAGAGCACTATATCCCGAGAATGTACCCACTTCGAGCACATTCTTCGGTTGCACCATCTGCACGAGCATCTTCAGCAGTCTGCCCTGCAGGTGTCCCGATGCCATGCGTCCGTGTATGGTGTGTATGTTTGTTGCACGATAGAGGCGGTACAGATAGTCGCCCTCCGTTGAGGTGTGTTCGCGTACGTATTTGTCGAGTTCTTCTGTCATTTCTTTTCGTTGTCTGCTATGATGGTGTGTCAGAACTAAATATTTAACTGTAGGAGGCTACGGCATTCCTGCCGTAGCCATTGGCAACTGAAATACAATATTCGCAATGGCTACGGCAGGAATGCCGTAGCCTCCTACTCTTCTTTCATTGGTTCGCGCTCGGCTGTCCAGTCGAGCAGTGCTTCGAGTGCCAGTCGGTATGAGTTCATGCCGAAGCCGCTTATCACGCCGAGGCACGCTGCTGCTATCATCGATTTGTGTCTAAATTCCTCGCGTTTGTGCACGTTGCTGATGTGTACCTCTATGACGGGTGCACTGATGGAGCGTATGCAGTCGAGTAGTGCCACTGAGGTGTGTGTATATGCTCCGGCGTTGAGGATGATGCCGTCCGACTCGAAGCCTGCGTCCTGCAGCTTGTCGATGAGCACGCCCTCCACGTTGCTCTGATAGTAGTCGATCTCTACGTCGGGATACTGACGGCAGAGCTGGTTGAGATACTGCTCGAACGAGGTGTTGCCGTAGATGCTTGGCTCGCGTGTGCCGAGCATGTTAAGGTTTGGTCCGTTGATGATTGTTATTTTCATAGGAGTTTTGAATTTTGAATTTTCAAATTACCATCCCGAGGTCGAACCTCCGCCGCCCGTCGATCCTCCTCCGAAGCTACCTCCGCTGAAGCCACCGCCACCGCCTCGTCCGCCTCCTCCGAGCATTGCGCCAGCTATGAAGGCAGCAGCGTTGCCCGAGTCGTCGATGTTCTCGTCGCGTGTGAAGGTGTGCCCACAGTGTGGGCAGAGGAAAGTGGTGCGTCGCACACGTCGTCCGTTGGAGAGTCGCAGCACCTGTTGTGCCACGCGCTTCACGCCCTTCTTGCGGCATTTCGGACAGCGTTGTGCCTCGCCGACGAGGAATATTGCGAATATTGCTATGCCTATAATTATGAGTAACGCTATGATACCCACCAGCATATCCTCGTCGTCGTCAGCAGGTTCTGGCTGCATCGAGCCGTCGAGCACCTGCGCCGCAGCCCTCACGCCGTCAACCATGCCCCCGTCCCAGTCGCCCGCTTTGAATCGTGGCACCATGCGTTGCATCTGTATGCGCTTCGACATGGCATCGGTCATGGTGCCCTCCAAACCGTAGCCCACGGTGAAGCGTACTTTACGCTGGTCGGCGACGAAGAGAATGAGCAGTCCGTTGTTGCTCTTCTGTTTGCCGATGCCCCACTGGCGGAATAGTTCATGCGCAAAGTTGAAGATGTCCTCCTCACCGATGCTGGGCAGCATTACCACCGCTGTCTCTATGCCCGTGCTTTCTTCGAGCCGTGCGAGCACGGCGTTGATGGTGTCGCGTGCCGAGCCAGAAAGGATGTGCGACGGGTCGGACACGTACTGGCGTGCGTCGTTAAGACGCACGTTGGGCACGTCCTGCAGTGTGTATTGCTTCTCCTCGCCCGTCGCAAACGATAGTGTTGCGACGAGCAATAAAAGCATTAAGCCTATCAATCGCTTCATTTTAATATCTCCTTGCTAACCCGTTTTCTTGTCAACTCGTCAACTTATAAAACCTAAAACTCCACCTTTGGAGCCTTCTCTGCTCCTGCCTCAGCCTCGAAGTAGTTGCGCTTCTCGAAGCCGAACATCGAAGCGATGATGTTGCGTGGGAAGCGGCGTAGCGATGTGTTGTACTTCTTCGCTGTGTCGTTGAAGTCTTTGCGAGCCACGTTGATGCGGTTCTCGGTGCCTTCGAGCTGTGACTGCAGTTCGAGGAAGTTCTGGTTAGCCTTCAGGTCGGGATAGTTCTCGGTGATGGCGAGCAACTTGCCGAGCGCTGTTGTCACGTCTCCCTGCGCCTTTTGATAAGCTGCGAGCTGCTGCGGAGTGCAGTTAGACGGGTCTATCTTCACCTGCGTAGCCTGCGAGCGTGCCGCCATCACCGACTCGAGCGTTTCGCTCTCATGCTTAGCGTATCCCTTCACGGTGTTCACGAGGTTAGGTATAAGGTCGCTACGACGCTGATACTGTGTCTCTACGTTAGCACACTGGTTACTTACATTCTCGTCCATCGATACCAGTCCGTTGTACGATGATATGCCCCAAAGAGCTACTAACACTATCACCACGATGGTGATGATCAATCCTTTGTTCTTTTTCATAATTTATGATGTTGTTAATGTTGTTATGGTGAGGTGTTGTTATGGTGAGGTGTTGTTATGTTGAGGTGTTGTTATGGTGAGGTGTTTATATTTGTAATCAAAACTCAACATTCAAGAACCCTCCCAATTAATAATTAATAATTAAAAATTAATAATTACTCAAATTTGTCCTGCCTCCACCTGCCTTACGATGCGCTCCGTGTATCGGTCGGCACCGTCAGGGTCGTACTTCTTCATCAGCGACGCACCGAATAGTGCGGCGAACGCCTGATAGAATCCTGCACGTATCGGTCCGAGGAACGCCTGTACGAGCTGATACGACGATGAGTCGCACTCTCTGTACACGAGCTTTATGAGCAGTTTGCCTTGCGAGTAGGTTAGCTTCTTCATTCGCGGTGTGTATTCCGCACGTATTCCGCGCTCCACTCGCTTCAGATGCTCCTCCTTCGCCTTCTTGTTGGGCAGCGTCTGTAGGAAGTCGTACGTCTCGATGATGATGTTGTTCACCTCCTTAGCTATCGGCAGCACCTTCTTCACGTTCGCCACCAATCGGTTGTAGGCTTGCCGCTGCTTCTCGTCCTTAAACACCAGTTGCGGATAAATAGCCAGCGGGTTCAGCTCCACGTATTGTATGCTATCGCCCTTATACAGTGCCTTACCCACCTTCACCATAGGTACGAAGGCAGGCTGATTGGCAGCGTCACTGCCATCAGTCTCGCCAGCAACGTCTAAGCCTGCCTGCGCCATCAGTGCGAGGTGGCAGAAGATGGCTATGATGAGTATTGATAATCTCTGTTTCATGTCTGACAAAAGTACGCAGAAAAATCCAAATAAATACAAATCTCTCCCACTTTTAAGCTATTTTTCAGTACCTTTGCAACTTATATATATAATAATGTGTAATTTTCACAACAACTGATGACATACAACACTACCTTTTTACGATTGTTTGAGACAATACTCTTTTGCTTTGTGCTCTTCGTGTCGACCGTTTCCCGTGCGCAGGACACCGTTATAGAGTGCGATTCGGCTCTGATTTTACCGCCCGACACCAATGCTGTGGTCTCAGGTTGCGATGCCGACACTATGTTCTCAGTCGCCGAGTACAAAGACCCTACGCACCGAGTGCGCCCGGCGGAGTGGATTGTGCCCAGCGTGGCAGCCGTGGGCGGAGCGTTATGTGTAAAGACGGCGTGGGGCAAGCAGTTTCGCCACTGGGCACAGAAGAATCTCTCGCGACACGGCGAGAAGAAGGTGTGGGCAGACAACTATATGCCATACATACCCGCAGCAGCGGTTTACGCTTTAGACCTCTGTGGAGTGAAGGCGCAGCACCGTTTTCTTGACCGCACCATTATCCTCGGCATGTCCGCTGTTACGATGGTGGCAGTGACGAAAGGTGCGAAGATGGCGTTCAAGGAGTCGCGCCCCGATGGTAATGGCAAGGATGCGTTCCCGTCCGGACACACCGCCATATCGTTCATGTGTGCCGAGTTTCTGTGGCAGGAGTATCGTGCCTCGAAGCCGTGGATAGGCTACACGGGCTATGCGCTCGCTGCCGGAGTGGCTTATCTGCGTGTGCATAACAACCGCCACTGGGTGAGCGATGTCGTGGCTGGTGCAGCTGTCGGAATGCTCTCTACGAAGTTCGCCTATTGGCTCTACCCGAAGCTGTTTAAGGAACACAAGCGTGGCGTGAAGAAGGCGGTGGCTTTCGGTGCTCCGTATTACAACGGCAAGGAGGCAGGATTGAACTTCGCACTCTTGTTTTAGTGAGGTTTTTCTTGCTAATTGTTTGGAGATAACAGAAATTAATGGTAGTTTTGCGTTAGATACTTTAATAAAAAAAATAATATAAAAATGGCTCAGAAAAAGAACGACGACGGACTAACGCCGATGATGCGACAGTTCTATACGTTCAAAAAAGAACATCCAGACGCATTGTTGCTCTTCCGTTGTGGCGACTTCTACGAGACATACGCCGACGACGCTGTGGAGGCAGCAAAGATTCTCGGCATCACGCTGACACGACGCTCCAACGGTAAGAACCCGAGCTCGGCAGCGTGCGAGATGGCTGGCTTCCCGTATCATGCGCTCGACACCTATCTGCCTAAGCTGATACGTGCCGGTAAGCGTGTGGCTATATGCGACCAGCTGGAGGACCCGAAGCTCACGAAGACACTCGTGAAGCGTGGCATCACGGAGCTGGTTACGCCGGGCGTGGCGATGGACGACACCGTGCTCAACTATAAGGAGAACAACTTTCTGGCAGCGGTGTGCATGGCTAAGACGGCGTGCGGCGTGGCGTTCCTCGACATCTCTACGGGCGAGTTCCTCACGGGTGAGGGCACGTTCGACTACGTAGAGAAACTTCTGAGCAGCATACAACCGAAGGAAGTGCTGTACGACCGACAGCTGAAGCGCGAGTTTGAGGAGCGTTTCGGCTCCAAGTGGTGTGTCTTTGAGCTCGACGACTGGATGCTCACCGAGCAGAGCTCGCGACAGAAACTGCTCTCCCACTTTGGCACCACAACGCTGAAGGGCTTCGGCGTGGACCATCTGCACCTCGGCGTGACGGCGGCAGGAGCCATACTGCAGTATCTGGAGATGACGCAGCACACACAGATTGGACACATCACGTCGCTTGCACGCATCGATGCCGACCGCTATGTGCGTCTCGACCGCTTTACAATCCACTCGTTGGAGCTGCTGCAGTCGATGCAGGACGACGGCGTGTCGCTGCTCTCCGTCATCGACCGCACCTGCACACCGATGGGCGGCAGACTGCTGCGCCGCTGGACGATATTTCCGCTGCGCGACGTGGCGACCATCAACAAGCGTCTCGACGTGGTGGAGACGTTCTTCCGCAAGCCAGACTTCCGTCAGACCGTCGACGAGCATCTGCACCGCATCGGCGACATAGAGCGTATCATCTCGAAAGTGGCTGTTGGCAGAGTGTCGCCCAGAGAGGTGGTGCAACTGAAATACGCCCTCGGCGCATTGAAGCCGATAAAGGCGGCGTGCCTCACCAACGACAGCGCAGAGATACGTTCCATTGGCGACCAGATAAACCTCTGCGAGGCGCTGTACGAGCGCATCGACCGCGAGTTGCAGCAAGACCCGCCACAGCTTGTGGCTAAAGGCGGAGTGATTGCTACCGGCTTCTCGCCGGAGCTCGACGAGCTGCGCTCCATCTCGCGTGGCGGACGCGACTATCTGCTGAAAATACAGGAGGAGGAAGCGCAGAAGACCGGCATACAGTCGCTGAAGGTGGGCTACAACAACGTGTTCGGCTACTATCTTGAGGTGCGCAACACGTACAAAGACCAGGTGCCACAGGAGTGGATACGCAAGCAGACGCTTGCCAACGCCGAACGCTACATAACCGAGGAGCTGAAGCAGTACGAGCAGAAGATAATGGGTGCCGACGAGCAGATACTCGCGCTCGAAACCCGACTCTTCACCGAGCTTGTGACGGACATGCAGGAGTATATTCCGCTCATCCAGGCTGATGCCAACATCGTGGCGCGACTCGACTGCCTACTCTCGTTCGCCAAGACTGCCGAGGAGCACCGCTACGTGCGCCCCGTGGTTGAAGACGACAACATGCTTGAGATACGCGCCGGACGCCACCCCGTCATCGAGACACAGCTACCCGTAGGCGAGGAGTACGTGCCAAACGACATAGAGCTCGATACCGAGCAGCAGCAGATAATGATTATAACGGGTCCGAACATGGCTGGTAAGTCGGCGTTGCTACGCCAGACGGCACTCATCACGCTCATGGCGCAGATGGGCTGCTTCGTGCCTGCCGACTCGGCTCACGTGGGCGTGGTAGACAAGATCTTCACACGCGTAGGAGCATCGGACAATATCTCGCTCGGCGAGTCGACGTTCATGGTGGAGATGACCGAAGCGTCTAACATATTAAATAATGTGACACCGCGCTCGCTGGTGCTCTTCGACGAGCTTGGTCGTGGCACATCCACATACGACGGCATATCTATCGCCTGGGCTATCGTGGAGTACCTACACCAGAACCCGAAGGCGCAGGCACGCACGCTCTTCGCCACCCACTACCATGAGCTGAACGAGATGGAGAAGAACTTTCAGCGCATAAAGAACTACAACGTGTCGGTGAAGGAACTGGACGGCAAAGTCATCTTCCTGCGCAAGCTGATGCGTGGCGGATCGGAGCACTCGTTCGGTATACACGTGGCAGAGATAGCCGGTATGCCGCGTTCGGTGGTGAAGCGTGCGGAGAACATACTGAAGCAGCTTGAGGCTGATAATGCGAGCGTAGGAGTAGAGTCAGCCCGCCAGATTGTAAGTCAGCAAAGTACAAATGGCATGCAGCTATCGCTCTTTCAGCTCGACGACCCCGTGCTCTGCCAGATACGCGACGAGATAATAGGTCTTGATATCAACAACCTCACGCCCGTAGAGGCACTCAACAAACTCTTTGATATCAAGAAGATAGTGACGGGACGAAGCTAAGAAGTTGCGCTACAACCAGCGCATGAGTATATCCCACACGGCTACGATGTGGCACACGCTGCCTGCGAGCACGAAGAAGTGGAACACGGTGTGCATAAAGCGGCGCCTGCGCACAGCGTAGAACACGGCACCAGTGATGAAGCACACGCCCTCGGCTATAATCCATATTATTGCTGAGGGGTCAACACAATGCATGAGCGGCTTGAAAGCTACGAGCACGCTCAAGCCCATAGCCACGTAGCATATTGTTTCTAAGTTGCTATGGTCTTTTAACGACGAGAAACTCTTCACGGTGCCGACAATGGCGGCAGTCCAGATGAAGGCGAAAAGCGTCCAACCCCAGTAGCCATACTCGCGCAGAGCGACGAGCGTGATGGGCGAATACGAGCCGGCGATATGCCAGTAGATAGCAGCGTGGTCCCACTTGCGCAGGCGTTCCTTCCATGGCGACCATGCCGAGAGGGCATGATACACGGTTGAGGCGATGTAGCTTGAGAGCATACCGAAGAGGTAGAGTATCACGCCGGCTGTTGCCCAACCGTTGCGTGCCCAACCGCACCACACGAGCAGCGCGGTGCCTACGAGCATACCGAGGATAATGCCTGCTGCATGTGACCACGAATTCCAGAGTTCTTCCTTATGACTGAAGTAGATTTTCATACACTTTCCTTTTGTTTCCTCGCAAAGTTAGTGCAAATCGAATACAATACAAAATAAGTTTACTTATTTTTATTGTTGAGATGCAGCCTAACTAATTTAAAGTTAGTGCAAATCGAATACAATACAAGAATTGCAAAGATAAGAATTGCAATTCTAAGTTTACTTATTTTTATTATCGTCCTTGCATAGTTTCAGCAAGTCGTTCGGATACATATAGCTATTATGTCGTAGTTTGGAAAAACAGAAGCAGTTGTTTTGTTCAAAAACCCTGACCACCATCTCCGTGCAATACAGTGCTTTCGATGTGGAGTGGTCGAAATTGAAATCGAATGGCACCCTGTTCTTTACCAGCGTCTCCACCGACTGTCGTATAGCGAGGGTGTCCACCGTGCAAGGTGCTTTTCGTGTGTAGATGCAGTACGAGCCATTGTTGCGCAGGTACTCCTCTGGCGTTTCGAGTACAATCTTCTTTTTTACTGTCGACGCATGAGCCAACTTTACGCCCTCGGCATATCTGACGACTATTCCGCAATGAGAAGGTGTGGAGTCTGCCACCTCGAGAGAGAGCGACCCTGACAGGGTCCGTACGGCTACAGACTCCCACGAATCTCCTACGCTGAAGAAGACGTCGCCCGTCTCGAACGTAGATGTGTCGGGCTCAATGTATGCAGGGCGGTTCAGCCAGATGATGCCTATCCATACAATGAGGAACAAAAAGACGAAGGTGCATCCACATCCAATGATGCGGAGGTAACTTCTTTTCTTTTTATCCATTTCGTTAAGCTTTTATTTTGTGAACATTTCGATGCGGCAAACGCTTGCGCCGAGCACGCCAGCAAGGATGTAGAGCCAGCAACCCCAAGCCGGTGAAACACCATTAGGCAGAACCACGGCAAAGAGGAGGCAGAGCACGCTGCCTGCTAAGAAGCAGATAATGTAGAGGTTGTCTTTCAACATGCCCGTGAGCTTCGCGCTTATAGGCTTGCCTACTACGACGAGCAATGGGGCTAAGAGGATAAGCAGCGAGAGGAAACGGCTAAATCCGAGTCCGCTACCCTCAAACAGTACTTTCAGTCCGTTGGCTTTGGCTTTGCCGAGAATGTCGATTACTGGGCAGAAGCCATAGAATATGAGCATGAGTATTGCGAGACCAATAACAAGGGGTTCCTTGTACTGTTTAATCTGTTTTAATAAGTCGTCCATAGTGATTTCGGTTTTATTGTGAGGTATAAGTTTACGAGTTGATAGGCGACGAATGAGCAAGTATTTTCACTTGGTAATCGAAGCGTGATATTACCACGCTACGGCAACGTTGTTTGCGTAGCGTGGCAATATTGTTTGCGTGGCGTGGCAATGTTGTTTGCGTAGCGTGGCAATAACACCAAAGTTTTTGTGTTGTATTATTCTTTCACTTCCAGCTTGTAAGTCTTAGCTGTTTTGCTACCTTCAATGTCCGATTCTCCGAAGCGTACGGGGTCGAACTTTACGGGTGTATTGGCTTTAATGAATGCCTTGCCGTTGACATCTTCTACATCAACATAGCCTGCCTTCGTCTTGAACACCTCTTTGCCCTCAGCGTCGTAGCCTACGAGGTACACGGGGATGCTTTTTAGTACATAGTTTAATTCGGTTTGTGTGTCGGCTTTAGCAATGGCTGTGCCCTTGATGTTGAACTTCGGTTTAAGATCCGACTTGCTGAAAAATTCTTCGAACTCGAGCGACAGGGGTTCGGTAACGTTGAAGTTGCATTCCGCAATCTCAATAGGCTTGCCACTGAGTGCTTTTGCACTTTCCTCCATTTTCTCCTTCCACTTCGCAGTCATCTTCTCCGACTTCTCGATAAGAGCCTTCTTATCTTCTGCCGTCTTGATGTTCTCCGCTTCTTTCTTGATCTTTGCCTTCTCCTCAACGAATTGAGCGTACTGGTCGGGGATTGCTCCCAACAAGTTGTTCTTAGACGAGCTGCCTCCCGAGCACGAGAACAACAGCGGCATAAACAAGGCAGCAACTGCCATCATTTTTAATATTTTCATAAGTTTTGTGTTAGTTAAATGATTAACGATTGTTTGTTTCGATTGCAAAGTTAAGCACAGAGCAGAATATCTCTGTTCTCAATCTCTCAAAATGTTGTTCACAAAGGGTAAAACGAGTTCGCAAAGCGTAAAAGAATCGTTAACAACTTTCCTAACACGTTGTGGTTTAGCAGGTTGCTTCGTTGCGATATTTTGTTTGCGAGGTGCCCATAATCTTGCTAAACACGCGAATAAACGACTGTGAGCTGTTAAATCCAGACTTCTCGGCTATCATCGTGATGTTCTCATTCGAGTGGAGAAGCAGGTTGCAGGCGTATTCTATGCGGTATTTGTTGACATAATCGTAGAATGTACATTCGGCTTCTCGGTTGAAGAACGCGCTGACGTAGGTGCGGTTGGTGCCGGTGGCGGTGGCTATGTCCGACACTTTGAGGTTGGGGTTGAGGAAAATCTGCTCCTTGTCGAACAGTGTGCTTATCTGTTTGCCCACATCCGACATTTCGCTTTCTGCCACCTCCGTATTCTCCAACACATCGTCGCTTGTGCTGTCGGAGAGCTCGCCCAACACCGACTCGTGCTTGTAGGTGTAGTAGGCGATGAACATCCACATCACTAACGTGCTTGTCATATACAATACTTCGATGGCATAGTTCGCTTCCATGCAATCGATAGTCCATATCACGAGGATGAAGAGGAACGAGAAGAAGATGGCGCGTAGCCAGTTGAGGTTGATGTTCTCAGTGTACGAGAAGCGTTGCTTCAGTTGGGCGTGGTATCGCGGAATGGCGAACGCTGCCCATACAGCGTAGCTCACGCCGTACACTGCAGCCTCAAGCACCTCGGCATAGTAGAACACTATGTCCTTCGTTATGGCGAAGAGCGTGAACGGTGCTATAAACAATAGTTCGTGGAGGATGATAGTGCGTCGATTAAGTGTGGCTGGGCTGCACAGCTCGATGAGCACGAACACGTATAGCGGCACAACAATCATGTCGGCTGCGGTTATAACCATCCAGTCGAGTTTGTCGATTTCGGTGAATGGCTTGATGAAGAAGAGGTCTTTCAGACACTGCAAGCCGATGACGAACATCATCACCGCAACAAGACGCGAGAGTAGCTTCTTGTCCTTGCGGTAGAAGAGCCATGACATCATGAAGTAGAACATGACGCACAGTCCGTAGATGAAATAGATGGCGTATAACATATTGTTCAGGTGTGTTTATGTAGAATAACTCTCAGCCCTTGCGTCCGAAGTCGGCAGGCACTTCGCCCCACTTCTTCGTCTCCCACTTCACCACAGGGTTTTTTATCTGATGCGTGCGCAGCCATGTCTCGGCGCGTGCTATGATCTGGTAGAGTTGCTCGGTTTTTGGTGTGCGTTCGAGCTTCGTCTTGCACTGTCGCTTCTGCACCCACAGGATGGCGTTGTGCGAGTCGGAGTAGATGGTCTTGCCCTCTATGCCTTGCTTGTCGAGCAGGGCGAGAGCGTGTACTATGGCGAGAAATTCGCCTATGTTGTTCGTGCCGTGCACGGGTCCGAAGTGGAACACCTGCGCACCCGTCGCGAGGTCGATAGCCTGATACTCCATCGGACCGGGGTTGCCGGAGCAGGCTGCGTCAACAGCCCAAGCGTTCGCCGTCACTTCCATAGGGAGCGGCAGCACGGTGTCGTGACGGTAATCGGGAGGGTTTTGCATTGTCATACCATGAACATGATTATTACTTGCGCTATGATCACTCTGATGAACATGCCGAGCGGATACACCGAAGTGTACGCCACGGCGGCGCGTTCGCCCGGGATGGTGTCGTTGGCGTAGCTCAGTGCCATAGGGTTAGCCATTGCTCCGCAGAGCAGTCCGCAGATGGTGCCGAAGTCGAACTTGCGCGTTTTCAGTGCGATGGCACCCACGATGAGCAGCGGCAGCATGGTGAGCACTAAGCCGATGCCTACCCACATCAAGCCCTCGGGGCGGATGATGGTGCTGAGGAAGTCCTTGCCGGCTACGAGTCCGAGGCAGGCGAGATAGAGCGACAGACCCATCTTGCGCAGCATCAGCGATGCCGAGCGCGTGGTGTAGGTGATGAGGTGTATGCGTGCGCCGAGCGAGCCGATGATGATACCCATGATAATTGGTCCGCCGGCGATGCCAAGCTTCACCGGTGCGCTCATGCCAGGTATGCTGATTGGTATCATGCCGAGTGCCAAGCCCAAGAGCAGTCCGAAGAAGATGGCACCGAGGTTGGGCTCGTTGAGCCCCGTCACGGCGTTGCCTAAGAACGCCTCAGCGTGGTTGATGTCCTCCGGTGTGCCCACGATGGTCACGCGGTCGCCATACTGCAGGTGGAGCGAGTCGGTAGCAAGCAGCTTGATGTCGCCACGCATCACTCGCGACACGTTCACGCCGTAGGTCTCGCGCATGTGCAGCGAGCCGAGCGTTTTGCCGTTCAGACGGCTGCGGGTCACCACTATCACACGGCTCTCCACCGACGAGTCGATGGCGTTCCAGTCAATCTTCTCGCGGTTCCAGTCCTTCTCCACGTGTTCGCCGAAGAGGATGTTCATGGCTGCCACCTCGTCGCGGTTGGTCACCACGAGCACGTTGTCGCCATGTTGCATCACGGTCTGTGCCAACGGCACAATCACCTTGCCGTCGCGCCAGATGCGCGAGATGATGAAGTGGCGGTGGGTCGACTGCGATATCTGTGCTATCGTCTTGCCCGAGATGGCGGGGTTCACGCAGATAAACTGTCCGACGTATGTGCTGTCGTCGGCACTGCTGTTGCACTGCTGCAGGTCTTCTTTGCGCACAAACAACTTGCGCAGCAATATCATGGCGAAGATGACACCCACTACGCCTAACGGATAGGTCACGGCGCAGCCCAACGCCGCACCGCTGCTCGAGATGTGCTGTGTGGCAAGTGCCTGCTGCGCTGCACCGAGTGCTGGTGTGTTCGTCGTCGCTCCGCAGAGTATGCCCACCATGTCGGGGATGCTTATGGGCAGCACGAAGCACAGCGATAGTGCCATCACCGTGCCGAGCAGTATCACGCCCATGCTCCAGCCGTTGAGCGAAGCTCCGTCGTGGCGCATCATACCGATGAAGTTTGGTCCGACGTGCAGACCCAGGGCGTAGACGAAGATAGAGAGGCCGAAGGTCTCTGCAAAGCTCACCATCTGCTCGTCGGCTGTGAAGTGGAGGCTGCCCGCCACGATGCCCATGAAGAACACGAACGCCACGCCGAGCGAGATGCCGCGAATGCGCAACTTGCCCAGCGCCATGCCCACGCTGATAATCAGCGCCAACACCACCAGCGTCTGTACTGCCGAGTGTATGGTGAAAAGACTGTCAATCCATTCCATTGTATCTTTATGTCATTTGTTTTAGAGTTTATTAGCTACCTTCAGGGGTGCCTTCAGGGGTGCTTCAGTGGGTGCCTTCAGGGGGTGCACTTGTCTCAAGTGCACCAACGTAGCTCTGTTGGTGCACTTCTTGCTCTGTTGGTGCAGTTTAGGGGAGGTGTGTCAAAACTCAATTAGTGCGGGCTGAAAGCCCAACAATCACATAGCCCAGGGCAGCGCCCTGGGTGTTGGGATATATGATTGAGCTCTGCGCCCTGTAAGGGCAACACCTTAATAATTAAGCTTTTGCCCTTACAGGGCGTGTGGTTGATGTGTGCCTTTTAACCCAGGGCGTTGCCCTGGGCTATGTGGTGCTGCCCCTTCGGGGCGTACAGTTAGCGACTTTTGACACACCCTCAACGTAGCTCTGTTGGCGCACTTCTTACTCTGTTGGTGCACTTGAGACAAGTGCACCCCCTGAAGGCACCCCTGGAAGCACCCTCTAATGATTCTTTCTGCAAAGGTACTGCAAACCGCCGACTCCACAAAACAAAAGCAACAAAAAAGGCGCTGCCCACTGAGGGCAACGCCTTAATATTCATTTATATAAGCTATTCTGTTGCTTTGTAACTGTTTCGTCGATTACTTAACGAGCACCTTGCGTGTTGTGCCGTCAGACATCTTCAGGATGTTCACGCCCTTCACAGGAGCCGAAACCTGAACGCCGTTCACAGTGTAGCGAGCCACAACTGTAGCCTCAGTGCCAGTTGTTACGTCCTCAATACCGGTAGAACCGGTGACGCGAGCTCTGCCAGCATTGACGATAGCGCCGGTCTTCTTGTCGAGGAGCAGTGCAACAACGTAAATCTGGTCAAGCTTGAGGGCCTTCTTCAGAATAACCTTTGTCGGCATCTTGAGTGTGTACTCTGAGCTTACAGTGCCGTTAGCAACGAGTGTCGGCAGGGTCGCCTTGTTTTTGTTGCTTACGTAAGAGCTTGCAATGAGCACATCGTTGTATGTCTCTACATATGATGAGCCCTTATCCCACAGGAACTTAAGATCGTCAGGCATGCTTGCTTTCGAGCTATATCTACCGCCACCCTTGCAGAAGTAGTTATGCTGCTTCCATGAGGTTGTCGTGCCAGTGAGACCGTCAGCTGTAAGCATAAATGCGATATTGTAGTCGCCTGCTGCCAACGACTCTACTGAGGCTGTTGCATTAACCTTTGTATCCTCATCTGTGAATGTACCGGCTACGGTTACTTCTGTCATAGCAATTTCCTTCAGAGAAGCCTTGAGCGCTTCTGGCATTTGCTCATATGGTGCCAATACACCACTTGATCGGTTTACCATACATTGTGGAGCACCCGTGAAACCCAAATCGTATGAGGCGTAGTACATCGGATCGTTAGAGTTGAACTGGTGCAGAGCGATGCCGATGAACTGGTCGCCATAAAGATTATGCATGTTATGCATACTAACGTGACCACTCGGACAGTTGCCACAACCGGTACCCGTGAACTGTTCTACTACAGATCTCTTCACGAACTCTCTTTCTACTGTATAGAGTGTGCCGGTAGCTGTCTTTGTTGCGTTTGCGTTCTCTACGCCGTTTACCTTTGTGACGGTGAGTGTAACAGTGCTTTTTCCAATCTTAGAGTCTGCTGCGAACGGAATCTCTACAGTGTGTGTGCCGCCTACGCCGTAGTCCTTGCCGAAGTCGAGGTGCTGCTCAGTGCCTGCCTTGCCGTCAAGAGCGATGGTGTAGTCGATGCTGCTGAGCTTTGAACCGAGGTTGAAGAGGCTTACCGCTACGTTCTTTGTCTTGCCCTTTGTAACCATTACGTCACCGAAGTCGAGAGGCTGTACAGCGTTAGGTGCGAAGTCGCCCTCAACGATGAGCTGGATAGAGAGGCCGTAGCCACCGCTATTTATCTGATACCAGTTTTCGCCATTGCCGCCCTTTGAAGCGGGGATGTTGGCGAATACGTAAAACGGACCTTCAACTTTAGAGCTTACGCCGATAGGGTAGTTGTTGCTCTTCTGTTTGTAGCAGTAGCCTACGAGCAGTGCTTCAAACGACGAGTTAATCTCCACCTTGTTGTCGAACATCACCTCATGCCATTCGCCAGTGTTCTTTGCACCTGCTGCAGATGTAACGCTCTTGTCTGAAGTTACAATGGCGGTGTTTTCAGTGATTGTACCATTATTTATTTTCACATTCTCTACAAATACACCGGTAGATGTTTCGCCCTGTCCCAGGTTGAAGCGCACACCGACAATCTTCTTGCCGTAATAGGGAGCGAGGTCGTCTGCTGTAAGTACCATGGCTACCTTGTTGTTGCCGGTGATAGATGTCACACCTAAGTAGGTGTCGCAATCGTCAGTGTTGAAGTAGCCTACGAGACGCTGGTTGACAGCAAGGTTAGCCTTTGCAGGAGCCTTGTGTGCACCGAAAGCCTCAGTCTGAACACCGAGCGGGCTCTGTAACTTTTCTACGGTGAGGTTTTGCGCGTTAGCAGTCACTGCTAACAGCATCGCAAAAGCAGAAAGCAAGATTTTCTTCATAATGATTTCCCTTTCTGAAAATGTAAAACTTGTTTTTTTATTTGATGTATTTCACAGTCTTGCCGTTAGAGAGCTTCACGATGTTCAAGCCCTTCTGTGGAGCAGAGAGACGTGTGCCATCGGCAGCATAGCGTGCTACGACTGTAGCGTTTGCGTTGCTGATGCCGTTGATGCCGGTAGACTTCTCGTTATACACGAACTTTACTGTTACGGTTGAGCTCTCGCCTACATCCTCGTATTTGAACTGCTCAATGCCGAATTTGTCCTTGCCCTGAGATACCTTGCGGCAAACTACCAATGTGAGCTTAGCTTTAGCCTCACCGTACTTTGCCTTACCGGTTTCTTCGTTGTAGCCGATAATCCATTCGGTCAGAAGGTCGTCGAGTTGGTCTACGAAACCGCCGTTAGATTCATATGTTCCTTCACGAATTACGCTGCTACAGTTGCCAAGCAGACAGAAGTTGATGCTGCCGTGGTCAATCTTTTCTACGTCAACACGCAGCTTGACGCGTAGCTTCTCTCCGTTCAAGTCTGTCTTAATAGGTTTTACGAACAGACCAGTTGAGATTTGTTTGGTGTCATATCCATCTTTAGGATCTGTAAAGTCTTCAACGTCCGATTTTGTTATAACTGATCCGCTTGGTACAATTGTACCGTCTGCTGTAGCGAATTCAAACATGCCCTTAGTCTCCTGCGCAAACATTGACACTGCAGCGAAAAGAGCAACACAAAGTGTAAAGATTTTCTTCATATGATTCTGTTTTAAAATTAGCGTTTAGGGGTAATACTGTATTGAAAGAAGTATGAGGCTGTGTGTGCGACCGACGCATGCACACAGTCTCAAAAAATGCTATTCGGCAGCGGTTTCTGCGAAGACAGCCTTCTTAGTAACCTGCTGTACCTCGTTGTTGTCGTAAACGAAAGCCACTACCGATACCTTCTCAGCGTTCCACTTCTCAGGCAGCGTGTAGTCGTACTGCTTTTCTGTGGTCTCGCCCTCGTTCACGGTTACGTCCTCGCCCCAAGTGCCGTTGGCAACATCGCGGAATACGTGGTTGTGTACATACTCTCTGTTGATTTTGCCATTGGGCATCTTCTGTTTAGCCACGATACCGTCCTCAATGAGCCACACCTGCAGCTTGCCTGTTGTTGTGCCGTCGGTGCCGAAAGCCTTTACGTCGATGGTGAGCTTGCGCGAAGCGGCATCGTAAACGTTGTTGACGCTGAGCGAGAGCGTAGCCTTCTTCGAAATGAGCACACCTACGTATTTTGCCCATGTGTTATAGTCCTGGTTAGGAGCTGTGGCGCGGTTGAAGAGTGCCCACGGCTGTCCGAGCTTGCTCTGGCTGTCCCAGTGCTTGTAGTACTCGTCGCCGATTTCTGTTGCCAACGAGGTCTTGCCCTTTGATGCGAGCGGACCGCTGTGAATGCCCACTGCGATAACGTTCTTCTCGCCGTAAGTCTCAACGATATTGTTGATGGCGTTTGTGCCGTTAGGGCAGTTGATACACTCCTGGCCGGTGTAGTCCTCGATGAGCACTGCGCGTCCCACCTCAGCCGGCTTCACGTAGATGAGTCGGTCGTTGGGATCGACTTCCTGACATGCCACTGTTGCGAAAATGGCGATGGCGCTTGCTGCGCCTAACAATATATTCTTCAGTTTCATAATAGTGGCTTTAGAAGTTATAATTGTAAGATACTGTTACACCCTTGCTTGCCGGCACGTAGCGGCATACGCCACCCGAGCAGTTGTAGCCTGCACGTGTCTTGCCGTAGCCAACCTGCAGACGGTGTGCACCATGAGTGAAGGTTACGGAGCCGTTGATGTAGTGCTCGGCATGTGTGCCCTTTGTCTCGTCGATGGAGCCGGTAGATGTATAGTAGTGCTCCGCACCGTTATACTGGTCGCTGATGGTGAACATGAAGTTAGGCAGAACAGAAAGCTCGAGCAGACCGAACCACCAGTCGCCCTGGTCGTCCTTTGTGTTCAGATACTGAGCCTCGCCGCGCAGTGTGATCTTCTTGTTGAAGCGGTACTTGCCTTCTGCCACGAAGATGTCAGAATGAATCATGCCGCCCTCGCCCTCAACGACGGTCTTGTTGTAGTACTGGTTCATATACATGAGGTTGAGCTTGAAGTCCTTGGTGAGCTTCTTCTCAATCTGCACGTTGATGTCCTGGTAGTACTTCTCGCCGCTCTTCCAGAAAGGCGAGCCGTATCCGTCTGTGCCCGGTGTGCCGCCGTTGTGTACGTTCTTCTCGATGGCGCGGATATGCGAGAAGTTGAGCTTCACGCTTGTACCGTACTTGCCACCGAGGAGTGTCTTGCGGTTGAACTTGTAGCCGAGCTCTGCCTGGTAAGCCCATTCACCGTTAGGCTGTGTGGCGTAAGGATAGAGCGAAGCTAAGGCATATGTCTGCTGCATGGCGAACGCCGGCAGGTGGTTGATGAAGCCTGCCGTACCGCTTTCTGTGCGGCGTGATCGGAAGTTCATGTTGTCCGAACGCTTTGCCTGCAAGAGGATACTCATGCCGCGCTGCGAGTAGGACGTAGAGAGCATCGTCACGTAGCCCTTGCGGTAGATATACGGGAAGTTCTTGTCGAACGTAGGATCCTCAGTCTTCTGTGCATACTCGCCGAGCACGCTGAAGCCGCCCTTTTGGAAGTTGGCACGCACATCGAAGGCGTTGGTGTTCTCAACGAAGCGCAACTTGTGTGTGGCATCGGCGTAGATGTCCTCCTTCTGGTGCTGGTGGTTTACAACCCATGATGCACCGAGCGTGAGGTTTGTGCCCGACTGCTGCATCTTCTGCGACCACTCAGACACGCTGAGTTCGAGGTCGGCACCACCGATTAGCGACTGTGTGTCCCAGTAGCGACGCTGTGTGCCTACGATCACCTTTGCCTGCACGCCCTTGAATGGGCGCACCATTACGCGGCCACCGAGCAGCGAGTTGTCGATGCCGAGCGAACGCTCCTCGTATGTGCGGAGGATGAAGCCCGAGCCGAACTGCTCGTAGAAGTTGCCGAGTGTGAGTTCGGCGTTCTTCAGTTTGCCCTTGATGTAATAAAACGGCACACCCCAGCCTTTGAAGTCCTTGTCAAAGCCTGGGAGCGGATGGTCGAGATATTCGAGACGCACACCGGCGTCTACATACTTGGAGAGGGCGTGAACCTCGGCGTAGGTGTTGTTGAGCACTTTATCGTCATAGGTTCCCGTACCAATCTTGTTGTCTTCCTGCGGAATGAGGAAGTCGGTCTGCAAGCTACCCGTAATCTGTACGTCGTAGTCCTTAGCGACCTTTATTGTTTGTGCGCTCGCTGTGGCTGCCGACAGAGTGAGGGCAGCGAGAGCGAGCGTAAGCTTTTTGTTCATATTAATGTTGTTAGGGTTGTCGGTGAGAGTGATAACTGCGAACTCGTCAACATGTCAACATATCAACATGTCAACTCGTTTACTTGTTCACAAGCTTGCGTACTTCCTCGATGAGTTCTTCCTCAGCACCCTCGGTATAGCCGTTGTGCTTAGACACAATCTTGCCGTTGCCGTCGCATACGATTACGTAAGGAATGGTCTGAATGCCGAGTGCGCGCTTGAAGTCGCTATTCGGGTCGAGGAGCACCTCGTACTGCCAGCCGTGGTTGTCAACGAGTGGCTTCACCTTGTTAATATTCTGAGCCTGGTCGATAGATACGGCTATAACCTTCACGCCAGTCTCCTCCTGCCACTCCTCATACACCTCGCTGATGGCTGTGAGCTCGCGGTTGCAAGGCTTGCACCATGTAGCAAAGAAGTCGATGATGAACGGCTTGCCGTTGTTTGAGAGTGTGTCGGTAGACACTGACTTGCCGTCGATGCTCTTAAGCATCACTTTCGGCAGCTGTGCGCTTGCTGTGGTAACGATACCAAGCAAAAGCAGTGTTGCAAGTAATAATTTCTTCATAGTCGTAAGTATTTTGTTGCAAAATTAAATAAAAACCCTTTTGCGTGTGCATTACAAGGGTTAATTTTGTATAAAAGTGGCATTTTGACACACACACACCTTTTTGTTTTTCTACTTGTTTATGAGTTTATATGTGGTGCTCTTGCCGTTTGTTAGTTTTATATTTACCACTACCGCTTGCGTGTTGGTAGTAAATGTAGGTATGTATGCTTCGCGTTTTCCACTGAGCTGCTGACTAAATATGTTGCGTCCGTTGATGGTACTGATATGTATGGTGTTGATACCTATGTCGGAGCGTGCGATGAGAGCACCGTTCTCCAGGGTGAGCACTACTGCCTTATTGCTATTGTCAGCTATGGTGTGAACGTCGGTTATAACGGGTTTGCCCGTACTCTCGTCGGCATCTTCTATAGCTTCGTAGATGGCTGGTGTTGTGTTGCCCGTCCATGCTATCTGTAGAGCTACCGGCTTTGTGTTGGCATCGAAGCAGAATGTCACTACACCGTTTTTACTTTCAGGAGTAATGGACTTCCATGTGTTGCCGTTCTGTGTGAGCGAGTAGGTTGCGTTTTGCATCGTTGTGTCGTCGCAGAAGAGTGTGAGGCTCTTGGCTTTTGCCACGTTGAGGAAGCGATATACGAACTTGCTGCCGTCGGCGGTTGTAGGGAGGTTGGTGCTGGTGAAGGTGGTGGCGTCGGCATCGGTTGCTGCCTCTACATTATTGCCCTCAGCGTCGCTCATCGGTGTGAGTACTGGTGCAGGTAGTCCGTTGATTTCTATCTCGTGCAGGCGCATCCACTTGGGTTGTCCCCAGATGGCTGTAATCTTCAGGCGTACGTATTTTGCTTCTATTTTTATCGGGTTGAAGTTGTGGTCGGTGGGCACAAAGTCGAGTGCCATCACGTCGGTGCCTGCCTCTGGCTCTGTAGCCACATAGAAGTTCTGCTGTAGCGACATGTCGTACTCACGTGTTTGAGTTCCCTTGACGGTGAGGTCGGTCCAGTTGTGGTTGTCTGTCGACACACTGAGGAGTGCTGTCTTGGGATAATCGCCGTTGGTGGTGCCCATGCAGATGCGTACGTTCTCTATAGTTGTTGGTTCGTAGAGCTCGAGTGTATAGGTGTCACCTACCACCATGTCGCGGTTCAGGCAGGTATAGGTGGTGTAATCGCCGTCGGTCATCAGTTGTGCCGTGTGGTTGTTCCAATAGTTGTAGGCTGGTGGAGTTATGCTTCTCACTTCCTCTGGCGTGTTGTTGTAGACGAAGAGTTGTACGGATGCTGCGTCGAGCGTCAGGTTTTTCTGTTTGTTGCTCACGTTGAGCACCACTATGTAGTGTACGTACTCGTCGGTTGTAACGTTATTTGTCTCCATCTCATTCCATGTCTTGCCGTCGGTGCTATACATGAACTTATAGTCGGTATCGGCGAAAAGTTTAGAGGCAATGGTTATCTGTTTGAGCTGCACGGGCTGGGCAAGTGCTATACCGGCGTAGCCGCCTTCGGGGAGCGTAGCTGATCCCTTTAGTGATATACACTCGTCGCTCTGGCTCAGGTTGAGTTGTGTGCTCTCGGCGTTGGTCAGAACGGTGTTCTTATTGGTTGTGGTAGGGAAGAGTTGATTGGATATGTGCTTGCTGAGGTAGGTGGTAACAAAGGGTGTGAGGTAGCGCCATGAGGCGTGAGTGAGTCGCTGGTCGGTGCTGATTCCGTCGCTACCAAAACCCGACATGTGGTTTGTCATGTAGTCGGGCGACGAGGTGAGCGTGTTTGCAAGTTTCACGCTGGGCAGGTAATCTGCCCATGCCTCTATGATGTTGTCGGCTTTCTGCGATGCTATGAAGCCCTTTGTGGCAGCTGCCATGGCGCGCAGACGCAGTACCCATGGGCGTATGTCGACGTAGAGCAGACTGTCGCTCGTCACTTTCGAGTGCTCCATAGTGGTGAGCACGTCGCAGTTGTCCACAATCTGTGTCATCAGCGCAGTCAGTTGGTCGTTCTTCGGGTCGCGCTTATATGCTTCTATCGCTGTGTTGAGTGCCGTTGGGTCGTTCTTGCTCAGATATGGAGCGAGAAAGCGATAGGCATTCTGTAGTTCGGTGCGACCTGGAAAGAGGGCTCTGAACGATGCTTCCCATGAAGCGTTGTTGTCGAAACCGCGGTTGTTCCAACTGTAGTCGCCTGCCGAGAACACAGCGGTGCGTGCTGCCGATCCCTGCTCCATAGGGTTGCAGAGGATGCCCTGATTGCTTGCTGTTAGCTCGGTTTCCAGGCGTGCGTTGTTGTCTACGTTCGGCATGTCGAAGAAGTTGGAGCGCATATCGAGTGGGTATATCTCGCTTGGTCCGCTGCCGTTGTCGTTGCACGGGTAGTTCCACCACCAAATGACGTTACGTCCGAACTGATACTGTACAGTATTCAGATCGTAGTTGTTGGGCACCGACCATACGCCGCCACCAGTGTAATAGATGGTGACATCCTTCGGGATGCTGGATAGTGCTTTGAAGAACTGATTGAACTGCCATTGTGATGCAGCGTAGTTGCGACAGTAGATTTGTGGCGTGAAGCGCAGTGGTTTTACGATGTCGGTAGGGCTGGTGCTATTGGTGTTCCATCGGCTCTCTATGCTGCGCTGTATGTCAGCGATGCGTGAGGCGGTGAGGTTCATGTCGTTCTGATTCTCGGGTCTGTTCACGTCGTCGGCAAAGACTGCAAACTGGCGGAAACCTAAGGTATGCATCTTCGCGAACTTACCCATTATCTTCTCTACTACACCGTTGTCGTTGAGCAAGTCGTCGCCTGGGTGTATCGCCCACACCACGCTCACCTTGGTTTGGTGTGCCACGTCGGTGAATTCGCGCAAATCCTGCTGTGTCACGAAGCCCGACTTGCGTTGTGCTTCTGTTAGTTCTGTAGGATATGCCTCTGTCCATTTGCCCGAGTGGTATACGTCGCTCTTTGGTCCGTATACGTAGCAGTTCATCTTGTTGCGCATCATAAAGCGCAGTAAGTCCTTGCGCACCTCGCTGGAGTAGGGTTTTCCATAAAAACCTTCGATGATGCCACGCTCCTTAAGGTCGGCGTAGTCGCTGATAGTGACGGTGGGCATCTGCTTTGTTTCGGCATCGAGCATCTGTTCGAGCGAGGCGAGACCCATGAATGTGGCATCGGTATTCTCGCCGATGATGATGAGCTGAGCTACTCCGTCGTGTGCATTGGTGAGCGAGAGCACGTGGCGGTCGAACTTGCCGCTCTTGGTGAGTACGCTGAGGTTGAGTTGGAGCTTTGTAGCAGCCGCTTTTGTCAAGCCGTTGCCTGAAGCTACGCCGAGGTATATGTTCGAGAGAGTGTTCGATTCGGTGGTTGAGATGGTAGCTGTGAAGCCATGCTCTGCGAGAATGGTCTGAGCACGCTGACGTGTGTATGTGTCAATTGCATCGTCGCATACTATATTTACGTTCTTTGTGAACGCTACCTTGCTGCCATTGCCCGCAGTCTGTGTGTGCGGAATGGGATAAATGGTGTATTGTGCGCTCGCAGTGAATGGGAAGAATAAGGTGGCGAGGGCAAGAAGTTGGGTTTTAAATCGGTTCATAGTTGTTAGGTGTATAGGGGTAAATAGTTTGGTGCAGTTAAGATAACTGCACCAAACTTTATTGTTATGTATCTCCGAACGCTGCGGCTTCGGCGGCAGCGATGATTTCCTCTCGAGTCTGTTCCTTAGCCGAGATATGGCTGAGGTCGAAGTCTTCGTCAGAGAGGTTGAGGTCGGCTGAAGTCAGTTTTGAAGAAACGGGCTCTACGGATTTTGTTGCCTCTGTTTTTGTGGCTGTAGCTGCTTCGGCTGCCTCATCTTTGCGGTACATCGGTGAGCGGCGGTTGCGCTTAGCCTTGGGATTATTAGAGTCATTAGAATCTCTAAAATCACTAGAGCTTCTAGAACCACTAGAATTTCTATAATTTATAGAACTTATAGAACCTCTATAATCACTATCTGAATTAGAACCATTTGAAGCACCAGAGCCTTCAGCCTCTATCTCCATTCCTGAGCTTACTATGATAAAATCGTCTGGTTGTTCTGTCGACGGTACGTTCTCCACAGGTTCCTCCTCCATCTTTGTGCGATTGGTCTTAGCAGCGAACACTTGGTCGATGAACTGCGGTTCGCGGCGGAGCTTCTCCAGTGTGAGCTTAGAGGCGAGCTGCTGGCTTTCCTTCTTACTATATCCCTTGCCGTCGCAGCCTTCCACGCCTTCGAGCATCACACGATAGATGAACACGGGTGAACCTGTCTTATCTTTCTCCTCCAGAATCGACTTGAAGTCGATGCGCACACGGTTCTTCTGACTCCATTCGATGAGCTTGCTCTTGAAGTTCACTTCCTTATAAGCAACCTTGTCGATGTTTATCATTTGTGTCAGTATTCGTTTGCGCATGAACTTCATGCAGGCATCATAGCCGCGGTCGAGATATATGGCTCCTACGAGAGCCTCGAAAGCGTTGCCGCCCATGTATGAGTTGTGCGATTGTGAGCGTCCGCTTGAGAGGATGAGTTGGTTGATGCCCATCTCCTGTGCCAGTCGGTTGAGCGTGTCGCGCTGTACAAGTTTTGAGCGAGTGTTGGTGAGGAAGCCCTCGCGTTTGCCAGGGAAGTGGCGGTAGACAATGTCGCCAACGGTAGCGTCGAGCACGGCATCGCCGAGGAACTCCAGTCGCTCGTTGTTCACGGGCTTGCCCTTCGCATTGCGCTTGTACATGCTCTTGTGCATCAGCGCGAGTTTGTAATAGCTAATGTCGTGTGGGTAGAAGCCTATGATTTTGCGTAAAGACAAATAAAGCTCCTTGTCCTTGCGGAAAGGGAGCTTCATTCTGTCGATGAGATTACTCAGCATATTTCTTGAATATTACACATGCGTTGTGTCCACCGAAACCGAACGTGTTGCTCAGTGCTGCACGTACCTCGCGCTTCTCAGCCTTGTTGAACGTGTAGTTGAGTGTATAGTCGATTTCTGGGTCCTCGTCGCCTTCAACGTGGTTGATGGTTGGCGGGATGATGTCGTTCTTCACTGCGAGCACTGATGCGAGTGCCTCGACAGCTCCGGCAGCACCGAGGAGGTGACCAGTCATTGATTTTGTTGAACTGATGTTGAGCTTGTAAGCTGCTTCGCCGAACACCTGCTTGATTGCCTTTGCCTCAGAGATGTCGCCTACAGGTGTTGATGTACCGTGTACGTTGATGTAGTCGATATCCTCTGGCTTCATGCCTGCGTCCTCGAGTGCGTTCTGCATAACGAGGCAAGCACCGAGTCCTTCCGGGTGTGATGCTGTGATGTGGTGTGCGTCGGCAGACATGCCTTCGCCAACCATCTCGGCGTATATCTTCGCTCCGCGTGCCTTAGCGTGCTCCAGCTCCTCGAGGATGAGGCAGCCAGCACCTTCGCCCATGATGAAGCCGTCGCGTGATGCGCTGAACGGACGTGAAGCGTGCTCTGGGTCGTCGTTGCGTGTAGAGAGGGCGTGCATTGCGTTGAAGCCACCTACGCCGCTTGGTGTGATGGCAGCCTCTGCACCACCGCTTACGATTACGTTTGCCTTACCCAAGCGGATGAGGTTGAATGCGTCGGCGAGTGCGTTTGTAGAAGAAGCGCAAGCCGATGTTGTGGCAAAGTTGGGGCCGTGAAGACCGTACATAATAGAGATGTGTCCGGCTGCGATGTCGGCAATCATCTTCGGAATGAAGAAGGGATTGAATTTCGGACCGAGCTCCTGGTGTGTTGCCCAGTAGCCCACCTCTTCCTCGAAGGTCTTGATACCACCGATGCCTACGCCGTAGATTACGCCGATGCGGTTCTTATCTTCTTCGTCGAGATTTAAACCGCTGTCCTGCATTGCCTGCATAGCTGCGATGATAGCGAGCTGTGCGTAGCGGTCCATCTTGCGTGCTTCCTTGCGGTCGATGTAGTCGTTGACCTTAAGGTTTTTCACTTCGCAAGCGAATTGTGTCTTGAACGAAGAAGCGTCAAACAATGTAATAGGTGCTGCGCCACTTACGCCGTTGAGCATGTTGTTCCATGTTTCTTCTGGATTATTGCCAATCGGAGTTACTGCGCCAAGACCTGTTACTACTACTCTTTTTAATTCCATGTAACTGAAAAATGTCAAAAAAAATGGTTTATGGTTTATGGTGCGCAATGGAATTATAACAAAGAATGTTTGTTATGGTTGTGCATACCATAAACTATAAACCATCGGTTTATTTATTTTGCGTTCTCGATGTAAGCGATAGCGTCGCCAACTGTAGAGATTTTCTCTGCCTGATCGTCAGGGATGTTTACGCCAAACTCCTTCTCGAACTCCATGATGAGCTCAACTGTGTCGAGAGAGTCTGCACCGAGGTCGTTTGTGAAGCTTGCTTCTGGCTTAACGTCTGCCTCATCTACACCGAGTTTGTCAACGATAATAGCCTTTACTTTTGATTCGATTTCTGACATAATTTTTAATTTTTAAAATGTTTATAATATTGATTTCTAATTTAATGCGGATGCAAAGGAACAACTTTTTTATTAAATAGACAAATATTTTACCATAAAAAGGCGATTTGGCTGCACACATGCCCTATGTCTGTGCAAGTTTTTGGGGTGGTTAGGGTGCGTTTAAGCCGTTCTAAGCCTCTTTAAGCCAACTAAGCCTTTGCTAACCTTTGCTTAATTGTTAATAGAGAGCACTCCCAAGGGTCCGGTGGTACTTCCGCGATAGCGCAGGAGCTTCTTTCCGTTTGAGGTGATGCCACGGTTGTTGAGGTCGTATTGGCGCTTACAGGTGGGACAGGTGGCAAAGCCGCGAGTGTCCATTGTTAAGCGGTGGCTCATGGTTTGCGTCTCGTAGTAGCAGTTGGGGCACTGACTGTCGTATATGTATAGCGTGGCGGGTGAGCTAAGATTGCTGAAGCCCACAATGATGCCGCTTTTGTTGTATAGCCCGAGGGTGAAGGTACGGCGTGCGTCCTCGCCTGCAGGCTCTTGTCTGCTGCTCTGTCTTTGGTTGTTGGCGAAGTAGATGAAGCGTCTGCCGCTCTCTGTACCCTCATAGATGTTGCAGAACACACCTGGCGACATGGGGTTGAGCGCACTTTGCAGCGTGGCATCTTGATACACCCCATTGTTGAAAAAGAAGGTGCAGCGTTCCGAGGCGTACTCGAAGTCGGCATCGGTGCAAGCAGCGAAGATTAATGCGCACAACGCAATAGCTATTCTTGTTATCCTATACATATTTATATATTGTTACTTGGGGTGCCTTTAGTGGGGTAAGGGGGTGCACTTGTCTCAAGTGCACCAACGTAGAAGAGGTGTGCCAACGTAGAAGCGGTGTGCCAACGTTGCTCTGTTGGTGCACTTGAGACAAGTGCACCCCCTGGAAAAGTCTTTAGATCTTTCCGCCGTAGCACAGGTCGCCTGCGTCGCCGAAGCCTGGCACGATATATTTGTGCTCGTTCAGTCCGTTGTCGATAGCTCCGCACCAGATGGTGGTGTCTTCAGGGAATGTCTTACGGATATGTTCGATGCCCTCTGGCGAAGCCATTACGCACACTACGTGCACCTTTTTCGGTGTGCCCTTGGTGAGCAGAGCCTTATAGCCCATCTCCATTGAACCGCCGGTGGCGAGCATTGGGTCGACGATGAGCAGTGTGGCATTGTTCAGGTCGGGTGTAGCGAGATACTCCACGTGTATGCCCACCTTTGTGTGCTCCTTGTCCTCGTACTCGCGGTATGCGCTCACGAAGGCGTTACCAGCGTGGTCGAAGATATTGAGGAAACCCTGATGGAATGGCAGACCAGCGCGGAAGATAGTGCCGAGCACGAGTTTGTCGGTAGGCACGTTCACCTTTGCTGTGCCGAGCGGAGTCTGCACGTCGCGTGTCTCATAGTTGAGAGTCTTGCTGAGTTCGTAAGCGATGAGCTCGCCTACGCGCATTATATTATTGCGGAACAGGAGGCGGTTTGACTGATAGTCTTTGTCGCGCATTTCCGCCATGTACTTGTTGATGATAGAGTTTTGCTTGCTAAAGTCGATTATTTCCATATTGTTTAAGTTTAAACTGAGCAAAGTTACAATTATTAACTGAAATTTTGCATGTGTAGGAAGTTAAAGAATTTAAAGTGCCAATGAATTGCGTTTTGTACTGAGTTCTACTTCTTTCTCCTACGCACGAATTGCTCGCACTCGGCGAGTATCTTCACGCGTGCCACCTTCATCACTACGTAGTAAAGAGCTACGGCGAGCACGAAGCGTGTCAACAACAGCAGCCAGAGGTTTTCGATGGGCTGTGTGGCGTAGTGTGTGGCGGTCATCACGGCAGTGGCTGTGAGTGCGAACGGCATAACATCGCAGAAGAACATGCGAAAGCCGTAGCCTGTGAGACGGCGCACAAAGAAGAGCCACACGCCAAGCCACAGCACGTTGAGTATGGTGTACGCCTGCACCATGCGCACGATGCCTTGCTGCCAGATGAGTATCATCGTCGCAATTTGCACTACGCCGAGCGAGAACGTACACCAGAAGAAGGTGCCCGATTTGCCTTTCGAGATAATCATGTTAGAGAACAGTGTAGCGATGGGCATTGTGGCACCAGCTATGCACAGTATCTGTATCAGTTCTGCCGATGCGAGCCACTTCTCGCCGATGGCTATCACGATGAACTCCTTAGCCACCAGTCCGAAGCCTAATAACAACGGGAAGGCTATGAACGCCGTGAAGCGCATCATCTTGCGAAACACATCGGTCTGTCTGCCCGGCTCGTTGCCCAGGCTTACGAGCACCGGTTGCGCTACCTGCGCCACCATGCTCTGCACCAGCGAGTAGCACTTCGTGTTCCATTGGTACGCCTGGTTGTAGTTGCCTGTGTCGCGCGGTGAGAAGTAGTGGCCTAAGAGTATGTTCAGCACGTTGTTGTTCACGTGTGTCATTATCGTTGTGGCGAGAATTTTGCACGAGAAGCGGAACATCCGTCGCACGGGAGCAAACGAGATGCCGTGTATGGTGGGTCGCCAGGGCGAGAAGTGCCACTGGAAGAAGGTGTTTATCGACACATACACCAGTCCCTGCGTGGCGAGCGACCAGTAGGCTGCGCCTGCGAACGCCATGCCCACGCCCACGAGGCTCGATGTGATGACGGCGATGGCACCTGCGGCAGCCTGCTGCTTCGCCTTCAGGTGTTTGAAGAGGTAAGCCGACTGTGCTGTGCCTAATGAGGCGATGATGATGCTCAGGAAGGCGTAGCGGCAGAGCGGTACGACGCGTTCCGTGTGGTAGTAGTCGCCGATGAGTGGCGCAGCGAAGAAGAGCAGGGTGTATAATGTGGTGGCAACAACGATGTTGAACCAGAACACCGAGTTGTAATCCTCCGGTCGTGGGTCTTTGAGATTGGTGAGTGCGGTGCGGAAACCGCTGTCTTGCAGTGCGGTGGCTACGAGCGAGAAAATGCTTATCATCGCCATCATGCCATAGTCGGACGGTGCTAACAGGCGTCCCAATACGATGCCGAACGCCAATCCCACCACCTGTTGCACTCCACTATTGAGTCCGCCCCAAAGTAGTCCCTTTGCCGTCTTTTCCTTTAGAGTTTCCATATTCGTTTACTTTCGTCTGCAAAGTTACACATTAGTTGCTGTTTATTACAGCCTGCACGAGTCTTTTGCCCATCACGTCGTAATTGCACGAGCGGTCTACTCCGGCGAAGTCCATCATCACGAGTCCGGTTGTCATGTGTCCTTTTATGCGTTCGGCGAGGAACTTGTTTGTGTCGGCAGCGTTGGCGCGATAGCCCTCACTTGTGGATACTGGTTCTTTGGTGAACTCCGTAGAGGTGTACTTAAAGCCGGATGTGTGGTTGACGAACCACATATTGGGGTACTGCTTCGCCACCTCTTCGCTATTTGCCACCTTCAGTAGGCGTTCTATTGCCTCCAACTTCGCCGTCGTGCCGCCCTCCCAGGTCATGTTGTAGAAGTCTTGCACGCAGAGTGTACCCTCCATTGCGTATCCGTGCATGGTAGCAGGCTTCTGCCAGTCGACCTCGGCATCGAAGCGCCAACCCTTGATGTATCCGCCCCGCGGTGTTGGTCGGTATGTGTCGCGACTCAGTACGAGTATTCTGCCACGCAACTGTCCAACGGTGAGGTCTGGTCGAAAGTCGACAATCAGGTCGCTATTCTCCGCCAATGCGTAGTCGACCATCGCCTCCCATGTGCTTCCGTCGCGATTGGCAGAGCGTTCGTGCTGCATGATGATGATGGCAAATTCGGTGGGGTGAGCTTGAAGTGAGTCGCGCAGCACGTTGAACACCCCGTTGAAGGTTTGCTGTGTGGCAAACTCGCCGTGGTAAATCTGTAATGTGCGCTTTGTTTCCTTTGCTTTCTTTGACGACTTTGTAGGCTTTTCCTCGCGCACATCGGGGCGCAGGTCAAATGCGCGCACGCCAACCGCCCACTGCTCACTGATGTTCAGTTCCTGTGTGCGTGCGATGTAGTTGCCTGCTAATGTGTCCTGCGGCAGGAAGCCGTAGCCGGTGCAAGCATCGTGAGTGCCGGGTATGGAGAGACGACACACACGGCGGTCGTCGTCGATACGTGCGAGCCAGTCGTAAGCGTATGTTGAGGTGAAGGCTGCCACGGAGAGCAGCAGAGAGAGGAAAATCTTGTGCATGATGGTGAGATGTTGTTGTGGTGGGGTGTTGTTATGGTGAGGTGTTTTGCAAATTTACAAAAACATATTCAATAAGTAAGTGTTCTGCGTAATGTTTTTATAATGGATCAAATAATATTGTTGTGTTTTTAACAATCCAATATTATTTTTTATCTTTGCGTCATGAATAGAACTCAGCCCATAGATTACAAGTCCGTATTGTCCTTGTTTCTTCCCGCAGGACTCCTTGACTATTTCGACATAACAGAAGCTTCCAACATGGGAGATTATTTTAT